>Ga0180217_1000002_pt1:180000-619686 | contig 619686 bp, 306 predicted proteins | sample eDN3rd37CBELigOP_FD_128521 | JGI IMG/M metagenome (GOLD analysis project Ga0180217, IMG submission 128521) | Enriched Organic Plus compost microbial communities from Emeryville, California, USA - eDNA 3rd pass 37_C BE-Lig OP (version 2) (version 2) ...
TGGTCGTACCGTGCGATGAGGAATTCGATGGGAATCCACCTTCGAGTGGATTCAAACCTCCTCTAGCGTACAGTGACCGCTGCTGACTATAGTAAGAAATGACGGAAGGTATGTCATCATCTCCCACTGATGCCGGAGGAAGCGAGGTATCCTGCTGATGTTCCGTCAGCAATACATTTACATCGGTAGCACTCAGCCGGTAGTTGGTTGCTTGCGCACATAGGGAGATTTCAAGTGTCGTAGGATTCAAGACAAGTGGGATGTGGAGGGATTCTGTGAGTAGAGGCCTCTCAGGTCCTGCCGCATCTTCAAGGCCAGTCGGAAGTCTCGTGGTTGTGTTTTCAAGAGATGGCACACCTTCCTTCGAATCACCCGATGTATCAGTCTGGTTCTCCGTGAGGCCAACCTCTTGTAGCAGCTTTTCCACATCAAACTCATCTGATTCGTCAAGGGCTCCGCAGGGCTCCTCGTCCTCATGCTCAGAGCTGGCTTCATCCGTTTCATGACACCAAATTGCATCAAAAGCTTCCTGGACATTGCGCAGTTGAGCTATGCGTTCACTGTCACCAGGATTTGGGTTGCCCGCGTGATCAGCCGCAAGGATGTTAGGCTTAACGAATGCTGCGGGATGAAGACCGTTGTAGAAATAGAATAGAACAATACCCTCCAACCTATCATCGACAGCGATTGGTGGAGCACATCTGGACAGATCCTTAGATACATGTACGTTAGACGCATCGTCTCGGCTACGAGGCATACGGAAGCAGAGCTCAGGTATTGACTTCGTGACCATTGGTTCAGAAGGAAGTTGCAGAAGACTTGTCTCTCCAGCGAGCCCGCAAATGCTATATGCAGCCTCATCAGCAATAGCAAGAAAAAGCACTGGAAGCCGCGTAGGTAAGGGCTGTGAAAGGGTAAACTGGTCCTTGGATTGGTCTTTGGTCGGGAATGGAGATGTGCCGCATCGGCTCCACCATAAACCGTCAATCCTCGATCTCTCTTTCTGTACTTCAACGGTAGTGATTGCATAGGGTGTCAAAACTACGGGTGACAGAGGACTGGCGCAGCGTACACCGACTTTCTCGATGTACTCATGCGTGAGAGAATGTGGGACAAGCCATGTAGCAACTGATGGGACAGGCAGTTCATCGGCGCAGTTCGCACTCAGACACACAGCAGAGACACGAATTCTAGGTTGGGATGGAGCACCACAGGGAAGGCAAACCTGATCCACAGAGAGAAAGTTAATTCCATCTCCAGGCGTGCACAATTTCGGGATTCGGAAGGTCGCTTGGTCGTTCGCAAGCACCAAATGCAACATTCGGTAGGCAGCATACACATCTATGGAAACGATCGAAGCAAGGTGTTGTTCTGGATCATTCTCATCACCATAAGTGATCAGAGCAAAAAGCTGCGCAATGTCGGCGTCAGACTGCCCAAACGAAACGACACGAGGTGTCCTCGTCGTTTGCGACTGTAACGTTGGCCCAGAATGGGTCGTAGGAACGCTCGTAGAAGTACCCGTTGAACCTGTGACTTGGGTGTTTGTCTCAGAATAAGGGCCCAGTTTCACACAAAAGCTTCCAAGCGTCATTGTACAGAGGTCAAGTGACCGGACTGTTCCATCCGAATACCCCAGCATCAAGCACCTGCCTCTGAGCGCTCGGTCATAGAGGGCTGCCTCGAGTTTCTGGGTTCGCGATGTCTTTGTGGTAGGTCTCGCGACATGCGGTGGACGCAGCAAGTATGCACATGTGATCACAGTATTGGGAGTAGCTTCATTGTCGATCGGCTTACTCGGTGAGAGCGCTGAACTCGATCCGGATGAAATTGTGTCATAGCTCGTCTTGTCAGTGACTGCGAGCAGTTCGGCTGGGCCGCCAACATGGAACACGCGAGCGATAGCCTGACGCTGAAGATCAGCTACGTATACATGCATTGGTGTGGCCACGACCATTTCACCCTGGCCTAGGCCCTCGAGGAACTCGAGCCCCACGACAGGTTGTGCATCAGGCGTTCGGAATAGGGCAACAACCTGGTCGCTTCCGACGACGAGCACTTCTCCGAGTGTGTTTCCCGCTGCCAACAGAGAGTACTCGAGGCTGTAGCGGCACACTGTGGGCGGTACCGTCAGGTCCCTTGTCAGCTCGATGACTCTAGGCGTAAACACGCTCGAAGGGTCTGGTGGAGACTTGGGAGAAGGTGTCGATTGAGAGGCTTGGGAGTTACCCATGTTGATAGTAAATGCGTATTGACTTGAAACGCGCGAATTATATCGAGCCTGCGTTAATAGAAATGACGCAACCTTCCTTTAACGCGAGATATACGCTGGCGTTCTTTCGTTGGGAGAATCGATTTGCACGTTTTCCAGGTATCTGAAACTCGCGACGCGGTGAAGTGCTCCTCGTAGATATTAATTGTTTGGATTGCTAGTCATCCCAAAGGCACGATACTACGTTTCAAACCCTGGATACATAGTCTGATTCCCCTGAAATTGAGAGCTACTAGCTCTGACGTAGGTAAATGCTGATAGGCACTGGGCTGCCACGTCGGCGATGGGATATCTTGGCGCTCTTTATCGTGGCTGCTGCGATACTGGTAGTCCGCTCCGCGGCTTCCAGGGATCCAGCCTTCGATATGCCTGTTCCCTACGCGCATCCGATCATCGACGGAAAACACAGTCTTGAAAATCAGGTCAAGAACGAGTATATGCGTGCCACAAAGACCAAGTGTCCCACAGACAACCCTAGGCCGACATATTTTGAGCTAAAGTACGTTTATCCCACGTGTTTGGATCCTTTATTGGGTCGGACTGCACCTATTTGTTGCCTGATATATTTCTTCTGCCTCACCTTCCTCTCCGCTCCTTCGAAATCCCACCGTGACCCCTCTACAGAGCAAGAAGCCTCGAACTGCTGCGGGCGGGTGATGCTAATCTAGCTCGCATTTGCATGCAGGCCGCGATGGACCTGTACTTCAATCGTGTCGGACAGTTCGGTATACTGCCGTCGGAACTGCCAGCACTTGATGAGGCTCGGCCTTACCTCGATCAGGCACAGCGTCTCGTGAAGGCCCTACCTGGAGCTCAGGTGCCTCCCGGTGTGCCCATTCACCCGCTGTTCAAAGATGCAGTAGCAGGCGGTGGGCCCGGTGTGCTGCAGGATGATACTCCTTCGACACGCATGCGTCGTGATGACGATGCGCCTGTCCTGGACTCGCTGCGACGTAACCGCGGCCAGCCCTCATCACTACCAACAAGCAAGGAGATTCCTACACCGACACATCATCAAGGGATTGAGGTGGAGGATGAATCAGGTCCTCAAGGCAAAAACTACTGGGCGAGCAATTTGGATGCTCCCGTTTGGCGAACACGTAGGGTAGACGACTGGGTGGTACGTTTGTTACACAGCCAGAATCATTGCATGTACCTTTTGCATAAGTCCCTCTAGTGATCGCTGACGTGACTCACATGCCATTACGTTGCTTGCCAACCTTCCCCCGTCTTCTCGATCTAGAATGATCCCACACTCCAACTTCGAGTGGCAACAATCTACTCAGCCCAACTCATACTGCAGCGAGACAATCTCGGTCAACCGTGAGTCCTACTGCGCACCTTTCAATGTATAGTTTTCATGCACGTAGTGTGACACCAATATGTAGATTAGTTCAATCCATGAAGCGATGTGTGTAATACAAGTTCTCCTCGAGCATGACCAGTTTGAGCGACCGAGATTGATACCAACGTCCTTAACCAGTGCAGAAAGCGGTAATGCATTACGCCATAAGGCTGACCTATATCCCTGAGCTTGTGTTGGCACTAGTGTACCATAAGGCAATAGGAGGCTGATATCTCGGACTGGCCCAACAGCCGACAAGCGCAGCCCTCACGGCCTGAGGGCCGCGCTCAGGACTGAATTTGACCTGATGTGGCTAAAAATCTATCTCAAGTTCACATTTTCAGGTTCACGATATCTCGCAAATCCATCTTATCCGCAGCGATTGAAGCTGGCGCCTAGCGTGAATGAGCACAGCTGGTGAGCAACAAGGACAGAGAAGACCCAGACCGGACGAAAAACCCCTCGAAAGTCATCCGAACACAAAACGCGTCCAGCTCGAGTCAGTCGGCGAAGAAAGCAAGCACGCAGAGCACGGCCATGAGGTGGAACAGGGCAAAAAGAAGAAGAGTACCAAGGGCGTGACAGTTGCGCAGAGCGAGCTCGTCGGACTCAACTTCCCTATCTCTATGTCCCTCAAAGCACTGAAGCGTGGGAAGTACTCCTCCAAAGTAGGTGCTGCTGCGCCTGTTTACCTCACGGCCGTATTGGAGTATTTGGTCACTGAGGTGTTGGAGCTAGCGGGTAGGGTTGCCCAGAGCCCCGCCGCTAATCGAGAGCTGGCACGGCAACTGCTTCAGCGGGAGGGCCATGTAACACCTAGCGCTCAGAGGCTACTCGAACAGGCCGCTCGAATTGCTGCTGCCTCATCACGAGCGGGTGCAGAATCAAAGTCAGCCGAGGGCACGAATGCTCCGAGTGTATCAGACATTACGATTACACCTGAACATATTCAATATATCCTGAACAATGACGCTGAGCTGAAGCGACTGATTGAGACACTTTCGAAGAAAGAGCACTTGCATGCAGACGGCGAAGAGGCGTCAGGCTCCGAGTCAGATTCGGATTCTGACAAGAAGCAAACAAAGAAGAAAACTCACAAGGGCCACGAAGGTAATAACGACGAAAGTGAGGAAGGAGATAACTCTGAAGCAAGCAGCGAAGATGATGAAGACAATGAAGCAGAGGTGGTTGACGAAGAAGAAGACGAGGATGAATCGGAGGATGGAACAAAATCAGCACAGAATCAACCCTCCACGACTACGTCTAATTCTCAATAGCATCAATACAAGAGCAATGGATCTTGCTAACGAGATGATAGTATTGTATTCGTACGACAGACGCTGTCTTTTCGGTCTTTTGGTTAAGAATTGGTGACAAGGGTCGTCGCCTCGAATCTCAGTTCGGGGCTTGCCCCGCTCACGTTCATACAATTCCACCCGCCGCTATAGATCAGCCGCAGGCACGAATGTAAACCGAAGTCCCAAAACAATGGAGCCAAAACGACAAATGTGTGCCAAATGTTGTGGGAGTTGAAGATGAAATCGAACTTGCCTGGGAACCAGCACTCTGGAATCTTTGTGACCCAGAACAAGAACCCGACCTTGTAGAGAATGATTGTTCCCATTAGAACAGGACCGATCAAGACGAGCTGTTCCCATGGTGAGATCAGGTACCAGTGCAAGCAGGGTAAAAATGCAAATAGCACTGTACTCACGATAAGCCCAATGCGCACGTTGAACCATTTATCATCGAGACATGCGGGAACATTGTGGCAGATTATGACACCACCAATGATGGCAGCTATGCACAGGCAATAGATCAGAGCCAAGTCGGGTCTGCATGAGAACCCCACAGTGAGACCGGGCAGATATGATCCAAAAATCATAAGGCAGATTCCCGTCATGTCCAGTTTGTACAGAAGCTCATTGATGTGACGCGATACGCATCCAAATAGGTGGTATGAAGCGGAAAGAAGCATACAGATCGTCACAGTGGCGTAAAAGATCAGAAAAGCGAGCTGATGTGACCACATTGCATCCTGTAGAGAGAAAACAGTTGAACTTGCCGATGCATTTGCGATACCGGTTTCGAGGATGGAGTCCGAGAATCGCGTGAATCGATAGACACCCAGAGCAATGAAGATCGCCATTCCAATCAGATGTGTCCAGACATTGCACGTTTCGTTGTGGAAGCCGCAAATGGAGCCTAAGCACATAGATGGTGTGTAGTTCAGCCTGTACCCTGTTTGAATGTGCTGGCAACGCATCCACGAAGGGGCCCAAATTTCTGTCCCCAGCCTTGGTTGTGATAAAGCGTACGAGAGGCTCGAAACTTTGAGTCTCCCAGTTGAGGTTGTGCGTGCAAGCGTTGTTGGGATTGCTCCGGTGGGAGTGGTGTTCGTGCCTGTGGAATCGGAAGTTTGTGAACCGGGCGAAGTCAAGGGGGAAGCGCTGAAGCTTGATTCGACACTCGGTGTTTCCGAGCCATATGTGTGTACACCACTTGAAAGTCCCTGACTTACGTGTTGCATTGACTCGACAAACTTGTCAAGAGTAAAATTATCAAGCTCACCCTTGGGACATCCCAGCAATGAACCCTCATCAGCCGGCTCTGGACTGGGCGAGATGATGTCTAGGTCCAGATTTCCTGGTAGCATAGCACCCGGTGTGTCAGTATCCAGTCGGAGCTGTGAGAGAGGCACAGTGTCACTTGAGTCTTGCCCGCTTTTCACTGCACCTGCCACGCACATTGAGCCTGACGGACTCTTATTCAGAGTCATCAAAGTGGACTGCGCTCCATGAGTGGCCCTCCCGGTGATCTGAGTCACTGGTGCAGTGTGATTTGGATTAAGCGGCGTTGATTCACCTTGAGGGCTTGTAAAAACGCGACGTGAACGCCGGGTCGTGACTGCCGACTCTTGCGGCTCTGTCTCCATGGCAGTTATCCTCTCGTCTCACAGTGAGAGAAAAAACCGGTCTGGGTATCTCGCGTTGTGCGCGCTGTAAAGAGACGGACTTGCTTAATTCCCACAACTCCGAGTTCGTTGAGCCGAGTGATTGGATTGCCTTGCGCGTGACGTGCCGAGAACCAGCTAAATGCGAACACTCGAAAAGTGGATTGGGCCTGGAAGTTGTATCCGTCCTGGCCCGAATCCATGACGTATTAGGAGATTGGTGCGACGAGCGAATGTGGGAGGGGGGTTAGTGGCAACGTGTATTGATGATCACGGGCAAGATATATTGTGTTCAGTCCTCAGTCGAACTGGAAACTCTGGAATAAAGCTTAATATTGCAATCCAATGTGTCTACGAGGCAGACACGGCTCCCGCAATGCAGTCCGAGTAAACGGCCAAATACGTTTGGACTCTTGGTGAGATCCACACCAAGTGAGTCACTCCGCTGATTTAACGTGCTAGAGACCGCGCGTGGCCAGATCCCCACCAAATCTCGAACTCCTGCCCTTCCAACGCCATCTACACACCACATCTCTGGGGGGTGAACTCAGCCGGCTGTCTTGACACTTGGTCAGCCAGATGAAGACGTTGTTTCGAAAAGCTGGTTTAGTGGCCTATACTCCGCCAGCATCGAGCAGACACGCAGAATCAGGGCCTATATGGCTCCATAGTGCTGCGCTCCCCTATTGTGTGCGTGGATGCCCCCTATCGCCACCAAGGCACATGTCGAATATGACCAGGCACTCACAGTCCGAAGGGGGAGAAGTGAAATGTGAGCGAGGATTGATTGGTGTGATATAGTGCAGGGGAGCAGTGTGACTGCCTCAGTGATGTCACTATTCGATAGTTTGGCGACTAAACCTACCTTATGTGCGCCTTATATACCCATGCACTCACTTCATGTAGAGTCCAAACGACACACAAACTCCTCGGACGGAGGTGAATCCGAACTCTTGACCACGAATCACTTGTGAGAGCCATCCCGAACGCACGCCCCAGGAGCACTTGAGCCATGTCCGGACTCGCCCAAGGTACCCAGCTCGTTGGCAGCGCGGCAGGTGCGAGTACAGCCCCAGGAGCCTCCGTGCAGGGCAATAACGCGCTGAATGTCAAGTCAACGGCAACATTGGAACAGTTCATTACGGAACTAGAAGCCTTCGCAAACGATAAGAAGGTGACTCCGGATCAGCCCCTTGTTGTGTTTGTGGATGACCCGCGTGTCAGTCATGCCGTGCACCAAGCTGCACTACGACTCAAGCTAATGCCTGCACCATATGGCCCCGAGGCTTTCAGCGGCAATTCAGCCATCCAGACGACGACCATGGCCGCTTTCGCCGATCTACCCGTGCCTTATAAGACTCTAAGTTGGAAAGTGCACGAGGAGCCCAGTGCTGAGCAGGCCTCCGCGAAACGAGGAGTTTGGCGAGCCCTTAACTCTGTTTTGTCTTATGTCAACCCGCTGCCGCTCTTTAGGCCGAGCCAGCCCGCACACGATGATCCTGTACCAGCACAGCGATTGGGTCTGGAGAAAGATAAGGAGCTGGGCCTGAACCCAGCTCACCTCGCAGCGTTCCCGAATTCTATCTCCATCTGGAAGGGTCGCAGCAAGGAGATTGAGGAGATCCAGAAGAAGCTCTCGGAGTATAGCAACAAGGTGTCGCAGGGAGGCGCAGGTGAAGCTCTTCGCTTCGATCCGGCAGATCCACCACTGCGCTACGCCACGCGTGTCATTGCACGCTCGAAGGGACTGGTTGGTGTCGCGGAAGGCTCAGGCCGCCAGCGATACGTTGTGGTCTGGAACCCCAATGACCGTGCTGCGATGGAGAAGCGCTTGAAGGCCTTCGCGAACGATCCTAATGCAGTACGCTTAGCGCTTCCTCCAATGGATCCAGAGCTCCGTCTTGAAATTGCATTGCTGGCTTCAGAATACGGATTGATTGCCCGCTCGCGTGGTTTCGGTGCAGAACGCCAGCTCATTATTTATCCCAAGCCGAAGCCAGTGACAGCGCCGGCTGCATCCGCACAGGTTACTGATAAAGCCGACGCCAAGTCAGGGGCCGCGACAGGTGTCGCCAAGGCTCCACTTATGTCACCATCAGATTCTCAGAAGCTGAAAGCTCTGTTTGACTCCCTCACACGCAGTCCCAGCGATGGTTCGATTCGAGTAGCCGAACTCGTTGATGCTGCAATGAATGTGGGTCTCCCAGAAATCTTTGCTCGAGATCTCATGAAGGATTTGTCAAAGCTTGCGCATTCAAAGGAGGGTGATTCCCGAGTTATCATCACTTTCGAGGAATTCGAAAGGGCGGTTCAGAGCAAGGAGAGCTCTATTCGAGCAGCCTTCGCAACCCTCGACCGAAACAACACTGGTCGCATTCGCTTGAAAGAGTTCGGTGCGGCTCTTGAGATGGGTCACCTTCAGCTGTCCAAGGAAGATGAAGAGATGCTTAAGGCTTTAGTAGAGCGCGCGCGTAAGGAAGGGGATGAAGGTTTGACCTACACTCAATTCCGTGACTTTATTGCCTTGCTCTCACCAGCCGTTATCCGCCACTCTGGTGAAGAATATCTTGAAGCAGTGACCAAGGGCTACACACACTTCTCATTGAAGCCATCAAAGAAGACGGGTGAGAAGCAAACTTCCATGGCGTTTGGTGTAGCATCGGGTACCGCAGGTGGTCTTGCGAATGCCATCTCACGTACGGTGGTTGCGCCACTAGAGCGTGTTCGCCTTCAGATGAGTGTCGATCCTAACAAGTATCCCAACATCCTTGCTGCTATTCGAGGCATTGCGAAAGCAGAGGGCATCCAGGGACTTTGGCGTGGTAATGTACTCAATGTAATTCGAATTGCGCCTCAAGGTGCAATTTCTTTTCTTTGCAAGGATATCTGCCGTGACGCCCTTCCCTCAGATATCCGCAATACTAAGGTAGGACTCGCGCTCTCCTCGATGGCTTCGGGTGCCATCTGCATGACTGCCGTTTATCCCCTTGATATGATTCGAGGTCAGATCACTACGTCTCCTGGTATTTATCCCAGCTGGTGGGCAGGCTTAAAGCAAATCTATGCAAAGGACGGCATGCGTGGCTTGTTTAAAGGAGCGAGTCACTCGGTCTCTTGGGCCACTGTTTATTATGGTGTACAGTTCTTCTCTTATGACTCCCTTAAGAAGTTGTACATCAACTACTGGAAAGACCGTGGTGAAGTCCGTACCATTGACACCGTGACTGGTCTCTCCTTAGGCGCAGTGTCCGGCGCCTTCTGTGTCGCGGCAGCGTATCCCCTTGAATTGATTCGAAGAAAACTCCAGGTTCAGGGTCTGGGTGGACGACCGATCAAGTATGCAAATTGGTGGGATTGCGCGAAACAGGTTATGCAGAAAGAAGGAGGCATTCGAGGATACTTTAAGGGCCTTCCTGCGAACCTTGTTAAGACTCCTCCATCGATCGCGATCACATTTGGTTGTTACGAATGGCTATTGCCCCGCCTACATGCTGTCACAAAGACAGTTTTCCCTGAGGACGCTCCAGTTGCAAAGAAATAAGCGCAGCTAGCGAGCTTATTTCTTTGCTACGTCACTTCCTCGCTTCGTCACTCTGCACACTATCATGTGAACCACATCAGCTCTCATCCCTCCTGAATTTGGTCCCCGGAACCGCCGCCAATAGGGTGGCTGCTATTTGAAAGCCCCAAGTAGGGACCTCTCTGATGGAAGCTTGGAAGGGCGACTTGATTGAGCTTTGTCCTTCCTCTTTTTTTATTCCGGTAGAGACTCGCTATAGTTATCGTCTTTATTCCGACTTGCGCTTCGTAGTCTCAATAGCCGAAGCCGTCTCCGCCTTAGAGCGTCGGCGAAGACATGAACATCCGCATAAACATGAACAGATGTTCTTCATAAAGTAGAATATGATGCAGAAAATCAAAGCAACATCAAATCCAAACCATTGCCAGTTTGGCAAATATGCATCAGTCACAGTAAGGGCGTGAGCACCTGTAATCGGGCCATCGACTTGGAAGAAAGGTGACGATAACGTCTTCGTTACCACTTGATCGTTTTCTAATGTAATGTACGAATACTCATCCTGCTCAGTCGTGTTCCAGGAAGTGGTCTGCAGAATAAACTCGATCCACTGTACGGCCTTGGATGTACCTCCGGCGGCCTTGACGAGTTCACGCATCACTTCGCCCCGTCGTCTCCACTCAGCATTCTTGTCAAGCTTAAGTAAGAGCTCCACGCCATCGCGAATTTGCTCCGGGGTCATAGTGAATTTATCAAGATGCATACCTGCACCCGCATCAGTCACGGCCTGCGCCATGTCCAGCTGATCTCCGAACATTGGTATGCAAAGCATCTGAACACGACCTCCTGCATACAGCATGGTTTCGTGGGCACTATTAATGCCACAGTGAGAAATGAAGATCTTGGTAGATTTGTGACTCAGTACACCCACCTGCGAAGAGACCCACTCAATTGCTCGAATAGAGCTGGGGAATTGGTCGATTCCCTTGCCAAGGATGCTCATGGATAATTGATTCAGAACATCCTTTTGGGCCTTGGGAAGCTTCCAGAGGACTCGAACACGTCCATCAAGCACACCGCTGAGTTTCAAACCCCGCAGAATCGTCTCAGTTTGATTCTGGGATAAGGGTGCGATGGTTCCCATGCTAATATACACGACCGGCACCGAGTCAGTTGCATTGAACCAGGCTTGCTCTGCCTCAGAGAGAGATGTTTCTTGATTTGGCTGAACACAAGGACCAACGGGAACAACTGCAGGAGAGATGTACCGTGGATACTCGAGGCCCAAAACGCTATTCTGGAGGACCAGACGGCCTCGGTGATACGTGAAAACGTCGATAGGGTTCGTCAGGCCTGATTGCTCTCTGCGGATGTCATTGATAGCCTTGTTCCGCTGGAACTTCACCAAAAGGAAGACCAACAAGCGAAGGGGTGGAAGGACTGCTCGTTGGATGAACCATCTAGCGGGATTTGCCAGAATTTCGTGCTTAGAGACCTTCGAAAACATCATTGGATTCAGGTCAACAGGAGGGACAATTCTTGGCGAAATGAGATAAGCCAGGTCGGGATTGTTCACGACGAAAGGAACGCCAAGCTCGTTAGCCATATCGAAACCGGAGACCGTCGTAGCATCCACAACGAAGAGGTCTACGGGTCGTAGCAGGTTGTCAGGATAGCTGCTGCCTGCCAACTTGAGGAACTCCTCAGGCAGCTCACTTGGGTTGAGCTTTTCACCTGATTGGAGTTGGCCCTGCTTTCTCGCGCGGTTTGCAGGCTCGAAAAGCTGCCGAGGGATGTTGAACATGCAGCCGTGGAGGGAATTAATCCAGTCAAAAATCATCGTCGAGGACTCAGAGAAGCTCTCCATCGCCGCGGCAGCCTCGAACAGTTGGGGCATTCGGTCAGTCAATTGGTCGCATCGGCCGGAGCCAATGAACTGGAGCTTCGGATGCTTGTTCGCCTCAACATACTTGCTGAAAATGGATGGAGACACAAGACTGACATGGTGCCCCTTCTCCGCCAGCAGGTATGCCTGAGCAAGCAGTGGATTCGCATGTCCGGGCAACGGAATAACGTAGAAAACGACGTGTTTCACGGGCGTTTCTGAAGATGTGACCTGAGATGCCGCGCTCAGGACGAAGAACAGTCCTAAGCAGCACACCACCAGGGCTCGCCACACCTCCGACGCACGCATTTCAGATACTCCGACAGAGTAGACAGACCAAACTTCGATATCCCATCCACCCGGCTGCGGAATCTGACTCCATCCACCAGGCCCTGGCCTCTCAGATTTTTCTCCCTACAGTAGTACATTTCTCTCGTGTCTCGTTCGCAGGTAGTGAGGATTGGTGTGGGACTAGGAATAGCGCCGCTTCCACTGACCCTCGGACCTAACGCTAGCTGAGCGGGTTGATATTGCCTGCGTTAAGGAACTACAGAGATAGACCTTGTGAACTTGCTCACAAGCGGTCCCCCAAGAGTGGGTGACCCTGGTCTGGCACCATGGAGCGGCCTAGCCTTGAGAACCGGGCATGCATCAAGATCCTCCTGATCCGGCTCCCCACCGTTACGGTACGTAATTTTAGAACCATGGTTGCATGCACTCAAAGAGCACTCTGACTTCTTCTCGGAGCATCCCAGAGAGCTCTTGCGCGTGAAGAAATGGCGCACTGCAGGCACAACTGATCCGGTAGTTCACCACCTATCCCACCTCTAGGATGATGAGTTTAGGTTCTATGCCCGAGAGCTCCAGTGCGCTGCAGACGCTGCGGCCCAGGGTCAGATGCGAGTTTATCATTCGCGAGAACCCAGGCGCGACTCTCCCTTCAAGTTCTTTCAGAAGTCCAACTTCCCGTTACGGCTCAAGTTTGTGACGCCTTTTGAACTAGGTATGGTCGAGTATCCCAGCGTTGATGAGACACTCGCCGAACTCGCTCGGCTCCAGGAGGACTATGGTCAAAAGATCAAGGAGGGGTCTCCGCCACGTCGACCATCGAAGCACAAGGACGATGGACATGCTGCAACAAGAAAGTCGCCACTCATGCTACCACACTCTGATCTACTTATCTCTGGTGGTTACGCACTGAGTTGGTGTGATCCAGCCAGAGCTATGCTGGCGAAGGAGATGCAGGCCCGAGTTGAGGACGTTTGTCGGTCCTTTTCAGAAGTCAAAAACGCGCTTGAGAGCAAGGAGCTTCAAAACGAATTCACTGACGCCCCCTTTCCCAACTCTATCAATGACAACGCCCTGGATGAAGACCCTACAGGTGCTTCACACATTGTTACATTAATCAATACCCATAATGATACCTTTAACCCGTACAATAAGATAGTGGGAGTTGTCTGTCTTGGTACTCAGAACCCAAATGAAGCACGAAGTGATGGAAGTGGCAGCAGCAACAGCGAAGATTTCACACACAGTGAAGACCAGATGGCATTGATTCGAGATGCCCGTATTTCAAGCACGCGAATCCAGAATATTTCAAATCACTACATGCGCTATCTCAACATCAAGCAGGTTTTGTTCCGGCCAGGATTAGGACTGCCGTTTCAGGCACCTCGCACACTCGAACATGCGTACTCCGATCCGGCGCAGTCGTTGCCTCTTCCGCCTCCTCCTTTGCCACCCCCACCTGCCCACATGTTGTCCCTTTCCTCCGATTCATCGTTACATGCTGGGTTACCCGTAGCGCTTCGAACATATCTTACAGGACTGTTTCAAGCGATCGACACTCCTGCGCAGGTTACACCATCTCGGTTCAGCCAGACCCCAGAAGCTTCTCCGATCAATTCGAGTCCCGTTTCACCGCTTGCGGAGCCCCGGATTACGTGTATGGATGTACCTCTCAAGTATCGCCTGCTACTCATCCTTACCCCTCCACCCAACGAACTTCACCCCTCGAGAGTCGAACCGATGGTTGATCCCGAACTGCCGGAGTTGGCAACAATTCCCGGCCTCCCAACACTCGGTGGGCGGCCACTCCTGGATGAAAATGAAAAGGCTGACAAAGAAGCCCCACAAGGATCTCGCTTAGCGACCCTTCGTGTCCATCTGCACATGTTTCTGGGCGACTTAGAGCATGAGCTGTTTGAGGCAATTGAGGCAGGCGTGCTAGACATCCAAAAATGGCTGAGCGCCGGAGTTGCTTCATCATCCCCTTCATCTATGCCCTCGCAGCCAAGTGTAACTCCAGTCCGCTCTCCTTCGTCGTCCGTTGCATCAACGCCTGCTCCCACCCCAGCTACTCCGGCGTCTTCGTTGTTGTTGAGAACCGCCAGTGACCGAGAAATTGAGCGGATGGGTGCACCATCCGTTTTCCGAATGAACTCATCGAGCCTCAAGGTCGATCCACGGGCCTCACCAACAATTCTAATGAATCTTATTACGAGTCATAGTGATTTGATACTTGGTTCGATCCGTACGCGAGGAACATTGCTTGGCATGCCTGCAAATATCTTCGAGCAAGGATTTGGGCGAGTCTCTCGGTCTGATTCAAAGCCCTTAATGATGCGATCAAGATCAACAGCATGCGAACGGATCCCGATTCTTTCGTCTTGGATTATAGCAGACGATGAAGCCAACTCGCAAACCAGACAGGCCGAGGATGACCGATCAGGTGAAACAGGCCACCGTGCCGAGATAGGATCACCCAGCAAGCCATATCCCATCGCCCTCACCATGAGATTTCTTCTCTCCCTTGAGCGATTAATGCATCTCATCGTTGAACTCCCGCCTTCTCTCTCCGCACTCGTCCTAGCTCCAGCAGTGAGCTCGCCTATCTACCACGACGCGTTATTCACCTCGGGTACTATCTTGCACAAGATAAGCGCTTTAATGCGGCATGCAGATACACGCCAGACTGTCCATAAGACTCTACTCCATATGTTCACAGAAGACGCACTTGATACAAAGTACCTGGATCATTTGCTTTGCTCTCCTGGTCTTAGTGTCCCGATGAAGCCTGAGCAGGGTCTACTGCAGCCAGAGCCTGGCCCAAACGAGTGGAACCCCGTGTTTGTTGATGTCCTCGGTGATACGCTCGCTGCATTTGAACTACCGTATCTTGTTGTGGAGCAGCTTATTGCGTCGAGCCTACACGTAAGAATGCTTGCCGATGTGCCCTGTATACCTCTTGAACGTTCTTTATTCGACTTCTTCCAGGAACCTCCAGAGGCCATGAGTTTACAGGATGAACGTGGGGCAGACTTGGATGAGGGAAGGCAACGATTGAGATACCTCCGCGAGCTTTGTGGAGTTGAAGTTTACTCGAAGGTGCTGCCACTACAGAATGTGGTTGAAGATGATCTGTTTAAACCAGAGGTACTACCCTTGCAGTTATCTGCGTTTAATGTGATTTGTGACCCTAGCACGCGATTCGCGCCACATCTTGCGGTAAGGCCTCGGACAACGCAAGAGTCTCTTATACTCACCCGTCATTCTCGCACTTCTTTGAGTCCCACCCGAGTCGCAGGTGAAGTACTACTAGGTCTTTGCGTCCGGGGACCGCTCTCTCTCCACCTTGATACAGACTTCTCAAACGATGTCATGATGCTAAAACAAAGCATACTCTTGAGGGATTTGTGGCAAGGGGATGCACATGCCATCACTCTTCATGGCCAGCACGGTCAGGCAGCTCGGCGGCTGGCACCAGTGACCCCTCGCTTAACCACATCAACATGTCCTGAACTTGCCGCAGCACGCTACCTACTAAATGACTTCTTTCTGACGTTGCTTCAAGGTATGGATCCAAATCTCCAAACTCCCTCCGTTCCATCAACACCTAGCATATCTGAGCCCCTCCCGCTTCAGTTAGGCTTGCAACCTCTGAAAACAACTTCTGAAAGATCATTGACAACTGTCACCAACGCATTGTCGCTCGAGGCATTGCTCACCTTTGATTGTCGAAAGACCATTGCGGTGGTTTGTGCGCTTTTAGCTGCCATCGCACCGATTACTGAAGGATCTGACTCTCTTCGACTCGTTGACATTTCTGGGTACATGGGTTCACACCCGGTTCCTCAGCTAGTTAGGGGTGTGTCGGATAGCAGTATTGGACATGTAGAGGAACCAAGTATTCGGCCACAGCCCATGGAGAAGTCCTCTTCGTCCAACAGCCTCAAGTCGGGGTCAACACGAAGCAAATGGATGGGGCGATGGAACAAAATTTTCGGTGATTGGGCTTTGCTTGCAGGCTGCCCCAGAGACGCGCTTACCTATTACAGTCGCGCTGCGGATTCGCTTCAGCTGCAAGTCCACAGCTTCGGTCACCACAAGCATAGCGACTCCCTGACATCATCTGAAGCTCAAAACATTAAGGAGAGGCTTCAGGGGACGTCAGCGTATTCATCGCATTCAGGTCCTGTATCGCCAATGGGTTCTGAAATGGGTTCTCGAAGCAACTTCGATCGAGTCACAGCCACATGGCTAGGTGCCGTCTGGGAAGGTGTCGCTGCAGCCGAAGCGTCGCTCGCGCAAGAGGCATACTATCGGCAAGAACGCCAGCGCCGAGCTGAGCAGCGACGCCAGAGTGACTTCACAATCACTGAAGTACAGGATGATGACGTGGATGGGGACGGGGCGTGGGTACTGCCAGAATGGAGCCCAACACCTGCAACTACTCAATCGCACATCAAACCAGATGAGTCCTTGGTGGAAGATGCTCATCCTAACGTCGCCACTGCCGAAAGTCTTGGACGGATGTACGAAGCTATGGATTTATCCCATTTCGATCCATGGCTGACGGTTTCGCAACGCGCGTTGATGCGGGAGGTATCATGCCCTGCGTCTCCGAAACACGCCCTTGCTGCGACCCGTCCGTATTTTGAATCTGTTTATGCACAGCGCGACATACTGGACGTTGGCTATCGATCGCTTGTTTTCCATCGTATACGGTCCTATTTCTTGAGCTACTTCACGTCAGAACACGTCTCTGATAGCCCACATACTTCGCTCTCACTTCTCCGATCAAAGTTCCGGCAACACAGAGTGGTGCTGAGCGAAGTTTGGCGCAATCAATCAACCAAGAATCCCGTCCTGAGTAATGTCCGCAGAATTATTGAAGCAGCCAAATGCATGGGTACGTCAGGCACTCACTACAAGCTTGCGGCTTCATTCCTGCTCTGCATGGATGCTCATCAATTGAGTGCAGCACACGAATCCGAAGTTTCCCCAAATGCGTCTCAAACGATACCATCATCAAGCAAACGACCCAAGAATGGTGTGACATTTTACATCGCAAGGCAGGCTGACAGTATTTCTTCGCCCCTCTCATCACACAAAGAGAATTGCCATTGGATTAAACCCGCCCCGATTGTTCCCACAAGTCTGATGGATGTGTTCTTAACGATCGATCGGGCTGGCTCTCAAGATGACAGTTTGCAGACGTCACTGCAAGAGGCGGTCCTCAAGATAAACACTCATTCGCCTGTCATTATCCCTCCCCCAGTGGTCCCACTCCAGGGAAGCGCCACAACTGAAACAGTATCTGTGACGTCGTTGATATCCGCAATTTTTATAGACCCAGTAGCGGCCATCCAGCAAGCTGTAGGAGTGAATATGACTCTTTCATCAGCTACCCCCTCACGGTTTGCTGCAAGTCTTGGAATATCAGGTCCTATTGGCTCACTTTTTGGGGAAAATGATAGCGGCCACTCACCTTCCCACTCATCGCAGTCAGGTTCTGTGCATCCCGAACAGACCGCGCTGGGTGTGACAGCTTCGTCGGCCGTCGCGTCTCTGGCGCAACTAGGTACAAATGTGCCCTCATTAATCGGAGACTCTAGTTTAGCCGCATCATATGGCAACTCTGGTACGACTCAGACCGACGTGGAGCCTTTGGCTCCGCCTAATGTCGTCGCATCGTCCATTGTGCAAGGTTTAGTAGGTGCCATTGCCTACTATGGGGCTGCGGGTGCGTACATGCTCCAACGCGAAGCCTTATTGACGCTCTCTGAGCATATATTTTCAGCGGGTGCCGCATCTGCATTCTTGGTGCTTGTCCGTGCGGCAGCGAGTGCATTCACAGGCAAAAATGCTGCAGGTGCACGTGATATGCTTGCCCTAGTGTTCGAGTTAGCTGTGTTGTCTGCTTCACATGGTTTATTGAGGCAGGCACAAGCGTTCCTCCTTTACGTTGCAGTACTCTACCATGAGCTTCACCAAGACGCTGCCTCAAGAGCCATTCTCCTCCTGCTCCTTGAAATTGGGTCCAATCACTTTGCTAATTTATGTTTGGTGCTCCCACCGTGCGGTCGTGTGGGCCCTGTCGTCTTGAATGATTGCTTGGCTGATGTCTGTTCTCGAACCAGCACCACGCTTATGCTTCCGACTCACTCACTTTATCCTCCCAGCGCGTTAGCGTTCTTTGATCCATATGATCGCTCAATGATTATGAAAGAGTTGAACGACATTTGTGCAACGCTTTCTCATGCCAATTTGACATCACGAGATCCACGAAGTTTTTACGAGCTCGTTGTGAGGGTCACTAGCTTTGCACGTAGATTCAAGCAGCTCGCCATTTCAAGCGTTCCTTGCGAGCTATTCGCGCGTGGAAGTCTCGCAGAGAAATTCAAATCCCACCCGATTCTTCCTCTCAATCAGGCAATGCTAACGTTTGCCCTGATGAGCCTCTTCAAAGCGGCACAGACAATGTTTATCTCTGCTCTCACTGCGTACAACTCGTTGGCGAACTTAATCAACACACAACTTGCAAAGCAAGATCTTTCAACGAAAGAGGTCGGGCACATAGACGGCTTTGCTACGGAAAGAAAGTCCTCAAGCATCGGTGTCAGTGCGAAGCATCAAGAGCAGCTACGTGCCTCCTACGACTTCTTGATGCACTCACGTTCACAATACTTCACAACTGTCGCGGGTGTCTTACGATGCCTACTAGTTGAGCAAGCCCCAGACTCACTTCAACGCTATGTTCTGCAAGCCATGAATGCTGCATTGAGTCTACAACTGAAGCTTCCAAACGACCCATTTGATCCACCCACTCAACCAGCCGCTGCTATGGCATCGAACTCCCAGCATGGGGAGATACAACATTCGTGGATGCTAGGTTTGCCGTTCGTATTGGGAGTTCGTACGTTGGCTTTTGTCCACGATCTCACGATTCAAGAGCCCTTCACCGTTTGCACTTTGGATACCCAGCATCAGGTCTGTCCTCATGCCCCAGCTCACCATATTATTGGTGCCATTCAGGCCCTCGACGAAGCCATTTCGAAATGGACGTCAACTCGCACTCAATTGAATACGTCATGCGAATGCATCCAGCAGCTCACTCCATACGACGCACTTGCCCTTTTGCACGAGAGACTCGACATTGCAGTGCGTGTGCTCCAGACAAATGATGCCAGAGGCTATGACAGCTCTTGGAACATGGGGTCGATTCCAACGCCAATCAGCGAGCAGGCCCGTTTTGAGGCCAAGGACAAGGGGCTGTCGTCCATTGTAGCTTGTGATCCACAGGTGGCAGCTCAAGTCTCCCAACTTGCCAAGACGGGCAAAATGTACACGCCGTGGTTCAGTTCGTCGCCAGCCGAGCGGCATACAGAAAGAGACTACCAAGGTGAAGATAGCTTCATGGCGTGCTCGCTGTCTCCGGACATCACTCAGTCGAGCTCCTTAACTGCTCCAATGGAGGATGCAGAGGGAGATCTCTCGCAGATGCTTAGCCCCTCCCGAGCGACCGCGAATGATCCGAAATTTGTACCTGAGTTCTCAGTCCTAGAGGATAGCATTGGCTCTAAGGCAGCGCGAACATCTCTTAATTTGAATGAAGTTGAGCTACCAGAAGCAATCCCACACCCCATCAACATCCAGCCATCGCAGCATGAGCACCATGCTAAAGTGTCGAGCACAGGTGTTGATGCTCGGAACCCTGCAGAAGGGCAACAGCCGCATCGTTCTCAGGGCAAATCAGATATTGGTCGATCGCAGTACGCATGTCCAGGATGCGGCCGACACCTTTCCAACAAACCCCTCATGAAGGGGGTCCAATTGATTCATTATGTAAAGGCTACACCGTCACTGGGGACAGCCGAACCCACGAATTGTGATACGGTCCCGCTCAGAGATGACAATCCTTGCAGATCTCTGGACTTGCATTCGCACGCATATTTAGAGAGGTCCAGCCCCGTTACACAGAATCAGTTCGAGCCGGCGAGTGACTCCCCACACAACGACGATTGCGCAGGTCATGAACTTCCATCAGGAGACGCTGAAGATGATGGGCAGGAGGAGTTGTTTAACCCCTTCGACACTCCGCTCGACACTGCGACGCAGAGTGTCAGCAATATGCCTGTGAACAAGCCAGCGTTTGACCCAGCAGGCTCTGACTCGTGTCCTCTTCATACTGACCAGAGAGTTGCACATCTCCAGACCCGTAGGATTCACGTGAATAATGCATGTGGTTGTGAGTCGAAATCAGCTGACCCATCTTCAGATGCGCAGTTGGGTATCAAGGACCTGCATCTGTATGTAAACGGAGCACTAATGGAATCAACAGAGGATTTGCTAAGGGGCATTTACGGTGCGCTCGACGAGCTCAGTGCGATCTCTAACCATCACCAAAGAAATGCGGGACCGCCGGTAGAGCGCTTGCTCCAAATTTCTCAAACTCTCGAGTCCCTATTGATAGATGCCAATGCGAATGAGAAATGTGCCGACCGGCCCAAGGACGGGGATCAAGAATTAACGACGATGCAAGTAGCAGCCAGGATCCACTCTCAAGCTTGGCAGCAGTTTGCCGAAAGAACGGGACGCCAACAGGCTAGCGCCGAGGCTTCAGACGAGATGTCGCCTCGTATTATCACATCGCGAATACCGATGGATTCTGTATTTGACATTGAGGTCTGGGTAGCAAATCCTTATCCGGAAGCGATCTGCGTCTCAGGCATCACCCCCAAGTTTCGTTTTGCTCCCGCCACTGTCAATAGCGGCATATGTGTGTCGGATGACACTGTGTCATTCACTCCCAACGACAGGGAGACAAGTGGTCGTCGCGTTATACTGGCACCCTACGAAGGCCCTATGCCAATCGTTTTAACGGGACGCCTCGGTCTGAGTCGTGTCCTGAAGTCGAAGCTCCTGGAACACGGAGAACTTAAGCTCCAGTTGTGCGGTATTGCGATGCAGCTGCAGTCCACTAACGGGGCTGTCGCGGCCTTTGCTGCGAATAGCCTGGCATCAGAAGACCAGCGGGAATTAAGCCTCGTACCGCATCTCCCCCCAGTGCAGTTTGTGCATCCAATCACTGCGACTGGCTGCGGAATAGTCCTGTTGCCACCGCATGTAATGACAAAGTTGAGCAGTCCACGAGGCGCAAAGTGCCCATTCCCTATCACTGGCACACCCGCCAATGCGCGGTTCCCATCGACCCTGCCCCTCGATATTGTGCGTTTCGGCGGTGGTCAGTGCGACTCGATACACCCAGCACATTTAGGCCCCACATCCACGAGTAGTGGACTGACACTCACAATTCTTCCTCCAACACCGAAGGTAGCACTCAGCTATGGAGGCGCCACCTCCGCGACGCTCCTCAAAATGTCCGCCTCAAAGATGCATCCCGAAGGAGGCTCCGAGTTGAAGAAAGCGCTATTGAGGCCATTCATGCTTGCGAATGCGGAAAATCTCTCAACCGAGCCCAATTCCCCTTCACTTGCATTGGGTGAATCAACCGTGCTCCGTCTCGTCCTGCAGAGTCCCGAAAGCACGGGACTCGCAGCAATGCGTATTAGAGTTGATCACGTATACGAACGAATGTCCTATGAAGGCGAAGGTTCTTCACCTTACTCGCTGCGTTCTTCAGATGCAGAAGTGGCATACGAGTTGCCCGATGGTCCCTTCGGAGCTATGACATCGCTCAGTAGGCTAAGGATCGACGACCAAACCTCCGCTCTCCTGGAGAGTGTGTATCAACTTGATGGGCTTACGAGCCCGTGGGCTGACGTCCCGATACTCGCATACCGCAAGCCACCACTCATTATCCAGTCTGCCGACCGATCGAGTGTTCGCAGTTCGGTTCCCGGTGACGACTGTATTGCTTCCGTCTCGGCTGCAGCAGCACTGGATCTGGAGACGCTTGCCACGCAACTACCTCTCTTGCAGAACAATGAGCGCAACTCAGTAGGCCTGCTGGCTTCGCAACGGAAGCATGCGGTCCAGTCCATAATCCAGAGACTAAGTACCACTCCTGTGTCCCAGCAGACATTGGGGTCTGTGATCCACGAAATGAGTGACTCTTCGCCTACCCTTCCAAGTCTCATCAAGTCACTGCACACGCTCTTAGATGAGCGCTTTCGAGTTACCTATGGACAAAGTATTGTTGCTCATGGCGCTAGGATGTCACACGGTTCAAAGCTCGGCTCGCTTCCCATAGGGTCTTTAGTGATGCACTCCGGGGAATTGCGTCGTCTTATCCCATTGGCATGTACATGGGAGGTCCCTGGGCAGTATGCCGATATACTAGCTCCTATTTCTTCATCAGGAACTCTTAACATGTCAGCCGAACCCGGAACCGTTATAATCGACTCTGTTTCATTACGAGAACTGCTACCGATTGGGGCGGGAAAGGCGCTATGCATTCCCGTCTTAATTGCAAAGCCACCACCCTCCGTCGTCAATGTTCGTCGCTTAGGCTTCGTCGCAGGTGGAGTAGAACAAGTCGAGTCGTATAAGCATATCGCCGTTCGAGTATCTGTTCTCACCTCTGATCTAGCCGTTCCACCTACGAACGAAAGTGGGATGTCTCATGCACCTGATCAGTTGAGACACCCATGCGAGAGTGTCAGGAGCGCCATTTCAGTCCTTTACATACCTGTCGCAAGATGCTTGGACGGCGACCGTCGCAGCTGCCAACCTTTGCGTCTCAATGAGATGGGTCAGGTCTCGTTGTGGATGAGAAACCCGATATCACGGCCGGTCAGGATCCTCACACCTCCGTTTTTACGGCTAAGTGAGCGGCCTTGTGGTCGTCGTCGAATGCATGCTCGTTTTGTAACATCAGGCTTGGTCCACTCTTTCCACCTACCCTCACCCAGGCCCACGTCCGATGGGTCGATTCAGTATGAGCCATCGGTGTCGCGTCTAAGCGCTTCATCCGCTTCAAATGCAGCGTCTGAGCTTCAGACAACGAACGCACTCAGCGTTTACTCTGCCATCTTTGGTGCATCGCTCATGACAGACCATCCTGTCACTGTATCATACCAATACTCCACCTCAATGGAAAGCTTGGGCATCTCTGCAAATAGCCCTGCGCATGAGATCGAACTAAAACCAGGTGAATGTCGAGAGCTCAGCTTCCAACTTCCTCCTCTGGAGCTCCCTCCTGAAGTACGAGTGTCAATCTTGTGTCTCTTGCATCGGCTCTACAGGCTCAAATTCTCCCAAGGCCCTCTGAGAGTCCCAACACTAGAAGACTTAGTTGAGGCTGCCCGATGGTCCGAGCTGGTCATCGAACCGACGGAGGAAATCTGCCGAATTTGCGACATGAGTCCTGACCAAGCACGTTTGTGCGCGCAGCAGGTCTCACGAGAACTCATATCATTCCCACTGGCGTCTCGTTCTCTAAGGGCCCTCGGGGCGGCACTTTGGACGCGTATGTTAACCCCATTCACCTGGCTTGAGAAGTCCGAGGCGGACAAAATGACGATGAGGTCAGCAATGGCCCTCAGAAGTGGCCATTTCGTCCTTCCTCAACGACTTGCCCCGGGAGCAGCTGCAATCTGTTCGGACTTGGTCCCCCTAACCATCGGGCACCTAAGCGACTTCTCCTTCATGTTTGATGTCAGTCGCAACCCTGCGTCAGAACTGTATGACTCAGACGACGAAAGTGACCCTCCAGAAACCAGTTGTTCTGATGAAGATTATGGAGGCTCAAGTGAGAGCTCCGTTCGGCACAAGCGCGTGTGGATGAAGGTGGGTGATGAGATTCGAGTTACGCTGCGTGTGACCAATCGCTTCCCTCTTCCCATGACGTTTGCTGCTCTCATTATTCCGAGATTCAAGGATGACCAACTCGAGTGCAGCAAGGTTAGCTCTCTTCCTCAACTTGAATCCGCATATCAGACATGTGTGGCAAGACAGAGTACGTTTGCCGATGTTGCGATTATATGTGGTCAGCTTGCTTCCTCAGCGACTGTCCTCTTACCTGGCGAGATTCTGAACTTAACATTTTCAGCCTGTGTGGTCGAACCAGCAGTCATTGCATTCGAAGCGCTTATCTACGCATCCACGTCACATACGCAAGTCGTGTTGACTCGCGAATCAATGAATCAAGCTGAGACCACGTCTCAACAACCCCAGGCTCCCCAGAGTACCGTACAGAGTCTGAATGTTCTCGAGCGTCAGGCCCTGGAGCGGGAAAATGAAGAGTTGCAGAAATTAGGCTTCTCTCCTATTTCGGACGTCACCCTCCCGTCGACTCCAGAGTTCACCCTAGGCTGGAGAGTTCCTGAAGGTGAGCTTCTAACAGTACATGTTGAGATTCCTGAAGATGCGTGTGAGTTGGGACAGCTTAAGCAATCCGCTGAGGCTGCGTGGAGTTTAGCTGATCTCTCGAGAATGGGTGGTGGCCCTGGAGATCCGAACATAGGTGCATACTACGAAACGCTCTCTCATACCAACGAAGATTGATCCGTCATGTGGCGTAGCTAGTGATGTACATTGTATCTACCAACCTGCTCCGCTTATCTGGCCGCACATAGGCCAACTCCATACAGACCCAAAGCTCAGGTGTACCCAATCACACTTGAGCCCCGTTATTTCAGTGCTTCGTGCAGAGTTCCAGGTGATCTGAATCTCCCTTCTGGGCGAGTTCCGACGCAGACAAACCACAGCATTCGTCGCGCGCGCAACCCTAATTCCATGCTTTCTCACCGAGACCATGCCCATGTCCCACACCGGCGAGTATAACAACGCACAAGAGGTGGACTGGAAAGATATTCCAAGCTGGGCACAGGTCGACCTTATTTACGCTCGTGAACTTGTCGCTGCGGTTAACTCGAGCTACATACCGCAGCACGAGAGCAAGATGAATCGCGATGCCCAGTACGATCCCCTTGGTGACCCGCTGGATCCTTCCAAACTCGATCAGTTCTTGCGTCTCAGACCTACCCTCGACTGGATCCCTGATGATATCCTCACATGCAGGAGGTTTCCATTTCCGGACGCATTGCCTGCCGTCCCCGTCCCAAGGTCTACACCGATATCCGACGTGGCGCCCCCGCAGCCATACGTCTCGGTCTCCATCGAAATCAGTGGGAAGGTGAGTCTGTGTACTTTGGATCCCATGAGGATCCGAGCCGACGCGACTATCGTCCCAAGTGCATCGAACCTGTTGCCCATGGAGGGTATGCCTGCACAACTACCAAAGTGTGACGCATACGCAGCCCATGACTCAGATCTGAAAGCCTCAAGCCAGTTCATTATCCACTCCATTACACCCGAGTTGCCCGAGCAAGCGGACTCCTCACCAGCGCTCGTCACATTGAGTGACTACGCGCAGATTGCGCTCTGCTACAGGCGGGCTCTCCAGGTAGCAGTCAGTTCCGGAGCACGTACGATTGTGTTGCCAAGCCTCACTCCACATCACTCAAGAGTTTTTGGCCATGAACCAGTCGCTCGTCTGGTGTTAACGACTTTGCGCAGCTTCCTTGAGGAACAGGGCAATGCTGTTGACAGAATAGTTCTGTGTACAGAAGACGGTCGAGACACTGAAGTCTATAGACGTCTTCTTCTCCGGTGGTTCCCAACTCACCCATAACGATCGCTAAAGGCTTCTGACCCTGTCTCTACCCGAGAATGCACTTGTATAGTAGAGTTGTTTATTCGGTGCAGATCTCTTTTGTAATCTACAAACCCATCATTTATAGCAAAAAACAACAGATAATAAACCATTGTATCACCGTTTCTCTTTCTTGCCGTCCTTTTTGTCCTTCTTGTCTTTCTTGTCCTTCCTGTCCTTCTTGTCTTTCTTCGAGGATCCTTTGCTGTGTTCTCCGCCCTCGCTGAGATGCAGATGTGAGACCATTGCGGTGACCTCATCCACGCCACTAATTTCCTTGTACTCAACCGCATCGGGTTGCTCCGTGGTTCCCTCTTCAGTGCCATAACCGGTATCGTAGCCATAACCATATTCGTCGTAGGTATCTGTGTCATTGCCCATGACCACAGGAAGAGGTAGTTGCACTAACTTGTACGGAAGCTCGTTATCAGGCGGCACCACGCTCTGAAGTAGTTGAACAACGCGGGTGGCACATTCGTACTCACGATTCAGTATGATTGCCTGAAACTCATCGAGCCAGACGCTCCTGTTGTACGTTTTGCCCAGGTGTGCCTGGAACTGCTCTGCCCAACTTGCAAAACCCTTTTCTACTGAGCCCCAAATGCCCTCTATCCGTTTCCGGTAATCAGCGCAGAAGAAATATGTTGCGTGCTGCTTCTCATGCAGGAATGTACCCACGTCGCCCTCCACATGCGCAATGATGTACACCTGACTCCTGTCTTTCATCTTCTTAGTTTTCTCTTGGATGAGCTTTTTCAAGGCCTTTTCGTGTGGCGTCAGCCCAACCTTCTCTAGTGCATCAATTGCGGACTGGAAAGATGCTAAGCTGAAGTTATGACCCGCATAGCGCTTCGCAGGTGCCGCGTAATTGTTAAACTCTTCGATGGGAAGAGCCTTGCCGAGATAGAGAGGATCTTCAAGGAACGAGGAAACGCGCGCTAGTACATCCGCCATAGCCTGCATGTCTGGGAACGAAAAGAAGAAGCAAGTTCCCGCACCATTGGGGTTACCTAAACTTAGCGTTGGGGCGCTAGAGCCTCCAGAAGGCGCTGCGGACGCGGCTGCGGGCTCGTTCGTCTTGTTGTTTTGATTCTGCTTCTTGGGTGGCATGTCCAGTCCCAAAACCGAGGTAGGACAACTTCGAAGACAACTACAAACCAATTTAAGTTGGTCAATTGCCTGTGACAATACCGCGCCTAGGCCAACACGTAGTGCAGTCAATGTGGAAACTCAGCTGTCCAGAGGCTTTCCGTCCTGGCCCGGATTTGGGCCCGAGAAACGAACTCTGGTACGACTGCACACTGGTGCAAACGCGAGGTTGCACAAGAGCGACAGCATATCCAACCTGTTGGTTTAACAGCCAGTGCATAGGTGAATCTATTCATCCAGTCACAACCCCAAGGAAGCGCCAACATGAGCCGCGTTCAGTATAACTCGGCCGAGGCCTGGCTCATGACTCGCATTGGAGCATGCCCCACTACCTCGTTGGGTTGGTTCCGCGCGGGTGTGGGCTTCTACAATAAGCGCGAGTTCAACTTCGCCATCGAATGTTTCCAGAAAAGCATCAACCTCGACCCGGAGAACTACAATGCTTATCAAATCATGGCCCGAGCCTGCATCGCCGTTCATAGTACGTTACTCTCAGACGACGCTTTGCGCTGTGGTGCGTGTGGCAGTGGTTGTTTTATGCCACCCGTGCATGTGATTCCACCCAATCGCTGTTTGATGACACCGCTGACCGCCTCGTTTCCTTCCTCTTTCGCTTATCTAGGACGCGATGATGCCATCGCCGCACTGAAACAATCAGTCAAGTTGGATAACCCATCGGACTGGCAGCTTCTTATTGAGCTAACCAGCCAGGACAATGCAGACAGCAGCGCCTCCCCCTCGAATAACAACACAACTAGAACTACAACAACTGCCCCAGGAACTGCGATGGCAGGTGGTTCAACGAGCTCATCCTCCACGATCTTTGAGTAGTGAACCACGGTGCAGAGACGATCAAGTGCAAATGTAAACTTACCATAAACTGTCAAGCCATATACCACACTGTTGTACATCCTTCAGGCGCATTCGCACGTGGTGGCACAAGTAGCGGGCTAAGGGTTTATGTGGGTGTAATGCAAACTGTGATAAATCCTTATGGTATGAACTAAACAGAACCTTGATACATTTCTACTTCTAAACAAGCTTGCACGATGCTCGTGAGTGAACAGTGCCGCGATCACAGATCGGGATATTTACTCCGCCTGTTCTTCGGGGTCGGTCCAAGAGGTGGGCAAGGGAACCGACGGTCCAGTATCACGTCGGCTTAAATCAATCGTTGAGGATGGATTCTCTGCCTTTGCTGCCGCGACCTTTGCGTACATGACGGCAGGACCCTCGCGTTTGAGCTCGTCTCGGAGCTTCTCCTCGAGGTACTCACCGTAGTGCAGCTCATTCATATCACCACGGTAGTATTGCCTCCATCCGTCCTTGGTGATGGCGAAAACGTTGATGGTACCACCAGAGTAAGCATCACGGTGTGTTGCGTGGTAGATCGCACGCTTACCCAACTCAACAGCTTCTTCAAGCGTCATATCGAATCTGTACTCGTTGTCCAAAACACCATAAGCGTAGGTCGAACCGGAACCGACCGAGAACAAGTCGCCCTTGAGACGAGTGCCATCATCATCGATGTAGTAGAGCGCAGGGCCGGTGACTTCATCCCAGCCTGCGAGCATTGTACCCATAGACAGACCACGATTTCGGTATTGGTACACCATGTTGCAAAGTCGCTTCGAAGCAGCAGCGACCGAGATACGCTTGCCCTCACGGAGCTCGTGGATGCGGCACTGGAGAGCCAGCTGACGCTCCCAGAACGAGCAGTCTGCAGCACCACCGGCGATTGTACCGAGCAAATAGCGTGAAATCTTGACGACCTTCTGCACAGTGCCCGATGCAATATAGGATCCCATCGATGCACGAGAGTCAACGGCAAGGAGAACGCCCTCTTTGAAGATGAATGCCAGGGTGGTAGTACCATGGTGGAACTTGATCTTGGGATTTACAGCCGACACATACTGCTCGGCGCCCACAGGCTTGCCCTGGAGTTGGAAGACGAAGTAGATGTGATTGGCAAGCCAGAGTGAGTCACATCGGAACAGGATTCAGCGGCAATTATCGAGGCAAATACAAGGTAATGTGGAGTGAAGGTGGGTGAAACACCGCAATACAGATCGATCCTTCGAATGATAACGTACATCTGGGAGGCACGCCGGGGGATGCGCGAAGGGTGCCGTGGTATCAACCTCGAGTGACATGACTCAGGGCTAGAAAGTGCAGGGGAGAGAAATCGGCCGAATCACGCGGTGAAGATGGGAATCTACCAGAGAAATGCAAAGATCACGGTTTGATCTATAGAATACAGGGCCGACATGCACGTGCACGAAGTAAAACATGCCCAAATTCGCTAGATCCTCTCGACGAACTGAGCTCGATTTTTGCTCTGAGACGAGGTTGGGGGAGAGGAAAAAAACCGCCAGACGATGGTGGATGGAGCTCATGCATAGATGGCGAGCAGACTTGCAGCTGTACGAACATGTGTGGCACCTTTCTCTCGCGATCTCTGCGCATTATAAACAAATACTACGGAATTGTCACATTGTATGATGGTTTATGAATCTGATCACACTGACTGACTGAATGAAGAGTATAGTATGATGCCACCGTGGCGTCGCTCTCAATAAAGTGGGCTTGACCAACTCTTGATACGACACCTTAGGTGTATGTAGTTGTTCGACCCATGTGCTCAAGCTTGTGACGATAAAAGGAAGTAAGCTAAATAAAACGTAGGGAGGGTAAGATAACGAATGAGAGACATTGAACTTCAAACAAATCCAGAGCCCGAGGGCACGACGACGGAAGATACATTTGGTTCTTTAAACCAATGGTGCTGAAGCGCAGCGTCAACCGTCATACGCTTTGTTGGATCTTTCTGCAGCATGTCTCGAAGGAACTCCCTCGCCGCTTCGGAAATGACCACGTGACGGCCAAACGTCAAGGGCTTGTGCAAGGTGTTTTGGACTGTAATGGATTTGTCTGGATTGTAGAATGGGAGCATACCGTACAAAAGTACATATGCAATCATGCCAATAGACCAGGCATCAACGTTCTTGCCGTATCCTTGCATTTTCAGGACTTCGGGTGCAACGTAATTGATGGTTCCACAGGCCACCTGCATGGCTTCGTTTGGACCAACGAACTGAGATAAACCAAAGTCTGCAATAACAATCTTCGTATCGTCTTCTTCGTCGGTGCAGAGGATATTCTCAGGCTTCAGGTCACGGTGGACAATACCTAAAGAGTGTAGATACGACACACCCTTGCACAGGTTGTAGATGATCTGGCGAGCAGTGCGCTCTGGGAAGATCCTTTTCTTGTGGATGCGATCGAAGAGATCGTCCTTCGTGAGCTGCATTACAATGTGAAGGTGCTCGCTGGAGTCAAACACATCCTTCATGCGCACGATGAATGGGTGCTTAACTAACTTCATAATTGCAATCTCACAACGGATGGCTTCGAGATCAGCTGCGGATTTCTGCGTAGAGGCCTTATCAATCACTTTGACCGCATAAACCTCATTGGTGCGCTTATCTACTGCCTCATACACAGTAGAGAACTTGCCTTGGCCAAGCTTGCGTCCCAAAGTGTACAGGTCTCCGAATTTCAGGATTTTCGCGGCAGTTCTGAGGACCCGTTCCCAGTAAGTCCGAGTCTCCTCTGTGTTGAAATAGAACACGTAGTGTCCTTCGCGGTTGGAATTTAGCGAAGAAGCAGGCGTAGTGGCAGCAGGGTGGCCCGAAAGGGATGGACGCCCTCCGGCGGCTGGAGAAATACCTCCTGCGCCTGGATCCTGATTGGTAGGACTTAGAGACACAGAAGGCGTGCCAGCGGGCCGATTTTGAGGGTTTGATGATGAGTAAGGGGAGATGATTTCGAGACCATAGTAGCCCTCGTGAGGGAGCTTGAGTACCTTAATGTCACAACCCTCAAGGAATATGACCTGCTTTGGTCTTGGCATTGCATGTCCGTATCGATAGGCCTCATTGAATACATAAAGGAAATTCTGTCGGCAGATAGCCCAGCGGTCTTGCCACTTCCAGAAGCCAGATCCGAGCTGATAGACTGTACCCCATGCTGGGACGCCGGCATCGACAGCCGCTGAGTCCTTTGCGTCTTCAGGAGCGTCCACAAGTTCGAAGTCATCTTCGTCTTCTTCATCAGCTTGATCGCCCGTGTACTCATCAGTATCGAGTTTAACCTCATCGGTTGTGTCATCGATCCGAGTCTTGATAAGTGAGTTGCTACATTTCATACAGCATCGAATGGCAATATTCTTGTGCTTGAGACAGCCTAGTACAGTCTCGGAGTTACCCGTATGAACCAACGCCTCGCCACAAGTCACGCAGAACTTTGGTGTCCAATTGCAGTCGCTGCAGGTTAACACTGTCATAGGCGTCTTTGGGGGTGAGCGTGGGGTTGTCTTGGAGGGACCAGTCTTCACAGTCTTTGAAACTTGAGCTGCAGCAGCAGCCGAGATTGCATTATCAGCACTGGGGACGAGGAAGAGCGGTTCAGCTCGTGCAGCACGAGCCTTTGCGAGATTTTCATCTCCTCCAGGTGAATCCACAAATGGTACACTCTGGCCATTTTGTGGAGACTGAGTCAGATTGAGCCCATTGCCAGCGAGGCTAGGGATCCAGAAGTGCAGTTTGAAGGCAGTGTCGATGGCTCGACTGACCGTGGGTTTGTTCCGTACGAAATCCTTAAACTGGGGGAAAGTCATGTAGAGCTGTGTTAGGGACTGACCAGGAAATGCTTCTTCCAGAATGGCCTTGACGTATTTTAGCACTCGCGATGATGTTTGCTCCTCGAGTACTCCAAGTTCGGCCAAGTTAGTCGTTGCATCGCCCAGTGCAGGTGGAGAATCAGTCTGCTGAGGTGAGTCTGGCCCGGAGGTCGATACGACTGGCAAACCAGAAGCGCTGGCTGGCGATGAGGATGGTGGGGTGCTACCTGATGATTTCGATTCTTTCAGGTCGATTGAGTTGGGAGCCGGTGTCGTCAGCTCCTCCTCAGTACCCATGGGAACGAAGAGGGAGTTGAGCAACAGCTCTAGCTCATTCCCCTGAATGAAACCATCGTTGTCTAAGTCGAACATGCGAAAGAGAATACTGAACTTCTCGTCAGTTGTGCCCTTGTAAAAGTGTGCAAACCCATTGCTGAACTCTTCAAAGCTAACCAACTCGTCATTGTCGATGTCAAAGAATTTGAACAGTCGGTCGCCAATAATACCGCCTACATGGAAAAGGCGGAGGAATGCATGCTTAGGTAGTCGGTTGCAGTTGTGCCTAGATCGTGTGAGCAGCAAAGGAAGGAACGTAAGTCAACTGGGACGTTCACAGGGAGCTGGGCTTGTCAAACTTGGGATAAGAACGCTGATTTCGAGACAAAACGCGTATGACCATCATCCATAACGGTGCTGAATAAAGAGACTTACCTTAGTGCAAGATCGCGGTAGGTGGCTTCAAGTACTCTCAGCTCGTCCTCTGTCAGATGGCGGCGTGCACCCGAGGTCGCCTGTTTGTTTCCCATCCCCTCTTCTCCCGTGCGGTCTTCCCCAGCGCGTGTGAGCTTCGGAAGGGATTCCTACGTCGGAAATAGATCTTTTCTGGACCACTAATGCGATTGAGGCCGGTCAGACCCCTGGTTCTCGCGTCTACGTCTCGCTCTGGAGTCGAAAAGGGTGTCGTTCACAGGGCCAACCAAGGTTTGGGTGCGCGTTCCGGCACGTTTCGAGAGCCTATACGATAGAAAAGCAGGATTTTGGTAGGTCTAGTGGTGAGTCACCGTGAACGTTGCACAGAATCCTGAGCAACAGGTCACAGACCGCGAAACACGCACCCGAAGAAGTGAATCTGCGACCTTCTCTACCGCTGAAGCTTTACGGGGACAGAAAAATTGGCTGCAACCCAGAGGGGTTTCTACGGGTACAAAAAAATACCAGTGAACCAAGGAGCTCTGACATAGTGAATATGACAGCGGAAGCGAGAAACTGGATGTGTGATGCATGATGACTTGTGCGTGAGTCAATTAGACAGTGTCTCCAGCGCCGATCTATTATATGCTCCCTCCATCAATGTTGCGCACCCGCCAGGAAAACCCCAAAAAGCCACCAGTTGGAAAGTTGAGATATGACTCAGCCCTGGAGTGCGTCAGCGGAGATCCGACGGATCCGTGACATGGATAATTGCTGCATAGTGCATGCTTCGGTGGTATCCTGTACCGCGTGGTGCCCTTGGTGCCCGGTCTCAAATGTATCCCTGCGATCGGAGGCTCCAGCAACTCTGGGATGAAAGCTGGAGTCAAGAAGTGTATGGAATTGTACACACCCGCGTGATATGACATTATAGAATTCATGTGTACAGTGCTTACGTATGCCTCATGCCAACACCCCTGCGTGACTCTCATTCTTTAGCGAGCCGCAGCGCTTACACGGACGAACCAGAGAACTGCCTCACTAGCTTCACTGTAAGTATAAGCGTTGAGCTACGACGAGCAGTAAGGTGATCCATAATAATCAAGGTGAATACCCTAGTATCCTCCATCTCCTTTCGTTCGCATCCCCTCGCATCCCATCCTCTGTTTGCTTGTTGTACCTCTTGATCTCGTCATCAGAGGTACCCTGTTGATCGATCAACCGTGACTTCACTTGAAATGTACACTCGAGGAAGAGGCCATCGTAGAGTTGATGATGACGACGATGATGATGATGAACGTGCGCGAATCTCGAGCTCAGGCACTTCCTCGGGAAGAATCGACCGAGGTCGAGCCGATCGACAGCAAGCTCCAGAACGCGTTCCACTGATCCAGAGTAGTGGTGATGATCCGATGTCGTCGGAGGCATCTGGTCCAGTTGGAGACGCCGCAGCGGGCTCCAGGGCTGGACTTTATAGTTCGCCCAATAGTGTCCACGTTCAGCAGCCGTATCCGGGAGGGTTCTTAGTGAGACCCCGGCCTGGCTACTTCCCTCAGTCCTTGGTTCCTGGTCAACACCGTCAAGCTGGTCACCGCAGGCGAGAACCAATCGGTGCTGCAGCACTTCCACCCGAGATTGTGGCAAGGATACTGAGCTACCTCACTCCAAATGAACGTGCCAGGGCCTCCCGCGTCTGTCGAGCCTGGTACGAAGTCGCAACCATGCCTCAGTTCTCCGAAGAACTGGACCTCACTCACATGCGCACGAAAGTTACGGATCGTGTCGTATTCAACATTCTCTCCCAACGTCGATTTGCGAGGCTGAAGCGTCTTTCCCTGCGTGAGTGCTACATCACTGGAGCGGTAGTCGTCAAGATCCCGAGCCTCTGCCCACGTCTGGAGTTCCTGTCCCTTATGGACTGTAAGCTCGTCGACACACAATCGGTATGCACGGCTGTTTCTCAGCTTCCTTATTTGCAACGTCTTGAGCTTATTGGCACGTCGTGCGAGCATGTTAGTGCAGTACCAAAGATCATTGAGGCACGTTTGTCAGCACTCGCGCTGCGTGCACAGATGGATGAATATCGTTTGAGAGATCAGCTTCATGGAAATGGGTTTACTGGAGAGCATTCCCTGAACGAAACGGCAGCAGATCACACCAGACGAAAGGCCATAAGTCCCCCTGCTGCCTCGGGGCCTTACGGTAATTTGGATGTGGCGACCGAAATCGCATCGCTTTCTCATCGCACCGGCCCGCAAGTCGGGGCTCCAGCACCAGTCGCTGGAGGTGCAGGGGGGCAGAACGCCGCAGCCGCAGCGGCTGCCGCCAACGAGCAAAACCGCATTAGACCCACGATGATGGAGTCGGACGAACCTGAACAGGGATCACTTCTCAGTGTGGCCATTGATGGCGGCAGTTGTGTGCCACGTCGCATCCAGCTTGCAAGCTTGCCTACCGCCGCAGAAGCACTCAAAGACCCTCAGGTGGTCGGATTGGATCTAGGCTATTACTGGCTTGAATACTGCTCGTTGACAGCAACACCCGTCACCCAACAGCATTCTCACGACGCTTTGGAGAGCAGTGAAAACAAAGACGCAGGGCCTCGATGTCGTCATGAAGGAAGCGCCCATGCTCAGGTTGGATGCTGGGGGCCAATCCGTGGAAGGATCGTGTCAAAATACGTCGCGGGTATGAAAAGTCCAGTACCCGCTGAAGTCCTCTTCTCCTGTCAAAGCCATGAGAACGAAGACTTCAACGATCCAAAATATTATCGATGTGCTGTATGCTCAAGCCTGATTCGCAAGTGCAGCATGTGGAACGCATTTACCTGTAAAGGCTGTTATGATTCGGCGGTCCTTGACGACGTAAACAGTTGGATTTCGTTGGTTGCATATTCGCGTCGAAAAGGTACTGAACCAAACTCGCTCCTAGCCCCCCTCCTCGGACGAGGAACGTCAGACGGGCTTGACGAAAACCCAGAAGAAGAGATCTTACGGCGTCAAGGGCGTCCGACAGATCGTTTAGATGGGACACCGACGACGCGCCTCGCTGGTTTATTGCGACACGTCCAGCGTCTATCCCGAGTCGAATCAATTCCATCTACATGTCAGCTGATTGGCAGCGTTGATTTCGCAATTGATACTCATGTCAATCCCCCGCTCCCATCGCAAACACGTGTGCATGCACCGGTCGGCGAATTTGCGTCACCGCTCAAGCGCGGTGCGGATGCCAGTAACATAAGTCAAGGCTTTGCAGGCCCGGGACATTCCCTTCAAGATTCTGATGAGGCCATCTCGCAGATGCCTCGCTTTTCTGATATCTTTAGTAGGAATGCACGATCGGGCAGTGACCGCCCTCCCACGATGCCAAGTCAGGCAGGAACTGCAGCCTCCCAAGAAGGTGCATCCCTTGGTCTGTTCAGCAACATCTTTGGAGCACAACCCGCGTCTGAACACAAGACAGCGATATCGCAAGAACCACGTTCGCCCAGTTCGTCATCGTTTAGGGCTCGTAACTTCGACCTTCCTGACTTGAGACAGCCTCTGATTGACAATGACGTCATCAGCCGAGCGGGTAATCACCTCTATGGTGCTTCAGCTGCGTCTGCGGAAGTTAAAGAGAGTTCAACAATTGATCAAGCGAGGCGCCTTGCACGAGCGTCTGCGGAAACTCGCCGGCTCCACTACAGCAGTGCCACTATCGCTGCTTCTCGGCGACGGCGTGTTGACGATGGTAGTGAGGACGAAGACGACGATGATGCTGATCGACCACTCCTAGGAGGCGCACGTGGTGGCCAAGGTGAACGCCAGGCCGGTGGTCGTGCTGCTTTCGGGCCCGGTTTCCGGCCCGGTGCTGCGGTTGACGCAGGTGAGCCAGTTCGTCAGCGAGGTCGTGGACACGGACTCCCCGGAACGGGTCGCAGATTGCCACCTTCGTTGGTTGGTCGATTACAAGGATTGGCCGATGGTGCGAATGATGATCTGCCCATGATGTTAGCGCTTGGACTTGATCAAGACGAAGAAGCTAACGGTCGAAGAAGGCAAAATGCTCGACCTGATTACGATGACGATGACTCAGATTTCGACCAAGACGAGGCCCAGCCGCGGGATCCACAGGAAATCGAACTAGACGAGCTCAATGGAGCGCTGCGTCGTCGGAGAGCAGAGGAGAAGTCATCAACGATCGAGCTCTTGCCCCTGCTCAAGGCACATGAGGTTACCCATGCAGCGCTTGATCACAGATCTCGTGCGCAAGAGACTGTTCGTGCTGCAATTTCGGCGCGCGAGGAAGCCCACCAGGCTCGTTTGCTTCGAAAGCGACTGAGGCGTTTGGAGCGATGGAGGGAGCAGGAAAACCGACGACGCGAAGCGGAACGCCAACAACAAGAACAGCAGCTGCAGCAAGGTGGAGGCATCGCTCGTTTTGCTAGTGAACAACCGTCACATCCCGTTACTCTGATGGACTTATTCGACCAGAACGAAGCGCTTATTACACGCCGTCTCAATAGGCTTACAGCCTTAATTCGAGAGGCTGAACAAGCTGGGTATTCTAGAGTAATCCTGTGTACGTTTGATGAGCCACTTGCATCTGAGCACCCTTCGGAAGCGCAGCGTAGACAATTACGAAGTCGAGCTGGTCATGGAAATGATGAGTTGCCCAGGCCTTCCCCCTCCCGCAAAGTCTATATTTTTGCTGACGATCAAGTTCCCATGCTTCCTCCAATTGAGAACTTGGCCCTGACGGCCTCGCAGTCACTATGCCCTCGCTTCTTGTCCGCAATAATCCCAATCCTTGCAACGTTATTCGCAACACTCTATCTCCTGGATGCGGCAAACAGGATCACAGCACGAGACACTTACGACGGCATCGCAGATCCCTCCGTGCTGCTAAGTTCCGGATCGTCATCCAAATCTCTTCTTCTTAGGCTTCTTATATTCGTTCTCGCAATGATTGCATTTGCACTTTTGTGTATTCTATGCATCAATCGCTGTATGAATGTTTTCTTGATATTCGCAACCATATTCATTAGTGCATATGCCATATTCGCGAGTTACGTGTTCTCGTCGCACCTGATGCTTGTTATCACTTTGGATTCCGGTTTGAGTATTGACATGATCACGGCTTACCTGCTCGTGTTTAACCTTGCCGCATTGTGCGCGATATCGTTACTCTCGCCTGGTGGACTCACTGAGGTCACTTTATCGGAAGAAGAGGCACGACCTCTACCCCAAGGCAATGTCCAAGGAGCGGCTCCACCAGATCAATTTGGCCTGCAGCAAGTGCTACAAGTACCACAAGATGCGGACAATCAATTTAATCTGCAACAGCAGCAACAACAACAGCAACAGCAACAGCAACAGCAACAGCAACAGCAACAACAGCTACTACCACAGCAACTGCAACAGCAATTCGCTCAGGGACAGCCACAACCTCAACAGCCTGCAGAGGCTCAGCAAGCACCTCCGGCTCCCGAACGGCAATTCCGACTTGTTTCTCGAGGCGCTGAGAACGTCCACAAAGTTGTGTTGTGCCTGATCATGGCGATGGTTGCTTACCTGATTAGCGACCAAGTGGGTCCGCTCTTCATCTTGATCCTCATGGCATTCCCATTCGCCCTTGATCTCCAAATGATGTTAAGAGACTTCACAAGGCAGAATGTGATTGAGCATTCGCACCTTCGACGGTCCGTCATTGGTCTATTGTATCTTCAGGACGTCAGGGAAATCCCGAGACTATGGATTAGGATTGGCCCCCTGAAGCTTCGCAGCTTCGAGCTGCTGTATTATGCCATTTTACTTGGTGCTGCCTATGCTCAGCACTCCTCGGTGGCCCTTGTGATTCTAAGTTTCTTCCTTCTCTTCGGAGAGATCGTGTTCGGCTTGTTTGTTGCGCCGTTCCTGGGTGTGGACCGCCGTCCATTGGTGTACGGCTATGTTTGGATTGTGGCTGCGATGATCCTTCAAAGATCCCTTTCCTCCACACACGACGTTCTTGTCATCCCTCAGAGTGCATTTGGAAAGTGGCCCAAAATGGAGTATACGTAATAGTGCGAGATGGACGGATTATCGCATGCGCGTGCCTTCCCAGTTGCAGAACGAGAAGAACCGAACGGACGGTGGCACATTGATGTTAGCTAGCGTGACTAACCCTGAAAGCGCTCCTCGGGGATGTTGACCAACTAACACCTCAGGCGACAGGTACAGGATGAGAACGGGTTTGTTCCTGAGTCTCGAGCTGAACCAGCACGTGAAGATGAGTCAGCATTTACACGTTTCCTCAGCGTATCGAGTGTATGGTCATAAAGGTTTTGTTTGAAACCACGTTGGAACTACGTATATCCTTCCTTGTACATCGATGACCCCTCGTTTGTGTTCTGTTCTGCGACTCCTCGCTTCTGCGATTGAAAGCGAGCCATGCTTCGAGCAGAGGCTCAGAAGGGGGCAGGAGACATCTGGTGAGTGTAGGAGCGTCTGTCTAACTGCCCTAAGTAGCTGCGAGCTCTGTCTGAATCCGGTGAGAAGAAGCAAAGCGCGGTAACGACCTAGGAAGACCAATTGTTTATACTTGACGAAGCAAACTTCCTTCTGATTTAACGAGTTTCTTGGACCTGCAGCCCACTGGAAGGTCCAATTGTACCTCGACGTTGTCCCTGTGTGCCCCTCTTCCCCCCTGTGTTGCGCTTGAAAGCAGCTAATTCCGGCTCAGGCGCGGAAACCGAAAATCGGAGTGATCCCATCCACCCGCAGCAGGACTCGGAGACAGTATCTCGAGAACTCGAGAGGACATTAGTACCATGAGCACACGCGTTCCAACTCATGCGGTGAGCTACGACCAAGCGCAACTCAAGCGAGAGCCGCCCAGAGGCATCGCGACGTACGATGAGGTCCGGAGCATGCTCGAGAACAAGGATCCGCCCAAGTATGAGACGATTTGCCTGCCATATACATGCGCCGAGTGCCATAGACTGCACAGCCCCAACGTGAAGGGATGGCAAAGCACACATCCACAGTCAGTCATGTTGAAAACTGTGTATGAGCGAGTCGGATTCCCATTCCCTGAGCTAGATCCCACCCAACGACACGTATTCAACTCGGGCCAGTTCCTCTTGCGTGATCCCTTGTCGCGATGCTCTCGCTGCAAGGCGGCGTGGTACTGTAGTCGAGATCATCAGATGTGGCATTTCAAGATGCATCATCGAACCTGCCGAGCGATCCGCGGAGTCAAAGTAACGCTCTTTCAGGCTGCCGCCGACCCAACCTTCCAACTACCCTACCTCTCTGACCAGTCCCAGAGGCCGAGCTTTGCGCCCCCACCGCTACCCGAGGGCAATGTAGCCTTGCAAGAGAGAGACTCTTCATCTGGAGCCGAAGCCAAGTCTGAAGACGATGCGAAGACGCCACTCGCAGCAGGACCTGAGGGCGTTGTACCCCCTGACACGAAGCCAGCAACAAAGTTCGTATGGAATCCCGATTTGCTGGGACCAGAGGCTGATACCAGCTCAAGTGACTACGAAGGCCCAATCATACCTCGCCAGAAGATTAGGAAAGGTACCAGCCACGACTATGGTATGCGTGCATCGCGGGTTCTGCGTAGATTGGTTCTCAAGAACAACGAAGCTAAGAGCAAGGCCACTGTCCTAGACAACAATCCATCGATCGCTTCGATAAATGACGAGAGTTCGTCCAGTGAAGAGAGAGATGACGATGACGGCAATGCACCCCTTCCAGCATCGTTGGCGAGTGATCCAGCTGCACTTAAGGCCACCAGAAGCAGTCGTCTATACAAATGGCGTGTGAAGCGGAAGTACGCGCATTATCGTGGGGTGGAGCATGAGCGTAGACTCTTTGAAAGTCTGTATGCAAGAATTGCTGGTGCTGACTTGGCGGATTTCAAATTGCCACCAGGGATCGAGAAGGACAGCCCAGATTATATTCAGCTGCAACAAGAGTACCAGAAGTTGCTGAAAAATGCGTCAAAGCCGAGTTATGAGCAATTGACCTACTTGATTGCACGTCCACAGTGTGAGTTCTGCCTTCATAGGCCCGTCGCTCCTCCAGAGGATAACGAGACCAAGCCTCCAGGTCTCCTCACGGAAGACGACTTCTTCCGATGCCCGGTCTGCCACATTACCACATTCTGCAAGAATCACTTTAAGCTTGGGATGAGGTCGCATACGCGTCCCAGAAAGAGCGATCCATATGGGCGCTCTCAATGCGACCATGCATTGGCGTACGTTCAGGTGCAGCAAGTATTGCGAGATTTGATGGGCGTTCCTCTGGATGGTTCAAATGCGAAGCGCCCCCCTCCAATTTGGATTCCAAAAATCGATGAGCGGCTTCATAAGCGTGCTGCGATGATCCTTGAAGAGTCCCCCGATCGCTTTGTCTTCCGGTACGGCATGAAACAGTCGTCGTTAGAATGCCCTTACTTTGAGGAGCTGACTGACTGGACTCATTACTGGGCGAAACGAGGCGCTCCACTTACTGCTTACCCAGCGCTGCTTGCTATTTTCACCCAAAGCTTGACGCTTCCCATTACTATCATGCACATGCTCTCTCGACCCGCTGTTCAGCCCTTTTTGCTGCAAAAACGGTTGGATGAAGGCGTTGCTATCTCAGCCTCGAGCACACGCGACATCACATTCTGGGGTCGTAACAAACTGACCCTGCATATTCTTGGAGCCACCATGACATTCGAGCTGGCGTTGTTACCCAAATACGAAGAGATTCTTCACATGATGCCGTGCCTGAGTCTTCTTGAACTCGTGTTCCTTGGTCCAGAGATCATGCTTACATTCCCTGAGCTGGTGCCGTTTGAAGTGTGCAATCACTGCAAGGCGAGAAATGCAAAGCTCAGAGTGTTCTTCTCGCCGAGGTTGTATCATGAGTTCATCGCTGACGAACTAGCAGGCCGGCAGCGCATCGAAACAGCAAAACCAAAGAACAAGAAACCATCAACTACCCCCGATGATACTTATGACGATGAATGTCTCCCAGGGCCTGTACATGCCTTTGAGGCTCCGAGACTTCGAACTGCGATAGAATTGGGATTTCGTGCTCCTGATGCGTTGATCGCGTTCAACTCTGGCCTCCACATGTTTGCGAAAGGAGCGGGATCAGGCCAAGCGTCCACGACCCCAGGAAGTGGGGAGTTCCAATCTCCATCCAATTCAGATGTGAGCGCGCGACTCAGAGGAGGTATGGATGCATGGGATCCTACTTTGAGGTTGATCTTCCCGGGCAAGCCGGTCGCTCCACAGGCCGGAGTACCCCAGTTCAACGGGCTGTACGAAGGTCCCAGAAGGTTCGCACCTATCTTGACATCTAGTCAGATTGGCGCGCGACCTGATTCGTCAGCGCTCGAGGAAAGAGTGACTGAAGCGGATTTCAATAGCATCAGTGATCCTGTTCCACTCTTCGTCACTTGCTACAACCGTGATGAGGCAATTCTTGGTGCGGCTAGAGTGGAGACCTATCCCGCTTCGACATTTATTGTGGAGCCGCGGCTGAATCCGTTTGCTAGTCAAATTCCGGAGAAGGAGACTAGTCGATTGCTGAGATCAACTTTTTATTACCGGAATCACTATTGGTTCGCAGCACTTCCTAACACCGCGATCGTTACAACGACAGTAAGTCAGGAGGCACCCACAGAGAGCAGATCCTGGGCTGAACGCGCTCAAGAGCTGCCCTATTACTCTCTGTACGAAGAGACAATCTAATCGTGAATTCCATGATACCCTTTGCGTGCCAATAAAAGTGCAGGTATTTGTATTGCTAGTGTAATGCTGCTACGCTGGGAATTCAGTCGCTATCGCTATCCTCGCTATCATCACTACTACTGCTACTATCGCTGTCACTTTCGCTACTACTATCGCTATCACTATCACTGCTATCATCATCTGAGGTTTCAGAATCAGAGTCATCGTCCGGGTCGGATGCAGAGTCATTATCGCTATCCTTGTCATACCTACTTTCGCTACTCTCCGACTTCTTCTGCGCAATTCGAGCCTTTAGGATCTCACCTTCAATCCAAAACCCTGCTGCGATTCGAGCTGCCGCCGTCTGTGCTGTTGAAAGCGACCTGTAGCTTGCGGCACTGAATGTGCCATCCCAATGTGAGCGTGCCTTGTTGTAGAGCTCGATTGTCAGCATGATCTCCGTAGCGAGAGGCATGCGGACACGGCTGGCACCGGATGGGGGCGTAATTCCATACTTTGCGAGGATCTTGTTGGTGGCCTCCGCGCCTAGATGCTTTTGCGCAACCGAAAAAAGATCACCCTGCCGTGCGGAGTACGGCTTGTACAGAGACACATCACGCAGGCACTCATCAGGATGAGTAATTCCCAGCTTCTTGATAAGCTCCTTAACTCCACAACCGATGACCAACCTGCTCTTGATCACGGCCTGAACGTTGAGCGAGGCCGTTAGCTGACTAGTGATCGGTTTTCCGTTCATGTTCTCTCCAATGATATTGTGCATTGCCTGCTTTCGCTCCTCAGTTGCGTGGGCGTTGTAAAAATAATCTGTGGACTGACTGGTCTCGACGCGGCGAGTAAGGTCAGCCTTGGTGAGGCCAGTCACGTCCTTTCGGTAGTCTCCAACTGCAAGCAGAGGCTCGATGTAGGTTGAGTAGATCTCCGTACCGTCTAGAGCAAGAATGGAAATCTGTGCAACACTCCTGGTGTTATCGTCCAACAGGACGTAATGGTAGCCAATTGCAACAGGCTGCGTAAATGGTGGCACCTTGATGGAAGCGAGTTCCTTTTGTCGCATGATCTCACTCTTCTTCATCTTCTTGCCACCCGCCTTGGCATTTCTCTTGTTCTCATCCATGAGCGACTCCACAAAGCCCTTGCGCAAGACATATGACCATTCGGAAGTCATGAATCGCTCAGCAACTTTATCTATGTCATATGAGATCTCACCTTGAGACGCGCCGTCGGACTTCATAATCTTGCGCTGCTCGAGCTGGTTCTTGACACGGGCCTTGATCGACTCAATTAGATCGCGGCGCTGCGCCTTCTCAAGCTGCTTCTGCTTAGCTTTGGCCTCAGCTCGGGCGATAATTTCGCGGAGCTTCTCCTCTTCCTTCCGCTTGGCCTCCTCCTGCATCTTCTTAGTCTCCTCGATGGCCTGAGTAAGCTCGGCCTTGCGAGCAGCGACTTTCTTATTCAGGTCGCGGAGTGAAGGCAGTTCGGCCAGTGCGGTCGACACGTTGATGGGGATAGCTTTAGTCTTCTTCCCCTTTTTCTTCTGGTGCATTTCCGACGCATCCTCACTACGTCGCATATCCTTCCCCTTCCCCTGCTGTGCCACGAGCTGGGATTGGTACTTGCGCATCTTCTCGATGTCGTGCTGTCGCTCCTTGGATTCGTGTTCTAGCTCTCGCTTGAGCCGCTTCAGTCGAACGGGCTCCTCGGCAGCCTTCCCGGCTCCGCCTGCCTGTCCCTTGCGCACTTGGCCAAGCTCGAGTGCTTTGTTCCAGTTCGATGCGAGAAAGGACATGTTCCGAACTCTACAGCGGGAGGCATGACACACACCAATGAGGGGTTATATCCACATTATCAGTCAATAAAACACCATCTACACACTTTTCTTAGACTATCCACGACCGCATATACCTCTTTGCGGATCCCAGAAAGTATGCTCACCTGAGTGCTTTTTCGTCCGAGCACACTTTACGGGGCCGTTCTCCACGCTTGTTAGCGCAGGGTCGATCGCGGGCAGGCGTAAGCAACCCAATTCAGCTACACACCTGTATCAGTAGTATCTGGTCTGCACTCGGCCCATATCCTGAGAAAGACCCGAAAAACCTCCCGGACCGAGGGTCGTGTGAGAGTCGTTACTCCACTGGATACAAATAGGAAAGCAAGAGTGCTGGTGAGTGTAGGTTCAGTCCAAGTGCGCAGTTACATTAATCAACCTGTACTGAACTTAACGAGCTTAACTTCACCCGCGAGCACTCCACGCGATCCGAGACAATTGTCGCAAAACCCGTCTGACCATCCTGTCAGACTCCGACTAGACAGCATTCCATGGACGAGACGGTCCAGGGTGCCGAAGAAGGCACCAGGTCCGAGCTTTCGGGCAAGATTATGTTCAGTTTTCGCAGAAAGATCGCTCTGTCCCCACCTACAAGCGACGCAAATGCCCCCGAAACTCCTCAAGACAGTAACGAATCTGGTGTCGCTCCAACTCTACCAGCGGGCAGCACAGAGTCCAGCGAGCGTAGAGAATCAGTGCAGACCGAGGAAGCATCGGCGGCGCAGCCCAATCTACAGCCCGTGCCGCTGGTGATGGAAAAGTACCACGGGCCGGATCTTCCAGGTACTGTGACCTCCGCTCGACTTGCCGAACTCAGGGCACTAGACAAGGACCAGCTGATTGAGCTTTTGCTGGCTGAGGAGCGTGAGACGACAAGGCTCCGGAATGAGATGGCTGCTCTCCCCCTAAAGCTCGAAGCCCAGCTTAGAAGTGAACTTGGAAGGGCTTATCAGGCAGCACTTGATGCACAGCAGGCACAATGGGAGGCAGAGCGGATTCAGATTGAGGCGGATGCGCGAGAGGAAAGTACACGCATTGCGCTCGCCGCACAGGACGAGAGCGAAGTGGTTCGTAAGCTGAAGAAGCTGCAAAGCGATGTGGCTAATCTGCGCTCACAGCTTGCCGCAGCGACAGAGGGCTCTAGGAAACTTCAGGTTTGGAGAGAGGACGCGATTCGAGCAGTGAAAGATATTCTTGCTGACCCCGCAGCGGCGCGGATTGATCCTTCCCGACTCCGATCGATTGCAGTCGTGATGGGTGAGCGCGCTGCCATGGGCTTGCGCCAGCAGTGGCTTATGGAGCAGCAGAGGCAACAGCAGATGCAACAACAACAACAACAACAACAACAGCAGCAGCAGCAGCAGCAGCAGCAGCAAGTTGGGGCTGACTCACAGAATCAGTCTGGTAGTCTGTCTTCCAACCTCAATGGCCTGTCGACGCGCTATGGAGCACCGTTGCTAGGAGCTGAGAGGCAATCGTACCAACGAGCATTGCAGCACCTGAACTCATACCGAGTACTGCTGAAACATTTCTCGATTCGGACGTACGTCAGAATCTGGCGAATGCGTGCTGAGGCTAGGTCCCTAAGGGCGCACATTGCAAAGTTAATGCATGGTGTGCGTGTCCTGGTTTGGATGCTGTCAAGTTATGATCCAGATGTCTTCCACGAGCCAGAGTCGGCAATAGCGGCCGCTGAGGCACTCTCGGCGTCCCTTGCAGCAGCTACCGATCCCGTGGGAGGCGCCTCCTCTGCTGCGGCCGCAGCCTCAACAATCGCATCGACGCTTGCATCAATGCAAAAGCCAGGTAACCTGGGTGCAATTGCAACAGCTGCAGCGGCTGCAGCGGCAGCTGCCACTGTCACATCATCTGCCTCGGCTGCATCGCAACATGCTTTCGATACAGTGAGCGCACCTAGTGGATATTCGCAAGCGATGCTCATGGCACTAGGTCTGCGTCTAGAGAACGAGCAACTTCATGAGCCCCTCTTGCCCCCACGAGGTGCCGTTGGTCTCGGGAATCCGAGCACGCTTGTGCTTCCTCGCAATACCACGGCTAGCAAAGGCAGACGCAGCTCGGTTCAGTTCCTCAATTCAGTCTCTCCCAGTGCAGAGGTGCGATCTGCAGTAGTCGCATATGAGCGAGCTGCTCATAACGCAGCGCACTATGCCGTAGACCAATTAACACAGCGCGAGCCCCTGACAACCCTACTAAGCGGTTTTAGTAACCTGAACACGGCAGCAGTCGAAGCAAAGCGACACTTGGAACTCGTCGAGAACTCAAGCCGGGATCAGTCCAATGCTCAATCCCGAGTTATCCAGGGGTCAAATCAAACGGGTGGGCAGACTCAAGCACAGCCTAACAACAGCAACGCATCTTCGCAACCAGGCAGCAGTTCGGAAGGAACAGGTGCTCCAGCACAAAGTCAAGCTCCGAGCAGTACGAATTTCCCCCTTGCACTCAGCGCTATGCGAACAACCCCGCAACAGCAAGCGGCAGCCGCAGCGGCTACTGCTGTTATAAAAGCCATTACAGCGTTAGCCACAAACTTCTCTGTTTCTGCAAGCTCGGGAGTGGCCCCGCTAGGATTGACCGAACTAGGCCAATGGCTGGCTCGATATGAGATGGATCAACGTCGACGCAAGGCCCAGCTAATGGAGGCAAGAAGCCGCGCCCTTGCCTTTGAACAACGCCAACAGACACACACGCAACGTGTTTCTCGAATTACTCGAAGACGAGCTAGTGTTCAGGACGATGATGGAGAAGAGCAGCGACGTGGAAGCAATCCCGCCATGGAGATCGATGTTAGCCCGCCAGAAAGAATGGTTACCCAACGATCCGCGGGTCAAGTTCCGCGTTCAGATTCGACGGAGGTCGCTCTCACAGGAGAGTTGGTCTTGCGTGATTCCGAGGCTAGTTCTTCTCGTGCGGCTGGCATGCTGATCGAGTCCCAAGCAATGACAGCACTGCCAGGACCCCACCAATCACCCTCAGTAACGGCTGGTATAATGCAAAAGCTTGTCAGTCATTCAGAGCGGCGAACAGATGCTGAGGCCGGGTATGTTGCTGCAGCGGAGAGGTTGGCTCAGATTAGCGCTCATTCTCAGACTTCGAAGATCGACCTGTCCACTGGTATTGGTGGTGGAATGAGGGAGTTCAACTCGCTCGTGACAAGTATGAAGGATGCGTGCTCTGTCATGCAGCTAGTATTTATCCACATCGCAGATGCGGTACAGCGTCACAAGCTCGTGTCGAAGGCGTTCTACAACCGAGTACTGTCTTTGGTCGATGAACTGCGTCAGTCACAAGAAAGTGAGGCGAAGTTGAAAGCCCAGCTCAAGGAGTTTACTTCAGGAATATCGGCTATCGTCCCTGGTGACATCTACTCAGTTAGCGGTCCGAATGCCTCACCCAACTCACCCATGCTCGGCGGCATGGGCGGGGGCTTGCATCGAACGCAGGCGAGCGCATGTGGAGCTGTATTACCCAGATCTAAGAGGTCTACACTCTCCTCAGGCGATGAATCAGCGTCTTTCAATGAGCTCTCGCATGGCGACCATTCTGGAAGAATCGATCTAAAGGTAGCTCCAGTCTCAGCCCGAGAAATGGCTAATGCACTTGAACGTGACCCGGCACGATTGGCACAAATGTACAACAGGCAACAGCTAGCGTTGCAGCAACTCTGGACGAAGAATCAAACTTTGTTTGAGAGACTTCGAGCGACTCAGGCTGCAAGCGAAAACCTGGAAAGTCGCGTCTCGCAACTCCTCAGTGAGCGCGCGGAACTTCAGGCTGAAGTTGCTCGACTCAATCGCGAACAGCGTCTACATGCAAAGGGCCAGCGCCGACCGCAGCGGTTAAGCACCTTACCACACCGAGTGAGTGTCGGTGTGGTACCCGCTGCGCTTCATTCCGACGATTATGATAACCAGGAGGTTCACCGAAGGTCTGACGATAGCTCGTCCCCAAGGGACAACTACACTGGTGGGAATGCAGTGACGATGAAGACAGAACGCTGTACGACAGCGAGTCATGATAAGACCCTGCAAACTGCGGCAAACAAACCAGGTTCAGGCTCAGTCTCAGACTCAGGCTCTGGCGCAGTCTCAGGCTCAGGCACAGGCTCAGGCTCAAGTTCAGGCCCAAGTTCAGGCTCAAGCGCAGGCTTAGGCTCAGGCTCAGGCACAAGCTCAGGCTCAGGCACAAGCTCAGGCACAGGCACAGGGTCAGGCTCAAGCTCGGGCTCAAGCTCAGGCTCAGGCTCAAGCTCAGGGTCAGGCCCAAGCTCAGAGAGTGGTGTCGATTTAAGCCGTTTCGCGCAGCCAACGAAGGCGTCTGAGGCACGTTTACTGCTTTCCAAACGACTAGTTCATGCTCAGCCCGATGCGGCCTCGCGAGAGGATCAACAGTCAGCAGGAGGCCAGGGATCTGACAAAGGCCAGGACCGCGGTGGTAAATCTACACAAACTGCTCGCCATGATTGCAGCAGCTCACAAGAAGAGTCTCCCATTGCTGATGACAAGACAAAGGCTAGGGGTGCGGAGTCTGCTGGTGAAGTTGTAAATGAAACCCAAAGCCGACTTGTCGAGGAAACATGGACTTTCGGGCCGGAGGCACTTAAGGCACAGTCCCAGGCTGGACTGGCTCCTGGCGTGGCACACCTGTTGGGACGAGAGTACCAAGAGGAAATTGACGCTCTCTTGCAGAACGGACAAGTAGACTCAGCTTTGAGTGGAGCGAACCCTTTAACCAACGCGTTTTGGCCGAATCTCCCACCTAGCCGGGAGGACGAACCGCACCGTGGTGGTGGCGCTCGAAGGTCTACTACGTCTCGGAGACGAAAGCTAGGTACCACCTACGAAGGAAGCTCTCAGAAGAGTACCGCAGCCCAAGGTTGGAATGATGATGACACCCCAGTTGTCTCGCTTCAGGAACTTAGTCCTTTCTTAGTGGAGCCACAACTTGTACCACCTAATGCCCTGACCCGACTTGCGAAGAGTATCGCACCTGAGCTTCCAACGCAAGAGAGGGGATTCCCTAATGTTGTAGAGACTCTGGAGGAGAAAGAGCAACGACTGAAAATGGCGCAAGTTGCACACACGCGTTCTTCTGTCTCTTCCCTGGCAGTAGCTGGAGCACAAATCGCAGCCAAAGAACAAGCATTTGCACAATATCAGCAGGCCCAATTAAGGCAGCATTTAGAAAAGGCTCAAGCCCAACATCTCTCGAACTTAAGTGACTTCGGCGAGATCATTCTCCCACCTCGAGCTCCCTCACCCCCTCATAGTCAAAGGACGTCAGGAATGGACCTCACTAACGGATTATCACAGGACGCAGAAGACAGCAGGTTTGAGAAGCCGGTACTGGTTCTCCCTCCACGTCACGGAGCCATCCAATTTGGCAACTAAGTGCCCTCTTCTGGTTAGCTCAAGACCTCGCAAGAGCGTGTTGTATTTATAGGATGCTCGCAATTCACGACATGTGGCTAATAAAGAAAAAAAGATAATTACTGTACAATCAAGCTATCTATACACTACAAATTATGCTAACTATATACAGAGAATAATGCATAGAGCTTAGAGTTCGTCAACGTCCTGCGTGGCACGCGTCATCTGAGTTGGCATCAATAACAGATTCGGCTGTTGACTTGAAATAATGCTAGGATGGTTACGAGTCGGTGCACGAGTTGATGAAGTGAGCAGAGCCTTAGGCTTTGAAGCACCTCTAACCTGTTGCTGTAAGAACACCTTGTCTTCCATGAACTTTGCCTTCGAATATGAACCACTATGTCCGCACTGATGCCCTTCGCCAGAATCATGGCCGCAGCCAGTCGCACGATACATCTGGATACGTTTAGCCGCTTGTTCATCGAGCTGAGCTAGAAGTGATTCGCCTCCCTCACCCTCATCAAGAATATCGGTCATAAGATCCCCGCCTGCACGTGCTTGAGGGACCTGGGACCCGGGCCTATTGGCATTGAGAACCTGAGCAAGTGAAGCCATGGGTGCTGGGGCTGAGAACAAGAGGCTTGACCGAGCTGGTCGCGCAGGTATGATTTTCTCAATTACAATCTCATCATCACCATTATCACCGTCACCATGATTGGATGGTGGGGCTGGCGCAATCGGATAGCCAGGGGCCGGAACCATGTTGAGGGTTGGGGCAGGTGCAGCTGCTGTCACAAGGGACGAGCATTGCAGATTCTCATTTGCGAGGGGCGATGGTGACAGTGAAGGAATAGGGGTCGGCTCGAGCTGCAGTGAGCTCGTTCCTTTGACGATTCCTGCGGGTATACTCTTGGACTTAGTGAGATCTTGCTTGACCTTCACTGGTTTGGATGCCTTTGCAGTATCTGCTCTAGAAGTTGTGGGCTGCTTTCGCTTGACTCCGGAGTCTGACATAGCAGACTCGCTCTCTGGCCTGTTTAGGGTTAATGGAACAGTCGGAGGGATGCCAACGGCTAGCATCGCTGGGGTAGGGTCTATCCGTTCAAGCGGAGGTGATAATACCGGAACTGCGACATTGCCGCCTTGCTCGTGCGATTCCGCGAACGCCTTGGATACTTTCCGAATTGTTTCGTCATCCACAGATTGGAAGCGGCCTATCAATTCATATGGTTTGCACGAGTCAGGACCTTTAGGAACAAAGATTTCAAGCGGTGAGGTGAGCGAATGTACAAAGTCTGATAGCTGTTCTCCATAGGTCTTCAATGAAGTTAAGATCGTGTGAGCCCCTTTCTCTGCAAAGTCGCGAAGGGAATCAGCCATAAATCGTTCAGAGAGCGCTTGCAGACCCCCCATTTTCGCAAGCTCTTCGTGAATGAGCGAGAATATCGCTCGCTCGTCATCACCGCTCAACTGACCATACTTTTCTTCTGCGCTCTTTTGTTCGACGACCTCACCGGTCGAAGTACTTGTTCGAGAGGTGGACTTGCGAATGTAGGTGACCAGGCTCTCAGGATTGGCCACTCGGCCCTGAAATTTTGGTGCAAATTTGATCGAGGCAGGCTTAGGATATCCTCCAGACGCATCAACGCGAACGCGAATGAGTGGCAGTGGTTTCCCATCTCGCATTCCATAAACAGCGGCCGATGCGCTGCTTCCAGTAGGAGCCAAGCCTGAGGCCCCAAATGAACCAGCAGTCAGAGCGGTTCCTGTGCTGGATGTGGCGGTGAGAGCATTCTGTGCCTCATTAAGGATTGCGTCAGACAATTCCAAAGGACCTGGTGGTTCGCGAGCTGCATATGCGTTGTTAGCATTCACGATTAGCTTTTCAATCGCGTTTTCAACCACCTCCATAACCTGCTGTTCTGTACACTTGTCTCCAGGTGGCAAGCCATTTTCGCTCAAAGAGATGTCTTGCAATTCAAATGGACGGACCGTGCGGAGAGCTACCATTGTTACAGGGATGTGATCGGCGTTCCCTCGGATCTCCAGAATCGCGACATGCTTCTCTGGAACTTCCGAGTCGCTGAGCGAAGTCGCTACAGAAGAACCGGGCTGAATGATAGGTGCACCATTCGTGGAGATACCATGCTGGAGAATGCTCTCGTGTTCATGGCACCACACGATTGCGTGCAAAAAGTCTGGGAATGCATCCTCAGGCATGTAATTATTTGCGTGTCCTCGGTTGTACCTGTTCTGATGCACCAATGCGATATTCACTGAGTCGTTCAAGTCACTTTCGACCCATGTCAAGCGCCTCTGATCGATTGTTTGACGTAACCGCTCATCACGAATATTTCCAAAACCGTAAATACACAAGTGTGTGCTGCCTTTCTGAAGCTTGAGTGGTTGCACAACGACCTCATCCGCCGTCGCAAACTTCCCGAAGTAATTCAGCACTCGGGACTGATGAAGCAAGTCGATAGCACTAAGGGCAGGCGTGCCAGAGGGATCATCATGATTACCATGGATTGCAAACACTGGAAGCGAGATGCTCATTGACGGGTCATGGTAGTTTAGCTGTCCGTCGGGAAACAGAACTAGACTGTCCTCTGACACTTGAAAGGTGATTCGTGATTCTCCCAAGCAGTACTTCTTGAAAATGTTACCAACACGCCATAGGGTGTAGCGGGAAGGCGTGTTGTAGTGGTACAGATCACCACCCATGAGCACGAAGTCGACATCGTTGTCCTTGGCGATCTTGAATATTTCCTCCAGAGTCCGAAACGAGTCCTCGCGACGAATAGGATCGTTTTCGGCATATCCAACATGGTTATCCGTGCTAATCAGGATACGAAAGGTGTTTTCATCGGGTGGTCCCGGAAAATGGCGTCGGCTGCCCTCTGCGTCGGACATGGCTCACGAGTAGAGATTGTTTCGACTCGCCACCCAGTCTAGAAAATGATATCACATGAAAGAGATCGTGTTAGCACAGATATACTCAAGATAAATCGCGTTTTCAAGTTGCTATTATGAGAAAATACATTTACAACCCACAATCTCGGTATGTATCACGTGATGTAGCGAATCACAACGCTCCCGCCAAAACGCTCCTGGGGGAGAGCATCGATCACGCTGTGTTCTTAGGATTGCCGAGAAAACTGCATGAGATCTCTCTTTGAACTCACTATTTCACATATGCCTCGATCTGATCGTGGTGTTTTTTCGGCGCATACGCAGCGGAAACACCTATTTCCAGCACTCGAGGAAATGTGCGCAAAGACCAAATCAACGAGTACGCGAGCTGCAGGGAGGCTGGATGATCACATCCGATTTCAAGGCCAGCATGAATATAAGCGTAAGATAGCGTGTCACAACGAATAATAGGTCATTTTCAAGTCCACTTGCGGCAGGTCATGCTCACTCATCACTACGAGTTTGTATTCCTCTAGATCTATCGTTCATACGATGACTCGAACGTGACCTACCAAGAGCTGGAGCTTCCGTGCATTACTGCTACTTAGTCGTCTTCGCGCCACTTGCGGTGTGGCTGTCCAGGATCTGCCGCAGCTCTGCCACAGCCTCGCGGGTTGCATCGTCTGGGTTCGCACCGGCTGTGGCCAGCCAAGCCTCTGGACTGAAGTCTACGGACTGAGCGATCTCAACGAGGCCTGGTTCGTCAAGAAGGAGCGTGCCGATCACAGCAAGAGCTCTGTACAGAGCCCCGCGCCCTGATTGGAGAAGCGTTGGGGTGACTGCATCGATCAGTTGCATTAACAGCATGACTCTAGTCTCGTACGCAAGTTGAGCAGAACCGCAGTATCCTGCGTTCACACCAATAGCAAAGTTAATCAACACGGCAAAGCAATGTGCAACGACATGCTCTGTAGTAGGCTCCTTGAACAGAAGCGCTGTGACAGGTGGAATCACTGTCTCAGCCTGCTTCATGATGAACTGCATCGGTCGCATGCGAGCAAAGAAGTTACATAGCGACCGTGCCGCCAAATGACTGGACATCAAATGATCTCGACGCTCGATGATGGCACACAACGCGCCGACACCGGTGACGGGTGAGCCATCGCGCAAGGGCTGCATCAAAGCATTGCAGCCAGCACCGGTAAGTGCGAGCCAACGTGCGATATGAATACCTGGGGTTGCATTTGCACCTTTGAGATCAAGCAGAAGCACGGCCAGCGCTCTGCGTTGTGTGTCGGACAGGGTATCAGACTTCGATTCTGACTCTTTCGAATCGTCCGAATCAGAGCTTACAATCTTTGCTGCACCTGTACCCTGAATAATATTCATGAGGGAATTTACCGCTTCATAGAACTCCTCATTACTCTTGAATCCTGCCACGATCCAAGGTGCTATGCCATTTGTAACTACGTCCCAAGTCGAGGTAATCTCCTTCACTTTTGCGAGAACCTTGGATGCAGCTCCGGCGGCATAATCCTTGTAGAGGACGAGCTCGTTCATCCGCAACGGGAAATGCTTGTACTTCTTGGCGGTTCTTGTGGCTTTAATCTCTTCTGCACGGGTGACTGCATCATCGACCAAAGCACGCAGACGAGTTGGATCTGCACCCGAGAATGAATCGAGTTCATCCTGGCCCAGGAATGACTTAAAGGTAGGCATACTCCTGACACTTCCTCGCACACCAGGCTCGCAATCATCCACGTCAACACGAATTATGACTGCACGCTGCTTGTACTCCTGAGCCAGCGCTGCAACCTGGGGTGCAATCATTTTGCATGGTCCACACCACTTCGCATAGTAATCGATGATTACTGGGATCGCAGTCTTGTTACTCTCCTCCAGGATGAGATCTAACTCCTGTTGCGTGCGGATCTGCACAGGCTCTGGTGCACCGGAAGCCTCTGTGGCCCCACCACCACCAAAACCTCCTCCCATCCCTGGGAATCCGCCTCCACCAGCACGACCCGCGAACCGTTGCATGAGTCTGGCTATGCTTGGGTTTTGCATGGCCTCTGCAATATTTCCAGGGTTTGCCATCAGCTCCTGCAGCTGTTCAAACATCTGTGAGTGCGCATGTGAGGCGACATAGGGGTGGACAGGAACGTAGCGCAAACCTAAGCACAACTCTACTGGCCTGACGCAGCAGAATCGATGAGCCCGTGTGGCTATCAGGGCGAAACTTCGGATCCAAGCTTCATGAAGCAAAGCTACAATGCAGACAAACTGGACTTAGCAAGGCGTTTCAAGACACCATCAGATCTAGGTACGTACCCCTGGCTCCTGCAGCAGGGAGATGACCTCAGGGTCGTTCATCAGCTCAGCGATGTTGAAATCCATCTTGTACACTACCCTTCGGTGGCTACAGTGGAGTGAGATTGGAGATTCAGATGGATTAATACTTCATAAAAGGTCCTACGGCGGCAAGTATAGTCGGGCTCTGCTAGATCCGCACAAATGGCGTTGCTTTGCAGTGTGATGTAAACTCTGCTCTGAGCAGATTTGGGCCAGGACGGATATAAAATCAAGGCCAGGACGGATGGATCCGAGACGAAATTGCCATACTGTTTGAGGTATCGAATTCGCAGCGCTCGGGAAGTGCTTTAAGTTGCGGATAAGCGCACTTGTGTTTGAACCCTTGTGGTGTTGTAATCCTTTGCGCCTGATCTCGCGGCGCAATGTCTAGGTCTGGTACTCCCACCCAACTCGCTCCTGAGTTCACAGAACCCCTCCTTGGAGTAGGATTCTATGAGGCTCCTCATCCGCACGCGAATGATATTGCTATTCAGATTGGCTTACCACATGTAACTTCCTGCTCCCTCCTATTAGGCGCGCGTTGGCCCTGCCTTCCCTCCCCTGTCTCGATATCTCAGGCAGAAAGGACCGAGGAACTCAGAGCTCGTGCTGGATATTTGCTGTATACTACAGCAGTTGGCAAGTGACGCACTCAGTTAAGAGGAGGGAGAACGTGGCTTGAGCTCCCTCTCGAAGCCAGACCTTCTGTGAACCATGACGCTCGGAATGAGTCATTCGAAGGCAGACGTTGGTCCCGCCACGATCGCCGCGTATGGTGTTGGCAGCCCTGGCTACTCGGCGAGTGGGTACACGGCGTTTATTCTGTTCGGCTTGCTCGTGCCTACAGCTTTGTGCTTTGTCTTCCACCGCTGCGTCATGGAGCGTCGCACGAAAATCCTTCCCCGTATTCTCCTGGGTTTCGCCGTCCTAATTCAAGTCACGTCGTTTCTGTGTGGATTCCTTGCTGTTACAATCGCAAACTGGTTTGTACCGCGCGAGTTAGTGTCTAGCGCGGCTGCGGACGATATGTATGAACCAGCTAGTTCGATGTATAAGTACCACATGAAGGACGCTGTCACCACGAGCCTGCAAAAGCTGTGCTATCGTGCTAGTGCTGAGATGCCGTTCTTGACAACACAATGCGAATCTCTATGCTCCACTGACCCCTTCGTGTCAAAGTTTTCTCTTCGAACTATTGTGACTGGGCGAGGTGGTTGCGGCTTACTCCACCTTGGCTCGGGTCTGTTTGGACTAGGACTGATTTTGGGTATGGTTCAGGTCGCCGTCCTGTTCATTCGTAGCGACACGCTGGCAGATATCCTGGCCTACTTCTCTGCGCCTGAAATTGGCACGATCGGCATGGGATACATGGAAAAACTGAAGTTAAATTCACGAGAAGGCAAAATCCTTCGCCGTAAGCTTGTAGCGCAAGCCCACGTATGGATTTCGGGCTCTGCCTCCTTAACGTTGGCTGCTGGGCTGGGCCTGATGACGAGATGGAACCGGTTCTTCCTTGGATTCAAGTTTGACACCTCGTACGCTTTTGCTATCGCTACGCTTATGACGCAAGTTATTGCGTTAGGACTGTACATCACTCGTCACATTGTACTCCCGGGCTCGCTTCGAGAATGGGCAGCTACAAAGTCCAGCGAAGATGATGAAGAGGAGGATGAGGATTCCGCGGAGGAGGATCCTGATTCAAGCCCTAAGCGTAAATCGCGTCGTCAGAACTGGAATATCCCAGACCTCCTTGATCTAGATCTGGAAACGGGTTTGCCACGTAGCTCAAAGGGAGGTATGCACAAAGTCTCAGATGATGACGATGACGAAGACGACGATTATGGCCGAAACGCGAGTTCGCGCAAGTACCGCCATGATGCAAGCGATGAGGAGGGTTACACTACTGATTATGACGAATCGTACTCGATATACTCAACGTCGGGCAAGGGAGGTTTGGATGCATCGTTTGCGATTGCGATTTCGCGTGCCTTAGGTATCGACGAGGAAGATTCAGACAGCGATGCGGCACGTAGTGGGCACAAAAAGAAAGGCAAGAAGAGCAAGAAGTCAAAGAAGAAGTCTCCTAAGGGAACTGCTAGCGAGAAATCCCGACGTGGATCATTCTTGAAGGCCACATCACTTAGTCAAGAAGCGAAGGGCGCTCCACTACCAACATATGCACCAGAGCCCATTCCACTCTCTCCGACGACAGCAAGCGATCCACATTCCTTGTCAACAGGGCTTGGTGAGGCAGCAGCCGCAGTAGCTGCAGCGATGAGCACACTCCAGTCGCTTTCGCCGAAGACTGCTACGGCTCCTGAACTAGCCGGTGTAGTGACTACACCTCCCGCCAACCCAGTCCTCTACGATGCCTCCAAGCAGCAGCAGCGGAAGGGGCAAGGTGAAGATGAAACAGATGTAGAATTCTTCGAGCTGGAGACATATTAAGCGAGGATAGGCATCACCCCCATCGTCGCACGTACCCCCATCCATCTAGACTAGCATTACAAAGTTGCATTGCACATGTGAAAGAGCTAGAGTTATATTAACTCCAAAATACACAATGATCAGTAATAGGCGACTTCAGACTTGCCTGATATTTTATGCTAAGTTGTCTGCTATCTACAGGTGTTGCAAATTTGTGAGTATAACGACCCTGGTTTGCACTAACGGGAGTTTTTAGTCTTGCTCCGAGATCGACGAGAGCACTTGATCTATCTCAGTCTCCGACAGAGCCTTATAACGGCCCGTCTCGGTTTTCACCATAGCGATCTCGATGTCAGAGGCTTTGAGATCACCACCATGGCAGAGCTGAATGGCTCGCACTGCGAGCTCCAAGGTTGCCTGTGCGGACATGTCGCTCTTCTTCAAACCTTTCTCCAAGAAATTGCCAGCATCTTGCTCCTTGACGCCAGCCGAGCATGCCTTGTAACCGCAGTAGTGGCCAGCAGGATCGACGCGATAAAGCTGTGGTGAGTCAGATGAGTCATCTACACCGAAATAGATCGCGACAACGCCAAGCGCTCGCATAAACGCCTGCTGTGTCCAGAGCTGTGCGACATTTGCCATTTTCTGAGCAAGATATGAAACAGGGATAGGGTAGCCGTTCTCGTATTCGAACTGGGCAGCCTCTTGTCGAGCACGCTGCACTGCTGCCTTTGCATCTCCGATAAGACCTGTCATACAGACACCAATGTGCTTTGCGACGGGAAAAATGTGTGTAACTGACTTGTCATCTATCAAGCGGTCCTGGACCTTCTTCTGCGTTGCCACAACAACTGTGTCCTTGCCTCGGACGCCGACGGACGTTAGTCCTGATGTACGTACAGCCTTGAAAGCATATTCTGCAGGATTATGGCGAAGAGTGGGGATGTGAGGCTTGGTCAGCATATGCGAAGTTAAGCAGGTACGCAGGCAGTGCACACAGGGAGGAAATACGAGCCCCCATGTTCAAGCAGTAGGGAACAGGATGAAAGCTATGACTGGGTCGGGCCCGAGGCTGCTCTTCGCCACCATGGCCCATAAGACCAACGAAGACAGGGGATTGGCTTGACCCTGTGGCTCGCCAACGCCAACCCTAGACATTGACCCGAGCCTCGCGGCAAGACGACAACAAGCGTGTGACAAAGAATCATGGACGCCTGTGGTCCATGCATCCGCGACTTGGTTCGGCCACGTTCGACACCCCAGTAGACTCCACACAAGCTGAGGGGGTGTGTGGGGCAGAAACCGCGGTCAACATCTCAATGTTCACAGATAAGAAAGCTAAAACACTCGGACGTACCAATCTGATACAGCTTGCCCTCTAGAGTTACGGAGTGTGAAGTGAGTACACGAGTTGTGAGCCGCTGGACAGACATCACGAGCGAACCAGCCAGAGGCTGATCGACGAAACCAGTTTGGGACAAAAATTCGAGCAAGATCCACGATGCATGAGGTTAAAAACGTACCAGGCGAGAAGACAGTAATGTGACGGTCGTAGCCAGAGCTAGATCTTCCAGCCATACTCTGCAGATGTCTCCGAAATGAGCGAGGAAAATCCCCTTCTTCGAGCCTCAAGATCTCATTTTCCCCATTCGCTGGGTCTGGCTGAGAGAAATTTTGTTGAGCCATGTAGTGAAAAAAATATTTCCACGGTGGATGGGTTCACTACCAAAGGTAGACGACCAGCCAAATATCTCGTCTTGAGGGTTGGGAATCGGATTCAAAACACACTCTTTGGGGTCACATTTCGCGGCCTTCTGCACTCTGTGTCCCTCTGTCTACCCCACCATCACACGTGCCACTGGGTCTGCAACGCATCACCAGGCTTCATTCACAGCTGTAACCCATATGCATGGTGTAAATCGTGCCCATTTGCACAAGAGTGGATTTATTGTCTTTCAGCGCGTAGAATTGCATGTACATTCCAGAGCTGACGCACCCACTGGACCGTCTCACTGCACCTCTAGACCATCGGCCTTGCGCATTCACCACGACATTGGGTATCTCGGTGTAGCGAAGCTTGGTATCAGCCGAGTTCACAGCGGCTTGGCGAAGTAGATTCGTAGCTAGGCAAGGCGAGGGTGCCCGTTACTAGGCAGGTGATATCGACCCACTCGGTCCCAGTCGGGTCTCCGTTGTCTGAGGCTGAACCATGGCTCAGTACGTTGCAGCGGCCCGACAGGCCGCGTCGCGCATGGTCAGCGACACACAAATTGACCCCACAACCACCTCGGTGACAGGCGCACTGAAGAAGCGTCGCGCAGCAAGAGAGAAGGACCGCAATGTGTTCTTTGGTAACCACATCCCCATCCCTCCACTCAACCCAGACGAGGTCTTTCTATTTATGGAAAACGGTGAGGAGGACCAGGCCCTCCTGAAGGACACGTTCAAGGAGAAAGAGGACGATTTCGAGCACGTTAAACGAGAGCAGCTGGCGAGGCTCCAGGATCTTCGCGAGGAACTTGAGGAGCTGGACAGCCACCGCACGGAGGAGGATATTGCACGCGAGTTTGATGAAGATGAAGACGACCACGAAATGGACTCACAAGAACGCAAACTGGAGATCCAGCATCGGTTGCAAGAGCGACAGGAGCGACGACGTGTGATTGTGAAGAAAATTTTAGAGCTAGAGGCCAACCTCGAGGCGCAGGGTCTGATCCGAAACATGATGAACCCGCATGCGGAAGGGCAGTTGCAAGAGAAGCCTACGACATCTGTCTTAACGGCTGTCACTTCACTCGTGATCGATGAGAAGTATGAGCAAGTTACACGCCGAAAGAACTTGATCATGGCTGGGGTTGCCATTCTGCAGTGTTTCCTGGTGTTGTGCATGCTTCAGATCCCATGGGATGATCAGCTACTCGTATATGACAATAACCACCCTGCGATCGCTGTGATCGAGGTCATGGAAGCAGTCTTGACTGCTGTCATGCTCTACCTTATCGTAGACTATTATCGTCACTTAGCAAAATGGGAAGCCGTTCAGATGAATTTGCCACCAGAGTGCGCCAGTCTAAGGCGTTACAGTCGATTCAACTTTATGATTGTTGAGCTTCTCGTTTGCGTTATTCATCCATTCCCTTACCTCTATGTTCGCAAGTTGTCACTCCTTGTGTTCTTCCGTCTGTACATTTTGCTTCGCGTCTATCGAGACCATTCAAGGATCTATCGTTGGAGACGCGAAATCCAAAGCCATGATAACGTGAAGGCCAAAATTCGGTTCGATGCTTGGCTCAGCTTCCGTTCTCTGTTCTACCGGGCCCCGTGGTCTGCTATCCTTATTTGCACTGTAGTCACGGTTTTCTTCTTTGCATATTGCTTGTACATCAATGAGCGCGAAGTCATCACCCCATCTGAATTGCTCAAGGGTTACATTAACGCAGGATGTACGGTTGTTTGCCCACCCTCGGGTGAGTATGAGTTCGAAGAGGGCACCATTGTGAACTGTAATCCCCAAGAGACTATCATTCGTGACAATTGCCCCTCAACTGGACACTTCGGTGAATTCCGAAGTTGCGTCTACTTCGTGTCATTGACCATGACTACGATCGGTATCGGAGAGCAGGTTGCGCTCACTAACTGGGGCCGTGTGTTCTTGATGATTGCCGCACTGTTTGGTATGGCAATTGCAGGTATTCTGCTTTCAGCAATTCTTCGGGTGATTACTCTGAACTATGCCCAAAAATTCGCAGCCGACTTTTGCGCCCTTAAGCATCTAGCCTTGCAGGAACAACATCTAGCCGCTCGCGTCATCCAGCAGTTCTTCAGAGAGGGCTTGAAATCAGGCAAACTCCGTCGAATGGCTCTACGGAACCGTGCGGTCCTGGCCCAGACCCGGCGTGGCTCGCTTGGTATGGGTAGTATTGCATCTCAAACTGCCGCGGCTGCGGCTGCAGCTACCGCAGCAGCAAATGCTGCCAATGCAAACGGGCAGGCAGGCACCACGTCGCAAGCTCCTAAGGCCGTCACGATGAAACAGGCAGCCATCGATGAAAATGAAAAGGCAGGTTGCTGCTCGCACAGTGAGTTTGCTCTCAGAATTGAACAATTCAAGCGCTACAGGCTGTCCACAGCGCAACAGATCGGCCAAGAGGATGGTACTCAAATCAAGCATGTATTCGCAATGCGAACGTTTGCTGGCAACACGGCGATGGCAGTTGAGGACTTGCAAATGAAACAGACGCAGATGATGAATCATGTTCAGCGAATGGGATCCGCTCTACTCTCTGTCCTTCAAGCATTCACAGCAAAGACCGTTGAATCGATGCGACGCACCGGTGCAGCACGCAAGACAGACGTGGGCAATACTGAACTCACACTTACTCAGCATGCCCTCCGTGGTTCGTTTGCAACATCGTTGGCAAACAACCGTGTTAGCGGTCTTGGTTTGGCACCACTCCCTATCGAGAAGTCACCGAAGTCAGCGACTGGTGAGCTCATTAAGGACGAATCGATGGGTGTCTTCTACGTGTTCTCGTAATCGTTCGTCCGCTGTAAGCACTTCCTTTCGTTGCGCACGGAAAGCTTTCCTTTTCGTAGGCCTACTTCTGACTCACTCCGAACTACCACACACATGCACACCCATACACAATATTCGGTACAATACATGAGCTTTTCTATTCTACTGTAATATTTACACATCAGCGACATGACTCAGTAGTCATGCGCTTCATCATCTATCATCGCGAGTAGCCGAGGTACAAGCCTCATTTGATCGTCGTTCACGACACCTGGACCTGTTTGGGCAACCGCCGTCTCAGGCGCATCCGAAGGTGCCGGCGGTACCTCCGAAGGAGAGATTGTAAACAGACGCCCAGTTTGCTCTGATGCGATACTCCGCATAACATTCAATGATAGATCACTTTCCCCTCGCCGGCTCAGACTCACTGGTGGGCCACTGCTCGGTCTCTGCGAGGACGTTAGCCCCTTTATCAATGTCCCCCGTTGTTTAGGCCGGGGAGCGTTGGAATGGGAGTTGTTGATATCTAGACTGATGAGACCGCTTGGAGTGCCAGCAGTAAGGGAGCTTTCCTTTGGAGCATCTAGAATGCTCGCTAGGGGTACGATTCGTCGACCCAGTGATTGGCGTGATGGCATGGCAGAATCCGTGATAGTCACCGAGGGAGGGAGTTGGGAGCTATTTACTGGTCCAATGGAAAGCCCTCGAAGAGACAGGTCCTGGCTGCTCGATGTAGCATTTGCGCTAAACGCGGCATGCGCCGCCATTAACACCTTGGCCACGCTCCCTCGCGCAAAATGATCCGTCGGGCCCTTTCGTAACCTGGATTGCCGTGACCATCGACCTCCCGCGGCTAGAGGAAAATGGGGTCCATACTGAGGTTGGATTGCTCGCGAATCTTCAAAAGCCGCCGGTCCGTCCGATAGCGATGAAAATTGCGCATTTTGAAAGGCTGCGCTTCGGGCGTGAAGTCGTTCAGGCATAGCTCCAGCAGCAAGAGTCAGTAGTTCCTGCTGTTGCTGCCCCTGGTGGTTGTTTGTGTTGGCACTAGAGGCTCGTGTTCGTCGGAGCTGTGGCTGAGGTGGCGAAAAGAGCCCTACAAACAAGAAAACCTTTGGCTCCGCACCTCGTGACTGGTTATGAGCGGTCCTACATCGCAGAGGCAATCCGACCTTCGAAATCAAGCCCAATGCGCAATGAGCATGGAGCCAGTGCTTACAACCCATGAAGTAAACTGGATTGTAACGTGTAGCCTTGTCAGGTGGTGGAAGATGGCACTGACTGCACGTACCCTCCATCGAAGTAATCTGGCAGGTAGATGCATGGACTGCACATTCAAATAAGCTAGCGCGGTCCAATGGCATTCCACGTAGCTGCTGAAGAATGTACACGGCGTTTGCAGTCTCACTCTGGCCTACTATGCTGTCACTTGGTGGGTCATCAGCGCTTTCTGTAGTTTGTACTGATGACTCTTCGTCTGAATCGTGTGAATCGCTCGTTTCGTCGTGTTTTGCATCGTGAGAGTTGTTCAGCTTCTTGATTTCCCTCATGGGCTTGGGCACGTAAATGTGACTAGTGAGGAGAACAAAGTCATCAGTTTCAAACGTGGACCTCCTAAGCCACATAGCAGGTGTGCCAAGAAGAAGCCACTTTGGTGTAGACCTCGTGGACAGGATCAAGCCATCCTGACGATCTAGTACACGCTCTAATGCGCTCAGAAGACCCGCTGTAAATGGATCTGCTATAGACTTCGTTTCAACCATCGATGTGATCGCAGCGACAGTCCGACGACCGAAAATCGCCCTACATCGCGCTACCAACCTTATCTTTGGGTCCACTACTTGCTGTGTTTGCTGTATCTGAGAAGCATTGTTAGTGCTGTCCGCTTCGGTGTCCTTGTCTAAGAGCGTTGTGCGGCCTTTTAAGGCAATGCCTGATAGAACGAGATCATTCTGTGGTGACTGCATTGCAATAATCGATCTGCGTGAGGGATGAAGAGAAGGCTGATATTTTGTTTTATCCCGACGATTGTCACTCAGCATCATCAATGGGTATGATAGTGTCCTTGCATCGTTATTCGGTGGTGCCTTTGCTTCCACAAGCATGCCCAACGATGCCCGAGCGTGATCGTCGCTGCTAATAATGCCAGTGCCTGCGGGCTGCTCCAATTTGCTATTTCCAGTATAGATAGGAAACCTCAAAGCATAAACATGATGATGTTTGAAGGCGGTCGCTGGTGAACCACTATGAGTTTGCGATATCTGGGAACTCCTCCATGTTCTAACCATGTCTTCACGACTGCTCAAGAAACACCCTAGACATAGTAGTTCTTGCGAGCAGAGCATGCAATGCACGCTGCACTCAGGCATAGAAGTCGAATGGTCCTCATCCAGCGCATTGCTATGAAGCGAAGTGAAATTGAGAGGAAGTTTACACGAGGTACAAGGATAAGACCTCCAGTAAATGTGTTGGGCGCGATTTTGAGCTCGAAGTCTTCGTTGCCTTCGGGCTTCGGCTATCTTATTCGCCTCAGAAAGCTGTGATTGAAGAGAAGCCTCGATATCCTTTGCCTCCAAAACAGCTCGGCACAGTGGACAGGTGACATTGTCATGGACCTTTAGACGGTGTCGTACCCAGACAAGGAGACATTTGACATGGGTTGGATTGCCACAGCCCGACGGACCATCACAAAAGAACAGAGCCCCATCCCGCTGCTGTACATACGTCATTGGTTCGTAACACACTGAACACACGAACTCAGACGGGTCCTCGGCATGTTTAGGAATTAGACGACGATTCAGAACAGGGCTCTCTTTGTTGCCCTCCGACCCCAGGCTTGAGTCGCTGCCTCCGGCCGCACTTGCCTGACCCCCTCCTAAAGAAGAATCAGCTCGATTCCTCCGCCTCATGGCTATGTTCTTTGCCTGTCGAGCCCGCAATAAGTTGTCGATCTCATGATCAGTCAGCGCGCGCTGATACAGCAGAGGAGATGTGGGTGCCACATTGAAAACATTTCGCAGGATAAAAAGAACATGCACACAAAGCGAATCAGTGGTTGGGCCTTGGCAGCTGCACCTATGAGGGTTGCCTATAGCCACTCGAATCAGCTGTGAGCCTTGCGACTGTAACGCTGATGCTCCGTTCGGTGCGGGAGGGGCTCTGGATGCTGACTTGGTCTCAGTTGACGAGTTCTCTGAGGTAGCTTCCGATGCATTGTTATATCTGGTGGCATCAGGGAGGAGCTCAGCATCTGAATCCATCCGCCTCAGCATGAATTGTGTCGGGCCCGTCTCCTTGACCACATAGAACCGTGCTCCCTTGGCCGTCTCGAGAACGGCCAAATCCCCCTGGGAGGGCTTTGTAACCCAGGCCGCGGCTCTTCCACTCATGGCTGGTCTAAGATAGCGCCGATATGGTCTTCTTTGCTGTCTTCATCGTCCTCGGCAAGCGGAGTTGCACAGTCTTATACGCTGCTGTGAGAAAACGTGGGCGTGCGTGGAGTGTGGGCCAGTCTCCTTAGGTGTGTGAAGAAGGGGGTTAGTTTCGAGACAAAGGCGCTGTACCCGCCGCTTCAGTTGTATCTTCAGTGCACTCCAAGTAGGTGATGCGGCTTGGTGTGTGTGGTGTGCTACGGCGGCCACCACGAGATGAGATTCAGCACGTTTGGCAGTGGGGATTTAAATTCCAATTCCTCCTTTCCAATCCTCGACTTTGTGGGCATTCCCGCGCGACCCACACAGAAACAACCGACTGAGATACTCAATTCTGTGCACTCAAATCAAGCTAGCTGTAAAAATCCGCGAGAACGGTGCTGCTCGCCGAGATAGGCGCGCGAGAATTCCTCATCGGAATACGAATCCATGCACAAAGTGAATGATTCACGGTACAGACGAGACCGGAGTCGGGTATGGACTCGGCCCTGGACAACACTCTGTCTGATATCCGCTGTATGTTTCTTAGTGCTCGCACATGCTGCTGTCAAGACCCCGAAAATGAACAGCGCGGACCGCGAAATCATTCAGTGGGCAAGGGTGGCGTCAGCAAGAGCAGATCCTCCACGAGATCCACGCGCATCCGGCAGTGCAATGAAGGCGTCGGCACAGATCCAAGCGCACACTACAGCTCCTTCAGCAGTTGCACCTTCAGATACGCCGAAAACGAGACAAGATCGGACCGACAAACGCACTGACGCAGGTAACATCCCAAGTGGTAATGCTGCTGCTCGAGATAACGTACCAATCGGCGTCACAGGGACAACACAAAAACCCCTATCTAATGAGCCTGTGTACTCTCATACCGCGTCTGTGACCCCGGAGTCGCGTACAGCCATGGCGGCCCAGATCAGATCCGGCTCCAGGATCGTCGGGACAACCGTAGCCCAAGGTGGCAAAACCAGGGGAACGCCCGGTCAGCCCAAGGAATGGACGCTTAAGAACATCATCGGTACACTAGTGGGCTCGCTATATAGCTGTATCCTGGACGCATGCACAGTAATATTTGGCTATGCCTTCTTCTTTGGTGTCGGATGGGTCTTCTTCCGTGCAAAACTGTATCAGGACTCAGAAATTCCCGTAAGAAGGATCCAGATCCTGTTTTCACTCACGTTTACACTCTGCTGCAGCATGTTTCTCATGATTATTTTTGAGATCTTAGACGTTCTAGATCGGAATAGCCGATGGGTACGTGTTCCAGGGGCCTCCGCAAAATTGTGTTGCTTCACTCTGCGTTCTCTCCCTCTCACGTCATTTGCTCACTCATTTGCACCATTGATCCCCCTACACGCCGCCCCCTCACGTTTCTAGATTACCTGGAAGATCGATATCACTGCCCTTCTTTTCTTGTTGATCATATTCCTTCCCTCGTATGCAATTTATTTGCTTGTACGCATGTATGCGCCCAAATCCCACAGGGGATTCCCACTCACACTAGCATTATACATTTTGTACTTGCTAGCGTTTTACAGCATAGCAACTCCACTGCGGAACTCGTCAAGCGAGTTTGGGTTGCCACACCAATTGAAAGTCAGTGATAGCGCGATTGGAGGAGGATCATCTTCGGGATCGTCAGGCGCAAGCGGATCCGGAGCTGAAATGGGCGGCATGGGTTCCGGCTCATCATGGTTTTCGACTGATCAAGGTGTAGCCCGTCTAGGTATTGTGGGTGTCGCCGCCATGGCCCTTTTGTCTGGATTCGGTGCCGTTAACTGTCCGTATCAGTACCTCACTTTTTTCTTGCGACGCATTGATGACAACGAAGTTCTGTTACTCGAACGTCATCTGTTGCTGCTCTTGGAACGAATCGCGCATGTCAAGAAGCAGCTGATTTTGCTCCAGTGTGACATCGCAAGGATGCTTGGAGATGGCAGTCGGATAGATGCTGCAGACGAGGCAGTCATAGCTCTTCTACCTGACCGTTTGAAAGCAAATCGTTCAGTTATGAAACTAGAGTCAATTGGCACTGAAAGCATCCTATCAAAGACTCTCTCCTTCTTTGCGTCAGGAATGCGGCGAATTGGTAAAGGTCTCGGTTTGCCTAACAATGTTATTGACTGGCTTTATTTTGGCCGGCGCCCACAGTTCCAGAATACTGAACTGACAAAGGCATTGGAGCGAGCCAAGAATCTGACCGATCAAATCCGTGCCTTCGAACGAATTGAGCAGGACCACTTCCAAGATCTGACCCGACTCCGCATGGAACAGATTCAATACCGCAACTCCCAAACGCCACAAGGGAAGCTGTTGAATGTAGTCGGTTATATCTTCTCACTTTATTGCGTGTTCCGTGTTAGCACCGCCGTTTTCAACTTCTTCCTGAAGCGCAACGCGGCACCAGATCCCGTTTCAAGGTTCCTTGACTTCTTCTTCTTTTACATTCTCGATGTTCAGATTGATATTCGTTTCTGGGCCCAGCACATTAGCTTCTTGCTGGTTGGAATTCTCGTAGCGACTCAAATGCGTAGTTTCCTGCTCTTTATCATGAAATTGTTCCACTCGTGGGCGGGCCTATTGACATCCCAGGTTATGCTCGTGATATTGACACAACTTATGGGCATGTATTTTATTTCTATGGTCTTGCTGATCCGTATGAACCTACCAAGTGAATATCGCAAGGCCGTTACTCGCGTGCTGGGGGAGATTGAATTCAACTTCTATCACACTTGGTTTGATGCCATCTTTGTCGTCTCCGCATGCGTTTCCCTGGGGGCCATCATCCTCTCACGACAAACTGGCGTGAGCAAGCACAGGATCGAATAATGAGCGTCCGTCACATTCTTGTCGCTTCTTATCCGACCTGGGTTACACTAAACTGTGATTTTGTTACAGTACTAACGTTCTCCTCATGTATATAGTCATCCATTTGCTTCTTGATTATACTGAATACAAACATCATCACATAGTTAATAGCTTTAGACGAAGATCGAGAGTTTATTCAGTCATGCGAGTAGAATCGGCAACCACCTAGCTTTTAACCAGAAAACTATAGAGTTTAATATACATTGTGGTTAGCTCCGTATTGCACTCCATGAATGCGGAGGTGTCGCGCCACGAGTGCGCTGTAGGCTAAAGCCCCATCGAGTAAGGCCCCAGAACACGCGCATTTGTGAACGCGCCTAGTGTTTGGGACCTCTCAGGCAACGGCCAACCGGTTCTTGGTATCCTTCCTCATAGAAAATAGGGACATGAGAAGGAGAGGGGACATCGATATCGCCTTCACGAACAATGCGCTTATTGTGATGCATGCCGCCCATCCGCTCAGCTCCATCGTCATCGTCGTCCGCACCCCTTGTTGAACGTTTCATGCCGAGGCCCAGGCCCAAAGCGCCCATAAAGCCCTTCTGGGACTCTGTCTGCGCAAGTAGAGATGGAATCTCTTGATATGTTCCAGTAGGTGCTTCCTTCACCACGGATTCTTGTCCGAAGCATGGTTCAATATGCTCGCCAAATCGAAGCTTGGTCGGATGCAAGGCCCTCTCTTCAAGTTCCTCATTGGCACAAGCTGCGGTGAGTCGCCTGCGCTGTCCAAGGCCGAGGGCTGGTATGGCTGTGCTTCGGAGTGGTGTAGTGCGCTTTCCGAATAGCAAAGTATGTGGGAGATCCTCTCTTTCGACGGCTTTCTCTTCGAGATCCATCGAATCTTTTAGCCTTGTCATCGACATTCTGCTGGGAGCTGTCATAGTCCGTACTGGAGGAGCGTGAGCCTCATCTTCAGACAAGCAAATGAGTGGATAGTTATGGAAAGGCCTATTAAGCAGCTCAGGATTTTGAACAGTTGCTGCCTGACTTTCTGGAATGCTTGGATCCGGAGGAGGCATAGGCCTTGGCACCACTGGAATCACGCCAGTGGCTCGAATCTCGTTGAGTAGCTTGCGTGCAGGGGACAGGATATGATAATCACTTGTCACCGTGGGCACACCGCCCTCAAGGACCGCATTCTCGTCGACCTCATCTTGGAAGCTCTCAGTACGATGTTGGCCATCTTCGCTTTCAACGCTGTTGACTTCCGCGCAGTCGCTCCGAATTTCGGCTGCCTTCTCCATCAGATATGGGTGCTCTGTTAGTGCGCTGTGGTAGTGTGAGGCAGACTGATCCATCATGACTGGGTAGTTCATCGAATTTTCATCAAAGACTCCATAACTCTCACCACCATTCGCCGGTTCGATCGGTTCTGCTGCAGCAGCAGCGGTCGCCGCCTCGAATGAAGTCTGACAGAACGGGATGTGGTTGCGTCGCATGAATCGACTCATAGTGGTGCTCAGGTTGTACTGGTTCGCGCGGTGCTTCAGCGGAGAGTGTTGGAGGGGCGAAGTAGGCGATGCCGTGCAAACTTGAACAGACCACATAAGTGGATCAATCGTAGGATGTCAGTAAGAGATCTGATCTCAGTGGGGATGTCTCGTGGCTAGCTGAGTTGAAATGAACTGGGTTTGATGATACTTCAAGTCGCTCCCCTAAGGAGGATTTGTCACTCACCAGGACCACCGTCAATCAATCAAACTACCAAGTCAAGCTGAGTGCCGGTGAGGTGAAATGGCTTCGCAGCAATGTGTAGACGTTGCTCGTCTCGCGTGGATGCACCCTCTGCGGTGTTGAGGTGTATGGACTCCTATATCACCAATGGGGGAATGTGCGCGGGAAAAGAACTAAGTCAGGGTAACTGATGGGACAGCTCATGTGGATTTGCACCTAGCAGCTCTAGTCACACAACTTCAACCCATCCATCACTCCTGGATGTCATCAACGTTTTTCCGCGGTCGTTAATCAGCTGGGTGCCTCTCAACCGATCGCTCAATTGTGGGTGCGAGAGGCAATTTTTCAATCTTCGGATGTGTAACGCTCTCCGGAGTAGGGATACGCCGAGCGGTGCTGCGGATGCGACCCAAGAGAGCGGGATCGCGTGTGAGCGGTGCTGGAGGAGTTGATATCCCTATACAATCACCCCAGTCACATGACGTGGCACCGAGATCGCCCAAAGAAAGTGCTGCCTCAGTCCTTGTTCTCACTGAGTCGAATTGTCTGCGAAGGCAGTCTCGCAGTTAGATCGGGGTACGCCGGTGCTCCAAAACACGCAGATGACACGCAGATTGTAAGATCACACACCTCCACACGTTTCTAGACGTCTCCATCCCGCACGCAGTGACGAGACTCCCCACACCAGGCACGCACAGCGGCTAGGTTTTCACTGCTTCAACGGGGCTCGCTCTGTGACGTCTAGCCTGATCGGGCTAAACTCGCCGCGAGTTTAACTTTTTCGAATGTTCCAGAAACCAACTCGCAACATGTGGTGGAATTGGGGGAGGGAGGGGGAGGAGTGCTAAGGAATACTCGATGGCGCGAGGTAGCCGGAATATCTAGAGAAATTAAATAAACATCATCCATGTCTTCAGCACGTTTGAACTGAGCCATTTAGAGTGTTTTCACTCACGCGGCACTCCAGATCGGAGTTTGCATAGGGGCGTGTGCTTCGTATCTCCCCTCTGGTTCCCCGAGTCGGGGTTTCCGGCGGGATTTCTTGAGTAGACGAGGATCCAGCGCAATCAAATCGCACACAATTTGTTCTCCAGTACATCGTCTCTTCGCCTCGCACTTTTCATAGACAATCTCGCCCTGCAAGCGCCATGTCGCTCGCGAAAGCCGCCGGTTTAACCGTCCCATGAGGGAGGGCCCGCGAGAGAAAAACTGGGAATTTTGGAGCCTTGGAAATATGGCTTTGAAATTGGATTTGACTTGGTTGCGGGGGGTGTGCGGGAGATTAAATGAAATCCCTTTGTATGGGATGAGTGTGGTAACCCAATGCACTGTATCCGATCAAATCCTGCTTGCGGATATCCGTCCAACGCGACCTCAGTTTAAATGTGACTTGTGAAACCTCCTCACCGAATCAACCGGTCGCCGCTTTTTCGCCCCGCTTTTTAGCTCGGTTTGACGCTGTGGAGCCTTTACGCTCACTCAGCACGCTTCATATGACCGAATTGCGAGAGTACAAGAACGGGGAGTTCCCTCTCGACCCTCGCGACATGGTAAGTATCACTAAGAATAGCGACTGCTGCCAGGCTCTCCACTTGTGTGGGACGTCTTCTGACCGCGGGAGACAGTGGGGAGAGCACCAACTCGTCTCTATCTCGTCGTGAATGATGCTAATGACCCTCCTGCAGGCACTCACTTCGCGATATATTACCAACCTGTCCCATTCGTCCAGAGCAAGAAGGAGGAATTCGACATCACCCGCTCGCAGGTGATGCGATTCGTGTCGATCACGATTCCCAACGAACTGATCAACGACTCAGTGCAGGCACTTGGCTACTTCGGCAAGTTCCATGTGGTTGATTTGACTGGAGGTAACCTTGCCTCTAAGCAGGCCTTAGCCTTCAAGAAACGCACCGGTGATATTGCCGACCTCAACAAACGCCTTGCTGCCCTCGAAACGCAAATGGACGTTCGCGGCATCCCGATCCCCGAGAAGGACCTTGTTGGTGATGGCAATCAGCCTGAGGCTGGTCGATCTGCTCGCTCTGCACAGGATGTCGTAATCGGTGCAACCGAATTTCTAAACGAGATTGACCAATCCCTCGGTCCCAACATTCTCTTCGAGCGTACTACAATAAGCGAAATTGCACGCCTCACCGAGTATAAGATCGTAATCAATGAGGCTCAGGCCCTGATTCCAGCGACTGAAGAGTCGCAACGAGATGAGGAGCAGCGTGTGAAGCCCAGGAGCCCACGACAGGCATCGTCGTCTTTCTCGGATGAGGAAGAGAACTATGGCATTGTAAGCGATCGCATCTCAAGCTACATCTGTGGTGTGGTTCCTCTCGCTCAGAAGGCAAATTTCCGAATGGCTATTCAACGTATTACCCGCGGCTCCAACGCATATGTCCGTTTTGCCGATATCCCTGAGCCCATTCGTGACCCGGTTTCGAATGAACTCGTTTCCAAGTCCGTGTTCTGTATCGTTACGATTGGTCAGCAGCTCTACCGACGCATTACCAAGTACTGCCAGACCTCGGGTGCCACGGTGTACAACCTCCCACCCGTCCGTGATGTGAACACCAACCGTGAGGAGCTAGCGCGCATTGACTCCGAAATCCGCGATAAGCAGGCTGCGCTCACCAATACGTCCCAGAACATTGTCCGCATATTGACGGATATCGCAACGCCTCGCCGACCTCCATCTTCAACGCCGTTCCAGACTCCCATTGCTCCGTTGCGGTATTGGCAGCAGCAACTCTACCGCGAGCAGCTCATCATTAACACATTGATGTGCTGTGACTACCACTCCACACTGGTTGTCCTCAGTGGTTGGGTTCCTGAGCGCGATCTGAATGAACTTGAGAACTGCTTGGCAGAAGCCTGCATTGGCCAGGGTACGCGGTCAGCGATTGATCGCAACGCGATTCCCCCTCCAGGATTTGAGACCCCGCCAACCTACATTCCTACCAACAAACTTACCTCTGCCTTCCAAGGCATCGTTAACACCTACGGTATGCCACGGTACCAAGAGTTCAACCCTGCTCTCTTCACGATCGTTACCTTCCCCTTCCTATTCGGTGTGATGTATGCCGATATGGGACACGGTGCACTTGTCGCCCTCTTTGGTTTGGCTCTTATCCTCATGGAGAAGAAGCTTGGCCAGCAGAAGCTTGGTGAGCTGATGCAGATGCTTTATGGTGGTCGCTACATGCTCTTCCTCATGGGTTGCTTTGCGGTCTATAACGGTATTATCTACAACGATTGCATGTCCTTGACCACGAACCTTTACGGTACCAACTTCAGCGATCCCGTGGATCCTGAACAGGATCCTCACAAGGTTTGGAATGGTAAGGTGTACCCTGTTGGTATTGACCCCGGCTGGTACTTCGCTAAGAACCAGCTTCAGTTCTTCAACTCGCTGAAGATGAAGCTCGCCGTGTTCCTGGGTGTCATTCACATGGTCTTCGGTATTTTCATTTCGTTGTGCAACCATATCTACTTTAAGGACACGCTTGCAATCTTCTTCGAGTTCTTGCCTCGCCTGTTGTTCATGCTCTGCACGTTCGGCTACATGGTTGCAATTATCATTATCAAGTGGTCCCAGAACTGGAGTTTTGACGGCGCCGATCCACCGAACTTGATTCAGACTATGATTGACATGGTCTTGAAGCCAGGTACCGTTGATGAGTCGAAGCAGTTGTTCGAAGGTCAAGGAGCTGTCCAGGTTGCATTCCTCTTGATTGCATTCTTCTGCGTCATCTGGATGTGGTGCCCCAAGCCCATCATTGAGCACTACAAGTCTGTTGGTAAGTGCGGCTTCCTTGGATGTTGCCACTCTCCAGCTGACGACGAGTATGCAAGATTCTTGGAAGCCAGCCGTGCTCACGAAGATCTCCTCCAGCACGTTGATCAGTTGGTGCCAGCACCGCTTTCACATGGTCCCGCAGAGTCTGGTCTCCCAGAGATGCCCATCGTAGCTCAGGCACCCGTTCCCGTGGCGAAGCACGGAGAACATGGCGAGCATGCTCACACCATGGGCGATCGTTTGATCCACCAGTCGATTCATACTATCGAATTCGTGCTTGGCGCTGTGTCCAATACCGCCTCCTACCTGCGTCTTTGGGCTTTGTCGCTTGCGCACGCACAGCTCGCTGAAGTGTTCTGGTCCAAGATGATCATGGAATACGGTGTTACGAAGAATGGAGTTTTGGCATGGGTTGGTTCATGGGTGTGGATGGTGGCAACCTTCGCCGTGCTGCTATGTATGGACTCTCTCGAATGCTTCCTTCACGCTCTTCGTCTACACTGGGTCGAGTTCCAGAACAAGTTCTATGGTGCCGATGGTCACGCATTCAAGCCATTCAGCTTTGGTGCTGCTCCTGACAACTAACTGCAGTAATCAATCATACGTGCAGTTTAATCTTGGTACCAATCACTCTGGTCATCTATGCATCCTTGCTTTCACTAACCTGACTACTATTCTTAGTTCGTTTCAATCAATGTGGATTCCCCATGGTATACTCATTTTCATGACTACCCACGGCAACCAGAGGCGCACACGCCACTATTAAGCGTCGTTTACATTACCATGGATGGCGACTGCGCCGGCGTGTTTGACTGACTATTTGACCGACAGGCTTTTGATAGCGTATACCGCATCATAACCCCTCACCTCTTACTCATTATCAGTAATCATACTTATATCCGTCTTGGGAGCGTCGTGCGGGTCCAAAACCCGTCCGCTCCGCCCAATACACAAGTGTTTCGTCGTCATCTTCAGTCTTACATCCGACGCGAGATATCGGGGATTGGCCAAAATTGGGAAAAACCGCAGGCTCTGAACAGAATTGCGAGGAGCTGAAAACGGCGTATGCCGAGAGCGTGTTGAGTGAAAAATGTGATGATTGTAAAGAAGCTGTGTGTGCCAACTCAATTATATCTTTGCGAACTCATTGACCCTCCCCACATAGCCCGCTTTATTCATCCAGTGACATTATGGCGAATAGGCTGGCTCTAGGACTCCTCCGCAGCTTCACCCGCACCGCGGCTGCGTGCACTGGCACTTCGGGAGCACTTGCGATGGGTTCTCTCACACTATGCGCCTCCATGAGCACCGGCGTCGCCGCTGGTCAAACCCAGAAGGCCGCTAAGAAGCGAGGCTTCAATGTTGTTGGCTCCGTCCAGGGCAAGGTGGTGGAGACCAAAGCGACTTCTGCGGCGAAGCAGGCAGCTCAGGTTAACCTGCCCGTGGAGCGTCCTAAGCTGAACGACATCCTGAGGAAATTCTGGAAGCTTGTGCATCCCGATCTGTTCAGCCAGTTCCCAGAACAGCGCAAGATTAATGAACAGTCCATGATGATTTTCCAGGGCTACCTCTCTGCGATCAAGGACCCTTCAGGCGATGCGGAGTACCCCAAGTTCCGAAACAAGCGCATTGTGTTTATTCTGCGAACGCAGACCCCTGGACACTTCCTTCGTGCCCCTCTCATCCTGCACAGCTCGGGCTCGGACAAGGGCAACGCCAGCCGCTCACTCCGAGAGTTTTTCCGACTGGTCGGACTTGCAGAGGACTTCGAGTGGGATGAGGAGTACTGGCCACTGAAGGGCAACAAGACTATGCGAAGTGAGGCTGAAGAGGAGGCAATGCGTCAGGCCGAAGAAGAAGCCGAGGGTAACGTGAACGAGAGCTACGAGGACTTCATGAACCGCATGAAGGCCAAGGCCGAGCGTCAACAGCAGGCCTAAGCAAGAACGAATGTGAAGGTAATGCGACTTCATCAGCACTTGGCACTCAACACCCTAGCAATTGAGTTGAATTGTATGTATTTAGCAACTAAGCATTGTACGGTGTAGTCTAGGATTATATTAGTTGGCCCCTTTCATGAATGCGAAAGAATACAGACCTTGAATCACTGATTCTCCCCGTCAGTTGTTTCCACTCACAATGCACTGCGCTTCGTATCAACGCTGAAATAGATTTGAATTGTTTATGGTATGGTGCCACCATTACTTTACATGGATTGTTTGTTATATACATCATACACTTGTGCTCATACATTGATCGGTCGTGGTGTTCCCATCGGCCCGACTTCACAAAGTGAGTCGGCTCTCGAATACTGCTACTGTAATCGTTGTGGCATAGCCATGCTCATGGATAGCATTATTGAAGCGGCGATATTATTGCCTTTCAGCCTCCTGCTTTGCTTTCTCCTTCTCTGCCTTTTCCCTCGCCTCAATCTTGATCAGCTCTTCAATGGACACACCAGTGAGAAGAGCCTTTCGCGCGAGGCGCTCGCGATGGTTACCCCAGTAGTCACATTCGTAACCAGCCTGAATCTGGCTCCAGTAGTAAATACTTCCGTTCGTGAGGAGCATAATGGTGAGATTGCGTTGCAGTGCAGCTCGTGAGTGGCTCTTAATCGTCTCCCTCAACGGCTGGTCGACGTGGGAAGGGAACTTGTACTTGTTAAACCACGTGGCGTTGCGGAGTCGGCCCATGGCAAACAGCACAATGCTTCCGAGGCCTAGTGCGGCTGTGCCCATCATGGCGTACTGGCCGAACGCGTTGTTCACGCCCATCATCTCGAGAGTGCGTGAGTAGAACGGAAAATTCGAGGTCCAGTCTGTGATAATGATGTAGGTGCAGAAGCGGCGATGAGATAGTGAGTGAAATTCAGATACCCCAAAAGACAGCACGCCGATTCGCAATGCAAAGGCTGGCAGAACCCCTGTGGACACGGCGCTAGATGTCCTCATGCATGATTCTCGGTCTCACTCGGAGAACGGGAAAACGGCCGACAATGACTCGCACCGAGCCAGCATCAAGTCAGTGCACTTTACAGGTAAATACTGTGGACGAAGCTCTACTACATACGACGCGGACGGGTCCGGATGTGCTCCTGGATCGAGGGATTCTCGTTACCGGGGAGAATCTTGGCCGACATGTCCAAGTTCGGGACTCTATATGGGGGAAGCAGCGACGTGTTTTGAGAGTAAGCGTTAATGTATTGTGATGGTGGATGATTGCAAGCCTATTGATGGACAAATTAGCCCCGCGCAGTGTGTGCATATCTCTATTTTCGAGACTGCGAGAAGAGGGTTGCTCGGGATTATTTCCAAGGGCCTTCCCTTGCCTCTTTCAGCTGAAGCACATAGATTCCAGCGCTGAAAGACTGGATATGCTGTGACCAGCGCAGGATGTATTGATAGAATTAGATAATGCTAGTGTCAGACCTGCGGAGCTACTCAAAGCCGCGGAGCTCGTCGCCATCGGATTTCGTCTAGAGCTGCGTATCTCCCGGGATACACGCTCTGGGTCCCAGTAAAAACCTTCTTCACACGCTATCCTGGCGATAATAACTGCTGCCAGGCTCGGATTGCACCTAGGCATAGTGTTCTGCCTGTATCCCTCACTCTCTGTCGCTCTCGATATCTGTTGTTTTGTCATTGAATAGATCACCTAAATATCTGACACCTAGTACGAGATGGCCGAGATTAAGTACGAAGAGCTTCGTCTGGGTGGCGTCGAAGCCGGGTACGTATTTCTCTTTGCGCGCACAGCATCACCCTTCGCGAGATCCACACACCCTATGGATGCATTCACTCATGAGGAAGTTTCATTCTGATCTCTTATCACTGCGTTGCACTGGATTCGGCATGTGTCATATAGCGGAACGAGCTTTGCTGTGTCCCTTGCGATTGGATCTCCCACCAACGTCGTCGAACAGGTAACGATCCCCACCACAACACCCGATGAGACTCTGAAAAAGGTTATTGCGAAACTCTTGGAATGGAAGGTGGACACGATCGGCATCGGTAGCTTCGGCCCAGTGGATCTGAACCGCGCGAGCAGTACCTACGGCTACATAACATCTACACCCAAATTGGCATGGCAAAACACCCCCATCTACTCGACGATCAAGAAGGGTGTAGAGGAGGGGCTCAGGAAAGCGATTCCCGTTGGTTTCACTACTGACGTCAACGCAGCGGCCCTCGCAGAACTGCACTATGGCGGCCATGGCAATGATGTTTCCTCACTGGCGTATGTTACAATTGGCACTGGTATTGGCGTAGGACTTGTGACCAATCACCAGGTGGTCGAAGGCCTCATGCACCCAGAGGCTGGTCATGTCAAAGTGCTTCGACACGAACTTGACTCCTTCCCTGGTATTTGTCCCTTCCACAAGAGCTGCCTCGAGGGCCTTGCGACGGCCAATGCGTGTGCAGGAAAACTTGGAATCCCAATCAGCGAGCTCAGCTCAGTTGAAGACACTCACGTCGTTTGGGACTTCGAGGCGTACTATCTTGGGCAACTGTGTGAGATCTTAACTCTGACCATGTCGCCGCACGTAATTATTCTGGGAGGTGGTGTCGCTAGGCGTCAGAGCCTCTTCCCCGCTGTTCGTAAGTACCTACTGGAGCTTCTTGCTGGCTACATTTCAGTAGACAAGATCGTTAACCATGTCGACGAGTACATTAAGCCCTCCAAGTTCAACGCTCCTGATTCCAAGACCACGTCTGGTGCCGTAGGTGCTCTACACTTAGCACTTGAGGCTTATAAAAGGAAGTCCGAGTAGCGCTGAATGACCTTCATATGCTTGTAGTAACACTTCTCCCTCCGGTCAGATATCGTTAGTTGCTTGTTTGCGTTCCCGACCTACTATGCGGATCCGGTACTCTACTTCTCTCGGCAATTTTACTTCACGCACAGACCCCTATTTTACTGTTGTTGAGCCAGTCCTCTCGAGATTCAAGCAAAAGTGTACTCGCTAATCACCTTTTGTGGTTACGACTCAGTTCAGATGACCAGTCCTCGACTCATATTGCTTCTAATCCTCACCTTCGCCCATCATTGTTTGTACAAGTAAATCGACTGCTAGCCCACGTCGGCATCAGTCAGGCTACACCTCCACGGCGGCCCAGTGCCAATCCGTCTGCTTAACCCGGCCTTCAGTGCAATTTTTCCGAGTTCTCACCTTGTCGTTCTTTCGTCAGCAAATCGCAACCTCTTGCATGTATTTCTCTAGTAGAACACAGTCGTTTGCACTGCTGAACTGCGGAGCGATGGCGTTTCCCTGCATGGCACGTTCATCCATAAAGCGACCCATTACCCGGATGTTCACTCCAATCCTCGCCTCTCGCGGTTCCGCCTGAGCATGTTCAATCGACGTAACCGAAATAAGTTCCTAGCCGTGATATGCATCAACCTCACAGACAATCCCACCCATGACTTCCCCAGATTTGCATCATAACCCAGTCTTCTCGGATGCGGTGGCAATTTCGGAATGCGTGGTGCGGATGCAGTGCAAGACACCACCGCTCTCGCGACCAGGTGACCGTTTCTCGCCGGCCGTGAGTTCTCCCAACGCAGACAGGCTCCCAGCCACAATTTCAGAATCGACGAGGCGACGAGAAAAAAATCTCGAGATATTTTCAGAGCGTTTTGCAAGGGTCTGACAAGGCTGAAAAGGCGTGTGCATGGCAGTGCCTCGCGGTGTAAATGTGATAAACGCGTTTAACTAAGTTCGATCTTGTGTGTGATATCGGTTTTAATGCCACCCACTCGCTGCATATCCACACTTCATGCATCCTGAAATGTAACGGTGGTTTGGGAAAATTTAGTAACGGTGGGAAACCCACTGTGATTCGCTCGGATCTCACCGAATATGTCATTCACGTAACCCGTCTAGCTCAAATTCACAACCCACAATGTCCACTGAGTCCACTGAGTTCACGGATATTTTCATCGCATACCATCACGCCGCTTATTCGCACAGCGTCAACCCCGCTGATGGTCGGGTGGCTGTGTTTCAGACAGTGAATCCCTGGAAGGCACTGCTTGACTTCCAGCAGTTCGTCGCTGAGCGCATCAGCCAGCTGAATCAGCGCCTTGAAGAGACCTGCTTCGAGAAGCAGTCGTATGTACCTGTCAAATTTGAGAAGATGTACGACATTCCTGACTCGGATTCTGTCGTTGAGATGTTCGATCGAATCCGAACTGCATCTGCAGGCCCTGAGCAAGGCTTTGCCGGCAACAAGTATGTCTCTTCTGCGTCTGTTTTTGGCCTGCAACGCTTCCGTGTCGACCTCAAGTCCAACTGCCGTGTGTTGATTGCCCAGCTTGATACCACCGGCTTCAGCGAGGACGACCTGCTTGAGTTCCTCAATGATGAGACCACCACATACTACGTGACCTCGCAGCAGCCTGAGCGTCGTGGCTCCGTTTCTCGTCGTGCCTCTGTCTCAAAGGCTGCTGACGGTCGTCGAGCATCTACTTCCAAGTCTTCCGACGGGCGCCGTTCCTCTATCTCGAAGGATGGCCGCCGCGCATCCAAGGTTGACGTTGTCGAAGTCGTGCGCCGAGCTTCACGACCCTCTATCGACGAAGGTGATGTCTATGTCACCCGCAGCGGACGTCGTCGCAGCTCGGTCGGCGTTGCCTCTGCTATCAAGGCAGTTGTTGATGCCTTGGTTGATGCGGAGACCTCTTCTTCTTCTTCTTACTCCTCGTCGTCGAGCTCTGAGTCCGAAAGCGACAGCGAAAGCGAGCATGAAAACATCTCGATCGTTGAAGTTGATGCCGAGTCTTCCTCGTCATCCTCGGAAGACGAGGGTGAGGTCGTAGTGGTTGAGGAGGAGTCTTCGACTACTGAGGTTGAGGAAGTTGTTGAGGAGGAATCCTCCAGTTCTGAGGCCGAGGAGGCTGTTGAGGAGGAATCCTCGACTGAAGATGAAGCTGCTGAGCAAGCTGCTGAAGAGGACGAATCTGACGAAGAAGATGCTGAGGCTGAGGCTGAGGCTGCTGAAGAAGAGGATGAGGACGAGAGCGAGAACGAGAACGAGAACGAAGCCGCTGAAGAAGAGGCTGCCGAGGAAGACTCCGCTGAAGAAGAGGCTGCCGAGGAAGACGCCGCTGAAGAAGAGGCCGCCGAGGAAGACGCCGCTGAAGAAGAGGCCGCCGAGGAAGACGCCGCTGAAGAAGAGGCTGCCGAGGAAGATGACGCTGAAGAGGAGGCAGCTGAGGAGGAGGCAGCTGAAGAGGAAGCTCCCGAGGAAGAACCTGAAGAGGAGGCCCCTGAAGAGGCGGAAGAGGTGGAGGGTCCCGAGGAAGAGGCTGCTGAAGAGGAGGCTGCTGAAGAGGAGGCTGCTGAAGAAGAGCCTGCTGAAGAAGAGCCTGCTGAAGAAGAGCCTGCTGAAGAAGAGCCTGCTGAAGAGGAGGAGAAAGAAGAAGACAAAGAAGAGGCGGCTGAAGAGGAAGCTGCTGAAGAAGAGGCAGCTGACGAGTAAACAACCTCACAATGCATGTAAAACTTCCGTATCTATTATGCCAGCATAATAGATACCACTGTACTGTAGAAGCTGCAATAGTCGGTTCGTTCTTTGCATTCTATCGGCTTTCATTGTTCGCACCATCTCATCACTCACTGTATTCATGGCTATCCCGGAATGCATTGTCTTGAAATTCAAAGTGAAAACATGAGTATACGTGTGGCCTTCACTCAAGACTACAAAACAGTATTGGGAGTCGGCTCAGTTGCTCGCCTCTGCATATCTCTACACAATCGCACATCTATATCCAATGCGTTAAGGGCATTGCTTAAGAGCCAACGACACCCGCGTTTTCACCGTTCAACTCTGCATATGCTCGAAGAGAATACACATCATAGTTACGTTAAAGGTTTATTATGCATGACTGAGCATACTCACATCTACAAGGGAACTTTGCGGTAAAACAAGACGTACGCAGCGTCCGTAATGAGAGTGTTGCTGAGTTGGGAAGGCTCCAAAGATGATACCATGTCGTCTGAAGAGTACAGCCACAACTGGGCTTCGTCCGCGTTTTGCTCGTTGTTTGGATCCGTTTGCGCTTGTCGTTCAGCCATGGATTTGAAACTGATCCGCTGTACAACCGCAGTGTAGTGACCGAATGATAGCGACCCCTTGTGCTGTGCAACACCACATAGTTCGTAGACTGCGCGTGGTTGTTTAGCGAAGTTTGCCATGTAAGGTCCCAAGTCTAGTCGACGATCAAACTTGACGAGGATGGTGTTTTTTCGTCTCGAGTGGTAGTTGGAAGCAAATCGCTTCAACTGAACAATCAGAATTTGTGGTGCACTCCAGAACTGCATTCGCTTAATCGCGTTTCTTGGTGCTTTACAGCTGGAGCAAACCCAGGAATTTGAGTCTTGGCCCAAAAGCTCAACTTCACTAAACGTATCAAAGCATTCACCCAGTGATACATCCGTAGGTAACTCTGTGCCGACTGCACGTATAACCGTATTAATTGTTGAAGGTGGCGCATTGAAAAGGCACCTTACTTGCCCACCATGACTATTCGAATCTACAGCGCTATCGTCATTTCGAGCACTCAGCATCCGATTGCTTCGGCAGAAGAAGATTTCTTCTTGGAGCCGCCCTATCATTGACAAGGCAAACTTTGCAACTCCGGTGGCACTGGACTCAATATGACCATAAGGACGCGTCACATCTGCATCTTTCTCACCATGATCGAGAGACTCCCATGCGAGAGAAATGGCCAAGTTCAATTTCTCCCCACTGGTGTCAGCCGCCTCAGAAAGGCGCGACAAATCGAGAACTGCTGAATCGTAGGTGTTGGTCGTAGGATGATTAGAGATATGTGAAGCATCTGATTTCGTTGTCGGGACCTCAAACAGAATCGCGTCGCCATCTGCACTTGTAATGAATACTCTGCAATACAGGGAAATAATAGTTTCTAGCATCTCTTCAACCGAGGCCTTGCTCCCCTTCATTCGACCCCGAGTGACTCTCGCGTAGTCTGCCTCAAGTTCGCTTTCTTTAACCAGTGCGAGCAGGCTCGTAGCGACTCCTCGCATTAAATCGTGCAAGCGAACTACGAGTGAGGGGGTAGATGGGGTATCTCCCAATTCGCTAGGTACTTGAAAAGCCCTCAGGCAGGCCAGGGTTGGAAGCAACACGGGACTCCCATCACACCAGTGTCGAACCACGAGTAGGTGCTGCTGTGAGGATGATGTGGACGCACTGGGAATCCCTGGACGAAGTGGCTTTGAGGCCGGTGCGGTGCATGGCGTCATTGAAGACTTGAGTTGGCTGATACTGGATGGGACGTGCCAGACAATAAGCAAATCACCTGCGAGCGCATAGTCCATGATATAGACTGGCGAGGCATAACGTGACTGCAGAACAGTAACAAGTTTGCGACCCCGAACAACAGCACAAACGAGCTCCTCTGGGACTACCTCCAACTCTCGGACCTGCTTCAATGTTGAAATGAGCGAGGTCCTTAAATCAGTGAGCTGTGTAGTATAGTCAAGCTCACAGTAGCCATGGATCGCAGTCCCGACTGCCGAACCCAAATAGATAACATCAAGGGTCTGAGACGCAGCGTCATCAAATTTCTGTCGGGGTATGGGTAATGAGACCATCACATATGGATCATAACTATTTTGTGATGCTGCGCAGGTAGTACATGTCAGAGTGGATTGTAACTGAGCATGGCACAGTCGAACAATGGCGCTATCATGACGAGTGAGATACCCCTCCCAAGCTCGCTGGCTCGCATTGAGATCAGAAACAATACTGCTCTCGAGATCACGGAGGTATGTGGGATTCATGGTGCTTGCTATAGGGTGCTTGTAGAGCTCCTTGAGTTCATGTGGGCTTGAGGGCGTTGTAGAACCTTCTAGAGTACCCTCATTAATGCGGTCGTGGCAAGTTCGGACAACTGGAACGCTGCACAGATTTGGATCGCTGTCATGAATGTCTCCCAAAAATGTGCCGTTTGAACACAATGGCTCGTGCGGCGTGGACTGGAGTTCGGCGAAGCTGCAAGTTTCACAAAGGCAGAAACGGAGTAAAGGGCCATAAGCAATTCGAAAAGAAGCCGGCATGTTCTGGGAACCTGCAACATTTCCATCTTCATGCAGACCATCTAGCAGAAATGCTAGTAACTCGGATGCATCCTGCTGCTGAATCCCTCGAAACGATGGGTGCATGCGATCGAGCTCTAATTTAAGCCTCTGCGGAATCAGTAGTCGTACGAAGGTGGAACTCTCATGCCATGAACCCGCGAAATCCGCGTATAGTGCTAGCGAAATCAGGTCGGTGCTTGAGAATCGTGAAACCAGCACCATACCTTTAAGGTTCGCTGTTTCGCGCCTTGTTAGTGCTGCAATAAACGCGGGTGAGTATTGGAGTTGCGTGATGTCTGAGAACCATGCTTCTCGAATGAGTTCTGTGATCGCTTCGGTGATTTGACCCCTCGTACCAAACTTGCTCATGTACGAGACCTCCAGCTGTCCAAGACCCATGGCATAGTATTCTACAAATTCAGGGAGTTGTAGCAAGCACTGAAGGGTGCTATTAAGATAGCATGTGTTGCCGAGGTTGCGGAAACCTACCCGGCCTGCGCAGGGTGGAACAGTGCCCTCGAAGGCAGACAGCTCAGCGAAGATTGTAAGTGCATCGCTGTCGCTAGGACTTTCAGATTTAGTTGACCTCAATGCAATGGGATCATACAAGATAGGATCTGTTGGCACATAAAGCATATCTGAGATAATAGACTCGGCTCGCCCAGGTACACGGTTCAAGCCTCGAGTCTCGTTGCTCGCGCATAGGTGTGCGCAGAAATCGTCACGCCAATACTGTATCTCCCCAGGGCATCTCAAGACGGGTGGGCTCGAACTCACACATTGGTAATTCTCATATGAGTAGCGACCAAGGTACGCAAGGTTCGTTGAGTGAGCATCGAAGACTTGGCTAATTAACGAGTTGCTACTGCTAATTCGCACAGCTCTGGGCTTAAACGAGCAAGGATCGTTCGTAAGTGTAAGTGTTATATGCTCTAAGATAGCCTCAAGCTCCGGTCTATCTTCCTTGCCAGACCCATTTGCCATCGCGACGAGAGCGTCGTAGTCTATAACTTCTACAACGAATCCCTCTTCCCACTTGCCTGTGGATCTAAAACAGACATCAAGACGATCGCCAAGTTGGAAATTTCGCCAAGGCTCACTCCTACATTGACGACACAAGCACCATGCCCCAAGGTGATAACTGCCTGTGCGCTGCGAACAATGAGCTTGCGACGAAGGGAGGAGCTGAGGAAGTAGAAAGCTCCTGGACCCTCCAGCTGCTTCGAACGCGAATCGTGGCACAAGAGGAGCCTCCACATCCTGCAGCAGTCCATTTGAAGTATCCGCGATTATCTCTGGATCTACTAAGAACACAGGGGCGTGGCAAGGCAGCTGGTGTGGCGGAATCGGGTGAAGAGTGTTGTGATTTACGTGCCGCGTCGTTAGTTTCAACTTTCGGAACAGCGAGACAAGAGGTAAAGCTAGCTGACTCCGCGAAAGCACCTCAAACCCGTGTGAGGCAGGTGGGATTTCCGATGTACCAGAACAAGTGTCCATGATGTGGAGATGGTCGCGGTTTAGGATCCATATCCGACAAGTGGTGTCATCCTTCACCTGATAAACATCTGAGGAATCCACCTCTCGCAGCCGTGCGATCGTGGCGGCCTTGAGTTGAGCAAGAAGAGGCTCAGAATCACACAGCAGCGCGGCACCCAAGACTTCGATAGGACTTTGAGAACGCTGCAACTGTCGGCTCACGCAGAGATCTCCTCGACATTGCACAAGGAATGGTGTGGAGTCGGTATCGGTAGCTGTTTCTGGTTCGGGTTGTGCCTCCTCCTCAGGCCTAATCACTGTTCTGCGTGGCACTGCAATTGCGACAAGACGTGGGTATAAGTCTAGTTTCGGCTCCCTCCCTAGCCCCCAAGCACAAATGTATCGCGGAATATGAAATCTAGGTGAGGTGACATTGATTGAAAATTCTTCCGTTTTCGCAACTTCGTCCAGTAAGTACCCATAAAGGTATGCGGGCACGGCGACAATATCGACACCAAGAATCAACCCTGGCCTCAGCACAACGACGGGTGAGCTTTCATCCTGTGTCATCCCCCTTGTGCGTGTACTCGTGTATACTCCTGCGATCCAGTCGTCTGGTTCGCTGATGTCGCAATCTTTCTTCTCCACACTCTTATGCGGTTGGAGTGACGTGTTCGGACGTTCATTCATTTGCACTGAGCGCGCGGGCTTGCCCAAGTCGCCTGTTAGCTCCCCCGTCACGAAGGGCATGGCTGACTCGACCACAGGAGGCTGACGAAGGTCTTGTTGGATGTCTAGACTGTCGCATATGCTGGCCCACCATGTAGAGGAAACAATGTAGTAGATATTTCCCGGTCGTAGGCGCTCGGAGGCAGCACGCTGGATCAGTCCGAGCACAGTAGCGCGTACCTCAACGCGCCTGCTCATGCTTGAAAAACAGGCTCAACGCTTCGCTTTTCGAAATGCAGTTTGCGGCTCGGGCGGCTGTGGCTGCGGAGAATAACTAAGCAATCTGGTGCCTCTGGGTGTGCATAACGATATGACACTGTAGTATGAACTGGACGCTTGGTGCGTGCGCACAGTTCGAGTACGCGGAAATGTAGACGGATGACTTTGGATTCGGTCAATCGAGTGGTGGGCTGGAGTTCTCGTCGCTCGCTCTCCCTTACGGCACGACCACTCCATGTCGCAGTAAACATATTACAGAGAATGTATTGGGCTAACTAATGTACATATGGCTAATGGTACGAACGCCGGCATTTGAGTCTACTCCTGCTCCGACTTTACATTGGGACGCTTGACACCAAGCACGACACCTGCGGTGGTCGCGGAGGTCGATGGAATGAAATCCAAACTGACAGAACCAAAGTGGGTTGAGGCCAATTTTCTTTCTGATGAATCGACAGGTATGCTAGAATGAGGACCTGCTGTATCTGTCTGCGAGGTTGTAGCCGGTACCGAAGAGGAGACATCTTCGTCACGTTGGTCAGAGTCATTGCACTCGCGGGGCCCCCTTCTCCTGTAATGATCTCTCGTCTTGGGCATGTTATCATGGGAGGACTTCTTACCTGCTGGTGGCTGAACGCGGAGAAGCTGAAAGAGACAGTTACAGAGAATAGAGGCACGAGCCGGACGCCAGTGCGTTAATGGAGCGATCATCAAAAGAGATTCCACGAATGCTCCAGTGTCCAGGCTGTTGTTTGAAAGAAGATGAGGAAATGATTCAATGAGCGGAGAAACGCGAGCATCATCATAAAGGGCTGAGAGTAAGTCGCCATAACGTCGTTTACAGAGAGATTCGTAGAACCTCGAACACTCGTGATGCCATTGAGATAAATCCTGAAACGCCTGGACCTTGTGTTCATCACGTAGGGGTGAAATGCATGCGTCAACCATGAAGTTGCATTGATAGACCTCATAGATGTGATGTGAAATGTACGTTGACAGTTGGCATATTGCCTCATGCAAATATTTAATTGCTTCATTTGCGTCAATCCGGCTTGAGTCACTCTCCATACTACGCTCTTTCCTCGAACGCTCCTCGGCCAACCAATAGGCCTTGGCGGGATACATCCAACGACTCCATGGTAAATGCGGCGCATTCGACTCATCCCTCGGGAGCCAAGCTATACACTCATCGAGAAGACCAAAACTCAAAGGTTCGACCCGAGAAGCAGACGAGCCCTCATTGTCAGCGTACTTCGTTGTGGCTGTGCTCTCCATCGCTGAAAGTTCGCGCAACGCAGCAGATGAACGAGTTCCATCACCAGCTTGGCTCGCGTTTTGGAGGTATTGTTGCAGCTGGAATACTTCCGCAGTGCGTATGCAAACAGTCATCTTAGCATGCTCTGAAGTTAGATAGGAACGCAGGCAGTCGATTTCAAAAGAACAATCAAAACAAGAATCGAGGCCCTCGCCTCCTAAACACAGTAGTTTGAGATCCCTTTGACGAGACCGTAACTCAGGATCAGGATCATCAACCGTTGGGAATTCCCAGTTCGCTGCAGATGCGATGTGGTTCAAAACCGTATCAAAGCACCTCAGTGGGGTCGATCGCGTAACTTTGTTATGATAAAAGAGCTGCTCCTCATAAGCTTGACAGTCCCACTGACGCACGCTGAATCTCTCCGACGACGATTTCTCGGCCTGGTTGTCGCTTGAAACAAACAATCGAGTCTCTGTTGATGTTGGTGGAGAAAATGGTTGGAGCAGGACTTTCCCATCAAGATAGGTGAGCTGGCCTGTGGAGAAGTTGAGGGGGGGAATGGTAGCCTTTTCCACCTGGCTGAAAGATTGCTGCTGTGCCTCCGTTGGAAAGGCTGACAGCCAAGGTAGTCTAAACTTCAAGCTAGCATTGTCTGGACGAAGCGCGATCGTGCAATCTTCCTGAAGTTTCATATCCTCCAGAATTGAAACCTCCCTCTCGTATTGTGAGGCTGCAGGATTGCTACTCAGGATAGGGACACCCAGGCCATCGTTCTCGCCACTTTCTGTCATTCGTCGAATATCAGAAATGAATAGGACCTTCATCTTGCGAGGGTATGCATCGAGCCACTGTCTTAGCTCTGTTGCAAACGCCTCATCCATATAGGCCTGTAAAGGCAAGAGGCGTCGAGTTCCTTTGGGACGATGGACAATAGACCTCATGGTCGCTGATGAAACGGTCAAGTCAGTCTCTGCGCCCTCGTCACATTTGGTGAAGTGGCTAAGGACGAATGAGCGGGGATCTACGAGGAGGAACACGACCGCAGGAAATAATCTCTCCAGTAAAGGGAGGTGAAACCCTTGTGCTGCTCCTGCATATACCACCAGCGTTGTGGGAGTGAAGGGAGTGGGTTCAACTGGGAACATGGCTTCCAGCATCGTCGCAAGCGATGCAGAACTAGGAATGGACTTCCAAGGTTTTACCCCAGGTGATCGAGCATCTTCTGCCCTACGTGCTCCTTCTTCGTCCGAGGCGCTAACAGACAGGTCCTCGTGACTGGGTAATGCCGCATACCTCGTGAGGAACATGATCTCGCTCAGTAGCAGCTTGCGCTGTCCCCAATGCAGCACGGACTTGAACTCCTGATTCCGTCTTCGGTACTCCATGCGAGGTGCTGTACTGGACAGAAACCACGACAATCGCCCTGAAGTGCTGTCATCTTGTGTCATACAGTCGGCTACCCCACACACGCGCTTCCTGTGAGGTAGGGCGCTCTCGGGCAAGTTGGGCGGAACCATCTCATGCGCTTCAAGTTTCAACCGGTCCTTGCGGATCTCGCCAGTGTTCGCATCTCGGTCTTTGAAGGTCTGTTCGAGGTGTAGGTTACGTAGACGGTGTAAAACGTCGTAGTGACATAGATTATCCATCCAAAACCGCTTCCTCTCCCACGCCGTCATGCTACTCGTCAGCTTGTTGAGTTTCTGGACTAAAGAGCGATTTGCGGAGAGGCGTTTCGGTGCCTGTCCGGCCGTACCAGGGACCGACGGGTCATTTCTTAGATCCATCCGGGGTGTCGGGCACGTACCGACGGGGCGTATCGCGGTCAGCTCGCGCTACACGTGAGATATGCGATGAGAGGAAAAGTGCTGGCAACCGGTTTTGGATCCTGGGAAACGACTGGATTGGGTACATTCCGGGGTGTCAAGAGCGCTGTGTGGTGCACCCAGACGCATCGCTGTGAGTCATATACAAAGTAAAGGCTGATGTGTTTATTTACAAAGCTAATAACTGTAAAGCGAATAATAGGCTTGGGAGCGGAAGGGAACTATGTGAGTCCAGACCATTTGTTGTTTGGATGAAGAGAAGCCTATGAAGACATACGTTACGAATCAAGGTTAAGCATGGCTGTCAGCTGTGGATAAGCAAGAATACATATGGAGGAAGTGCGTCAGAAAAGGATAGCTTCGCCGAAAGTGGATGTGTCGTTTGATAGGTCTCGCTGCACTTCAAATGCGTAGTAGAACTCCTACCAACCGCTTTTGCAATCTCCGATGCGAGTTCAGTAATGTGGGCCAATGAACGTGGATTGGCGCTGAGGTAGTCCTATGCGCTGTTTCATCTAGTCTAGTGGTCATTTAGGTTGAAAATATCACGATATGGCTAACAATGGAGTCGGAGGTGGGGAGGCCAGGGGAGTGGAGGGAAGGGGACAAAGAGGACAACCTTGTCTCAAGGGTATAAAATGACTATCAGTCTCATGCGAGTGCTCAAATATATAGGGGAAATAAAGCAAAACAAGTTGGACGCGATTGATGCCGGAGACCACGCGTAGGCGTACTCGTTGTGACACATGCTTGGGAAGAATCGCGATGAGTTAGTGCTTGCGAATGTAATCTAGTGGCTTAATGATAGAGAAGGGTCAATACGGAGTCTCTCGACATCCAAACTCTGTCGCACCAGATATGATAGCCAGGCAACGGAAAGGATGTCGTTAGGACGTTGAATACTAGGAATGCAAAGTGTAATTTGCTGCAGTATGCGAGTTGTACTCCTGAAAAAAAGAAAACTGGAACCGGAGATGTAATTTCTGGATCACAAATGAAGGCGAGTTAATTCGGCACTCCCTCCGGTAGTGAACGTGAAGGAGTTCGTGTTGGGGGAGCTGATGAAACCGACAATTCTGTTTGTCTTGATGTTTCTGATCCGGATGAAGCGGAAGCTGTCGCACCCTCACTTGCTACGCTCTCCTTTTCTCGGTTGTAGTGGGCATTTTGGTATGCCGGATTGATCGTCAGGTGAGTCAATACCCCCGTGGTATCCTTCAGATTCACAGGAGCAGAGGATACTGAATAGCCGTCGAATCGAATCACGTTTAGTGGATTAAAGGGCTGAGTAGTGGGCATATGGACGAGGTTGGGAACTAGGTTGCTCAAAGATAGATAAGGCAGGGTACAAGGAACCATTCCCATGGCTGGAGTTCCGACCGCACTTGCAGATGCTGTTTGAGATGTGGTACCGTTAGCGTAGGGCATGATATTAGTAACGGATGCTTGTGGCGTCGCTCCAAATACGGAAGATGGCATCGCGATGAGAGTATTCGTGGGATTGACGGAGTGAGCACCACTGACAGCTCCGCTCTTACTTGATGAAGGCAGCGCGCATGGAACGATTGTTTCAACTTTCTGGTTTTCTGTCTGAGACAGTGTTGACACCTCAGATGTGGCTTGAGCTTCTGTGGTCCTCTGACTGAATCGAGCCTGATCCATAGTTGCTGTGGACACTGCTGGATCAGAGAATTGTGAGGATACAGATCGCGAGTCATCTGTGAGTGAGTGAGATGATGCTGATCCTTGGTCTCCAGTACTCGATACAGAGCCCGACCTTCTCCCAGCGCCCAGGAATCTAGAGCTCCTACAATGTCGCTTGAGGGAAGACTTCATAGGTCCTTTCGTTTTCGAGACTGTAGGATAGCTAAGATTCTCATCGAGCGCTCCCGCAGTAAGTTGTGGGCGGGTTGGTGTAACGGGTATGAGAGCAGCTGTAGGAGAGTATGGTGCCAGCTGACTAAGAACATTAACCTCTGGGTCCTGATTCGTTAGAGCGTCCTGGTGATCCTTGTTCTTCGCATCCACAACAACCGAGTCTAGAGATGCTTGCCATTCCTTCACCGAAACAGACTGGTTGCCACTCTCGGATTTGGTGTCCGGTACTGAAGCTGGGATCATCGCTCTTTCAGGCACAGGCTGGGTCATTCGGGGTTGAATTAAATTTTGTATCTGCTGCTCAATGGAGACAACAGGTTGTTTGTTATCCCCAGAGATACGCTGTTGGAAATTCTGCCATTCAATTTCGTAGCACAGTTCACCAGCCAGAACCGATGCATCGAGCATATCATTCTCGATTCCCTCACGTATGACCCTTTGGTTGTCTAGCGTTGATTCACAGTCACCGAATACGCGTTCTAGCATGTTAAGGTAATGGGGTATCGTATCTTGCTGCCAAAGTCGCTCGGATACGTCTGTCTGTGAGACATGTGCGGAAGCTGCCTTTTTAATTGCTTGAGAAATCGGAATCTCGCGGACGGACTCCCTAAGTTCGGCAGTTCGTCTCGCTTTAGCTAACTCTCCCAACCATTTTGGCAAATGCCGTCTGTAGGCAAACGAAGCCTGATCTGCCCTGTTAATATCATAAGCGGTAATGGGGTATGATGGATCAAGAATGCTGGCACCTGCCGAGAAAGATGAATTAGACAGGGAATGGCTTGAATTGCTTGTCGATATCGATGAATGGGTTGAATAGACGGAGGGCGACGATACAGCTGAGTAAGAACCGGAATATGCTATCATATCTGACTCCACGCTTTGATCCAAACGCCGAAGGGCAAAGGGCCTTTGTCCCTCAGGCTGAGGATGTCTCCTCCTATCTGGCGAAGATATAGACGTGGGTGTTGGGTCTTTGATTCTGCCGCCGGGTTGCTCGGCAAGCGGACGGTTAGTTCCGCGTGCATGCTTGCTATTCGAGCCTCCGATTTCATCAATCGACTCAGAGTCCGTGGAGTCGTGCCGAAGTTGTTCCACGAAGACTTCACTTGCTTTGGTTCTTGGAGCTCGAACCGTAATATCGGTTGTCTCACGCAGAGCCAACGAGTTGCCAACACCATCCGCTGTACCAGGATATGTGTCACTCCATGGGTGGTAAGCTGCTCCGGGCGCGGTAGCTTCTCCCTGAGCATCAATGGGTTGCTGAACATGTGAACGTGCGGCTCTGAACGCTGCTGCGCGCTTTACTGCAGCGTCGACATTGAGCTCGTCATCATCGTCCTCGGAATCGGCACATTGCTTGTCAGTGACACCAGCAAAGGTGACTTGGCGTCGGATTTTTCGACCTGGGGTCAAGTCACTCTCTCTTGAGGAACCACTATCTCTTGAGGAGCCACTATCTTGAGGAACTTGATGCGGTTGTGTCTTGCCCCCTGGGTTTGCTGGACCACTTCTATCACAAGCGGCTGTGACATTCTCGAGCTTTGTCGCAATGATAAGCTCGTAGAAGAAAGTCGCCACACCTAGGGAACTCAGCAGAAGGCGTGCAACAAGCAGACAAACCTGGCGGCTCACTGACTCTCGAGCGACAAGTGGAGTCAACCACTCTACAATCGCAAGGCAAAGTGAGCATGCAAGGATGCGCATTAACCCGCCGGCATGTGAATACTTCATCGGGGCATGCCGCGTAAACCACAAAAGGTAGAATGCGCGGATATGGAGTGCAGCCTCAATAAAAACCAAGGTGTGAGAAATATTTGGCCAATGATCTGACCTGCAAATCGGATAGTCAGGAACAACCTCATCAAATCGAGACGTCGTGTACGCAAGCAAGAAAACTAAGGAAACAATGCCGATGCCTGAACTCAGCTGCCGTACGAAGTATGACAAAGAAAGCGCGTCGAGATCGCGTAACTCATAACAAAAGAGGGCTCTCACAGAGGTAAGCTTGGCTAGCGCGCAAGAAACCATTAGGCCGATACCAAGGTGGACCAAGCCTACCTCCAGGTAGCAAAGGCTTGTTACGCGCTCTATCAGTGCTATGATAACACTGAGAATGACCAAGACAAATGCAGCGAACATACTGGTCAGGTAGGGCAGTTGAAGATAAAAGATGGTCCTACTGTGGCGAGCTCTGCATAAAGACCAAAGCGCAGCGAATCCGAGGAGAAGCAGTGATACCGACACTGACCAGCCGGTCACTGCAATTGATTGTGAAAGGACCACATCAGGACCGCACGGCGCTGGGTAGCCGTAGTCACGGCATGAAAGGCACGATGTGCTCTGGATGTTGGGTTGGAAACCCGCATAGCCACATGATGTACACGAAGTTGCTCCGGGCGATGACGAGTAAGTGTGAGCAGGGCACGGTAAGCACTCCAGAGAGTCTGGGGAGGAGCTGTAGAATCCTGCAGGGCATGGCTGACAATTAGCACTTCCGTCATCCTCAACATGGAAGAAATGGCCCGCAGGGCAGCCATCAGCAAGAACTAATAACTCGAACCCGGGAGGACCTTGCAGCGCCGCAGGATGCACGTATTCTGACGACGCTTGGAACTGCACCATAATGGATGCAAGCGCCTGTGTGGCCATGGACACGGGAGGCGTGTACTTAATAACACTCGGCCCCGTGCCAGGGAAGGTTGCAACTAGATCTGCCTCGTCTGGTGTTTCACCATAAAGGATACGGAGTGAATCAAGTGGCCGAAGCTCCATTCGCTTAACAATGATTGTAAACGAGCCGGTTGGCACAATTTCCACTGCGTGGGTGTTGAAGAGTTTAGACTTACTCAAGGCTTGTCGAGTTCGCATCCTTGTTTCACTTACGAACGGTGACGAAGAGGGCAGGGTTGGTTGAAGGGCCCAACTGCACGACTGCGAGACGGGATAATCCACGGAGCCGTCAAAAGACGAGCGGATCACAGCACCCATCGAGGCTTTCGTTGTAACCGGGGCGCATCCCCGATCGCAGAGAGGACCAAAGAATCCAGGTGCGCAGGTACAGGTACCAAATTCATTCAGGTTGCCATTAACGCACTGCAGTGGGACTGTCAAGCCGTGTTTCGCCAAACATCTGGCGTCGGTGTTGGGAAGCTGAAAGAATCTGAGAACGGAACGCACCCAACTGTCTTGTTTCGTAACAAAAGCGTTCAATCCGGGCTTATCCCAGAGTAGAGGGACCTCAAACTGGTAGGTTCGGTCACCTACTAGCTCCCCGGAGAGGATCGGTGCGTACCACAGCCGTTTCGACGTGTGGTTGCCAATCTGAGATTGGATGTTTGTGTAATCGAGACGATATGCTGTAGAAGGCCCGTAGAGCTCAATAATCTGCTCTTGTACCGGGGTTTCTGCAAACACGTTTAGTGTAACATTATCGAGCTGACAGAATCTGGGGATAAGTGGATCTACGTCCGTGTCTGTCGCCTCGGCCACTGCATACGCAAGACGCATGCGTCTGTTGTCCACCTCCATACTAGCAGGTGTCCAGCCCAACTGTGATGCTAATGGAGGTCCGTGAGCAAGGAAACTGTGGTCATTGTGTGGTGGCTCACTAACAGGTGCATTCTGACGCAACAGCGTTGCGGATGCAGCGTTTTCTGATGCATCCGATGAGGGACTCACATGCAATTTTACGCTGAAATTTGAGTCGCTTATCAAAGTCCTGCCTTCGTCCTGCATGTGGGCTTCAGCAGCAGCAACATGACTATCAAGAGGAGGACTGAGGGAATCTTCCCCGTCGATTACAACGGTCTGAATCTGAAATGGCCCAGCTGCGTCGCCCGTGCGACGGGTTGTGAACCTAGCTAATGAGTCAGACACCTCTTGTGACTCGGGTACAGATCCTCCAAACCAGAATCCGAACTCGCAACGCGTACCTATATAGTCGTGGGCATATCGAGGCTGACAACGACAGACACGACTCGCGGTGTCACACGTACCGCCATGGCTGCATGTAGATCTCGCGTTAGTGCAGCTCGCGGCGCATTTCCTAGTGAAACTGAGAACGGACTTCGCAACTCCCCCCTTGGGCCACTCGGGCATAACGCTGGTCATTGTCAGCACAACGTGAGCCACGAGCTCGCTGAGACATGTTATCGTGATGGTGAACGAGCTCATTGATTGCGGCACGTCGGTCACGTTGACGACTTGAGTCGTATGGAGTTTGTCTAAGTTCGTGCCTGCCAACAAGAACGTCAGACCGCTTGGGACCGTAGGGGTGTAAAACACCGACGACTCCAATGAAATGATGGTCGAAGCCGTTGGCGTGGCCAGATCCACATATGCAGATGGGTTCAGCTTCGGCGCGACGGATATCTGGAAGGGTGACTTCTCATCGGCAGCAAGCAGGTAACCGGGTGCTCTGGGGTCGCTGAAGGGCAGATCGCCCGTTGCGGGACATGGTATAAGCACACCATGGGAATTAGATGATACTTCGAGACATAACCCCGCGGATACTTGCTCCAAACGCCAGAACAGGGCGCAAAGTGTCAAGAAAACCAGGAGGGGCCAAGAGAGCACACCTACGCGTGCGCGACTAGCGAGGGATCCCCCGAGATGCATCGCGCCGCGACCGGTGATTTAAATAACTCAAATCTAGACGGAGGTAAACAAAACCATTCCATGTGAGCGCACTGACTCACACGCGCATAAATCAATTCAAAAGTATTAAGTAAAGACGTCTTAGTGACAAGTTCGCGAACTTTTTAATGCGACAAAAAAATTCGATGCAACCGACCAGCCATCGACTCGTGCCACCACTGGGGTGTGTGAGAGGTGTATGAGCATGCGAACTACGAGCAAATGATCTTGCAGTAATGTGTATGACTAGTCCTGGAGCGGTGGAATGGTTTGGAATGGAATGAGAAATCCAACCGGTGTGATCACCCATTCGCGCTCAAATATACATGCTCGCACGGACGAATGGAAACGTCATGACTACCGACTTGGTCGTGATACATGTAACGAAACGTCAGAGTAAAAGATTGGATGGTGGAGGAAGCTAGGATCAATGCAAACATTTAGCATACAAAATGCAGTATGTACATGCCGCGCCACATGGCACTCCACTATATTACACTACAAATATGTCGCATTGGAGCTTGAATATGAGCCTGCAGCATCCATTGTAGCATTGCTCAGCGGCATTGTCTCACCTGTGAAGGGGTTCTTGACGTAAACAGTAGAGCCGTAGGTGGCACCTCCGTGTCGGGCGAACGAAGTCGACTGGTCGAGATGAACAGGTTCTGGTCCTGTGCCGGCCTCTTCTCCGACCTTAGCATAGTTGTTTGCAACCGAATCGAACTCTGGTACCACACTAGTGCGGTTCTTGTAGCTGTAGTAGAATCCATAACCGATGTTCAATACTACTGCAGCAATTACACAGAGAAGGATGCCAAGAGACAAACCAGCAGCGAAGATTGCTTCCTCAGCATCCATCATGCCATAAACATTGCTGCGGAAGTCAGCGGCGTCCTTGGTGCTTACAGAAATGAATTGGCGCGCCCAAAAGACTGGCACGTAATTCATCGGTCGAATGTTCTGAAGGAATGTGTGGCTGACGCCATTCGCATCAGGAACTGTGATGACATCAAAGGGCCACACAGCCTGTGAAGATGACGAAATGTTCATGCTGCCACCCGTGATGGGTTCGATATCGAAGTATGTGTCAGTTGCTACGTTGTCATCCAACCATTTGACGTTGGACTGCGCGATAAGTGCGGGATCAGTGAAGTCCTGCGACGGGTTGCGACCCTTGCCAAACCGCGGCCGAGTGAGAAGCGTTGGGATGCTCTTAGTACATGCTGTGACATTGACCGCACCGTTCCAAATCTGACTGTACTTCTCTTGATTCTCGGGTGAGTTACGCCACATTGATTCAGGCAGTATGAATCGCAGCGTCTTAACGCCATAGACCTCCGAATCGCCAACGTACTCAAGCTCAACGTTTCGATAAAATGATGCGGCAAACAATTTTGGACGATCGGTGCGCTTCACTGGGCGGGGGAATGCACCACCGTCGGTGCCATCAATCATCTCGTCGCTGTCCTCACACACAGTTGTACTATCCTGCGAAAGCACGACTTTACGCAAGTCTCTGATCTCTGGGTATCCCGTACGCATTGCATCTTGTTTGGCGTTTTTGTTGAAGTCTTCAAATGAAGTGAAGTTGCGAATAACACCTGAGTAGTCGGGAGAGGGCGCGAAGCCTTCCTGAGCCAGGAGCGCTAGGAGCGGGTCATTCGGATACCCAAAGATATACTCGCGCAAGGATCGCTTCATAAAGGCACGTGACTCGTCAGTGCTATACTCGGGAAGCTGGAACCCCTCGTACAGCTTCTGACCTAGCGTCGGCAGAAGAGGGCCCACCTGTTTGTAGACAAACCAGAAAGGGAAGACATTCGGGTTCCAGTTGATAACCACGTCCGAGTCGCTTGAAGCCGAGGTCTCTTCGTCGAACTGAAAGGTTGTATAATAGCGATAAGACAAGGTGGTATGCTGGTCATCCCAAGAGACGTTGTAGGCAACTCGATATTCCTTGTAGTTGTAAGGACCAATCTCCTGAAGCTCTGGAATCCCTCCCTGAAGTACCTCGTCGGGGTTCGTCAGATTCATGAAGTAGACGCTGAGACCAATTGGATACTCTGAGTTGTTGGCAAAAACGGAGTATGCAAGCGACTCCTTCGTATCCAGCATGGTGACGTCCTGCAGAGCCTTCATCAGAGCACTATCAATCGTGGATGGCAGCAGCAGGGAGATTGCGATACAAATCAAACCAATGATACAAAGCGTGACACCCACGCCCATCATGCGAAGTGACTCACTCACGCTGCGTGGCGCCTTGCAAGGGCAACACCGACATGGCAGGCACCTTGTCGGCATACGCACGCTCTCGATCTCTGGGTCGGGTTGGTCGCTCATCTTGTCGTTCCGAAATATGGACTGGGGTAATGCGGCCAAGTCCGTGGAGTGCCCTCAGGTTGCTCCGACTGCTGCTATGTCGTTAACGCGGGGCTATTCCGTGATTTGGAGCTCAGAAGCAAACTGCGGTGCGAGTTTGCCTCTGAATTGGCGCAGCTATACAGGGGTATCGTGGTATGTAAATTTCGTATAGCGTATATAAGACGTGTTTGAATCAAATCAATATCACAGAATATATCGGCACCCACCGCATCGCACTGAATTCTGCCTCGAAACCGCTGTGCCAGTGTCCTGATTTCAACTTGGTTCACGCGAATTTTTCTGTGAGCGCAAGGGCCAGAGGCTCTTGGTTGCTTCGAATTTTTTCGTGCCCGTAAAATTCGTGCCTGTAGGACCACCGCCCACTCCAGAGTATCTGGTTGTGTTATAGGGCATCTAGTGACTGCATTCACAAACTGGCCCAACAGGTGGATAGCGAAGAGACACACGACTTGAGCTGCACCTATAGCGCCCCACAGCACTCCCTCCCATAGCCACTTAAGAGGCTGGCGCAGTGAGAACACCTCAGCCGCTACTCGAGCTTCGCGCCCGTACAGCCCAGACACAAGTGAGACTACCAAGACAGTAGCAGTTCTAACACCATGGACGCAGAGGAAATCGTCTACTACCCTCTGCCTGCGACCAAGGCACAGGGCCAGTCGCGGGGACAAAGGCAGCAACAGCAGCAGACTGCGGAGCAGACCGCCGGTGCTCTGCGTGGATATGTCATCTCGCTGATGCATGAGAACAAAGACAACGATGCTGTATTTACCAGCGCACTGGGCCGAAAGTATATCCCGCTTGTCAGTGATAAGCCACCCATTTACCAAGAAGAACGACGCCGTGAAATCAAGGAGAACAGGAAGAGCAAGATCAAGAATGCCATGACCTCGGCAGAACGTCGCGAGTCAGGGCTTTTCCAGCTTCCACGCAAAGGACTCGTCTACGAGGACTTCCTCCCGCTTAATTCGTTGTGGCAGCAATACCTGCAAGACCCTGCCGCCGGCATTGACTTCGCCGCGAGGAATGCTACCCAGCTTGCACAGAAACTTGTCAAGATTGACCTGCATGGCGCATTCATTACGGTTACGCGATCCAAGGTTCCACATCACGTCGGCAAGAGTGGAATCATCTTGTACGAATCTCAAGAGACATTCCAGATTATCACTATGGAGAATAGATGTGTCACTATCCCCAAAAGAGGTAGCATCTTCATTGTTCAAGACAAGCCCTTGCTCCGAGAGCAGCCGATCGCAGAATCGCACGAAGACGTCATGACAACCACACCCGAGGGTGATAAGCCCACGTTTGCGATTACGATTTATGGCGATCACTTTGCTTACCGCTCATTTGATCGCGCTGTTCGTAAATTCAAGCTCTTGGGACCGATCACGATTCGGTGATATAATAGCCACGCCTAACGGCCGTATCGGTTAATTTTACAACCGTATGCCTACATCTTTATGTACAGAACACTATTGGAACGCAATATATAATACAGTAGCTCCCATGCTTTCGTTAGTATCAATCCAAATCTAGAAAGACGTCGACTCCCGCTGCTTCGAATTGCCGCAGAGCCTGTTCAAGTGCATCTTGATCCCAAACGTCTCCGGCGTTTTGCCACAAGGTTAGCGATACGGCGCCCCTAGGTAGCTTGAGGCTCGAGAGTGCGTTCAGAAGGTCTTCGGTGCTAGGCGATATAAAAGCGCACCGTAATGCGAGCGTTACGTGAGCCGGAGCATAGCCTTCGAAAGCTCCTGACCCCTTGCCAAAGACTGCACCAAGTAATCCAACCACTGCAGTGGCGGAATATGGCGCCTCCTTAACAGTAACTACTGGAAAGGTTCCCTTTGTTGGAGCCACTATACTTCCATCGCCTTCATCGAACTTTGACTCCCTCGACTCTGTTGGCTTTCCTACCTCGCGAACAATGATTGAGAACCGATGTGGATTCCTGGTTCTCCATCCAAGCGAGAGTATGGGTCCCTGAGGTCCTCCAAACTTGCCCCCGCCTCTGTGTACAACCCAGTCAGCACATGTTGACAGGAAAGACACTAGGCTATGGTACTGCTGATTGGTTGTTGTTGCTGCTGTAGCGCCACTGAAGCCGCCATAACCCGTTTCGACATCCGCGTTCAGCCATAGTGGAATGCACCTGCTCGAGAGTAGCTCGGTGTACATGCCCAGAACCTCAAGGCAGGGCAGAATGGCATCAGGTTGTTTGAAGTCGAGCTTCAGGCCCAGCCGCAGACTTGAGTCCTTCTCGAGATACGATACGAATTCTCCCAGCCACAGTTCAAATGGAGTCCCGGGCTCGTCTGGATCGTGGGCTAGCACAACTTCCCTCGTTCGCTGGCGATCTGAGTCAGGATCCATACTTGTTTGCTTAACCCGAACATCAACCTCGAGCATGTGCACCTCCCTCCGTAAACGGCTCCTTTCTGCAACCTCCTGCGGAGACTCGGGCCCACTTTGAGACACACCCAAGTCGAGTGGCGCGCAAAGAGCTCGGAGGCTGTCGATGGAGTTCACGGCATGTCCCCATCGCACCGAACGCGTGTCGGGGAGTTGGAAGTACTCCGAGATCCACTGGGTGTACATCTCAAGACTTGACGATGGCGGGTTCAGCTGCTGAACAGACAATGGAGTAATACTCCTTCTGGTGTGGCACGCCAAGCTGCACTTGTACTTTAAGCCCTGGTGCTGTGCGAGGCGCGGACTAGCACTAGTATTCGAAATGAAGAGAACGTTTAAATTCTCTTTTCCAACAACTGTATAACTCACGGTCGTGGTGTGGTCGAAGCAAAATAGCTATGAGCAACGATTACGACGATGATTCGTTTGAGGAAGACGTCGTTCCTGAGTCCACAACTGCACCCATCGAGCCGTTACAGCCCTCCGTACCACTATGGCTCAGTGACCTTGACTTCAAGGCCGGCGCGCCTTCTGGATCTCGCGACCCACCACGCGCCGCTCCGGCGCCACAGCCTCAACCTGCGGCAGCTTCTGCGCCTGAAGCGACCCGCACCTCCCGACGGCACCAGTCTGCTGCATCTGGCGCGAAGTCCCTCGATGCGCTCTGCGACACATCGGTTTCCAGAGTCACGTTAGAGGATGTGGAGCTGCACGGAGAGCCCATCGCGGGAGGCGGTTTTGCGTTGGTTTATTTGGGTCAGTGGATGCACACGCCAGTAGCGGTGAAGCGTATATTTGATCCGGTCCTAACAGAAAACCTCAAACGTGAATTCCTGAATGAGGTCAATCTGCTCGCACGACTTCGGCATCCCAATATTGTCTCGCTGTTGGGCGTATGCCCGCACCCGCCCGCGCTGATGATTGTCACCGAGTACATGCCGAATGGCAACCTGCATCAGCTGCTCCACGAGTCCCGTTCCCGCATTACGACGGACATGCAGCTGCGATTTGCTCTGGAAAGTCTACGAGTACGTATGAGCCGGCATTAGTCATGTGTATCGCAGAACTGAAGTTAATGCACTCGCCTGTACGCGTTGATTGAAGTCTTTGATCCGCAGTGCAGTCTTATTCGTCATCAAATCACCCCTCTCCGTCTGTAGGCTATCTACTTCTTGCACTCCCAGAAGGTAATTCATGGAGATATTAAGCCGTCTAACTTCCTCTTGGACGATGCATATCGACTTAGGCTATGTGATTTTGGGACAGCCAGGACGCAAGGAAAGATCGTAGAAGATTACGAAGCCGGAATCCTGCCCCCGGGGACACCATCTTACATGGCGCCCGAACTTTTTGCACAGAAGAGGATTGTGGGACTGGACGCCGACGCCATATTCGAACTTGCAGCAGCCGCGGATGTGTATGCAATGGGAACATTCTTGAATGAGTTGTTTGGACGACAAATACCGTGGGAAGGTGTGGATGTTGCAGCGATTAAAGCGCGAGTACTAGAAAACAAGCGGCCTTTATTGGTAAGTAATGTTGTGTCAATGTTGATTCCAATTTGCAGCATACTGCCGGTGATGAGACATGTTGTATCGTGAAGACTGGTTAGGGAACCCAGCTTACAGGGCACCAACTGCTCTTGTTTCACACTCTCTTACTCAATCTAGTCCGATGATGTCCCGCAAGTCCTGAGATCGTTGATTCAGCAGTGTTGGAGTCCGCAACCAAAGCAAAGGCCGACGATCGGGGAATTGATTCAGGCTGTACAACGACTTCGGCCTAGGTAACCTAGCTGGCGCTAAGCTGATTCGATTGAATTTACATCACAGTAAGCCGAAAAATTGGTCGTTCAGATGACTGCTGAAGCAAATATAAATTTTTATACGCTATTTACAGGTTCTTTTCGTTTCTCGCCTAGTTCTGGTAAACTGGCTTGGTCTTGGATCGAGCTTGGAGAGCATTTCTCTTGTTGTGCTGATGGTGTTTGTGGAGTAGGTTCGGATGTAGTCGGATCATTGGTCGCTTCACCCGACTCATCCAACTTGACTCGCTTAGAGTCTTGAGTTATTGGGCCTTCCCTAGACTCCACCTGTTCCTGGACTGATCCTTGCTCTTGTTTGGCCTCGTCCCCCTCCGTCTTTTGTTTGTCTTTCTTCTTCTTTTTCTTCTTCTCGGGTCGCCTTTCATCTGGGAAGACAAACTCTGGTAGATCGTATGCACGAACGGAATTCACCGTAACTTCCATCGTTGGTGATCGGTCCGTCATCTTCGTGTATAACATGTTGATCCATTCCTCGATTTGGTCTCCAATATTCAAAGCTCGAGGTTGATCGCTGTTTGCCTTGATTTGAGCCTCCAAGGTGCGTGTGTCAATGCCAATATAGAAGTGCCGCGGTGGGGGTCGTTTCTCCGCATCTGACTTAGCCTCTTCCTCTCCCTCAGTCGCTGGCGCGGGTTCCTTGAAGCTGATTGGATGTGGGTGAAGCTTGATTGGTGGGTCATTCTCGTTGTCATTCAATGCGTCGATCGACTTGACGAGCAAACGGACCTTGGACTCGACCCAGCCAAACCATCGATCCAATTCTGCGTTGGTACCGGCTGTGATGACGATATCGAGGTAGTTATTGTACCTCAAGAAGAAGTCGGTAGGTTCAGAGAGCTTCTTCAAGATTTCCATCACCTCTTCGGGTGGGAGACCACATTTCTCGAGTGGCTTTGTAAGTTGAAGTCCTCGCTGGAACTCTGACAAAATGACACGTTTCGTTGGTCGGGAGATGTTGTAGGTGCTGTTCATGCAAGGATACGCTGGAGTGATGACAGGCATCAAGTCAGAACTATACATGGGATCCCAAACACGCTCACCGATGGCTGGATTGACTACACGGTGCGTAATATTCACAGAAGCGGGCCACTTCCATGCGGAATACACCCTGAAGAATCGTTCGATCAACTTGACGGGCTCTGCGGTAGGGTAGAGCTGGCAGATGAACGCGACAAGAATCGCCCAGGCAACACCACCTGGATAACCCATTACGTTCGAGTATACACCTCGGACATTGGCCCACATCTTGAAGAAGCGCAGAGTTGTTCGATAGTTCTCAATGTTTGGAACTAGCGAAAGAATCTTACTGGCGACTCGGCAACCGTTGAGAGACCGAATCGTCTCTGGATCACAACCAATGAGGTACTTGTCGTCTTTAATGTCGAATTTCTCGGGAATGTACGGCACGTCCAGTGGAGCATAAAGCAAGTCAATATCGATTCCATCATAGTTGAATGTAAGAATGGGCACGTACGCGTCCGGAACCGCCTACATGGGCGAAGTGGGATAGTACAGATGCATGTAATGATGAGTTAGATGAAGATAGGCACATTGTTCGGCTACTCTAGTCGCATTCTTGGCGGCCATTTACGTCTAATGCCCACGAAATTCACCCACGCAGTGGCTGCAAAGTCAAATGTCCGATCAGGCCGTCCAAGTTGGCTGCGTGGCCAAACCAAGTCAGCGCAAAGCCCAACATCAGGAGCAAGATGGAAAACGTACGGCAAAGTCTTTAACGAGCTCACAGGAGCTGATCTCATTGGCAAAGAAGGTAAAGAAGTCCTTGCGCGTGATCACGCGAGGACCGACGTATAGGGTATCAATATCACCCCCGGATGTGTGCACGCCCAGACAGAACGAGCCGAAAGTGAAGATACGGAGGTTAATCTTCTCGGACTGCTCCGGCGGGAACTTCTTCATCGCACAGAACTTCTTGCACGCGCGCTGGAGTAACGCATTCAATGATGCCAACACACGCTCTCTGTGCTCGCTCTCTTCTCGGGGCTCGATGAGGCCCTTATCGTGCAGGAAGGTGACCAGTACCTTCGTGTACTCGAGGTCCAGCTCCGTCGGAGGGTCTGTCGACAGCGGGCTCACCACGGGCTTCTCCGTTGTTGTAGAATTCGACGTGGCCTGCGTCGCGAACTGAGACTGGTAACTCACCGGCTGGCTAGAGGGTGGAAAATGCAGGGGATCGGAGATGTAAGCGTGGATCTGACGTTCGAATAGGCACCTCCAATTCAGCGCGAATCAACTACTTACCCGCGCGGATCAAGAAACGGACGCCGTGTAGCCATTTTCAGCGCGTTATAGCTTCGGTTGGTTTTGAAAAAAATCGGTTCGGAGAGGTCAACCCCGGGTGGATGGTATTACACTCCGCCTCCAACTGCAAAATGCAGTGGGGTTTCGGCAATACATGTGCAAGGATCATCATGAAAGAGCAAGGATAGACTGTCCAGTGCACGATAAGTATTGCCTCGCTGCGGTGGATGAACGTGTTTAGTTAAATGGCGCATTACACAACATAAACTGGCACCACTCCAGTGCTGGACCCTCAATCACAACTACCCGAATGAAAAAGGCATCGTCGTAGACAACGATAACTATCATAATCTTAAGTTCTCGTACACAATTTATGACCAAACTACTTGTTTCTATAGCACAATGGTGAGACACTCCTTCGTCGGGTGATGTTCACTTACTCGTCCCAGAAGCTTGGAGAACTAACGAATGGGGCAAAGGCGAACATGACACCATGCGAGTAGCATTCATCACGGGGCAGGACACCTCGAGTGATGAGACCCATCATGCCCTGGCGCTTGCCGACATCGAGTTCACCTGTGAGTTCAGTCATCACCTCGCACAACTCCATTTCTCGCTCAGTCAACATTCGAACAATCTTCTTCGAGATTTCGAATCGGGCACTCGTGCCGTAGCCTTCACGCTTCGTCGCGCACTCAACGACGCAGATGTACCCGCACTCAAAGAGCTTTCCTGCGGTTTCCTCGATACCGCCTTCAAGTCCCACTGCGAAATCGGCATTGGGAACTTTCTCAGCAGCCGCGAGTGCTCGGTTTCGAGCTCCAGTCCTGGTCTCGTCTGCAGTCATGGGCTGCGCACCGACGCCACTGGGCACGTCAACCGTCACATACGAGATAGCATTGCGCGCGGCGGCCTCGTGGAAGAGTCGCTCCACGGCCATGCGTACGGCTGAGAGTTTAGCTCGGTTGGTTGAGCCCACTGCAATGACGAGTGAGTCCTTTGTCCCCCAAGCGCTGTGCAGCTGCTCCGTGCCCGCTGCGTTGGACTTGGCCTCAGGCTGTTGTACCGCTGTAACCACCCCGGAGTCTGTAACCGCCGCCTTTGTGCCTGGCGCAGAGAGGGTGTCGGAATTCAGGTCAGGATTGCGAAGCGAGGGTGTGTTATGGCTCATACTGGGCCTTGGTAGGGGATATATTCCAACAAAGGATGTGCCGTGTGCGTCGCGACTGCGATTATATCGTTTGTTGTGTCGCGGAGCTGCAGGGAGTGCCCGTACACAAACCGACAGAGCCAAAATAGTGGGTCGGATTTCGACTCAACGCACTGGCGCACGACTGGCTTTTGGAGGAAATGCACATGGAAATACAGCAATACGGGCGAGAGCAAACTCTGAGTGCGTGACTCGTGTTGTACACACGATGCTTTATGAACAATACACAAGATACACGATGGCTAAGCGCCTCATCATACTCGCGATCAAGACATGAACAGAATAGAATCTCATGAAATGAGTCGCCGCCGATGCGATGCGATGCGACGCATTGCACCCAAGCCAGACGCTAGCTGATATAGACACAGGTGTGTGGTAAGGAAGGATGTATGACGGATGGTGCGATGGCACACGAAAAGCAAGCATGAACACTAATTAGCGCTCCTCACTCGCTGGGTAGCTGTTGAGGGGGTGCATGATGTTGTCAAACAAAGGACTGGATCCTGCGTTGAGAACAAGCAAATGCTCGTGCATGAGGGATAGTATGAAAACTGACTACAGGGAGGCTAGCGACATATACAGTAACGCAGGGCTCGTGGGATGATTCTGAGAGCTTTAGAGTAAGCTAGTCCCACGTGTATAACTTTTTGAAATAACAATGATAATCGTGAGTAATTCTCGTTGGAGACTTGAAAGTAATTCTTAAGGTATACATCGGGATGAAGGCAGTCGAAGAAGGTCAACCGGAGAATGTGTGACACACGTGAAGGGCGCATGTCAAACAGTGTGTAAACAGTATTCTGTTCATTGAGGCTTTGAGGCAGTGCGTGTCGGGAACGCTGGAGGGTGGGGGACATGCAGCTTGGGATGATGGTGATGGGAGGGAGGGAAAATACATTCCAGAGATGAAATACTTAATCATTTCACTAAGGCATGCTAGGGTACTATTGTCCAAGCTTCGGAGTAGGTAACGTTCAGTTGAGCGACTGTAGAGCGTTGTTGATTAGTCAGAGATGATAAAGGGAGCACTCATCTAGAGCGGGACCCGTTCGGGGCGACTCTAAGTTGGGGGATTTCAGTGATCCATCGTCAGCTCCACTTACACGCATCATTGCGATGGAGCCAAATACGTGCTATCAAGCACAACCTCGTGACGAACAAACTTGCCAATTGGACCTGAGCTTGGGTTATTTGCGTCGGTTGCAACAAGTTCATCGACATTAGAGCCCGTGCTGACAAGATTCCAGCGACGACCCATGCTGTCAACAATGTCGACGAAGGTTACGGGGGGATCGCTTGGTCCTAACGGCTGGACATCAGGCGAACCATATTGAGCGGTGAGGATGGCAGAAACCGTCTCTGCAGTTAAGAACGATGACAAACCGTCATCACCCTTGCGCTCCACAGCACCAGCAGATGCTGAGGCTGATTTAGTCACAACTGGAGTCGTGGAATCGCCGTCACCTGCAAGAGGCAGGTCGAAAGCAGGCTTGTACGTAGGCTTGCCTGGTGTGTCACAATCTTTAAGGATGGCAACCGAAGGCTGGAGCTGGGAATCCCGGGGTGTAAATACGTATCGAACAAGTACACGACGAAGCGGATAGACAGCCAGCGTGCGCTTGTGGCGGTAGATCAACGGTCCACCCAGCCGTGTAGAGAGGTCGCCGTAGAAGAGAACTTGGTCTCCAGGACACTCTGAGAGCTCATCGAGAATGCAGACACTCTCTTGTTTGCACCGAAGGAAGCCACGCTCAACCTGCTCGGAACTGGCACGGCCCAGGGGCACCCATACTGACTCCTCAAGCCGCTGCCAATGTACCGCGGCGTGTTTGGGGAGCTTACTTCCCCCCGCACCCATGCTTTCGGCGCCAGGAGCAGCTCACCTGATTACTGTTCAAGATAGCTTAAAGGCTTGGACGCTATCTGGGACCGAGGTCTGCCAGCACACACGGACCCAAAGCTCGCTGCGCGGCTGTGCGGCTCGAGAGATGGACTGGATCTGGCTCTGGCAGAACTGCGCGAGCCAGGATATTTCTTGAAAACGCCGATTTTGCAGGGGTTATTCAGAGTTTCCTGGCGAGTGAGGGGCAGAACTCAAGAGATATGGAGATACGCCACAGAATAAACCGGATCAGAGAGAAAATATACTCTGCGGAAGGCGAGTTTCACGAGCCCAAAAGTCTGGCCGTTTCCAACTCTCCAGGGACCACCAGGCCCGGGTGGATGGAATCACCTCAGCTGGCGCATGGCACTGACTTGGCGAAAAAAATTTCACCAAACTCGCTTTGGCGAAATCACTGCGGGCGGTCTGCGTCACTCGCTGGAGTTGAGTACCGGTGGGAGTCGGACAACCTAGGACGGATCTGCGGAAGAAAGGGTAACAAGGACTGTGCCCACAAACACTCGAAATGCATATTAACAGCGATGCTATTCAATTTGTAGTGCGTAGTGCGATACAAGTTAAGTTTCACAGGAAGAATTAGCGAAATGAGGTTTCGTGTAGTGGTTTATGGTTGCGGTCACTGAAGCAGTGAATATTGGGGGAGACATTGCTGATAGTGTTGCTAAAATAGAACCTCGTAAAATTCGACGGACATGCATATGAGAACTGGATACAATGGTGTCCGACACTAGAGTAAACTCGGCTGATGTGGCTACCGGTGTTAACGGACTAAGTAAGTGTAAACGCAAGTTAGGGGATGCAAGGTATAAGTTAAAAGCTTGCTGGGAGTCACGAATGCATTAGGAAGGGATTACTTCCTTGGTGTATCACACATTTCGCAGATACGCATGTGAGGCATGTTGGAGTACGTGCAGGCTGAGCAACTCCAGTTTTCTTCTGTGGTTGTACTCGCAGTTGGCCCAGCCGTTGTGGCCGCTTCGTTCCACTCCACCAAGGCGTTATAACCGGTGGCTGGAAGGAAGTCGTCATCATCATCATCAGGGTGACGCCTCTTGTTGCGATGATGGACATTATGCTCGCGGAAGTCATTGTGGGAGCCCAGAGAATAGGGATGGCTTGAGTGATGGTAGGTTGAGTGCTGCGAACCACTCCACGTGTTGCCATAACTCAGGCCAGTTGCGCCATTCCACATAGTAGAGAATGTCCCACCTGTCGTAGCCGGCAATGGCTTGAGGGTCTTCGGCATGACTGGCTCGAGACCTGCGCTGACGACAAACGCCAAGAAGGCTCGATGGAATTTGTATCTTGGACTCTGCTTTGCATCGCTTGCTTTTTCGCCGCCTTTGTCGCTCTCACACTCTTTTGTCTCGATTGGGGGAGGCTTTGGACCGATCAAATCTTCAACAACCGCTGAATCATCGGCGTCTCTCGTAACGGCGGGTGAATTAGCTCGGGGGTTTTCAGCGTCATGACCCTCGGGGAGTTCAACATCAGGTTCTAATGCAGGTACTTCATGCTCATCCTCCGCGCCCTTAGTGGCTTTCTCAGGATCTTCATCTTCCTTCTTTGCTCCACTCTCTGTCTCCTCATTCTTTGCTGCACCATAGGCCTTCAGGATTGACTCAGGATCTTCTGCAATCCACCGATCAGCTGGAGAGGACTCGATACGAATTGGCGCACAGTGCGGGTAAGGTGCTCGGACACCATTAGGGAACGCATTGGATGCTGTAAATAGTAAGCATTCAAAGTTGAACTCACCTGGCTTCGTGCTGGTACCGGTCGTTGAGTTGAGAGCAGCCGATTTTCCGGCCGAGATTGAATCTGTTGTGTGGCTGAAGGGGCTCTTTCTAGAGGCCGGTCGAAGCTTAGTTGCCTGCCTAGCAATTTCGTCATCGAATTTCGTTTGTGATCGCGTACCAGGAGGTGTTGAAGCTCCTGGTCGTTTACGGTGAGAAGCGGGTGGTGGTGGAGGTAGCTGTCCAGCAGTTGGCAGATCGAAATCGAAGTCAATCTTCTTCTCAGACTCGAGTTTGCCATGAGATTGCGGTTCAGGGATGTTGTCTGTAGTGGCAGAGCGACCGATGTCTCCATCAGATCGTCCGATGACTGGCCCACTGGCGGCAAGCTGTGAGCTCACATTTGACGATCGACCAGTTTGAGATGCAAGAGTGTTTGCATCATACTGGGCTGCCATATATGCCTCCGCTTCTGAGTGCTCCTTCACTTCTCGAAGAGATCTATAGAACGCTCGAGTTGCGTCAAAGTCAATCTGAAGCTGATCCCGTATTATTCCTCCAATCGCTCGACGCTTAGCATATTCTTCAGTCCACTTGTCCAGAATATCCCAATCAGCTCGCTTGTCGATCAATACTTTGGCGAAATAATCGTTGTGTAAGGCAAGCCTCAACACAAGTTGGCACACCATGTAAGTAACTTCGGGAGAGTAGCGGATCTTGTCACTTGCTAGTTTGATCAGGGTTGCAGCCACCTTTTCGACACGCGTGGTGAGGTAACAGTCGTTAATCGAGACCATGGCAAGAAGGAGTGGGAAATCTCCTACTGGGTCCGCAACATGCGTGACGAACTGGGACGTGCATGCTGTAAGAGCTTTCGGCGAGAAGGAAGCATCCATGAATGCCAGATGCTGTAACGCAGCAATGAGAGGTGCACCATTTCGTGTTGCCACCAATCCACGAGTGAAGAAAGTCTCATTTGCAATCACTCCGACACACTCGGGAGACAATGCAACCCGACCACCATCGGCAAGGGTAGTGGGCGGCCTAACATAGCGAAGCACGTCCGTGATCTCTTGGAGCGAATTGGAGGGCGGCTTGTGTTCACCACTTTCGGAGTCGACTCCTGCAGTTGGCGCTGCAGTTTCAGCGATATCAACCTTTGCCTTAGCAAGCTGGATTTCAGTATCAGTTGCATCGCATGCTTTAACAGAACGGACGATTCCCGTTCTGGAGTGGCAAACTAGCAGTGAAATGAGATTGTAAAATGGACGGAAGTCCATGCTCTGGTGTGTGTTGCCCATCTCGGCATGTGGCATTACACGCTTCGATTTGGTAGGTGAAGCACTACCCAGCACGAAGTCCGCCAATCGACCTGGTGCTCGGCGTAGGACAAGCATGTCACGGAAACGTGGTGAAGAGAGTGTGATGACTTGAGTAAGCAAATACTCATAACCACTGATGCGAAGCCAGTTCTTGCTAGCCTCGTCGAGGAGTGCAAGCAGGAGCTCTGCCATTCGTACTGCTAGGGAATCTTGGCCTGGAACCGTGGCGTCTGGCTCTGATGCACGCGCCGTCCAAGTTGCAACCAAGGTGGTGATATTCGACCCAATGTCCGCCGCGCGATCACGAACAAACAGGTTCGATGCACAAGGGGCATTAATTTCCATAGCCCTGTGGGCCAATGCGTCCGGATTAGAATCTTCAGCCTCGATGAGGGCAACAACTTGTGCATCTTCGTTGTTCAGATCACCGGACTCAGGCGACCTTGTTGCAATTTCCTTCGCATACAACGTCCGCTTGTCGACGGTGGGTGCAGGAATATCAAGCTTACCTGCCTCCTCCTCAGCTCGTAGCACCTCCAAGGTACACACCGCAATCAAGGAAGCGATCATTTGACGTACTTCTGCTTCGCGATGAGCCAGTAAGCCATCAACAATCAAAGAGGGTGAGTTGAGAAGGTACTCCAGAGTTGAGGACGCTAAGGTTGTATCCCGTCGGCAAGCATGGAGCACTCCCGCCGTCAAAGTTGTGATCGTTGTGACAGATCCTGAACTTTGACTCTTGACAGCACGACGGAATAGGTAGTCGAGACTCAGCTTGACGACTTTCCTGATAACTTCACGATCTTTGTCTTCTTTAATCTGTGTCGCAGCGATGACGGGCAGCTGAGCAATCAGTCGCAAGAATTGCGGGCTATTGATATGGGTTGCACGGGCGGCAAGTACGTTCTCTCGGTTGACCTTCTCCATAACACGTGGAGGAATAATTTGCTCGCAAGGCTTGGCCATGTCCTCAGGTGTGACGCCAGAGAAGATGAAGGTGTCGTCTTGAGAATCAGGCAATGAAGTATCGGCCTTCACTTCAGGATCAGCTGCTGCTGCCGCCTGACGCTTGTGTGCTTCGATGGCGGCAAGCATCCTCTCACGCAACTCTGGTTGATGGTCATATCCATGATCATGTCCTCGACGTTCGTAGAACAACATGTAGGCCGAGCGACCGCTTGAAGATTCAGTGCTAGTGCCATCGCTGCCAAAGCCAACTATGCGATCATCCTCCTTACCACCAAATGTCTCTGCATCCAATTGTTGCAGTGCATCGAAAAGGGTTACTCGTGTGTCATCGAATCGATACCACTGTGCCTCAAGTGGACTGACTCCAGGAGGTAGTGGCCCCTTGGAGCGATCACGGATGAATGAATAGTAGTGACCAGACTGTGCTGTACCCGCATGCACAATGACGCCAGCCAAGTCATACGTGTAGTATGATTCAGGATGCTTGGAATATCGAGAGGGGACAATGATCGAGGGGTCGGATTGCGCACGTTCTTGAAGTCGTTTGCGCTCCTCAGCCTCGACCGTGTACGGCTCCATGTTGACTGACGCAGGGAAGACAAAGCGGGAATTAATCTTCTTGTTGGTGAAGGTCTCGTAGTCAAGCGCAAATCGTTTAAGTTGGAACATCAAATACGGCGAAAGATGTCCGAAGAGCGCTGATTTACTGATCGAGACATTTTTGCCACATGCATCACAGCGATAGTCGCTGATGGTCATCGGTGCAGTAAACGCCTGAAGTGAATCCTCAAGCGAGTTAAGGTCCTTGATCTCCAAACCAATGGTTGGTGTAACTTCCGCGGTCAACTGACGCACTGTACCACACTCACCCAAGCAGCGAATTCGAGGCTGCAGTCGGGTCTCAAACAACGCACGGAAGATGTTGCTGTAAGGCGTAGACTTGAGCTGCCTTTCGACACGATCTGTCATCACGTTGTAGAACTCTTGGACGTCCTGCTGTTCACGTGGGTCAACTGGACGACCGTTTGTATCCTTGTAGTTTGCTACAAACTGGACTGGATTGTAGAACTGGTGCTGACTTTCGAGGAGCGAGCCGAACATGAGCTGAATGTGCCCGAGCAACGACTCCGGTGCACCATTAAGCTCATCAGACGCCAGCAACAATCCAGTACGCAACTCACGAATATTGAAAAGTTGCTGGAACAGTGAGTTCATGTAGCACGTTGCACCTTGGTTGCGCAGGCCGACAAACGGTCCCGCTCTTGGAGGAATCTCGGCAATGGCATTGGCTGCCTTCAATGCTTCTGCAAGCTTGGCTTCGTCGTTCGGATCTGGAAGCTGTGCTATCGCATGAAGCCGCTGTTGAGCTTCAATAAAACGAATGTAACCGTGCACAAGTTCAACCAATTCACCAAATGCCGCCGGGTTATTCTTAGCGATCAAAAGCATAAGCTTGAATGTTGCTGCACGAGTTGAGGGTGCTACACAAGCATATGACAAGTACTTGCTTCGGAGGTCCTTCCATGGAAGGGTGCGACAAACAGTGGGCAGATTCTCGGCATCGAGAAGCTGGGGTCTCGGGACAAGGGCATAGAAAAGGAATTCTACAAGTGATCCCGATGCACCTGCTGGCAATGTACCCTTTACCGAGGAAGGAACTGAGGAGTCTGCAAGCGTGCTAAATGCAGGTTCAAAGGCTACCAGTTCGGAGAGGACGCGAAGCACACCACCCAACAGCTTGTCCGCACGATGCGGACTCGAAAGATCCTCAGTCGACTTGTGATGACACAACAATGCGACTGTCTGTTTGACGAGAGGGGCAAACTGGGATTGACGCTTAAGGCGAGATTCTGAATCCGCCGTGTCACTATTTACGGACGATGCTAGGGCCGCCCGAAGTAGATTCGATAGCAACCAGAAAAATTCTTCTGAATAATCTGCATCCGTGCGGGCATTTGGAGAAATGGCAGAGGTCACACCGCCTGACTCGACACCTGGCATGGCTCCCAGCAAGAGCTCGAGGAAGAACTTGCGAGGAGCCATCAATTGTACATGCCCTGCCTGAATGACCTCTTCATTCAACAGCGTCGCAATTCTGGCAGTTGCTAGAGCCAAGCGAAGTCTGAGACGCGGACTCGCGTTACTGGAGAGGAGCACCAGGTACGACTGAGGGTTCTCTCGCAGCGACTCGTAGATAGCAGGCAAGAACGAACTGGGACGGAAGAGCGTGACGGCAGTCCAAGCTTGGACAGTGGCATATATCAAAGCCTGATCTGCTTTATCTAGACAATCAGGTGATTGCACCATCAGTTGTCCATCCTCAGTTACGCGATAATTCGGGAATGAGAGCGAGTTGAAAGAGTTGGGAGACACAAACGATGTGCCAGGAAGTGCACATGCGGCCTGCAAAACTGTCATGAATGTCGCATTGATATCAGCCGCTCCACGTTCTAGCAACTCAAGCACACCTCGCGATGCACCAAGCGAAACCTGACGCGAGAACTGAGGGACCAGAGATGGCATAGCCTCGAGCGGAATAGCATCAGATGCACCTAAAGGTGATTCGCCTGTGTCTTCGCCCGGCCTCTCCCCTTCGGATTCCGAGTCTGATTCGTCCGAGTTCTCAGGCGATGTAGCACTAGTGTCATTGTCAATGGTCACGGTTAGAGCCGGTCGGTTGCTCATACTTGTAGGACTACTACTAGGTGACTGTGCGGACTCGGGCTTCTTCACCAACGCCTTCTCTTCATCTAAGATCTGAGTGATACCAACGGCATCGTAGTTCTCAGCCTCGCCCGAAGAAACCTTCATGCTTTCCTCTTCCAGCTTTAGAGTGGATAATAGTTCCATACGCTCACACACGATCGCTGCAGTAATGAGGAAGAGCACTGTCTTGGCCAAGAGTGCACACATCTCCACAAGGAGTGGGGTTGTAGACTTGGTAAGGATGCGATACCAAACACCTAAACCACTTGGCATTGCAGTTGTGTCTCCTGGTTTCTGAGAAATGAAGTTGTGTAGAATCGGTGTTTTGCCTGACATGATCCCGAAGAAATAGTCAAATCCATTGCGCTCTAAGAGGGCGCGACTCCAGCTACTGCGCACTCCTGCAGTGGGGTCACTTACCTTCATCTCGATAACCTGCAGTGCATACAAAAGTCTGAAAGGTGACGATGCATCAATGATCTCACCGAGACTTCGACAACCATCCTTCAGTTCCAAAGCTCGCTGCACGTTGGGATTTGTGGTACACCGCTGGAGAATATTCCAGAGCTGACCCAACAAGGCCTGCTTCGAAATAGTTTCATTAAACCAATGGGATGAATTCGCATTCACATGTGCTCCCTCAATTGCGACATCGGAGTATCCCTGATAGCGCGGCAAGCGGCCTGTGAAGGGCGCGAAGCCAAATGGAGTTACAGCGTCGGATTTCACATCGACACTATCCCTTCGACCATCTAGCTTGTCTAGTGACTGCATAATTAAGTCAAAGTATGCGGATGTGCCTCCGACAATATACTGGGGCAGCGTCTTCAAGCCTGGGAGGGCATTAGTCAAAATAGCGTCATTGTCTACCTCTGTGGTTGCTTTAGTGGATCCATCTGCAAGTGCTGCAAGGACTGAGGCTCGCTCGCGGTCCAGAGCAATCTTATCATTGACATGTACAAGATCAGAAGAATAACCCATTGCATAAAGATCAGCCCAGACATTCTGCGGTCTTTGATCCGCTGCACTGACATAGAACGAAACAAAACCATCGACATCCATGTAGTCGCTGCCGAGCTCACAGCAGTCAGCTGCGACAATCGATTTCAATCGAGACTCAGCGAGGTTAGAATCGGTGGCTCCACATGAGCGGAAGCAGAATCGCAAAGCCTTTGTGTCAATCAATCGCACGTCCCGCCAAACGGGTTCAAGCTGAGTTCCATCTCCCGCTGCAGCACGGAGTGAAACCCCTTCCTGCAAGATAGCTTGGACAGGTACGATAGGAGCGGAATCATCGGGGTGCTTGTGGACGCCTTTGCCCTCTCTGACAAATTTAGGAATCGGCTTGGCTTGAGTGATGTCAATCTGGAAGTGACTCGCAAATCGCGAGAACATTTCGATGTAAGCTTCTTTGGAGCCTGGCACTGGAACCGACCCATTGAACAGTGGCAGAGCAGTCGACTGATGGGCCCTGCGGACAGTGATCTTAGCACCCGACTTAAGCTTTGCGATTGTTGACAACTTAGCGTTTGCTGGGGCGTGAATTAAAGTGTTATCCACTCGGAGATCTATCATGTCGGCTGGCCAGTCGATGAATTGCACGAGTCTCAACTTCAAGTCTTGCAAGGTATCATACGCGAACATCTCAATCTCCGTGGTTGCTTGGTCTGGCTGCTGACCATCGGGATTCTTCGCTGGGTCGCGCTTGGTCGTTTCATCAACAACGACAAACTTGAGCCTTTCTCCTCGTAACCGTGCAGAGTGAGGTCTTGCCACTGGACCGATGGCGGCAACCTCAGCTGGAGGCGGTAACAATTCAACTTCATCGAATAGTTTGTTAAGGAGAGCGAGACATCGTTGCAATCTGCACAAGCCCTCATCGCCACCAGAAACAGCTGCTCGGTATTCGCTCATAACCATATCAACGTAGCGTGCGCGAGCGGATGCAATATCAACAATTGAAGTGGAGGGTGGGAAACTCGAGTAAAATCGATTCAGCATCGCAGTCGCTCGCTTTGTAACCTCCTTCGCGACTGAGCGGAATGACAGATGCCACAAACATTCAAGGAGCAGTCCATACAAATCCTCGGCTGTGTATACATCTTTGGAGCGTCGAACGTCCGTGGAGACTTGCCCACCCAGGTGAGCTGCCTCCGTTGGAGGAACCAGGATCTCAAATGGATAATCTTCTGCGTAAGAAGTCAGGGCTGTGCGATTTGCGGCTACGAAAGCCATCAGCTTCTTCTCGGCGTCAGGATCGAAGGAACGAGCCTCAATTATAGGCTTGCTTGACTCGACCTCAAAAGAATAACCAATACCTGCTCCAAGGGCGAGTGCCGGACCCGAAGCTGCTCCCTTTTGTACAAGCGGTATGTGCACGTTGCGAGCAATACCATTTAGGAAAAGAGACGCCGTTTGGAAGCATGCAAACATCGAGGGTGTGTATAAAGCAGGGTGATATTGAAGCACATATGGTACGATGCATCGGGTGTAAAGCATCAGAACATCTTGAGCCGAGAACATCAGGTATGGCCCCACAAGCGTTGCTGAAGAAGATACCGTAGCACTGCTTGTAGCGCTGGTTGTGCCACTTGCAATTGCGGTGGTTGTCGTTGAAAACTTGGGAATTGTCGCGGTAAAGGCAGTGGTTGCCCATTGTGAGTGATCTGCGATCGCGCTAGCCGACCCCAACCAGGTTGCAGATGGTACCGTAGTACTTGCCAGAGCCGGTTCCACCTCGCGAACAGAAGTCTCAACATTCGAGCTAGTAGTGGCACCACTCTTGGTTCCGTCTTCAAGGTGTGCCGGAGGCACATCAGATACCTTGTCGTCTACTTCAACGGCGCATGGGTCCTCTCCTTTTAGGCTGCACCATTTAATATACTCGTCGGGATCCATACCCATAAGCCGCGCTTTCGTAGCAATTGTATCCAAGGCCGCATCGAAATCGAATCCCTTCGATTTCTTGAGCAGCGGCTCGGCAGCGCTATTATTTCCTGATCGAGCTGAAGGATTTGCAATCGAGCCAGTGTTAACTTTCAATTTAGAACTGAACTGAGCTTTGTAATCGGCCTGATGGCTGACTGCAACAATGTTTAGATGGATGACATCTGCAAGCCACATGAAGAATCTGGATGTAATTTCGACAGGTGGCTGGCTAGTGATATCAGGCATAAACCCAACGGCTTCACTTGCAGTTCCGTCACTAAGCTGTCCTGGTCGCACGCCATGCGACGGGGGAATAAAGCCAACGAATGCAGTCCATAGCGAGATGATCTCGTTCTCACTTAGTGCGAATGGTGTATACGTTGAAATGGCTCGAATCAGGTCAAGAAGTGCCGCGGCAGCATTTCTGTTGAATATGCGATTTTTAGAAGTTGCTTGTGACTCTGCTAGGTTCGATACAACTCTGATGGCAAACGAGAGGAGATTTCCGGATTCACCGCAAACTGCACCGAGTGATTCCAGGATCGCCTGCTTCGTGGGCTGAGGCGGATTAATTCGAGAGACGTCCGGATACGTTCGAAGGATACGAAGGAAAAGCTTGACTGAGGCCTCCACACATTTAAGTTCCTGCAGATTCTTGATACACCGATGGAGCATGTCCACACGGCGACTTTTACAGAGCTCTAGTGATGAAGCGGAAATAAGCTCCAGCTGTTGTTGGGCCTGATTTGTTGCAGTTGCTGGAATTGAGGCAGCGTCTGCACATCTCCACAAAAGATTGAGAGTACGATCCAAGCAGACCTCACTAAACTCATTAGCATCTGTGCAGGCCTGAGAAGCGGCTGTAAACTGCTCAGGATCTGTGGCAAGGTTGGCAGACGCGGCAGTGGCAGCGGTTCTCGCTCGATTAGCTGATTTGCACGCCCATTTTGCAAGGTTGGCAACGAGTTCAACGGTAAACTCCTGGTGGGCCTCGAGGGGCAAACTTTCGACCTTGTTATAAAGGAACTCAATGTGCTGCCGCTTCAGGTAAGGTGACAGATCATCCAAAAGCTTGCTCAAGAGCGCAAGTCGACCGTCATCTCTCACGGCAGCAGCGGCCTCCAGAGCCTCCCACATAAGCTGAAGATGTGCATCTGTCAATGAACCAGCGGCAGCGATGAAGACGACCGCTGGGGCACCTTTGCGCAAGATTTCCGTGTGCTCTTTCGGGTGAAGGAGCATTTGGTCAATATTCTCCTTGATGATGAACTCGACCATGAGTTGCGTTGTGAGCCATTGAGTTTCCTCAACCTTGGCAGCAGCTGCGAGTTCGCCGACAGGCGAGGCGGCGTCGGAGGGGGACTGCGATCCTGCAGTACCAGCTGGAATGCCATCCGACGCAGACGTTGACCCAGTGGGAGATGCTGCATCTGCGGTGCCAGAAGTATTAGTGCCTGATGCTACTTCGGTGCTGGTGGATTCCATTGGCTTTTCTGCAGCAGCCTTCTCCGCAGCAATCTTCTCCGCAGCAAGCTTCTCTGCGGCAACCTTCTCTGCGGCAACCTTCTCTGCAGCTGCGCGTGCCTGCGCAGTTCGGGCCTCAATTGTGCGAACATTATCCATAATATCGTTCAAATAAGCGAACCCGTACAACCTTTGCTCGAAGATTGGAGATCGAATGCGCTGCATAGCCGTGTTCAATCTGAATGAGTCAATTTCACACTGTACTTCCAGCGTGGGCTTCACTCGGTCTAGTAGAGTCTGAAGACAGTTCTCAATTACTCGAAGATCCTCCTTACCAAGCGTGCGTAAGTCAGCATCGCTTAGATTCAAGACCTTGGTCGTCACCATCTTTGCGAACTGAGGAATAAATGTCTTGGCGAACGGCCGCGCGAATTGTTTGGTAAACGATGCGAATAACTCGACAGTCGCGCGCAAGATGGGAACAGGGAAGAGGGCAGTCGGGGACAGATCAGTGAGCCGCTCCGTAACGTACTGGAGTCCTCCCTGCTCCGCGTATACGTTGAGGAGCTCCGTCATGAATTGAGAACCGAAGGCGGCGCCGTGGAACCAAGCAACAACATTTTCTGGATCGTCAAGATCACGCATTGCGGCACCTGAATCTTGTACACCACAATTCTTACCACCCTTTGCACGCGAGAACTTCGGCTGCAGGGTATAGCTGAATCTGAAGTGAGCCTCGTTAAACTGAGAACCCCAGCCATCAAACTGAACGATAACGGTCTGCGATTCAGGTCGAAACTCTGCAACCGTAGCGGTATACCACATATTGACACGATCACGGGCGTCGAGTACAGCACCTTTTTCTTCGAGTGACTTGCGGAAAGGATCAGCATGCTTGCCGAAAAGAGGAGCGAAGTACGAAGGTTTGTTAGGGACCTTCAGAGTCAGTGGCGTAGGCGAAACACCGTCATAGGCTACCACTTCAGTCATCTGTTTCTCGTCAGGTGTGATACTACGAATCTTGCTATGCATCCAAACCTGAGCGGACTGATTCCAAACATCCACAAAGTCCCCGGGGATCAGCCTTGAATAGAAGGCGACTTCTTGATCCGTGGGCTCCTCGCTGGGAGGAACACGCTCTGGTGGAAGATCTTTTGTCGACCCACCTGCAGTACCAGAACCCACATCGCTCTTGTGTTCCACGACACATCCATTTTCATCAAGTGCAAACGTCGTCGAGAAAGCGACATGGCCGTCCGCGTTAGCTCGATACAGCGGCAGCGTGGGAGTAAACAACTCCTTGAGGATCTTGAACGCATGGAGATCATCTTGTCGCTGCAGATAAAATGCATACAGCAGTATCTCGACAAGGGCCTTGCGAAGCACGATCACAGGCACTAAGCCTGCCTGTGAGACCTTGTTGAGAAGATGCCCTACACATTGCAAAGAGAGATTGGAACGGATATAATCACGGATATCCTTCGCCTGGAACACACCTCTTCTCACGAAGCTAAGACATGTGGTGTAGTTCTCCAACGCGGTAAGAAACGCCGTGCTCTGCTGAGGAAACTGTACACCCTGGAGGATTTGAGGTGCCAATTTGCGCAGTTCAGCGCAGGTCGTCGTCGATGTTACACTCATTTCAACTTTTTCGCGGACTGCAGCGTTCGCCTTCGAGTCCAATTCACAGAGAGGTCACGTTTCAGCCTTCAGAATGCGTGTGAAAACTAACACTCTTGGGAGGTGAAGGATTTCCTGAGGCTTGTGCGCGGCGTACACTGCGGTTCGTCTCGGGCGTCCAGTTGCAGTGGATCTCTCGCGGCGCGCTCTATATCAATCAACGAATATTACACAACGCACGATGTGAGAATATAGCAAATCTACACATTTTCCAATCTACAAGACGGCTTCTTTGGAAAAATCTTGCTTGTCCTGCTTTCCGCGTCCCTTTCACAAGGTTGCAAGGATCATTGACCAGCCTTGCTCGGTCCACACAGTCAGTCAGACACTTAGTCCAGGTTGGCATGGGCGATCCCGCGCCCTGACCCCCGTGACCTCGCCAAATCGCCGCTTTTCCGCGCTCGATCCAAGCCTGATCACATACACGAATCAGTGCATGTTGAAGAAACCATCCACCCCTAGACGGCGACTCGGCTCACGAAAATGTGGTGGTGGGCCCACTGACGGGAGGTTGGGCGGAGCGAGTGAACCCGTCCACCCGCACACGGCGAGTTGGCCCGCTGGGTTGGAGGGTTTTCGCGGGAAAAAACACGACTGTTGACACGGCTTCTTGAGGGTGATTTCTCCGCCATGCCGCCAGCCACGAGTGCACGAATACTACACAGCGCCGGGACGTTCTACGAGACATCTATATGTCCTTTATAACGCCCTGGAAGCCTCAGGAGTCATGCGATATCCGAGTAATTCGCCCCGCGCTTTTCAGGTTCGCTTCCAGTCCCTCCCCCAGTCGTGGATGGCAGGCCAGAAGTGAGTGAGTTGGTGTGGAGTGATACATGCGTGTTGGGAGCTGCTAGTTGAGTTACCTTCCAGCGATCTAGGTATGTGCTTGCTCTCCAACCTCTTATTTGCCTCATCTTCCTAATCCATTTGCCCAACTCTTCGATTGTAACTCGGGGTATCCGTATCCATCGAACCAGAGCGGGCCAGGCACTCCGGCCCATAGTATAGACGCGCCCGCGTATGACCAGTCACGCCAGTCAGGCGCACTCGGTTGTCCCGCGGGACCGCCAGCCACCGCCTCACGGCCAGTCTACTCGGGCAAACGAGATTAGGGTACTCAGTAGCGAGCCGCGGAGCCGAGCAAGCCACTCGATCTACGGTTCCAGTAACAATGGTTCAAGTAGCCCATTATCGTCCGTCACGGGGGATGTGAGCGCACTCCCCGTATCTTTAGCCGCAACGGAGAACGAGACTGTGAACACATCGGAAGTGCCAGCAGAAATGTTTGAGACCGGCTTTATCACGGGCAGGGGCAAGCCCGCCCTTGTTTCCAAAACTGCGTATGAGCGCGCCCGTAAGCATTTCGGCGGCGACGAGGTGACATCTTCACTCGAACCGAGGATCGAACGCCAGCAATCGGGAGATGAATCTGCCCAGGGCCACGATGCAGGCGCTGCAGCTGCAGCAGAAGGATATGAGCGTAAGCAGCAAAGAGAACCACAAGAACCGTTCGTAGGGTTCACCACAGGTTCCGGGAAGAAAATTGCGGTGTCTCAAAGTGCCCTGGCACGTGCTGAGAAACTCCTTCAGGGTTCGAGCGGAAGTCGTTCGAAGCAAATCGCGCCGAGCTCTCCACAGACAGGGACTGACCCTGCCGTACGGAATCTCCAGCGTGAGCTAGCGGAAGAACAGGGTACGGAGGACATCCCTTCTCGGGCATCTTCAAGCGAGATTGCCTATGGAGGATTCACCACAGCCTCTGGGAAGCGGCAGACGGTATCTGCGGCTAGTCTCAAAAGGGCTGCTATCCTGCTAGGGGAGGAATCTGGTAGATTGGCGCTAAGTACCACAACCTCGCATGCCAATAGCGACATTCATCGACCTGATGACGCTGTTGGAGGCGAAGAAAAGGTTGGTGATGATAGGCCATATTTTGAGCCATCATCTGGGATGAGGGGTGGCGCGTCAGCCTCGTTCTCTGGGTTTATGACAGGCTCTGGAAAAAAACTCAGCGTCTCAGCAGCAGCAAGGGCGAAGGCCACAGCGATGTTTGGTGATTTGGATGGCGATCATACGCATCCAAGCGATCAACCTCAGTCGTATGTGCTCAACTCCAGAGAGGACGATCAATCCATAGCCGATTGTGCACCCTTTAGTGGGTTCACTACAGCGTCTGGCAAGAAACCAGCCATCTCTGCAGCCGCACGTGCTAAGGCCGCTGCCCTGTTCGGAGAGTCAGACGCCGAACATGATGATTTGTTCAAACGCTCCTCAACCTCCCCTGACTCCAATGCTCAAGTACAGCGCAAGGATGAAAGCGTGGACAAAGGTGAGGACAGGAAGTTGCCTTCAACAGGCGACTCGATAGCTTTCACAGGCTTCATGACCGCCTCGGGAAAGAAGCAGACTCTATCTGCCTCAGCATTGGCCAAGGCGGCAGCGCTGCTAGGCAATGCTGTTCCCCTGACCGGTGGAGTAGAATGTGACACATCCACTACCTTGGCAACGACCAATAGTAAGCCCGCTATTGATCCAGGCAAGTTGCTGAAAGACACTGAGACGAACACTGATGGCGTCAGATCTTCTGATCATGTGGAAGATCCCCTCACGGGTTTTACCCCAGCATCGGAAAGGCCGCCAAATCTAGCTTCACCGAACACCGATCGGAAACGCCCTAAACCTCTAGCGCAGCAATTCGAACAGAGTGCATTCAAGCGCGTGTCCACGATTTATGGACCGATTCAGATGTCGTCTCCTGGACGCGATACCGTTCTTCCACTTTCTCCCACTCCTCGTCGCGCAGAGCCGTCACCTGGTAAGGTTTCTACCACCACAACCACACCTTCCCAACAACAACGCGAGACCGCAGCGGGTGCGACGAAAACTCCCTCCATGAAGCAGTCAGCAACGATTACAGCATTTGGTCGACCTACACCTTACAAGAAACCGAGGATGCTCGAGGGTTTCACTCCCAAGGCTGCTCAGTCCGTCGGTTCCCCGAAGTCGAACTCCATGAAAGATGGCAGGCTACCCATGCTATTTCCCGACCTTGATCTATCAGCGATCCCAACTCCCGATGAGGCCTTTCTAGATTTACTGCCGGCTATAACGGCTCGCAACGCGGCCTACCTGAGGTTTCATGCGGCGACTGTACCATCCGCTCCAAAACCAAAGGAGCTTGAACTCATCCAATCCAACGACTCGAAGAGCGCAGTTGATCGCTCTGCCTCACAAAATTGGGGGCCCATTATTTCACCAAGTGAGGCTGAAGTTGACGAGCCTCCAGCTCCAAGCATTATTCTTCGTTGGGCAAACCCTCTACTCCAAATGAAACAGTGCGAGACATTTTTCAGCGCAGAGTGTGCCAGACAGATTGCGGCTTGTTGGAATCAAGAGATAGATTCAGTAGAGGACAAGCCTGCCCCAAAGAAACTACAGCCCACTCTTCTTTCTCATTTGAAGAGAGACGCTCCACAACAGGCACAACAGGGTAATCTTCTCTCAGTGAACCTGCTTACAATAACCACGCCACATTCAACTGCGCCATCCTCAGAGAGCGAGAGGAAATCTAGAAGAGAGACCGGACCGCAGTATCGCAATCAAATCGATAACCCCAATCCCCTCGCTGCCCCAGCGAAACCACACCTGGGATGGCCTGATGCCCACGCTCTCCTCTTAGCTGCGGGTGCTTCCACAACCTTACTCACTCCGCGATGGACGCGGAATCATTACCGCTGGGTGGTATGGAGGCTGGCTCGTCAGGCAAGGGAGAAGTATTCGTCGGATCTGTCGTTTGCGCCAAGGTTGCTCAATTTTGCAATGGTCATGAGAGAGTTGGTGAAACGCTACAACTATGAGCTAGCTGATGGCAAGCGCTCCGTACTGCGTAGGGTCTTGGAGCGCGATGATCCACCTGATCGCTTCGTTGTGCTACAAGTTGCAACAATCTATCCACCCGTGGCTCAAAGTGAGGCAGCTAAAGCTAATGCAACTGAGCCACCAACTCATATGTTTGTTTGTGGAAGTGGTCCGGGTGGAGCGCACCTGGAACTCACAGATGGCTGGTACTCTATCCCGACAGTCTTGGACAGGACGTTGGTGAGAGTCTGGCTACGAAATTTTCAGGAAGACCTTCAACTTACGCTCCCTTCACCTAGCTTGCATGACTTATCCCACCTCGGGTTCCAAGAGGGTCAAAAACTCGCTATATTTGGTGCGAAGCTGGCTCAATCTGACGACACCTGGAAAGAGCTCGTTGTCGAGGCACAGAATCTTAGTCGATTGACAAGAAAAGCTATGGAGTGGGTTGATGAGCCCGAAAAGATGGAAGAGACCGCCATGAAAGTACGCCACTATAGTCCTACTGCGATATCTACAAACCGAGCCAGCGAGGATGGCGTTGCACCGCTCGACAATGATGTCGTATTCTCTGTCGACCGCGGTAATGCACCAGCACTAATGGCCGGGACGGTGTCCGAATCAAAGTTAGGCAAGGCAACGGACCGCCAGTATGCCCCCCTTCGGGAGTTGGTACAGAAGCAGATGCTTTCGCATAATTCTCCAACTAAGTCGGTAACTGTACTTAAGTTATGTGCGAACGGGACGCGACGCAGCTCATCTGATGCGAAGCTCGGATACCAGAAATATGGTTGTTTCTCAGTTTCAATGGATTCTGTCGCTCCTGGTGGTGGTATAGTCCCCGCTGTGCGAGGTGTTGTTCTCAGGCAGCTGCCAATGGTCTATTGTGACTTCGAAGAGAAAGTCCTCCGTACTGCGAATGAATACGAACGCTGGCTCGAGTCAGAGCAATCCAAGGTTCATGCTGTTGAAAGTGCATTAGTTGACAAGGCGCTCGCATCGTATATGACGAACGAAGATCCACATGCACTGGGCGAGGAACCCACCACGGATGCGACGACGGACATTTCAGGAGCTGACGTAAGCGAATCTTTGCGAGAATTAAGGGACATTTTGACGAAGCGTTTAAAGCGAGTGACTCCGTGTTTGTCATTGTGGGTCGCGGAGGTTAAGGTTGATACTTGTGAAGAAGTGGGAGCACTGCGTTCTGTGCAAGAATGTGACAGCCATGAAACCAAGGCATCGACTATGTACTACACTTCTTCGAAATACCACAAGCTTTTTCACGCAATTCGAAAGGAAGTCGGCGGAGCAGGTGGTGATAAGTCAATAATGCCCTCACCTCCTTCGGATCCAGAGACCGTCAATGTTCCCACTTATTCTTTCACTGGAGTTGAATTTCTTGTGACTGTTTGGTCGGCAACACCTGAGTTATGCACTTCTCTGAGCGAGGGCAAACTGGTCTCGTTCATGGGATGTGTAGCCAGGAGTGCACCACCCACCGTATTCTATAGCGCGTTTGATCGCTCCTTCGATATCCTTGAGGGACTGCCACCAACTGCATTGCCAAGCGCGCCTATCGCACCGTACTTATCACAGATTACCTTGGACACAGAGAAAAAGCGACTCGCTCCAGAGCTTCGAGCCTTGCCGCCAAGGCTTCTACATTCGTCACCGCTGTGCTTGCTTGCTAGCGTTCCCCAGCACATTCTGAGTAACATTCAACCTCGTCTTGCTGCAGTTGCCCTCCGCACAGTTAATACGTCTAACATCGAGGTCCTAGCAGATCTACACAATCTATACTCGGCGATCTCTGCACCATTGTTAGGAGAGAGCAAATCAACGCAGGTAATGCCTGAGCTTGCATCCACTATCATGGCGAAGGCGCTCCGACCACTATGGAATGCTGTAAGTCCAGACAATGCTTTACGAGGCCGATTTCCACGACATCTAGAGGAGTACATGCGATTGGGTGCAAACCCTAGTTTCGCACCACTTACGATACCGTATCTCCAGCAACAAGGCAATCTGCCACAAAGTATCTTCGAATTGATCGTGATGACATTCTTAAGCACAACGACGTTCCCCAAGTCCCAACCCCAGTCTAATCGAGCGAACGTGAAATGTGAGTCCCGCCGACTCGTCAACTTCACCGGCGCAGTTCTTAACGCACTCCGCTTTCCAATCACTCAAATGGACCTGTCCCTCCTCATGGTGCGCATGCCTAGTACGTTTGGGGATTCATTACAGGATGGCATGCTTATGCAAGCAGCGTCAACGGGAGAAACATATCTATATCTGCTGTGCATGGCCGATAGCACGTGCGAGTGGCAAGTCAACGTCACTGATACCTCTAAGCAAAAGGCGGGGGACCCCTTGCACCCCATGAATGTAATCGACCACGAGAAAGAGCTGAGGACGCGATCCATTACTGCGGAGGATGACGTATGTCCTAACCTCCTGCTAGTCTGGGGCCTTGAGCCCCGTGCAGATGGTGGTGCATTATCCCAGGTGTATCAAGGATTTCGAAACTCAGCGTTCGCAACCGAGACGGGCGCTGACACGATAACGAAGCCGAGCCGAGGGACAGGTCAGGGATGTACCAGTGGTACAACAAACGAAATCACTCCATGCCCATTTGTCATAACATTGAAGAATATTGCATTAGAGAGCTATTCTCACGAGCACAATGTGTTGTATGCTCGTTACTCGCCGATGTCATCTTCCCTCATTCCTCCACCAAAGGAACTCGAACCATGGATTGGTCCCAGAATCTCATATATTGAGGATATTCAGAGTGATATTCGAACCCAACACACGACCGAAGGAACTGGGTCGACCTTGCTGAAGAGTCATGACATAGTAGCAAATAACACTCAGAAGAACAAGTCTCTGCAAGCCGATGTAGCACTCCTCTATGGGTTACCTAAGGTTTGCGCATGCCTCCCAAACTATGCAAACCCATACCTCCAGGACGATCTTTCGTTCTCGGGATCTCTTCCTTCAAACTTTAGCGCCAACCGGTGGCATACTGTCAAAGCTTGGCTGACGAATGTGAATCGTGCGTTTACCCGCCAGTATCCTGCGACTCTGACAGCATCCTTTCGGCATGCAGCTGTTTCCACTTACTTGGCAGGAAACCCCGTCTGCAGAACATATGGAAGTCTTCGTCGAGCACGTTCCCGCTGTCAGGAGCTGCTAGGACACCTAAGCCAAAGCGTTGTTCTTGACATGTTACTCTCGCGTTATGCTGGTAATGCTTCAATCTTTCGCAAGGCACCACAGCCAACTCCTTCTAAGACACAATCAATGTCGTGTCTCGTCTCCAACTCAGCGACACCTAAACCACTAATAGTCACCCAGGGCTCCGAGCGAAAAGCGCAGTCGGATGGGAAAGAGGGCCAGAGGCGCCTATTTGCAATGTTAGAGGAAGCCTACGCATTGCTTTCAACCGGGTTGTCGTGGTATGCCCCATTGATCGCCGTACGGCAGCCTCAATCGAAGACTCGACAGGATCCAAGAGAAGCGCTCCGCTTGTTCCAACAATCCATTCGATGGAACTATCTGTACTCTGCCAGGTTTCATCAATCTTCCACACGTTCGCGCTGCACCGGCTGGTCATGCATGCTCACAACACATGAAGGTTCTGGCCTAGAACCTCTGCTTGCGGGCATTGATTGGGCAAGCCCGAGTATCACTACAGACTCGAACCACGATGCAGCACGAAATGAATTATCAGACTTCAAGGCATCAGTGCACACATCAACACCTCACACAATCCTAAAGGCACTCAAACAGAATCTCCAAACAAGAAATTCCGAGGACACAGTTAGAGCTCCAGCCCTCACAATTGTGCAAAGCCCCTCCTCAACTCAGTCCAAGCTTTCATCAGGTATAAACGTTCTTGACAATGGCTTATATTCCTCCGTAGTATGCCTAAATCTGGTTCCGACCTCGGTTCCGGGGCAGAACGCAATCCTCGAGTTGATTCCCACGCCACAAACATTGAGTCTCGTTCTCTCCGTTCTGTCTCCGAAGATTTTGGCCAAACTCAAGGCACCCGGCTGCATTCTGCCCGTGGTGTTGGACTTAGCAGCACTTGAAGAGGGCATATTGTCTCGAGCGACACTCGGTCTCGACGCCCTTGCGAGTATGCTCGAGGGTGATCTAACTACGATATCCACTGCACAAGCTCGCATTGCTTACGACCTCCTCAAGCCGCTTGATGAACTTAGACTACATTTGCTTGGCCTCCTCGATCAAAAGGGAGATACTGCCGCACACATTGAGAGAAATATGGATGAAGAGACAGGCGACCGACTCAGAGTTTTGCTTGAACCCTTACGAGACCATTGGAAAGAATCCGAACTGGGACCATACGTCCCTGAAGCTGCCACAGATGCGGTTTATCTACTGCATGTCTGGCTTTATCTGATCTCAACATGTGATATTGTGCCCACGGACGCGTTGACCCTACTACACAAGAATGAGCTCAGCGACAGCAGTACAGAAGCTAACCCCTCAGATCATGTTGGCCGGTCTGCAGTGCGGTCGGTCCCGCGGCGCTTCATCGCTTCCCGAGATCCATCATCGCTATATCCGGGATGGATTGCGATTGAAGCGCCCCGACTCATCGCGGTACGCAAGTTTGCTCCATCTATGGCTGTCTCGGAAGCGCGGCCTTGCTTTACACTATCTGCAGAAGCTGTCACAACAACATCCATCTCGAAAGAGACGAACTTGATCTACATTCGAAAGTGCCTCATCAAGGAATCAGTGTGGCGGCAGATTAGTGATGAGCCTTGGCGCACTCTATTCATTCAGCCGCGGTTGAAAGTCTGCATATCCCCCTATGGGCGAGTACGGCCATTGGAAAGTGTGTGCAGCGAGTCGAAGGTACAGGATCCATTCATGCTCCGTGTTGAACCTGCTCTTACGGCCCAACAGACGGTCTCTGCTGATGCCACAGCAATTCTATCCAAGCACGATACCGAGAGTTGTATCCCAGCATCTGCGCTCATCGCGGAGTGGAACAAAGAGAGTTCCAGTATGTATCCAACCGAGGGTCAGATTCGTTGGTATGAAACCGAGTCAATCAGAAATAACCTCTTTTCTCAAGTGTTAGAGAGTAGCATAGGTCTCGTTACCCCCATGTACATTAGACGTCTCGCACATTCCCCAGTGTAACCATAAAGTGTGCTTTCATAACTAAGGGCTCCCTTCGCTCACCGTCCAATACTCCCTGGGTCTTTTCCTTGATTCTCTTGCACGGCTTTCCAGGCCTTGAGCTGTGCCAGACGCACTTCTAAGTTAGGGTCTGGTTGGGGCACTGCATCGAGGATGGCATTTGCCTCTGCATACTTCTTGTTGAGTCGGTTCTGCGCAGCTTCAAGCTCGTCCTTGCTCGCACCCGACAGCTTCAAGGTGAGCACCTGGAGGTTTTCAGAGAGGTTGGGGGACATATATAACATTAGTCGGTGATCCCACATGCACTCCTGATGGTGGTTCACACATACAGAGTATATATGCATACAGCATCTGAAGGGCACGGCTCCGACTTCAGACTATTGGTTTCCAGTCATCGATTGGGGAATTGCAGCGAATATCTCACCAAGTGGGGACGTACCTCTTCAATCGAGGGCAGAAGATCAAAGGCCTTGTATATTTCTGCAGGATCCATGGGTTTTATCGAGAGCGCACTAGCTAGATCGTCCAATCTGGTATCGGTGGAAAAATGGATCAGAGTCCGAAATTTCACTCTTGAGCATGGAAAGGGCAGACGAGTAAACAAGGGAGGTACTACACTGTCTAGTGACCAAGTGACACTGTCACCGTGCGTCACCGAGGCAAGCTGAGTAAATCTTGTTGTATTATACGTGGACGGGTTTTAGTCTCAATCAAGTTGTGCAGAAGAAACTCTAATTTGAATTGAGGGCAAAAGCAAACAAGCAAGCATATCCAGACACAGGTAGATTTAATTAGAAGTCGGGAAAGGATGGGAGGACCGAGGAACAAATAGGAGACAGTGATGCAATGAACAATTCCACGGGAAGGAGTTACCCACGTACTTCAATCCGATGGCAGACTCTTTGAGGTGACGGTTGCTGATTCGATGACATGGATCGTCATGGCCATGGTGAAAAACCGAGAAAAGCATGTTAATCAAGGGTAAGAAGGTGTGTGGGGGCAGTCTAGGCGCATCTAATCTTCGTGTCGGCAGCAACGGAGCCTAAAGAAAAACTTTCCCATTATGAAGATAGTTGAGAAGGTGGTGGCAACAATCGCATACTCGACCTCATTGAAGAGCCTGTTAGCGCCTTTCTTGAAGCTAGTAGATTCAGGGATGCATTCGCGAATATAAATGAGGGATCCATATTGATACAGGTCGCTGCAAGTCGCCCACAGAAAGCATGCAAACAAGAAGTATGTTATGCTTAGGACATCCTGGAGACGCCAGACGACCACCTCGGTCTTGCGGTTAATATAGATACCACACAGCCATGCGACAATGCAAAGGCCTGCGATAGCGGCAGCGAGACCCACACAGGCTGAGACAGCCTGGATCAATGTTATTCCAACAGGTCCTCCGGTTGTATCGAATTGATCCGTGCCATCGAGAAGGTACTTAGGAGAAAGACAAGTCACCAAACTGTGGTAATAGCGGAGCGCGTATAGTCGAATCTTACCATTAGCGTTTGGACTCCCTGCCCTGCGCATGGGCTCAGGCGTGTTATTTGCGTCATAAAACTCATCAGCAGGTAGCTCATCCAGTTCGACCTTGTCATAAAACCCAGCAGGTAACTGATTTTCTACATCATACACATAGTTTTGCCCGGGTCGTTCTCCATCGCGAGGACGGAGATTTACCGTCGAGATTAGATCAAAAATCGGTTCTGTGTAACTGCTAATCCAGTCACGAGAGATGGCAAAATGTCTCGAGCCATCCGAGCATGTGAATGACGTGCGTGAAGCTGAGCCGGACCTGACTAAGATTCTGGTGATAGGACAACTTTCAGGCTCGTTTGGTGGCACACAGCCTCCGTAGGCACACTCAAGGAGACCCTTTGGGCATGAATTACCCCTCCAAATGCCGGGATAGTCGTTAGCGTACGCAAATCGCTTCACGCAGATCCTCGAGTCGCACCAAAGCTGGTTGTGATATGTCTCTCCAGTGATACTCACTGAGTATTCATTTGGACCTGTAGGTTCATAGCCTTCCGGACATTCCGCGTCTTTCGTGGTGATAAGATCTGAGATGGGACGCTGACGCCAATGCCATAACCATTTCTCGACGTACGCGGCTTCGTGTCGACTGCCAGTGAACAGAGTCGTTGCAGTCAGGCAGGCGATTGCGCTGTAGAATAAGAACATGGGGAGATAATAAATGCGTCTGAACCTGAGCCAGCCACAGTACGAGTCATAAGGCTGGTTTATCGCCTCCTGTCGCAGGCGCTCAGCCTCTTCTCTTTCTGCGCGCAGCCGCTCCTGCTCCTGTCGCTCCTGCTCTCTGATGCGTTCCTCCTCGAGTCGATCCTTCTCTCGTAGCTCAAAGGCTTGCTTCTGGATGGCCATAATACTCGCCTCAGGCGCTATGTCCAGGAGTAGCGGTTCATTATTACGGATCACATTGCCCAGATCGGCGTCGCTCGTGAGCGGTAGTTCCGGGACGGCAGGTCGATCCCACCGTTTCAGCTCGACAAAGTTCGCCTCTTCCTGAGGTGGTTCCATGGTTCAGTACGGCTCGTAAGGTGAGAATTACTGCCTCTGCGAGTGGTTGAGTCGAATTACCTAGTTTGCACCACAAGGTACTCGCCCCGCCCTGAGTTTCACGCTTTCCGGAAGTGTGTCAGACCAGCTTGGATTTCCGGCCTTGGCCTGGGCTCAGGGGAGAAGCCACCCCCAGGTGCAGATCCAGTGTGGGTGCATTGGAGTTTGCTGGCGGTTTGGCGTGGGGATGCTTCGTAGCACTCTTCTATATTTTAAAATGCAGCGCAATGCTTATATTGGCAAGTGTCATCGATGACTACAGCATGAAAGGGTTTGTTCAGGGCCTTGTAAGTTGCTTCTCGTTTCAGGGGAATTAGCCTCTACTGCGAATGGGCATAGGTAAAGAATAAGTCCGACGTCGAAGACCGCCAGTGCATCAGTTCTGAGCCTCGGAAAGGCACGAACAACTCATCCGCGATCATGCAGGCCCCAGGAACTTTCCATCCAGCGTCGATCTTCTGGACTCGAATTTTGGATAGCGATTGGTCCTCGGTCTCACCTTCCTCACCCATTTTCGTCGTGTCTCGCAAGCCATAAAAGCGCAGTCCGTACTCTGATAAGAATCGGGGCAGCTCAGAGAGCTTATTACAACTTGCGAAGGCTTCAGTATACAACTCAATAGCCAGTGGAGATGTGAAGCAACCAGCTGACCCATGAGTACATTCTGGAAGGTGGGAGGACAGGAGACATACCGAGTGAGCTAATTCTGGCTGCATTGTACCTTTGCCTAATATACCTAATCTTTGCTGCAATCACGTCCCTAATTAGCTTACCTTTCTTCCCCCTAGGATGCGGAGCTGAGTCGGTTCCAGCAAAGAATCGTCCACTGCCACCTGTCGCTGCAATCAGCAGAGCATTACGATCCCGCTCCGATTTAAGGACAGGGAGACAATAGTAATGCGGGTTCAGCCCTCCTCGGAAAATGTCACTACGCGTATGCAGCAGATGATGGCACGTTAGGGTTGCAGCTACGCGTTCAGTCTCGTCACTCAAAACAAAGTTGACGGCCTCCTCAGTCGTCGCGTGCTCAAGTACAATACGAAGTCGAGAAAACCTCTGGTATATCGGTCGCAAGACACGCTCGATAAAAACACGCTCTCGATCAAATACATCGACCAGAGGATCTGTCACCTCTCCATGGACGCAGAGCACGAGACCATGCTCCTCCATCGCTGCCAGCACGGGAAAGATGCTCTCGATATCAGTAACTCCCGACTGGGAGTTCGTTGTGGCACCGGCTGGATACAACTTGCATGCTACGACCACCCCACTTCGCTTTGCCTCGGCAATGATTTCAGGGGTGCATTGATCAGTTAAGTACAGAGTCATCAGGGGCTCGAACGAAGGGACAGGATCTATCCCCGCTGCCTTGGCTTCGGTAGCGAGTGCTTCAAGAATACGCTCACGATACCTTACGGCCATCTCGGCCGTAGTTATCGGCGGTACGGTATTGGGCATAATGATCGCTCGGCTGAACTGCAGTGCAGAGCAAAGAACCAAACCTCCTAGCACGGATCCGTCTCGTACGTGAAGATGCATATCAGCTCCACGGGGCAACTCAACGCTGTGCTTAGCCTCTGCCATCCCGAAGTTATATGCGTCGCTACCGGTGTCGAACTGCCTATAGACTGCGATTATCCGCCCTGACTTGGCTCCTGAATCAATTCGATTCCGTCCTGGACTCACCCAGGGTTGCATCCAATTTTTTCGTGCGAGCAGACCCCGAGGGTGGATTCCTCAAAGTCGACTCAGACTCTGGTGTCCCGAAGCGATATCTCACGCGGATCAAGTGCCGTTGAGCCAGAAACAAAACAGATCGATTTGCTACTTCAAACAGAGTCTGTCGCGCAGCAAGCAGTGCCGCCGCACTGAGACGATTCATCATGTCGGTCTCGATCGAGAGCGACGAGGTTCTCGCTCGCCGGCTGCAGGAGGAGGAGCTGCGGCAGTTCCACGAGTATCAGCATGCTCAGGGTAGACTGGACGTAGAGGACGATGACCTTGCAAGTGCAGTTGCCCATCTCGGCGGAGTCCGTGTGGGAGGCCCCAATGCACCGGGTCGGCCACAGGGTCAGGACAGGCAAGAGGAGGTGAGACTCAACGTGATTGGTACAGTCAGCAACATGGCCCGGATCCTCAAATTTGTGATAGCATATGGCTTTGTGGAGTGTATTCTTACCGCTATCATTATCCAGCACCGCAGCAGAGTGGGTGGACACTGCAGCATGCCACTTCATGTATGGTGCATCGTCCACAGCGCTCGATGGGTGATTAGCCTGCCCTACTTCATACGACGTCTCAAGGGGTATGAGATTCGTCCCTTCGAAGAGAATCTCATGGGCTGGAACCGTCTCTTTGGTCTCGTATGGTTCCTGATGGCCCACGCGTGGATCTATAATGCAAGCGAGTGCCGAAGTACCGACACAGCCGTCTATTACTATAGCATCGCGCTACTGTCTATGGTGTATCTGTATTACCTTGCGCTACCGCTACTCTTGCTCTCGATCTGCCTATGCCTTCCATGCGTGCTGTGCTTCATGAGCCGATTTGCAGCCAGTGATGCCGGAGCCGAAAGCTCAGACATTGAAGCATTACGAACGATTCGCTTCGATCCGGCCGAGTACGCTCGCGATGTTGAAGCGCGTCGTCAGCTCCGTTTGCAGCAGCGATCCTCCGCGGTAGGGGCCACTTCGGCCGCAGTAGCATCGGCTGCAGTGCCTCAGACTGCAACTGAGGCCGTCTCGTCCTCCACAGATGAGCACAAAGTGTCGGCTGTGCCATCCTCTGATGCAGATGCACCCACCTGTGCTATCTGCTGCCAACCATACGAACAAGATGAAGAACTGAGAATTCTGCCTTGCGACCACGATTTCCACACAAACTGTATTGACCACTGGTTACGTATACGACCAACCTGCCCCATCTGTCGTGGGTCCATAATAGGTTCTAATCATGGCGACGACTCACCGCATCGGTCACCACCACCCGCACCTCGCCGTGTGGTTCCATCGTACCAAAGCTATCAAAACCTTGCAGGAAGTATCAACGTGGGCTCAGAAAGCCAGCCGCTATCGCAGCGGCAAGAGCGTTCAGTCCGAGATGAACCAGAGGAGGAACCAGAGGATGCAGACACAACTCGTTTGCTACCTGGAGGTGGCAGTTCATCTGACCGGTCAGATGTTCGAATTGAAATGTCAGCGCTGAGTAGCCAACGGCAAAGTAGTGAAGCTCCCGGATCGACCTCTTCGTCGGGATATGTACTAGGTGGTGATCAGGACAGTGAGGAAGCCGCTCTTCCCCAGAATCACCTTAGTTCGGTTCTGTATACTCGGGGTGCAAATCTCGCTAACAGACAAGGAGGTGCACGAAATGGGGGCGAGAGCGAACAGAGACGCTCATCAGGTACTAGTCCTCGGTAGTCAAACTCGTGTAATGTACATAGATGTTACGATAGTTCGCCAAGATTGTCTCAGTACACGTCTGATATTATTTTTCTTTTTCGAGGGTTTTTTATTGTTATTTTTGAAAAAAATGGTCTGCAGGTCCAAAAACGGGTTGAGTGGATACAGATCGCGAGGGCTGGATCTCAGGATGGTATTCCGTGCATTGATTAAGTCGCAAGCATTCAAGAAGCTCTGCAGCGTAGCAGCACAACCGCGATGTTGGCGTATGCCCCGCGCAGCGTTCTCTACCCAAATCCACAACATGTTCACATCCAAGGTCCAGGGTGAAGGCGAGAACCGGCGACTGGTCTTTTTCGAAGTGGGAAAGGAGGATACTCAGATCTCCCCGTGGCATGATATTCCTCTCAAGCAGGCGGTACGTACCGGACTCGCTGTTTCTCTTTGCAACTTTCGCATGTACCTTACCGTTCGCACGAAAACCGATCCAACAAGGCCGTTTTCACTCAGCTGGCGGATTTAATTTTCGGCCTTCGGATTTTTGCGCTTTCGAGTCGACGGATTAGACTCATGGACTGGAGGTGTATATCCGAACTCGTTTTTTCAATTTAGCCTGGTATTTACACATTTGTTAATGAGATCCCCAAGGGTACGACGGCAAAGAACGAGATCGCGACCAAGGAGCCTCTAAATCCCATCAAGCAGGACGTGAAGAATGGCAAGTTGCGCTTCTTTACATACGGCAAGATTCCCTTCAACTACGGGGCCATTCCCCAAACCTGGGAAGATCCATCACATGTTCACCCCAGTGGATACAAGGGTGACAACGATCCTATCGACGTGGTGGAGCTTAGTCCAGGTGCCATTCCTGAGGTACGTCGTTCAGATAGAGTGGTATCCACGTAAATCATGGAGATGGAAATTTTCTCTTGTCGCCTGTACACGTAGCTTACCGAGAAGAATAATTTTTTTGCTCGTTCATTTATTAGGGACATGTACGCTCCATCAAACTGCTAGGTGCGCTAGCGCTCATCGATGAGGGCGAACTCGATTGGAAGGTACGTATTACTTATACATTTGTCGGTTCTGCACCAGCCTTATAACCTTATGACGCGAAGATTTCTGCATGGAGAAACACTCATCTGGAAGGCTGACCACCATGTGTTGCACGCTCGACTACCACTCTAGATTATCGCTATTGATGCAATGAGTCCGTTGGCCGACTTACTCAACAAGATCGAAGATGTGCCAAACGTTCTTCCCGGCATCGATATCACGATCCGTGAATGGTTTAGGAATTACAAGACCACAGATGGCAAGCCGAAGAATGAATTCGCCTTTAATGAGAAGTTCCTGTCACGAACAGAGGCTGAAGCAGTTGTTGAAGAGACACATGAGCGATGGAAATTGCTTATCAGTGGTGAGGTTGATGCAGGAAAACTATGGGTGAAGAAGTAATTCACACCTCGTTCTTCGTGGCTAGCACGCAGCATTATGCGTTTGTGTCCAATCGGATACCATGCTCACCTGTATGGGCCAACGTTGCGATTCTCGGCGGTTATCAATAGACTATTCGGCTCCCTATTTGTGCTTATCAGGAGTGTCCACACGCATTAACATGGCCATCTAACGGCCCAATGCGCCTCGTGCACGTCGAGATGTGTTCCACTTGGGTGGGGTTAACAATACTCGACATTGTTGCACGGAGCGTGGTTGTTTGTACAATTTGGTATAATACACTGCGCCAGTGAAGCACGCCCATAGTAGCCATATGACATTATGGATCGCATTCTTCAACGTGGCTTCTGATTGTCTTTTCTGATCTTGAGGACAACAATTTTTTTTCTTTCGTCAGGCGCAAGCCTGCATGGCACATAGAAAAATATTCTGCATCTCCAACAAACTCTAATACTTCTGGGGTTGTCTGTGTTATCGGTGGAACCAGCCAGATGCAATGGGATGCAGGAAAGGTGTCATGATCAGCTTCGACTTTTCGAGCTCTTAACGTCGAAGCCGGGACTGCAAGAGTCGATGTGATAGTGTCCCGGAGATGAGATAATTTCCTCAAACGAGTATATGTGCGTATCCCGGTTGATTCATGGCCTCAAGCCTCTTGTACAGCATCTCATCGCGTAGGAGGCCAGGCAGCTGAGCCACAGCCGTAGCACTTCTCCGCGTTAACAATACATTTTTGCCGTGCTGGCGTTGCTTGTGAGTGTTCAATCTCCCTTGACTTACATGACTTACATGCGCATATACCTGGATCTATGCGGATAGGATGTACATGGACCCGCTTCCCCTCGTGCTGAATCAGACCGAGTGACATGATGAGGCTCTATGCACTGTGGTATCCATCTTATACGCTTATTACATTATTCATACCCTATGCATGTCGACTATTGACGCATCTCTATGTTGTTTAAGCTCCGAAGTGCTCGTCTGTGAATTTCTTGTTTTTCTAAGGACTCGACGGTTTTTTCGAAAGGCACGTCTTCCTCGCAACGTACCTGTATGTGTGGCCGTTTCATTTCTCTACCACTCTAAAACGTGCAAGCAAGGCCAGATGCACCTGAGGAATCGTTTTCCTTGCATTCTTTGCCTCCTGCCTCCGCTTAATGCGCGATATGTGCTCAAACTTCCAGTAGCGGTTTTTGGCCAATTCATTGGTGACAGAAAATCATGACTTGCTGGGGCAAGCTACCTTGCCCCAGCTTTGAGAGGGTTCTGAACAATGAATGCTGTAATAGGCGCTGCACGGCAAGCAAGGCGAGCACACCTCCTCGTTGAGCGTGCTGCACTCATGGAATTGGCTTGGAGGCCATTATGTCTCCATTCGTCCTCTGCAAGTGCCTGACTGGCTCGAGATTGATTAACTATACCGCTAAGAGCAAAAGGCGAGTGGGGTTCGAGCGTGAGGAGCTCAAGCCTAGTGAACGAGGTGATTGTTGGGCTTGCGTGTGTAAATGCTGCAAATGCTGTATACACTGTATTGGTATATTGGGAAGAAGTGCAGTACGGAGGCATACATATCGCCAGTACTGTCCTAAGGTTGAGTGAGTAACATATTAGACACTTGGTATGGGCACAACGAGTCAGTGTGCGAGACATTGGCAGATGAACAGAGATCATCGAAAAGGTAGTGACTGATGGGGGCATGTACAATTTTGGAGATTACTGTAAAGGCATAGTTCGGGCAAATTCTAACCTGAGACTTTCATGCTATGCTGCACTTCGTCCTTCGCTGTGGCCTAAAGATTTGCTTTGCGACAATGGGCCAGTAGGAAAGGAACTCCTCTTTTGAGCACTGACCATCATGGTTTTCGTCCATCACTTTCAGCACATGGTTGCGCATTGCTACTATCGGTTTCTCGTCGGAGTACACAGGCAGCATATACTTGATCTCCTCCAAGGCCTGCTTTGCAATCTCGTCGCGCGAGATTTGGCTGCCGGCTTGAATCTGGATGCTTTCGCGGAGGGCTAGGAAGACGCGTTCGTAGATGCAGTGCGCAAGCTCCTTCAGTTCACTGCGGCCGATGAACCCTCGTCCTTCACGATCGAGCTCAGACCACAGCTGAAGCACATGCTCATGCGACATCTTGCCAATCTCCTCGAAGCTCAGATTGTCCAGTACAGTGATGTCTTGACGTCGCAACTTGGGGAGTTGCCGACTGGGGGTGCTAGGAGTAGTATCCTTCTTACGTCTTGGCCAACATGCACATGTGTTGGAGATGTACTCCTCGTCCGTCTCATTGTGCTGCCTACTGCTTTCGTTACTAGTAGAATCGTCTACGTTGCGATCGGGATCATTCGCACTGGCCCTGGATGATATCGATCCCTTGAACTCGTCTTCAGGCGTCGGCACTGAAAGCTGTTCTGAGCGGTGTGCTGGAGAAGGTGAAGACGGAGTGATACTGAGCATTCCCTCCTCATCAATATCCAGAGGTCGAATCGTGCCCGGAGGCTTGCACTCCCCAGTGTTGATCTGTTCAACTCCAAGCTCAGCATCCATCTTGCGGGCTGCCTTGATAATACTAGGTGTGCTCCCACCGAGCAGCTGCTGCTGTTGCGGTTTGCTGTTGCTACTATTGCCGTCGCGATCGCGACTGCTAGTAAGGTCACTTATGCCTGTGTTGCTCTTGCTCTTGTTCTGAGATTCTGATGACACTGTTGCTTGCGATACCGGATGTGCGGTCTGGAGGTCACCTTGCTGGGGATGGATCGTGCTCACACCCGCGCCCATTCAGAACGAATGCAACTTGAACTGTCTCGAACCCGCTCTAGCAGGCGCACTTGTCACTGCACTTGCCTGCGAGTTCGCTCTCACTCAACGAACCAGGCGACAGTCTCAAGCTCAGCAGGGTAGTACCTCACTTCGGCTGGTTGGAATAGCTCCTACGCGCTCAGCCAACTTGCTCACGCGATATATTCCGTTCCTAACCAAGAAACTGCCTCTACTAGAACTCGCGATTCAGGCTTCCTGAGGTACGTTGTGCACTGGACGCTGTGTTCAATGCTTGGCCCTCGGGGTGACAACACGCCTAACAGGGGGGGCAGTTTGTCTCCTGGTTCCCCAATAGGCTAGAGGTTGGAATATAGTAGCTCGCAGCGAGGCCTTAGAACCTCAAGAGACGCCTTTGTTCGACCTAGGCGCACGTTAGCGCGAGTGCGCGGGAGGTATTACTCTTGAAGCAAAGACCTGGTCTCAAACGGAGTATACTGCACTGGTCTGGGCCCGAGTAGCACTTGGCGGTGCGCCTAATTTCGCGCTAACATACGCTGCGATTCAGCTTGGATTTCCCACTCTCACCAAAAGGTAGTGCACTGGAATTTTTGCGTGGCCGTAAGTTTCTCGGGGGTGCCGCCACAAGGGGTGCCGGAATACTCGTTCGCAATCGAATCGATCCTTGGTAAAAAGGACGGTATTTGCGACCAGGGTGCGCCGAATATGCCGCCGAAACAGCAAAAAACCAACAAGAATGCGGTTGCCGCCAAGCAGAAGAAGGTATGTAAGCATCCCAAACTCGTATTGCCTGTGTTTTCATGTATATTTCCTTTTGAGACCGAAGGCTGAACCAACAGTTGCGGGGCGTTTTGCACACGTGTATCTCGGATTTGTAGATCGTTGAGGACAAGACGTTCGGTCTGAAGAACAAGAACAAGTCGAAGAAGGTTCAGCAATACATCAAATCAATCGAAGCCAGTGCCAAGTTTGCTGGAAGACCCCGAAACGAGTATGAGGAGGAGCAGCGACGCAAGGCCGAGAAGGAGAGGCAGAAGCAGCAGAAGGAGCATGAGCTGTACATGAAATCGATCTTGGCTCGCATGGCGCCTAAGGTCCAGAAGCCTGCCAACGAGCCCACCCCCGAGGAGATGAAGAAGATCATCTGCCAGGACTTCATGCGTGGTCGATGCCCCAAGGGTGACCAGTGCCCTTACTCGCACGATGCGAGCGGTGAGCGGAGGATGGAGAAGCTCAGCATCTACGAGGATCCCCGTGACAAGGATCCCGATGAAAATATCCGCAAGATGCCTCGTACCGAGATCGTTTGCAAGTACTTCTTGGATGCCGTAGAGAACAACAAGTACGGACCCATGTGGCAGTGCCCCAATGGCAACGGCTGCCACTACCGCCACTGCGTCCCTAAGGGCTTTGTATTCAACCCTGACGCCAAGAAGACTCTCGACGGCGCCCGTGGTGACGTTGAGGAGAAAGATATCGGTCAGATCATTGAAGAAGAGCGCGCTCGATTGGACCACGATCACCTCACTCCTGTGACTGAAGAGACCTTTGCACAGTGGAAGGAGAAGCGGCGACGCGAGCGTGAAGCCAAGGCGTTTGAGGCTGCAGAAGCTGCACTCAAGAAGGGCAAGCCCGCTACCCAGACGCTCTCCGGTCGTGCTCTGTTCACATTCGACCCCTCGCTCTTCAAGGATGATGATGATGCTGCGGATGAGTACGTCATTGTTCGTGAGGAGGAGGAGGAGGCCAAGGACTTGGCGATGGGCAGTGCCGATGACTGGGCTGTTGAGGGCGGTGATGAGGAGACCAAGGAGCTGGGAGATGCAGAGAATGACTTTGACGATGAAGATGAAGATGATGACGAGGACGGTAGCGATGACGAGGAGGATTCGTCTGGTGTGCGAGGAAAAGCCGCTATGGTCGACTCAGAGCTTGCTCTCTTGAATCCAGAAAAGGGCAAGTCACAGAGTAAGGAGAAGGAGAAGGAGAAAGAGAAGAAGGAGAAGAAGGAGAAAGACGATAAGAAGGAGAAGAAGGAGAAGAAGGAAAAGGAAGACAAGAAAGACAAGAAGGACAAGAAGGAGAAGAAAGAGAAAAAAGAGAAGAAGGAGAAGAAGAGCGTACCCGAAGGCGTTGACATCAACAATGTTGATGCAAGTCTGTACGATGATTCCGACGATGATATTCCTGAATAAGGTTCAGACTGCAACAACACTTTATCTATACTACGTAGCAAGTCTCAGAGTCCGAATGTTTATCATATAGCTTGCAGCCTCCCCTCATCCGCGTACCCATCCCGTCAAAGTTGTCATCGACAGCCTCGTTCGGCATAAAGTGGCCCTAGATTCATTCCTTGAGTAAATCTGATAGATCTTGATTAACTTGCAGTCAAGTTGGAAACTCTACATTGCTTGTATTGAGTGAGCCAACAGCTCACACGAGTAAACCATCGTGTGACTACTTCTTTCGCGAAAAGAGGCCACTGAAAAGGTTTGTTTTTGCTGGCGATCCGCCTGTCTCACCCGTAGTTCCTGCGCTTCCGGCGGTACTGGAGGTTGTGCTGTTGGACGGGGACTGGAGCGACCTAAGATCGTCGTCTCTACTGATTTGCTCAGGCTGTCCCGCCTGCTTCATCTCAACCGTATCTAGGAGCTCTCCTGCGGATTGACCTCTCAACGATGAAAAGTGGATCAGCGAAAGATTCGAGGCAACCGCTTCGTAGTATGCATCGGGCCTGAGAACATCATCCAGACAGTATGCGTGCTCTGGATCAGACGGATTTGTGATCATACGAGTGATTCTGCGGCACAAGCTCCAGCAGAAGTACTCCGTTTTGGAGGTTGCAATGTGCCTCAGATTCAGCAGTAGCCATCGCATGTCCAGTACAAGTTGTTGCGCACCTCCGAGCGTGGGATCGAAATTGACCCAGCCGACTTCACCATAAATGAGGACAAAGATATGCTCAAGGAGCTTTCGCATCAGCGCCCGGGCTCCTTCGGTTCCGAACGCGGTCTGCGCTTGCGTTTCCAAAATGGATAGTTGATTTGCAAGCTCGACCCACGGAGAAGAAATCTTTACCCGGTTGTCCAGAGGATCGCTTGGGAGTGGTTTTGGTGCGGAATACCGCTTGGTCAAGTCAGCTCCATTCGTCCAGGCCAAGATGGAATCCTCTCCTGTGACATGTTTGCCATTAGACTTGCACCACATCCGACCTCGAACCCAATATAGGGCCTTGAGTTCGCAGAGTAGATCTAGAGCCGCATCACGGCGGGCTGTTGCACGATCTACATACGGGAGAAGCTCGATTGGCGGGCGACGGAAATATCGCTGCAATTCACGTATTAGTTTCGGTAGCACGTTTGTGGACACCGCGTGAATGTTTGCAAGCACTGCCAGGAGCTGACTATCATGCAGCGTCGTCTCTGAGTGCGGATTAAGAGATTGGCGGATGACTTGCTGAAGAGCCATGGTATAGCCATCGAGCAGGCGAATGAAACTTGCGATAACCGCAGGGTACACTTGAATACTAGCTTGAGGCTGTTTTTCGTTCTCAATAATCAATTTCAGCCGCGGCAGAGCTTGTCGAACCGCATCGTAGAAGAACTGAGCACTACTGGTGAGTCGAACAGATGCAGCTTCAGTCCCTGAAGGCTCAGATCCAGCAGCACGTCCGCTGGCACCCGATCCGGCTTGGCCTGCAGGAGCAATTGCACCAGTAACGAATAGCTCGCCGATCGACCAGTCGTCTCTCGACAGCGCATCTGCAGCTTGAGTTTCGGCCAACCTAAACGAGCGACGAAGAGCTTCGCGAGCGACTCCATGAATGGCACGACCAAGAATAGGAACCAGTTGTAGTCCCTTTGTGCTGTGCTCAGCAGCAGCATTCGCTGCTACTCGGAGGCACACCCCGAGCTCTGTAATTGGATCGCTAAGCATGAATACATGCCGAGCGAATGCTCTTGCAAACACGGCTACCTCCTGTGCCGCCCATGCTGCGCAGGCTGCTGAGGCGAAGGCTAAGTCATGTGCAAATAATGTCTGGACATCTTTGACCGTGAGGGCGATAACACCAAAAGTCAAGTTGGCGAGGTCATGGATAAACGCTTCCGACCCCCCAACAAGCCTTGCTAATCGGATTTCACCATGCAATAGGTTCGATCTATGTTCCAAAAACAACCCCAACGCACGTTTCGTATGACCAAGTCGGATGAGATACGTTGTCAACGCTTTCCTCTCGGCGCGACTGGGACCATCGGACGACAGTTCATTGACTATCAGTCTCACGAGGTAATCAACGACACGTGCTACAGTTCGTCGCACGGTATTAATGCCCTGGACTGTTCCTAGATTGACGCTGGACGTAGCATTCGCAGCAGCGGCCGAGAATACTGACAAAGGCAGTGCTGTCGTCAGCTTTGCATCGTGGAAGCTTGGTGTATCCGCTACAACTGCGCCATATACTGGAAGTGCAGTCACTGCGAGCCTCTGGATGGGCGCGTGCGGATCGATTGTCATAGCAGATATCCCGGCCATATAAAGAGGCGTGCCATTCATGATGCCTGCTGGATAGTAGCTCAGCCCTCGATGTGCTCGTGCATTTGGATCTGCAACACGAGATCCTGTACCGTACAGCATGGGATTATCTTGTGCAATGCAGGTTGCATTGGCAAAAGGGTCCAACAGGCTCTTGGCAGAAAAACTAGTGGACTGATTTGACGATGCTCCGATTGCAGTTGTGTGGACGGTCTGGGCCAAAATACCAGGGATCTGCGGCGTTGTCGGCTCAAGCGCTTCGAACGCACTCGACTGACTCATGTGCTGGTACCGATCAGCGAGGGTCGTGGCGTTTGCGAGACTGGTCGCGGTCGCGGCCGGCACATGAGCGAATCCTCTTATTACGTCGCTAGGAGCAAGGTAGGGTCCACCACCCGCAGCGTAAATTGAGTTCAGCGAAATGAGATCACCTCTACCGATCGCATCTTCCAGAAGGGAAACAGCAGTTCCTAGCTTGCGCTCGTATGCTAGTGCGCGTAAATCTTCACAGAGCTGTTCCAACGAAGGCAGTTCCAGTCGAGATTCTCCAGCTCGGCCGACTTCGATACGCTCAGCTTCCTTTTGCAGACTCATGAAGACATCGTCACGATGTGTGAACGTGGTTGACTCCACCGCCGAAAGCGATCCCTTGAAGACATTTAACAACGACGCGAGCCGAGACATCTTGGACTCCATTACGGATACCTCCTTTGAGGTTTGCACGAACGTGCCGAAGTTCGATGAAACATACCTTCGCAGGGCATCACTTGTCAACTCCTTCCGTTTTTGTAGGTCCTCAAGATGCGCCTGCGCCACCTGCGTGCTGTTGCGCGTGTAGAACTCACGAGTATAACTGGTCGGGTTGAAATCCAGGCGGCCGAACTCTCTCAAGGTGGCGTCCAGCGTGATCGGCCGGCCCTCATAATCGACCAGGCGCTGGTTCGCGCTGGACATGTGCTAGAGAAACTCGATGGGTGCCTCGCTCACCTCTACTTCTCCTTCAACAGGCGATATCTCTGGTTCACCCCAAAGATTCTTCGGGCGAGTAATATTCGAGGCTGTGTGCTTGGAGCCTGTCTTATGGGGCCTCGTGGGGCCTTTCTTTCGGCTATATAGGCGCTCTCCCACCTTTTCAACTACTTTCCCGCCTCACCGATCTCTTCACACGTGCGTTATCCAAGGTGAAACCAATGTGCACAAGAAGCCATTTAGGGCCTATCCGTCCTGGCCTTGATTTTCCTCTCCCACGTCTGCGAACACTGGAAGGGCAATCCGGGCCAGGACGGATAGGACTGGGAATGGACTTCCAAAAACAGTTTCTGAAGTGATATATCTCAGCACACGCAGGCTGGGCAATCGAGCGACCTGCACGCTAGCGAGTGTCTCGGTTTCGGCCAGCGCGTGGCGCCCTTTCAGCAAGCAACACTTCACAACTCGCACGAAACAGCCCCTCTCAGGAACCAGCCCGTTGATTAGGCTCACACGAGGTTTCCAAGTGGGGCGTACGGCGTGCACGGGCTGGTTGGGTTGGAGTGGTGGTGCTTATCAAGTCAAGACTGGTCAGAAGAACTGGTTTGCTCCGCACACGGGCGCTGAGCTAGCGCCCATATCAGGTACCTAGCATGTTATCCAACCAGAAGAGCGACGGGCCATTGGACCTTGATCACGTGCCCGATGTAGGCGTGGCGCGGTTCTCATTGAGACTCGACGTGCCAGTCGAGGATGAACAATCTCGCCAGCAGCCGGTTCTTCAACAGCTCAGATCGTCTCAGGTCCTGCGAGCGACCAGTGGGAACCCAAAATCTACATCCTCTGGTGGGAATAACGGCGGACTAACGGTATCTACGCGCCGTAGTGGGAACACAAGCAGCGCAATCCCGATACCACTGCCAATGTCGCCTTCGCCGCTGTCACCTATGATAACCGCTACCACACCTCAGATTAATGCAGCAGCAGCAGCAGCAGCGACAGCGACAGCACCGCTCCCGCCGCTGCCTGCCGCTCGGCCGGAGGTTCATTCTCCTCTAGCTTCACCTAACTCCATGGCACCTCAACCTGGCACAGCTACCACAATGATGGGTATCGCGCCGTTACCTGACGTCTTGGGGCTCTTTAGGCGATCGTCGCAGCAATCTGCAACTGCGGATGGTGCCAGAACTCCTGTTCGCAACTTTCACGAACCGAGCAGTGCGGATGACCTCGACGAACGGTTATCCTACAGTCGGAAGGGTAGTCGGCGACGCAACTCATCACAGTATTCTAATGCTGAGAACGAGCTTTCCAATTCGGTATCGGACTTTGCTGAGCACCTGGATCGGCACTCCTTGTCTGATTTGGATCAGGGCCTCAAGATCAATGAGCTCAATCAGTTCGTTCGAAATGACCTCCCAATTCATATGGAGCTCGTTACTGAAAATGCGATAAATTCCCCTAGAAGCGTCAAGTCAGATCCACTTGTCATCACTGAGGCACAGAATATATACACTACGACGTCTCAGTCAATTGCACGTAACACATCAGCGCACGGAGTTCCAAAGGGTGGTTCCACTTCCGCCGGTGAACCCACCATCGTAAGTCGAAGGCCTAAAACCCAAGCGAACCAAGAATCAGGTGGGAAAGACAGCAAAGATCGCAACAGTCATGCCGATACGAAGAAAAATACGGGTAACGAGAAGGCAGATCCGACTAAGAAGCCTCTTATTCCTGAGCAACAGCTACCCACAGCAGACGACCTGCTGAAAGCGCCAAATCCAGCACAGCGACAACAACAATTCGACGAAACAGTCCAACTCATGACCGTAGCGCTTGTCAAATTTCCACTGCGTTTCAACTGGGAGCCTCTGGAGGAGATGTATCGGACTCATATGATTGAGACACGTGGTGGGTCACACTTCGCCTTGCTCCTACTTTTCCTTGCAATTGTCTGTCTACTCGTGACTGATCTTGAGTTGTACTCCAGAGAGATCGCATATCGCTACCGTTACCTACGTCTTTGTGCGCAGCTGCCTCTCATTGTTGGATTCTACTTCTTCACATGCTTGCCAGATGCTTACATTAGGTATCACCAGCTTTCAAATGTTCTCTTTTCCTTCTTGCTAGGCTTAAGTTTCATTGCCATGTCGATTGTTGGGGAAAGCCCGAGTCATGGACCACACATGCTATATTATTTTGTTGTTTTCATGTTCCTTGAGCTGCGTATTGTGTGGTCGGCACTCGTCACGATCATACTTCTGATCCTTTTCCTTGCTTCAACGCAGGTCTTTGAAACATCTCCGTCATCTTCCTTCAACCTGGCAACATCTGCGGCATTCCTGATTATCACATGGGTCGTTAGCGCGCTTGCAGCGTATTACACAGAGTATTTCAGTCGACTTCAGTATCTAAAGCTCCGTAAAATGCGTGCAACAGAAGGAAGCCAGCTTCGTTTGATCGCAAAGCTCCTACCCAATTTGGAAACAGGGGACGATAGCAACGCGCAGCATCCCGTGGACAGCACCAATTCCACTTCGACATCAATCGCTGACAAAGCTCAGCGACCTCCTTCCAACGGTGTTCGGCTCGATCGAAGCGACACTCAAGTTACGCTGAGTGATGTACAAGGCCCAGATGACGTAACACTACAGCTAAGGCGGGACTATTCGGAAACCGTAGACAACGATTTGGATGACGCACCAGGTGTTCATCCTCCAGAGACGAAAGGCTTTCGGCACGTGTTTCATACTCGTGAATCTCGAGGGGAAGTGCACGACAATGCTCAGTCGGTCCCAAAAATTTCCCACTTCACACTTCAGTTGACTCGTCAGCATCGCAACGTATCTGTATTGTTCACAGATATCATGGGATTCACATCCTTCGCCGTGGGGTTAACTCCGGCCGAGCTAGCCGATCAACTTAACGAGCTGTACACGGCATTTGATCGAGTTCTCATCGCATTGCGAGTGCTCAAAATTGAAACGATTGGCGACGCATATTTCTGTGCGGCAGGCCTCGACCAACTTACTCAGAAGAACCATGCTGAACTGTGTATTGTTGCGGGAATGCTGATGCTGCATGAGCTCAAGCTCTTTAGCCGCCGATTAGAATTGAGGAGTGCTCGCCGCACTCGAATTGAGCTTATGGCGTCGGCTCTCAAACAAGACAGGAAACTCTTACGGCTTATTGAACGCCGCGTGGGAGAGCATGCAACCATCGAAGAGCTCGCTGCAGAGAAGAAGGCCATCAAGGAGGCTGAAAAGGCATCCTCGCGATCGATTGCAATCCCTCCCAGAGAACGCGACTTGCTATATGCAATGCGTCGCCGATACCCACTCGATCAACAGACTTGGATTGACGACGCGCCTGAGTTGAGTGATTCGATGACTAACGATGAATATCTCGATGACGTTGACGATGGCGCTGATCGGACGATTGCAATGCTGCCAGAGGTTTTTGAGTCCGTCTTGAGGAAATATCCTCAACTACCCAAGCAGCTTAGTTCCGAGCCACCGCCAACCCACGAAATCGTCACACCCTACGATGCCGCTCTGTGGTTGGCACGTCAGCTGCGAGGATACCTGCCCGATGATCACGTTTTTCACCACTACCTAGCACCGCTCGAATCTCGAGTTCTTTCGTTGAAGGTTCGCGAAGAGCACTTTACGTATCGTAAGCTCATGCTTACTCGACGTAGGCGGCAAATCGAAGACTATCTTTACCACGAGAAACTCCGAGCAGAGCGAGATACACCGGCAACATCAAGAAATAGCCAAACAAAGCCACCCGTCAAATCTACCGAAGCAACTAAAGCGGCAGAGGTCTCAAAGCATGGCAATATGCGCACAACGATACGATTTGCGACTCCAGAGGAATCGCAGATGCCCCAAGTGTCCGTGATGGGGCGTCGACCCATCAAAGACTTAGGACAAACTCTGGCCGAGCCTAGCAGTCTAGTGGTGAATACATCGGTCATGAAACAACCTCCTCCTGATGTCGAGGGCAGACTTGGGACAAGAGGCAACAAGCGGTCATCCCATGCGAAGCCACACGACCGAGCTCGCAAATTTCATGAAAAGAGCAAACACCTGGAAGTACCCATGGAACTCATGGGTTCACGATCACCAGTTATAAGCAGCGGTGACGCGGATGAACTCGCCGTGCCAGTTATGGATCCTCAGATGTTCCGTCCAGGTACCTGGCAAGATGACCACGAGGTATTCTCGAATCGAGAGGTTGCTTCGCAGGAGTTCGGTGACAGAGGTTCAGCAGAAGCGACAGATCCAGATGATGGTAGTGAGGACCTCGACGATTATGACCATGATGCATCCAATGCTGAATATGATGATGAGCTTGAAAATGGAGTCGATTTACATTCTTCTAATGGCTTGGAGAGCCTTTTTGGCGCGAGACATGATATTCCTGATGAAGGTGAAACAGATACGATTATCAACCCTTCCTTGGCAGAAGCCCTTCGCAGTGGCTATAATCCCCATTTAAGCAACCTCTGGAATCTGACTCGTTATCACTTACCTCAAGAGAATATGCCCCTCGCGGAGTCTCTTTCGAAGATCGATTCGTCGATCCCCTCAACCTCGACCACATGGCGCACACTGGGTTTCAACCCATCTATCACTGATTCAAATGTCAAAACCCTCGGTTCAAGTGTGCCTGACCAAGTTTCAACTCCTCTAACGGGTTCGAAAGAAGATGAACTCAATTCGCAACAGGAGGAAGGCGTGGCCGTGAACACGAAGGAAACAGGGGATCCACGAGATCCACTGTGCGAGGCCGCACGAACTATTCAAGCTGCACTGGAATCCGTTTGGGACCGCATTCCGGAGGAGCTGGATAACATTCTCCTGCTTCTGAGTTCACCCGTTGAGGTTCTTGCTAAGCATCAGGAGTATGCTGAACTTAGAGCCCGGATTCGAACGACATTTAAGCGCGACATTGCGAGGATTCTGCAATTAACCCGAATGCAAGCGCAGGTTCGACAACATGTGCCGTCTGAACATTCAAGGGAGCTGGAGACTGTGACTGTGGTGTCTACAAATGATCCCACTCAGCGAACGACTGCCACAATCGACTGTGCTGGGAATTATCCGCTGACTCTGGCAAGTGACCTCGCGGGCCCCAACGTCGCTGAGTCCGAAATTATGCTGAAAGGCTTCTATGCCAACAACAACGTGGCACCACTTCCTCGCCCTCTACTGAGTGAATGCACGCTACTCGGCCAACTCTTACACTCAGCCAAACTTCCCAATATGACACCAACTGAGATAGACCTCGCAAAAGACGCAGCAGATTTACTCGAGTCCACGCAAGATCGCACGTTCATCGACTTTGAAATCCAAGAGCAGTCGAGGTATGGTAACGAAGGGGATGATTATTGCGATGAGCCCAATGTTGGCAAGGCCGCATGCATGGTGCGTGACCAGATCTTGGAACACATCACACATGTAGTGCGCCCGGTCGTGGAAAAACCGCCAACGCTAATCAAGAAACCCACCTGGGATCCGTTTGAAGTCCGCGATATCCCCAACGATCCAGCGCACGACCCATTTCTGTCGCTTTTCTCAGATATTGATGCGCGCTTCGACGCGTGCGATCTTCTATGGCTTATTCGCCAAATAAGGTGTTTGAGCGGCATCCCTTTGCAAGATCGCCAGGCATCAAATGCAAAACCAGGACCTACCCCCGAAGATCTACTCGAAGATGAAGTGATAACGCGGCTCTTGATGCGACGTTTGTATCGCGCGTATGTTAGGCTAAACGCCAAGCAGCGTAGGACAAGGCGTCGTCGACAACTCCGATCCCAAACCCAACGTAGAGCACTTGCGCCGACCGTGGTCGAACCCTTCAACTCATCGGCCCTATCTTATCAGCCAATTCCTACCTTGTCCTCATGGAGGAGCTATATCGGCGCGAAAGCGTATTCGAATTCGACTGATCAGGGCCTCTGGACCAACGAGCAATCCGAGAACGCCAGGCAATCAAGACTGAGATTGGACCTATCAGCTTCAGCCGAGCTCGTCGCGAAGGTTCGATGTGCGGCCAATGACGCCGTTACTCACGTCAAGGATATCAACCGCAAACGTAGTCGAGGCGTGACCAATGAACAAGATGAACCCCCTCAACTAACGTCAAGCAATCCTGCGATGCAGCTTCGTGGCGCATACTTCCGCGACGTTCACTCAGAGATTATCACCGATGCGAAGTTGGCAGCGACGCTTGCGCTTACGCTCGCAGGGACGGCACCTTGGTCTGCAATCGTTACGGAGCTAAGGAATGCCGCAGAGAAGATTGCCAAACGCGAATGCCCCCAGTCCAGTCTTGAAGAGCCTGCAGACGATAACGCTTCGGAGTACAGCCGAATTAGCGGGCTCTTCAGGAATTACGATGATGAGGGAGCCGTGGTTGGTGATGATGAGCAATCAGATGGAGGGAGTGAAGATGAGGAGCAACACAGCCCGCATGACCTTCAGCTTGCGCGCTCGCCATCAAAGTCACAATTATCTCCACCGTTCGTGGACGATCCTAAAGTATCAATTGAGCAGTTTAAGGCAACCAAGGTGTCGCGAGATACTGCAGCGCTCGAGAACATCGATGAGATGGTAGCATGCAAGTTACTCGACGTCGATCCGGCAATTTTCCAGCTTGACACCGCCTTTGTACCTCGTACTGCATTCCAAAGATGGACCAACGAACGAGTATTGCGAATGCGCGTGGGAGTTCACACCGGAAGCGTGATTGCTGGGGTGATAGGCGAGCAAGTCCCTCGATATCACCTCTTTGGGCCGACTGTGTCCGAGGCCAACAACATGGAGTCTTCAGGTAAGCCGGACTACGTTCATATCACAAGTGCAACGAAGGAATCTCTTGATAAGAGTCAAAGTCCCGATGGCTTGGCTACGTTCTTTCTCGCAGAACCACCATTCCAATACCAGAGCACAGAGCTGCAACGTGCAACGGAGTTATCCACCGTCCCTGGCAGCCCTGTTACAAAAGCCAGGTCTACCTCAGGGATACAGAATGCTTTGTCACCTGCGTCTCCCACTCTGACCCCAAGTAGCCAGCTTCAGCTCCCTGTAATGCAACTTGATTCTCAGGACGTGGTGCTCGGACAGACTGATGAGCTCGACGTCACCGATCAGTGGCACTTCAGCCTAAATGAACCCATTAGCGACCAAATGCAGGAGACAACCGTTCATGCATACGTCCCGATTCCTGACTGGTTAAAGCGACGGCCCATGATTACGTTAGATCCCGCCATAGGCGTGATTGATCCAAATTTTGCCTTTTCGAGGCTCCCACTCAAGGTCGTCTGCTGGAACGAGTATAAGCGCTACCGAAGCTTTGCTGCGGCACTTCTCTCGCGGCTTGATATGGAGCGTCGCCAATTGGGGTTGGTCCTGCTTCAGCACAACCCGAAAGTTTCATCCCCTGTACACCTTGCCCAGCAAAAGCTGCTTCGTAACCCCAACAAGCCGCGCCCATCTCAGCCGACTCCATCAACGCCATCATCGGAGCTGGCTCCAACGAATAGCTGCTTCGGCTGTACCGGACCGCGCATGCAACCTACCAGCGCTTTGTCGAAGAATTCTGTCGATTCTGCGGTCCAACCCAGGGCGGTAAAGGCTCTTGTGCCACTCAAGTTGAGGAGAAATAACATGGTGGCAGGTGCTAAAGCTATGCGTGTGGAAGAACTACTCGGCACCTCGCAAGAGATGATGATCGACGAGTTAATTCGCCGCATACTCAAAGGACACAGTCCAGTAGTTGCGAACAAGTTAGTCGCATGCTTGGGTACATTGTCTGCGTTTGCGTTTGCACATCCCCACGATGCCCAGACCACATTACCTGCCCTGTTTGCCCTGGCGCTCGCCAGCGCTGAACGTGTTCGGACATGGAATTTGGGCCCATCGCCTTCAAATGACACTTCGGATAGAGAGACACAGCACGGAAATAAGGGGGCACGAGGGCCTTTTGGTGACTCAACGCCCATTCTAGAATCGCCTACACTGTCCGAAGATCAGATGGCGCACTATTCCAGTGGAGACTCATCCAAAACGCAAGCTCATGAGAAGCTGGTCGACCTGCTTGTAAACCTCCTTCCAATGAACGAATTCCGGGGGTATTTGGCTGAATCAACCCCTGCGTCAGTAGAAGAAACATGCGATCAAGTGCTACAGCTGCTCCACAATCAGCTCGCCGTTTGGAACGAACCGAAGAAGAGCTACTTAAGTTTGGCCGACGTATTGCAACTCAAGAAAAAGGTTTCAGCATGTGTTGACAGAGTGAAGTCAAATTCACATGCCAAACCTACTTCAGGAGATGTGCCAATCCTGCTGACATGTACCGAGCAGCAAGTGTCAAAACAGACAAAACACATCCCAGAAGAGCTTCGAAGCCAAGAAGAACGCGAACTGATTATCCAGTTTGCCGCCTTTGCGTCCCTTGTCTTTCGAGCCGAGAAGAGTGATGACAGGGAATATCTTGGTAGCCTGGCGGATATTTCGCTCGAGGACCAAGAGGTTGGTGATGCAGATGAGAAGGAGCACCTCGATCGATGCCTTACGAGGCTGCGACGCAACCCGAGTAGTAATGATCTGATCGAATATCAACAAACGCAAATGGATATTGCCGCCTCGGCGCCGGCGCCCGATACGACGACTGACCCTCACGACCATACTCTGGGGACAGGCAAAGAATGTGTGTGTGATTATTGGTACAGGCGTTGGGTCCAATCCCTTAGATTCAGAGACTACACCCGAGGATGGACAACTGACCAGTTATATTCAAGTTTCGTCTTCACTCCAGGAGAAGTATCTCCTATCCAAGATTTGAATGACAGCGCCTCATGCCAATCCGTCTCCATGGGAGGCTCTTTGGTGTCTTCTTCGCCTCGCCTCCGTTCGGAAAGTCCATTGCAACTGGAGCAAATCTTGGGTGATCTACCAGCGATCGATAGTGCAAACTCCTTCCACGCGGGCCAGATGCCCCTGGCCGGCCCTGACGCTCAACTGTTGCTGGCATCAGAGGATAAGTTGCAATTAACTGATCTCCCTGGGTTCAATCCCTGCATTCTGGCCGACGACGATATGTCTCTCCGGGGAGAACCTTTCTCGCCGAAACTCCGTTCAGAGAGGACCCCACAACATAAGTATTGCTCCGTTCGGACGCGAGGAGCCTTGACGCATATTGTGAACGCGGTTGAGCGTGCATACGACTGTATCAGGAGCTGCCTATGCAGGTCGAAACCCGTCACGCAAGATACGAATTCATCACTCACGAGGCATGATGAGCGATATCGCGTCGCGGGCAATTCTGCATCAGCAGCTTCCTCTGGTTCAATGAACGTCAACGGCGGTCCGAGCAATCCAATTGAGCCGGAGCCTAATAGCCCTCACAATGATGTATCAGTCCCAATTCAGAATAGTCTCAGCAACAGAGCCGTCACACCCATGAACACGCAAGTCAATTTGACTCGCGGTGTAGCAGATAGCGAGAAAGAACCACGATCACCGACATTGGTCAACTTGAAGTCTAGTGAAACACCGGTGGGTGCTGCAAGGCACATTGCGCGGAAATCTATTAGTCTGAGCCACGGCATCGCCACCCCAGTGCTACGTGGTCACTCTTCTCTCAATCTTGGGGGGAATGGGACATCGACACCGTCCTTGAGTGGATTGCGAAGGGTGAACCTACCGCCTTCCGAGCAGGATCCTAACTACACTAGCAACGCAATGCAGCCCATCGATCATGCCAAGGAGCAGGGATTGCCGCAGCCGCTCAGCGTCGCGGCAAGTTATAACGATTCAAGTGCAGCCTCAGTTTCGCTTCCCGTCCCTAGTCAGGGCGAGGTGCACGGCTCTTCACTGCTCAATGACAGCTACTATCTAGAGGCAGGTAGCAACAGCGGCAACCACCTCGCTGCTAATGGCTCGGTTCTGGAAGAATTGCACCAACAGTCCAGAGACGTGCCCAGCTATTATCGGTCTCTAACGAATTACTTGGAGTACATTTCAGTATGTGGTTACCTGAGCCAGGAGCATAGGCTGATCACAGAGCAGCACTTGACACGGAGGGAGATTATGCAACGCGAACAAATGCTATTCCTTGTTCCTTATCTAAAGGAGGAAGAAACTGAGCTAACCAACTTTAGTGAGCATGAGGATGGAAGTCCCAATGCCAAGTATTCGTACTTGGTGATGGACTGTCGCACTTATCTGCGCAAAAAATATCGAGAAGGAAGGCTCCCCACATACATCCCACGCGACCCTGAGTTAGTCGAAAAGGCACATGCAGCCCTGGCTCGCCTTGGATTAGTGAACCCTCACGGAGCGACCGACAGCGAAGCTCAGCTGGTCAGCCCGTCTAGCAAGAGTAAACATTCGGACTCCAAATCCGCCCTACTTAAGACTCGTTTGCAAGCTCGCGCTATGTCAGCGCGCAAAGCGCTGTCTTCAAAGCTAATTGATACCGTAAGACTCGCGATCCAGTCATCTGAAATATCACATTCGTTGATCCCGGAACCAAAGCCCGAGGCCAATCAACCTCCAGCTGTGCATGGGGCTGGTGAAGAATCGAAAGCAGTCCTGACGCCAGAAAGCACTTTGAATAGTTTGCCACACTCTCCGAGGTCTTCTGACTCAGTACCAGTTCGCCGATTGCCGGCATCCAAGTCAGTCTCCAACGCGAGTACCAATCGTGGCAAGGCTGAATTATCAAGCGCAGCCTCCGTCAGTTTGGGAGGGGCTAGTGATAAGCTGGGGCTGGCGCCGTCGACTCCGCTCCTGCAACCCTTGTCGCAGTCACTAGTCCTGAGCCCTTTGCCTGCTTCACCACCACGCCCAAGGCCCTTGAATATTCAGGGCAGGAGGAACGTGGAGGACTTAACTCCGCTTAACACTCCAGTACCTGGCAGTCCGCCGTCCCAAGCGAGTTCTCGGCCGAGGCTAGTCCTCTCGTCACCTCACCTAAGTCCCCTCGTTACCGTTACGCAGAAGCGAAGTCAAGGAGACAGACTGAATCACTCAATGAGAGACTAACCAAGTCTCGATTACTTTTTACTACTCCCAAACGCTCTACACTGTGTATTCGTAAAGCTTTGGAATAAAATCCCAATGTACAGTCCTTAAGTTCATAGGCTCACAAATCAGATTGGAGGATCACTTGAGACGTTGGTTTATTTGGGGCAATTACATGTCGGCCTCAGTCGACTCTGCAGCCTCCTCAGCGGCGTTCTCGGAGTCCGCCTCGGTCTCAGTCTCGGCCTCGGTCTCAGTCTCGGCCTCGGTCTCAGCGAAAGACTGGTTCTGAGTCTCGGCCTCGGTTTCAGCCTCGGTCTCGGCCTCGGTTTCAGCCTCGGTCTCGGCCTCGGTCTCAGCCTCGGTCTCAGCCTGGACCTCAGTCTCGGTCTCGGCTTCAGTCTCAGTCTCGGTCTCGGTCTCGGCCTCAGCCTCAGCCTCAGTCTGAGCCTCAGCTTCAGCTTCGGCTTCGACGTGAGCAGATGCCTGAGCGTCAAGGTCAAGCTCTGCGAGAGCAGGCTTGTTTGCGGGCGTGGCAGCAGTAGAGTTGGTGTTGTTCACTGCGGCGGTGGAGTTGGTCGTGTTGACGACGGGAGGAGGAGGATTGATGATCAGGTTGATCTTGTTCTCGTAGGTCTTGCGGCAGGTTTGGTTACCGAACCCGCAGATCTCGATCATGTCCATGTAAGTACGAACGCATGTGTTAGTGACGTTCGATGCAGCCTTGGCGCAAGCGTCACGACCCCAAGCCTCGGAGCGGATGCGGTGAGTCAGGATCTCACGGCAGGCGTTGCCATTCTCGCCGGTTCCACAGTTATTGTACTGCGAAACAAGAGATTGGCACATAGAAGTCGAAGGAACGTTGTAGCACGAGCGGAAGTAGGAGTCCTTCCAGCTGAAGAACTGAGTACGTGCATTCTTGCGGCATTCAACACCAGGCTCGCCTGCAGCACAGTTGCGGTACTGAGTGAGGTAGTTGTGGCACGCCATGTAGTGCTGGTACTGGAAGGAGCTAGTACCGTACTGGTTGTAGATACCATAGAAGGGGCAGTACGCCGTGCTGTTGGGGATCATGAGAGCATCGAGAGCGACCTGCTCAGCGCTCTGCTCCTCAAGCGCAAACTTGAGATTCTCATCGATCTTAGCCATGACACTTTCGATACCTGTGGTAGGGTCGAGGAGGAAGTCACGGGCACGTTGAAGCATGGCATTGTGCTGGCGACGGCGCTCGATCTCCTCAGGAGCCAAACCCGCCTCGTTGACGGGCAACTCCACGAGTTCCGCCGTCTGGTCTGCCGCCTGAAGTTCGTCAAGGTAGAACTCATCTTCCACCTGGCCCTGGAAGGCAGGGTCAATGGTGGCGTCCACCTCGACAAAGTCAACAGGCGCGTCCACTGCATCGAGCAACATTACCTCCTGATCGTGGATCTATAGTTAAGGCAAGAGCACACGACATATACACGTGGATTGGTGAGGCTCGATACCTCGAGAATGTAAGATGGGGACTAGCCAGCTAACCTGGCTGCCAGGTCGTCACAAACGAGGCTCCAAGCAACGAATCTACATGGAATCTATACGTACCGGCAGGGCGACAGCCGCCACAACCGCTGCCAAGAGCAGGAATGCGATGAAGGTACGCATCTAGATGGTCGTTTGTCAGTTTGAGTATGATTTGCGCCAAGCTTGAGTGAGTAAAGTTCAGTGCTGGGGACTGAAAATAAACTAAAAGCGGAGACACACAACGTGTCTACAAGATGCGATAGCTTTCCCTAAAGCAGCACTCGTGCACGGCCCACAAACCGAGTTCAAAGTCGACCCCTTCTGGTCGGGTATTTCAGCACCCCGTACTGGGAATCTACCTTTTGCTGCTGGGGCGTGCTGCACAATTCACTGGAGCAGCGCGGAGCACAGCGGCACATCTCGAGGATCCGCTGCGCGCATTCGCACGGGACCTGGCAGGCGGACAGAAGAGGCATCGCGACATACAACCTTACAAAATGCGAGCCAGTAGGGTCCTTATGGGCGAATTCCAGACGCGATCGTCTGGTTGGATACTTTCGAACATTGCACATTCGGGGCGTGGCACACGGGTTGGACACGCAGTTAGCACGGTCACGAGGGCTAATGCATGCACCAACTTCGACGGACACACTGGACCAGATAAACTCGCATACACATATCGGATGGAGCCAAGTGCACCTGCAGTCGGGAGATTCTGGAGTGGGTCGATTTCTGGCTCGAGACTGGTTGGCTGCAGCCATGCACGGGAGAGCACCAGAGCAGGATCATTCATGATCTGTCCACGGCTGCCCCAGGGCAAGTGCTTTCAGCACACGCAGCCTGCGCAGCCACCTGAACGGCAAGATAACCAGAGGGAGAGGGAGCGACAGCAACAGGAGGATGAGGATGAATTGGTGAAGGAGCCTACTCGATCTCAGCTGATCACACACGGTATTCGCAGGGCCGTTCCTTTCGTCATCTTCGGTTTTCTGGACAACACATTCATGCTCCTATTCGGCTCAGCAATCGAAAGCTCCTGGGGTCGCACACTGGGAATCTCGACGATGGCTTCGGCGGCTCTTGGCAACATGGCTAGCGATGGGTTTGGAATCGGGCTTGGCCAGAGCGTTGAGTCATTCATTGCAAGGAAGGGATGGGATCAGACCCGTCTGACAGATGCTCAGCAGCGTCTCAAGTCGGCACTTCGAGCGCAGACACTAGGTGCGGTGTGTGGAGTGACCTTTGGATGTCTGTTGGGAATGTGGCCGCTCCTACTTCAGCAGGGCGATCGAGAACCGAAAGACGATTAGGGAATGCTCTCATAGTCCGAATCATGGTGCACAGACCTACTCGATATAAATATTGAACCAAAATTCTTGTAATCTATTACAAATAATGGACAGGAAGTGTCTCGAAGGAGTGCGACCCTGCTATTCTTCAGCCTTCTTCTGTGATGTAATCGCTCGGAACTTAGCTTTGAGTAATCCATAGCTTGTTCCGACCTTCTCATAAGTGCTCTTGTACCACATCGTCGCGCGCTTGTATCGCCTGCGTGTGAGAACGTGATTAGAGTAGGAGATGGCAAGGTCTTCTAGCATTTCCTCTGCTGTCCTATCGATGGTCTCGGTCTGGGAACTCAGTCTCCTCGCCAGGTTCGTACGACCGAATTCGCTCTCGAGTGTCTGACGCTCCCTCGAAGTGAGGGGGCCTTCCTCTTGAATGAGTGACTGGGCTCGCTGTGCATTCCGACTTAAAGGTTCTTCCCCTTTGACAATGGGTGAGTCTTGAATGCCAGGACTAGCGTTACCAACCTCATAGCCTAACTGAGACGCATTGCCTCCTTCAGCCTGCAACTCAGCTCGCGCCTCGTCAATTCTCTCCTGAATCTTTTTGTTCACAAGACTGCAGAGTCGTTCGAGAAGCGCTGATGGGACTTGTGCAGTCTTTGGTCGCTCATTTTTCGATTCTGACCCTTCCGTATGAACACTTGCGCCATCACTCGTTTGTATGCTGGTTTCGTCACCCGTGCTAGGTCCCGCAGACATGCGTGTCACAGCGTCGCTGAGTGCCAGCGCTGCATGGACACTTAAAGCGTCTGAGGCGGTGGCATCATCACACAACTGACTCGTGTAAGGCTCGATTACTCGTCGGCAAGTGGAAAGACGTATCCGTAGTGCCTCGATCTGCATTTACGATGCGAGAAATGAGGTTGTGGGTTCTAAGTTAGTCAATAGATTATCCCAGCATTGACTTTGTGATAAAGCAATGCACCTAAATATCCTGAAACACTGGAAGTAATAAGCACGTACCATTCGAGTGAGTTGCTGCCGCTTTGAAGTCGCACTATAACCGTCTCTTGCTGTCAGCGAGGAGTCAGATTGCGAACTGGCGAGCTGTGTCATGGCTCGGGCAATCGATGCTGCCTCGTCTAATAGAGCTTTCAAAGTTAGCATCTGTTCTGGAGCTAATGTGTTTGAACCGCAAGATGGCCCCTTTGTTAGTGGTTCAACAGACCGTTGAACTGCGCTATTTGACGCCGAGGACGCATGTTGGCTCCCGTTGCGTCCTAACTTCGCTCCCTTCTTCCCCCCAACATCAGGACCAGGGTGTGTTGTCTTGAGTATCTTTTCTAGAATCGTTCTGCTCTCTTTGTGGTGCTTTGCAAGCCATTCAAGTGCGGTGGACTCCTACAGATGACAGAGTCGTGATGAGTTGGAAGAGTGGCAGAGGATGTAGAAGATGAGCTGATCTCCTGCTCCACAGCCCATCTAGTCATCGAGACCAACGAGTAGGGGTCGAAGGTAAACAAGTCGTGTCATTTCTCTACAAGCAGGAGCTATCTCCCTCTCAAGGAGGGCTAACATACCGACCCAGACGAGGCTGCTTTGCCCTTCAGATAACACTCCTCAGCCTGACCATGGTACGCGATGGCATCTTGCAGACAGAGGTCGAGCTCGGCCTTCCACGCCCTTCGAGCCAGCGCCAAGCCCTATAGCGAGGGGTTAGTCGAGGGAGGGAACTTGAAGACTGATTCGGCGCTGCAGGACGAACAAGTAACGCTTGGCTATTCTACGACTGTGGCGCAAGGAGTGTGTAGACGTACCTGCGCCCAGAATCCAACTGGATCCAGCTGGAGCTCCATTTCGGGCCTAGATTGAGGAGCAAGCGGGTGGTGAAGAGGGACTTTGGGACTTGATTAAGGTCGTACAGTCTTTTGGCGCTTCTAGAATATGGTCTCTTCTTGACTGCCTATCCCCACGCCCAGATTCAGCATGTCTGGAAATCAGGCTTTTCAGTCCATCGTATCCGTCCTGGCCCAGATTTAACCGGGCGATGGCTGACCGCCACTGAAATTAACGAGATCTGACCTGCACTTGCGGCACGCGTATGAGGCGTACTAGTGGAAAGCAGGCGAGGGGAGTTTGGCAAGGTGATCTCCAGTGAGAGCTCTGTGCGGCCAAGTCACATCGTAAGACTGCAGCCTCTGTGCATACAGAAGTTAGAGACGAAATGCTTCGGCGCAACATCGACTTCTCTTCTCCATCAAGCTCGTGGCATCGAAGATGTGGCTTACGAGAATGTGTATGCTGGTGTGATCTGTTCCCCCATCTAGGATCCCAGAAGCATGGCAACTTACTTCGCGGAGCCACCGACAGCTCGCCAAATTGCTCTGGAACTGCACGAGATTGGCGCAGTCAAATTCGGTGACTTCGTGCTTAAGAGTGGTGTGCATAGCCCCATCTACATCGACCTGAGAATGGTCGTCTCCTACCCCAAGCTCCTCAAACAGATTGCAACTGCGATGTGGGAAAAGGTCAAAACCTTGAAATTCGACTTGATTTGTGGGGTTCCCTACACTGCTCTACCAATTGCTACAGTCATGTCTTTGGAGCACGGATTGCCAATGGTTATGAGGCGCAAAGAGGCAAAGTCGTACGGGACAGGTAAAATAATTGAAGGTGTGTTTAACGAAGATCAGTCTGTGCTTGTTGTTGAGGACTTGATCTCCTCTGGAACGTCGATCTTTGAAACGGTCACCGCTCTCGCCGAGTCGAAGCTCAAGGTATCGGATGCAATTGTTCTTATTGATCGCGAGCAAGGAGGCGTGGCAAATGCAGCTGTCAGGGGCATTACCGTTCACTCGGTATTTTCGATGTCTGCGCTGTTAGAGGTCTTGCACAAGGAGGGTAAGATCACCTCAGACCAGGTCGAGCGCACCAAGAATTTTATTGCCAACACGCAACTAAAACCAGTTGACAAGCAGCCAGCTCAAAAAGAGGCAGAGACAAAGGAGAGCAAAGAGTCCACGAAACTGGCCGGTGCATCTCTGTTAGAGCTCCGAAAACCTTATGCCGCTAGAGCAGAGTTAGCCAAGTCTGCTCTCGCTGCTCAAGTATTCCGGCTAATGGAGAAGAAACGATCAAATCTCTGTCTCTCCATCGATGTCACATTCTCCGAGACCATCCTCAGTATGGTCAATCAGATTGGCCCCCATGTCGTGATTGTTAAAGTCCACGTGGATATCTTGGGCGACTTTTCTCCGAATGTTCTCCAAAGACTACGCAACCTCGCGATACAGCATGAGTTCTTCCTCTTTGAAGATCGCAAGTTCGCGGACATTGGCAATACTGTGAAGCAGCAGTTGATTTGTCCGCAGTACGCGATTGGAACCTGGGCTGATTTTGTTACAGCCCATGCCATTCCAGGACCTGGCATGATCGCAGGCCTTCGAGAAGGTTCACTTGAAATCCTGCGGAAGCGACCAGAAAAATCGAACTGGCCAGTTGCTCATGGAGTGTTCCTGCTCGTGCAAATGAGTTCTGAAGGATCGCTGGCTTATGGAGAGTACACTGAAAAGGCCGTAAAGATGGCGTTAGATCACCCTGAGATAGTGGCTGGAATCATCGCCCAGGAGGCGCTTTGTGCTCAAGCAAACTGTGGAATGCTCACATTGACTCCGGGGGTTGCGCTTGCCACTGGCAAGGACAGCTTGGGTCAGAAGTACGATACTCCTCACAGCGCCATTACTCTGCGTGGAGCCGACATAATAATCGTCGGAAGGGGAATTACAGAGGCGAAAGACCCAATTGCGGCGGCACTTGAGTTCAAACGGCAGGGCTGGGAGGCATACCAGAGCCGACTGGGCAATTCCAAAGAATAGGTCAACAAGCACTGGAGTGCATGATCGCTAGAACAGTCCAAAGGGTTCATCAGAGCTGCTATTAGATCCAGTTTCGCGCGACATGGCTGTTGCTAGGGTAAAAGAACATGCAGGTTACCTGACGCCTAACACTGATTTATGCGAATGTAAAAACGGGCACTAACCGGAGCCTTGGGTATGGCAACAATAACTGAAAGCATACAGAGAAACAATTGATCGAGGCATTAAAGCTGGGAGCGTGGCAACTTCGGATCATGTTGATGGAACTCACCAAAACCTCGTGGTCCAACTTTGTTCGAGTTTGAAATTGGACCAATATCGAGGGCCAGAAGTGCAGTTGCGGCAATGGAGGGATGGACCTTCCCTGATGGTGGAAACAGGGTTGGGGAGACAAGCTCACGAGTTGTGATGAAGCGGTGGACAGCCACCCAATCCAGGACATCTGCAGTAAACTCGGCGTGCTGAAGCATTGTTGCCGCCATGTATATACGATACAACGACATTGAAAGCACGCGAGCACGCGCATGTAGCCAAAGCGCGCCGTCCTTTGGTGGGAGCGGCTTGGGTTCGCTTACGAGAGGAACGATGAACGACTTCTGAGGATCCACAGCCCCTGTGATGACTAGGAAGCGCTTGACCTGATCTAGAGCATTGCGCACCATGTCACAAAGCTCCGGGATATTGACCAGTTCAATAGCCTGGGCGGGGACGTCGGCGTTGTTGGATGCGTCGGAAAGCTTGGCATTCGCCGCACAATCTAGGCGCGCACGCACTTCTGACTCGAAGGCAATCCATGCATCTGTATCTTTTGACTTTGTGTTGTTCTTCTTGAAAACACGAATGACATCGTCAGAGCAAACGTTTGTTGTACCTTCCCAAATGGTAAGTACCTGTGCGTCACGTAGGATTCGAGGGATCTTGGTGTCCTCCATGTATCCAGCGGCACCAAAGAGCTCGATACCCTCACTGCAGTAGACAACGGCAGTCTTAGCGGTGTACAACTTTGACAACGGAGTCAAAATGCGAAGCAGCGCTTGTTGACGGATGTTTGCACGCCTTGCTCCCTCTGAGACTGGCTTCTTCGCCGCGACTTGGCGCTCGAACTCCTCGATTTGACCCTGAACTTTTGCTACTTCGAGGGTGACATAAAGCATACCACGGTATTCGACGTCGAGTTCTGCCAGGCCTTCCAAATGCAGGGGGTTCTTCGCCAAGAGACTTCCGAAGACGAATCTTCGGTGTGCGTAGTCACGCGCCATTGCAAGCATGCGGCGCAGGTATCCCACTGCTGAAACAGAGTTATGAAGACGAGTGATGTTAAACAAATGCGCGATTGTTGCAACTCCTCGCCCAGGCTCAGACAGTAGGAATGCTGGAACACCATCGAGCTCAAGCTCTGCAGTGGGTAGTTGTTTTGTGCCTAGCTTTTGTTTCAGTCGCTGGACACGAATGCCCTGGAGCTTGCCCGTATTGGGGTCACGTAGTCGGAGGAGGAAGCAGGACAATGGATACTGCTTGAAATCCACGGAGTCGTCACCGACCTTAAAGTCGTCAGGGACGATGCGTGCAAGGGCAACCGAAACTTCAGCATCAACGGCCGACGTGAACCACTTGAAACCGTATAACTTGTAGGAACCGTCAGGTTGCGGGCGGGCAATGGTTTTCGTCGACATGCTCACGTCCGAGCCACTAGCCTGTTCGGTCATCCACTGGCCAGACGTCCAGAACTGCTTGCCATCCCTCGAAGTCAGGTGCTCAAATGCCTCCTTAGCAAGAGGCTTGGCCTTCTCGGGAACGCTGTTGGTCATGAGGAGCAGCTCGAGCAGTCGAGCGGCACCGTCTGTCATCGCAAGCGGGCAGGAATACATACCCGAGCTCGGGACGTACATCAGTAGCTTTGCAAACTGCTGGAGGCGAGAAACATAGCTCGCACCTTTCTCGTAGGCCAGAGCGACCAGGCCTTCCTCTGCCGAAGCGACGTGCTCAGCCTTCCATGCGGCAGATGTCTTTACCTCATCAACTCGAACTCCGTACTCGTTGAAGGTTCGCAGGGTGGGCTGTATCATGACATGTGGGTAGGGGAGAATGTATCGGGTAGCGGAAAGGGGCTTCGTAAGCGCATCAAGTCCAGCATGCGATTTAGAGTGCACAAAGCTGTACAAAGCTGAGCACAGCGAAGTCAATCGAACCAGACCAAGGTGGGACTTGATCATATTGATCCTCAAGTGAGATTCGTGGGGATTCACCAGCCATCACTCAAGGTGAGCCGAGATAAATCAGAAGTGAGACTCTCCTGAGGGTCCATACGCGTCGCCCCGTTCTGTAACACCAGAAACAACGTACCTGGTTGTCCTCACATTCGTGAGCAAGCTGTAGCAAGTCCGTAACGGCTCGCTGGCCGAAGTGAGTAAGATCAGCCTCGACGCGAGCGAGCTCGCGCTGGTCCGAGATGAGTCTCCTGAGACACGCCCGCAGCGCAGAGTCCTCTAGGAAGGCGTTTCCGAGGTGGGGCGGGGTCTGGAAGAAGAAGTGTCCCTTAGGAAGCGACATCAGCTCTAGTTTTGAGGGTAATAAGTGTGGAGTGAGTGAAACGGGGATGGATTTAGGCCTTCATGAGTGTAATGTGTTAGGTATTCAATTAAACTTAGCAACCTGTATCCTGCAACCTACTGCTTCAGTATACATTCCATTGTCCAGATACTCCTCCTCCCCATCGGGGACGAAAGTATTCTTTCACCCCACACGTAGGGACTCTCCATCCATGGCAGCGACGGTCGCCGATGGAACGGTTGTTTTCCCGCACCCCGGACCCCGAACCGTAGGGCTTGAATTTCCGCATTTTTCCACTCGAACAAGGCGATTTTCTGAGCGCTGTTTCGCATGATTATGGGATTATTCCGCCGTGACACTTGTGCAAGGGAATGCAGTATCACTCAGACTATAGAACCATCCTCGCAGGACCCCTTCATCACCGCTTGAACCACAAGAAAAACTCGTCCAACACCTACCCCCGAAATAGCTTTTTCCGATTGACTCCTGCCACACCGCCGTTTCGCGACGCTTTTGCTGGATCGGACACGTTTGTAAAGTGTCCTGCAGGGGAGAATGAACGGACAAGCGATGCCACGCGTGCAGATCCATATCTGATCCGCGTTCTCCCATCCTCTCCCTCAACACAATGTAGATGTCCCAGGGACGGTTGTTCGGTTCTGTGGCGTCGGCGCTCGTTCGAGGCGCGGCCAGGAAGCTAGCCACGGGTTCCAGCTTCTCTCATCATGCCAGCGCCGCGGTGAGCACTGCAGCTTCACGCTCGTTCAGTGTTGCAACCATGAACGGTGCTAGCTCGACTACTGTTGCAGGTCTCAAGCTCAAGTTGAACATCAACACCGTTACTCGCACGACTCTTGCGGCATTGAACGCAGCGCAGCCCAAGAAGTGCCCCACATACCCACCTGCGAACGTCCAGGTGTCCATGTTCTCCACGGAGGTCTCCTCGACGAGCCCCTCTGTCCAGGCCGAGGTCGATGCGGCCTTGACTTCAACTTCAGCATCGGAAGAAGAGGATGACGCAAGGGCACGCATAGCCTTCCTGACTGAGACCGGCAGGCAGGAAGGCCAAACCAATGTATCAGCTTCAACCGGTTCATCCGCATCATCTTCCTCGTCAAAGAACACCGTTCGCAGTGAAAAGCTCGCAATGGCTATGAAGACGAGCTTGGATCAGGAAATGCTCAAGAATGAGGTCTTGGAGAACACCGGTAAGGACTACAACCGTCTCCAGGCTGGTTTCGACAAATTGGTGCCTGAAGCAGCCCATGACCCCGTCCTTGCTAAGGACCTCACATCCATTTTCGAGTATACTTCATTGCGCACTGGCTCTGCTCGAGAAATGCGTAAGGCTCGCATCAAGTCGATTATCGAGCACTACCAACGACGTGAAGGTGATACCGGTTCAACCGAAGTCCAGATTGCTGTTTTGACAGAGCGCATTGCTGCAATCGAGGAACACCTGCGTGTCCATCACAAGGATGTTCAAGTCAAGCGTGACTTTAGCATCCTCATTCATCGCCGCCGCAAGCTTCTTAATTACTTGCGCCGTCAACGTTTCCGTACCTACCAGGTCCTTGTCCGTGACTTGAACATCGATGAGGAGGCAATGGCCAACGTTGGTCGACTCCCTACCAACCGACCATTCTTGCCTACCCCTGGTCGTGATCCCAACCGACACGAGAAGCTCAAGCGCAAGTCGCGCCGTGCTTAAATTTTGTTCTTTTGTATTTTCGTGCGGCTGTGGCCTGTGGTTTGCTTCGCGCACATTCGCATGTTTGACGCACCAACCTTAGACCCGCACTTCCCGTGTATACCATGATTGAATCAATCACCAGTTGTAATTCGTGATGCAATACATCAGCAATATAGTAGTTTAGGTTAGTCTAACACAATACGTTCATGGAAGCGATTCGCTTTTTGTGTTGTATTTATGTATAAACTAGACTCAAGCAAGCAGCGTGCTACTTACTACTGTTTGAGGTTTCAGAGCCTGCCTCTTCTGCATTTTCGGGTTCTGCTACTTGAAGCTCCGCTGTTGACCATCCCACAGGATCTTTGACGGATTCTTGCACAACTGCCATTGCCTTGAACAACTCTCCCATCTGCGCAGGATCGACGAGTCGATTCACGTTCATCCAGAAGTTATGCTTTTCCTCGTCAGTCTGAAGATTGTTGAGCAACACCTCGAATCGATGTTCAATCCCCAGCTGTTGGAGCAACCTGCTTTGAGTAATTGCTGGATAGACGTTCAATTTGTGGAGCTTCGGAAGGGGCTTATTCATGATATCACCAACCGCAGCATTGTCCTTATCTTTTTCTTCTTGTGGTGGTCGCAGCGCAACTTCACGCATGTGAGCCTCGAACATATCTTTGGCCGTTGGAGTGCGGAAGTCCCTTCTCTTTTGACGCTTTGGTAATATGCCCAAAGACTCAAGCGCCTTGCGGTACTCCTTTGAACCCTTGGGTGCAGCCAGTAGTGCATCAACCTGATTCTGTGTTCGGCGTGTTACTGCCGCAAGTGCGCCAAAGTTGACGTGGGCAGACAAGTCTACCAAACCTGGTTCCGCGAGAACGTCTGCATGCTCATGGCCTTTAATACCCATGACACTGAGTGGGCGTGAGATCTTATCAGCGAATAAGGGGAGCAGAGGTGAGGTTTCTGGACCTGAGGCTGGTGTCGCATCAACAAATCGGAAACCGGTGTCGTTGTCACCATAATCAACTACCAATGCACCACCACCGTTTCGAATGAGTTTCATAGCAATTCGTTCCATCCACATGAAGGCCTGTGGCGACACTTCATAGGTGTCACCAATCTTTGTAGAATGCATACCGATCATGTCTTTGGAGTCTGTTACATCTGGAGTCTCCACATTCGTCGGAGAGACTTCCTGAATCTGGGCGCTTTCGCTGGTTGCGGTCGCTTCTTTCTTCTCCTCCATTGCAACGGTGCTTTCGGCTGCCTCAGGTCTCTCACTCTTTGCTTCCTCCATCATGGGAGCTGTGGGAATATGTCGAGTTTTCCGGTATCCAAACTTAAGGATCTCTTCGCGCTCGCGATTCTGCTTCTCGATTGCGGCCTTGGCTGCGGAGTCAAGGGAATTCATGGCGGTAACAAATGAACGTGTCGCAGGTGTGGGTCCGGGTGAGAGCACATACTTGAAATGGTGAGGGCCAGGGCCTGCATCGATGTCCACGAGGATCTCGCACCAGCCGCGCTCTGTGTACTGGAACTGGTGCACTGGAAGCGCATCGAAGAATTCGTTTGCAATTAGGATGTAAGGCGCGTCGTCAGGGATAGATTGCAGCGTCCAGTGCCATGAAACCGGGATTTGAGGCAACTTGGCGTCGGTCTTGGGGTCATTGAATATACTGGTGTCTGCAGATTTCTCATGCTCTGAAAACTTGAGTGGCTTGGGATCTTGAGGCGTGTAAACACCATACACAAGCTGTTGACCCATCTTTCGTTCCTCGGGAGTCCAGTCTTGGTTTGCAAGGGGGGTCTCATCATGCTGATCATGGCTTGTGGTTGCTTCCTGTTTGTTATCCTCATTAAGAACAACACCCAGCTTAGCACGCTGTCGCTCACGCATCTTCACTGAGTTCTCCACGAGACAAACGGACATGGCACGATAGAACTCGGGGAACCTAGTCGCTGTCTCGAGAATGTCCTTCATCAAAGTGCCTCGGCCAGGACCCAACTCAACCAATCTGAACTTTGTAGGTCGGCCAAGTTTCATCCAGAGCGAGACGCACCACACACAGATCATCTCACCGTAGATGGAAGCCAACTCAGGCGAGGTGATGAAGTCAGCGCCCTGCCCACCGATCGCCTCACGACGCATGTAGTATCCGTGCTGAGGGTGGCCCAAAGCGAATTGCATCCACTCAGCCATGGACAGCGGGCCGCGCAGCAGAATCTGCTCCTTCAACTCGGCCACCAGAGGCGTCTCGGGCGACTTCTTCACCGGCGCGCCACTCGCATTCGCCTCCGCAGCCGCGGCGTACGGACTTTTGCCCGTCTTGTAGAGCCCGCGGCGATCGATTGCGGCGCGGAATTCGCGCAGCGGCCTCATTGGTGCGCCTGTAATCGGGTCGAGAATTCTCGCATCACCCGTCTGACCCTGCTGCTGGTGTGCGGGGTCTTCAAACGGCACTCCAGGGCGACTCGGAGAATCGGTCCCAAAGCTACGGTAGGAAAAGTGAGTATATCTCGTGTTGCAGGCATATGACGGAGAAAAGACTCCGTAGGCGTGACTTGGGAGACGGGTACCACGTGTTTTTGTGGCTATCCGCCTCAGCATTGCCGTCGCTCGTTGCATTTCAGGTTCTTGCGCATGCTGTGTTTGCGAGCCCGGTGTGTGATCTCATCCACCAAGACCTGGAGTATATGTAGATCCCGAACTTGCCGGGCAGCACCTGTCACTCAATTACTGCAGCTGATACATCGCACTGAGACTAGCCCACTTGTGCAGTGACTCGGCATCCGGCCGAGGCCGACCCTCGCCTCCATCTTGAAAAGCGCCGCTTGGCGGGGATTTTTTCGACTTCGAGCACACAATCGACATCGCTGGATTACGGGGAACTGCGTCGCGCGGGACCCTAGAAAGTCGTCCAAGTGAGGGATCATCGCGGCACGAAGCGTGCCATAGAGCGCAGCAGATGGGCATCAAGGGCCTGCTGCCCGCGCTGAATGATATTATCCACGTATCGCACCTCGAAGCGTTTCGGGGTAAGATCGTCGCCGTTGACACGTACGCGTGGCTGCATCGCGCTGTCTATGCGTGCAGTTTAGAGTTGTGTCTCGGTGAGACAACTGAGCGCCACATTGAATGGTGTCTCCAAAGGCTCGCCTTGCTAGAGGCTTATGACATTAAGCCTGTCTTCGTTTTTGACGGGGAGCGACTTCCGCTCAAGCACAACACCGAGGCAAGCCGCGCTGCGAGTCGCCAGTTCAACCTTCAGCAGGGACATGCTTATCTTCGTGCCGGCAACCGTGAAATGGCTATCCGTCACTTTCAAAGAGCTGTCGATGTTACTCCCCAAATGGCGCGGGCTCTGCAGAAGCGTTTGCGAGAGTGGCTCGAAGCGAGGCGAGAGCACGACCACCAACACCAAGAAGAGCAGGATCAAGTTGATGCAGCTCAGCAGCGGCAGGGCCATCAGTCAGATGGACTGACAAGCTCGGGGACAGCACAAAAAGGAGATCCTCTAAAACAACTCGAGAAATCATTTCAGGCCCCAGGAGTGATCGTGGCACCCTATGAGGCAGACGCGCAGCTCGCCTACCTCAGCCGAAAGGGTCTCGTCGAAGCAGTCATTACGGAGGACTCGGATTTGATTGTGTATGGATGTCAGAAGATCATTTTCAAACTTGAAAACAGCGGCATGTGTAGGACACTGGATGCTAGTGACTTGCCCAGATCGGCTCTACTCGCTCCATTTCTCCCACAACTCAATGCTATTTCCAATACTTATGGATTAGACAGCAATGCATCGAGCCTTAGATTGAGCCCCCCACTACGTTCTGACTCAGATCTCCCCGCCTTAGCAGCTCTCAAGACTCGATTAGCCGCATGCTTCAGACAAAACGGAATCAGTGCAGATGACGCCTGGCGTATACAGAAGTTGGCCGCCTTGGAACGAACCATTCAAGTTGCCCCGATAGCAGATGCTGAAGCAGGTGCACGCTTGATTGCATCTACTCAGGGGTTGTCGCCCCATCTCTTGATTCTGCAGCTCATCTGTGCATTGGCAGGCTGCGACTATCTCGGGTCAATGACCGGCGTGGGAATCATGTCAGCAAGAGATGCGACGCTACGCGCAATTGGAGACGTTCCAGCTGTTCTCGAAGCGCTAAGAAAGCACTCTTTGGCACTCTCGAGTGTTCAGCGCATCCTCCTCGAGAAGCCACAGTCGAATGAGCAGCAAGGCAGTAGTAGGCAAAATGCGCTACGAAATGCCTGGAGCGCGCAGGAGCTATGGTGGTCTCGCATGTGGCGAAGCGTTATCGAGCCAGATTTGCTCTTACTACATGATGTCAAGGCCGCCACTGGCCCTGAGGTCGAGCAGAACTCGACTTCTTTGACTGTGTTACTTGGTGAATTTGAGTCATTCTACGAAACCTCGCTCCCGACATTACTAGCTGCCCAACCTTGCAGCTGGCACGTTTGCCCTGATGCTGCCTTCTACGCAGCTCTCGCTTTCCTCGCGGTGAGGGAGCTCTCGCGACAGACGAGTACTAAGACCGCGTCATCAAACTCTACTCCACTTTCTCCCACAGGCCAATCATCGTTCTCAGCACTGCCGGCCACTTCATCAACAATTGGCGAAAATCGTACAAACCTTCAACGTACAGCCTCGCCTACGAGTGTGTTTGGTGGGTCTCCGATTAACTCTTTTGACAGTGATTCGAACCTGTCGCCAGGCGGATCGTCAGGTAGAGCCGACCCATCGAGCAAACAAGACGAAGTACCTGGTGAAGCGGAAATCGATCATTTTCTGTCACTTTTTGTAGTTCACTCGACCCCCACTGCTTCAATCACATTGAGTCCGTTAGCATCCCCTTCCTTGTCTGATCCAATTGCAGATTCGCCAGGGGGAGATGACTCACGATGTGCCGACTCGTTGACAGCGAAGTCAGGTGGGTTCGAGGTTGGTGTCGACGACATTGACGATATTGCGAATGATCCGACTCGCACGGGTTATAGGGGATACGCTCCTAACGAGTCGGCAAACTCACACTTGTGGCCAGCCGGAGCAAGCCTCAGATCCCCAAGTTCATCTCAAGTACTAAAAGCATCGGTGGATATGCTAGGCTTAGAGACAACCCGTATCACAGTTCAAAGAAGTGGTGGGAAATCCCACCGTGGCATCGCATCTCCTGTTTCATTAAGTGGATGGGGTCAGGATGTTGATGAGATTGATGACTTCGCGGAACTGCTGAATTCTCAGCCTGAGCTCAAGACCCAACGGTTAAGCGCCTCGGAAAATCCACAGTTGGAGTACGACCCAGATGCGCGCATTCCGCTTCCTCTCAATGTGCTGAATGGATACGCGACCCCTTCTACATTCGATTTGCTGCAAAGGACAGGTCGTCAGGCACTGCTCCCACGAACCTCGCTTATTAATTACGCTCGAGGCGTGCTACGGTGCTTGTTGGCCTTCAATCACCAAGTCGTATTTGACCCTCATCTTCGGAAGCGGGTGCATCTCAGCACGTTTCCAAGCCAGATAGAAGACCCCACTTTGGTTTTGGCGGTGGGAGCACGAGCTCGCAGACAAGCAAGACTTCACATGCAAAACAGGCTCCGACAGTCGTCTCAAGTGCAGCCACAAGCGTTCATCCAAACTCCTGCACCGCGAGTGCAGCAAGGACCGTCTCCTCAATCTAACTCAAACTCGCTTGTGGGGGAATCGAGGCCAGTGACAATCGCGCTTTCCTCGCATCCCGATTCAGGTGAAAGTACGAAGGTCTCTCTCATCAACATTCTGAATAGTGAGGGGAAAATAAGTTTTGGAAGGTCGCGCTCACCTTCTTCGGCTGCTCTACAGTTACAGCTCGGAAGAATAGGAACTGAGAGAATATCGCTTGGAAAAAGAAGCACGAGTAAATCAAGTGGATTCTTACCCATCGTGAGCACTACTGCTTCATCGGCAACGAAGTCGAACACAGCTCAGATGTTAGTTTCAAGCGCATCAACAAGCCCGTTCGAACTTCCGCTCGCAACAACGAGCGAATTGGAAGAGCAGCCCATTCAACCAAGCCACGAGCCGTGGCGTAGCGAATCAAACCTCACGGAAATTAGTGCTAGCCCTCAAAACCAGGCAAGCGGTTCATCCAACGAGAGGTCAGAAACGCCCACAGACCCAACCATAGCAGGGGTAAATCACACATTATGGTCACTCGCGTCACTAAGTCCCCTGTCACTGTTTGCAGCGTTGAAGGAGGTACTACTCGCGACTTGTTTGCACCTTCGCCCAGTTTCGAGGCGCGATGCGTGCCAATTGACCGAACTGGCCCGTGGTGGACCAGGGGGCTATTTGGGATGGAATCTAACTACGAGTAGAGCACGAGCGCACGCCTTGGGGCTATTGCATCCTGAGACGCTGGTTGATCCAGACATTCTCAGGCTGGAGGAGAAATCACATCCGTCAGAACGCAGGTTTAGCTACCAGGCATTTAACGATTTGTCACCCCTAGAACAAGAAGCTTTGTCCGAACTCGAACAAGAGGACGCCGCGGTAGTGTCATCACGAGTTTCAAAGTTGCATGAAATAACTGTCATGCATCAACAGCCTCTGCCTTTGATGCTGGGAACGAAGAGAAATCAGGGTCACCCCGCGGAGAACTCCGGCACACGAGTCAAGCTTGAGTAGAATTACGAACTTGTACCTCAATACAACGCGATTACATATAGTGTAAATTTATTCCGAATTAAGCAAAGACAAGAGACTAAGGGGATGACTAAGGGGACTGGAGATTGGAATGCTACCTTGAGGGGTAGCATTTGGTACGACTTTTGGTGAACTCCTCTAGGCAGAGGGCACCGTAACCCAAACGACTCCCAGGGTTTCGCCTTCCACGAGATCAAACTGCGTTCTGTCCTTGACAAGTGTCTCAAATGTAGATGAGAATGGCAGTGACAACGCAGGCTCATCAATACGTGCTAAAGTAATTTTGGGTTTCTTTGGGTCTGCGTTGTTATTTGCGATTCCATACTTTGCACACAGTAGGTCAATTGCCTTGCCGACTGTGTGTTTTTTGTTGAAATAAAGCCTCTGTGGCTGTTGATTCCGAACGGATGCAGGCAACAATCGCTCCGACGGGTCACGAGCAGGGAAGACAATGTTGAAGTATATCCGCTGAGAGAACTCCAACTCATCGTCAGCAGTGTTAGGTTTTTGAACTGGTTCCGCATTACGTCGCAGTTTGCTTAGCTCTACAGGTGTTACTCGAACACGGTTTTGGACTGGTGGTGCGCAGTAAGTAACTCCACCTGATGTGCTTACAGCGGCAGGCGCCGAGTTAGATGACTTGACTTCACTCTTTGCAGCAGAGGTGGCTGTGGCTGTGGCTGTGGTTGTGGTTGCAGCAGTGGCGGTAGTGGTGGTGTTACCGGTGGCGGTGTTGGCAGCGGATGTGGTAGCGGTCGCGGCTATGGCCGTGTCGGTTTTCTTTTCAGAAGGCCTCGATGCAAAGAGACTCCTTAGTTTGCTCAATGCGGTGCTGACTGCTGCAGATGGGGCTGAGGCTGGGGCCGGATTTAGCGACGGGCATGCATGGTCCGTCGGGAATCGATGTGTGAGGCAAACCTGCTTTTGACACTTGGGACACACCAGAGTGGAGTACTTGTTGGGATTCCCGCAAGTAGGGACATCACATCGCAAGGCCTGTTTAATCCGTTGTCGCTGCTCTTTGTCATCCAGCAGGTGGCTTTTACATCCACTGAGGATGTGTGCATTTACGATCGCGTCAGGCACGCCGTCGAGCGGGACACGCACGTACTGGTCACAAATGGGGCACTTGGGCATTGTGTTCTCGTACTCGATCTTGAAATAGCACTCGTGGTCCTCGTACTTGAAGTGGTCTGCGCAGAAGGTACGCTGACATTTGTCACAGTCACTGGGAAGATAGTCCTCGCGCCGACATGACGGATATGTGCAGTGTTTTCCAATCGAAAGTACACCCTGAGACTTCTCCTCGAGTTGCCTTCGTGCCTCGAGGGCCTCTTTTCTGCGCTGTTCCTCCGCGGGGTCCACGTAGGACGGCTTGAAGTCTGGTGACCAGCTGAAATACGCCATGCACTGTCTGATCTACGTGTTGTTCTCTGAGTTCTATGGTGAAAGGCGCTAGAGATGAGTAGACACTGGGGGAAGAAACCGAGAGGAATTGGCAGTGAGAGTGAGTTTCACTCGAGATCCGACCCAACACGATGGTTTCACGAGAATCCGACTTGAACAATACATCGCACCAACGCACTGCATGTCCTGACGCAATTCGACCCACGGGCATGGCGCAGATCGCGAGATCTCATGCGTATCGAACCCTGCACGAACCACTGGTCCAGAGTGTGTCATCCGGATGTTCCGTCGGAGTAGGGGGTGTCGGAATAGTCCCGTTCCTCAAGCAGGTGGATGGAGTCTCACCCGGGTGGATGGAATCATGCCGGTTTTCGACTTTTTGGCCTGGAAGCAGGGGGGAAGAGAGGCGATCTTTGCGAGGCTCTAGCGCGACGAGTGCCGTTTGCAGAGGGGATTTGTCGCCGTAGAACTCTCGAGAGCACCAGTATTTGCGCGCCTGCGCCACAATAGCGAGCAGCTAGTTGGCGCATTGACTGTTTCGCAGGCCGGTAAGCTCGGTTTATGCTGACTTGGACACAGCGTCTCGGACCGATACACCGCCTAGGCCACGCACTGCGCACATTTGCACCAGTTCTATCATCACCTTCATCACATTGGTTGGGGTGTAACGTATCGACACCTAGTTCTGCGTCTGTCGTGACTTGTCGCAGCATGTCTGACGCTGGCTCCCCTACGAACCATGCTGCGGGTCCAAGCCCAAGCCAGCCCGGCACCGCCGGCGACGATAAGCACAACCAGAACCACAGACGCGGCGGAGCAAGGAAGCCCTGGTGGTGGCAGCGGCGCCACAACAACAAGAACAAGGATAAGGACCAGAACATCCGCAATGAAGAGGGACAGGAGGGTAAGGAGGCCAAGGAGGGTAAGGAGACCGAGCAGTGCTTGGCGGAGACAAGCTCAGACGGCCGAATCGAGATTATTGGTGGGCGGCACTATCGGAAGAACGTTGTTGGCGATCCTATTGTAGACGACCCGCTTTTTTCGGGTATTCCACCCACCACAAGCGGAACCTCGAGTGGAGCGGCGGGAGCCGCAGCCGAGGCCGATGGTGGTGTCGTTGCCGTCAATAGTTCGAAGCCGCCTCGTCACGGCCGTCGGAAGCCGGGTCCTGCCAGCAAGGAAGGCGTGACACAACCAGCTGAGTCAAAATTAGATGTGGTCCCTCCGGCTGCCGAGAAGACTGTGGCCGCTGAGAGCTCTGGAGAGAGCAAAACCGAAGCCAAGGAAACGAAGGGTGCCAACAATCAGGACAAGAGGGGTGACAAGTTGGCCGATTACACTCACTTCATTTCGCTTCCCATCATGGCTTCGGAGTCAATGGTGTCAGACGAATCTAAGGGTACGTCAACGAGTGAACCCACGTTTATGATGAGGTATCGCCAGGAAACTTACTGCAGATTAAGGAGTATTAAGACCATCGATCCTTCTATCGTTCTTCCACCTGCACGACTTCACATCACGCTATTTATGCTCACTTTGGACGAATCCAAGGGCGAGGTAGAGCGTGCTGCAGAAACCCTCAAGCGCTGTGAGCCCTTGATCAAAGCCGCCGTCGATACGAGCAATATTCATCTGAAGATGCGTGGCATCAACACGTTTGCTGATCGGAATCCTAAGGGAGTTGGGGTACTCTTCTTCACACCCGAGGAGGTAAAGTCAGAGCAGGAGTCAGAATCAAAGTCCAGTGGACTACTCAGCGGCCCCACTCAGGCATACCGTCAGTGCCCGACTCTCTCACGGATCGCCGCGATTATTCGCGATGAATTCGTCAAAGACGGGCTGCTTAGCAAAGAGGAAGTGGTAAAGCAGAGTCTTGGCAGTGATCCGCAGGGCCTGGACTACAACATAATCTGGCACTGCACCGCCATGAACATGCGATTCTACGGTCGCAGGTGGAATGAAGATGAGCTTGCAGGTGCGACACTTGAGCTTCCGCTCGAGAAGGAGAAAGTCGACGAGGATACGACACCTGATCCAGTCGACACGACGGTGATTCTAGAGGGTGAAAATATTCAGGGTAAGACCAACAAAAAGTGGCGTGGTCGTTCAGGAAAGATCGATGCGCGCCAGATTATTCTCGACTATGCACGAACCGACTTTGGTGTACAGCGTGTGGGCGCAATTCATCTGTCGCGACGTGCTCCTCAGAAAGCGAACCTTCCGCAAATGGGACTTGCAGATATTGCGGTTGCTCGAGAGGTCTACGCACGAGAGAAGGGCGCCAAGGACTCCTCCTGCAAAGCAGACGAGGTCCCTCTTAAGGAGCTTCCCATGATGAGGGTTATCAAGGGTTACTATATGTGCGAGGCCCAGATCGCCTTCCCATAAGCAGAGTAAAGTTTTACAGGTAGAGTAATACAATGAGTGAATGAACGTTTCCATAACGCATTGCCTAAAGAGGCACACAGCACAAAGCACCCAGCAGTGGTACGTCCTGCGCCGTATCGGCCAGTCATGAAGTCGGCCCGATTGGCCTGCCGAGCTCATACTCCCTCCTGGAGTGTGAAATCTTGAGTCATTCGCATTGTATGGTGAGTTTTGCATCGCGACGATATTCACTGGATCCAGCCACTGCACTGACGCCGCATTTGCTGACCACGACATATCCGTCTTTGACAAGCGCAACATAACCTTAACACAGTGCCACACTGACTGGTTTGTGCGGGATACTCGAAAAAGTCTTCACCCAAGATTCGTTCGGCACGCAGTAAGGGATAGCGTGTGTTCGAACATCAGGACCAGTATTATGGGTTCTTATATCCCACTCGGGTCCAAGACGTGCTCCCATATTGGATCCGTTGCACGAGTACGCGTCTGCGGCACTCCCGAGTGCTCAGCGTGCACAGGTGGTCCACACCAGTGCCCCGAGGATTTCAGCCCCTGTCTCTCAGCGGTGTGCTACGCGGATCTGCTCGTGGTGCAGGATGCAACCCTTATTCGTGCTGCTGTCGCCGACGTGAATAAGATGCCAGTGCCTGAGTGCCAACTGACCACGCTCCTGATGGAATGTCGGCGACGGATCGCATCAGCACTCAATATGCGGGACCGAGTAGACCGCGTCTTCAAAGCGGTAGCCAAAGGGTTTGAAGCAGCCTCAGCCAACTACACCCGAGCCAAGGAGCAGGTTTCCCAGCTTGCAGCAGGCGATTGCAGGCTGGGTACAGAGTATTACCCTCAGTTGTTCACCTTTGGGAAGTTCATTGATACCGAGTTCAACCGGACTAAGCGTCAGCGCGAGGATCAGGTCAAAGCGGCACAGCTACTGAGTCCACATTTCGAAGCGGTCCATTACGCTAGCCATTTGCTTCAGGCATTATCTGATAAGCTGCAGCAGGCGGGTCTAATCAAAGACGAGCAGGACGACAAGAAGGTAGATGCTGAGGAGCTGGATAAGCTCCTGGGTGACGTTATTGCGGAGGCTCCTACCACGGCGCATCTCGACATTTCCACAACATTCCGCAACGACTTCAGACCGTCGCTTATGCAATTCCTGAAGAGTCTCGAAAACTATGCAATCGTGGTGTCGAATTTGCCATTCCTTGACTATGCCTTGCTGCGGTATTTGCGACTTTCGCCATACGAGAAGAAGTTTCAACTCACCTCTCAGTACTTCTATGCACAGAGAGACCATCGACCGGATTACGTTGGTTTGCCGACTTACGGCTTTACACGTGCCCTCTTAGACACAGGCCTTGCGCCATGCGCTCTGTCACATGACATCATTGCCGCCCCAATTAAGTTGAAGCCCACAGACTTCTCTCGTGGCACTTTTGATCAATTACCCAAGATTATTTTCCCGCTGCAGAACCTTCGCGCACATGAATGGGCATGTAGGCTTGAGGAAGAAGGCGAGTATGCCCTAGGCACGGCGGCGCGTTTCATTCTCGAGCAACCCATGTGCGGTTCGAAAACATGGGCAGATGAATTTGGAGGACCCACTCGAGCTTCATTGAACTCGGGTGAGGTGATCTCGAACCTAACTGAACTTATCGAAGGCAAGTATGACATGGTTGCATTGACCGTCCTGGTTGGTCTCCATCAGCTATCAGCAGAGCCCCATGACAAGTCGGTATCCAATCCAGCGAGAAGTGTGTTGGAGAAATATTTCAATTCAACTCCATGTTCGTATCCCATCTTAGTACGCAGATGGCATGCTCTCAAGTATCTGCAGGGCGAGAGTCGCGAGAAGGCTTTGGAAGCGTTTAAGCGCATCGCTTCTCGTAACGTTGGATCAGCGATTTGGAACCAGGCTGCGCCATATCTCGAACGAACGCCGTCACGCCGCAATGACCCAGATGACTCAGCTACTGTGGCCAAGATGCTTGCTTTGGCATCAGATCCTGAGTTACCAGAGCCATTTCCCAGAGCAGGCCTGACCCTTGCCGTTTCGATTCAGAACCGCTCCGCCGCCGTATCCGCTGTCGAGGAACCAGTGTTCCTGCATAGCAAAGGTGCCGTGGCTGTGAATATCAGGCTTTGGCGCGCTGCTCTTGCAGGTGTACCTCGAGCAGCGCATGAATTAGCAAAACGATTACTTGGCGATGTCACGGCTCCCGGTTCACCCTACGAAGCATTTTGCTGGTATGCCCACGCGGTTTTGGAAAAAGCATCCTACTCAGATATAGTCGCGTTCTTTCGTAATCCTGAGATCGCGATCCCGATCTTTCCCAAGCTACCGTACGCGCAGGTCAATGAGCACAAACCAGCAGATCTTGGACACTTCCTTAAGGCTGGGGCCAAAATTGAGATCCTTGGCACCACAGATTACGTCACAGACTATACTCGGATGGAGAGTGATACAAAAACGGTTATCCATCCGCTTGCTCACTTCGCGCGAGAGGTCGCATGCTTATTTGCAATTGTATTCAGGAAAGGTGGTGATATCGAGGCCTTAGAAAAGGTAATCGAAAGCAATCCAGGACTAAATCCGTTGAATGCTGAGGAACTAACGTACGACACGTGTGTGCTGAGCGCTTGCATCTCACTAATCACGAGAGGCTTGGCATTCGAGTCCGGTAAGGCTCACTCCGAGCTGGAGCAGGAAATTGTAAAATATGTAGAGCTTCCTCCTTCGAACGTTGCCAATCCTGAGGTTTTCAGTCTCGTTGAGGAAATGCGGGAAGCTGCACGCTGCTTTGGTGTCGCAGGGGAGGCTGATTCTAGAGCTTTGTATCGCTTTGTGCAGCTTTTCATGTTCTTTGCGGTACGCACTGGAGCTCTCTCGCAGGAGGAAGCATGGGCAGAAGTATGCAAGTTACAACGCCACGGTGGAGAGTGCACTGAACTCATGATCCTGTCGGCACTGCTTGATACGCTTGATATTCGTGGCAAATCAGCATTGCGCTTTGCCTCAGATGACATCGAGGAAAAAGCAATATGGACAGCATTGTATCGGAAAGGTATTGGACACAAGGTGTTCTCAGGTTTGGGAATTCGACCCTGTGCAATACATCAGAAGCTGTTGCGCTGCATTGCTCAGAATACTCTCTCCCTGGAGGAAACGGAGCGCGAACTCGTTGGGACTCTATACTTTAATGCATGCAAACTGCTTGTGCACTCGAAGAGACGTCTTGTGTTCAGTTTGGATCCAGAGACCTCGAAGTTTCGGTGCACCGTAGCTTCGAGACTCGAGGAGAACCCTATGTGCCTTCTCAGCTCACCTGCAGGAGCTAGATACTTGGAGTTAGTCCGGTCTCCTCCTGAGAATCATTTGATTCCGCTAGCAGGTACCGCAAACGAGGGTCAACTTCTAAGACCGCGCGAGCGCCATGAGGAGCGAACCGCATTCTTCCCTGTTTTGAGCTCGGTGATGAGTCCAAGCTTCCGCGCCAGAGGTTTGACACGAGAGGAGTCATCCCGCCGACAAGTAAGAGACCCTCAGCTTGCAGCGATGATAAAGAAATTAGATTCAATCCTCGTCGAGCGTAAAGAACAAGTAGCAGAACTTGTTCCAGGATACCGGCAACTGATTGCAGACCTAGCCGAAGCCGTCAGAAGCACAGACTTCATTGGTCGACTCCCGACTTCGAAACCATCTGCCGAACAACCGGTTATCTCGGTCTTTGAAAAGTACGCAGAGGCCGAGCGCACCCGACTAGGCGAGAATGCTCGAAGATTGCAAACGCTGTTTGACTTTGCGCCTATCCCTGCTGTGATGTTGGCGAAGCTAGATCTTGCAGCCCTTGAATCCGCCCCTTATTATTACTCGGAATTCTACGTTCCTGAATCAGCCTTCGAGGAACGACTGGCGATTCTGGAGCAAGGTGTTACACTGGGATGCAATCTTGCGGGCAAGCGACTCGCTAAATTGTTGTGCCTTACCTGTCAGGAACTGAACAGGAGTCTTAACAGAGCAGGCACCTACCAAATAGTTCAACAGCTTCCAAGCGATCAAACTCAAGCCATTGATGACTTGATAACTCAGACCTCGCCTGAGGCGGATGTGCATGAACTGTCCACTCAAGTACAGATCTATCTTAATGCCTGTGGCGTACAGCCCCAAACTAACGTCGCACGCGATTATTATCGCTGTGTTCTTAAGCGACTGAATGCGATAGCCCATGCAACTTCTCTAGATCTTACTAGCGAACGGAGAATCGTATCCTCCTACCTGGACCTGCTGAGCCAACACAAGGCGTGAGACTGTCGTCGCTACAATGATTTCGCATTCCTCTCAACAGGTGTTGTACATGTTCGACGGATGCAGACGCTGCTGGGAGGCTGTTATCAGAGTCAGGTCAGCGGACGGATTCTTATATAGGGTACAATAAAAGTCGTGAGATTCATTTCATTTGGACTCCACTGCATCTGCTGCACATCCATTTGGTCGCATCGCCGAGGCGAGCGTACGTCGAATATCAAGTCTTGGTCGGAAATAATCTCATCCACCATGTTGTAGTGACTTTTCGAGCTTGTTCTGCACACTTACCCACGAGCTATATCTCGCTACAGGATGTCACGCCAGATCAAGCCAGCACTCAATCTGAAGCAGTTCATGCTCAGAAGTGAGGTCCTGAGTTTGTACCGAAAGATACTCCGCACAACCTCCCATTTGGACAGTACGTAACCTCCTTCCTAGGAACCTCCTTCCTTGCATAGGCACCTTTCGGCGCGATTTCGCTGATTTTGTCCGCACATCCGCTACACTGCACTGTAGAGGACACTCAGCGCAGCGTTACCGAACACGCTCGCTACTCGTTTGAGTACAGTCGGCACGTTACTGACGAGGAACAGATCCGATATCTGATTGCATGCGGTCGCCGAGAACTGCTGCGTAAGTATATCCTTCGCATCTGTCCATAGTACTCGCATTCAAGTTGATGTGCACATGCATTCCCGTGTGCTGTGCATTTATGTTGTCTACAATTGACGTTGGACTAACATATGCAGATTTGGCTTTATGAATTGAACTCTTATTTAGGGCTCGAAACGACACTCAACATGTGTCGGTGACGAGGGGACAGGGACGTAGCCTTCAGCGGTGGTTGAGGGGCCACGCACATAGAAACTACAAGTCTGGGCTGGCCATCGATATTCAACGACAATCATCGATGCGTTGACCAGGTCGAGACGAACAAATTGCAGCAGTTCAAGTGATTAACTGCAAGGTAATTCCACAATGTACAGTAGCAGTGAACGTTGTTGTATCGAGCTCGCGCGGGAGTTCCCCGTGCAATGCATACCAATTTGATTGAAAGTGATGCTTCAGTGAACATTTACATTACATAATATAGAACCATCGGTAAATCAGTGCCGCATGAGGATGTACGTGCCTGTAGGCCAAATTCGATGAACAATTTCCAACCAGTCACAGCTTACTCAGAGTGCTTACTTATACACCTGAGCACGTTGTAGCACAGGCCGGTCGCACAGTGCACAATGCGACATGCACTCGCCACATTCCATACAGAACATCAAGTGGGCGCATTCCAAGAACAAGCAATTTGCCTCTCTTTCGCCACAATATCGGCACGGGTCGATCAATTTGCTGTGCCGCTGCTCCCATTCCAGATCCTGCGCCAGCTCGGCCAATTGCTTTGCGTTGAGCTACACGTAGAGCAATGCGACGAAAAGAGCGTAAGTATGAGCGATGCATACAAGAGGAAAGCCAATTATAACAATGGAGCACATGACGACCAACAATGCCATTCATTCCATTCGATACATACCTTTGAGCCAGCGCGTCCTTCATTAAATGAACTTGTCTCGTTTGGATCAACATTGGTTAGCACTCCGTGCACCCATTCTCCTTCGATAATCACTTTGCCACGGCTGGCATCCCCTGCACCTTCGACTGTTGATCCTAATCGACTTCGGGCTTGTCTCCCATGGCCATGTGGAACCCCTGCTGCCCAGCTGCCAATATGGAGTGTGCCATCTGCAAAGAGCGCAGCACCTGCGCCCTTGGGAATATCATAGCGCCAATCTCCAGAGTACATCAGTATTTTGCCAGTCCCTAGACCACCCAAAGGACACAACTCTCGGTCGAGTGCAGGCCCAATTGTAGCATAGCGCCGCTCTGCTGCGAATGGGTTCGAAATAGGGAAACCAACAGAATTGTCATCCGCCCGCTTGAACTCAACTGGCGACGCGCCTGACTTAGTTTCATCGTTCTCATTTGTGAGCGATGCTCGTTCGGGGACGAATGTTCTGTAAGCGGGAATGGGATGAGGTGGTGGTTGCTGCGAACCTTCGCCGGACGTCGTCGCAGCTACTGATGTTTCACTGATCCAGCACTTGCCTGCTCCGTGACGTTGATAGAGCTCGTTCAGCCGACCTTGATACATAACATAGTACGACGGGACGAAGTTGGGTTCTGGCGGATTTGCCCAGACTTCACTACAATCATCATCGCATTTACCTAGACCAGGGCTGCCAGACTTATGTGGTGCGGCGAGGGTTGGCGAGGCGCCAGGTTGTGGGTAGCAAACTGTGAAGGTATAGGCTGTTGAAACTGTGCCGTCGGTCCAGGATCCGTCGTACGTAATCACCGTTGTCAACTCAGGAAGGCCATCGTTGTTATCCTTATTAAAAGGCACAAGTTTGATCTTGCAATACAGTTTGCCTCGTCCATGCGGTACGTTATCAACAAAGCTACCTTCGTACCAAACTCCGAGTTTTTCGTTGGCGAGGATGCCCTTTCCGCTGGCACGTCCTCGTTTAAAAGCACCTCGTAATGTAATACCTCCAGGAATCCTTAATGTGCAATCAGGACCATCGGGCTCACCGCGACGGAACTGACCTTTGTACACCACGCCGGAAGGTAGAGTCAACACACCCTGTCCTTCGCGAAGGAACGTGTCGGACATCGGAACCAGTCCTCCAGCAACTCGAGCTGCATTGAACCTCGCGACGGCCGTCCCGGGCGCGAGTTCGTTCAGGGTTGAGGGAATAAGCACAAACGGCAACGATGCAGCTCGAGCAATTTGAGGATTCAGCACAAAGTCCCCTACATAGCGCGCACCCGAAGGGTACACGGCTGTGCCTTGGGTGCAGATGCCATTGTCGAATGTGCCCTATAGAGTTAGAAGTTGAGTCAGATCCCATACAAGAGCACGAAGTGAGGTCCATGTGCTGAAACCATGCATGGGAATGATCGAACGGATCGCAAAAAACTTGAATACACTTGGTTTGGCCATCTCTTTCGACGACTCCCAACCGAATACGCTCGACATGACCAACTTACCTCGTATCGAATGCCTCCGACGGATGTAAACACGGCGAAGTCCATGACCTTGCTACCAAAGTAGTTGCTTTCTAGAGTCCCAATGCGCGAGTGGGACTCGGTTCCGCGTCCAAATGGCTGACCATCCTTCCACATGCCTTCGAAAGTATACTCTCCTAATTTCAATCGGCCCTGTCCGGACCTGACTCCGTGCTCAAAGGCGCCTTCATAGACAAGCTCACCGTCCATCGTTGCGCGAGTAAGCTTGCCATGGCCGTGGCGTTTACCCTTCAGGTACTCACCCTCATAGCGCTCCTGCGTGTCACTGGAGTGCAGACAGCCCATGATCAATCAGCGAACGCACCCCGTTTGTGAGCAATTTGCGGCCAAAACACGAGTCAGAATCGCGGGTATACAAGTGATTCAGCTTGCTATGATAGTCCTCGTGGCAATGGCAGCGTCAGCACAAGTAGCAGGGAGTGAGAAAAGGGCCAAACAGCGATGATATCAAATGGCTTGAGTCGTTGTTTCAACAGTTACTCGAATACCTGAGTCTCGACCATGAGCCATATTCCGACCGTAGAAAGTGCAGGGTACGTAAGCTAGCATGGCTGTATTGACTAATCTGATCATTTTACTTCAGCTCATTTCTCCTATCCGCCCTTTCCAACGTATAGAGAATACTGGTGGAAGATCAAAACCGCTGGCCAGCAGAATTCGGCTGCGCAAGGTAAGTATATCCGGCACGCCCGCGCTGCAAACTGACTCAGCAGATACGGAACGCACTCACGAGTATATTCCCGCACCGTTTTACTCTAGACATCGTTGTTGACAAGAACTTCTCCTCCGCGACCTTCCCTCCCTCGGAGGAGTTTCTCGTAAGGACAGACCCTGAGGTGCGTCGAGACTTCGTGCGGACAATCTCGGCGCAGACGCAGGGTAGCTATATCGAAAACCCATCACTATATGCCATGGATCAGATGTATTCCACCGGCAGCTTCCCCGCGGGCGAGGAGTTGGCCAAGAAAAACCGTCTCAGGTACGAGCCCTGGAACCCTCCTCGGTTCTCGGGGTATCGATCCAAGTAGATCGCCTTGGAGGACAGAGAGGCGGCGTCAGATACTGCACGTGCACACAACCCTTGATTGAAGCTACCTGCAACGGCTTGAGCTCCTCTGCCATCGGCATGACACGCAATGACCTCCGATAAACCCTGAGGCTAGGGACGCGAGCCGTTACTCCCTACCACGACACCTCCATGAGGAATCTCTGAGTACCGGTCGATGAGGGTCGTTGTATGCAACATTTGCCTCTTCAAGTTATGTAGGACATGTACGCGACCCACTCGACTCCTCGAGAGTGAACTAGGCGAATCGTACATATGTTTCAAGAATTCGCTGTCCCGAGGCTTTCTCGAGTGCTGCCTCTGAGGGCAGTCAGGGTATGTTGCCTCGGCCAACACGCCAACTGCAGCGAGGAGGGATATGGTAGACAGAGATTTACACGGAGAACATACTTTCTTGCATGTTCTCCGATTTGTTTGGGGCCGGATGGCCCGATTCACGATCTGGCATAGTACACGGTGCGAGTTTCAATGCTCGGTTTCACCTGACTGCTGGTGCGCGTTTGATAACACATGATCCTGGTCGCCTACTTCTCGCTCCATCACCCGCTTGTCTCATTCACCGAAGTCATACTAGGGCTTGGAGGCGCTGATGCGAGGGAACAGGTAATAGCCGTCGCACGAAGACTCTGTGAGTTGACATTACACCGATGCATTGATAGGGCTAATCCTACCCGCTGGGAAAATGCATGCATGCATCAAAGGAGGGCTGTGAACAGGAACCTGAGTGCACTGCACTCGTCATTTCTCAGAGTTGCTGTGTGAATCCTCCACTGAATGAGCGCCCACGCTGAATGGGTTTATCATTGAATCGTGCACTCCAAATAAATTTTTTCATTCCGCATCGTTGTCCATTTTTCCGAGCAAGTGGAAGTGCAGATGCGTAATTCAATAACTAAGGGGGCGAGTCTTGGATGCTTTTCAGTTGTCCCAATCCCGTACAGGCACGTATCTGTGAAGAATTCTCCTCTTGACTCATGAGTGAGAAGTTGATCAGACTCAATCGAGAATCACAGTGAGCTCCTGAGCAGGTGTTCAAACAGTGAACAAGCAACGTATAGTTACAATGAAATTCCACCGCAAGATTGTAGCCGTTACATTTATACTGGCGATGCTTTTCATCGCTGCCCTTGCCGGGGGTATGAACCTCAAGGGCTTCAAGGGTAAGATGGGACACAAGGGCAAGTGTGCTCCTCAGGTTCAGGCTACACCCAAGTTCCAGAGCACCCCTAAGTTGCAGACTGCTCCCAAACTCCAAGCAGCTCCTCAGGTCCAGGCAGCCCCTCAGGTTCAGGCGGCCCCTCAGGTCCAGGCAGCTCCTCAGGTCCAGGCAGCTCCTCAGGTCCAGTCTGCTCCTCAAGTCCAGTCTGCTCCTCAGGTCCAGTCAGCACCTCAGGTCCAAGCAGCTCCTCAGCTCCAAGACCAGCCTCAGGTCGACAACACCGAACACCATGATGACAACACTCGCAACGTTGTCACGTCACAGGTTCGCGAGGATGATAACATGGACCTGACGGACAACACGAATGATAATGTGCTTCCCAACCTGCCTATCTCTGGTAAGGGCCAATGCGTTGGCAAGTCTTCCATGATTCAGAACAAGGGTCAGTTGGTCGGTAAGTCGAATGTTATTCAGAACAAGGGTCAGTGCCTTGGTAAGTCGAATCTGATTCAGAACAAGGGTCAGTGCCTTGGTAAGTCGAATGTTATTCAGAACAAGGGTCAGTGCCTTGGTAAGTCGAATGTTATCCAGAGCAAGGGTCAGTGCCTTGGCAAGTCCTCACCTATCATCCAGAACAAAGGCCAGTGCCTTGGCAAGTCCTCACCTATCATCCAGAACAAAGGCCAGTGCCTCGGTAAGTCAGCTCCCTTGATTCAGAGCAAGGGCCAGTTCATGGGTAAGGGCAAGGGCCAGCTCATGGGTAAGGGCAAGACTCAGTTTGGAAAGGGCCAAATGATTGGCAAGAACCTCGGTAAGTCTACTCAGATCCAGGCCGCACCTAAGCTCCAGGCCGCTCCTCAGCTTCAGGCAGCTCCTCAGCTCCAGGCCGCACCTCAAGTTCAGTCTGCACCTCAAGTTCAGTCTGCACCCCAAGTTCAATCTGCTCCTCAAGTTCAGAACAGCGCTCAGATGGATGATGACACCAACATGAACGATAACCAGTAATCACACCTAGTATTACTGTTACTTTGGTTATTACCGTGTTTAACACCCGAATACAATCCTCCCCCCCCCCCCACAACGCTTCTAAGCCCATTTGATACGACTGCTAGGCTACTCCTAGCGATACTTAGCCTGCGTTCTAGTTTATTCTTGATTCATGGAAACGATATGCCAGTAATCGGGCATACATTGCGGTCCCAGCTAGATGCCGCTGCCATCATAGTTCCGATTTGTGGCTTTCCGTAGAGGCGGTTGTGGGCTTCATGTCACTAAGTTCCCCCCACTTCATTGGCCATGCGGGGCATCCATTAATCGTCTTGACGCAGAACTCTAGCTTCACGCTATCTGGGGTGTGCTCGTCGTTTTTAAGCAGCTCAACAAGCTTTTCATCATAGTCTTCCACGAGTTCCTTGTGAAGCTTCCTCCAAATGGTTCGGATGCGATCCATAGATGGTCCTTCAAAAACGCCGTAGAACGAAACGTCAATGTCCTTGTCGTCATCCCTGGGCTTAGAGTCGGATGAACTTGGCTCGCGCACAAGACGAACGTGTTGGGGATTTCTGCCGGTTCGCACGAAGCCTACATCTCCCCACCACGATTTTGAATGCTCGGCGTCAATCACGGAGTAGAGGAACGGCTCTGAGTAGGCATACGCGACAAGGCGTTTCTCGTCCAATCGGTATCGAGTCTGGACTTTGTAAGGGTGCTCAATCTTTGCATCCTCAATGTTCTCATAGAACTTGTTTACGAGGTGGAGACATACACCACACTTAAACTTAGCGTTGCGATGCACGTCGGCATCACCTGCCTCGGGTGCCTTGGGCGGTTTCACCTTCTCTGTCTCCGCCGTAGCTTTGGACATCTTTCCATCCTCGTCCTTCTTGTCCATCGCAGCGCTGGTGGCCGCGTCGGGACTGGTGGCGACACTGCCCGTGTTCTCCTTCCCACTACCGTTGCCCGCCAAGGTGGGATTGGACGGCTTCTCGCCGTCCCGCGCAGCGCCCTCGTCTCTAACAGCGGGCGGCGTCGCAAGATGAGCCTGGACTTGCGGTGGCTTGGGAAGGTCAACTCCTTGCGCGGCGACACTCAGCCTCGAGACGGCCAACAGGCCAAGAGCCCCGATGAGCGAGACAATAAGCAGGCCTGATAGGTAAGAAACACGGGCTTTGCTGGTCATGCGAGAGGGTGACTAGGCTTATCTAGTATGAATACAGTGCGCAGTGGGGAAAGCGGGGTATGCTCGCGAGCGATATCCTCCCTTTCACGAAGATGCGTATCTAAGAAACTTGAGCCGATTTAGATAAGAGCTGGATCTAGAGAATTGCAGACGCCTATGTCATGAATAAAAATGAGCAAACATAATGTCATGGGATATGTGTGGGATATAATATATTTCCCTATTGTTACAGTGACCACATCACACCTATTCCAGCATTCAGCAAGGTAAATTCTTAGCTTGATCAAACTGTTCATCTAGAGGAAATAGCGACCTAGCGCAGTGTGCACGCAAGATCTAACTGCACCATTCTTAGAATCGTCGTCGTCCTGTGCGTATTACCCAATCAGTGTGCCGCAACACATTACGAGCAACCCGCAAAAGCTCGCACAAAAACCTCACCATGTCACTGATTCGACCTCAGTTCGTTGTCACCGTGGGGGAATCGATGGGTATCACGACGTCGCCACAGGTGGCTGAGGCCGTAGCGCAGAGCACCGAGGACAGACTTCGCCAGCTCGTTCTGGAGGCCGCCAGCATGATGCGACACTGCCATCGGACCACTCTCCTGGCCTCGGATATTGCTCAGGCCATTACAACCCAGGCGATTCCTCGGCTGAACATGAACAGTGGTCCTCGGATCACCGATGCGACGAGGTTCGTCCGAGCCCGGGCCGATCCCTCGCTCTTTTTCCCAGAAGATGCAATTATCAACCTCACAGATCTTGCGCCTGGACGACCCTTGGGTCCACCCAAGGAACGGCCACCCGAGCCAACCTTCGCTGTACACTGGCTTGGAATCGGAGGCGAACAGCCGAGGATTCCTCAGAACCCCACCCAGAGCACAGTTGACATTGTCGAAGCCAGCCGCTCGCAACTCAACGGAGGAGGCAGCACATCTTCAACCCTGTCTGGACGAACGCAAGGTGCATCTGGCAGCGATGCGTATGGCTTTGGAGACGTCCTCGACTGGGGCAAGATCATGTCGAAGGCGGACGAGATGACAGAATCGCGCGCATCCACGGCTGGTGCTACCCCAGGCGCATCTGGGTCCAGGACCAAAGGCAGAGAATCAAATCCGTATATCGAGCTGATGCTGGGAGATGCCAAGCAGCCAGACAATTCAATTATCTTTGCCGCCACTTCACCACCAACTTTCCATTTTATTGATGTTTCGCTGTGTGACGTGCTTCGTGCCTCTCAGAAAAGGCGCATCTTGAGCATGTTCAGCTCCTCATTTGGCGCCGCAAACTTTACACGACGGAAAGTGCTTGCACTTGAAGGAGTCGGTGTTTCCGATTTCGATCGTTCAAGCACGTCAGCAATCTATTCTGCAGAAACTGCATCTACCTCGCTAAGCTCCGCGATCCACTCGTCATCAAACGCAGCGTCTGGGATCAATGCTAGTGGACCTGTAGTCCCACAGGGCGGGTCCGTGCACTCGACCGCTGTCCCAGCTACAAGCCCAACTTCGGCCTCCCTTGGTCGACAGGCACCCTTGCCTCCGCCTAGCCAGTCTGCATCATTAGTGGCGACAGCTGCGGCAGTGATTACATCCTTTGGAGAGCCAAGCCTCTCCCGGAAATCTGGCATTCTTACTGGTCCGGCCAATAATCGAACCATTGCTTCGATTGTGAGCGAAGCTACGGATGAAGCGATCGTTATTGGCGCAAGCCCACATACGTTATCATTAGAGCACCAGCGTCTCTTCGACTACATTCTCTTTGTCTTGACCACAAACAACCCTAAATTCCAACAGCCGATCCTCAGGTCTTTAACTGTAGATCCAGGCCTGCAGCAGCTTGTGCCATACCTATCGCAGTACCTCTTTAAAGCCATGCCGCGTTGTGCACTTGATGGTGACGTAGCCTCGATGAAGAGTATGCTTGCCGTGATGCATGCGCTTGTCATCGCTCCACATATCCAGATTGAAGGTGTTTTGCACCAGCTTCTGCCGACCCTGCTGTCCGCCGTTCTCGCCCCATACCCTCAGAGCCCATCTGCGGTTGTGGCACAGCAAACGGCATTGTCTACAACGCATTGGTCGATCCGCGAGTTTGCCAGTTCCATTCTCGCTGAAATCGCAGTTCAGTTTGGAGACGATTATGCGACGTTGAAGCCACGCCTAACACGATCATTGGTTCGGGCGCTTCTTGCAAAGGAGAAGGCACCTGAGACGCGCTACGGCGCTCTCCAAACCATTCGTGCACTTGGAGTCACTGTAGCACACGCTACACTACTCAGCTCATTGCCCGCTTTGATCACTTCTGCGGAGATGGCATGGCACGACTCCGTTCATGCACCTATTACCAAGGGGCAGCCTATGGAGTCCGCATCAGACTTGGAGGCAGATGAACGAACTTTGGACCTATATTCAGGCTCAAAGGGACTGGTTGATACTCGCGATCTTATTCGGTTAAGGTCCCAACGACAGGACGCACTAGCACGGGTGTTCAATGCCTTAATTGATGTATCAACGGACATCATTCGCAAAATTGCGGACGATTCTTTGTCTTTACTTGAGACCTCCCTGAACCTGCACACTGAAGTCGTCTCGCCTCCATCTTCGCCAAGGTCGACAAGGAGCCAACCCATCTTGGCTGCGTTGCAGACACAAAAGCAACAGATGCAGCGCCGTGCTCACTCCACATCCAACGTAGTGAGACCCGTCGCTTCCCAACACTTAGCCGAGGACGAAGATGGGTTTGGGCATGATTTGGCTATAACCGGCACAAGCCTGTTCGCGGGTACTTCGAGCACCTCGATGCCCGCTGCGTCGAAACAGCTGGCCGTCCAGAGACGACCGTCATCGCTCGACGCACCCAAGAAGCCGTCAACAAATCCAATCAAAGATGCCTTGGAGGAGTTGGGCTTTGAAGTGTTCACTCGCTTCCCCCACGAAGCAACTGTGGATGCAGACGTCGTTGCGGCTACTCTGCTTCAGGCGAAGTTGGGTGATCGAGCTGTCACAAAAACTAGCCGCAGTTGGTTGCCTCTGTCGCAACTGATTTTGTAATGGTAGTTCTAGCTAATACCAATAATAGAGTTGAGAGCAAACTAGTCATCAGTGTATTATTGAATTGACCCAATGAATGAGGGAAACATCGTATATGATCATGACGAGCGAAAATTGAAAATCTGGACGGGCACTAGCTCCGAGCTATTTAGTTGAAGTTCGTGGATTGCGATGGGTTACGGCATTAGTGGGAAGTAGGGATTCCACGGGCTCACGTAAGGGTTAAAGTTGACCGAGCTTCCCCATGGACCATGATTGTAAACGAGACCATCGGGACGACCATCATAGATCGATGCGATGCGATTGCCCCAAGGGTCGAAAACATTGTGCATGCCATAACTACCCGCATTAGGGCGACCGCCAGGGGCTCCGGGTCGACCGGCACCCATGTTGCTGGGATTGCTCATCCTACCGATACTGCCAAGGCCACCGCCAAGACCTCCTGAGCCAATGGGACCCATGGCTCTTCCGCCCATTCCACCAACTGGGCCTAGACCACGACCCATTTGAGCATGAACGATTGTTCCGAAAAAGCAAACGAGTACGCCAACAACTGCTAAGGCGAAGAATGCTGGTGACCTTATGACGCGGTTCATATGAATCTACCTCTAGATTCGTAGGTTTGCAGCGGGACGATTCGGAAGCACACTATGTATGAGGGCCAGTGGTGTTTAGTTTCAGCTTGTGCTTCTGTTTGGTGTGTTGCCAGAACGTTCCACTCCTCGAAGAATCTCACTTGGATGCCATCGAGTTGTCTGGACAACAGACGAGTCGACTTCATATTTCCTCTCAGCTTTTATTCATACTCATCGATTAGTCTTCAGCTTCTGTCTCAGGCCGTCCCTAACCGACCAAATGGGGGATGTGGTATAGGATTGGGACGTAAAGCCCACAACTCCACTGTACGGAAATTCGAATTGACTATTCATACAACAACTAATTCTGATCACAACGTCCGATGGAGGATCGCGTTGTTGATAATGCTTCAGCATGTAACTACTTTGCACTGAATACCGCCTTGACCTACGGTGACTTTGTGAGTGTTCACTGCTTTCCCACGAGCCAGTGCTTTTCATTCGCCGGGAACCTCGCCGCGACTTGCGTTGCTAGGAAGTAGATACGACATAGACGCATATAGACCGCCTATACAATGCGGCCTACGACCAACTTCGGTATGGAATGTCCCATAAGTTACCTAACCAAGTAACGTAACTTCCCAGCGCAAAATACATTTTGCTCGCCAGGCAGAGTATAATCAGTTTGTGCGAAGTCAGCCACGATGCCGATTGACGGTAAATTAGCCTGTGCACTAAATTGTATTCCGGATACGTACGTCGGCCCTGTACACCGACATATTAAGTCGCATCTGCACTCGCGGGAGCTCTAAGTTCGATCACACCTGGCATGGTACAATTTCGGGATTTTCAGTGAAAATTCAGTCCAGTTGGGTAGGATATAACGCATGATGCAGCCAATAGAATCGCATGAGCCCCTACGATAACCTACATCGCCACAATAACATTGCAATGCACTCGCGGTCGACGGCAAACCCCTGCCAGAAAGGCAAATTCCATTTAGTGGCCTACAGAGAGTGTACAGCGTTGGGTTCTGAATACAGGTACAGTCATTCTAATTGGTAAGCCTGATGTCGGCCCTACAGTCCGGTGTCCATTGGTTACTGACGTGCAATCTGCTGAGCGCCCAAGAGGGCGCGAAGTTTCTTTTACCTTAGCACTAGGCACGACCTGCCTGAAGTCACAAGCATGAGATAGACCTCGCAGAACGACGGTATTGTCCGAGGTCCTGTTTCGAACCTTCGCATGGAAAGAGTGGAGTATCCACAAACGGTGTGATCATGGCAATCAAAACGATGAAGGCCTGTCCACTTGGAGAATCATCCTAGCATTGAGCGGTGTTTTTCTCATGGGAGAGGAACCAGAACGAATTTTGGATGAAAGAGTTAAACATTCTGTGTATTAAACAGACTCTTCATATCAATATTACTATATAGCCATTACGGTTCGGTGTAAGACTTCTGTCCTGCTTGCTTGGCTGGTGTCTTAGTCAACTTGGTCCACAAGTCGTCGCGAGTCGAATGGAGATAAGGACAATCTCTGCTTGGTAATGCTGGGCCGTTGCGGGCTCGCAGCTTCTTCTTGAACGGTCTCAGTCACGCGATCCAGTGCATTAGCCCACTCTTCCCTGGAGATCTTCTCGAATTCTTCGGTGTGCAACTGGTCCAACCACGCTGCGAACGCCTCGAAGCACGTTTCCAGCTTAGGAGAGATGGCGGCTCGGAGGTTTTTGCTCAGTTTGATGGTAGCGAGCAGTGCCTTCTTATCAACGACTCCTGCTTTCTTCTCGTCTGTGAGGTCGAATGCCATCATTGCGGCCTCGACAGGCGTGAGTGTGATATTGGGTGTTTGTGCGTGTTGCAGTTGCTGTCGCGATGTGTTCGTGGCATCGTCTAGCTTGCATTGTTCACTGCTACTAGCGTTGCCAGCATCTGCTTTGACGGTTGAGATGTCGTGCCGCCGCCGCTGCTGCTGCTGCTGCTGCTTTGATGCATCCTCCTGGTCATTGTTGCTGTTCTTCTGCTGTGAGACACACCAGCCTGCGAATGCAACGAGTGAATAGATCGCTGCGCCGAGCAGAGCACCCTTTCCAGACATGGAGGATGACAGGGTGTGAGTATATACTTCTGCGTTGAGCGCTTCCTAGTGAGTAAGCCAGTAAGTGAGCGAGTCAGGGAGCCAGTGAGAGCGTACTACTGCACTGGGACTACTACACTGGTACACCTCCTCACTCGCTAGCTAGCTAGGCGTTGAAGAAGAACCCAATACAATCTTTCGTTGTCTGTTGTAGTCGCGCGTTACACAAGCACGCAATTGAGTGTGCCCCCGAGGATGCGTTATGGACAGTCAGTCCGAGTTTCGGTTTGCACTGGGGAGCAAGAAGGACGCACGAAACGAAACGAAACGAAACGAAACGCCGGGTGCCATCCCCACTGGGCAGTGGGGGCGCTGAAATTCTTTCGATCCGATCCCCACCAGGCGCTCAGTTTCGACCGAGGCTCCGCTCACCTTCGTCGGTCGGTCGGCTCGGCTCGGTGTTTGGGGCGCGGGCCGATCCAACCAAGCATCGAGCTTCGTATCAGGGCTTCCTCACTGGTGCGAGCTGGCAAATTTCAGCGACGTATCGTGCGCGAGGGAGCGGACTGGGAGTATTTATCGCATAACACATCCACATGTATGAAGTTGGATTATCCTTTAAGAACCTTAATTGATTGCATATTCTTCGAATATACCGCAAACTAGTGCGGATCTTGCTCAGAGAGACTGATTGACTGACTGAATCAGTGAGTGACTGACTGAGATGGAGACTCGCTAGTGGACACGCAGACTATACAACGTGACAACGCGACCCACGATATACCTCCTCACGAACGACTCACACCACCTGACCCTGAACCCGACTCTAGATCCCCATCCATCACCAGCACCATGTCGACTATGGCATATGCACGTCTCAACCGAGTGATGAGCCAGCTGCTGCCGAACCTGACGCGCGGCAGCGGCAAGGCGAGCTTCTCTAGCGTTGCGAACAAGTTCGTGAATGACAACGATGTCTGCATTGTCTCTGCGGTCCGCACGCCTATGGGTTCTTTTGGTGGCAGTCTCTCGTCTCTCGCTGCAACTCAGCTGGGCAGTGCTACGATCAAGGCGGCTGTGCAGCGTGCTCAGATTGACCCCAAGAGTGTGGACGAGGTAATCTTTGGCGCTGTCCTGCAGAGCAACCTTGGTCAGGCCCCTGCTCGCCAGGCCGCTGTCGGTGCCGGTCTCGCGCCCTCGACTATCTGCACCACCGTCAACAAGGTGTGCTCCTCCGGTCTCAAGGCCGTGATGCTTGCCGCAAACGAGATCCGACTCGGTCAGGCCAAGGTCATCGTCGCTGGTGGTATGGAGAGCATGTCCAACGTGCCCTACTACTCTGCAGCCCTGCGCAATGGTGCTCGCATTGGTGATTCAGTGCTGATTGATGGTCTCATGAAGGACGGCTTGACCGACGCGTACGGCAAGTTCCCCATGGGTAACTGCGCTGAGGTGTGCGCTGATGAGATGCAGCTCACTCGTGAGGACCAGGATGCTTACGCCATTGAGTCGTACACCCGTGCACAGCGCGCGGTGAAGGAAGGCAAGTTCGTCCGCGAAATCGTCCCCATCGAAGTTAAGGGTAAGAAGGGCACCGTTGTGGTCGACACTGATGAGGAGCCCTTCAAGGTGGACTTCGCCAAGCTTCCTTCTTTGAAGCCCGCTTTTAAGCACCCCACCAAGGCCGACGCCAAGCTCACCGTTACTGCAGGCAACGCGTCAGTCCTCTCCGATGGTGCTGCTGCACTCGTCCTCGTCTCGGGCAAGTACGCCAAGGAGGCCAACCTCCCGGTCATTGCTCGCATTCTCTCCTATGCAGACTATGAGCAGGATCCCGTGTGGTTCACTACTGCACCCTCCAAGGCCATTCCCAAGGCTCTCGAGCTTGCAAACGTGAAGCTCGAGGACGTCAGCGCCTTTGAGATCAACGAGGCTTTCTCTGCAGTCGCGCTGGCTAACTGCAAGATCCTCAATCTCGACCGATCCCGTGTTAACCAGTACGGTGGTGCTGTTGCTTTGGGCCACCCTCTCGGTGCATCTGGTGCACGTATTCTCGTTACTCTCCTCAGCGTCCTCAAGCAGGAGCACGCCTCGGCACCTCGCCGCATTGGTGTCGCCGGTATCTGCAATGGTGGCGGTGGTGCAAGCGCTCTCGTCGTTGAGTCTCTCGAGTAAGTGCTATCCGTACCCTTGCCCTTTTATTACAGTGGAGGTATCCTAAATTTGGCTCTTTCATGTGACGATCGGTGTTGAATAAACCCAGAAAGCCTCCTAGTGCTATATGCGTCGATTTCACATTAAGCGCTGAGCGCTTATTTCGTACCAGAAGACTATTTTTTTGCACAGATAGAATCTATTTTTAATATAACTGGGCTGAAACCATCCTCGTGCATGGTATGCGCACTGAAACATCTGCAAAGGGTCACTCACGCTCCGTAGAGGGGTGGATGGAGTCATTTTCTTGGCGTGTGGGGCGTAGTTGCGTAGAGCGCATAACTCACGCCTGGCTAGTGAAAGAGGTATAAAAATCAAATAATACTAACAACCAGTTGCTCGTAATTCACTTCATTCTGCGTTTTCATCTAGAAGGCCCGCACCCTGCCCGGGTTTTAGTGCCATTCCGCCCTGTTTAGCCTTGCCCGATCGCTTGTAATACCCAGCGCGCGAGTCCTGAAGGGGTCATCCCAATTTGGTCACGCTCTCGCTTCCTTCGCTGCTTCACATTTCAGCATGTCTAGCACAGAGTCAGCTATGCTTGGCCTTGCACGAGAAACGCCTCCAGAATCACTCCCGTCCGAACCTAAGCGAGTGCGCCTCGACTCCGACGTGGAGACTAAGTCCGTTGATGCCCTTTCCGGCGTCAACAGTGAACTTCCCAATAGTGCTCAAGAAGATAAGAAAGACGATACGACGCCAGTCTATGTAGCGAAGCCACGGTCGGTGTTCCGACCCTCCAAAGTGCAGGGTGTCCAGTCCTCGACGTCCGCGCACGTCTCGGACTATGATCCCAACGCCTTCGCATCGATCCCCTCTGCTGTGCCCGTGCCTTCTACCCACCTAAATACCTTGGCCAACTTCAAGCCTTTCTCGGAGAAGTCTCCAGCGCTTCGATTCACATCGCTTGCCACTCATGGCAAGGCTCGAGCTGGTCTTCTTGAGTTGCCACATGGCACCGTTGAGACGCCAGTCTTCATGCCGGTAGGTACTCAGGGAACGATTAAGGGTATTTGTGCTAAACAAGTCGAAAAGATGGATATCCAGCTCATCTTGGGTAATACGTATCACCTGGGTGTGCGCCCAGGAACTGATGTCGTGCACCGCAAGGGCGGACTCCACAATTTCATGAACTGGAATAACAACCTCTTGACAGACTCAGGAGGTTTCCAGATGGTCTCGCTGGTTGAGCTCACCGAAATTACAGAAGAAGGCGTTCGATTCAAGTCGCCGGTCGACGGTTCCATGCTCTTGCTGACGCCTGAGCGCTCCATTCAATATCAGAATGAAATCGGAGCTGATATCATCATGGCCTTGGACGATGTTTGCCATTCACTTACAGTAGGCCCACGCGTCGAAGAGGCTATGGAACGATCCATTCGCTGGCTTGAGCGCTGCATTAAAGCGCACAAAAAGCCCCATATTCAGAATCTGTTTGGTATCATTCAAGGAGGTCTTCAAGAGAAGCTCCGGTTGCGATGTCTTGAAGCTATGATCAAAATGGATTTACCCGGCTATGCCATTGGAGGTTTGGCGGGTGGTGAAGAGAAACGATTTTTCTGGCGCATGGTGAACATTTGCACAGATCACCTACCTGCCACTAAGCCCCGTTACTCGATGGGTATCGGTTACCCGATTGATCTCTTGGTCTGTGTAGCGATGGGAGTTGACATGTTTGACTGTGTTTGGCCATGCCGCACTGCGCGCTTCGGAACGGCAATTGTGCCTACCGGTCTGCTGAAGCTCGATAAATCCAAATACGCTGAAGATAATCGTGTAATTTGCGACGAGTGCCCATGCGATGTCTGCAGTAAGTGGCGATACCCGCGAAGCTTCTTGCACCGTCTCGCGGGGCGTCAGGCACTGGGATGCCATCTCCTTACGATTCATAATCTTGGATACATGAAGCACTACATGAGCAAGATGCGCCAGTCGCTGCTTGAAGGTCGATTTGAGGAGTTCTGCTTCGAGCAGCTACGCCTCAATTTCCCAGATAAGCATATTCCCGCCTGGGTCTATGATGCACTTGAAGCACAAAGTATCGACGTCGCGGGTAAGGGAGGCTTTATTCGCGATGAAACCGTGGCGGCTGCCGCTGATGTACGCTCAGTCAAGCCAGACCGTCATGAGCCAGTGCGAGATCCATCTTGGAAGGAGAAGTTCAAAGGCCACGAAACAGCCATGGCAGACAAGCCAACTGATGAGCCGACAATGGCACATCAGTCTGAAGCAGAGAAGCCGTAATGTAAGTTACTCGGCCTTAGAGGCAGAGATTCAATCTCATAAATCAGCACATACTTCAGTCACAGTCATTTTATTTGATGAGGTCTATGTAACACTTAGAGCTGGCATGAGCTGAGTCCGTTTGAGCTAGGGATCTCAACATATGCACGAGCACTGTTCTTGGTTGCAGTTTGCACAGTACCCTCTGACTTGCACTGCGACGAGGCCTCCCCGAAAGAAACGAAACCGTTCAATACCAGAGGGGATGTGTGAGCAAATGGGTAGCGAGGCCTGCGCAGCAGTGCAGAGCGACGGGACGAGGGCCCAGGTGATGAAGGACTAAGCACAGGCTCGACAGGTTTTGTTCCTGCATTTCGCGGGGACTCCGCATTCAATTTCTGCTTCACGTTTCGAATTTGGCTGTACTGTCCGAGACGCGCAACACGGGTTGCGTCCAGGCGGACGGCCTCATTGACGTTCGCCGACATGCCCAAATATTTCACGAGTGCGATTTGGGTTCCATCATTTTCATAAAATACTTCAAGTACTTTTGCAGGTCTCCAGGTTTCATAACCATCTAGAACGTCAATATACGAACCTACGACGACTTCAAGCATGTTGGATGCGGTTGAGCTATCGGAACCGCCAGCTTGATCTTTAGCTGTAACAACCTTGGAGAATCTTGCGTGGATGTCTGAGGCGGAATCTAGATAGTGTCTGGAGGATGACGCTGCCATGACCAAGGATGTACCATCATCGCACGCTAGTACCGGAGCACGGACACATAAACCGATACCAGGTACGTAAACTTCTGATTCTAAGTCACTATCGGCGGACACTGCTTGTGGATCTTCTTGACCAGATCTTTCTACTTTCGGAATATGCTCTGTTTGTGTCTTTCCAAGCGATTTAGCTACGGTCATATCGTCTAAATCGTCTTCATCTGAATCTTCTTCTAACTGCGCGAGCTCAAAATAGCGGCTTCGATTGTGTTTCTCTTCATCCTGTAGAACTGGGATAGTGAGGACTGCACGGGCTGTCGAAGGAAGACTAGATGCATCTACGGGCTTCTCGCATTGCACTATGGCTATAGCGCCTTTTGCGATTGCCGAGTACCATGCAGTGCGATCCTTACTACGTTTACCACGTGCAGGCCACTTGTCCTTCCAGAACGGACCACCCGGCTGACCAGTGCCAATATTGGCATCATTGTAGGGCGTCTGGCGTGCTTCAAGCACAGCTAGCAACGTCTCAATATACGTAGCATCCACATCCGTCGCTTTTGCAAAGGCTTGGACATCCATAGGTCGTGACAACTCCATGTTCCCTCTGGTAAACGTTTCTCCATATGTTGTCAACCATTCCGCCGCCCACGAAAGCCCGCCGCCACCTCCTGAAGGGCTTGAAGGAGACTGAGACGAGACACCGAGAACCGTGCTAGCCACAATAGGTGATAGTCTGAATGCCCTGTATAGGTGCTCTAGGCATCGTTCCGTAAATCGCCAGTATTTTGACTTACGTTGGTTCATTAGAGTGATAAGACCTGGCACAAGTAATTTGACGCGCTGAGCTTGGAGATTCGCAGGCTGAGGCTCCTTAGATTCCGCTAGATCTACAGATTTCTCAGAGAATGTCTCATCCTCTTGCTTCGAGAGTTCCGTTAACAAAAGATATGTTTCATCTTCCGAGTCCACCTCCACTAATACACGTGTCCCCCCAATGACTAACTCAATAGCGTCCTTTTGTTCCAATGATTCTACAGTCGGCGCCTGTTCGGGAGTATTCGTAACTCTCGTAAGCACGAATGGCGAGAAAGCGAACGCTGGTGCGGGGACGTATGTGGCGTCATCGAACCGGGCAACATGTGACCATGCTCGCAGGTGGCTGCGCAAGTTGCTATCGCCAGCCTCATCAATTCCACTCAAGATGGCAGTAATGAGGGCCTTTGAGAGTGTCTCATTTGCCAGGAGATGAGTTCGTGTAAGGATGCGGATGATGGGGTAGCTATCAGCAGGCGAGGTGTACATACAAAGTAGCCTTGTCACAAACGGTCGAGATAGCAGTTGAATGCGCTCCTCTTCCGTCAAGTTGTGAAGTGGCAGTTTCGAATCTGCGGCGGCTCCTGAGGGCATGCCGGAGCAGAATTCAAGAAGGGTCGCGAGGAGCGTCGTTACACGAGTCCATGCATGGTATGCCCCAGGAGACGGAAGGGCCCACGGGTGGTTAGGCCATGAGGCAACAGAAGACGTACTCCAGGGCAATTCACATGCATGGCATATTAGACGCGTAAGCTTACTGATGATCCCTTGCACAAGAGTCAGCTGGACAATGGACTTGTCCAAAATGAACATGGAGTTGACATCACCTGCACTCTTGCTCGAATTCGCCTTGAGGATGCAAGGCTGCGCTGAATAGGCAACAATCCTGGCCAAAAGCTGGATGGCCTGACCCGATCGAACCCATTGCGATTCAATGGTGCTAAACATACTTAGCAGCGAAGTCACGAGTGAGCTGCGTAGAGATGAGAGGGTCCCAGATTCGTCCCCCAACGCTGAGGAGCCCTGGCCAAGACCTCTGACGCGTTCCAGATAGGTCATGCGAAGGTAAGCCTGCCAGACGGTGTTTGCGAATGAAGTTCTAAGCTGCGTGTCTGGACAAAGAATTAGGATATCGCGGTACCATTGCTTGCTAATGGTTTCATGAAGTATCCAGACAGAGAGTGCGTCTCGGAGAGGGTGCAAATCAGAGCGTAAGGATTTCGTAATGCGAGGCAGCATGTACATTTCCTTATGCTCTGAATCAAAGGAGCTGGACGGAGAGATATTTGGAGTCATCAACAGCTTCTGTGATAAGAACCATGTGTCTAGCTTTGCTAATAAGCTTCGGAACGTTGGACTGGAAACAGCACTCCTTGACACAACATCATCATTGTAGCCACCACGTTGAGATTTCATGTCAACAAGCGCGACACTAGTCTGTGTGCTGGCTGACGGCGAAGTTGCAGTCGGTGATGCCATGGCATTCGATATGCTCGCTGCCGCGTCCACAGCGCGATCCACGGCTGCTCTATCATCTGCGGTTGGGGCTAGAAGGATGCTTGCACGTGCCAGCGTTTGAAGCAAAAATCGCAATCCTAGACAGTACGAACTGAACGCAAGAGAGAAGTCGCTACCCATCGGACCTGCTAATCCAGACCCTACAAGCTGCTGTGCTGTAGGAGAGCGCGCACCAAGGAGAGAATGCTGTTCTACATAGAAGCGTGAGTTAAGACTCGGTGTTCGCCGCTCACCAAGACGACGAAACGCCATTTCGATCGACTCAGAGCGCAAGAGGCGATCGAGGAATGCAAAGTGGCTGGGTTCGAATACGAGCTTGTCTCGTGTAAACGTCGCATTTTCCTGGGCCAGGCGTGTTGCAAGCGAAAGCGGCGCGCGAGAAAGAAGGAGGCCACCGACCTCACGGCGGCTTAAGGGGGTCATGCTGCATGGCGCGAGACCGAGATCATCCGGAGAGCGCAGTGAGAGCTCACGTTCGTTTGATGCCAGAGGATCTGTGCTCGACTCGATTCGATCATACACCAAGACGTAGGCGGTCTTCATTTTTGGTAGCCTTTGGCCAGTGGCTTTATCAATGTCCTCGCCACCGAAACAGTCCTCCTCCATCCGACGATTAGCATCCCACGGATAAACATGCCGATCGTCCGCGCAGACCCATTCCGAATCTTCCGCAGAACCGGTACCTCGCAAGTTCCGGCGGCGGAGGTATGAGATGTAGTGACCATGCGTCAGCTCGCCTCGGTGTAGTACAATACCTTGAAGGCGATACTGGCATTCTTCTCGTGTGAGCGGATTTTCATCTGCCATAGGCTCCACATTATCCGACTTCGTTTCTCGATCTGCATCGGCCGCATACTTTGTATACGGGTACATGTCGAGTGAGGTGGGGAACTTCACTCGATGCGTGAGCTTGATGGGTGCGAATGTCTCATAATCCATTGTGAAACGTTTGAGGACGATGATCAAGGTCTTGGGGAGTTTCTTAATTAGCATCCTCTTAGAAGTATTTCTGGGCTCATCGTTGCACTTGGGGCAGCGTGCATCGCTCAGCATCTCAGGCGCAGTGCTTGAGATCAAAGCAGATTCGAGAGAGTCTTTACCAAGAACTTCAACTGGGATCGACCAGAATCGGCTACTGCGCTCGCGACGGTGCCCACACACCGGGTCGAAGCGGTCCACCGTTTCTCCGCCGAACACTGAAGTTGCTGCATGGCTTATAAAGTCTAGCGAACGAAGCCGGGCTTGCAATTCGTCATCGCTGAGCTGGGACAACGCTGTTTTACCATCGTTTTCACCATTCGCGTCCTCAAACTCAGCGTCTGATTTCGAGTCGGATAGTGATTCGAGCGCACCTTCTTTAGAATGCTCTTGTGCGCGACGACTGGAGAGAATATCCTGAATTTGTTTCGCATCTTGGCGCGCCTTCGCCAAGAGAGGATGCGTCTCAACGCAATCTAGTAGAGACTGCAAAAATCCTTCCGCATCTTCCTGTTGAGACGTTTTGATCGTCCTTCCTTCCATCTTGAAGTTGGATTGGAAGAATTCCTTTGGATTGTAGTAAGCTTGTTCGCTTGCAATGAGCGCAAGCGCAAGTCGTTGGAGCTGGTACAAGGCATCACCATTTGCGTTCGATGTGGCGGGCTGTGATGCAAAGAACGCATCGGTTGGAAGGGCAAGCAAGTTGCGCACGAAGTAGGGAACAGCACATACTTGTTGGAGAATCGAGTTGGCAAAGCAAGTCGCACCTAGGTTCTGCAACCCTGCTGGGGCGCTCACAGGAGGGCGTGCGGGAACAGACGGTGCAAACGTGAAGTCACTAGGATCACCCCCTCCTTGTGGTGGGACAGCATGAATAGCGGCGATTCTCTGGAGAGTGAAGTCCATACACGCTGAATCATCAGCAATCAATATCCACAAAAGCCTAAATGCAGCTTGACGGGTGGATATTGCCTTACACTGCGGCAAGGGGGCACCCGTCATGGGATACGATGGCATGATACCAGGTCCTGGATTCTGGTTGTCACGTAGGAGGCGCGATAACAACTGGCCAGGATCAAGTGCGCTCAGGAACTCGCTGTGGTTTGATGCCACAAGCGTTTCCAGACTCGATTCGGGTAAAGGAGGTGAGGGGGCGGAGCGTTCGAGCGACGATATAGAGTGAGCTCTAACAATTCGGCTGAACGTCGCTGAGGCGTCTGTGACCGCTCCAGCAAAGTCTGGATTCAAATTATTCTTTGGTGCGTCATTGCTGGGTTCAGCCTCTTCTACTCCAAGGTCGAGCGATAATTCAAATAATCCAGGACCGAGCAGATGAGGAAGGACACCAAGTTCTAAAGCAAAGGAAGCGCGGAGCTTGCGAAGGACTTCGAGCAGAACAACTGATTCAGCTTGGTCAAAGTTCGGCTGCTTCGGTGAAGCGGCCGTAAATAAATCGCCTGCGAGGTGCAACAAGTGAACTAGCATAAAATCTGTTGAAGGATTGTTTGCTGAGTCAGGGCTCGTATTGGCCTTCTTGCTCGACTGCTTCGGATTGGCGTCGCTGATAGAAGCTAGACCAGCGGCAAAGATCTCAAGTGGCGGATGAGACTTGATCAGAGTCGCGAGCACCCGAAGACACAAGCCCACGAGTTTCGGGCGATGGTGCAAACTAGATGCACTAACAATAGACTGCAGCGCATTTTTGCTTGCAACTAGCAATGCTTCGGATGCGATCCTGAGCGCCAATGGTAGTCTTGCCAGAGGTTCGCCCGATACCCTAGTAGAGTCTACTGAAGCAGACTGGCTGCGTTCTACACTGCACAAGTGTGGAAGTAGCTTGCGTAGCTTGGGCGTGTCTTGCAGTGCAAGTACAGTAACACTCTCTACGTGAAGGAACACAATGCCTAGAACATCTCGGAGCAGGCTTGCCGCAAAGTTTTCAGGGTCAGCTAACTTGTCACCCATGTCTTGGTGATTCACAGATCCGAGATAGTATGACACCAGATCACTAACGAAGGGGATCTGGTCTGCACTCACATTTGCAGTTGAGCCAAGCAAAGCAGAAGCTGCTAATGGCGCAGCCGTAAGAATTCGAATCCACTGAGGCGAGCGTCGACTGCGAGCTTCTAAAGCTCCCACTTGATCCCGTTTCTCGCATGTACGGATCAACTCAGTCAAGTAGGTCGCCCCGCGAGCTGCACTGTGAATTGCAGTGAGCGCTGAGCTCGACTGCGCTCGAGGCGCAGTAGGTTGAGAGATGGCCATGACTTGCACTTCAGCGGATTTTTTCGCAGAAAATACGACGCATGTCTCGATGAGATCTGTGTAAGCACGGTATTCTACTCTTACATCTCCAGAAAGAACATTCGCGATACTGTTATCGAGTTGGGCAAGCACATCAGGGCCAAAATCAAACTTTCGCTCTAGCAACTGCCTTCCTGAGGTGGAACTACCAAAGAGCTCAAGACCGAGGAGCAGGATGGACGCAATTGGTTCAAGAATTGGAACAAACAGCTCCAAATCGTGTTGTGATGGGTACCAAGCTGATCCTCCCTCCTCTTCCAAAGATACGAGAATGGATGGGAACTGGGTCACTAAGAGCGATTTAAGCGCTCGTAAGCCACCACTGAGAGAGAATTTGATAAAGAAATCTAAGTCTATCCGAGCGTCTGATGAGGCCGACTGCGTAGATGAGGTCGCCCTTGAAGACGTGGATGACAATGCATGCCCAGAGGATCGTATGTCTGCGACCAATTTGGCTAAGCGGAACTCCAGTTCTTGATCCCGTAGCAGCACATTGGAGCTGTCAGTGGGGTAGAAAATCATGGATCTGATACTTTGAAGCAACATGCTGAGTTTCGGACCGTTTGAGGTCGATAAGTGCTCTGACCACCCACTCGCTTCGGGATCAACATTCTCAACAATCTCCAACACCATTGTGCGTAGTGACAGTGGTGGGGGAAGCATACTTAGAAGTTCTGCGACTGCATCATCGACATCAGTCTTAACATACGAGGCACCGCTTGGCTGTGAATTGCTTGCTTCTAAGAGAGCGTCATCCATGGATATTCGAGGTGAGGGGATTGAATGAGGTTGCTTCTTCGAGCCACCAAGCGAAAGGATCGTATTGTAAGCGCGTTCTGATTGAGCAATCCTTTGTGCCACCCATGATTTTAGGTCAACACTCGACGCTGGCCCGTTGTCTTGAAGTGCGAATCGAGAAACGGGTACAAGCGAAGCGCTAACTGATCCATGCTGGTTAAGATACTCCTGTACGGTGTCCCAGTCCCGCAACTGATCTAGTGGTACCGTTGAATCAAAGGTATTATCATCGTAAGCGAGTGAGCATGTCTGTCGCTCATAGTCAACTGAAACGACTGTGGCAGCATACAAGCTCTGCTTTCCCTTCCAGGTCGCAAAGATACGATCTCCAGGTCGCAGGACTTGTCTTGAGGCACCAACAATAAGCTTCGACATGAGTGTGTGCAACACAATCACTGCAACACTTGCACGATGCAGTTGTTGCTCGGAGTAAGCACCAGACGGGTCGGTCGGATAGGTCTCCAGATGAGCTAGAGACCAAGATACAAGGTCCTTCACCAGTCGAAGCCGCTCTTCTGGAGCAGTTTGATGCGTTACCTGCGTAGCAAGCGCAACACATGCGGCTATAGCCTTATGACTGATCGAGATAGGGCTGCCAGCATCCGATCTGATTGGCAGCTCGACGGCTAGCTGGCGGAAAAAGTTCACTTCTTCGACGGCGTCATAATAGGCCACTTGAGGAGCGGAGACAGGGTGTGATATGAGCGCCGTATCGATGATCCAGAAGTTTGAGTAGCTTACCTTCGCATCTTGTGCCATCATGGTTTTAACTAATGACGCCTGTAGTTCCGCATATCCGCTGCACTTGAAAACGACACGATCCTTGCTCCCTACAGACGACATTTTTCGAACTGAGAAGGCGACTGCCAACGGAGCGACGTCGGCGACGACCTTGACCTGGCCCGCACTTTCAACACGAACCGACCGGGGCAACGCGTTTAGAATCGAAAACAGCGTCTCAATGGACAATGCCTCGAGCTCGCTCAAATCTGCAAGTTGCTGACCCTCCTGTCTAGTCAGTAGTCGTCGTTGGATGCAGCGAAGAACAGGTGGAGCAGATGTGAGAGCGATGTACGCAGATTTTAGCAGTGATCGATAGATCCATGCGAGGAATCGTTGCCGTAGAGCCCGTTGCACCAAGGAGCCAGGAACATGATCAAGGGCCATGGCATTCCAAAGCGAATCGATGTGCTCCTGCTTGAGAACGAATGCCACACCTGATTCTCCAGGAGTCTGGCCTCGAGTTACTGATATAGAGTTGGATTGCGAGGCGAGGCCGTTATAGACCGACGATCGAACAATCACATCGAGCAGGAAGAACACAAATTCGGCCTTTCTACAAATGAATTGCAACTGATTAGTAGAGATCGATGTGCTGATCTGGGGGAGTTGGGCTGCCGCTTGCTGAGAGACATTCGACAAAAGGATGACGGCTCGTTCGAAAGCGTTAACCTTGAGCTCGGGGAGGTGTTTCCACAAATCGACAGATGCGTCAGCCTGCGTTGCTGTCGAAGGTGCAGAATATGGGTAAATGAAACCTCGTGCAGAGAGGGGTCCTCCACATACTAACGAAGAGAGCAGATCTATAGCGACAAATGGCTGATAGCCATTGGTTTCCGATGGTATCAACCATTCAAGTGCACGACGTATCAGCGCTTCCCTTAGTTGATCCCCCAAGCACGAGTGAGCTTCTCTGGGCTTCGCAGTCACCGCATGAGGCGTTCCCACGTCCATGGAACACCAATCTGCCTCTGGCGTCGACTCGATGCCACGCAACCCGTTCAGTAGGTCGACTAGGACGTCATGAACATTCGGAGGTGACATCAATGCGGACCAGACGGGTTGGCACCCAATTATGATCTGCGATTTCTCCTCCGATCCGTGGACTGACCCAAGATCCGACGCAGGACTCGCTAAAACGACACTAACACGTTGCTGTGACCTTGATATTGCAAGCTGCCAGAGTAGGGGCGCACCACATAACGCCAGACGAATCAGAATCGTCGTCGGATGCTCGTGATCACTCTGTGTGGCTAGAGTTGTGAGCGCCTTCGCTCTCGAAAGCCGCTGAGTAGTACCTGCGAAAGTCTGCTCTACAAGAGGGCAGAGCTTGTAGACGTATGGGAATAAGAGTGGGATCCACCGGACTGACATGCGATGTAGGCATGCCAGGACATCAGAGTGCTCAATATTTCCCAGATAGCCATTGTTTGAGGACGACTCTGCCTGGTTTGAGCTTTCCGACTCATTCTTAAGCGCGATGTAAGTCTGATTAAGCTGATTCCAAATTTGGGCACCCGCTTGAAGCAAAGGATATTCGCAAAATGCAGCTGCAATGAGTTCGTCGGGTGTGAACATCTCCTTTCCCCGTAGTGAACTAAGTGCTGCCTTGGTAACATCGGTAGGTTGGAAAGTGCTTGGCTGGTGTTTCATTACTATCGATAGCAATGAGGTAGAGAAGGATTCCAAAACTCCAAGCACAGAAGGTAGTGACGACACATGCTCTGCAAACATACGTCGGATTAACGAATTGGCGGTTTGTTGAGTATTGAGCGTTCCACACCGAGCTGCCAGGTCTAGCAACGGAGGGGCGAGGACAAGCGCCTGGAGGTGGGCATCAGGAGCCAGTAGAGTATCGAGGAGACCAGCGCTATAGAGTGCCGCATTCAGGCACGAGGCAGAGTATCTCGACCCAGGAACAAGTAGTTTGAACAACTGCCCAGCGCCACCAGCACCAGGGTCGTCACGAAGCGAGCATGGGGGAATACCTACCAATCGGGACGGTACGAGTACAAGTGGTTCTGAGGTTGGTTTGCCTTCCTTCTGTTCCAAAATCTCTAGGATGGTTTGCTTTGCCCGAGTACGCATATCGCCCTGTGGTTGGGGAGGGAGTTTCGCTTCTTGCTCCAATAAGACGGCGTCTTTGGCCATGGCGGAGAGGATGCCAAGACCGACGAGCTGATTGAGAAGAATGGTGGAGCTTGATGCGAGACTAAGCGCAAGTACAAGCCTCGCCTTTTCCAGCGCTTCCAGCAAGGGTTCTAACGATACAAACGGTTTGAGGAGATTACCGACCAATTGGATGAGCCTCACGGCAACTTTGGGATCGAATTTACGCGCCTCTACAGGATGATCTGCAACAGCAGCGAAGCGCCAGGGGAGAAGCTCAACTAGACACATGCCATGAACCGTTTCCATGGTAACTTCGTTACGAGTATGGGAACTCGCACCTGACAAGAGGACGAGGTAGCTCTGGATGTGCGTGATGGGATCAGGAATTTCAGGGATTGGGGTTATACTAATGCTACTGTTACTACCCGAAGTTGCAGTAGTCGCAAGCTCTACACTCTGTCGGACTCGTTGCTTGCATGCATCTAGCGTATATGCAAAGCGTGAGGCAAGATGTGTAAAACCACCAGCTTCTCCAAACATATTGATATTTTTGTAAAGATACGCCGAAGGTGGGGGTTGCACTGCACGTCGAACTGCGTATTTACCCTTGCAATACTTCGCCAACTCTTCGTCTGTGTTCTCAGTCACGCCATATTTCGAGAAAAAGAGTTGCTCGTTGCGATCACCCCCGCCCATACATTGCGCGGCTTCCAGGATCATCCGGGATTGGATACCACCATGCACTGGTAGCGTTTTGCGGAGTGCGCGCGCGACATAAGTGACGAAACCGACAAAGAAGTTGGAGACAGTCGGGAGGTAGCTTGGATCTGGAACCACGGCATTTGTCAGCTGCTTCACCCAATCGCACATGTCGCTCTCTAGTTTTGCATACATCTGGATCTCTTCTGCTGTGATGTTTTCCAGTTTCATCTGCCCCGCCAAATCTCGGGACGTGGGTGGGAACCAGTTGTCGTCTTGGCGCATTGGTTCGAAGAGCTTCTTTGTGCATTCTGTCACAATGTCATTGAATTCGTTTCGATGACCGTCGAGCTGGAACCCACGGACGTTACCATGCCATCCCGTTTCACCCTGTGTCTTTGAGCGATAAGGTGCGACTTTGCCCGACTTTAGCTCTATCCAGGTATCCCACTTATCAGCCCAGCCGTGATAGTGGATGAGGGCACGCTTCCCGCTCTTGTCGATTTCTCGAATTACACCCACACACCACACGTTGCGCTGATCGAGTGCATCGACCCAGTCACCGACGTTGAATTGAGACTTTTCGCTCTTCTTGGCGAGGGTAGGTGTCTGGTACCAAATGAACTCCCGCGCGATTTCCTTGGCTTGGGCTCCTGCACGATGAGATGATCCGCTTGTAGATGCATCACGCACACTGTCTTTGGTCAGCGACGTCGCCACTTTGATCCAATTGGCACCACCAACGCGGTCATTTTCCTTGACAAGACAGAGTTTAACAATAGGCTCGGCTCCTGACGAGGTCGACCTTGTTACGAGCAACCCGAAGGGAGAAGTGCTGGACTCGCCTGCAAGGGTGACGTACTCAGTCTGGGGAGGAAGAGGTTCCGGCCGTGTGAATGCTACATCGATCCCGGTAATTGGTGGGGCCTTGGGCACTCGTGCCTCCCAAATAAAAATGCCAGACCCTGTTTTTTCAGTGCATGTCCATCCGTGCTTATCGTCTGGTGGCAGGGGCGCATCTGTAAGCGCGATGTGGGTGATGGGAACACTGGACATGCTGTCCTAGGTATGTTACAACGGCTGGAGTTGGTAGATAAGAGACGTGAGTCCTCTCAGCGCTCCGGTGGTTGCCGTATTGAGTTGTGCAGAGATACTTCTCTGACCCACAGTCCAGCCGACGACAGAGGAAACGAGTGGCTAAGTCCTGGTCAAGAATCAGTGCCTCCGGCCTCGTCCCAGCTCTGTTCTCAGGCAGCAGGGGGTCGGGCTCGGCAAGCAGGTCTGGAGATTGAGTTGAGAGGATAGAGGGATACTTCATGAGCTGGTTCCAAACCAGGGCTTAGCCCTTAGTGGGTCACAGGCGGTGCACGCTCGTCGCAAGCGAGCATTCCATCCAAGTGGCAGATTTCAGGAGGGATTCTCGTGCCAGGTTCACTGTCCAAAGAGGCTGTAAATCAGGTCCAGGTATGAAATACAACTTCGACAATCGTCTCCTAGTGTTGCCTACTCCACAGCGCACATCGCACTCGCGCAATTCATACCCCAGCATAGAAATCTCCCCCCTTTCCCAGTCGCAGTCGGGGGTCTGGGTCCCAACTCGCAACATCCTGCGAGTCGCACCTCCTTCCCCTTCCGCCCTCAGGCTCTTGAACTTGTGGACGGAGCGCAGATAATTTGAGCCAGCGAGCAAGCAGCTGTGTGCAGGGCAGCGGATGCAAGTTGGGGTTGGAGTGTGTGGTAAGATGCATTGCAGCATGGTTGCCATCGCGGACAAGCCTGGTTTCCGAAAAACGACTGTGGGTAATCAACGCGTGTACACCAGTCACCCGCCTCACTTGTCGCCCCAGCCAAGCCACAAATCAAGCAAAACTGCGACCAAACCCACGATTGTGACAGCCACAACGAGCGCCAGTGCTTTCATTCGCAATTTTGAGTCAGGCCGCGGGGGTGTACGTGTGTTGGATGGTTTGGGCGTCGCCGCGCGACTGGGTGGGAAATTTAATATTTGTGTGTAGATATGCGCTGTAGCCCCAAGTCTGAGTTGTTTATCCAGTCATGCTGCCTCACACAGGGTATAACCTGGTTTTTTATCACCAGGTAACGATTTTTTGTGCTCACGAAAACCATCTCAAGCACAGAATATCGTCTCTGACCCATGTATGGTCGTGCGTAACCTCGCGCGTTCGATGCAGCCTAGCGCGCCCTATCTACTCCACCTATTATTTCGAGCGTCTCAAAGTGCCTTCTCCTGCAGTTTCGCCGGATTTCCAGTCGTTCCCGACTTTCGAGGCGGGTGGACTTGACACGAAATAATGTCATGTGCGTCGGGGGCGGCAAGCCTAACCCCACGCAATTACTGCGATATGGTTTCCATCTGCGCTTAGTGTGCTTTGGGCAGAGCTCGAAGTGCAGCGAGACCCGCAGAGGCGCTGCCAAGCAGGCGTCCGATGTGCGAAGCCACTACGGCGGTGGATATAGTGCGTCGGAGGTGCCAGTAGGTGCAAGCAATACTCCCGGACGTGATTGCAACCTATGTGTAAATTATTGCGCGGGTTTATTTCCACCTTTAAGGGCCCAAGGGTAACCCGCGGGCGACTTGCGGCAGTTTTCACCGCCTCTTCAGGTCCTCAGGCGGTTTTGAATGACTGGTGGGGTTCATGGCCTGGACTGGCGGGCTGACCCGCTCCACCACATTCCACCGACCGACCGAGGCTGTTTCGAATTCGATGCAGGGGGCACAGATGGGCGCGCGTCGCAGCGCTAGGGTGGCGTGCTGCGCGGAGCATACTACCCGTTCAAGTCTCCTAATGTAGCGACTGAGATCCACTTCATGTGTGCGTGTGTGTGTGGTGTAATTTGCAAAACCATACGCGTGTGGTATCCCGGCTGATTCTGAGTTGGAGGACCAGAATTTCTTGCCGCGCATTGTTCAGAGCTTGAAATAAGCGCGACTCTTACAATGTAACACACCATACCTCTTCTGTCTGTTTAGAAACAGGTCCGTCAACCCAAAGTCGCAAGATATTTGTTGACTTCAAGTGGCCTTCCTCCTCGTTTCGACCCTCAACAAACTTCAACAAGCTCGAGTTCACACTACACTGTGATTAGACATGATTCGCGGAACTAGCGCTCTTATTCTCCCCGCTTTGACGGACACCTACAAGATGTCCCATCCTCTCCAATACCCCGATGGTGCTCGCGAGATGAGTGCATACGCAGAGTGCCGCTCTGCGTTCGAGAAGGACCCTGAGGACTCCCGCATTGTCTTCTATGGTATCCGCTACGTTGTGGAGAACTACATCGCTGTTCCTTGGACCGTTGAGGACGTCGAGAAGATTGAGCAGTTCCTCAACACTCAAAACATCTTCGAGACTCCCATTCCCTTCCCCAAGGACCTCTTCTTGAAGTTCATCAAGGAGAACAACGGTTACATTCCCATCCGTATTGAGGCGCTTCCAGAGGGCACCGTAGTTAGCCCCCACGTCCCTCTCTACCAGATCACTGCTAAGGCTGAGTATGCTCGTATTGTCACCTTCCTCGAGACCATGCTCACTCACATCTGGTATCCCACCACCGTTGCGACCCTCTCGCGCCGCTGCAAGGAGGTTATTCGCAAGGCCTTTGAAAAGTCTGTCGACGAGTCGGCCTACTTCTTGCTCGAGACCCGTCTCCACGACTTCGGTTTCCGTGGTTGCACCTCCATGGAGCAGTCTGTCATCGGTGGTGTTGCTCATCTCCTCAACTTCATCGGCTCGGACACCATGGCTGGTTGCTACTATGCTCAGATGCACTTGAACAAAGGCAAGCCAGTCAGCTGCGCTATTCCTGCCACTGAGCACTCTGTCATGACCTCCTGGAACAACGAAGAGTCTGCTGTTCGTAAGATGATCAATGACTTCGGTGGCGCCAACCGCATGTTCTCTGTTGTCCTCGACTCCTATGACTACTCTAAGGCTCTCAACGATCTCCTACCTCGCGTCGCAGAGGAGCACAAGGCTAAGGGTGGTATCATGGTCTTGCGCCCTGATTCTGGTAACCCTGTCGACACTGTCTTGGAAGCTCTCCGCGCTGCTGAGAAGACTTTCGGGTCTGTCGTGAACTCCAAGGGGTTCAAGGTTCTTAAGGACGTCGCGGTAATTCAGGGTGATGGTATGAGCTACCAAGCCATCGTTGATGTTTGCAACGCCGTTATCGAGGCTGGTTACTCCGTTCAGAACGTGTGCTTCGGTATGGGTGCTGGTCTCTTGCAGAAGATCAACCGTGATACTATGTCCTTCGCTACGAAGCTCAACTATATTAGCTTCGAGGATGGCACTCATCGCGATGTTATGAAGCGTCCCAAGACTGATGGTGGCAAGACTTCACTCCCAGGCCAACTCAAGGTCATCCGTGGTGCTGATGGTCTCATCAAGGTTGTTCCTAAGTACGCCTCCGACGCGGATGAAGAACTCGCTGCTAAGCTGGCTGCTGGTATTGAATCGAAGACCGATGACGGTAAGAGCGTTCCTCAGGAGACTGAGGGTGAGAACCTGTTCCGAGTTGTTTACGATTGTGGTCCAGTTGCCAATGCTTTCCCTGAGACTTTCGACGAGCTCCGTGCCCGCATCGAGAGCGAGTGGCCCAAGATGCCTCTTCACCACGATCCTGTTTCTGACCGCCTCAAGGCCAAGATCGCACGTATCGCTGCCGAGATGAAGGCTCAGGCGGAGAAGCAGTAAACGGGGTTTTCGCCTACATCGTTTACGGCTACCATACTCCCCCATCCTCACACACTGCGGTTTCTCTGACAACAGTTTTTTTTGTTTTTTTTTTTTTTCGGTGCATGCTGGTTGTTTGACTTCCAGCGCCGTCTGTCCAGAACTAAGAGCTCACTTCGCTACTCGATCACTACAACTAGTTTTCCCTGTACCCATCCCAGGTCAAGCGTAGGTTCTGACCGGAGGTGAGTAGCACAAGTGTGTTCATTTATTAGCGTCACTTTTTATATTTGGTAAATAATGCATAACCACTAACATTCACTCTTGATCATCTGCGTGTTCTCTCCTTTTTGTTTCTTCAATTATGTTTTCTTTGCACTGATCCTGGATTGCGACGCGCTATTACGAGTAGATCGTTGTGCCTTCTGGTTGCTTCATGTGCATGAATCGACACTTTGTGGTAGCAAGTTTCGGGCCATCTAGAGATCGGCATTGTTGATGATGTAGGCAACCGCCTGGCTGTCACTTTATTCTGACCGTTTTCATGGAAGCCTTCTTCTCAAATGATTAATACCTAATGTTTGGCGAACGTACGACGTTTTTACGCTCGATATCAACATTCCTCTGCGCATCATACTCCTGTAGTTAGTAGGCTACGCAAACTCTGAACTATGTCTCTCTGAATCCCATTCGCTCGTACATTTCGTCCGTTTTGAATGTCCCTTTCAGTTCTGGAGAGCTTGTTCATTGTTGATACAATCTAGTTCGTTCCATCCATCCACGACTGTCCTAACTTCCACATAATGTGATTATTACTGTACTTGTCCGGCCTCTTCGATCGTCACTTTATTTAGGATGAGCTTAGTCTACCGTTTTGCATTAGTTAGTACGTCATCGAAACGCTTGCGTCGTAACTATATTAATGCAGGGTGGATAGACATTGTGCTCATTATCCTACACTTCATATCGAGCTAGCCATGATATCTAATGAACAGTGACGCGTATATTAGCTGATGATTCTTCGGTGTAGTTTATGTTGTATGTGTGTGAGGGCCTGACGGTCTCCGTTGACCCGGCTTTCGTTTCCGTCGCCTTTTCGATGTTTGTTCGTTTGTTCTTTTCGTTTGTTTGCTTCTGTCTGCTTTCATGTATGACTGATCATGAATGACATTACCTGTTGTCTATTACCTGTTGTCTGGGATCGAGGTCATGTCACACCAAACCTCCGCCAAATACGATCTCAACGATATTAGGACCCTCGATTCGTCATCGGTCAATTAACCAAGAATCACGATGCTTCATAAGAATACACAACATTACCTCTCACTCGTTTTAATCGGCATGAAAGTAGCTGAAGATGAATCATCCTCAAGAAGAATTGCACCTTAGGTCAGCATGGCTCGAAATTTTGGCCGGATTCGGCTCGAGAAGACGAAAGCGGAGCAGATTGATAGAGGTGCTGAATAGGCATCACGCGCATTGGCATCCCAAGATCTTTTGCATAACTAGACCGCAAAAACATTATACGACTTAAATATCCCTTCGTGATGTTCATTGCCAAGCGGATCGTTGCCTTTTGGCAGCGATATCGAACACTCAACCTTGTACAGCAGTTGCTGCTGTGCATCATTGCGGTAGTCTGCCTTCGGGTGCTGTACCGACTTTACAAATATGTTTTCACGCGGCGACAGGGCCTGAGGCAAGGTCAAAACGCTCAACTAGACCCCAGAAACCGCCAGGGACAGCCCAGCGCCCAGTACCCTGGTGCTCATGCACTTGGTCCAGCCCGAGGTCAGGCCGCTGCGGCCGCTGCAAGCGCGGCAGGGGTGCTAGATGCCAGCGGACGAGCTTCAGTGGGTGCACCTGCGTCCTCTGGCGCCGCGGCAGCTACCGCACAAGGTGCTACTCAACAGCACAGCATGCAGAATGTGGCTCGGCTCATGGACTCGAATCCTCAGAGCATCATGGGCATTACTACACAGGGTCTGCCCGCTGTAGGAGCCGGTAGCACGCCAGCAGAACAATATCTTGTTTACAAGTCAGCTGCCAAGGTAGCTCTGGCTGGCAAGGGCGTGATTTACACGATTAGCAAAACCGGAACCAACTCCGAGGACGTGGTTGCGACGGTCATCCCTTCAGCGATTCCAGTTCTTCGTCGCCTTATCGCCAACTGTGACGTCTATGTTGTGAATGTATGCTCAAGCAGAGAGGAAGAAGATGCGGTGATTCAAGCTCTCTTGGATGCTGAGTTGGTGTCGCCCAGTGTTTCCAAGTCGATGAATCCACTTCTGAACGTCGCTACTAGCTCTGGATCAGGCCAAAAGAGTGAAGATTCTCCGCTTCTACCCCTGCAGAGGCTTCTTTTCTGCTCCTCTGCACTGGGTAAGCAGGCTATCTTCCGACATATTGAGCCTCGTCTGCTTGTCGACGTTGACGAGCCCGTTCTGAAAGCGCTCAAGCCATACGTCCATCAAGTTGTCCAAGTCAAAAGTCTCGTGGGCTTGCAAAGGCTGCCGTCAACAGCACCTACTTTATTAGCATCACCTTCATTACAACCTCTGGCAAGTGCGACAGGTACTTCATCTCCGAACGTGCCAATTCCAGTATGTGGATCGCTCGCTGCGTTCTTTTACCCCGAACTAGATCAAGCTACAACCCCGTCGAGTACTGCAGGGCTAGCTGGGCCATCCGAGTTTAAGGCCATGCCGAATCTGAATCTTTCGGGTGAGCCCATACCATTCGACCAACCTGAGGATAAGGATACTCCAGCCAATTCTGCACCTGATTCGCAGATACCCGACCTTCCAGAGTTCGCCAACCAAACATTAGCAGACCTGGATCCTGTACCGCGTTCTCGCCTTGAAAGAGCCTCCCAAGAGGTTCCAGATGCAACGGAAGACTCCCGGATTCGGTAGAACAATGGTAGCCGTTCATATCGTTAACTTTTCATCCGCACTGCATCTGTATAAGGTCACAGCGCGTTTAAGACGGTACCGAGATCTACGATTGGCGATAACTTCACTGGTACAACTTTCTGACGTAACGTTATTTGCATTTCTGACTTTCTGACTTGGTATACCAAGCTTCTAGTCGCGGGTACTGCATTATGATAATAAACAAAAGACTACAACTAAGGCCTGGGGAGGAAACATTCTGACTAGGCCCCTCGCCATTAGCTTCACACCAAACTTCATGAAGGTTTAAGAGACGGAGCGAGAAATGGTCGGGGAAAAAGGTAAACGAGAGGGAAGCAAGAAAGGGAGAAGGGTGGACAACTAACAGTAAATGTAACATGCACGAAAGGGGCGCCAAAGAAACCAAGGAACACAAAACTTAAGAACATCGATTAATTATCCGTCTCGGTTGATAAACTGGATCGTACTGAGGTGTTCTTCCTCCAAGGCCTTTCGAATGGGCGCTCGCAGCTTATCGATCTCCTTCTGAGTTACGTTGCATTGACGCTCATGAGCTAGGCTAATCAGCTGATCGCAATCGTACATCAGAGAGGGGAATCGAGATAGATAAGCAACAATTTCACCACCTGACTGGAGTTTGAGCAAATCGTCACTGGCAAGCACAAGTAGTGCCAAGCCAACACGGAAAAGAACGGCCACCGAGCACTCGACGAGCATGATATCCCAGACTCGCAGCGCCGTCTCGAGAGGAAGGACCTCGACGTAGAGACACATAAACCAGCTCACGCAGATCGCATTCAAAGACACAGATTGAGACGCCATATGGCGTGCGAGTTGGGGCACCCGCTTACTGACCAAAAGCTCAAAGGCAGCCAAGTCCACCCGAACCCCGATCATCGTTGGCAGATAGTAAGAAGGTACGATCTTCCCCACGAGACTGTCGAGCATCCAGAATGCATCTGCATCAGGGTAGAACAACATTAAAATGGCCGTGATGATGTTCATCGACTGGCAGTACCCGATTTGCGGGTTCTTAAAGGAAAACGCACTCAGGATGTTCGTCAGCCTCGTCGTGCCATCGTCACTCTGGAATAGCGGATGATATTGCATCGTTCGCTTAACATCCTTTACGATATCCTTATGACTCCGAGTTGTTTGTAAGCTCAGCTGGACAATGCATGTCTCATAGTATTCATTGTGCCTTGCCTGCATTTCGTACGATCTAAGCAAACACAACCACGCGATTGGCCTTGCTCTGATCGGAATACCGTTCCGCACCAGTGCCTGCCCCTTCTTTGATTTTAGTAGTGACTCAAGTGCAAGCACATGAGTAATCGGATGGCCCATCACCGTTGCAGGCAAGTGACTAGTCACTTCTTTCGACTCCTTCTCTTGCTCGGAGAGGAGAGCGGCACCGAGATCATAGATTTCCGCGTCCTCCAGACCAGCGTGCCTTAGACCTGTGGGCTGCACCATAGTCGTCCACGCAACCGTTTGTCGAGCTCTTGAGATAGCATAGGCTAGGCGCCACTTCTCATAGGTCATGAATTTGCCCTGCTGTACCATGTCACGAGATAAGCTCTCTTTAAGTCGCTGACGCGTACCCACCTTTGAGTTGACTTCACTAGGCCCCGTTGCAAGATTCGTCGCAAAATCGAGTGAACTAACAGACCGGCTCATACTATTGTCTGCATGAGCTGATGATCCCGAATCAGTTGTGCCTGGTAATGGCATATGTCGATCAGCCGCATGTGCAATGGCATCACGCTGCCATTGGGGATCGTACTCCGAAAGCGGAGAATGCGATGATCGAGAGACGGAGGCACGACCAGCTAACATCGCATCAATATCTCCCGCAGGATTGCCCTGAATGCGCGGGCTGCCCGGTCCACCGACAGTCGCTGGTGATGTTGCCCGAGAGGGTATACGCGTAAGTGGAACGATGGACGAGCTATGTTGTCGACCTCCGCGCAGATACAATGCAGCCGATCCTTCCGTTGAGTTGGAAGCAGATGTTTTCATGATAGAGCTCGGCAGCACACGTTGATACACGCTTGCGCTGACATAGGTGGGGAATGAAGATTTGACGATAGCTGCGGTGGGCGAGGGGAAGATGTTTCGAATCGACGGTGGCTTGCTTGTCACATGCAAAGTTTCCGTTGCTGTGGTCGTCGTCGTTGTCGTCGTGACTGTGGTTGTGATTGTAGTCGTTGTAACCGCAGATGTTGGTGCGAGCGTTGTATCAACTCGGTGAGTCCGTCCATGTAGTGCGGCAACCAGGTCCGATGCTTCCTGTTCGTCTATCTCGGATCCATCTAATGAGTTTCTGTCGTTTTCATCTTCATCATTGTCATCCACGGTCGCGTTATCAGTAACGCTAGCACGGGCTTCAGCATAGTGTTTCGATAGCTGTTCGATAAAGGCTTCTTCATCAAAGGGATCAGCTTCTAAGCAAATGGTCTCAGTTGGAGATTCGACGTTTATCTTCAGTTCGCTTGGCTGAGCGGGTGCTTCGCTGCCGGACGATCCTGCGGTTTGCTCTGAGGCGTTGTCAAAGGACGTGTCGGAATTGGCGACTCCAGAAACGGCATCAAGTAAAGCCTGAAGTGACTGAGGAGCTCGACCTCCGGGAAGCAATGTGCCTCTGAGCGTACTCTGCCGGCGGCATTCACGGGCTGCATTCCGTTCTTTAGCACCCCATCCAGCCTTCGCTGATTGGACAAAGTGGCTCAGACACTGGCGTTGGGGACCAGCAGGCATTGTGCACCCTTCGACTGAACACAAGGAGACCCCAGCAGGAATTTCGGCATTCTCTGGTCGGCCTGACAGTGAAGCTACACGAGCCCGAAACACCTTGCTTGGGTCAGGCAGGTCCAAACTATTGTGCACAGTAGGCATTTTAATCGGGCAGTCATCTGAGCCACCTTTCACGACAATGGTAACGTCAGCATTCGACTGGCCACCAGCTTGTTCTGCTGGGTTGTTGGAAACTGGAGCCGCAGCCAAAGCAACATTTACCACCGGAGCTGGAGTTGGGGTCGGAGCCGGAGCCGGAGATGGTGGTAGCGGTGGAGCTTTGCAAGGACCTTCCATATCCGGAGCCACTGCAGAGCTGCTCACCAATGATCGAGGTGCCTCAGATGGAGGTGAGGAAGGGAGCGGCGGCGGCGGTGGTGGTGGTAGTGGGGGAGGTGCTTTTCTTGGTCCGTCTTGACTATCATGAGGCTCGGGACTATCACCTTGGGCTCCGGAGGTGGCGGAGTCAACCGAGGAGACTGTGTCTGTGCTCTCAGCAGTAGATGTGACGGCAGCATCCGCAACAACAGGTGTGCTGATCGGTGTCAGCCTATCCGCAGTAATCTTTGTGCTCATCACCTCCGACGTTACACTAGTCGATGCAGCGATTGCTTGCTGCTGCACTGCAGGAGAGTTTGCATGAGGAGGAGGAGGAGGAGGAGGCGGGGCTCGGCTAGGGCCACCAGGTTCCGCATGAGGCATATCACCCGTGTGGCCCGATAGTGATGATACCGGAGGCTGTGGAGGAGGTCGTGACGGCCCCTCATCATCGCCCTCGTTAAACTTACTCACAAACTCCTGAATCTTTGACGATACGCTCTTGGGTTCGGGGGGAGGAGGTGCCGCCTTGCGAGGACCATCGATGCTTTCAGCGGCCGGCTGCGCGAGGTCGCAAAAACCGGCAGAGGTACGCGCTTGTTGGTCACTGTTCTTACCCTCACTCGCACTGGGTGCCTCGGCACGACTCGCAAGGTCACTCGCAGATGTTGAAATCAGATCGGCATGCGGCGGGTTTGCGAGGAATGCGGGCTCTTCCGGAGGTAATGCAGTGGCTTTGCGGAGTTTGAAGCTTCCTCCAATCTGCAGGCCGCGTATATCACTTAGCAGCTTGTCGATGGCACTCGCCTCACTGCCGCTTTTCGCGCGACTCTGCATGGAAACACGAGAGGCTGATTGACCTACAGACTGGTGCGAATGTCTGAGTGCCACACACACCTCTAGCCGTGTGCCAGTCGGGTGGTTATGGGGTACGGCGGTGTGATAGGGTTAAAGATATAATATATCACACCACACCCGAACTACAACGCCCGCTTTTCAATACAATGCCCTTGAGATTCTCTTCCAAAAATTGGGATTTTCCGGGCCAGGACGGATAGATTTCTGAGCTTCGACTGAACGATATGACAACTCGCCTCCCGAGATCACCGAGATGTCTTCGTAACCATGTCTCAGGACGCACTGCATTCGTAGTAAATACTATATCCAGTGTATTAATGCTACTATTTACTATTTACGATTACCATACGCGGTAATTGTTTGAAGGGAGAAGAGCCTCACAGCTCCGAGAAGTACAGCAATCATCTTCATCGTCGTGCACCTCGTTCGTCTGTTTTGCAACTGCACCATACATACACGCGTAGGAAGGGTTCGAGCATTGTCGGAGCCAATCCGCAGTACGGGCATGCCACGTAACTGCAACTTTAATCTACACTAGGAGCATCCGCAGCGGCCGTGGCTCTAACCACAAGGTAGGCAGGTGAAGAACCAGCCTCTCCCTTCGTCTCGCTTCTCCTTCCCTTCCTTTTCCGTGTGCATACCATACTGATGAGTTGCCTTTGCATATCTGGCTGCAACCGACGCGTAGTAGCAACATTCCGGAGGTGCGTGGGAGCTCTACTACTCGGCAGCGTACAACTGATGATCTTGCTGGCGTCGGTACTGCTGGTACTACTGGTACTACTCTAGGGTGTTCTTGGGCTGGTCTCGACTTATATAGCAATCACAGCTCTCTGTCAGTACATTGGAGACACCAACTCTCCGTAGTGTGCCTATTAATCTCAAGATCCAACGTCCTCCAGACAAGCTTCCGTCTGTCCGTCCATTCTAACACCGACCTGACTTCCGGGTCATGCTGCGCTGCGCTGTGCTGTCGTGGTCTGTTCTGCTATGTCTATGCACGCCAGTTCCACATATCACGAACAGCAACAACTAGCCAGCCTTGACATAATATCATCGTCGTCGATGTCGCAGTTGCTATTGCTGTTGTTCTTGCCAATGTTGTTGCCTCCATCTTTAGTGATGGCTGTCAGCAGCACCGGGCCAGTGGCCAGCAGGGTAACCGTAGAGGTTGCCACGGCCAAGGACCTCACCGACGCAGAAAGCACCGGCGATGTGTACACCCCAGACACCAGCAGTTGCGAGCTGCTTGTATGTGATCGAGCCGGGGTTCTTGATGGCCTCGCAGACCTTGGGGATCTCAGCCTAGATATGATGATTTCGAGTTAAAGGAGCGGATAAAGTGACGTAAGACGAGTGCGGTCATTCCCACAAGATTATAATCCACAGGCGCGTCGCTATAACGCAGAATGCCTCTTCGAATGCGAATGCAACGTACCTTAGCAGCCTGCCAAGTTTCGGGGATGCCCTGGATCTTGCGGAACCAGAACTCGAGACGGCGGTTCCAGAGCTCACGTCGGACCTCCTCGATGGTCATCTCTTGCGTTGCAATGCGTCGCTCGACGACTGCGAGATTGGGGAATCGCTTAGCAGCGTTTGCGAGGAAGAATGACAACTTGGACATCTCTACACTAAGGGCGCAAGTGGTTTGGACAGTCAATCGAGGAAAGAAGCAGTGAGGACGAGTTCAGGTAACACGCGGGCGAGATGCATACTGGGCGAATCCATTCCTCGCGAGCGTTATCAGCCTCGAAATCACTCTCGGTTAGGTGGAAACGAAGGACTTCGGCTCATCTGGCAGATTGTGAGGCAATTCTGACGCGGCGGATGGATTGTTGCCGGGGAAACCATGACATGGCTCTACTTCTCGGAGCCATCTACGAACTGATAGCAAAATTCTTCCGACACACTCGCGCACTCGCGAGATATATTCCATTTTCCTCCCCTCTTTTTAGCATTCTTTCGCCCCGTCTCGTCGTTCGAATATTCCTTCACCCCCGACAGCAACTCTACCTTTCGTCCGCCCCGCCCAGGTGTCTGGCCGGATCCGGTCACCCGATCAGGGCCAGGACAGATAGGCTTGAATTGTCTGATGAGCAAACTGCCACACTCTGCGGTTACAGCGACTGAGCAAGGAGTCTGACTTGCTTGTGTTGGCAGAGCTGGTGATTCGATAGTCTACGCACTTTCCACTCGCTCCTTTCTCACGAGACATCTTCCATGCTTAGGAAATCAATACCCGTTCCACAGCTCAGTTGAAACAAAGTGCCAGTACATTCGGTTAGTAGCGACCGCAAGGGATCCGGTAGCTTATAAGCACGAATCAACTTTGTATCGCGCCAACGACTACGCCGTGGCTCAACTTCAAGCCATCCCATATCTATGTCCCAGACCAGCTCCTGGAGAGGCCACAGTGCGAGACCTCCATCTCGAGAGGACGATGTCTCACGAGGCCCAAAGGGACGGAGCGGTGAAGAGTGCCGTCTTCGTCTTCTTCAGGTTGTGCTAGACTCGGCGCTCCGCGATACACTCGCGGCGACAACTTCGTTGGAGATTCTAAGCACCACTCTACAGCAGATCAACTCGGCATATCAAACCGCGATTCAGTGGTCACAACCATCACAGCAAGCAGCGAGGCCACCAGCACCAGCGCCACCACCGTCGTCACAACCACCACCACGTCAGCCCTACATGGGCGTATATGCACCTCCATTATCGTCTTCTACTGCCGGACCTCCTCAGAGGCCGGTTCCACGCTACGCACAGCCGACCCAATCCTCTACTCAGGGTCACGTTCCGCTTTCAAATAGAAGGGGTGATTCTCAAGCAGGCGATTCGACGCATCAGTCACTGCCACAGCAAGGTCAGAAAATCACTCGCACGGCTGATGACCCCTTCTCATCTCAACCAACGACTGTACATCCCACATCGTCGATGCCACCCCAGACGACCAATACTGGCCTACAAAGCCCCTCGCTAGCCTCACATTCGGGGAGCTCAGACTCTAGCGCACTTTCGCTTGCTGAAATTGATGCGCTCCTTCAGCTTGCCAAACGAACCACGTTTGGGCTCGCCCAATCACCATCGGAGAGGACGGGTTCAACATCAAGCAACCAGCGGCAGCGATTTCACAATATCCAACAGCAGGCGCAGCGTGCTCTTCAAACTCAGCAAATGCTGAATCAGCAAGCTGCCGCGCGTGCGCGTCCGCAAAATCCTAATTCACGGCAAACCCCTCCGGGTTCAGGACCTCGTCCGCCTCCGAAAAAGCCCCCCTCACCTGTGCCACCTCCTGAGACGTTCATCTCCGAACTCGACCAATCCGAAGATGAGGACTTTCTCGATGATAATTATGTCGCAGGTGATGAAGATAATGAGGATGCAGAATACGCCGAAATTCCTCTTCAGAAGGATCAGCACGAGTATTTGGGCGGTGCCCTCGAGGATGAAGAAGTCGATGCTAAGACCCGTGATGTCCTAGACATCCCAGTGGAAGATGCTCAGCCAGCCGTTGTCAGCGCGGAGGAGCTGTTGAAGGCTTTACGTTTTTCTACTGAGGGAGCGGTCGGAACTGGGGAACTCTCGTCTGCTCCATTGAGAAACGTGGAAGAAAATTCTCAACCTCTGTCTTCTCACGGTCCACTGCCGGCCGCTATTACTCGTGATCCAAGGGGTGTTCGAACGCATTCATCGTACGTTTCGCCTACAGGAAGTGGCAAGCCAGCTCAATCAGCGTTGGCCAATCTAGGTCGAGCTACCTCATTAGCTCGGAACCCAGAGGAAAGACGTCACGACACCTTGAGCGTGCAAGCATTCGACGAGCAAGCAGACGTGTTTGCTCAAGGGATTCGTGCCCAGCGGTCCGTCCTCGGAGCTTTGAAGCAGCGCGCTGTCGATGACCCCGATTTCGCTTCGCTTCCGCCATACTTAATGCCAGAGCCCACAGACAGACGTGAAGACACATGCAATCGCCTCAAGTTTCTTCAGTATGCCAGGCTCCAGCAGGCTCCCAGCGCTGTGGCTCAAGCAAACAATCCAACTTCGGGTAGGCCTGGTGCTCAATTTGCTATACCGAGGTGTCCACTTAGAGTGCAGCCGAGCGAAATGGTTCAGCGACATCGCGCCGCCAGCTTGAAGATTCTCTTTGGATGCAGTGAAGAGGACAGGAGTGATGCCGCTACACAGGTGAAGTCGCAATTGGATCGGCTTTCAGACCTCTCCCATGATGGTTTACAAGCTGTGGATCTTGTGCCAGTACCTTCTGGTGTACTTTCACCGGTTGTCATTAGGAGTAAAGGTGCACCGTATGCGAGCGTCACGTTGTTGCCATCTCCTGCACTGGCAAGGATGCCTCAGGAGAGCGTTGAAATGTTCGCTCGTTATAGACTCGTTGCTCTCGATCGAGGGCAAGCCTTCCCAAGGCAAGATCCTTACACGTTCATTACAGCGTTAGATGAGCACGCGTTGAGCTTACCACGGACATCCCAAGATACGTTCACTCGCTACAAGGACGCATGTGGTCTGCAAAACGTGGTGGATCCAGCAAAGCATCCTTATCGAGCAGCGTATAAAAGGGCAGCAGGACAAAGAGTCCCTTCTATGCTTCCTCTTCTTTTTGACATGTGGACACCTTTCGCCACCACGCCAATCAGCTGTATCACCGAACTTCATCCTTTGACAACCCAAAGGCACGAAGCACCCGCATCATATTCATCGAAATGCACTCGCCTGGCGAGGGAGGTTCAACAGCTGAGCTTGCAATGCGAGTTCCGTCGATTGGGCTCAGCCTTACAGCGCCGTGTTCTAGACTTGGCTTTGCTTCTGGGCCATCCAGCGACCTATGTGGCGTTCAACACGGCATTGGGCTTACCCGACGAGCTCCTGCTTGCTGTTGTCCTTCGGCCTGACCATCCGCCCCCAAAACGGACTTTGCGAATGCCCCTCACTACCAAGGGATTTGCTGCTATCTTCGTTACACTTTCGTCGATTCTCCTACACCGTGCTACTGCAGTCCCACGGATCTGCGTGGATATTCGTCATCGTAAGGCATCCACTGACGTGGACCACGAGGATCAGGAACAGGAACAGGAACAGGTTGGGGGTTACAAATTTATGCGAGTTCTCGAGGCACTAGCTGTGGAGAGTGACCACCGTCCTAAATCGCTTATAGAGAGACTTTCGATGCGTCGAGTGCGGAAAGTAAGGACACCTGATGCTCCTGCTGGGGCGGCGGCTTCTCGACTTCGGAACGCCGACGGAGCTGGTAACGCTGATGCTTCTCGTAAAGTCTGGTATCGCGGTCGCCTAGTTGATGCCGCGAGTCTTCTCGCCGACCACCCATAACATGATAGTCCAAGCAACATACCAGTGTGATACCCTCCTCTATAGATCCAGGCAGCAGAAAAGTCACGTACTTCTTAATGTCAAACACTACGCAAAGTAATGTATGTTAGAACAACGAGATGTCTTTGAAACAACATCAGCAATTAATGAGAATAGCCTGAGGGGACTGGATGGACTTGTATCGTGTTCAGTATTGTGAGACTAAATGTTCTCTGCACCTGCTTCTCCAGCGTCGTTATAATCCCATGGTCCGTTTAGTTCCAGCTTCCAGCGTTGCAGGTGCAGAAACACTGCCGGCAGGATGAGTGCAACTATGGATGTAATCGCAACGAAACTCACGGCTAATCGAGTGGAGTGGGCTAGTAAAGCGCAAGTCGCAAGGACCGTCCCGCCAAAAGTATGTACACCAAAGTGGAGATATTCTAGATATTTAGCATACTGAAGATTTCGAGAGCGAATATCGTCGCTCGCATTTTCGGATTCTGTTTTCCTCAATGCAAAGCTAGTCAGCAAGATTGCACAGTCGAATTTCGGCCATCCAACGAACAGACAAAAGGTGAAGAAAAAGAAAGCGTACACCTCATCTGAAGACGGGAGCCGACTCGCGATAAGCATGGCGGCGAAACCAATAAAGTAGTGCGAATACATATTGGCATCAACGCTGGGTTCAAACGGAGATCGTGGTGGAAGCCTCATGGTATGCTGCCTCAGTGATGTCCCAGATAACCCTGAGACTATAGTCTGTACCTGGTCGTCACAGTCCTCACTGAGCTTGGACATATCCCGTTGCTGCTCAGCTGCAGCAGTGGCGTGTGAGGAGGAAGCTGAGGGTATGTCAGGTACATAAGAGGGGCTCGTAATGGCATTGTTCCCTTGGTTAGGTCCGACTGGCCGAATTTCCAAGGGTGAAACCATAGTTGGGCGGGGTCGGCAAAGGTCAGGGGATTCATCACCAGGGATTTCATAATAGTCGAATGTACATACGTGTAGTATACACGACAGGACAGCTAGGAAGGCGATTTTCTCTTCAGAAATATAGGACATGAGGGTTGTAAGAAGTGGTACGGAGATACTAAGGGCAGTAGCAAATGTAAACAGTCTAGTCGTCGTAAGTTGCAAAGTTTGCCGAATCGTCTCAGTAGGGCCTGGAGCGGTCAAGCCAGCTGCACGATACGCTGCACGGCGTAATAGAGCAAACGCTATTGTACCTGAGATTGACATGATCAGACATCCAGCGACCAGCTGGACAGCCCCAAGCGACCGAACTTTGATGGCAATCCAATTGGCGGCATGCGCACCGCCCGAAAGGATCGTCGCAAAGGGCCCTGTGCCTTGTAGGAGATTAGACTCACTCTTACCAGTAGTGAGAGCTGTGACCACATCCGGGAACGCATCGCACACTTCCAGCAAAAACGAAAGCAATGACGCAGATGTTGTCATCGCAGAGCTTCCCTCTGACAGATGAATGCACTGCCACCACGCGTCGGAGTGCGAAAGAGACAGGTACACAGCAACCCAGATAGCAATGGATGACAACCGCTGTACCAGCAACGATGTTTGTTTCACCAGGTGACAATACGACCTTTGTCGCTCCGCGAGTCCAGCTAGAAGTCAGAACGTGCACGTAAGTCAGCACAAGCCATATCTCGTCAGTTACATACAAATCAGGCCAAGGGGCTGGATCCATCACATACAAGCATCCTGTAAGTCTGAAGCATCATCACCCACGTACCATTGGCCACGAGGCCTTGAAGAAATGCATCGTCAACGTAATTGTCCGGGTAAGGCTGAGGCTCATAGAGGATTCGTCTCCAAGGAACGCGATGGGTTGGGCTGGCTATCAGCGCGCCACGTTGCTTCGGAGATAGCTCTTGGCTCTGCCACGTATACTGGTGAGGGATATCAGTCGCGCCTGCGGCGTTCCGCGCGAGAATCGAAGCCTTCACTTGGCGCGCGTCAAGCCAAGTGGTTTTGCTGCGGATACCGCTGCTGCTTGGGGTCATCACACAGGTCCAACAGCCACAATGGGGGTGGACTGGGCGTGGCAAACTGCGGCAGTATTTTTCTGGAGCGCTGCCGACGCAAGATGCACGATTTCACCACTTTCCACTTAAAGTATTGAACCCGAAATTCCACATCGTGAAAGAGATTGTTTCCCGTGTTGAGCGTGACGAGTGTGTCAGCAAACTTGGTATTCACCTACAAATCCTTGTTTTAAACGCATTGTATATGCTTATATTCTTCAATGTCTCCCCACTCACATGATATGAACCACCCTGTGTTTCCACGTCTCCTGCTTCTCTAGTATCTCTCGACCTCTCCTGTTCGTGTTCGCAAGCTCACGCCAGGCCGCTTGCAAAAGCAGATCAAGAACTCGTTTACACACTCAATCCGTCGTTCTTCCCCCATTGTCGGCCCATGCTGGCAGCGCCTCGCTCTTTTAACTTGCCTCGGGGCGTGTGCTTGAAGATAGCGCTCCTCCTTTTGGTCCTGGCCGCGCTTGCTACAGCGACGTCTAGAGGTAGTGTCGCCGTGGCAAATGCATCAGAGACGTCAGACCCAGGCCGCGAGCGCTCAGTTGAGGTTGTCAGCGAGCCAACCACCCGAGTAATACCCTCGCAGAACGCCGACTCACCCAGCATCCCCCCTTCTTCGCTCCCAGGAACTGACATCCCCGTTGTGGAAATCGACCGACTGGGCATCGAGAAGGCAGGGGGCGCGATTGAGGCCACCCAAGCCTCTGTTCCGCAGAAAGCAATCGACGGGTCTGTGGCTGCTCAAGTCCAGAGAGAGACTGAGGGTCTGGTTCTGAATGCTACAGTTGATCCGACCTCCATCGGTCAATCTGACCAGCGTTTGCAGGCCTATTTCTCTTCTTTCCTTGATGCTCTAGTGCTCACAGCTAAGACAGGCCTTAATATCTTCTTCATCTTTGGCTCTATTGTTCAATACTATGGCCAATTCTGGGACATCAGAAGGGGCAAGGGCGAGGCCTTCTCTCCGCTTGTCTGTCTCGTTCTCTTGTCCGCAAATATTATTCGTATCTTCTACTGGTTTGGCGAACGTTTCGATGACTTGTATCTGTATCAATCCGCAGTCATGGTCTTTGTTCAGATCATGATGCTCGAGGCTATCTGTAAGGCGAAGGAGAAGCGCCCAGCGTCACCAAACGTCCCCAAGAAGAGGTTCACTGACTTCCGCTTGGCTGATTTCTGGGCATGGGACGAGTGGACAAGTTATTTGATGTGCATTGGAGCGTTTACATCCGCTCTCTGTGTAGCATGTGTCCTGGCTTTGCCTTATCCAGGTTTCTTCTCTTGGCTAGGAGGACTTGGTCTTATGATTGAAGCCACCCTCGCTTTACCTCAGCTGTATCGAAACTACAAGCACGGAAGCGACGGTCTAGATGCCTTCCTAATCTGGACGTGGGTTGTTGGTGATATTGCCAAGACAGCGCTTGCCGTGGCGTTGCAGACACCCGCGGCCTTTGTCATCAGCGGTCTTTTCCAGGTCGTTACAGATGTACTGATTCTTGTGCAAATCTATACGGATCGCAAACGAAAAGACAAATCGCGACTTGTTAAGGAAGTCGAGCTCTCTACTTCAGACGCACACTAATAATAATGTTTATGTGGCCACAACTTAGCAAGGTTCCACCAGAGGTTTGAATGTACACTACCACATCTTAGTGTGACACATGTCTATGTTGATAGACACTCGGAGACACGTCTCATTGTTAATAAAAAGGTTTGAGTTCGTTGTACAACATTACGCCTGCGTGAATGTAGGTGGCTAGTTTATTCCTTGAGTGGTGGCTACTTTCTGTGTGAGTATGAAGACGGGTTAGTATGAGATCTTGATACAGGCTGAGGTGGTGGCGGGGGTGGAGGAGGTACCTGCGGTCTGTTAGCACGTGGAATTGCATGAAGAGCTGAGGGCGCAGCAGGTGCTGGTGGTCGGACCACACTTCCTCCAAGCGGTGGTGGGGGTGGCGGTGGTGGTGGTGGCGGTGGAGCCGTAATAGCAGCAGGGTTGGAGAAGCTAAAACCTCGACCCGGCGGTACGGGTGGCGGCGGTGGTGGCGGCGGTACTGCCTGATAGCTTGCAGTGCGTGGGGCTGGCTGACTTGCCGGCTGGGTAGGGGCACGGCCATACATGCCCGATTGTGGCCCGGCTGAGCGTGAAGCCGGAGGGGGAGGATATGAGTGCGTCTGCGGCGCATAAGAGTAGGCAGCCGAGGGATTGTAAGAGTACGATGGTGGCGGCTGCTGTTGGTACGGCTGTGGGTAACCATAGCCATATGCCTGAGGAGTCTGCTGCTGGTAGTGGTGAGGTGGCGCCGTGTACGGTGCTGCCGACGGGTGTGTGAACTGATATCCCGCGCCGCTCTGCGGCCTTGGGGGGTAATTCTGCTGTTGTTGTTCGATGTATCGGCGAGGAGTCATACGATCCATTTCGGCTTGAGTATATGAGTGCTGAGGCGGGATGTAGGACGGTCGCTGATATGGTTCACCTTGCGGTGTGGGTTTGCCCCCACGCATTAATCTCTCCAGCTGCTGCTGCTGGAACATCTGCATCTCTTGATGGAATGAGCCAGGCTGTAGACGTAAACCAAGTCCAATTGCCTCCTCCTTTGCGGATCCGAAGATCGAGAAACCATTTGCAAGAGCAGTCTCCTGCAGAGTCTTTAGGGTATGTTGGTGATAACGAGGCTGTTGTTGATCGACATGGAGTAGGTCTAGTCGGTTGAGAATGGGGCCAGGCATTTTGACACCTTCCTTCAGCTTCGAAATATGTGGCCGATCGGCAAGCATAGTGTACACTCCAGCAAATACGAGGGGATCCATGATAGGATCCATCCCTGGCAGGACGCAGTAATATGGACACTTTGGCCAAGGACCTCCTACCATCGGAGTCAGGTATCCGGAAATGTAATCGTCGCCTTCGGGTACCAATTTCGTTCGAAGGCAGTGTGTCGGGTCTGACGCGATACGACGTTCTTCTGCCTTTGTCTTCGGCATCGCATCTTTATACCGTAGTATTTTGCGCTCAAAGTCGCAGAATACATTCCGCATCGTTCGATCAATGCGCATGAAGATGTAATCCACACCGATTGAGTTACGCTCGCGTTCATCTTCGGTCAAAAGCGGATCCAATCTTTCAGATGCCCGCAACAACCTTGTCTCATCAATGAATGGTAACAGAGCAACAGCCTTCCACTTCTTTGTTTGACCGTTCATATCCAGTTTGAAAGACGTTGGATAGAAATCTGCAATTGCTGACAGTGGATCGAGCATAAGCTCGGCAAATGGAGCGGGGAGGGCATGGGCCGAGGCTGCAGGCAGCACGCCAAGCAATTGCTGGAAAGGCAGGAATGGCTTGGACTCGCGATTCAGGCTGAGGTCGAACTCATCGATGCCAATCAGATCACTGGCCAAGGGAGCATAGTGAAAAGGAAAATACCAGTCCCAAGCGGGCACGCCAACGAAATAATATTCGAAAACCCAGGATAGCCCCTGAACATATGTTCTAAAGATCTCCTTGGCCGCCCGAGCGTCTTCTGCCTTGGTCTTGTCAAGACCAAACTTGACCTTGTAGTAGCGAATATCGTATCCTTCCACACCGAACCTAATTTGATCATCATCTTCGGGCATGGTTCGGTCGGCATACATTTTGGCCAGCTCAATCATGTCGTAATAGGTTGAGTCATTCTTGTTGAGCTTATTGAAACGGCCGGTCAACGCCTTCTCACGTGCTCGAGGATCCTTAGCGGTCTTGTTAATACGCTCAAGCTCCTCTTTCGCCTTTCGAGCAGCAATCGCTGCTTCAGAATCGCCCTCAATGTCAAGGTCAGCTGGTGCCAAAAGGACGTCAAGAGCCTCCAGGTCACCTTCCTCATCTTCAAAATCATCTAGATCCTCACCAGTTGAGGTGGTTGGACTCAACTGAGGGATTTTAAGAGACTCTACATTCTCATCCTTAGTCTGAAGCTCGACCTTAGCTGCAGGGGCCACCGTGCCAGTTGTGGTCTCTTCCTCTTCCCAAGTTTCTCCATCATCTTCGACAATCTCTTCCAACTTCTTCACCTTTTTATCGATGTGCGCGGCTTCTGAACCTTCGGCGGGGCTGGCGACAACCTCTAGCTTGAGGGTAGCTTGACGCTTTACACCCAATGCAACCTCCGCTAACTGCTCGCCTGTTGGGGACTCGGACTGCTCTGGCTCCTTTTCGACTTTATCCTTCTTCGACTTCCGCTCCCTTTTGAGCGCTTCTTTTAGAGCTTGTGCGGCCTCCATATTTGACTTAGTCAGATTCGAACTGGAGTTAGACTTGGGGATCTCCATCTGGGTATCTGCGTTTTTCAGCTCAACATTATTCATCTGTTTGTTCATGTCGATGGGTGGCACGGCGTTCGCAGAGTTGTCCTTGTTCATATTTGCCCTCTGCTTCGATCTCTCGGTTTGCCGCCGCCGCCTCATGAAAATGGCACGCTCAAGAAGTGCTAATCGATTGACGAAAATATCGAGTGCAGTCAGGTTTAGTTTACCATTCTCAGTGAGATAACCATGCAGGGTGGGAAGCACTAGCTTGTACAGCTCTACGAGAAGGTCGAGTGCACCTTCACGGATCTCTAGCGATGGGAGGTGCGGCAAAAAGTCGTTACCTACGAAGAAGCAGAGGAAGATGTAATCGTCAATTACTCTCTCAAGGTCCCACCAAGGTAGGGAGGGGACTGCAAGAGAGTGCGCAAGGTACTCGCGAAGGATTGGAATGGAGAGAAATTGGAACGGCTTACTGGTTTGGGCTAATGTAAATCCTTGTGCCTGAATCTTTTCCTCTGCCGTTTGGTACGTTGCTGGCGAATCCGCTGTAGCGAGGTGCTCAACACACTCACCTGCGGTGTGTCCGCTCTTACGGCAGATGACGCATGACTTGTCGGATGTGGTAAACACTTGTTCTCGGATAATGTAAAAATTCGGTTCATGTGACGACAATGCTAACATAATCAGATCAGCATCCATACCATATAAACAGTGTGTGATGTTCGGGTTGTAATCCGGCTGCGAGCGTTGGTTTCGAATGAAGTGCATGATCTTGTGCTCACCTTCACCCGGGACGCGGGCATCTGAGAAAATCACCTTGATGTTCGCCCAGCCCGGGTCGTTCTGTAGCCGTTCCGCGATGTAGAAGTGGAGCGCTTCGGAGAGTCGGGACATGAAAGGTGTTCCTGGGGTAATGACGTTTGAGTCCCAAATGGGCTTCTTGGGGGGCACGGGCTTGCCGCTCTCAGCGCACTTGGCTCGGATTAGGTCGTCGACCTTTTCCATAGCGAGGCGCTCATCGGCAGCTCGAAATCGGCGCGAGCGCTGCTGGTTCATCTTAGCTCGTGGTGCGACACCGTCAATAGCCATGTAAAGCAACTTGCGAGGGCGGCAGATGCGCATAATACGGTCGATGTACTGGAAAACCTTCTTCATCATGTCGTCTTCGGTTGGCGGCGCGGCCTCATCCTCGGGATGGGTGCACGGATGGATGATACCGTTCATATCAAGATACAGATGATCGATTTCGAACCCATTCGGGTTCGGCTCGCGGGTATCAACCGGCACCTCGACCCCATCCACGATCTTCGCAGCAATCTCTATGCAGGGAATGGCGACCCTTGGATATTTCGCGCACAGTGCGCGGAAATAGCTTGGGACACCCATGGTCTTCGATGTGCGTAAAGGTTCGCACCCTCAGGACCTGTTGAAACCCGAATGCTGTTCGTTACCAGACCAACCCTAACCTGAGTTTCGCCAAGGTATACCACAAGTATTCAGGACGTTCGAACTCCATCCGTCCTGGCCCTGATTTGCATTCGCAGACCGTGGCGGCAAAACTCATGGAACAGACTTCATCCACCCGCTTGTGGACAGGAAATTCGGTTACTGTAGGAAGAATGATAAGACATGAAAACGGTGGGTTTCCGTCTGTGTGAAGCGAGATGATTTGTCTGAGGGCGCTGTAAGCCGCTTGCGATACCCGAATATCCCCAAGGATTCACAACAGGACTCAGTAACAACCTGTGATGTCGTCCCAAGTAAGACTCAGTTTGGAATTGCTCACTCACCCGCTCTACTACGCGTTCTAGGGCGTTGCAGAGACCTTTGGGGGCCTCGGTCTGTTGGACTGTTGGTGACCTCCTGTACCCGATTGATCCCCTGAAATTTATTAGCGCCGCGATAAGTTTTGTCTCGGATTCAGCCGCAACGCTCCGCGTGCTCGGTCTGAAGGTACATCAGGGTCGACGCGCTCTGCCGCGCTGGATTGGATTCCATGGACGCAGTTGTCGGCGAGGCACCCGCCCCGAATGGTGCTCTCAAACTCCTCAAGAACAGGCTGCGCCAACAGCGTCAGTCAGGTAAGTCGGATCAACCCGTCATCGTGTGTCGTTCGACTGCTGACTATTCGTCAGCATGCCCATCAGGAGCTCCTAGACTTATGGCGTGTTTGTGACCCTGCTCGTCGCCGTTCTCTCTTCGAAGCCACTCACCACCGTCGCATACCCTTCAATGCATTGTAGATTCCATGCCCATGTCGCCCATGTCGCCGATGACAGCGTCCCCGACGCCCCCTCCTACCGCCCCTCCACCTGTAAGCCTGCAAGGGTTGCCGCCACCTGGAGCATCCGTCGAGTTCGACTACACGCACAGTAGAGACTCGACGGTAACGTTAACCGGACATAGTGGCAGTATTAGTAGTATTAGTAGTAGTACGACGCAAGCTCACTCATCTCACCCTCCATCGAATATTGTTAATGTACCGGTGCTTCCTCAGTCTTTACTGGTCTCACGGCCATTATCGCAACGCGCCACGATTGCTCAACCACAGCAGCCCATGTCACAGCCAACGTCGCAGCCTCTTGGCAGTCAACCTGTACATGTCCCGATTCCATCGCTGCTGGAGCCGCTTGATACGAGCATCTTAGCGACATCTAAGGACCACCGAATGAAGCGATCACCAAAACATGGCCAAGCATTGAATACCGGCTCCTCCACCGGTTTCAGCTTCGGAACACAAGCAGTGCATCCAGCCGCAATGAGTCAACCAACGCCAAACCAACAACAAGGGTCGGCCACATCGCCACTTTTGCAACCATTACCGGGCTCAACAGCGGCCACTGTTGGTCCCTCACCACTGGCACCCATAATCAGTGCTGAGGCGTCTGGACAGTCAAACTCTCCCCCACCGCTTCCGAGCGTAGCGCCGGTTGTGACTAGCTCAACCGGCTCGTCTCACAACGCTGTGCAGCTTCTTGCTGCACGGCTTGCGGGACGACGTGCTACTCGGCCTAGTCTCACATCGAGTATCACGCCTGCGTCGCAAGGATCACAAGGATCGCAAGGATCGCAAGAACATTCAAGTTCTCCCGTGCCTCTTACTCCATTTACACCGCCAGCACCGCAGCAACAACAGCAACAACAGCCACATCAACAGCAGCAGCAACATGCCCTGAGTGCTACGGGCACGCTGCCGCCTGCGGTTCCGTCAGCTTCAGTGCAGACACCTGCGACAACAAATTCGCAGGCGGCCACCGGCCCGGGCTCAACGGCATCGATGTCTTCGCTGCCTGGAAGTAACAGGCCATCGATCTCTAGTACTGGATTCCCTCAAACCTCGGCCATGATGTCCTTAGGCTCAGACGTTCCAGCTTTGCCTCAAGGACTCGTGGCATCACCTCTCCCTAGTGGATCGTTACCATCTGGCGTTAATCGACCTACGCCTGGGCTCACAGCAGCTGGTGTAGCTTTGGCTTCTTTGTCGATTCCGCTGCAAGGGCAATCATCCTCCGAAGCAACTACATCCCAACATCCACAAAGCACATCAGGATCAAGTCAATCGAGCACACCAATGACTTTGATTCCGTCTGGGCTGCCTCGCTTTGGGTTTGGCGTTTCGCCGGCGAACCCAGCACGGAGGTCGCCTCACCAACCTCTTGGTGCCCAGACTGGACCTTCAGGATTACCAGCTCCCCCTCCTCCACCACAACCCAGGCATCACGAGCAGAATGACAAGCCAGGTGTAGCCGCGGGGATCCCACCACCGAGTATGCTCGCAACATCAACCCATATTCCCCGTGCAAACACGACCCGAGCAACAGCAAATTCACGAGAAGACAACTCCGGTGAGGATACTTTGGCCAAAGCGACTACTGTTGCGAGGCATGACGCTTCACGTCATATGGTGCCAAACTCACGCTCAGGAGAGAATCCCCAAGCGCATCATACGACTGTGCCTGCTCGACCGAGGTCGGCAGTTGGTCGACCTACTTCGACTGCGACACCTCAGAAGGAGATGGTGAGCGCTCCCTCCACTGTTGTAAAGCGGGGTGTTATCATCGAAGCGGCACCGGGCACACAACCACGCCACGTTAATCGTAAGCCACCAGTTCCCACATTAAACTCTGGCACGGTATCGACTAATGGTGTATCCGCCGCCCCAGGAAAGGCATCTCGCGGTGGCATACATCGGGCAAACTCAACAGCACATTCTACACACCCAGAAGTACCCACAGGGTCAGAGGCTGCTTCCACGAAAGCCCGACGCAAGTCTGATCCGAATCAATCACCATCCCACAACTCATTGCATGCCTTCGCTGCGCAGGGAGCTAGGACGGTGCACGGTATTGGCTCTTCGCTTGCTGATCAGGAGTTGGCCGGGGTAGAGTCAGATGCGCAAGGCTCACAACAGAATATCTTAACGTCATCTGCCAAGCGTCGAGCTTTGGATGAAGCTGTAGCATTGGCAATGCAGCTGGATGATGATTTAGATTCTGAGGACGAACTTCACGGTTCTTCTAATGCAAACGTCTCAAGCGCACAGCTCAACGCATCAGTTGCTGAGGCCTGGACAGAGAGTCGAGATACGGATTCTCGAAAGGATGATACTGTTAATCCCCGTGCTTCTGATTCGACCTTTTCTAGTGCTAAGTCCGTTTCGGATGCAAAGTCTCGAGCAGGCGTCGCTAAGGGCCGTCGTGATACTGCACCAGATGCTACACCAGGAAGTCGTCTTGTGCCACGAACTGGAGCCAAGCAAACTCCTGGAGTAACGCGCTCAAAGGTGCAAGCTACAGCAGTCGTAGCCGGAGGGGTACGCATACCAGTTGCTATCAGGCCCGCTGTTCGAAAGGGACAGAATCTAACCGATTCACAGCAGCCGCCAACCAAGCCAAGCCTTGAATCCACCAATCAACATGTCGTCACAGAGGAAATTAACTTTCCCGAAGAACGCTCCGGTTCTGACGCTGGCGCTGACGGTGGCAGCTCTCAGGAGGCAAGACCAGGTCAGCCTGCCATTGGAAAGCGCAACTTGCGCATCCTCACTAGTCGAAGGCAAATGGCGTTAGGGTCGAGCCAGCCGCGAGTTCCGACCCTTGGCATTTCGCAGCAATCTATGACCGTGCAAGAGATCGAAACCGAGCGTAGTCTCGGCATGTCAGAAGGTAATCTTGCTGGCCACGATCGGGGTATAGACTCGATGATCGCGCCTTTCGGTGTTTCCACGGCTGGTGGGAGAAGTGAGCAGGACATTTCATCAGACGTGTCTCTTGACGAGGAAATTGTAGTTCCCGCCGGCGCTGTTCTAAGTGGTGACTTGGATCTTGAATCACAACAAATCCGTGATGAGATCGACGAACAACTGCAACTGTCGAGCGATCATGCCGCGCTATCATCGACACCCATTATTGCCGCGTCAGTGGTGATTCGAGGACCGCCAACTAACAGGAAAAAGTCATCTGCTTCTGACGCCCCATCGAAGATGGTATCCACTACAGCAGGTGCAGCTACTGCTGCTACTGCTGCTGCTGCTGCTACAGAAGCGAAAAAGATCGTAAAAGGCGCACGGTCTCCGCGTGCAGCGGTTGTTGTACATGGTGGGCAGCAATCCACCAGTTCGACTCGCAAGCCTCGTGTGAGCATCGCGCGCCCTGATCCTAGCGCGGCTGCTCGAGCGGCAGGTCGCATGGCTGTAGTTAACTCACCTACAAGCAAAGCGGGACCTGGATCAGCTGTACATACTTCTCAAGGGAATGCAGAAAATGTCCATGAGGAGAATACGGTCCCGCAATCTCCCCGAGGTGCGCTTCATGCTAGCACGACAATGGATGAATCTGGTGATCAACCCCTGCTGACTTCTGCCCAACAGAGCAGTAGTGTCATTCTCAGTAGTCAAATGAAGCAGAGCCTCGCAAGATTGCATACGCGTTCAAGAGCAAGAACGTCGATACCATCCGCCACCACTGGCCCGGGATCTACCCCTGGGGATTCAAACGCTGAGACCGCATCGGGGCAGTCTAAGGAGGCGACCGATCAACTTGAAACGGCAAACGCAGACGATCACAATGCTGCTGCCCCTGAGGCACCTCTAGATAGCGCCCGTCAGGCGCCAAGTATAAGTGTGGTTAGTCATCTCGCTACACCTCTACGTTCCGGAAATCTAAGACCGGGGCAGGCAATTGCGGGATCTCAACCTCCCCCCAGAGTCTCGGCCGCTACAGCATCTGCTGCTGCAAAGCCTCGAAAGAAAAAAGTGTTCCGAAACAAGTACTTGCCCTCAACCTTCAAAGAGAATCCAGAGGGTGATATTGAACCTGGATTTGGATTGGTTACTTCAGCAAGTTCGGCATCTCTGCTTTCTGGAGTCTCTTCAGTTTTCCCCTCAGCGCTCCGCTCCCCTAAAGGTACTAATGAATTCAAAAATGCAGGAGACAACGGCACGTCGAACTCGGCTGCCGCGAATGATCAGCAGCAGCTTGATCTTTTGCGCGGCACATGGTCAGAGATTGGCTTTTTGCTTCGCTCACATATTAACTCGCAGGACAGCTACGTCGAGGTGGTCCACCAAGCCCTTGATTCGCTTCGTTTCATCCATCAGTTGGGGCATTTAGCGGATGTCACACAAATCCCCCGTGGAAGGCTAGTTCGAGTGATCCTGCCTTTTAATAATGAGACGAATGTTACAGATCAAGCTAGTACTGCACGTGTGCTTGCAGAACGCGAGCTATCGAGGGATCCCGAGGCGGCACAGAAAATCTTTGCCTATTTTGACTCACAGAAAACCGTATCGCAAGCGTTTGCAAGCTTAGGTCGTGGTGGTGCATTCACGCCAGAAGTTGCAGCGGCCATTCGTGGCGAGTACGAGGTAACTACCACACCCTACTCTTCCGGAGTGACATGGTCATCCAGTCTGTCTTCACCATCAGCAGATGGTACAGATCGAGGTGACTTGCCACCCGTGCAACCATGGGCATCGATTACCGAGATGGTCGACGCAGCCACTCGACTCAGGAAGCTGGTGAGAGTGAAGATTGCAGATGAAAACGATCTCGCACAAGCCCAATCTGCAGTCGAGGCAGTGGCAAGATTTGCTGTTTGTCTGCGCGAACGAATCCATAAGTACAATGCAGGTGAGTGCAGACTCCCAACACAGGTGGATGACTCAGCTGGTGCCCCCGAGGGTCCCCCTATTCACAAGCTTGACGACTATGAATTTATTATGCGCTTCCTTGAATAGCACACTGTCTACGACAGACTTATGTACAGTTACTCGCGACTTCGACTTCCTGACATAAAGTATCATGCTTAGAACATATATGATATAATTGACTATATACAGAGACAAAGGGAATGAACGTGCGCTTGCTATGCCAATGGTGGCTGCACTTCTCGCTCTAACTGCGTCACCGTCTCACTGGGTTGGTTTGTCGGCGACGCCCTAGACTTAAGCCATCGCCCCAGTACAGTACGATCATGCATAATCCGACTTCTTAAATCCGCTTGACTCGCTGTGTGCATGTCGTAGCGCTGTGTAGCTCGATCGCTCAAGTGAACAGTATAAAAGCCTGACGCCTCCCCCTTGGCGATGTAGGCTTTTAACCTCTCGGGCAGGGGCCCGACGGGGTGCTTCTGGACAAGACTACGGCCGGCTACTGATTGGGATATCGCTGAGAGGCCTAGTGAGGGATAGTAAAGTGCATTCAAGTGATCATCCGAATGCCAATTTACGAAATAAGGGTTGAAGTAGGTCCCAAATGCAGCGAGATGTATGCAAGGCAAAATGGTTTGCGTTGCCACCCGGGTCTGAGTCGGATCTCGTAATCCAGCCAGCCCGAACAGGCGACTGGGGAGAGTGGGGTCCCTTAACGGAGCTACTTCGCGCGTTTCTCTATCGCTGCGTTGCATAGTAGAAACAAATAGATTAGCGGCGCGCGCTTGACGCAGCGGTCGGTCAAACTCGGGCATGCTTAAAAGCGAATCAAGTGTGATGGATGCGCTAGACGTGGAATTTGTCAGAGTAGGAATAGACGTCGTGCCTTTGTCCAGAGAGGCAACAGCTGCTTCTATCCAGCCTGAACGTAGCAATAGAACGTCGTCGTTGATTTGCACCAGTAGGTCTGAAGAAAATCCACGCCAGCGCCGCCAAGATGCATGGCTCGATGTCTGTTGAAGCTGCCAACCTATCCGCTGTGTGTGAATGCGACGCTTAAACTGAGCCTCTTGAGTTAACTGCCGATCCCATTGAGCAGCTACTTTGCGTTCAATTGGAGATAGACAAGCACCTCGGGCCAAACGATTCACGACTCGAGTTGGGGAGCCATGATTCGACTGTTGGTCTGCCCGATGCTGTTGAACAGCGGAGTCAGGTAGTCTAAGCGGCCTGATTTCGGCTTCGTCTCGCGAAGGGAAAAGAGCTTGTGGAGACACAATAATATAATTGAGAGAGAGCAGCTGTTGAAGGGTTTCCACATTTGTGCTAAGCAGGTGAGCTGCTCGACTAAAGAGTTCCGTGCAGAACTGTTTGGCCGCTGACTTGGATCCCAACACAGGGTCAACATCGTCTACACCGATCATCAATGTGAATACAGCTGGGATCGTTGATGCATTGGAGCGTTTGTTGGCTCCTGGTCCTCGACTGTCCTTTCGAGGGTTCAGCGCCTCTAGCCTCGGCGCGATCGCGGTCATAAGAAAGGTCGGGAACGTGTACTGCCAAAATGAGAGATCAGCAACTCCACCTCGATCTGTCATGTGCCTGTCGGACGCATCCGGATTTTCGCTCCATCGCTTTGAAGTGAGAGGGATCAAGAGTGACACTCGAAGCGCGCGAGCTGGTGTTCCCGATCGCACAAGAGCTGGAGTCTCCAGGCGTCCCTTGCTGCGCGCGTCAGGTGGTGTACTATACCATACATCGGGCATGGCTTCGTAGTGAAACTCTTCGTCTATGCTCTCTCCCAGTCGGAACGGCGTTCGGAGGACCGAGACAGTTCCGAGCTCCATTTCTTCCTCAGTCTCGATCATCACGATAGAGTTTGGAGTTGGTGTTGGGGCCTGGGGAGTAGATTCATTAGCGGGAATTGAGCTGGACCGTTTCGTTTCCGAGGGATCCTCCACCCGAAACGTGGTAACCACCGGTGCATGCGTTTTCTCCAAGTCACTGCCAGGTGTCGTGAGCGTGAAGTGGGTGTTATAGAGTGTGCACACGACACCAATGAAGAGAAAAATGGAAATGAACCAGGGAGGGCGAGTGATTGAACGGCCCACAAGTTGTGGGTCGATGCGCCCTTGCGTGGAACGGGAACCTATCCATGGGGGCATTGGAGCGAGTTTTTCCATTGTTTAGCATTCGTACATAAGTGCTGGACGGAGTGGAGTCCACTGGGTTTATGCGCATATCGATGTATAATCGCTCACATAACCCATGTATCATGTTTAATCCCCACTCTAGTCTCGTAACCAGACAGAATCACCCTCCCAAACGATTCGTCCAGAGAGAGACCTCCTCGTGTGTGCGTCATTTCGGTCCAAGCAGACACTTCAATGAGCGAATCCACCCCCAAAGCGTCTTCAGGCGCCATCTCCTCACTCAAAGCGTTTGCTGTCAAGGCCTACAAGGCCGTGGCCCTCTGGTCGTGGGACATTTCAGTCGAAACCTGCGCCATTTGTAAGTTCATTTATTTGGACAGACTTGTTGAATGAGGCTGGTTATGCAATGGAGGTCGAGATGGGGGATCAACGTGAGTACTTCCCTCTGTTTGATGCATACTTGTCGAATAGTCATTGATTCCTATGCGTCCCGCCTCCATTCCTGCCACTTCCTCCACTCTAGGCCAGAGCCACATTATGAGCAAGTGCATCGACTGCCAAGTCCACGCTTCTCAGCCCACCGCCGACAGCTGTACCGTAGCATGGGGTGCCTGTGGTCACGCATATCATTTCCACTGCATCTCAAGGTGGCTTTCAACCAGGCCGGTGTGTCCACTCGATGACAAGGAGTGGGTCTTTACGAAGTATGGCAAGTAGTTGAGAAACGGCTTGGTCGTTCATGTAGAATAACCCTCATAAATGATTATATTGTACAAGTAGCTAAGTATTTGCTCCAGGTTGCAGAGAACCGGGCCTATGCGCGCGAGCGATGAAACAGTTAAGTGTTTGTGTATGTGTGCGGTGGTAAACTAGAAGTAGTACCCGATTCTGAGAGATAGGTGGTGGCTGTGCAGTGTTCACTTTGCCTTGGCTGCCGATCTCAGATCTGCCGTGGTTGACGCAGCTGATGCCTGCTGAGGTGCCTTGAGGAAGGCCACGGCCTCCGGGTTAAATTGGGGTGTCTGGATGAAGTCTAGGAATAGTTGCGCAATGCGCTTCCTTAACCCGCTCAAGGATCGCTCTGATCGACCTCTTCGCATGAGGTCATCTTCACGCTCGATCAGTTCGACAATCTCACGAGTGAGCTGACAGTCGAATTCTTTGACAGCATACTTGACATTGAGAAGGACGTCGGTACGTTCTACAGGTGTTAACCTGGGATTCGTCAAGCCTTTGTAGAGCACAACCAGTTCTCTAGCGCGGCGTGTGAAAGGAGTCTCAACCTCGATAATGTCACCGTCTGATGTGCTCCAAGCCTTTACACTTGACATCTTCTCAAGCATTCGTTGTGTCCTTTCTTCCTGGTTCTCCTTGGCGACTTGGAACCGTAGTCGATCAATAATCTGTAACACGACGACCTCTTTACCTAGCACTTCTTGGAGTCGGAAGTTCGTTTCCTCCTCAGACAAACCAGCAGCCTTAATACGCTGAACTTCATTTTGACGCCATGCTTCGAGCTCACGATGCAGGGTGTCAAAGTCATCCTTGGTCTTGGGGTGCATGCGGCGCTGGGTTTGGCGAGCGACTTCTCGCTTCTTCTCGGCCTCCTCGATCTGCTTCAGCTCTGCGAGCTGCGCGGCTGCTGCTTCTCGAGCCTCGCGCAGGCGTGCAACTTGTCGACGCGCCATGCAAAGACGAACGAAGCACTGAAGTTCGATAGCGCACTGATGTTTTAGCTTGCTTAACTGGTGTGCCGTAAAGTAGGGCTTCGGGGTGATGAACGTGTCGTGTTCGGTGTCGATGAAGAGGTTCTTACGCGGTGTCTGGACGCCCATCTCTCGTGAGGTTTGGACAGAACGCGTAGATGTTGCAACTGTCTGGGTGTCACGGTGGAACTTAACGACACCTGCATCTTTCCGTCGACGCACAGTTTGTGACGAAGCGTGGTGCATGACAAGTCCCGTTCGCTTATTTCGATAGCCGCCCAAAAACGGCTTTGGTCGAAGAACATGCTCTCGCACGATTTTTACATATTCGATACGGTTTCGCGTCTGTTCGCCTTCGCCGACCGGCCCGAGATCAACACGGATAACATCGACGGGTGCGGTTTCTGGGAAAGGATCCTCGTCCTTAGCCTCGTCAGCTCCACCGGTATCGACTGCGATGTCAATCCTGATGAGCAGCTTGAGAGGATTTGTGGCAGAACCAACAGGGTGGTGTCTGTTAAAGGCAGAATCGGCTGCTTGCTGCGCTCGGGTCGCGATCTGCGCGACCTCATCCAGCGAAGCTGCCTCGGGTAGTTCGGCAGTGTTCTGTGTGCTCAGAGAGACTCGATTTGGAGTCGTTTTGAATGAACGCGCGAAGGACTCCTTCAGAGCACCAATAGTATACGCACCCGGAAAGAGCTGAACGTGGGACACTCCCTCAGGCAAGATCACAAGCTCACAGGTGACATCTGGTACAGACTGAGGGATCGGTTTCGTCGTGGGCTTGGGACCCGATGACTGTTCCGTTTCCTCAGCTGTAGCATGGCCTGTTGTCTGCTCCAGCGCTCCAGCCTGAGCCCCGGCATCCTGAGAGACAGAAGCTTCCTCGGGGTTGCCATCTTCATTCGCGTATCCTCCATCTTCCTCGCCTAGCGCCTGCATGTCGTCCTCCTCAAGTTCTCCCTCATCCGCGTTGCGAATCATGGTTTCGTCGTACTCTAGAGTAACCAAGTCAGAGAGCAGTTACAATAAGGAAGATTAGAGTCTTCATGCGGGGTTCATGCACGCTCAGCAGCACATCATATCAATCACGACACGTACCTTCATCCTGATCCATTGGCTCATCCTGTTCAACGTTCTCCTCGTCCTGAACTTCGGCGGGGTCCAGCGCCTCGGGGTCGTGCTGCTCCCACGTTTCTTGTGACATTTTCGCCGTGTATCCCCGTTGGGTCTAGTATCAAGTCGTGTCTATACGTCCAGACCAGCTCAATTGCGTCAAAACTAGATATACAGAAGTTCACGTTTCAGTTACTTCGGAAGCTATCCGTCCTGGCCCGGATTTTTAAATTGGTCCGAAGCTCGGGGGGAGAGCCGACTTTTAGCGTAAAGTGACAGCAGCGACTCCAGTAATTAAACCGCCGAAAGCGCGGAATCTGCGCTTCATACCGCTCGGCGCACATAGCAGATCGTATCGGACGGCCCAGAAAATCCAGTACACGGAGGGGAATCCCGACCATAGTGCCTTTAACACCATAATCGCCATACGCAGAGCTCTGCCCTATAAGCGTCGAAGCCGAGCAAGCGACTGGTTCTCACCAGCACTACAAGACGTGACGTACTGGATCGTGGCAGGTTTGAGAGCGGGGGGTTTCAGAGCTTCTCGGTTGATCGGAGTTGAATCAAGTCATTGTATAGCGTCCAAGTACTCTCCAGAAGTCCATGAGCTCGAGAGCGAAGGAGAGTGAGCGCCGGCACCGATCCTCGAGGCGAAGGTCGTACTCCCGATCATCGTCATCTACATCGGAAACGTCATATTCCTCGGGGTCTGACACAGAGGATTACTACAAACGACGCTCAAGGCGGCGTTCGCGCTCGTACTCCAGCAGCAGCGAGAGTAGCGACTCAAGATCCAGATCTCGATCTCGATCTCGGTCTCGATCGTCACGTTCGAGAAGGCGTTCTCGATCGTACGATCGGCGTAGTAAACGTGACAAGAAAGATCGCAAGGACAAAAAAGAGACATATGAGCGTAGGGACCGCGATCGGAGCCAGGAGCGCTCGAAGTACAAGCAGGAAAAGCGAGATCCAGAGCAATCGTATTCCCACCTTGAGCGTTCTGAGAATACGATGAGTGCAGAGCCATTGAAGGATTTGTCACTAAGTAATCTCACGAAATCAAACTCCGTAGGGACTATAGCACCTGCTGCAGCACCCAAAAAGGTGGCGTACGGTGCAGACCTGGACCTAAGCCTTGGTACAACGGCGCTGACGAACACTCCCTTCGTTTGGAAGAAGAAGGTGGAACAAATGATCGAGCGTGGTGAGAAAGTGGATCTCTCTCGATCTGCATATCAGGCCCGGCTCGAAGCCAAACGAGAGGACTTGATCAGACTTCGTGAGCGCAAAGCTCAGCGCGAAATGGAGCGTCAAAAGATGCAACAATTGAAAGAGGAGATCCAGAAAGGCCTTGAGCTGGAGGCTAATCTTGGCTGGGAAGACAGAGAAGAACAATTCCATCGCAAGCAGGGTCTTTTGCGATCGGAGATCCGACTTCGTGAAGGTCGTGAGCGGCCTATTGATTTGCTTGTCAAGAACATTCACATTCTCAAACGCCTTGAAGCATCTGAGACAGGAAAGCTTTTCCGTGAGCCAGAAGCTCAGCTCGGAGAAAGTCTTGCGGAGGCAGAAGCTCGTGAGAGGTTCCTCCGATCGCTTGAGGTCGACGCTGAGGAACCGTCTCGATTGGTTCGTCGGTTGAATTCGTTGGACGAGCTTAAGGCACTGAAGTATGAACTTGTGCGCTTAGTTGAGCTGGGCGATCATGTTGACGAGTACTGGTTGCCGCTTCTTATTGTTTGCAACCATGAAATCGAGATCGCAAACAAGACGCAGGAGCTACTTAGGTACGAGTCCGAGGAAACCCTCCCATCAAGAACCCAAATCGAAGCCTTTTGCGCAGTTCAAGGAACTCGCGTGCAACCAGTTCTGGTCCAAGACATTGACGCGATGTTAGCTCGGAAGTCATTGGCAAACTTAGATGAGCTCGATAGGCATGTCCAAAAGATGCTTTCGGACTCGCAAGCCGGCAAGGATTCTGAATACTGGGAAGTAGTTGCACGTAGATTGCTTCTTCGTCGAGCCATCGCGACACTTGAGAAATTCCACACCAAGCTACTTAAGAAGCGTTTGAATGAGCTGCGTCGTGAGGCACAGGTGCAAAAGCTTCGTGCCCAGGCGCGTTCTTCACGTGCGAAGGACGTCGAGCTTGGATCGTCTCAAGCTGAGCTAGAATCCATGGTGGTCGCACCAGAGAGTGTTCCGGACGACGATACGGAAGCAGGGCATATATCCGATGTCAGGCATACGGACGCGCCGCCCATGGTCTCGCTACGTGATCTCACGCCCGAAGAGCGCAGAATGGTTGTCACTCATGAAGAGGATGTTGCGTCGCGAACTGCACTGCTCCAGAAGATTCACGCGCTGCGTGTTGAACGAATGGTTGCCGAAGCTACGGGTGCCACAATCCCAATTCTGGAGGTACTCTCATCCGGAACTACTTTGGCATCCCAGATTGGCGGCATGGATGACTTTGACGGTCGGGAGGAACCGATGCCAGAGTCGGACCTGGTTGCGGTTCAGAGTGGTGAGTCATCTTCTGCGTTGATAGCCGCATATGGTGACAAGTATCGTCCACGCAAGCCACGCTTCATCAACAAAGTTCGCACTGGATATGACTGGACCAAGTACAACCAAGCCCACTACGACAAAGACAATCCACCGCCACGAGTTGTACAAGGTTACCGTTTCAACATATTTTACCCTGATCTCATTGATCCCAGCAAGACGCCAACGTACAGACTGGAACCGGATCCTGATGGCAATCCGGATATGTGCATCATTCGATTCATGGCAGGCCCTCCGTACGAGGACATTGCATTTAAGATTGTCAAGAAGAAATGGAATACGTCAAGAAAGCATGGCTTTAAGTGTGTCTTCCACAAAGGTGTGTTGACTCTAGCATTCAACTTCATGCGAGTGTTCTATCGTCGCTAAAGCGTCAATGGTACGCAATACATTGCTGGTTTATTCTAAGCCCTATTAGGGAAATTAGTAGAATCGACTAGATACGCTTCTATGAGTCGAATTTTGAACTGGCCATATGTCACGCATGTCATCTATGTCATCCATGTCATCCACGTCATCCATCGGCCGCCCAAATTTACTGCTTCAGAGCTGTTCTCAGAGGAAAATTTTGCCGGGAAAAAGGAAATTGCACATTTTCCAACTCACTGCACGGCGTGTCCTGAGCATCAGATTGGTGATTAACCGAGACATCGCGGTGGATTCTCAGTAAACAAGACGGACTTGCGTATATTAAGCCGAAACAAACCCCTGTCTGCCACGCAACTTTCAACCTTTCCTAGTCTCATCAAGTCAGCATGAGATGGCAAACGACGATCACAGCACCTAGCGTCATCTACAGGCTCTTTGCCGCGCTTCAGCCGCTAGGTGAGAGGGCCATCATGCACATTTCACCCGACCAAGTCCGAGTAGTGATGACTGGTGGTCTTAATCTGACTGATGGCGAAGAAGTCTTCGCCCGCCTTCCTGTCACAGGCGAATTTTCAATCTTTCGTAGCTTTCTCGTAGAGTCTAAGCGCGAAAACAACATCTACCTCACAGTAGATATTCTGAATGTATTGCAGGCTTTTCGTTCCCTTGATAATGAATGCTCCATGCGGCTTACGAAGCGAGGCAGTCAGCCCTTGCTGAGCCTCGGCCTGGATACAGACACAATGACAACGGTTCAAGAGATTCCAGTTGTGTACGTACGCATCGTATTGACTTTGCTCCTTGCTTATATATCGGATATTCAACGTATTGTATGATATTCTTACCGTGTTTCATGTCCCTCACCTCGCTTTTTACTCGTTTAGTGTGGCCATGGATCCTCGTGACCTCATGGAGGAATGTAATGAGCCTGAGGTAGACAACATCGAGGTCAAGCTAAGAATGCCGTCTTTGCGTGTTCTCAAGTCTATTGTTGAACACATGCGTGCCCTGAACTCCACTGTTGTGCTCGAAGGTACGGTGGACGGCGATTTCACCATCAGTACTTCGACCATTGAGGTCGACATGAAAACCAGCTTCAAGGGTCTAGGACTGCGCCCGAATGCAAATCGACCGCAGCCAGCATCAACGACAAAGCCTGAAGAGTCAGTGGCTTCCTCATCGTCATCATCGACAAACGATACCTCGGTGCCCACTGGACCTGGAACTGGTCGCTCGAGACTCGTCCTGAAAGCTAAGAAGCTACTGAATGTTCTTCAGTACCGGCCTCAAGACGTAGTAGTTGCATTCGGCATTTTCGCAGAGAAGCTATGTTTTGTCTTACATTTGAAACTTTTCGGTGGGGCTGCCCAGTGCACATACTACGTGCCAGTGCTCCTGGATCAATCAGGCTAATCCACCAAGAGTAAACCTTCCTACTTCCATCAATCCGCTATTGATCTGGAGGACTGACTTCACTCATAAAATCTCGTGTACATAATCGCATCACAATGTCTTCAGCCTATGTTGTGTCTTTATCAGCTGTCTCGGCAGACGATCCCTGTGCAGATGAGATGCCTGAATAGCCTAGTCGAGTCGAACTAAACCTTTCTGAGATCGTCCCGACTTTAGCCTGATGCGGTTATACCTGAACGTTCGACTCGCCGAGTAGAGTCGCTGGATTTCGTGTGACGCATCTGTCGGTGTGGGTTCAGCGAATGTATTCGGTTGCAATTCGTATAATATCCTCATTAGCTAGCTCACATTCTCTGCAGCGAGAAGCATCCGTTCGCAAACAGCCTCCGAAGAAGCGCGACCTCGGATTTTCGCGGCGACGGATGGTCTGCGGCGTCTCAATCGCGCGGTGGCTTGGACGACTCAGGTAAGGATATAATCTGACAGCCATGCGTATTCGTTTTCCTTTCAACCGTATGTAACTGCTCTCTAGGACCTCTGACTGGCGTCGCCCCGGATCCACTGGATGCCTGACCTCTGACCGATAAGTTGCCAAGTGCGCACGCGAGCAGTCTGACGTGGATCTGAGCTTGTCCGGACGTCTCGGACGATTTCCCAAACTAGAAACGCAGAAGCAGCCGGGACTTGCTTTGACACGCCCAATTAGAGTCGGAAACAGACTCAGAATCAGACTCGACCGCTTGCGCGGTTCCCGGCGAGGCAGACAAACGAGACAGGACGCAGGACGAGAATCCACAGGCCATGGCGAGCACAAGTCAGAGGCCTCTGCCCCCACAACCCCCCGAAGCAGAACGGTTGCCCACATCGGCGGCGAAATCGACGGTAGAAAGCGGGAGTCAGTCCCAGAGTCAATCGTCGTTGAGTGAGAACCGCACCGTGAAACAAACCTCTGGAACAGATCAGAGCCAGCATGTTACACCAGGTTCATCGTCAGTATCGAGCTCTTGCACCGGAACTTCCAGTGAGTCTGGCACAAGGACTGAGAACACAAATGATGAAAAGCGCTCGCCCGCTCATCCGCAGCAGGGAGGAGGCGGAGATGACGAACTACTGATACACAAGATGGATCTCGACTCAATCGACAAGACTGTGTTTACGACGGTATCAGGAGTTCTGTTTCTTGGGATCCGGGCATTTGCGTACCCATCCGTTCTCGTCAAAACCCTCATGCAAACAGATCCAAAGCTGGCCAAGGAGACTAGCTCTCTGAGAGTCTACCAACATGTCGTGAAGCAGGATGGATTTAGAGGGTTGTTCCGGGGCTTTGCCCCTTCCCTTCTGAATACTGGCCTTCGTCAAATCTACCTACTTATGTATGAAAGAATGAGAACTGATATCAAGACGCTTAATGACAAGTATCGGATTATCCAAGATAATCACATTGACCTGTTCAGAGACTCTGTATCCGGCTTCGCCGCATCAGTCGTTTATCAAGTAATTTCGAATCCCATCGATATCGTCGTGCAGAGAATGATGGTTCTAAACCGGCAAACGATTCAATCGCAGTACCTGTCACATCTAGCAACACAGACTGGACCACCACCCCGACCCTGGGTGAGATGGGGACAAGCTCTGTCAAAAGCGTTTCCTTCAGTTTATCTCACGAGGGATATCTATAAGAACGAGGGAATTCGTGCGTTCTACACTGGCTTCGTGTCTTCAACTCTGCAGTACTCGTTGAGCTCTGCCATCTGGTGGGGAACATTTACTTACGCCATGGACCATCTTGTTCCTCTCCTTTCTCAGGCAAAGCTGACGCGCCATCGAAAGCAGGAAGAGCCCGATCCTATCATTCAGCCTACATGGTTGACGAGAATGCGGTGCTGGCTAAATGGAACAAAAGCCCAACCTTGTCGGCTCTCCGAGTTGCCGCCATCCGAACGAGTTTGGCGGGAGCATCCCTGGGCTGCCCAACACCTCGCAGCATTTAGTGCGGGGGCCGCTTCTGTGATGTTCACCAATCCTCTTGACGTCATACGTACAAGGTTGATGGTAACTAGTCGTGCTGGCGATGGTGCGACAATGCGGAGCGTCTTTCGCCAGACGATTCGTGATGATGGCTGGATCGGATTGTTCCGTGGAGTCGTGCCGCGCACTATCGCGTTTGCACCGGTTTCTGTTATGACTATGTCTGTTTTACAGGTCTCGAAACTGCTAGGGTTTGCATTCATGGAATCTCCTTCTTCATCGAGATCGGGTAGCAAATCGAATTCGAATGTATAGTAGACATCAACAACTAACCTAACACACGCGTGAGAAAGCACATGTCAATCGTAAGTCCTCTCGTTATCATACCTTATCTTGCTTCATACTCCGAACAGTTCACGTTCGTTCGTTGTTACTCGTTTCTAAACACGGGCTAGCCCCGTTCTCATACACTGTGTTGGTTACAAGTATCATCTTTCCCACTTCAGCTTCGTGCCACTCCCAGATGGATGTCGATGCATAGTTAACTCTTATTCAATTCGGTGTTCTGTATGGTCGTGTTGTGCATATACTGTTCATATAATACAGTAACAGAAACTTGAGAAACTCGCATCGCTGCAAGTAATCAGCACAGTTATTAGATTCTAACCCTGAGTCCGGTTGCAAGAGGAGAAACCGGGCAGCAATCTACCCACTCAAGCGCCTCTGATCGAGAAAAAATTGTCTGACCGTCTTCGAAGATGTGGATGTCACCTGCGTTTATCACTCGGCCGCTTAGGGATGAGATCGTGGGTGTAAAGCTGGCATTTGCGTTGTCAGCTTGGAAGCAACAGCCTGCAGGGTAGAACGAATATCTGGGCTCAACTCCAGCCTGAATGTCCGAGAACACGGCCGATGATGGATACGCTGTAAGAGCAGCACCGAAATCTGGACATACAACCAATGGTAGCAAGTGCAGGGGGCATGAAGTACGCATTGCTTCTGGGAAGCTGGAAGGATAGGCGAGCGGTTGTGGCTCGAGGTGATCGGGCTGGCTCGCATCATGGGAGTCCGAGTCATGATGTTGATCCGATCCAAGGGCCGACTGATGACCCGAGTGGGATTTCGTTTGTTGGGGACGCGTGTTGCGGCTACCAGGCGTGGCCGCGCCCGAAGCAGTACTCTGAGCAGGCGGAAGTGGGGATGCCGTCGAAGAAGCCGCTGCGTTTGCAGCTGCATTCAATCCTGGGACCTGAACTGGTGGGATGGAAGAAACCCACTTCGCGGGCAATGCGAGGCCCACCGACGCTGCGATTGTCTCAAGTGTGCCATCTGCTGCAGACTTGCAAACAGCAGGATTGTTTTGCAACTGTTTAAGGATTGCAGCAACAAGAGACTTGATTCGGTTCGTTGCCGACATCGACGCAGTTCCCGTGGCACCTGGAGCAAGCGGTACTCCAATAGCAGCTGCCAAGCTACATGCATAGGGATATGCTAGGACGGGATTCATCCAGGATAGGGCAGCGACTGCCTGGAAGAGGATAGTAGCAGGAGCGAGAGGGAAATCGAACAGACTCACTGCTTGTAGAAGAGGGCCTGCGGTCGGATCGGCGCTTGTGATTTCCTTGATATCAGTCGCAGACAAGTTCATTCGCAAAGATCGTGCTTGTCTTGCGCGCTCCTCTGCAAGAGCGAAGAGTGCGGGTAGAATGAGAGAACGACCACGCGAAATCGCGCGGAGAGCCGACGCGTAGTAAATGTAGGCCTGCACAATAGTACGAATCGCTAATGGCATGCTGTGCAAGGGCAAAGAAACGAGAGGGTTCACGTAAGCATCAAGTTCATCAGTGCGGAAATAAGGACGAATGAGGAGTTCACGAAGGCACTCCAAGCCATAGTGCGCAGCCTCATAATAGTTACCACCGAGCACCAGAGTCATGAGCACGTTGGCCCGGCGTTGTACACGGTTCAACCAGGCCGCGTCGGGAGCAGTATTCGCAGATTGAACAACCTGGGCGGGATTGAGGTTTGCCAATCCTGCAGCCACGAGAGCAGCAGTCACATCCGTGTTAAGACTTTCAGCATTGGCATCGGATGTGGTTGCTTCGGTGGACGCTATAATCGCGTCTTGGCTACCCGTTGATGCACTCGCAGGAACTGCGCTAGAGTTTGTGCCTCCCATACGTCTGCCCTTGGTGGTGGGAGGTTGAACTGGAACGGGAGGCGCAGCGGGAACATCTGCAGTTCGTGAGGCCGCTAGCTGCTGCCGGCCTAGTTCCGCGTAAGAGCCTGGCATTTGGAGACCGGCCTTCAAGTAGAGGGTGACACGTCGGGAAGAGGAGCCATTAAAGCGGCTTACGAGCGCTGAAACCTCATCCTTGGGAGCATTCAAATACTGAAGGCATTGAAGGGCCTCCTCCCACAAACCCAACGCTTCGCATCGGCGAGCAGCGGCTCGATAAATAGAATCGGAGTTTGGCAATCCCAGGGTGATGGCGATGCTATAGGCCAGGAAGATCTCGTCACCCTCAACCAAGCACCTCACAGCGGATTCAATCTCATCCACAGCAGCCATAGCACACGCAGCGAGCACAGGTTCTCCCAGTCGCTGGAACATTTGGCTTTGCAACGCTACTAGCTTCAGGATTCGTGGAGTAATCCCGTTATCTGTGCGGTTTAAGTCGTTATTGACGCGCTCGCGATGCTCTGCGGCTTTGCGGCTTAGTTCTTCCATCTCATCGGCTTCAGGCACGTCTTCAGGCGGAGTCTCAAGGGCACTGCTCATGCGATTCTCGATACTAAGACCGTTGTAGGGCCACGCGTCGCTGACTTCTCCAATTGCAACGGCGATAGCGCGATCGATTGTACGCAATGACGACGACATGAGCTTTACGTAGCTTCCAACGTCACCTAGGGCGGCGTGGAGAGAAGGATCGTTCTCAATAATCGTGGAGTTTGCTCCGAGCGACGACTCCAGCTGTTTGGAATAGCGGCGAATGAGTTGCTTCCAGTAGCCTGGTGATACTGATGGCGCGATCGCGAGCGCCTGTGCCCAGCGGTCGAGAGCGATTTGGATTTCGCAATACTGCATCATGTGGCCAAGCTGTAAGAAGCAGGAAGCCGCCTCCTCGAGCTGCTGCGGGGATGCCCGTGCTGCAAGGATCTCAGCTGGAACAATGGCAGAAATGTCATTGGTCTTGGGCTCTTCAGCAGCAGCCGATGACGCCTTGTCAATGGGTGCGCCAATCAGAGCACTTGCTTTCTCCCAAAGCCTTGCACGAACATCAAGTCGATAAAGAATGGAATCGGCAGATGTGTTGCCGTCTGTGGATTGCTCACCTGAGGCATTTTCTCTACTGCGCTTCATAAGTTGCCACAGGGCGGAGATCATTGGTGATGCACCAAAAAACTCATGCAACGTTCGATGAGTGTGTACAGATTCAAGCGATGATTTTTTCTCCCCATCCTTTGAAGACGGGTCGCTTTCGGACATGAATTCGGCGACGACCTTCTGCGAGAGTTCACCGCAGAGCGTCACATCACGAACGTGTTGTGCATAGCCTGGACCCCCACCAGGAAGAGAAACCACGATAGAGTGCTTGTCAAGCACCGCCTCGGGAGAGCTTGCCAGCGCCGCTGGGTCGATGCCGGCACCAACAATGGACTGAGCAGATAGAGCACGTAGCAGTGCAGTTGAGGAGGAGATCGTATATTCTCGGATGGAACCGTCGCGAGACGCTGAAATATACGAGAATGGACGCTCCTTGTGTGTTGCCAGTGCATATACATCTTGGTTATGGCACACACTTACAGCAACCGGCTCCTCGGGTGAGCGAATGTCCCACAATCGGATGACATCACCCCAACCAGCCGAAAGAAGCAGATACGGAATCTCATAGTTCCATTGCAGAACTCGCAGTCGATCAGATTGGCTCACAAGCGACGCTACGCATCGGGATTTTGTGACATTCCAAACCTTGATGGCACAATCGTCGCCTGCAGAAGCAAGTAGCTCCTTACTCAATGGAGACCACTTGACTGAAAAGATTCTGGCAGCATGACCACGAAGCTCTGCCACAGGGGTGGCCGGCTTGCTAATGTCCCAAACGCGGACTATACCACCCGCTGGCCCTGTGGAACCGGTCGCTAATAACTTGGGCATCGTCGGGTGAAAATCGACTGCGTAAACTTCTTGAGGATGAGGCAAACGCTGCGCAAGGTTGCCTTCGAGAGTAAAAATCACCACGTTCAGCTCGCCTGTTGCAGCTGCAATCAAAGTGGGGTCACAGTGACTCCATGAAAGACGCAAGATTGGTCGCTTAACACCGAGGCTAAAGACCCTCACAAGAGTGAGGGACTTTGTATCCCATACGTGGATCTTCCCTGCGGCTGTCGCTGCGACAAGAATATCTTCATACCCGGATCCTCTTGGACCCCATGCAATTGAATAATATGCCTGGGAGCTAGGAGAGGCTTGCTCAGAGTTGAGCGACATCGTCTCAAGACCGCAGACTGAAAGATCAGGTAGAGCACTGGCGGGTGGCTTCAACGCTGCAGTGTTGAACGGGTTATATACAGTAGCAGTACCGCTCGAGGATGTGACCGTTATCTGCTTCGCAGCACCCGCATTGGGGCCAAAGGCGGTTGATACCAGCCTATGATGAGCGGTAGCTGCGCTGGATACATCCCTAGGCTGTGAGGATCGGCCATTTGCGGCATTCGCTTCCAGCTCAGCCTTTGTTAAACCACTCGGTGCCGCAAGGATAGATGTACATTTCGCGTTGTGGTAGTTCCAGATTCGGATCGTACCGTCCCATGCACAGCTTGCGAAGACGCTAGGATCAGAAGGCTTAATAACGAGATCAAAAATGGATCCAGAATGTGCAGTCTGCTGCATCCTATGACATCGAATGATACCGCTGGGGAGATGGAACACTCCTACTGCACCACAAACTGACACAAATGCATAGTTACCCTTCGAGTTGGGAATAGCAGTCAGGGATTGAATACCATTCACGAGACTCGATGCTCGGGCATCAGCATTCACCTTATTCGCCTGAGTCGACGACGAGAGATCTTTAATAAGGATCAGCTGCAGAGGGAACTGTAGCGCAGTTGACCAGAGGGTAATGTAATTTGCTGCAGTAGAGGCGGTCACAAACAAGTCGACTCGAGACTTGCGTGGGGAGCCCAACAGTGAAGCTTGTTCGGGATCCTCGAGGAAAGCGATTGATGTAACTGGAGCATCGTTCTGCTTCAGGAAGTCGACGATAAGCTCACCTGTCATTGAGTTAAAGGCTGCAATGCGGCCACAAGCATACTGCACTAGCAAGTCAGGGACGGAAGGATTCTCCCCGCTCTCAGTCAAGCTGAGTGCGTAGGGATTCCAACGAATGTCTGCGACTGCGATACGTGGAGATAAACGTGGCGATGCGGTGGCGTCGGCCTGGGCGGAAGAATATCCAGTGCGACGCCCGGAGGCAGGCTGAACCTCGGCATTTGCGAGCTCACTCAAGAGGGAAGGAGGCGGGCGGCAGACAATCGGTGCGCATGGCAGCTGGGTGTTCGGATCGTCACTACCATTGCTAGATGGCAGTGGAGATTCAAGAATCCGCACTGTTCCATCCGCACAGCCAATGGCAAGACGAGAGAAAGCCTGGTCCTGCTCGGGAGATGATAAACTTGGGCCGACAACCTGCGTACCCAATAAACTCTCGTCGGGTGAGATCTTTGGTTTGGGTGCGAAGCGAATAACAGTTGATAAGGTACCACTTGGCTGTTCATAGAATGTCAATGATGGCCAGTGGTCAAAGCGCACCCCACCAGCTAGCGCATCTTTGGGTGAGCCGGTGCTCGCCTCTGGAAGCGCCTCCGGTTGCTGAGATTGTGTAGTCCAAGCGTTGTTATTAGCGCTTGCGTTGAAATTGCTCCCACGGAGGATAGATGCCTTGGACGCGTGTGTGTACTTCTCGGATCTGATGCGCTCCAAGAGTTGATCTTTAGTCAACGCTGAAAGCGTCGCAATTCTCCCGTTTTTAAACAACAGTCCAACCATAGTAGGTACTCGAGGATTCCAGTCGAGTTGCACCACGGGTTCTGGGGTTACAAACTTAGTAACTGGTTCAGCGTACTTGCCATCCAGCCAGGGGGTCGCGGACGAGGGTGCAAGCCACTGCACGATTTCGTGATCAGCCGAGGCGGTGATCAAGCTGGATTCTCCGACGGGATCCCAGGCGATACTGGTTTGCTGCTTCCCGTGGGCCGTAGCGAGCTGCACCAACTGGAGTGTCTGCGCATCGTACACCACCATCGAGCGCTGGGCAACGTGCGCAATGTGGCTCGAGGACGCCGCAATGAGCTTGCCCAGTCCGACGGGGCAGCCAGGCGGGACGACTCGCGTTTGCTGCATCGCGCTCTGTAGGGGAGGAAACGGATTGTGATGATTGCAGCCAAGAGTAAGTCTATAGAAGCGAAAGGCAACATATCCGGCTAATCTCTAGGGCGGCCTCCCGCGGGTGTCCCGTACGTAGGTCTTATCCATTCGTTCAGTAACAGTCATTCCAGGCCCTGGAAAGGTTTCTGAGGGTATTACCAGAGAGACGCCAAAAGGTGCGAGAATAACTAAACTCAGCGCGTTTCCTGAAGCACGCCTACATGTCGAGCATTCAGACATACCCACTCTTACCCCTAGTTTTACTCGGGTTTAGCTCGAAAGGAAAGTAACGCTTAAGCTGTCTTCAAACGGATTTCCGGGCCAGGACAGATGCGTCGTATCCGCCCTGGCCTGGAAATTAAGCAACGGAAGCCTTGAACGGAGTAACCGACCTATTTGAAATTCAAAACGAGGCGGAATATATACGCGAATATCGAGCGAGAGCCGCAACGAGTGAGGTAGGTTACTATGCTGAGTGGTGGGCGTCGCTTATATCTGCTTGAAGGTTGCATTATTTCCTACGTGCATGTCCTTACCGGTGTGTAAACTGAGTCGTTCTTATCGATAACTCAATTGGAGACCTCCCACTTGGTATATTTCACGCCCGGCGTCGATAGAGCTGCAAGACAACATCTAGGGAACCGTAGACAAGCAGTTATACGCGCCATAAACGAGCTGGCGCACATAGCGAGTCGCACATGTCCCGACGACAGATCCAGCTCGACTTTCAAAGAGGGCTCTTCAGTGATAAGCCTCAGGAGGTAAAACAGAACGTAGCTGAGGATGGGGCAGGTGCGCTCCCGGAGAACGAAGCATTGGCGCATGGAGGTCACGCCCATGCCGATGTGTTGTCGGGCAGCGCCACTTGGCGCGAACAGGCTATTGCGAGCCTCAAAGTTCGCCGAATGACCCCCTCCCAGGCTCAGGAGAACATCGCACGTCTGCAGAAGAAGTGTGAGGCAATGGAGAAGGTACGCATCCCAAACTTCAAGGCGCTAGCATCCAGCCTTCCCCCAATGCCGTCAGCGCGTGGCGAGCAGGCGTCTGGTGCACCTGTTGTGTCCAGCACGACAACGTCACTGCCCGAGGGAAGTGCAAAGCCACGTTCCCCAAGTCCAGCGGGCTCGAGGTCGCCAAAGAAGTCAAGCACACTCACAAAGCCGGTTCCACTCGCGCCTCACACAGGTGTGTCCAGTGATACATTGATGCCTTGGAAGCCTAACTTCTCTTTACATTTCCCGAACCCTAAGGCACTGGCGGTATCAGAACGAGTGATTCTTGACACCTTGCCGCTCGAGCGATTTGATGTCGAAACACACGATCTGACCCCACAGCAATGGGTCGCCCTAGGCGCTGATAAGGGTGGTACGCCTGCCAAAGCGTTGTACTTCCAAGACGGTAACTGGGTTTGGCAACCGTGCCGAGTCTTGTCCTATGATGAGGCGTCAGGGGACTTTGAATTGCGCTTTACTGCCACGAACACGACAAAATATGTCAAGCGTCTCTCGATTCTCTTTGATCAGGAGAACAAGTCCAGATTCTTTGCTCGATTGGAAGCATCACGACGTGTTCGTGAGGAGAGTCGTATTCTTTGCCGGTATCGAACATTCATTGAGCTTCAGCCTACAGCGCTCTTCGCACCAATTCAGCAGTCAACATTGCATGGCATCCTTGCCACGCTCATGCTGAATTCGAAACGGGATGTGATGAATAACCAGCGTTTTACGGAGACTCTGCTTCGCGAAGTTCGTGAGGAATACCAATTTGCATCGCAGCTGGCGTTGGTGGAGTATTGCCGACGACATGACATTGATCAGGACAGGAGAGTGCTTGAGCTGAATCTCCCACCTCTGCCAGAGCTTCAAAAGCCCCCCTACTACAGCAATGTCGTGACACTGAAGAAGGCCTGGCAGCTAACACTGCTCGAGGCATTCCCGAACGTGAAGGTCTCAGGTTCTGCCACACTACGGCCAGCTGAAATTCCCGGACAGAAGCTAATTCAGTGGGTCATTGAGAGGAAGCATTGTGATGTGATCGGCGTCGATGGTGCAGCATGGTCGCTGAACCTGTTCACGTCCTCGACTAGTCATGTGGATCAGGATGGTGGTCAGAACAGAGAAAAGGATCTATGGGCACGAATCGGCGAAGACGTGTACCGTGCAGAGAGAGAATCGGCTATCAAGAAGCTCAACGCTCTGGTCGATAGTTGCATTCTTCTACCGGTATCGCAGCAGACGGAAATTACTGATTCGTTTGCAAAACGCGAACGATTGTTTGACGAAAACCAAACATATTTTATCGTCCAATACCCGGTCAGATACCTGCGTCAGATCCTCGTCAAGCGTGCTCTCTTTGCGAAGTCGCAACACTACCAGGTGTTAGTTGCAGTCTACAAGGCTTGGTGGTCGCTGAAGAGCAAATGCTTCTATGATATTGACCCGAAGCCAACGCCTATGACTCCAGACGAGTACGCAAAGCAGCAAGAAGAACACCTTGAAAGAACCCGCGAGCTTGTGATTAACAACTGGATCACGCATACGTCCAACCTTCTCCAGGACAATATCGCAACCACGGGCCCCTCTCCCACTCGGTTGCCATTCTACACGCTGCTAACCTTTATGCTGCGCGATCAACTGATCGAGTTGTGGTCCGACTCCTTGCAACAATTTTTGGAGCACTTCCGCAAGTATGCCGACCCTCAACTTCATGGCTACTACTATCACATCTTTGGTCCGCCCGTGGTCGTCAAGCCACCACCACCCAGGATCTTGCCCCCTTCACCGACAACGTTTGTCGAGAACCCAGAACTCGATGACGGATTCACTCTTGATTCTCAGGGTCAGGAAGGTGTCCAGGGTGGGCAACTTCGCATCGATGTAGCTGCAGCAGAGTTGGCTCAAGAGTCAGCGGACCCAACCATGGACAGCACCGTTAGTGCTGCGACCACGAGCCATCCGGAGGGTAATACTGATCAAGATGAAGTGAAGAATGAAGAGGTTAAACTCCCTACGCCCGCTCCTCAGATAGACGTCGAGCTCGAGTTAGGAGACGCAGACGCCGACCTAGATGAAGATGATGAGCACGCGCATGACGACGAGCACGACGAGCTCGACCCACAGGCATTGGCGCAAGCCGCTTATGCTGCCCAAGTAGAGAAAGCATACTCCATGCTTCCTGCACACCTGGGCATTTACGAGCTCAAGGATGCCGAGTCTTGGCTTGGAAAATCGATCCTGCTCCCGGAACCCATGGAGCTTCTCGGAGATTATCTGGAGGGCCCAAAGGCAAGTGCCTCACATCGCCCTTTGCTTCTCTTCAAATTGAGCGTGGATGACTCGATTGTAACATTCAATCCTCCGCTCGAGTCCGTTCAGGACACGATCACAAAGCTATTCTCTGGCTCACAACTCTCGTATTTCAAACGCGTTCAAGATTCGATCCACATTTCTGCGCAAGACTTGAAAGAGCAACCCCTGTGCGACAAGGAGACCACACCACATATCTTTGAGCGCTTCGCCGAAACGGCTAAGGAATTGGGCCTAATTATTGAGGAAAACTTCATTTTCCCGAAAGCATTGTCTGCAGTTTACCAGGAATACGCAACGCTTCTCTTACAGATGAAGCCGGCCGATTTTGTGCAAGACTGGTTCCGGCGCGAAGCTGCAACATCAAGCCGAAGCTCTGGAGATGAGATGGATGATGACGACGAATTTGGGTATGAAGAAGATGAAGAGCCGAGTCCTGAAGAAGCCAAGGATGACACACCCAAGCACACTTTGGAAGAAACGCGGCAGGAGATCCAAAGGCTGCTTGACATCATCGATAGGATCACTAATCTCTCACCAGACGAAATTTCATTCCGCTTGATTCGAGTAGAGGTGCGGGGGCTGAAGGACAAGCTTATCAAGGCAGCTCGAGATATGGCAAACGGACTTCTCGATGGGCTGGCCGCACAGCTTGCTGAGAACTGTGCAGTAATCACTTCGCTCTTCACTCAGATGAAGACTCGTCTTGACCACCCCAGTCAAAATGTTGCTGAGCTTGCGGATCTGAAGAACCGAATCGTCAGCATTGAGCAAGTGGAACTGCCTGCACTGAAGGAGAGGATAGAGGCAATGCGTGCTGAAGCGGACTGCTTGGAGTCGTTCCTTTATCAACTCCCTAAGAGCACGGTGCAGGAAATGTGGGAGGCTGTCCGCTATCCGGTTAGAATCGCCGCTGCCATTAGCGATGCTAAACTTCGTGTTGATGGAGAGAACCGCCGGTTCCAGAAGGAACTCGAAGTCGAACAAGAGGCATTCTATGCACGCCTTGGAGAAGCCAGCAAGGTTATTAAAACCTTGCATACCCTCGGTTCCGCCGCCAATGTGCTCGACGAGTCCATGAATACTGTCCTGCGAATGAACAACACCCTTCAGGAACTTGTCAAGCAAGTTGAGAGCTTCAATGAGAGAGAAGTTTTATTCGGAGAAGAGAAACAGGAATATCTGGAGCTACAAGAAGTGCAGAAGCAATTCCAACCGTACTATGACCTGTGGCATACTGCTAGCCTCTTCCACTCGGCAAGCTTCCGTTGGAAGAGTCAGATTAAGTTTGTCGAGGTGTCACAAAATATCCAAGCGTACAAGGCTGACCTCAATGAATGGTATCGCACGATGTCGCGACTGGAGAAGGATTTCCTTGCACAGGTGCAAAGTGGGCAGCCTGCAGTTCAAGAGACGGCCCGAGGTCCCCTTGAAGTGGCGACGATGATGCGCAAGAACATGGAACTGTTGCGCAACCAGTTGCCAATTGTCGAGCATATTAAACCCCGCAACTTCCAGCCACATCATTGGCAAGCGCTCTGGAAGCTCCTTGGCCTGGAGCGTAGCGATAAGGTCAGCAGCGAAGATGTCACGTTGGCCCACATTTTGGATGGTGATATTTTCAAGCATGCTCAAGAAATCGAGACTTTGGCAGTAACAGCTGAGAAGGAGACTCAGCTTGATTTGGATCTGACGAAGATGCGACAGGAATGGATGTCAGTCTCGTTGAGAATTGAGCCGTACAAGAAGACAGGAACTTGTATTATCAAGGGCTACGACGAAATCCAGAATCGTCTTGACGATCAGATTACCAAGACGCAGATTATGCGTAGTTCGCCTTATATCGCTAATTCAGAGACAAAAGCAAAGAACTGGGAACAGCGCCTGCAGATGATGTCTGCGCTGCTTGACCAGATGGTACGATGCCAGAAGGATTGGACGTATCTTGAACCCATTTTCCGATCGGAAGAGATTATGCGACAGATTCCCAATGAGGGTCGTCGCTTTGCAAACATCGATACGACGTGGCGTCGAACCATGGAATTAGCAACGAAGATGACCAACTATGCAGACTTCGTGAAAGACAATGAGCATCTTCTCAAAAGCTTTGATGAATGCAACAAGAGTTTCGAGCTCATCAAGAAGAGCCTAAGTGACTACCGCAATAGCAAACGAACAGCCTATCCCCGGTTCTTCTTCTTGTCGGACGACGAACTATTACAGATTCTGTCAGACACAAAGAATATCCGTGCAATTCAGAATCATCTACCGAAGATTTTCGATCAACTCAACCGTTTGGTCATCACGCCTGAGAACATTATTACGGGCATGAGCTCTGCATCTGGTGAGGTTGTTGACTTTGTAGCCCACGTTGATCCTAACGAGGGTGCAAAGAGAGGAAATGTTGAGCTCTGGATTGCGGATGTAGAGCAACAGATGAGGGATACTGTGCACCGTGAGATTCGAAGCGCCCTTTCGGATTATCCCAACCAAGATCGAAACAAGTGGATCATCGGCCCTCACTGCCAGCAGGCCATTCTCACTGCGTCGCAGGTTATGTGGACACGAGACGTGACAAATGCTCTGCAGCGTGGTGTCAAGGGTCTGCAAGAACTCGAAGATGCTCTGCATCAGCAGTTGGATCGGCTGGTTGATCTGGTGCGTGGAGATGTGGACAAGTTGAAGCGACTTACGTTGGAACCGTTACTCGTCCTCGATGTGAAGGCACGCGATATTGTTCGCCATTTAGTTGAAGCTAAGGTGCGCGATCCTCTCGATTTTGAGTGGTTGTCCCAACTTCGCTACTACTGGGAGCCCCATGAAACCAAGTCGCTAGCATCCTCGATTAAACCTGCCACTGGCTCTTCAACCAGCGGCTCTGGTGGCCACGCACTAGGCGAAATCCTCAGCACCGCACTGGTTGCCGATGTCCGTGTCAGCCCGATTCTTGCTCAGTCAGAACTCGTTGAGCAGCGCCGACTCCGCCAAGAAGTGCAGAATGCTGAGCGTCTGGTTGCGCAGCTTGAGGCTGATCTTCGCAAGCTTCGAAGCAAGGAGCAAGAGATTGAGCGTGAAATTGCCGCCGAGGATGATTTGCTCTCAACGAATCGCTCGATGATTGTTGGAAATCTGTCTTCCAATATGAGCCAGCAGAATCGTACTGCAGAAGCCGAGAAGCATCTCAACGACATCCGTGAGCGTATCTACCAGCAAGAGGAGGAAATTACAAAGAAGAAGGCTGAAGTACAACAACTAAAGAATGCAGAGGTTGAGTACTTGATGCAGCCTCAATTCCAAGTGCAAACCAAGAAGATGATTGCGAATGGCCACGTCGTCGTACGAATCATCAACGCCTGCATGAGATACCAATACGAATACCTTGGCAATATGACTCGCCTGGTCATCACACCACTTACTGACAGATGCTTCCGCACTTTGATGTCGGCCTACCACTTGCATCTCGGCGGTGCACCCGAAGGACCTGCAGGTACTGGTAAGACCGAAACAACCAAGGATCTTAGCAAAGCTGTGGGCATTCAATGTGTCGTTGTGAACGGTAACGAAGGATTAAACACGAGCAGTATGGCCCAGTTCTTCCGCGGTCTCGCGTCCACTGGTGCGTGGTGCTGCTTCGACGAGTTCAACCGTATTGAGCTTGAAGTTCTTTCTGTCATTGCCCAGCAGATCTCGACAATTCAGCGTGCAGTCTTCGATCGTCGAACGACCTTCATGTTCGAAGACACTCAGGTACGACTTGTGGACACATGCACTGTGTTCATCACAATGAACCCCGGATACGCTGGTCGCTCGGAGCTCCCCGACAACCTGAAAACTTTGTTCCGTACGGTGGCTATGATGATCCCTGATTATGCTCTTATCGCTGAGATCAAGCTTTATTCGTATGGCTACAATGCTGCGCATGCTCTGGCTCGTAAGATCACTGGTTGCTTGCGTCTACTTTCGGAGCAGCTATCGTCCCAAGACCACTACGATTATGGTATGCGTAACCTGAATGCCATTCTTCAGGCTTGCGGCCGCTACCGTCGCGAGCTCCCGGATGCCTCCGAGGAGTCACTGGTCCTGCGTGCGATCTACGACTGCAACATGCCCAAGTTCGTGACGCGCGATATTAGCCTATTCAAGGACTTGATTTCAGACCTGTTCCCAGGAGTCAACATGGCTCCCCGCGACTACTCTGCTTTGGAGGAGAGCTGCAAAGAAGTGTGTCTCAGAGATAACATTCAGCCCACTCCGATCTTCCTTTCCAAGTGCATCGAATTTTTCGATACAACTCAGGTCCGTCACGGTATCATGATCGTCGGTAAAGCCGTGTCGTCCAAATCCACCATTCTTCGAACCGTGTCGCGAGCTCTTACGAATATTGCTTCAAAAGCGAAGGCCGCATGTGAAGCATCGCGTGATGCATATATTGCATTGAGCACATTGGGCAAACCCAAAACGCGTGCAGCAAAAGAACAAGCTATCCAAGCCCGCGAAGCCGCAGCAAAAGCAGCAGCTGCTGCAGAGGAAGCCTATGCGAAATTAGGATCGCGTAATCCTCAAGGGCGAGCAAGCTGTGGTTTCACGGAGATGAGCGTGATTAACCCGAAGTCCTTGACGCTGAGTCAGATTTACGGTTGTTTCGAAGGTCAAGAATGGGCAGAGGGTGTCCTGTCAGTGATCACTCGTCAAGCTGTTGCCCGAACCCGCGAAGCTATTGACGACGATGCAGATGAGGAAGCACCCAAGCCCGAGAGCAAAGATGTCAAGGATGAACGCGGCCCGCACGGCTCCCTGGAGCCTTCTGCCGCCGCTAGCCAACAGAACCAGCCCCAGACTCAGGTGCAGCCGCGTGCACTTCCCGCTCAGGCTCTAGAAGAGGAGCGCAAAATCAAGGAGATTGCCAACCTTGCTTGGATTGTCTTCGACGGTCCTATTGATGCTTTGTGGGTTGAAAACTTGAATACCGTACTTGATGAGAACAAGAAGTTGTGTTTCGCAAACTCCGAACAAATTCGGCTTACTTCCAACATGTCAATTGTCTTTGAGGTCCCCGACTTGGCTGTGGCATCCCCCGCCACTGTCTCTCGTTCTGGTATGGTATTCGTAGAGCCTGAACAACTCGGTTGGAAACAAATTCTCCGGTCGTGGCTCAACACTTTGGAGGCGGCTCCAGACTTCCAAGATTGGAACGTCGCTGAGGTTTGTGCTGCTGTCGAGGATTGCGCCATCTGGTTGCTTCCGCCTACCTTGCGCTATCTGTATGAAAATTGCGCGATGCCTCTACCCCGAACTGCGACCGAGATTGTCAAGAGTTGCCTGAACCTGTTATGGACTCTGTTGGTACCACTGAAGAAATCCTCGGACCAGGAAGGTCGTGCCAAGAAGCGAGCCGCTACGCGTGGGGCAGCTGTCCCGACGCCTGGCTCCCCTGTCCCCGGTCTGACCTCTCCAGCCATGGAAGAAACTGGCGAAAGCGTGCCAGTCGGTCCGTTGTACGTGATGAAGCCAGAGCAAGTGGAGTCCCTCTTCATTCTCGCAGTCATATGGACCGTGGGAACGGCGATGGACGGCTCGTCACGCACACACTTCTCCAACTTCATCAGGCAAATGCTCATGGGTCAGGCTCCAGCCGCTGCCTTCGCACCTACACCCGGAGGTGGTCTCGAAGCGTTTGGTGGCTTTTACACCCGCGACGATGAGGGTCGACTTAAGGAACTCGTGTCGCGTCATGCAGCCATCCCCATCGTTCCTGCATCTGGGCCGGGCACAGACCTTCCACATGATTGGACCGTTTATGATGTCTACTTTGATATTAACCTCAATATGTGGGTACCTTGGATGAAACTCGCAGCCGGTTTCACGCTTCCAAGCCATCCGAAGTTCCATGAGATTATTGTCCCAACAAGCGAGAGCGTTCGTGTTTCGTGGATTTTGGATCGCTACATCGACTACCACATACCTGCGCTTTTGGTCGGTGCCACAGGCACAGGTAAATCGAACATCTTGCAGACTAAGTTGCTGCGAGACAAGGCCAATACGCGCTTCGTTCCCATGTTTATTGCATTCACTGCTCGAACCAAGGCAAACGAAACGCGTGAGTTGATTCAGCAGAAGCTTGATTCTCGCCGCTACCGCGGCATGCCGGCTGTTGGCCCTCAGGCCGGTAAGCAGTGTGTAATCTGCATCGATGATCTCAACATGCCCGCTCCGGACAAGTATGGTGCTACCCCGCCAATTGAATTGTTGCGACAGTGGATGGACTACGGTGGATGGTACGATGCACGAGGTCAGGGACGCAAATTCCTCCATGTCATTGACGTGCAGTTTGTTGCAGCCATGGGTCCACCTGGGGGTGCGCGCTACCCCGTCACTCCACGATACCTCCGCCACTTCCAGCACATCAATATGGCGCCAATGGATAGCTTGACAATGAAGCACGTCTATCGCACCATTTTTAACACATGGGTCTCGTCATTCCCTGCCAAAGTCACGAAATACGCCGAAGGTATCATCAATGCAACCGTGCACATGTACGAACAGATTACGTCAACATTGCTCCCAACCCCAGCGAAGGCTCACTACATGTACAACCTACGTGACGTTGGCAAAGTGTTCCAAGGCATGATGGAGGCGTATAAGGATGCGATTCAAGAAGGAAACGATCTTGTTCATTTGTGGGCTCATGAAGTCTATCGCGTTTTTGGTGATAGGTTGATCACAGCAGCTGACCGCGTCTGGTTTGACACAACTCTGTGTCAAGCCATCAAGAGCATCATACATCTGGACGTCGACAAGATCGTCAGCCCAGCTGAAATTGAACAAGCAAACATCGTAAATGCTGCGGCAAGGCACAGTGCGTCACGCTCAGGTGCTTCAGAAGGCGACCAAGTTATTGCAGAGCTTTCGCCACTATCTCAGATCATGTATGCAGACTTTGCATCAGGAATCGAAGCAACTCACGGTGGGCGCTCCTACTCTCCCGTTCGTAACTTGCCTCAGCTGGCAAGCATTCTCAATGGCTATCGAGCCAGTATGCAGAGCTTCTTGAAGAAGGATGTTGAGTTAGTCTTGTTCGACGCTGCTATCGAACATATTACACGCATTTCCCGAATCATCCGTCAGCCCTATGGTAACGCACTCCTTGTAGGTGTCGGAGGCTCGGGTAAGCAGTCCTTGACGCGCTTAGCCACGTTTATCGCTGGATTCGATATCTTCCAAATCTCTATGTCGAACTCCTACACATACTCTATGTGGCAGGATGACTTGTCCTCCCTTCTCATCTCCGTTGGTTGCACCAACATGCCGACAGTCTTCTTGTTGTCCGACGCACAGATCAAGAGTGATGTCTTCTTCGAGGATATCAATACTCTTCTTAATTCTGGGGAAGTCCCGAACCTTTTCAAGCCTGGCACGGATATCTATATGTCAATCATTGAGCGATGCTCAGGGGATGCTCGAAAGGAGAAGAAGGCTGAAACGCCGCTTGCGATTTACAACTACTTTGTCGAACGCTGCCGTCGCAACCTTCATATCGTTGTCTGTCTCTCACCAATTGGCGAAGCCTTCCGTAATCGCATTCGAATGTTCCCCGCGCTAGTGAATTGCTGCACAATTGATTGGTTCCATCCATGGCCATCCCAAGCCCTGCAGACCGTTGCTACCCACTATCTCCGTGATGTCAACATCGATCCAAAGGTGCGAGAAGGCCTCGTGGATCTCTGTGTTGATATGCAGGAGACCGCGCAAGCGCTGGCGGCAGACTTCGCCAAGTCCATGGGAAGAATCACTTACATCACACCATCCTCGTACTTGTCCCTCATCCAAGTGTTTAGTATGCTCTTTGAGGACAAACGCACGGAGATTAGCGCTGCACAACTTAAGTATGAGACTGGTTTGACCAAGCTGAATAACGCGGCGACGCAAGCACGGTTGCTTCAGGAAGAGATTGAGCGTCTTCAGCCTAAGCTTCAAGAAAAGGCCAAGTATGTTGCGGCACTTGACGAAGACATCAAGCGAAATACGGAGACCGTCAATCGTCAAACCGCGATTGTTGCCGTTGAGGAACAGGCATGCAACGAACAAGCTGAGACTGCAAGCAGCATCAAGCAGGAGTGCGAGCTCGCAGTTCGCCAGGCTGAACCGATGATCCAAAAGGCGCAGGAAAAGGCTGCCGAACTTGCAAAGGCGCAAAGTGCGTTGACAGTTCTTCGTGGTATGAGGCAGCCAAGTCTTGCAATTCAACTATTGGCTCAAGCCATGTGTATCATGAGAGGAATCCCGCCCGAACGTGTAGGTCCCGTCGGCAATAAGCAAGACGACTACTTCAGCCCATTCCGTAGTCTTTTGAGCTTCCCCGATAAGTTCGCTGGGTGGATGGCACGACAGCGCGGTGATGAGATTTCACCTACTGTCATGACGCGCGTCAGAGCGCTGTTCTCACACCCCCAGTTTACAAAGAAGCAGATGCACCAGTCGAGTGAAGCAGCAGAAATGATCTTCGATTGGATTCTTGCAATGAACAGCTGGGAGCAAAAGGCACAGGAAATGAGGCCTAAGCAGGCAGCGTTGGAACGCGCAGAGCAGGCATTCAATGAAGCCAGTGAAGCTCTTGCGCAAAAGAAGGCGCAACTCGAGGCTCTTCGCGCTCGACTGGATGAGTTGAAGGAAGCTCTGGAGAACAATAGTCGAGAGCAAGCCGCGCTTATGGAGCAAGAGGCACAATGCCGCCGCCGTCTCGATGTAGCCGTCCAGCTTATTGATGGATTGCGTGGTGAGAAGGATCGATGGTTGGCACGCACAAACGAACTGGCCACGGCGTTCCATAACGTTGTCGGCAACATTATTTTGGCCAGTGGCGTTATTGCATTCCTAGGCCCCTTCACGCCAAGCTACCGTGAGCGCTGCATCAAGGAGTGGATTCGTAAGTTGCAGATTCTTGGTATTCCGTGCGACCAGAATTTCAAGATCCACAACGTCTTGGGGGACCCAATGCAAATCCTCAATTGGACTATACAAGGCTTACCAAAGGATGACTTCTCGTACGATAATGCAATTATCTTAACGAAGTCACCCCGCTTCCCTCTGCTCATTGATCCTCAGGAGCAGGCATCGAAATGGATCTGCAAGATGGAGGAGAGTATTGAGGTTTTGAAGTCTGATGACACATCTAACTTCATGATGCGCCTCTGCGCTTGCATCACTAACGGAACGCCAGTGCTCATCGAAAACGTTGGCGAGATTATTGATAATGCTCTCGAGCCTCTGCTGAAGCGCAGCACATTCAAGGTTGGTAACCGACTCATGATGCGTTTGGCCTCGCAAGATGTGGAGTATAATCCAGACTTCCGCTTGTACTTGGCCACAAAACTCGCAAATCCAAGATTTGCGCCTGAGGTTAGTACTGTCACAACGGTTATTAACTTTATGATCACACCCGAAGGTCTTGAAGATCAGATGCTCAATCATGCGATCGCGTCTGAATACCGTGAATTAGCAAGTCAACAGACGACGTTAACACGCTTGACTGCAGATAGCAAGCAGAAGCTGGCAGATATCGAAGATCGCATCCTGAACTGCCTTCTTACGACCCAGGGACACCTGCTCGATAATCAGAATCTTGTTGAGACCCTTAACACATCCAATGAAGCCTCGAAGAAGATCGAGCAACGTATGCTCGAGTCTCGTCGCACTCAGGAACTAATTGAGAAAACGCGTGTCGAGTTCCAACCTTTGGCAACAGTCGTATCTGCGCTATTCTTCTGTGTTCAGGACCTTGCTAACATTGATCGGATGTATCAACACTCGCTGAGCTGGTACCAAGGTATCTTCCACAAAGCGCTTTCATCATCATCAATGAATACCGGAGTTGAGCGAGGACCCACTTCAGCGACCGCAGCCCGCATCAAAGCTATTGAGACAACCTTTGTGCGCATGCTGTACAATGCCGTTGGCCGCTCGTTGTATGTCCGCCATAGGCTCCTCTTCGCTTTCCTGCTATGCAGTCGCTTGCTAGCCTGCCGAGGTGAAATCGATGATAGGGAAATGCGCTTCTTGCTCACTGGCGGCTCAATGACAATTGATCCGTCGGCCCCACCTAATCCCACCGACATCGCTGCAACGAATGCACAGGAATACGCATCCAGTGCTTCGAACCCTTCTGCACCAAACAACGCTGGCCAAGCCACTGTTGGTCCAGCCTCAGACGTGATGCGTGGACGTCGTCGTAGTATTACTGGTTTGGACATTAAGGACGCAGAACAAACTCGAGCAACATTCGAGGGTCAGAGCTCGAGCAAGTGGTTATCGGACCAATCTTGGGCTCAACTGCTCGAGTTGGAACGTCTCCCATCCTTCAACGGAATCGTGAAGCATGTCACCGAGAACCTGGCTCCATGGAGGACATTCTACGAACAGGGTGACCTGAAGTCCATTCCTGCTACATGGGCGCAGCGGTTGCACAATAAGCATGTCCAACGTCTGCTCCTGTTCCGTGTGTTCCGACCGGACAAGCTCGTTACCGCCATTCGTGCGTTCGTACAGGATGCGTCGGAGCGCAGCTTAGGAGAACTCACACAATGCGATGTAACATCCATCTACGCTGATTCGAACCCTTGCACTCCGATTATCCTGCTTCTTTCGCAGGGTGTGGACCCACTCAAGGATATCCTCAAGCTTGCAGAGGCTAAGGGATTGAATCCGTCTGACCGTGTAATTACTATTTCCCTCGGTCAAGGTCAGGGCGATGTCGCAGACCGCTGTGTCACAGATGCCTTCGATCGTGGTAACGCGTGGGTCGTCCTTCAGAACTGTCACCTTTGCCAATCCTGGTTACCGCGCCTGCAGCGTATTATCGAGGGCTTCGCTCCAAGTGCGGCAACAAACTCCCAGAACCAATTCAGGCTCTGGCTTACTACGATGCCATGCGACAGTTTCCCTGCACCAATCCTGCAGAGTTCTGTTAAGCTTGCGATTGAACCTCCAAAAGGAATCCGCGCAATCATGGCTCAATCTGTGCGCGCGCTTGACACTCCGTCCGACGCCGAGGGCACCCCGAAGCGCCAAGAGGACTTTAGGAAGCTTTACTACTCGCTTTGCTTCTTCCACGCCCTCGTACTTGAACGACGTCGTTTCGGACCCATGGGCTGGAACAACTACTATCAGTTCACGGAAGGTGACCTTGCAATCTCAAAGCTGCAGCTCAAGGAGTTTTTGTCGATGTATGATGCTCCACCCTTCCGAGCGCTTAAGTATCTCATCGCCGAACTCAATTACGGTGGTCGTGTTACTGATGATTGGGATCGTCGAACACTCGTCACTATATTGGATGACTTCGTCAACGAGGACATTATCGAAAAGCCCAACTATAAGTTCGATACTGCTGGACTGTACACCTTGCCTTCATCCCTTCCGGCCACGTCCTCGTGGTACTCAGGCTCGAATAACATTACGAGTGTGCTCCCGGTTGAAGATACTGCAGACGTATTTGGCCTTCACGACAACATCAATATCAACGTCGCGGTCAGCGAAGCCACAACGATGTTCGAACTTGCCCTTAGCTTACAGCCGAAGGTTGGCGGAGATCTTGGTGCCACTTCTGGTTCCGAGGGCTCGCGTGACTCGGTTTTGATGGGTCGTGCAACAGAGCTTGAAGCGCAGATCCCAGCTGAGTTTGATATCCTGTCGGTGTCTGCTCAGTACCCTATCTTGTACGAAGACAGCATGAACACTGTGCTTCTTCAAGAGCTCGAGCGATATAATCGTCTCATCCAGGTGGCCACTTCCACGCTTCGTGATCTCAAACGTGCACTCAAGGGTGAGATCCTGATGTCTGACTCACTCGAGCAAATGGCGAATGAGCTATACGACGGTAAGGTACCACAGGCGTGGGCTAATGTGGCATACCCTTCACGCAAACCCCTCGGTCCATGGATGGTCGACTTCCGCAAACGCATTGAGATGTTCCAGACATGGATCCAGAACGGCCCGCCGAATGTCTTCTGGTTCTCTGGCTTCTTCTTCACACAGGCATTCCTTACTGGCATTCTTCAAAACTGTGCACGAAGGCTCAAGATAGCGATCGACAAGATTTCTTTCGACTTCCAAATCCTTCATCCAGGCGCAGGCCTGCCCAACCGAGGCGATGGCTGCTTCATCTATGGCTTATATCTTGAGGGTGCTAGGTGGGATAGCGCACAAGGCACACTCACAGAACCTCGGCCCAGACAGCTATATTGCGAAATGCCCATCATTTGGATGCAACCAAAGCTCACAGAGAAAGTCCAAGCTTCGCGCACATCTCTTTCTAACTACACATGTCCAGTCTACAAGACCAGTATTCGTGCTGGTGTGCTCACAACGCTAGGTCAATCCTCAAATTATGTCATGAGCGTCGAGTTGCCCTCGGATCGCCCAGAACGACACTGGATCAAGCGCGGTGTTGCTCTGCTCTGTCAGTTAGATACTTAAGGGTTGACCGTTACGGCACAGTTTTCCGATGTTTCGAAGCCCCGCTGTTAACTTACACATAGCTGGCCAGTCCAGTTTATATCATAAACCTGTAACATTTATTGTGTATATAGATACTGTAGGCGCGTACCTCCAAACCTGGCCACGACAGTGTTTGGTTCGCAACTAAGCCTAGAACTCAGTCTTTCACAAGCCAAGGGAATTTGCACGATATGCGTGTGTACCTCCCGTACATTCGACGAAATCCATCTAGTTATTGGGTTTCACCCCACTATACACTGCAGCAGACACGCGCGAACACCATTCTCGTGTCAGCCACAGCGTTCTGGCTCCCTCAGGCGGCAGATGGAATTTTTGTCCCAAAATTGTGTACAAATGGGTTGAATTTTGAATTTTCATGGTAGCCTCGAGGCCGATTACGAGGGTCGTTTAGGAGGCGTTTTCGCGCAAATACATGTCCTAAGGCGCTGAAACGCATAAATAAGGCTTAACATTAATGGCTGCACCTAGCAGTTCGATAATTCCACACTCGGCGTTTAACTAGCGCGCATAACCCTGAATAACTCTCCCTTTGATAAGCCTTTAAATTTCCTTCTTTTTGTGCCGTCTTCTCAGACAGAGTCGAGGATGTCAGATTGCACTGCAGAGCAAGTGAGTAATTAATGGGATTTGTCTGAAATGCATGAATCTTCATGAATGTCAACACGTCGTACGTCTGATAGGGCTTTAGTAGCTTATCATACTCACTCTGCACCCCAATGTATTGTCTATAGAATGCGACTTCTGTTGGCTCTCGCCTTACTCGCATGTGTGGCAGGACTTGCCTCTGCCTACTACGAGGACCCCTACACTGGTGCGCCGTGGCCATGTGCAGTTCATGATGAGGACGGCATTGACATTATGCTCTATGACTTCTACGATGAGCCCTTCACCGTTTGCACTAAGCCCTGCACGATGCCAGGCTGGGCTTACGACTGGGACTGCCCACCTCCTAACAATCCTCCTGAAGAGATCGGCGCCATTCCTGCTTGCAGTCTCGTCATGGATGGCAACTGGTACTGCGTTCTCATCTGCGATCTCTTTGATGAAGACAGCACCTGCCCAACCAATCAGACTTGCCACGACGCGAATGGTTTCTACGGTGTCTGTGCATGGCCTTGGATTTGCCCCCTGCCATACTGCGCTTGGCCACCTCAAAACTAAGCCAGAAAGTCCTGGACCTGACTAAATTAGCCACTTCTCTGTACAGTTACTGTTTCGTTTCGAACTAGCATACTCCCCCAGTGTTGTTGTTTTGAGTTTTTGTGTTTTTTCCTCCATACAAGTGTGACGCTTTAAGTTTCCTGTTGGCCGTGTGATGTTGGAGAGCGTGCAAGAAGAGAGTTTGTGGTTTATGACAGACACCGGTGTGGTCATCGCACATTTGTTTAGTCAACCTTGTAGTTATGCCACAGTCCATCTCCCAAGCAGTGCTGATTCTCAACACCGCATCCTCGCTTCTCGCCTGACTTCATCTCAGCGGTTGACATGGCTGTGACTCCGATTGCAGCTGCGTGCTGCTTACCCTCTGCATAGACTGCCACCGGTGTGCCTGCATCCAAGTCTTCAAAGATCTTGCCACCAGGCGAGGTAATGCCGACAGCCATGATAGGCGCCCCCTTCAAAACGAATGGGATCGCACCACGGTCAACCTGAACCTTCTTCATCATGTTGGGGTACTTGTGCAAGAAGCGCAGAGTTGGCACGAAAGGGCCGTCGCGTGTGCTGTAGAACGCCAGCTCGCCATCGATCGCGAGAAACTGCATGTGGCTCTTGGTCTTGTAAACGCACATGGGCTCCTTCTTGGGGAAGAAGTCTTCGATGTAAGCCGCGATCGTAGGATACGCATCCTCCAGGTCACGCTTGATTTTGCGCGCTACACTCGTCTTGAGGGTCTCCTTCTTGGAGATCTCCTCCAATGTAAACCTAGAACCAGCAGCAACGCGGGGAAATAGTTTGCGGCGAATTACAGGCCATGGGAGTGAGTGCGTGGGGTGATCAACGGACATACGGAATTCGCATACGCATTATGCACAAAATGATGCAGTTTGCTGTGGCACACACTACGTACTTGTGGAATAATGTAGGCATTTATCTTGTAGCCGGAAACACTTTTTTTCGACTCGCACTGAGGTTGTCGGCCCAGTGCCTGCGACCTGTGAGCATGAGGATCTCACAACAGAGTACCTTACCAGTGCCTGAAACGCCCAAATCTCACACAGACTCGCGCAGGATCGTGTCTCGGTGGGTATCGACCTCCATCCACCTTCGAAGTACCACGAGACCAGCATCCTGTCTCTGTCCGAGGCGCGACAGGGAGAGTTTGGAGCTAAACATTCAAGGTGATTCGTTGCCACGGTGCCCGAAAATGACACTCCAGTTCGCGGCATCGCTCCCTGGGCAGTTTATAACGATGAAACCTACCAACCAGTAGTCATATCGTTGCCATACAAGGTCCTGGGAGTTCAGACCAATTAACTGAAGGAGAATAGGACGAAGTAAGGAATTCGCAGTCAAATTAGGGGACGCAGAAAGATCTCTTGTAATACAGCACGCTGTACAAAGACCATGCTCTCTGGATGGTGAGCAAGGACGTATTATATCCACATAGCCGGTGAAGGTGGAGCCAACTGTTTTTATGATGGGTATCGGTGTAGCGTTCGGTTAAGATGAAAATTCAGCTGGACAGCGCTTTGTGTTGTGACTCTCAGCTAACCTGCGCGACAACAGAGTGGTCCTCACACTGGCTTTCGGCACTCCACCCGTTGCTGTGCAACCCAAGTCGAGTTTCGAAAACAGCAAATTTAGCCGTATCAGGCTAAACTCGCGGCCAAGTGCGTACATTTCCGCACAAGTGAAATCGCAGCTGCAGTGTGTTGTGGGGCTCAGATAATCGTTGCTTCCAGTGTATTTCCATCTAATTGTTCCATCTAATTTTGCACGTCCTTTCCGACGGCACCGAGCCTAGGTACTCAGACTCAGTAGCATTCCACTCGTGCATTTCAATCTAAAGACCGATTCGGCCCGGACACGCCGCCTAGCGACATGCAGTCCGTTCGGTCGGCCGCGCTCTACTCGCGATCGATCGCGCGACTTATGGAGGCTTCGCTGAAGCGTGTTGTATGCGCCGCAGGCTCCGTTGTAGTCCGAGACGATTGTCCCTATGCGAGCTCCCAGAGACCGTTCCACACAACAAAGCATCTCCGAACCCGCACGAAGAGCGGTATGCGTAATGAACAACTTCGGAAAGACCTTGCACTGATGGCACCCGGCATTTCTCATGATGATATCGCCGCTCCCAGTGACGCACATGTCATTACAGGTGCCGAGAACCGCGTTCTTGAGGCGAGGTCGTATGTCATGAACCGATTGGGGACTTCCCCAATGTACTCCAAGTTCACGGCTGAAGAAGTTGAGGCCATTGATGCGGCATTCTATCAGTCCCGCTTCGCCTGTCCGAATGAAACCTGGACACAGGTCATGAATATGTGGCTTGTATGCTCTAAGTCGGGAGAGCCTGAGCTTAGCACTCGATTGGCCTACGACAAGATCCAGTTTTATTTGGATGAACTCAAGCTATGCGCGGCCAAGAATGTTAACACGGTCGCGAAGCTGTCTCAGACACCCATTCCACCGCAAATTCTGAACTATGGATTACGGCCCACTGTCGATCATTTCGATATTGCGATGGGTGCCGCCCAGCGTGTTGGCGAACCGGAGCGCGTTTTAGAGCTGTATCTCGAGCTCGCTCAGCAGCGTGACTTGGTTGCTGACCCAAGCACGATCATTGCGAGTAACCCTATGTATGCGAGCGGCTTATCAGAACCCAGTGAGGAAGACTTGGCAAAGATGCGTCAGCTTGCCATCCTTCGCTCGAAACTCGTCCCGGATGCACGGACGACGGACCACTTGATGCGGGCAATGGCGAAACTAAAACGGTATACCGATGCGGACCAGCTCATGGAGAAGATAATGTTACCATCGAGTGGTATCTCACCATCTTCTCAAACTCATGCTGTTTACCTCGAGACGCTTTTCAGGCGAGGACGATACATCGATGTTATTGAACACGTGCGTAAGGTATTCCTTGGATTATCAGCTAAAGCACCCGTGCTGTCGGGCACTGAGTCGCGTCTGCCCTGGCTAGAAGGCGGGCGGAAATCCAGCTTCCTCCCTTCACGTCGAATCTGGTTGTTGTTGATGAAGTCGATTATTTGCGAACGCGGTGAAGAAGTGTACGACTATCTCACCCTGCATCTACAAGGCGTCACGCCTCTGAGCAAGGAGGATTATATGTCCCAACTGCATTATGAGATTGCCAACCATCGTGGGGTTGCGCCATTCTCCTTGGAGTCCTCAGAATTCATGCTCAAGCTGCTCGAAGACGAGTACGGCATCAAGCCAAGCACGGAATTCTTCGAGGCAATGATTCGCGACGCACCCACCGTCGATAGCATTATGTCGATGGTAAACCTGTTGGCCACACGCGCCGCCAAGGCGAAGCAGCAGGCAGACGAACTCGCTCAGAAGGAACTAGAGGACCGCCGTACAGCATGGGAGCAACGCTTGAACAAGGCTGCTAATTTGAAGTCCTCTATCATAGCCGCCGAGAGCACTAATGAGCAGGCAACTTCACATGAATTAGCTGAGACGAACCCATCCGAAGGTTCATCGCGCTTACCTCCCGAAGATGTCATCAAGAACCCTATCCTGACAGTGAAGGAAGGGCATCGTCTTGCAGTCGACCTTCGGCCATATGAATTATCTCCATTCACCAAATACTTCGGAACGTTAGCAAACGAGGTGAAAGAAATGGGCCTTCATGAATCGGTGTTCGCTACCATCCTCGTGAAACTAGCCTCGTTCCTGCTTGAGACAATAGTTGTGCAGTCCGTTGCACCAGAATTAGATCAACCCCCAGTCATCGAAAGCTCGCTGGATGATGAAGATGTCACTTCCTTGCAACAAGCTGAGGAAGAGGAAGAAGACCTCGGATTCATGGAATATAATGATGAAGTGGCAAAGGGCCGTCTAGCTCACGGTGCTCAACGCCAGAGAATCGTCGGAATGAGCATATCCGCGCTTCGCGAACGTATCATTACTGCGCTAGCGCGCACCCGTGAAGTGATGCTACTAAACCGCATCCCACTTACAGCCAAGTCAGAGTCATCATACTTTAAAGCTGCTCTCCTGTCTGCGATCTCAAACGAGCTTCCAGTCCCCCTGCGCCTCAGGGGATCAACTTCGCTCATCCCAACGGAGCCTCCCTCGGTAGCCCCGTCAGTTCGTGAGTCTGAAGTAGTTCGACAGCTGGGTGGTTTGCGCTCTTTGCGCAGCCGCGCAATGGTTCTGGAGTATCAGATCAATCAACGGTATAAGCTGTTACGAGCAATTGTTGACGAGCTGAAACTTGCGCTCGAATCCCGAACGCATAATGTTGCTGAGAAACTGCAGAACAATGTAGATGTTGGTGAAGAGATTACCTTCGATAAGAATTCGACTAAGCCACTGTTCTCGGCCGTCGCGCGCTATTCAATGATCGATCCCTCAGTTATCTCAATGTACATTGCAGCGCTTTCGGACCTGGGAACCGATGCAGCGCTGCTATTAGGTCCATATGATGACTTCGATCTCACAGATCCATCCGATACCTTGGACACCAAGGATATTGAAAACTTTAGGTCCCTCGCACGCGAAGTCGGCGCATATTGCGTTCAACATATCAAGATTCTCCTCCATCGTTTATTGACTGCAGCCGAGCATGATGCATTCTTAGAAGTACATCAATTGGCATCCATGCGAGACGCTGTCCTCAGGCTTCCGGTTACAAGTGAGATGCTCGAATCAGTCCACGCGTTACTGCTCACTGGCGCTGAGCACAAATACTCTCCCCAGCTTCTTCCCAAGGAGACCCCGCTTATGAAGATCCTTGCCAACCTTGGTCAGGCCCAGCTTCTGAGCCAGCGCAAACCAAATAGCGATGACGATCAAGGACCAGACGATATACTGAGCGATCCTGCAAGCCCATTCATCCCGATTCCTCGCACTCCCCACAACTCCGACGCTCTGGCAGTTCTTCCGGCTCGTGACCTCAACAGAATTCACAACTCACTTCGAACATCTGCAAACTGGGCACATGCTTCAGTCTTTGTCAGAAATGCAAACCTTGTTTCCGAAGGAGATGCGCCATCCATATCTCAAAGGAGACCCAACATTACTGCGTTCAAACCTTTGATACGGGTCTATGCAGCATTTGGTGAGCCCTTGGAGATTAGCTACCTTCTTGCTGAGCTGCACGAGCGACGACAAATCCTACCTGACACATGCACGTATAACATGCTGATCCAGGCATATATCAACAATGGAGACCACCAAACAGCATTGCAAGTCCTGCAGGTCATGGATGCAGCCTCAGTAGCCGATGCCGCCATGAGAGTCAAGAAAAACATCAAAGCAGAGGATGTATTCCGTGCGATTATCGAAGGAACCGCCGAAGAGTGGCTTTCTAAGCAAGCTGAACCTGGAGCCAAGGTTCAACCTGATGATGCCACAGTGTCCGTTCTCATTCGCAGCCTTCATGCTCAAGGGCTGTTGGATCAGGTCGAAGAAATGTGGAGAAGATATGTCTATCGACCGGCCGAGTCATGGACTGCAATGTCGGCTGTTGAAGAGCAGCATCGCGTCGTTCAATCCTTGATTGTTGAGAATCCGTTGGAAGCGGATTGGAATATGCCTACCCTGTTAAGTCTGCCCCCACTGCTTGATAGCACTAAGCTGGGCTTGGACACCACGGCCATTACGTGTGTGGCGCAGACTTTTATTCAGCTGGGATACCCCATTCATGCGCTCCAGCTCTATCTCGATATGCGCCAGCAGATGCCAAGCTCGCCCATTCCAAATTTTGTTTTGAAGAAGTACCTCTTTGGTGCAGGTTTGGATGCGGACAACCCGCCTTCCGATCCTCTTCCAGGTGCCAAGTCCAACTCCACCGCGCTTATGGTAACTGATCTTGACGATGATCTGACGGAGGAAGAACAGCAATATATTGCTCAAGAAATCAAGCACAAACTGTGGCCAGAATTGGATTTCCTTGCGTCGATTGCTCTTGGATATGCCCAGCTAGCTGCTAAGTTTTCTACATCAGTCGATCATTCCAAGGGCAGTGGCCGCTTTGAAGCAATGTCCCAAGCTGTTGCAGACCAAGCTCGAGCCCTCAGCGAAGCTGTTACTCGCACATTTGCGCTCCTACGGCACTATGCTAAGACCCACCCCATGGCGTGGTCGCCGCAGATTCTGGCACTGCAAAGTGTAGCCCAAGACGCGCTCCCGTCCCGTGTTGAATCTACTGCTTCGCAAAGGATGAATAGTATTCCGTTGCCTACCGCTGCGCGACCTTTGTGTGTCGTTCCGTACTCCAATGATACAGTGCGCCTCTACCAGCAGATGGATGAGCTGGTGTACTTGGCGATTGCCCTTGAAGAGTCATTGTTTAAGTCCCGATATGTTATGAGTGATCCACGCACTAGAAAGATCACCCACCGATGGTTGTCGATCTACCCGTCTATGCTTGAACAAACCCGCGCTCTATACCAGATGCATCCTAGTAGCAGAAATATCGAGCGACTTGTGAATAGGCTTCGCCAAGCGTTCTCAGACGCAACGCGTCGGCCTGAAACGCCGCAACAGCCCACAGTGCCCAAGCCTGAGAGCCTTGCTGCGGCACCCGGTGCGCTTTCTTCCGCGCTGAAGCAAGCGGTCTTCGACTCACTCAATATCCAGAACAATACTGCAGATGAGAAGATGAAACTCACGAGCGCGGAGCTGAAGTGGATTGAGAAGTTCAAGGACTTCCTTTCCAAGCAAACTAGTACGAACACAGGATCCAACGATGTCGATACCGGCGCTCATGAAGCAAGTCAGGCTAGCGAAGCTAACGAAGAACATGGTACGACTGAATCGGTCACAGGACCCCACGAGGATAATCTTGCCGCTTCGTCAGAGACGAATGACCCTGTGGCAAATCTCCTCAGTCTTGCCACAAATGCATCGAGCTCCTCCTCTCCCATCACACGTGCTGCTGCCCTCAGCGCTAGCGCAGCGGACGCAGCGTTAACTAAACTCCGGTATGAACACGCTGGATTCGATGCTCAAGACGATATCGACGAGGATCACAACGAGGCAGTGTCTTCTGCATCGACTTTGTCCGCCGCATCGAATCTTCTAGTCCCAACGCTTCTGAAGAGTGATGATAGCACAGAGTCACCGGCGGCTGGTGATGCAAACCTAATCTTGAACCATCCATCTATCCGCAAACCTGTTCCTGCGAAGATTGACGACTACGTAAAAGAGCGTCGCATGAAGCGTACCACACATCCCAGTATCACAGAACTGGTAGCGGTAGATAAGCCGACTGATTTGACAATGGGTCCAACGGTGGTGATTCCTACTACAACGGGGGTCAATGCTGATTCCCAGAACTCAAAAAGAATGTTGGGTTCAAAGGGCCTTTTATCGGAGCCTCGACCCGGTGGTGTCATGACTTCTCCCTTTGCCCCATCGAAGGATAACAAGGCTGCCAAGGATAGTGAAAAGCAACCTTTGAGTGAGAAAATCTACCAGAACGTTGCTCCACCCTTGGCAACCTTCAGCGGAAAGGATGCCTTTGACGTTGCTCTAAGCAAGCGCGCAGGGCAGGGTGTTCGCTACGCCAAAGTGCAACTCGAAGGAGTACCTGGCAACATTCAGACCCACTCACAGGCTGCCCTGCAGCAGGAACAATCGCGGCCTAAGGTAGAACCCCTTCTGCCCCACACACAATACCTGCATCCTAATGAAGCTGAGAAACGATACAGATCAGTGATCGCCTCGGGCGGAACGCATCCTGAAGGAGCGCCGATCCCCGGCACACTACCAACCGCCGCAACGCGCATCAGCTCGTTGGAGCAGTTTGACGCAATTATGAATGCTACCAAGGAAGACTTCGACCGTCGTGTCGAGGCGGGGATTCCACTTCCAGGCACTCACGGCAAGGTCTTTACACGGCCCATTCTCGAAGGTCTGGACACTAAACCGGGAGGGGAATCCGATTCACGGATTGAGTCCCTTCTGCGTGACCGCAGTGACATTGGCGTGGGTTCAACCATTTCTGCATCGGGTATGCCGCCCGAGACAACCAAGACGAAGACACGAAACTACCGTGGCCAGTTTGACATGTTCAGAGAACGTTCTCAAGCTAAGAAGGAACAGCAAGAGTTCTTAGACCGAACTATTGCTACTATGTACGACGAGTTTAAATCCGTCTCCGAGATTCAATCTGACTTGAGTAAGAAGTCCCCACGTCAGCTTGCGTTGGAGGCTAAAGCCAAGAAAGAGGCTGAGCGAAGACGCCGCGATGAGCTTGCAATAACCCATGATCATGACGACGGCGATCCCGAGCTGTCTGACAGTGACAGTGACTGGGACGATGACGATGATCCAAGTATCGAGTACTTCAGCAAGTATGATAGTGAACGCAAATCCAAGAAGCGCAAGTTCAGTGGCGCTGCGGACCATATTGCTCAAGTCTTAGGATCTCGTGGTCGTAGCACTTCAACCCAACCAACGTCACAAGACGCTGACGCGGATATTATTCCCACGATTCCTCTACGCGGTGGTAAAGGCGGCAAATCACTGAAGTGGCACGGCCAGCAATCGGGCAATGGCACAAGTGTCCCCCAGTTCGTTTCATCAGGACTGGGTGCGCAGGGCCTTAGAAAGAAGAAGTAAGGAAGTCGTTCGTGTTTGTTGCCAGCTGCTCTCTTCGAAAGGACTCCTGCACTGTATTTCCAGCGTTATTTTAGTCTATAATACCTTGTAGATGTACTCAATATAGTACCTGCATATACATTAGTGTTGGCTTTCATTGAAAATTGCGAGCCTTGATCATTGCACGACCGATAACTTAATTCCCTATCCTGTTTCTGAAGACCCGTCACTTGTTCTTCGCAACTTCCACGGATGCTTCGCCTTGATCCTGACTTGGATTGCCCTTATCTTGGCTTGAGTCCTCGTCATCCTCTTCGCCGTGATGATGGTATGGGCATTCGGCTTCACACTTTTTTCGCCACTCCTCCAGTTCCTTCCGATCCAACTCTTCCAGATCGATGCCATGCTGCTCCGCGTATTCGTCACGACCTACTTCGGGGTCCAGGGCATGGGAACCGTCGCAAAACGGAATGGCAGCACTGAATCGGCAGGCGCAGAGGGAGGTCCATTTAACAGCTGTTTGGACAGAGAACTCGAGAGGAGCCGTATCAGTGTCGTCGCAAGTGTCTGTGTTCGGAGTGAAAAGGGTGGAATGCGTTGTGAGTAAAGCCAAGATCTGCACAAGGACACGTAACAATAAAGTCTTCAGGCAATGCCGCCAGTATAAACTGCACCTCGCCAGGGCAAACGGAACACAATTGTGGCTGATACATACCATCACAGAACACGTCACGAGACTTGCCACAAGTGCAGTATCGATAAATCTTGCCAGGCTCCAAATGCTTGCGGAACGAGCAGAGGTACCTGATCGTGTGCGGTCTTTGACGCGCAATGCCGTCCTATACCGTGAAATGTGTTTAGATTGCGAGTGAGGACCATGTCCAAGGCACACAAACTCGAAATGTCAGCAACTATGTCAGCGCCGAATGTATGATTTACGTACAATCACAATATCCTCAATGTCGGACTCCGTTTTTGTGGTTCGGCATGGCCGATGGAACGGTCTTCGTGCATGTTTGCACACCTTCGGCTCGTGTATCGTTGTAGGTGGGTCGCTAGACATGTTGTGAAAATGACTGAAAAGAGCTGTCCCGTAAGATCCCATCCACCCGTCGACGGAGCCTGGATACCATCCACCCGCCTCAGGCGTGAGAAACGGACGTTTCCGCACAACTCCAACGTATCGATATCTCGTGACCGGGTAAAGCATTGGCAGAGGGATTAGTTGTGGCGTATTTCTCACTTCGGTATGAGCGTAAACTCAGGCGCTGAGCGCGCTCGCATGCCGCGACCTAGCGCTAAGGCCAATGCAAAATATGCTCGAGCAAGCCCAGATGTTCCTCAGACAGAAGGTACGTTAGTAACACCGCATGCAGTAAGTGCCTGAGGTTGTTCCCGCTGTATGTGTATGCCGACCCAGTGTTGATGGTATATCTGCTCTGAATTATTCACTTACGCCACCCCACCTCCGTCTACCCTTCATGATAGAACCCATCTCAGGACCAACCTCACCGGAACTGGTGTGTTACCCTTGGGGAAGCATAACCCCTAGGAGGATAGAGCCTTCTCCGCTTCCTCGACAGCCATTTCAGCCTATAGGACCCCCAACGGTGTACCCGGGGCAACTTATAGCCTCCACCAGTACCCTTCGCCAAGCCGCACAGTCGACACTCAAGCCGTCAACTCCCGGGCAAGCCTCTGGGGCAACGGTGGGTGGAGCAATCGCAACAGGTGACGGAAGCAGATTGGGTGATGAGCCCATCGGAGAGACTGCGAATCAGGGAATCGACACGGTGGCGTGGATCTCGGCAAGCAGTCCTGGCGACCAGCAAGAAGAGGGTATGCAAGCCCTGGCGAATATATCAGATTGTGTGCAGCTTCCGGCGAGTCGCATGCGCTTTGTGAAGGGACAAGTAACGTCATTGCCAGAGCAGGAGGCGCTGGCCATGACGGCAGCGTCCCAGCGGCACTCAGCCCTAAGAGTAGGGGCCTCAAACACGCCTTACATGAACAACTCCGACCATGATTTGTTGATCATCGAAGAGCCCATCCAGACGAGTAGGAAGACCCGCATAAGCGAGTATTTGACTGCTCGCGAGCCCACTCGACCAGTCTCCTCGGTTCCAATGCTCCGACCACGGCTTGGAACAACATCAACTCTCTCCCCGAGGATGCCTGCGTTTGTTGGAAAGCCTGGCCAGTCGCTTCAGTACGTTCGAGGTGACACTCTTGATCTAAAGCAGCAAATGCTTCCCCCGCCAAACGGCACTGCATTCATTGATCCTGACCAGTTTCAGTGGCGGCAAGATGTTGAAACTGACTTGTCTCGCTACCATGCTGGTGAAGTCACAATCTCGGCCCAAACCCAGACAGATCTGGATCAGATGCTCCCACCCAAGGGATTAGCGCTTATTTCAATTGAGAATCCTGAAGGAGAGTTGGCACGGCTCTCAAACGTCAAGGCAATCGAGGCTGAGGCAGAAAGACAACGATTGCTCCGTGAGCGACGTGCTCGCCTTGTTGAGATCGCACGTGCACAGTCAACGACAGGAGCAGAGCCATCTCAAACTCCAAGCCTTAACTCACGCGTAGCTGATCCAACCGCGCCTCGGACTGAACAGGATGACCCGTCAGAACACCAGAAGTACGCAGATCCAGAGAAAATTAAGGCAAGAGAGATCGAAGAACTGGCACGGCAGATGATACGACTTGAAGTTTCACAATCCGCAGGTAAAGGCAGACTTGCGGCTGAGGCCGTGATGCATAAGCACAAGCTCGTTCCAGACGACTCGTGTGTCACTTGTCGACAACTGAAGCTGCTACTAGATGACGCGAAACGCAAGCTCGAAGCGCTCTCTCGGAAAGCTGCGGAGGCTCAGGCAGCTGATGCTGGTGCAGAGCTGCAACAAGCTCCCCGAGTATCTGGAGGCACCCAAACACAACTGAGCTTACTCGATTTGCTGCCGCAGCAGGAAAAATCTTTTGAAATGCTCCAAAGCATCAAACACGACGAAGGTACTACTGCCGACGGCTTAGAACGTTGTGACGACGATAATGATAATGATGATGGTAGTGGTCATGAAGATGTTAAAGAGCGAGCAACTCAGGTCTCAGACGATCCCAACGGTATTCAGGATCCATCAGCAGAACATAAGCTAGATATTGTATTCAAGGGGCGGGACTTGATTCGTTTTGCCTACGAAGTCGAACGAGTCACAAGACAACGTGCGGTTCTGGAAACTCGTCGAAAGCGCGCAACGGAGATGGAGTCGAATGCAGAGCAAGGGGCGTCGAACACAGCTGCACAGCCACTCAAACGTAGGCTCGCACAGAAGACGGATGATGACCACAAACTGCTGGAAGAACAGGCTATCGAAAGTGACCGTCTTTGCGATATTGGGTGTCAAACGGAGTGGAGCGAGCTGACACCCTCGGAAGAGCAAGTAAAAATGCGTGAGGCGCTCGAACTATTCGAGGTTCTCAAAGCACGTGAGGCGCATGCACGAGTAGCTAGCGCCTCCGCAGCGACAGCAGGTGCGGGTGCACTGCCGAGTTCAAGATCTCAGTCTCCTGTAGTGCAGGGTCATCCTGGACTGAAGCTGCAGGACATCATTGCCGAGGATCTCAAGGTCGGTCAAGCGGTTCTAGCACTGACTCGTGAGTTCAATCAGGTGTTTAATGCAGCCTTTCCTGTAGGGATTTCAAGTGTGCCTAAATCGCCCTCAGCAGGGGGAAGCGTATCAGGCTCGCATGGAACGATCTCCCTCAAGGCGACATCCAATGCAGTCGGAGCACATGTGGTTTCGCCTTCTTCTGGGAAATCCCATGTTTTTGGGAAATCTCCTGTGCGTTTGTGGATTCAAAGCGTTGTTGACTTGCTTCTTGGACGGTTGGTAAGCGGTGTCATTGGTATTTTAGGTGCAGAACAGGTTGAGATCTTTGAGCCTGGCCATTTCCTCTCCGCACACGGTGTTCAGCTTACCTCGAGCCATTCCTTTGCGGGACCTCACGGAGCAGGTGCAGCGCACCCGAAATCACCAGTCGGCGCCCACTCATCATCCGCAGGCTCTCCAAGTGCGGCCCATGATAGCCCTTCGCCCTTGGCATACTTCTTAGATCACCTAGTTGCATATGCAAACTCGGGAACCTCATCATCTGCTGTCGCAGAGCTGGTGTGTAGGTTTAATCTGGATGGCTCAGTGCTGGGTGCTGATCAGTGGCGTGTAATTCGAGGAAGTCTTCCTGGTGCAGCGATCATCTCACAACAGACTGTCTTCGCTGAAGACGCTTACAAGGACGTGAGGTTTATGCCTGTCTTCGACAAGAAAATAGGTTTCAAGACTCGTTCAATGCTGTGTGTCCCGCTTGTTGTCGACGCACACGTGAATGGGCAAGTCATTACCCACCCGTATGCTGTAGTGGTGGCATCAAATAAGCGAAATGACTGTCCACCTAGACCCAGTCAAGCGATATCCCAGACTGGACTTGACCCCAACGGATGTCCGACCGTATTCAGTTCTGAGGACATTCAACGCCTCGAGCTACTGTGCGCGACAGTGGCTGGACGCATCTCTGCGCTGACTCAAATGTTTTCCCTCGTTGTATAGGGGTAGGGTATCCCAACCTGAACGCTTGGCTTCAACTTTTTGTGTCATAAACATCACCACACCTCCTTTCTTCACTATAAAAACCTGAGAGAAAAACCTGAGAGAAGTCCTGGGGAATGTCCTCCAGTGGTCTGAAGTCCATTCGAGAGCTTGTCCCCCATCCCCCATTGATCTCAGCGCAGTCGCCCCCAAACTCACTCAGCCGAAATTTCGGTTGGCCAGGTGGCGCATTTCGGAAACGGGTGGATGGGATCAAAAAGAGAGCGAATCTGAGAGTGGTATATGAAACATTATAGCGCGGGAATGTTTGGCTCTTTTGTGCCGAATTCTGCATCTATCGCTGAATTCTTTTGAGTGCGGGGTGAAATATTGTGTTCATAGACGTAAGCCCCTTCTCCTTTTCGGGATTTTCACGAAAGCAGCGCGGGAATCCCGCTTGGCCAAGTTTCAAACGGTGTAGTCGCGCTGAAAATCCAGATTGCACATGCCTATTCGATGGAAACTCTCGCTTATACGATCGATATTATATTCCTACCACCCTTTTCACACCAAATCCACCGCAAAACCACGCACAGACAGCCAAGAATGAGCGCTCCGGTCTCAATCAAAACCGAGAGCGCGGCTGCCAGCGACTCCAGGGACGAGGAGCCCGGCAAGGAGAGCCTCAACGCCCAACAGAGCACCGCTCCGGACGCCGCGGCAATCCCTGAGGCCACTCTTAAACCCTCACTCGCGCCATCGTCGTCCGCGCTGGGTATCGGAGGCTCACACACCCGCTCTTCTCGCAGACGCGGTGATCCTTCTGTACAGCTAATGTCGCTGAGCGACGCGGATATCGATGATGACGAAGACGACGAGGAGTTTGATGACGATGAATCAAGCGTCTCGAGCGGCAGCGACGACGATGACGACGACGATGATGATGATGATGGCGATGAGGACGATGAAGACCCAACGGTTAAAGTCAAGTCGGAGCCGGCGACCACCACCACTCCTACCGGTGGAGATAGTACCAATGCAAGCGAAGAGACTGCCGCATCTACCGTGAAATCGGAGCTGGAGGACTCGGGCGCGTCGAAAGAAGACAAGAAGAAAAAGAAGGACAAGAAGGAGAAAAAACAAAAGAGAGACAAGAAACACAAGAAGGAAAAGAAGGAGAAAAAGGAGAAGAAGGAAAAGAAAGAAAAGAAGTCGGAGCACGACGAACTCAAGCCAAACCCTGACGCTAATGCTAACACGATCGGCGAAAAGCGATCACGAGATGACGGCGATCATACGGGCAGGAAGTCGATCAAGACTGAGTTCGAAAACAAGGATGCATCTGAGTCTGGAGAAGAGGCCGAGTTTTCTGACAGCAGCGAGAGCAGTGGTGAAGAGCGCGACAAAATCAAGAAAGAACGAAGCCGAGAAGAGAAGGCTCGTCGTAAGGAGGAGCGGAAGCGTCGAAAGGCTGTATCCAGTTTCCTCACAATGGAAGCTGAGGCGTCGGATGACGATGGAGAGGAAGACGAGGAGGAAGAAGAGGATGAGGAGGATGAGGAAGACCTTCGCCGCGACTTTATTGAGGACGACGAAGAGCTGGATAAGATCCGCACCGCGGACGGTCGCATCTCCCTTCGAAACCTGGACCTGATCAGCAGTGATGACCACCGAAAGCTCGATATGATGCGATACGAGCAAGAGAGACGTGAGATTGAGGAAGCTGCAAAGGCGCTATACGGTCGTGCTCAAGAAGAGGAGTATCGAGAGGCCTTGCGACGAGATCTTGAATACGAGCGTCATGCCGGCACATCGTCAGGTGCTGGCCTTCTTCCGACTGTTCACGGACCAAAGCTGTTTACTGTCAAGTGCAAGCCAGGAAGTGAACACGTCGCCGTGTATCTTCTTCTCCAGAAATATTTTGAGCACGTGGATACTGATATGCCTTTGTTCATCACCTCTGCTTTTTGTACACCTGCCAACCGTGGTTACGTTTTCGTTGAAGCGCTCAAGCTAGCATATGTTGCTAAGGCAGTCCAGAACGTGCCATACCTCAACAGCAATCCGGCCACGATTAAGATGCTCCCTCTTTCGGAGATGCCATCTACGCTTGTTATCAAGCCCGGCGCCAAGTCCGCAACAAGCGGACAGGTGCAGATTCTTCGAGAAGGAACCTTTGTGCGTATGCGTGCCGGCTTGTACAAGGGAGACCTTGCCCTTGTCGTTCGAGCACTTGACCAGGGTGCCTCGGCGATCGTGAAAATCGTGCCGCGTATCGACTATGCAAATCTCCAGTCAGGAGCTAAAACCGGGCCCTTCGGCAGAACCACAGGCCGAGGTGTCAACAACCGTCCTCCTCAGGCGCTCTTTGACAAGCAGCGCATTATCGAGGCGGGTGGTGATGTCACTCGTGGAAAAGGTTCTGGCCCATTCAGCTTATATACCCTTGATGTGTACAAGTCGCAGACATACGCCTACGGCTATCTTTACAAAGAGGTCCCACAACGAAGTGTGATCGCTGATTTATCCCTCAACCCACCCACGCAAGCTGAGATCGATCGCTTCTCGATGAGAGTATCAGACTTGGATTCTCGACGAAAAATCGACGACGACGATGATGACGAGCAAACGGGCACAAGCTTATTCAGCAACGAGGACCAAGTTCTCAAGAAGGCTACCGAAGCAGCTCACAAGCTCATTCAGGGCCTGCAGCTTACGCTTGGCGCGGAGGGAGACATTACCAACACTGGCAATGTACTGGGTCGAACCAGTGTTGCCGAACTTGGCTTGGGTGGTCGTGCTGAGAAGCTCATGAATCGCATTGCAGCTGAAATCTCAGAGTCTATCTTGAAGGGTGGCACTCCTCTGGCCGTGAACGACCAGGTCGTCATCGTTTCAGGTGATCTCAAGGGTGGTGTGGGTGTGATTGTCGCTATCGAGAACGAGACCGTCCGTGTCCGCCTCACCAACATTGATGATCCAAATCTCGTCGTTTCCGTGCTTAAGAACGAGATCCGCCCCAAGCTGGATGACGGTGATCGTGTCAAGATCTTGGCGGGGCCGCATCAAGGCTTGACGGGTTTGGTCATGAATCTCGATACAGATCTTGCGGAGGTGAGTTTACTTCTGGATGGAACCCGAAACCATGTAACTGTGCCATTGAATTGTGTTATTCGCACTGCTGAAATCACTGCTGAGCAGCAGTCACTGGGCCAATACCAGGTTTACGATCTCATCGAGGCGCGTGGTTACACTGGATGCGTTGTCGCTGCCGATCCTCAACGCTTGCGCGTTATGGATCTCAATGGCATTGTGCAGACGCTCAAACTCACTGACGTTTATCGAAAGAAGGTCGTGCGTTTGGCAACAGCGCTTGATCAGGGTGGTAACGCATTGTACAGGGATGACCGTGTTGTTATTAGCGAAGGGCCTCAGGCTGGTACAACTGCCACAATCAAACACATCTTCCACTCCAAACTATTCCTCCACTCACGTCAGGTTCACGCCAATTCAGGAATCTTTGTTATGGATGCAAATAAGGTGCGCAAGTTGACCGCTTCGGGTGTTGCAGGTTCACTTCTTTCACAGGATGGCAAGGAGTCTCTTGGCACATTCGTTCAAGCCCGCGGAGGTGGCGACAACCTCAAGGGCAAGTACGTCACAATTTCCAAGGGCCCTTACAAGGGCTTATACGGTTATGTTGTCGAGACCCGCAAGGACACCGCACACGTTGAAGTTACAGCACGTGCTCGACGAATTGAGGTGCCAAAGAGCTACCTTGTTGAGCGCGAGGCGCCTCAGGTTGCGCTGGCACGACAAACAGCTGCTGCGACGGCGTTGGGTTCACAGACTGCAGCCTATGGATTGGGTGCTCAGACGCCTGCCTTCCAGACTCCTCGGTACGATGGTGGCATGACTCCTGCAGTGCAGTACGGTATGAACTACGATGACGATGATGAGGGCTATGGACGCTCCAGTCGCAATGTTTGGGCTTCACGAACTCCGTCATATGTCTCCAGTTTCTCAGATGACTTCGGCGGTGCTCGAGCGACCGGCGAAGGCGCTCTTGGAGACGAGGATGATGAAATGTCAGCTGGTATCAAGAGCGAACGAGCAGCAAAGACCGAGGATGCAATGGGTATGTCTTCCTCAGGAGCAGCTGGCGAGATGGATTTACGAGCCAGTGAGGATCATAGCGAGTTATTGAAGGGTATGATCGCTGGTGCAGTCGTGCGATTGGCATCCGAGGCGGATGCCGACGCAACCTTTGTCATTCGTGACATTGACTACACGAACGGAACGGTCTCAGTCCAGAACACCGGCAATTCGCAAGATTCGCGTGTGGTTAGCCCCACGGACGTTATCTTTAGTATCGATGTTCAGGCATCAGGCAAGTGTATCGTGCTTGACGGACCCCAGCGCGGCACAGTTATGCTGGCACTTTCCCTGGACGGTTCCGGTATGGTTGTTGTCTGTGCCGAGAACGATCCTAACGATGTCCACATGATCCCATCATCTTCTCTCGCTCCGTATGTGGATTAAGAATGTATGCGGGCACGGTGAGCTAGCTTCGCGACTGAAAGAGATCTCCCCTATCATGTCTACCTGTTCGTCCACACACGCACATGCACACAAGGTTTATTGATTGAATCTAGATCACTATGCGAAACGACGCATTCTTTGTCTCGCACGCATTCACACTCGTACAACCCACAGTTCAACTACAGCCGACTGAATAAACTAAACTAGATCACTATCTCTCAATCTCTCTACCGTTGAGAATACTGCGCGTGCGCTTCGTGATTCCATGTCATTTTCTTGTGTTGCATGCCTCTGTCTTCCATTTCCGCCGAGAGCACAGCATTCCGAATCACTCACCTATCCTCAGCCCAGGCACAATCCTGTTTCCCAGGCTCACTCTAGACGACAAACCAGTTGCGAGCAGAGTGGATGCAATCCTGAAAGCGGGTATTGCCAGTCGCCTGCGGGCGTAATTTTGTTACAAATCGATTTTATATCCACACCTACCACGTCTTAACTTCAATTTAGATCGCCTATCCCTCTGCATACCCTCGAAATTTACTTTATTTTGCATCGACTGGAGTTTTCCCGCAAATCGCCCCATTTCGAGCGGGATTTCGCGCTCCTTCCATGGCGTTCCCGCTGGATCACACCGATAATCCCCTACCACCTCATGAATCTGTGCGACCTGACGCATCCCAATCTGCGATGGAAGAGGAACTCGGCAGGAAACGCACACGACAAGACTTTGATCAACTAGATCACTCCACCACTCGGCTGCAGTTGGATTTTAACACTGCGACGCAAGATGTAGCCGCGGCCGCCGGCTCAGTTCATAGTGAAGGATCCCGAACTCCTGATTCCAACGCAGAGGTACTCGATCTCGGCGCATTCTTCGGTCCAGACGAGGACGATAATAACAATCCGCGCACCGATGATCCCGAGCTACCTGGGCTGGACGCACTGCCCGACGACGCGAGTCTTGGAGCTGGGGAGTCGGCAAGCACACCTATCTCAGCCAGCCGTGCTCATGTCCCCACCACCGGTCCTTCAAGCACGACAAATCTCAGCAATCGCAGGCCCATCACACTTGACATTACACTTGATGACGAGAAAGATGCTAATCACGGCACTGGCACAGGAAGCGACAGAGGGACTACCAACGTGACCAATTCGAATTCGACAACGATGAGCAGGTCCACAACGGTATCTAGATCTACATCAACATCCGCTAATGCTGCTACTGACGACGATGATGACATCATCATCGACTCAACAAACGTAGTTCGACCGCGTCCACAGCCCATTCGGATACCCATTTCCCTGTCCGCTATGAGGATGCTGCTGGCAGGCATGGGCCAACAGTCAATGCAGAACTCCAATATGCCACTTTTCGTACCAGTTGATTGGCCTTCGAATGGAATTGATCTCGGAGCTGTCGCACAGACCCAGAGAAATATTCAGCGCCAGATGCAGATTCCAGTTCCACTCTCCACTCCTGTGCCCGTCCGGGCAGCAGTTCCGACGGATGCTGAGCCGCTACATCCTCAACTTAGACCAAATTTGGAAGCTCGTCGAAGCAGTAGTGCTAATAGTAGTAGCACCAGCGAATACGCTGATGGTGTTCGGGGGAGTAACAGTAGTACTAGTATTGCTGGTAGTAATAGCGGTAGTAGCAGTGGAAGCAGTAGTAGCAGTAGTAGCAGTAGTAGCAGTAGTAGCAGTGATAACGACGCCGGCAGTACGAGTATTACTCGGCAAGACTCAAGTCCAGCTGAAGTTCCGAGAGCGAGCGAACAAAAGACAGATTCGACGGAGCCACCTGCAACAACGAGCAGTAATAGTAACCCCGCTGCTGATGATGACGATGATATCGAGATTACCGCTGTCCAGATTCCACCACCACGGCCGTCGCGGGTCGAACCAGCATTTGTACCTTATCCGATGCTCTCGCCCGGCGCGCCGTTTCCAACGCCTCTGGAGGTATATGGACCTGGCCTATCTGGTCCATACGCATCCCCTCCAATCATGGATCAGCTCGACCACCAACTGGCCCGATACCGCACTGGTGGCGTACCACCTGGTACTTTTGTTCAGCCCATTCTGCCCAACGACCTTCGCAGCTTCCTCGAATCCTTACGACCAGACCAGTCAACCACTGAACATCGCATTCGGAGCAATCTCGCCGCACATAACCTGGATACCTATACGAGGTTAACGCCGCGGGAAGAGAGCTTCGGTCTCAATCCCAGGAGGACACGTGCAGCGACTTCCAACTCCCAGGATTCGGAAACTAGCACTTCAGAACGCTCACTCGATAACAGACTCTGTCCGATTTGCCTCTCTCGAATCCCGACTGACGACTTGGCATCCACGATATGTGGCCACATTTTCTGCTATGACTGCATTCGCGCTGCTGTATCATCGAAAAAGGAATGCCCTTACTGTCGCAAGCCGCTTCGCTCTAGTGGGTTCCATCGGATATACTAGAACGCTGTCCTACTTTGTATACACTAGTAAAACTACTCGAGCCTATTCAGACTTCTCGTCACAAGTCTCCATACGACTGTGCCGTCTCCAAGCCTTTCAATGTCACTCAGTGTGATCACCCACCGCGTCGACTGGGTTTACCTCTAATAGGTATCAGCCTTAAGAGCTCGATTGGAGCAGTGTCGCATCGGAGTGGACTAGCCCATACGGATCTGGCAGCAACGGTCCCGGATGGATCTAAGATTCATCTGTATGCAGTTTCTCTATTTATCCCCCCGCACACGTCCGTTGGCCACAAGTCGACCAGAGGATTCACCGGTACTGCGCCAAGACCAAATCCGGGCCAGGGCGAATATGAGATTTCCAATTCCAAGGCTGACTGACTGAGTGATGGGAATACAGTGTTGCTGGATGCGTGATGCATTATACAGGCCTGGAATGGATATATTACTCAATATATTACCTGAATCATGCTACTACAATCCCGTACAGATGACTCCTCGGCCTAGAAAACGCTCACTTGGTCTTCTCCGAGGTACGTTCCCACTTAGCCCCAATGCGCAATACCGTTTGTCTACCGCACATCGCTGATCCGCACATCCAGACCCTACTACTCACTCCATCGCATCTCTGTCTTCGATCGTGTCTAGGGTTCATCGCGACCGGCACGCTGTGCGCGCTCATTCTGATACTCTCCCTAAAGAATCAATGGCTCACACACTCCGAGGCACCCCGCGCGGAGGTCCCAGTACACGCTGCGAATACGCTGGCGGCCAATAGCCCTGGGACGTTGAGTGTAACTCCCTTCGCGCCGGGCTTTGACAGCTCCTTTAAGCAAGACGCTTCCATCGCGCCTGCAAAGCCTCACAAGAATCCACTGAAAGATGATGAAGATGAGTGTAAGGACATTGCGCACCAGGAAGACAAGTGTGCGTATGTCCGAGAGAACTGCGATGACGCCGCCGGTATTATCAACTACTTGGTGATTCGGTATTGCTACAATAATGGCAGCGTAGGTTGGGCCGTGTTCGTTATCTTCTTCCTCTTCGTCTGGCTTCTCATCCTCATGTCTCTGCTCGGCTCGACGGCGGACGTCTTCTTCGTCCCAGCGCTCACCCTGCTTTCTGAAGAGCTAAACCTTTCGCCCACCGTCGCTGGTATGACTTTCCTAGCTCTGGGAAATGGTGCACCGGATATCTTCACCTCTCTCGCTGCGGGACAAAAAGACGACATCCCTCTCGTCATGGGTGAGCTCTTCGGTGCGAACGTGTGCATTACGTGCTTCGTGCTAGGCTCTGTCGTCTTGGCAGCCGATGTGAAGCTACCTGCCCGTGTATACTGGCGTGACTACATCTCGTACACGGCTGGTGTGGTGATCGCCATCATCATCTGTGCCATCCGTCCCATGCACGTATGGCAACCCATGTTCCTCTTGGTATGCTACATTGTGTATGTCACTGGCACGGTCACGTATATCCAGTACAAGCGTTGCAAGGCCCAGGCTCAGGAGCAGCGTGAGCGTGAGCAAGCCGAGATCGAAGCCAAGACCTCGGCTCTCGAACGCATCGCACACTTAGAGAACGAGGCTCAGGCAGAAGCAAGTCATGCAGACCATATCGACGATGCTTCAGCTCCTAGCATCGGAAGCGTACCAGTCAGCTTAGATGGTAAGATGTTAACCTCTCGACTCGATGGAAAGAGTGAATGCAACGACCAATGCTTGATTCCTTGCCAACTGAAGCAGTGTGCTGAGGCAAAGTGCGCATGGGTCTGCACCATGGACAATTGCCCACTTCGCATGGCTGCTGTTGTACAGGAGTCTTCTCACTCGGCACAACCCTGTGCACTGGACAATCTCAATGTTGCTGAAGCACCAAAGGATGCTGCTGAAGCACCAAAGGCAGCAGATGCAGAGGAAGGCAATCAAGCCGAAAGGACCGAGATGAAAGACACTCCCAGCAGCGAAGTGACTGTAGATGTTGCATCGTCAGAAGCAGCCCCGGCTCAGACAGGCAAGACAAAGTCCCGTAAGCAAAACAAGGGTTCAAAGCAGGCGAAGGGGAAAGCGGAGTCTCAACAACAGTTCAACCACACGACCGAAAAGACCGAAGAGAAAATCCCTTTTCAGACCGGGAAAAACACCGACAGGGCAACTGATCAGGCGAATGATTGTGATCAAACGACTTTCCCCGCTTCTGAGTCCCTGACTCCCGTTGAAACTCAGCCGACTGAGTCGGCAGAAGCCAAGGTCGCGGCAGTGTCTATCCCCGAACATCATCATCACCATCATCATCACCACCACCACAATGCAATGCATACGCATGACGCTGCTGGTCATCAGCATCAGCATCACAACCATCATCACCCCGCACGCCAGCTCACCATTCACTGCTGTGGTCTTCCCCATCACAACAAGCCCGTTATCCCTGAGGCAGACATCTTTGGTATTGAGGCCGAGCTCGCGGATCACTGCCATCAAAAACAGAAGCGATCTACCTCTGCGCTTGTCCATAGCACATCTGTCAATGGTCTGAACACCAATGAAGATGTGGTGCTTCAACTTGATAACGAGCACCAGAAGATGCTAGATCAACCCAGCAGCGATGCTGATGCTGCTTCGGACGCGGTTTCTGAGGAAGCTCCCGAAGATGATGATGCCGAAGTTGAAGTCGACCATACCACCTATTTGGAGGGTCTGTCATATCCCAACCCAGAATGGGAATCGAAGCCTCCATTGCTCAGGACACTCAACAAGATCCAGTTCTTCTTGGAGTACCCCTTCACGATTCTGCGCTGGTTGACAGTACCGTCTCCCCACATCCGACCTGATCGATGGGGGAAGGCGAAGACTGTTTTCGGCTTGGTTAGCCCAATTTTCATCTCCCTCGTCATCCTGATAAACGCACATGGCCTGGATGGCTATTCGATGAGGATTGGATCATTGCCTCTTGGCGTCTTCTGCTTCCTGATTGGTCTAGCTGGCACAATCGTCATGTCGACGATTTATTTCACTTGCATCCGAATTGACCATGCCAGAGAATACGCAGCCCTACGTGAGCGTGAAGCTAAGCTTCTCAATGTTGACGAGGGTGCGAGGGGCTTGCTCGATGGGCAAATCCAGGAGGAGAGCCAACTGGCGACTCCTAAGGAGGCCGTTATGCTCGTGTCACAAGCTGATGGCAGCGTGGGGTCTTCGCAGGCCAAGGATGAGGATGGAGATGACCGACCACCTAGTGTTGCGCGATTCCAAGTTGTGGTTGCATTGATGGCATTCGTCGGCGCTGTAGCATGGCTCAATCTGATTGCAAACGAGGTGGTTGCTGTGCTCCAGTCGCTTGGATTGATGTTCGAGATATCCACCGCGATTCTGGGTTCAACCGTCTTGGCCATTGGTAACTCCATCCCCGATTGGATCAGTGACACTGCGGTTGCAAGGGCGGGACACGCTCAGACAGCATTCGCTTCAATCTTTGGTGCTCCACTCTTGACTACATTCATTGGTTTAACAGTTGCGCTTTCGTTCTCTACCTTCAAGGTTTACCCTGCTGCATTCCAATATGAATTCAATTCACATGTTTGGATCCCGTGGATCTTCATCGCTATTGCCATTGTATTGAATGGTATCGCCTTCCCCTACTTTAACTACCAGCCACCCCGCAGGTTCGGTATCATCCCCGTATTGGTATATGCTGCGTTCCTTGGTGTGACAGTGATCACCGAAGTGAAATCCTAAGAGAAGAACTTGTTGCTCATTGTCGGAGGTTGCTCAACTTGTGCTTAGATTCGAAGGTCACCGCCCACATTTGCATGATTCAAACGTAATGGTTTAAATGCAAGTCAGGTGACCTCCTTTCTGTTCTGTATGTCTTCCTCGTAGTCTCGTAATACTTCCACATGTACGGTAGTTGGCAGATCAGAATACATTCATACTTGTTTGCTTACCGTAGCTGTTCTGTAGAGATCACAGTAGAACTCGTCTTCAAGTGCACATTGACCCTTTATGCACTATTATAGAGCTGACTTGCCACTAACCCTGGGCTCTTTTGAGGCCTTCGCAGCTTTCAGTTCTTCCTTGATTTGCTGTTGGAGAAGCTGAAGTGTCTCACGCGTAGCATTCGGCTTGCTCTCGACCAAGGCGCGGAGCTCCTCCTGTTGAATCTTCTTCGTGTAGGCATATGCCTTGTAGCTCTTGGGATTCATGCTCACACGTTCAATCGCAGCCTTCACTAATGGGGTAGAAAGGAAATTCTCCTTGGAATACAGGTTCGCTGAGGCGTTCGCAGGAGGTGGCACAATCTTGTCCACCCAACCATACTCACTTGAAGCTGCTTGCTCCAGGGTGAGCAGGTGACCGTCCACGAAGTGCTTGTAGGCTCCTCGTTGATTGAAGGCAAAGCTACAAATCTTCTGCATGCGGTAGGGGATGTAGAACCCATTCTGGACTTCATTCAGGCCACACTTGGCCTTAGATGCACTGGCACCGCATGCAATTCGGTAGTCACATGCCGAGGCAATCAGAGTGCCGCCGGCGATTGCATGTGAGTTGATTGCTGCCACGGTGGGCCTGCTGAAGGTGAAGAGTCTCCATCCCAATCGGTCAACTCGCTCGATGTAACTTTCCACCGTCTGGACGTTCTTGGGGTCGATCATGCTTGTAAGGATACCCAGGTCAAGTCCAGCACTGAAAGACTTGTCATTACCAATGAACACGACCGAGCAGTCGGCGTAGTCGCGATCCAGCGTGTCCAAAGTCTTCTCCCATTCGTCCAGGAAGGAGTGATCGATGATATTGAGCTTGTTCGAATCCATACGAACGACCGCAACGTGGTCGATCCGGGTGATAGTCCAGGGCATATTGACGGCTGTGCTAGTGCTATTTTAGTGTCACTGTTTCCTTCTTAATGAGATACCGTGTAGTGGTACTCTAGTCCTGGATCTAGAAGCAAGGGCAGCGATGAAAATGAGTCAAAGGAGGCATACCAGGTCTCGTATCGGGATAAAAAGAATTCTTGACCAGCAGCGGGCAACATCCCGTTCGTGATAATTCATCAGCTCGACCAAACCCCTGTACTCTCTACTCAAACCATCACCATTCTGTGGAGGTATCAGGGCCAAATCTGCGTTCGCAGTGAAGACGACATGTATGAGGGCTGTGATGGGGTCTAAAACCAAGTTAAAGCGGCCCTACTGAGGCTCTGCTTCGCAATACTTGAATTATTTCCCATCCACACTCACGACCACGCCGTCAAACTCGCCTGGAAACCTACTGCACAGTCACGAAATCACTCCCAGCCAAGATCTCATCCACCCTTGAGTGGAGACTCCCGATGACAGCGCGTGCGCTTCTGGCTCGCATCGTCTCGTTACCTCAAAAGATCGCACGGGCGGATGGTGACCTGTTTTGGGAATATTCCGCACCCCCTTATTCCGGTCAACGGCTCAGGAGGAGGAGGAGGAGGGGGGGAGGAAATATATAAAAAGCGTGTTGGAAAACCGGCGATTTCTCGGGTTGTGAGAGGTGCGCTGGGGTGTGGGTGGTTGAAAAGGGTGTGATACCTCGAACTACCCTTGATTCCAGAAGCATGTCCTCCACACAGGACGCAGGCGTGGTAAAGCGCGTCAATTCTGCACACGAGGGAAAAGCTCGAATCCTAGAATCGCTTGGACGTCATTTTGTGAGCATATCGTGGATGCTTTTGTTTCGAAGCACTGGAAGCGGGTTTGTTACTGGCGTATCTACCGAAGAGTTCCCTATAACAGCCCACTCAGTCTTGAAACATCCCGAAAACACAGGTGCCACCACTCAAATCCGTGATCCTCACTCAGTCTGCTTGCTCGCTCCCATCCCATCACATCCAGAGGTGTCCCACGCCCAACTGGGTCGATAGTTGACACACTATCAGGTGCTTCTGAACTTCAGCCGGTTTTGACGCTTGCTGGCGCCTGGCTTGAGGCTCGAAGACACCCAAGTGTGCCCTCCTCCGAAAAGAGAGAGGTTCGGTCCGTCGTCCAGGACACGAGAGAAGACAGTATAGCAAAGGCCAGGACGGAACAGGACAGGACACGACAAGATAGGAGTAGGGAAGACCAACCGGAGCACGATAGGAAAAGATATCACCCCCCTCACGCTTGAGCAGAACTAGGAATCAGCGTAGAGGGAGCAGGATTCCGAATCCACCTCCCGTTTCCTCGCTGATCTGTCGTGCAGCGAGGAAAATGACGTATAGAGAGGACACTAGCGACGGCAGTGGTCCCACACGAGGTCAATTCGTGCCGGGGCCCTCCACAAGCGCTGTGTGTAAAATGGGAATGACAGCACACCTAGCGCGGATAGGGTCAAGGTGTCGAGGCCGCCCATCAGCTCGGCCGAGCCAGTTGGGACCAAGCCTATATCTCTTTGTGCTGTTATCCCTTTGTGTGCTGCTCTTGATGACGCCTCGAGTGTCTGCAGACGTGACCATGACGAGTGATGCTTTCACTTGCCCGGACGGGATCCCGTGCATGTGGTTCAAAGGTTCGTCCAAAACGGGTGAAACTATTAACGTCGAGGTCGAGCTAAGTGTCATGGTTGAAGGGCGGCAAGATGCAACAGTCATGATTGACTCAAACACAATCATGCGAATGGAGTTCTCGCCACACCAGAAAGTGAGTTCGAGCGCTATCGTGTATGGAGATGCGATTCCACCCGGCTCTACTGGTACCATGAAAGCATTGTTTGATGCGGCGGCAGACAACTGCAAACCGCGTTTCTGCGGTCGTAAAACCAATGAAACGAATGTATTGCACTGTCAATTCCTTGGACTTAAAGAGCCGACGCCCGTTGCTATTATTTCGGTCTCAATCGAAAGCATTCCGATGCAACGTGTCTCGACACTGACTTCAAGCAATGTGGGCAAAATCTACTTAGGATCATGTGAGAATGACGAATATCACGCGTTCGCTAACTTCAGTTCGAGCGCTAGTGGCTACATGTCAGTTTCGGGAGGTGAGTTGACCACCGCGACGCTGACCCCAATCAACAATTGGATTGGTGCTACTACAGTTTATACGGTAGCAACAAACCTCCGTTTGGGAGCAGAGCGCTTCGATATCGTTGCTGTCCAGTTCCCATCGACATCAAACGTTACTACAACATTCTACCCACCAGTGACTGCATCACAACCCTCGACAGAATTCGCCGAGTGTTACACAGAACCCGCAGCTCCGACTGTCGTTAGATGTCAGCTAACGTCAGTAGCAAAGCGTTGGGAACCCGGTGAGTACACAGTGTTTAACCTGTCGAACATTGTAAACCATCTCCATCCTTATAAGCGACCCGAGCTGACACCCCTGACGTTAACGCTATACGGGAGCGATGGGCAAGCTATTGTTGACACCACTTCGGGAATGACCCAGACAGTGGGCATGATATACGGTCGGTTCGCTGAGGAGCCAATTATCACTCCGCTAGATCCCTACATTGGTTGGACAACGACATACCATGTCAAGCTTCGTCTGCGCCACCCATCTGCTGTGGGCTACCACTTCGGATTCTTCATTCGACATCGCCCAGCAGATCTAGACAACGATGAAGATCTTAACGTCAGCTTCGTACCAAACGAAGTTGAGATAACAACAAACCTAACGGGTCTCCTGCTTGAGCCGGCTCAGGATGGCGTTGAGGATGAATATCCCCCGAATATGCTCGTTGACATACCAAATTATGGATTATGGAGTGATTATGGCTCCCGCCCATATGGTTCTGGTCCATTCATCCGCATTAAGAGTGGGACCGATCCCAATGTATTGCGCTCCGACACGGAGCTACATTTTCTGATTCACAACGTGATAAACCCTCACAAACCTCGTCCACAACTGAACGACCTCGCAATTGTTCACTTTGGCTGCGCCGACCCGGGCGCCCCTTGCTATGAGAGTATGGCTGCCATTGACTGGTCGTTCCATGCCGTTTCTAAAGCAATTGTGCCTGCACCGATGCAGGACTGCAAAATTGAGGTGGATACAGACTATGTGACGGAGGTGACAGGATGGACGTTTTCTTTTAAGCCTGCAACGACTCGCGTTGAAGCGCGGTTTGAGTTGGTCTTCCTCCTACCTGAGAACAGCGTGTCCCAAACGGCTGGTAGGACGATAACAGTTACTGGTATCGATCCATTAACACCTGACAATGTGCCTAAAGCACAAGTTGATTCAGAAAACCCACGCAAACTTAGGATTTACTACGACGATCCTGCTACTATTACGAAGGATGAGATTGTCACCGTCAGAGTTACGAGCATGAAAAATCCAAGCCTCCCACAACCCAGCTCATCTCTCACATTTGAACTTAGAGGGCCCCTTGTTTTTGAACCGACGGAACCTTGGATTACGCTGGAGAGCAGCAACGATATCGACAATCCACCATTCATCTATCCTCCGCTTGGAGCGTCAAGTTACGAGCGCCTTAACTCGCTCACTGCAGCGACGACGACTTATACTGTGCGGACGCAAATGGATCCGGCCAGGCCATTACAAGCGGGCCACTCGTTCACGATTGAGTTCCCCTGGGGCACCAACGTTGGAATAATGGCTGTGAGCATAACGTCTTTAACCTCTGGCGTTTCGTTCAACTCGTATTGTGCGATCACGCCTCAAGTGATTAAGGCTCATGAGGATTTACCATCTTTGAGATGCATCGTCTCGAGTGTGTCATCACCACCCACTAATGTCGCATTTACACTTACGAGTGTGGTTAATCCACCCCATCCAGGCCATCTCCCGCTGGCAAACCTGACCCTTCGCCATTACGATGCAACACAGACACTCGTGGCCGAATCACAAGTCGTCGAGATTGATCGTACATGGTACGGACCTCTAGGCACGGTTGTCTACACGCCAGAAGTCTTAACTACCGGAGTAACAACAACCTACAGCATCTCCGTCACACTCCGTCACTTCGCTTCACCGCATAACGAGTTCTTTATCTACATGCCCTTGGATGGCGACTTTGCTCCAGATCTTGTCAGAGCAGAGGCTATTGGTGATACCCTGATTGCAGGGGGTGAAATGAGCAGTGAGAACTGCCGATACACCCCAGGCCCACCTGCATGGGTTGGGTGTGAGATCATTAATGAAGCAGGTATGGGCGCAGGTGCAACAGTCACCTTTAAGCTGCATGGGGTCGTGAATCCCACTTTGGCAGTACCCCCCCTAAGGACAACCCGACTAATGATCGTCAGCGACGGAGCTGTCATCAAAGATCTTACCGAGTATGTGGAAACCCCGCAATACGTTCATGGCCAGATGGCTGCTCTCGAACTTGAACCCTTCGAGCCCACAACAGGAACCACCACCACGTATATTGTCCGCATCACACTGCGTTTGGGACTGGCGGACTCCGAGCTGATTCATATCACATTCCCAACGGGTACACGCTTTGCTGGAGTACCTGTGGCAACCGCGATGAGTCATGAAGGTGTAGAGTTTGGCGATTGCTGGCTCACGGACCTGCGAGTAACATGCCCTGTTGAGTCTGGAGCTAGTGCATGGCCTAGTCATGAGCAAATCGTCTTCAACTTGACCAATATTATTAACCCACTTCATCCTCCGCGCCCGACGAGTCAGATCATCGTTGCAAGTATTACGGATAATGGACCTTACTACTATATCAAGGATGATATTGTAGACGGCACAATCTTGGAGACCACCACAGGTTTGCTTGGCGAATGCTTGTTAACACCTCACAGTCCAATTACTGCTGTGACTACAGACTATTCAGTCATGATCCAGTTACGACATTTCGCTTTGGAGAACTGGAAGGTTCGCGTGCAGTTTGCGCCTTTCACCAAGTTTGCAGGTACTCCCGTCGGTGTGGCAGAGGGAGTCACGGCTGACAATGGAGGCGAGATTGGTAATTGCGCTATTGTAGATAACTCTGACATGTCTCCAACCGTTCTCTGCGATATCATCCAGGTTGGAAGTGCATTTTCTGATGCAGCCAGGTTCTACTTTAAGCTCAGCAACATCATTAATCCCATCGAGGCACACGAAGAATTGAACGACCTGAGCGCCATGATCTTTGATGATGGTATGAATCTCGTCGATAAGAGCGAAGCTATGAAGGCTCCAGCGTTAGAGCCAGGGACGTTTGCCACTAGTCGATACGTTCCATCCCCACCCATCACGTTTGCCTCCGCGGTTTATCACCTGTCCCTAACTGTGAGACAACCATGGGCAGCTGGGGATCGCTTCCAATTCGGTTTCCAACCGGACACCACGTTCGATGCAGGTCTGAAGGCTATGGCGGAGGGACTTACGTTTACTGAATGCAGTGCAAGTGGGCTCGTCGTAACTTGCGATATCGAGTCGATTGAGCCTGGATACTACGCCGCGGAAGGGGTACAGGCAACCATTGAGATCTATGGCGTCATCAATCCTCCACATCCCCCGCGTGCGGAGAGATCAGACGTGTCGGTAGTCCTTCTAGGAAAGGCAACGTCACCTAACTCAGAGATGAGACTTAAAGACCAGACTCTTTCGGCAATAGTTGACTACATCCAACCAAACCCTCTGTTGAATCTGCAGGCAACAGTCACTCCAAATCGCGCAGCTTATACCGCTGAGTACGAGTTTAGTTTTGTTCCAACACAAGATGTTCACGTGGGTGACAAAATTCGCATTCGATTCCCCCCTGGGACGACGTGGCAAAATCCAGTTATGACCTCGCCCCAGACAGGGTTTGGCAGTTGTACCGGCTTAGGTACCGGCGAAGGCGACGGCTTAGAGCTGGTCTGCCCGTTGGTTACGGCAACGCTACCCGCAGGTGAGCCGTGCACGATAGTAGTTGGTGGAATCATCAACTCGGGTGCCCATCCCGTCCTCCCCAACGCCATAATCGTTTCAACGTATGATCAGGACAATCAGGCACGTGACGAGGGCCGCGTGGATGCGCCGGCTATCGTACCTGGTCAACTAAGTGCCGCGGGTTATCAACCGATGGATCGAATGACAGGCGCAACGACGACGTATACAGTTCAGTTCCAACTTCAAACTTCACTTCGTGATGAAGATCAGTTTGCAGTCCTATTCCCCACTTACACCTCTTCTGTAGGCAATATCACCATCGAGCTTGTCAAGCCCACGGCTGGCGTCGCGATGCTAGGGACTTGCGAGCGCGAAGAAACTTTCGTTACGTGCAAAATAACGAATGCTGCGGGCCTCACGGCATCGACATCCGTAGAGTTTATTTTGGCCAATGTTGTCAATCCTGATGGCGATCATGGTGTACTAACCAATGTTCGCGTTGCAACCTTAGACCCCCACGGGCAGCCCATTGACGAAACGTTTGAGGGCAGCGCGCCCGCTTTGGAGCCACTGAAGCTCAATGAGTTATATCCCGATTCAAGCACACTAATTCCTGCCGTAGCTTGGACGGGACACACAACCACGTATGACGTAAGCGTTCGGCTCCGTCAAGCCCTCCTGCCCGGAGACAAGGTGCAGATTTCCTTCGCTGTTGGCACTGACTTTACTGTTGCACCCACTGCCACGTCGATGGGTGATGCCGCAACTACTCAGGGCATCACATGGAAGCTCTGCGAGCCGAGCAGTCCGGACTTGACATGCCAGGTTGATGACATATTGGCTGGCAGCGGTAAGACACCTGAAGATTATGTGCTCACCTTCCAAGTGTCTGATGTGACGAATCATGTCCACCCTCCACGCAGTGTTATCCCACCGTTGGTTGTTCGTCACCTGAATGCGCTTGGTCATGTGAAGGACTTGAACGAAGATGTTTATACGCCACCCACCATCGTAGGTGAGATTAGCAAGGTCATCGCCACTCCATCGAGTCCAATTGTTGGCCAGACCGCAACATATCACTTCGAAATTGGGCTGCGTTATCCAGTTAGTAATGATTACGAGTTTGTGATTGACTTCCCGTTTGGCACACGATTTGTGGATACTGATATCATCGCAGAGCCATTTGGCAATTCCGCCACAGGCGGCGCTAAGTTCAGGACTTGCTCCACAGACCCCGCAAATAAGACCCGGTTGGTCTGCCCTGTCGAAGATGTGGGTGGCCCAGTTGACGGTGAATCCGTTCATGCCTTTGCACTCAAGCACTTTGAGATGATTGTCCACAAAGTGATTAATCCGGTGGACGTTCCACCCAACGTCCTCTTTGAGTCCTTCTGGGTTCGTGATTCCAACAAGGTAGTGCAGGATGAGATGCACACCGCGACCATGCCCAACTTCCAAGCTGGCACCCTAGGGGATTGCTCCATCAAGCCGCAAATCACCACGACTGCCACTACAACGACGTATGACATCTCTCTGCAGTTGCGGCAGGCACTGTATCCACTCAACACTATTGAGGTTGTGTTCCCCACTGGAACGACATTTGACGGTCTTCCCGTCGCAACCACCACTCTTTCCCCCGATGCTACCGTGACATTTGAGCCTGAGTGCAGTGTCTCGGGGTTGTCCGTGTTTTGCGTCATCTCCTCAATCGAGCGTCTGGATGGTGATCACCCCCTTGATCACGATAACCTCCCGATCGGTACGGCGTTCCAGGTGCCAACTGGATATGTAAGTCCTAATTCCGAGTTTGGCTTCAATCTGACTCGCATTATCAACACCCCACATCCAGGCTATCCCCTTCTCAATAACGTCACCATCAGAATCTGGGATCACTACCAGATGCTGCGGGATTATACCGACGAAGCAGAAGCAGCCGCTCTAGAGCCAGGTCTTATGCTAGATGCGGAGTACTATCCAGTTAATCCTGCTGCTGCAGCGACGACAGACTACGTATTTAGAATTCACCTACGACATTATTCGCTCAGTGGTTACAAATTTGAGATTCACTTCCCATACGACACCTCGTTCCTCCCTGCGCCGCAGATCATTCCTCTACACTCTATGCGCGCAAGACTCGGTACGATGCTGCCATGCGAAGAAAATGTGCCTGGGCATTATGTGACATGCGTGGTGGACGACCCCAAGGACTCCTTTGGCCCCATGAACGTCATTGATTTCCGAATGACGAATGTTATCAACCGTAGAGGCGCATTCGAACCTAGAGATGACTTTGTCATCCGTCATCTAGACCAAGACGACGTTCTGATCGATATTTTCAGCCAAACAAGGTCAGGCAGGGTCGTACCTGGGCAACTAGGTGCTTCCACACATTACATGCCTCAGAATACGTTGGTTGGAGCGACAACGGAATATTCGATCGATATCCACTTCCGACAACCCATCCTCAATAATGATCGCATCGAGATCTACTTCCCGTACCTCACCGTCTTCCATTTGACTCCTTCTGTTGAGGTCCTTAACCCCGCTGGAGTAACGGTTACAGATATCATGACTGATGCAGCTCTTGACAATTATGAGGATCCAGCTGTGCTCCACGCAGCCAAAATATCTTTCCGCGTGTCAAGTTTGAGCTCACCGGTCTTCGACGCTCACACAATCGGTCAGTTCCGAATCACAAACATCGTGAATCCTCGTTATGAAGTACTGTCGAGTGACACGGCTTCGAGTAACCGACGTGTTATTATCTACGGTGAAATCGACGCTCCGAACGAAGAGGTAATTAAAGATTGGACGGATTCTGCCACTATGGATGAAATCCGGGCGGACAAACTGGTGTCAACAATGCTACAAACTGGCAGTGGGTGCTATGGCGAGAGAAGCACCCTAACGTTCTCTTTCGTTGCACCCATTCAACTGGATGCAGGTGACTGGATTGATATTCAGTTACCGGTTGGTACGTCTTACACGCGACCAGAGTATGCGGATGATCCTGAGGAAACTGTTATTCGGGTCATCAGCACGTCACCAGCCAGTCTCGAGTTCACTGAGACCTGTGAATGGAATCACTCCGCAAGTACGTTGCGGTGCCAACTCAAGGAAGGCATTAGTGCGATTGCTGCTGGTGCGAGCTCTTTAACTGTTGCCGGCTTGAGAAACCCAATAGCTGGATCCGACATCCTTTCGCCTCTGTATGTTGCCATCTATGATAAAAGTCGAGCACATCGCAAACTTTACCACGACGCCGTTCCGTACAACGCACTTGAGGCCTGTGCGTTCCGTGCAGTTAGTCTAGAAACCACGTCGACGTTCCCAGGCTCCACCGCAACGTACACTTTTACACTCACACTACCTCACTTCGCATCAGCGGGCGATCGCCTTAAGATCCAGTTCCCCACCGACGTGTCTCAGGATATTTTGTCAGTTCGCAGTGTAAAGCTCCTTCCTCGCGATGACCAAGACACGATCAGAGCGGTTTGGGCACGCGGAGGTAACTTCACGAACAATTTGGAGGCCGGGCCTGATGCGGCAATGCGTAAGAACGAACTAACGCTAACCATTGAACGAGTCGCACCAGGGAAGATTGCACCACCTCGTACCTCGGACTTTGCTGGCAAAGAATTCGTTGATGGTGTTCCAATTCGCTTTGTCGTCACGGGCATAATCAACGCCAGAGATGTCACCTCAATTCATGAGGATGTCACATTCACGCTGCTTGATCCGCAAGACGTCGTGCGCGCGACTTCGAGCCACGCCATTTATCCGATACAACCGGCCACAGAGTGTCCGGAACTACTTCCTGCCAAACATGAAGGCTCCGCTCTAGGTGTCGGCCCTGTCGTAACCTATCAGGCCTATGGTTCGAATGGTCTGCGTGGGCCCCTCGCGCAAGTAACTTATCATTGCGCAGACGGATTCGAGTTAGCAGCAGGCGCAAGTGCCACACGGGAGTGCCGTGAAGCAGGTTGGTCGGATGTTGCGCCAACCTGCGTTGACATCGATGAGTGTGCGATGATTCCATCACCATGCGATGAATGCATCAACACATACGGTGGATACGTCTGCCCTCCGCGTATCGTTTCTGGCGAGCTTACAGTTTCTGCAAATTCAACGGATCACGGTACCTACGTGGAATATCTGATGCCTGACACCGAGCCTGGCTACAGAGTCTCAGTTGTGGTCGACCAAGGCACCGATACACTGCAAGCCAAACCCGATAATAGGATACAACCAGAGCAGAGGTTTGAGTACCTTCTGTTCTCGAACGACCTTTATTCGTCAACATGCAAAGTTGTTGAGCTTGAAGATCAATCTGGTACCAGTTTCAAAGTCACATGCGAACTGGAGGCCGCCACAGGTGTTAACCTTAAGCCGGTTATCCATTTCTGCTACAGTTCGTCACTTGATTCGACCATGTGCGCAACTACCTCAACTCGCAGTTACGGCGATGTCCTTTCGTACCCTGCTCCTACTATCAGTCCGGGAACTATTCGTTCGTTTACGTATCCACTTGCCAATAATGATACGACGACTCACGTGTTTGCACTGAGTCAGCTTGGGGAGACCATTAACTTCCAAGGATTCAATTTTGTACCCCGGACGTCAATGTGCCATATTACATACGGCGCGTCACAGTACACCTGTCGAATGTTGCCAGCGCAGTCAACGACAACGGACATTACGTGTGTAACTCAAAACTACGGTGTTGGTGGGGACCACGTCTTCACAATTGAGTGTGGTGGTATGTCTGCCACAGGAACCGATATGTACACATATCCAGACATTCCCGTAATTACATCGATCAGTCCATCGATTGACCTCGCAACGGGTGGAAACCAGTCTATTACAGTTGAGGGTCACAACTTTGAGCTGCCAATGTTTGTCTCAGTCGATGGAAAGCGATGTGAATTAGATGAAACGGAGGTGAATGCGACTACCACGAAGTTTGCCTGCCGCACGCCTGTTTCTGCTGGGCTTGACGTGCCCGTCTTCATCTCGGCGCGTGCTAAGTTCTCTACCCCATCAGAGGTCGCGACGGTTAGCTACGCTTATCCAGTGATCACGAAGATTGAGCCCAAGGATCCAGGTACCACTGGGTGCGAACAGCGTGGCGACCTCGAATTAATCAACTGCGCGAGAACAGGGGGTGAGTGGATCAGAATAATCGGAACGAACTTCGGTGAGTCCCGTGCACAAGTTTTTATCGGCAGCGAACCGTGCACAGACCTTGAGCACGACCCGGTAAACCCTCATGAGATCGTTATCTGCAAGACTCCACAGGGTTACCGCCCGCGCCAGACCGTAGTTTTGCTGCAATACGACGGCGAACTTTCCGAAGAGCATGTTCGTCTATCGTATCGATTATGCGAATCCGGAACAGTTAATTCGGGAATTGACTGTGTGGCATGCCCCGCTGGTAAGTTCTCTAACGAAGAGGGCGCCGACGTATGCATTGACTGTCCGGCTGGCAAGTTTGCGCCAGTCGAAGGCTCAACCGAATGCACGCTGTGCGCTGAGGGTAAATATAACCCTGATGTAGGCATGAGTGCGTGCTACAAATGCCCAAGTGGTTACGTCCAGCCACACGAAGGCCGCCAGGATTGCATTCCGTGCCCACCTGGATGGTTCCAGAGTGATAGCGCCCCTGCTCAAGAGTGTAAACCCTGCCCTAAAGGAGAATATCAAAGCTTACCTGCACAGTCTCACTGCGAAGAGTGTCCAGCAGGTCGCTATACCGATGAGGAGGGTCAGCCTGATTGCAAACCATGCCTGGCCGGATCTTATCAGCCAGACAAGCGACAAGACCACTGCATTGAATGCAGCCAAGGTAAATATCAGGATGTTGCCGCCGCAACCACCTGCAACGTTTGCAAACCGGGCTTTTATGCAAATGAGACAAATCAAAACTTCTGCACCCCTTGCCCCCAGGGAAGATTCCAGCCCCATCCCGAACAGTCGGACTGCATTGATTGCGACGTAGGTATGTATCAAGACCAGACAGGCCAATCATCATGCAAAGCATGTGATCCGGGCACGTTTACGAACAAAACGACACAGAAAGAGTGTGAGCCTTGCCCGCAAGGATATTACCAGCCACAATCTGGCCAAATTGATTGCGTTGAGTGCCCCATCGGCACAAAAATGCCTACGATTGGTGCATCTGTTTGCTTAGATTGTGAGGCTGGTAGGTTCGCCCCTGACTTGGGATATAAGCACTGCCTACCATGCCCTGTTGGCTACTTTGTGTCAACCACAGGAGCAGCGCAATGTAAGCCATGCCCAGTCGGCTATCATCAGGACGAAATCGGGCGGGATCAATGCGAGCCGTGCGAGTCAGGTAAGTACGCTGCCGTGGTCGGTCAAGAGCATTGCACGCCATGCCCTCAAGGCCAGTACAATCCAGACACTGGCAAGAGCAAATGTCAGCTTTGCTCCGAAGGCACGCATATGGATGAGACAGGCAAAACAGCTTGTAAGAACTGTCCAACCGGCAGATATACCGACACTGAAGGGAGACATACTTGTGTTCCGTGCCAGGAAGGCAAATATCAGGCTGAGGAGGGTAAGACAGTCTGTATTGATTGTCCATTCGATGACAAAGATCTTGGCCAATACCAGAGTCAGCCAGGCCAGGCTGCATGCCTTCTATGCCCAGAAGGTAAATATGCGGATGAGAACGGCCTGAAGGAATGCAAGCTATGTCCTGCTGGTCGCTATACCAGTGAGACGGGACGAACTGTGTGTGACGAGTGCAGCACCGGTAAGATTCAGCCAGAGCTCGGTCAAACCCAGTGCATCGATCCAGACGAAGGTTTATATTCTCCATCCCCACAACGTCCGATTGCTCTTCAATGCCCTCCAGGGTTCTATCGACAGCAACTGGGTGATACTTCTCGGTGTGAGCCATGTGCGCCGGGATACGAGAATCCTTACACTGGAAAGACTACTTGTACGGCGTGCGTCCCTGGCCGCTACAACACAGAGCATGGTACATCCCAGTGTATGCTATGTGAGCCTGGTAAGTTCCAGTTGGATAGTGGAAAGACGTTTTGTCACTCCTGCCCCGCTGGTCGTTCGAACCCGAGTTATGAGCTCGACCAGCCCTGCTCCATATGCGAGGCTGGAACCTTCGCGCCGTTCTTGGGCATGACCGCATGTCTCGAGTGTGAGGCTGGAAGGTGGTCAAGTGTTGAAGCATCGGCTTGCACGATGTGTGAACCTGGTACTTATCAACCTAACTCTCATCGAGACACGTGTGAGGAATGCCCCGAGGGTAAATTTGCTGCAAATCCTGGTAGCACCGCTTGCACTGATTGCGAAGAAGGCAAAATCTCAGGTGCGGGCGCGTCTACTTGTGAGGCGTGTGAAAGAGGCAAGTATGCAACTGGCTTGGGCAACTCAGTTTGTCTTAATTGCACTGAAGGATACTATGCAGAGTCGCGAGGTCTGGGCCGCTGCCTCCCATGTCCAGCCGGCCGCTACCAAGATGACGTTGGAAAGTCATTGTGCCTGGAGTGCCAGCCCGGAACTTATACGAAGACTGAAGGCGAATCGTATTGCCAGCAATGCGTCAGAGGTCGCTACACCTCTGACGTCGGTGCTACGGAATGTCTCGATTGCCCAGCAGGATCAATCGCAGATAGCGACGGTGCCCCTGGTTGCGTCACATGCGCATTCGGTAGTGTTCAACCCTTGGCAGGCCAGTCTGCATGTGTCGACTGCCTACCAGGTGAATACTCGCCAATCGAAGGAGGTCTAGCCTGCTTGCCATGTCCAGCTGGTATGTATCAAGACGAGCCACGGGCCTCGATGTGTCAGACCTGTGACCGAGGTTATTATACAAATAGTACTGGCCAGAAGGAGTGCATGGCATGTGATCGCGGTTCATTCAACTTGTACCCTGGCCGTACTTTCTGCGAAGAGTGCGCTCCTGGAACATTCCAGTCACAGGAAGGTGCCTTCTCTCCATGTATCAAATGCGAAGCGGGTACGTACCAAAACGAGCCCAAGGCCACCGCCTGCGTAGAGTGCCCACCAGGACGCTTCTCAGGTGATGAGGCACTTGAATGTCAGCCATGTCAGGCAGGTAAGTTTGCAGAGAACGTGGGTAGTGTCGCATGTGATGATTGCCCACTAGGTACTGCGCAAGGGGACATTGGTATGGATTTCTGTGCTCCGTGCGAGCCAGGAAAGTATGCCGGTATGACTGGTATGCAGCAGTGCTTGGACTGTCCACTTGGTAAATTCTCAGATGAAGACCGTGCAAATCGATGCCAAGATTGTCCAATCGCATCTTACCAAGACGAAGAGGGCCAGACTCAATGTAAGCCGTGCGCACCAGGTCGATATCAGGATGCTGAGGGAACGACTATCTGCGAGCAATGTCCCGTGGGTCGTTTCCAAAACGAAGAAGGTCGCAGTGTATGTGAAAACTGTGAGGCAGGCAAATATCAAAATCTCACCGAACAGATCAGCTGTATCTTGTGCCCCAATGGTACCTACACGGCTGCACCAGAAAGTGATCAATGTACCGCATGCCCTGGTGGCAAGTATCGCTTCAACCTGCCTCTTGCGGAGTTCGATCCAACCGTCAGCGGCGAAATCGCCGCAGCGTGTGAAGATTGTCCTCCAGGCAAGTACCAGCCAGATGAAGGTTTGACCTATTGCCTTGACTGTGCCGAGGGTACATTCAATAACGGTCCTGGTCAAAGAGCATGTATTGAGTGCCTGCCAGGTACATATCAAAACGAAACCGGCCAGGAAGTTTGCCCCCCTTGCCCGCTAGGAAAGTTCTCTGATGACTACAACTTCGTCAACTGTGTAGATTGTGAACCTGGTCGCTATGCTTCGTCCACTGGTTTGACAGAGTGTACAGACTGCGCTCCAGGAACATACGCGAAGGACCCAGGTATGCAAGCTTGTGACCCGTGCGAACCAGGTCGATATATGGGTGATCCGAGGGCAGCAGACTGCCTGCCATGTGCAGCAGGCTTCTACAACCAGGAACCGAACCAGCTTGCATGCTTACCGTGCGTTGAGGGTGAAATCACCAAAACCCCTGGTCAGGTGTCCTGCGAGAAATGTCCTATCGGTTTCTATCAACCACGTACTGGCCAATCCTTCTGTGAAGAGTGCGAAGTGGGCAAATATTCAGCCTCAGATGGTTCCTACGAATGCACTCCATGTTCTGTTGGTCAATATCAGGATGAGACCGGACAGACTGAGTGCAAGAAATGTGAAGTGGGTATGTATCGAGATCAAGAAGGTGCTTTTAACTGCACGTTCTGTGAGCCAGGGCGATTCGCGAGCTTAGAAGGTATGAGTGCTTGTGACGATTGCCGTCAAGGTTTCTTTGCTAATGTCACGGGGAAAGTTCAGTGTGATGAGTGTGAGCCAGGTAAGATGCAAGACATGACGGGCCAGACTGCCTGCGTCAACTGCAAACGTGGCCGCTATACGCCTGATCAGCAGAGAGGTGACTGTACTCTCTGTGAGCGTGGCCGTTATGGAAATCGTGATGGCCTGACCGCTTGTATACAGTGTGCAGCAGGACGGTATAACGAGCGACTTGAGCAAACTGTGTGCACTCGTTGCGCCCCTGGTCGTTTCTCTGCCCAAGAAGGTGCAAAAACTTGCGACGATTGCCAAAGAGGACGTTATACCGATTATGCCGGTTCAACAGATTGCGATCTGTGCCCGATTGGCCGCTATCAGCCGGATTACGCTCAGACTACATGCTTAGCATGTCCTTTGGGTAAAGCTGTCAACGTTCGTGGTGCTGGTGTGTGCGATGATTGCGGTAACGGTCGTTATGCCGATGTTACTGGTCTTGATGAATGTAAGGAATGCCCTGCCGGTAAATACGCCGAGGTCGGATTTATTCAGTGTATTAACTGCTCAAAGGGCTACTTCTCGGGTGCGAACGCTGGTCAATGCTCCCAATGCACATCAGGTACCTATGCTGCCGTTGAAGGCCAGGAGCTGTGTACGAAATGTATTGACAACAGTGAGTCCTCATGGGACTACAAGACGTGCCTGTGCTCTTCAGGTTATTACCTCGTCAACGGGAAGTGTGAACCATGCCCAACATGCGGACGCTGCACGAAGAAGGGAACCACCCAATTCAACATCCAGCCCGCAGCAGAGTGCTACCCAGCCATGAATGCCGCGGAAGGTGATTTAGATCTCTCCGTTAAGCGCGTCAGAATGTACGTATTCCCTGGAGAATACTCGGCTTGCACAACAAACAACGACGACTTTGCTGAATTCATTGCAAATACCTACTTCAAAGAGAAACTCCTTGAATTCGATACTGGCACGAAGTATGACAGCCGCATTGAGGTCATCCAACCCGTCGCGGGTGAGGTCCCAGAAGCCTTCGTCGATTGCCCGTCGCATATGAATTTGACCACGAATCCCTTCAGATATGAGCCAAGCAACACCAACGCACATGCAACGCTTGCGCCAACATACCAACCCGAGATCGGGCATGCGCAGTACTTTGTTGTTGATATTCTTCCCGCTGCCAAAGGGCAACCTACTCCCAATGACATTTGGAACGAATTCCTTATTGAGCTGAACCTGACGAACCCGATCGACCTCGATAACCCAGAGTACCCAACACAAGCATATTACGGCCAAGTACGCCGAAGGGCACGTGATAAGTACGAAGCCATTGAATTCCTTAGAGCCAGTGCCCACGATCCTCAGCACAATCTCTCTATCAACTATATTGATGCAGAGGACGATTCGCTTGCATTCAGCCCGGCTGTCCACTTGGGCGGGGAAGGTACTCACATCGTTGACCGTGTTCTTGACTCCAAATCACGCCAACTACTGCAGATGGCGGGCGAGTCTACGTACGAAAAGGTAAAGATCCTTACAACTGCACTTTCCCAGAACGAAGTCTCAATCGGTGAGTTTATTCACGTGATGGACTCACTGATGGAGGATGCAAAATCACGACAGATGTCGTCGCTAAGTGCTGACTCAATCTTCGATCCATTTGCCGCGCAATCACAACCTGCCGAGAGCATTGGCCTCGTCTTCAACGGCTACAAGGTCAAGTCGCGTGCTACTTTCGATATTCTCGCGAGCAATGCGCAACTTGCCCACATTTACGCAGTAGTTGAGACGAACTACACACGTTACTCAACTGTCGAGTTCATTGAGTGCCTGAATAAGGCTTGCTCTGAGAATGGCTGCTCCGAAGGTTATGAAGGCAACCTCTGTACTCATTGTGCTAAAGGATATGGCCGAACAACGATCTTCGAGTGCCGACTTTGCCCGCCCCTTGCCCAGAACGTTACGCTAGGTCTTGCTGTCGTCTTTGGTCTCATCCTCATTTGCGGTTTCCTCTCGTATCGTACCATTTTGGCTGGAGCTGCTGCGAATCGCATGAACGATGACTCCCAAAGCAGCGGTGGCCAGTATGCTCCACCGTATAACGTGCTGATCAAGATCACAATGACTGGCATGCAAGTTATGTCCATTGCAACTCAAATGGAACTTGAATGGCCCGGTTTCCTCGGTGATCTGATGTCAGCATCAGACTCAGCCGTCAATGTCACATCTCTTGTTTCCGTTGATTGCTACATCACCGGAAGTACGACATCGCTACGACCCTTCTTTGTGCAGTCTATCTTCTTCCTCATCCTGCCTGTGATCGCCCTTGGTTTCGCAGCTCTTATCATTTATCCCACCTACCGACGCAAGCACCGGCAGTATGTTGAGCGACTGATAGGAGAGCCTGCCGAGGTCGAGCGTCTCACCGCACGCCACACGCGTATCTGGATGGGTTACTACGTCACAACAGCAACTGTTGTCTCTTTCATGCTTCACCCTAACCTTGTGCGTGCAAGTTTCCTGATGCTGGCATGTAAGAAGCTTGGCCAAGCAAATGCACAGACTTATCTCCTAGCTGACCTCTCTGAACGATGCTACACCACAACACACTTTGTTTTCATTCTCGTTGTATGTCTGCCCATGATGGTCTTGTATGTGTTTGGTATTCCTTTGATTACTTTCACGTACTTGTACAAAAATCGAGATATCGTCGTCGTTGATGAGCGCAACCTAGGTGCGAATGCTCGTGATCTCATCGAGAAGAAACGTGAATTCGGCGCGAAGATGGCCTTCGTATATCAAGGCTATCTACCACAATATTACTTCTGGTTCCTGGCCGAAATGATTCGAAAGACGCTTCTCGTCGCTGTCTCCGTCTTCTTCATTGGCAAACTGCACCTTCAGATTCTTATGGCCTCTCTCATGGTCTTCTTGTGCCTCTTGGCTCAACTTGCAGCGTTGCCGTTCGAAAATATGCTCATGGATTGGATGGAGTTCTTGTCCCTCTTCAGCGCGTTCTGCCTGTTCTTCTTGGGTAACTTCTACTTCGTCGAGGGAATCCCCACCGATACCAAGGTCACTGTGACAATGATCATTGTATGTGATGTGTTCCTATTTGCATTCGGTGTGGTTTACTGCTTCGTCTGGATGTTCCGCAATGACAAGGTCGGTGGTGTCGTTGCCTACCTGAAGATGAATCGTGAAATGCGAGACGTTCAGGCGTTCATCAACGAAATGCTCGGTACGACTGATAAGAATGGCCGCTACCAGAAGCAGTACACGCGCGGTCTTGGCTTACCTACTTCGCTTGTGGGTGTGGACCGCGAGAGGTTGCGTGTTGACATGATTGGCGGTGCTCTGGACGAGCTCAAAGGAGTGGATCTGGGTGAATATGACCATGAAGGTCGTTACATCGGTCCGACACGCTACAAGCGCAACGTAGTTGACGAATTCGTCGGACGTATTCGCGACGATGACGATCGCGTGAACCCAAGACACTTGCAGGGTGAAATCGAAATGATGGCATTCAATGATGGTTCACAGGTCCAGCATGCACCAGTTGGTGGCGAAGCGCTCGTGCCTGTGTTCGCAGACGGCAAGCCAATGTACGTCGGTGGACAAGAGCCCGAAGAGTCCTCGAGCAAGCAAGGCTCACGCAGACGCCGCGGAGCAGCGGAGCAAGAGCAAGCGAAATTTGCGATTCCCGAGCCAGAGCGGCTCGACCCCAAGATTTTCTCGAATGTGTCCCTTGACCACTATGAGCCGCTCGAGATCCAAACTGCACCAGAAGACCTTGCAGAGCTTGCACGCGTTCAAGAAGAGATTGGACGTGATGAGATCAAATACCAAGAGCAGAACAAGATTGTCGAAGCATACACCAAGCGCTTCGAAGAAGCCACAGGCCAGATTTTGGCTGCTGGTGGTGGAGATGACGAAGCCACGGAAGATGTCTGGGTCGATGAAGAGACTGCGCGCTACATCCTAGGACAAACAGGTGTTCAGGGTGATCAGCAGACGGCATCCGCAGAAGATGTCACTGTTGAGTACTACGATGAGTTCGGTAATCCAATTACGGACCCAACTCTGTTAGAAGGCGATGAAGTAGTTTACGAGTACTACGAGGAGTAAGTCAAGCTTTGTAATTCACCGTGCACGCCCTTCCCTTATCGAACGACCCCTCTTTCTCAGACAGCAATGTACCTTTGCCACCCTCCTTACGAGCCCTATTGTTAACTGAATCAATACTCTATGCACAACCAAACACTGTACTTGCTTTCCGAGTACATCGTGTCAACTTCCTGGCGACTGCCACGATCGCGTATGCTCGCAATCATGTGGGCAGAGGGCCTCATATTTATGTAATCTCCCTCGACAGTGAATATCTCCCACATGATTGCCTAGACTGCTCATTTGGTGGACGTTGACGCTGCGAAAGCTACAACGTCCTGTTATATATACACATTCTATTTACATGTACACAATACGCCTTATGTAGATTAAGACATCTCTGGGCACATTGTAGTTAGTACAAAAACGCTTGTGGTTCCACAATGCGAATAAAGCCTATTTCGTGATTACCATGCGCTTGACATGCTAATGACGCCAATGTAGAAGTAGTAGTAGCTTACGGACGGTTGAGCTTTGCCCGGAGTTGCTCAACTTGCTCGCGCAGTTCCTTACTTTCTGTGAGTAGGTTCTCATGCTGCTTGGCCAAATATCGAAGGGCAACGAGTTCGGCGTTGGTGTCGGATAGTTGCACTCTGAGGTGCTGTGCTGCAGTCGCTTCAAGTTGCAGAGAAGCAACCTCGCACTTGAGCTCCTCAACTTCCTTTTGCAACTGTGTGATTGTCATGGTATTGCCTGCAACATCAAGCGCTGACTCGCGCAATCTACCTTGTGTGTTGATGAGTTCCTGGGTCAACTGGGAGGCCTCTTGGGCAAGTCGATCTCGATCTTGCGCGAGCACAGCTATCTGTTCCTCTAGCTGCGCTAGCCGACGTGATGCATCTTGCCGACTCGAATTAAGTGTCACATTCAGCGTTGCGATCTCGTCATTACGAAGCGCAAGTTGGCTTGTGGCTTGCAGAAGTTGGTCTTTCAGCTGCGCACGTTCGGAGAGAATGCCTGCTACAGTGGCTTCGAGAAGCTTCTTAGCTCTTAACGCCTCCTCCTTCTAGAGTCATGAAGTTGAGGACAATGCATACGGGACGATTCCGCTGTTAGGTTTACACATAGACATATATACTCTGAAACTATCAATTGCGAATTGTGTTTGCTCTGATGTGAGTCATTCTACATACCTGCTCAAGGGCTTCATCTCTAGCCGAGAGTGCCATCTTCAAATCCAACTCAATCCTCGACAGCGCATTCGTCTTGGTGAGTAGCTCCTCCTTGAGTTGGCAAACCTGTGGCTCGTACTCCCTGATCCGATCATTGAGCCCTGCGACCTGCAATTCACTCTCGGATTGGTGAAGCCGCAGTGCAGTTTCCAGCTCGGCAATACGCGCGGTAGCAACACTCGCACGTGAAGATGCTTCTGATAAGGCGATACGCATCCTCTGAGCGTCCTTCTCCATATCTAGTTTCGACTGCCTTAGACTCCTCAACTCCACATTGAGGGATTCAACAGTTGCTAGTTGCTCAAGCAGCTGCGCACGTTCCGCTTGCCATTCCTCCTCCTTCTATATCGGGACAACAACGGGCGATTCGAGATCTAGAGGGTGAGGCAAAGCCGACAAATACGACACACTCTAGAAAGTAGAGAACAGGATTGTTCGAGGTAATGAGGGAGCTAAAAAGATGAGGGTAATCAGGACAGAGGCACAAGAGGTGACCCCTTACCTTCGCAAGACGATGCTCAAGCTTTTCCTTTGTTTTCAGCGCTTCGGCTTGAGTGGCCTGGGCTTCGAGTTGTAGTTTTTCCGTTGCTTCTGCAATCTCTCGAAAATGACGCAACTCGTGTGAGTATGAGGTCTTTTCCGCTTCCAATTCGGCGATACGAGCCTCTGCTCCTCGTAATTTGAGCAGCAGGCGTTCTAACTCGTTCTTGAGATTAAACAGCTCCGTTTCGTATGCTGAAACTTTTGTCGAAGCAAAACGATCAATCAAGACTTTGAACTCGTTATCCACCCCAGCTTCAGCATCTCGGTTCCTTGCGTCCGACTGTTGTGGTGCATCACTTGTCGGGACAGCACGAACGTATTTAGAATTTGGGCTAGAGCTCTTCATATTATCGTCTGAATCTTCACAATCTGTCGCATAGTCCGAGTCAGAGCTAACGACCCCATCCACATATGCGACACGCTGGAGTCTTTGCTTGCGCCTTAGGCGGAGGTGCCGCATCCTCTGACGCAAGGCTTGTACCTGCCGCGTCTTAACACGAAGTTCGGCGAGGACTCGATAAACCCACTGGTCAAAGGACTTGGAGTCCTGGGCTTCCATACGCTTAGCAACCTGTTGCGTCGGTGGCTCACCGCGTATGGGTTGAGGTAACTCTATGACTCGATCGACTGTGCGTGCATGGAATGTCATATTGGCATGGTCTTCTTGCGTCGCAAGTGCGCCTTGTGTATCCTGTTGAAGTGGGACAATCGACCAAAGGCTGAAGTCACTCGATGTTCCTCGAAGTGAAAGCACCTTTCTATGTGATCGAATCTGCTGCGTCTGCGTTCTCGATGGGCTCCGAGGCCCAGGCGTGGATTCTCTCCGACCTGGCGATCGCTGACCCGAGTGTAATGCTGGCAGGGCGCCAGAGCTCAACAGGCTAGCATTAGGGACACTACCTGCATCCGAGGAATCGTGGAGGGTCGCGGAAGGAGGCGTAGTCTGTGCAATCGTGTACTCGTATCGCGTCCCAGTTGCGAGTGACCCGATCGTGTCATGTGGTGGAGATGCACTGCTCAGTCGTCTCAAGTCTGGTACTGTACGTGGCAGAGTACTGCTGAGGATTCGAGGGAGTGTAAGCGGCGGTGAGGAAGCACCCCCACTACTATTGCTGCTGCCCCTATTGCTATGCTGACTACTGCTGCGGTGACTCTCACCTGCAAGTCCAGACCCGCTCACAGTCGCATGGGTTTCAGGCCCCGCTGCCGTTGCGGACGTGGCAAGAGTTGTCGTGAGGGAGTTCGGCGTCGCAGTGGACAAGGGGGTTGGAGAGAGTGTCCTTGTGGATGAACTCGGTGATCCGCTGAGCGGGTCGCTCACGAGGGATATATTGTCGAATTCAGTTACGTGCAGTTGAAGCTGGCTGAGGCCTGCGAGCGTGTGCGCGAGTGGAGGTCGCAGTAATCTGCGTTGCGATTGCTTCATCGTGGGCTTTTAGTCATTATTTCACTTGTAGATCTATACGATCATATTGTCTTTCATATATTTCGCGATACCCCCTAAAGCTTCAATTTAACTCAATTCGCGCTTTCCCACAGTCGTGATACCGCGAGCGTGCCTCCTTGTGCACGCTAGCCGACAATACTGCCGCACTTCCAGCACACGCACGAAGCATTTGCACTATATAGCACTACTTGGTGGCAACCACGTTGTCGGGAAACAGCCTCTCTCCACTCTTCCAGGCTCCAAATTTCCGACCTTGATCATGGCGTTAGAATTTGCGGGCAGCCTGGTGCCCGCAGACCCCACACAAGCTACATACAGCTGTAACGTGACGAAGGATAGCGCCTCCTTACCTCGAGTCGCGATCACTCAACTCCTCGAGCAAGAGATCGCCACGTTTGAACTTCTCGAGCAAATGCGAGGTCATGTGCACCACCTGATTGAGCGGTTACAGGACCCAAATTGCGACCAGCGAATGGAGACGATCATCTTGTCATCTCTAAATGCCATTGCATTGCTAGGACAGCACCCAGGACTGGCCTCTGGGATCAGCAGCAGTTCAAATCCCACCGGCCCTAGTCCTGACTCTTGGCTTGGACTTGTTCATAGTCTATGTAGTGGCAATGAGGTATCGCCTCTAGAGTCATCAACATCGCCTTCCTCTTCGGCAGCAACATCACCAGCATCTTCAGCCTCGATTCTGACGTCAAGCGGCTTGAGTCCTATAAACCAGAGGGCAGAGCATGGCACTCGAGGGAAGACGATGAGTACGACGGTTCACCAACTCAGTGCCCTGGCAAGGTTATGTGTCTCGTTCCAGAATAAGCCTCCTCATCAGCAGCAGAAACAGCAGGCTGGTCCACCTCAACAAGCCATGGCCTCATCAATGGGGAACGTTGCCCAGGGTGTCGCGGATGCCATCAACGCACTCGCGCACGGATTAGAGAAGGCATTCTATCGCGAGGCATGGCATAGGCTCTCACCAACTGTTTGGTATGTCTCCGCAATTCTCAAGTTATCTGCTACCGTCCTCAGGGGGTTTATAAGCACATTAATTTCGCATCAGAAGACCACGCTCGGAAACAGTGTGCTTGTAACCAAGCGAGCGTGCCCAATCAAGCCCAAAGCTCAGGGGTCAAAATCACACGCAGATGCAACTGCTGTAGAGGTCCTCGTGTCTCCTGGGTCCAATCAAACGACTGCTTTGAGCGGGGAAGCAAAGCGCCAGCAGATGCTATCGACAGCTAGTGAGCGGCAATTCTCGCTTTTGTTCGCAATGAACCACGAAGCGATCTTGAACGTTACCACTGAGCTCCGATTTGCTCGAGCTGTCGAACTCATGGCTCGGGAAGTTTTGGGTTGTCTTCGATCTTCGACCACGACCAATGATCTACCGGCAGATCTTGAAGTGGAGACGAATCAGACCACCTCGATTCATCCGGTCGTTTATCCGGCGATACAAATAGCATCCATGCGGGCCAAATTGAACCGTGGACCTCATAGCCTTTCTTGTGAATTCAAGGAGAGTAACGCACATCTTAGTCCTAGGGATACCTTGGAGGTGCACCACACGAGCGCGCAGCAGCATTCACACCAAGTCCAGTTTACCTTGACAGCAAAGGTGTACGTTTCTGCACTCTGTGAGCTGTATGATTTGGACCTAAATTCGCTCTCTGAACAACTGACACCTCAGGAGAGACAGTGTATTCTTGACACAGCACTGCGACAGATTGAAGAACGACAAGCCCTATGTTCATGTACAAGTCCGTATCCGTTGGAACCTCTTTCTCCTGTTGCCTTTGCGAGAGATGGTTGGGAGGTTATCTCCCGAGCCGAGCAAGTTTTACTGCGTCAGTTGAGGGAAGCAGAAGGTCTATCGGAGGACGACCAAGTTGGAGTGCATGGGTTCCCCGAGAGTGACGCAATTAGGCTGATCCTTGCGGTCTCAGTGCTGACACGAGAACTAGTAGATGCTTCTTTGAGGCGGCAGTGTGTATCACTCTTTTCAAATTGGGTCTCTTCGGTTTTACTTGGACTCCCTTTGTTTGGGTGTTCATCAGACACCCTACACCCATCAAGGTTTTTCCGTACTGGCATCAATGCTTTCATTGCAGCACGAGCACGAATCACATTTGTTATTGTTGCGCCCATGCTGGTCGTTCTTGGTACGGACTTCTGGTCTGCTGTGCGATCAGACGTCTCAGCGCAATATCGCGCGCTGTTTTCTGAGCTGTCTGACCTTGCGCAGCGAGATGCATCCCCTCGTGGCGATTGGGCGTGCAAGATAATTCAGAGTTTGTGGCAGCTTGTAAATGAGTCTCTAGACTTTGTTATTTGCAGGTCCCTCTTTCCAAAGATCGCGGGAACTCCCCGATCTGCCAAGACGATTCATCATCGACGATCATCCCTCTCCACTCCGATGTCAATTGACCTCAAGGCTTGGAACTTGGAACATTTATCAATCCATTACAATCTGCAGGATCCCATCACCGTCGAAAACCCCACCCCGAACCCGGATGAAAGCGTTGACTTTGATGCGTCGTTTGTTTCTACAGGGCCCGTTGGTAGTGAGTGGGATGCTGAGTCAGTTGCATCGTCGTCGGCAACATCATTTGTGACAGCGAGTGTCACGATTGCAGGGACAACAGGTACAGCCGGCCCAGGAGCACCTCCTAATTCGTTTCACGGTTTGCCTTGGCAATTCTTCTGCGGTGTTACGCAGATGATGTTAGCTGCAGCAGATGGACTGAGCCAACATATACCCTCGAAATATCTACCAGCTACTATTGCGCGTCTGCTTTTAGCACTAACCCACGAACAGTCTGCGATTCGAGAGGCTGCTGAGAAGGCCCTTCTGCACTTGGCAACAGAAATGTGTCACCAACAAATTTGCCTCAGGTCATGCTGCTATTCTCAAGCCTCGTCGGATGCAGTTGAGAAGTCTCCAGAGCTTTGTGGTCTCGTCAATTTGCTTCAGCTTGCGCTATTCAATCTAGAGAAATGGATCGATGCGATCAAGATGAAACGATCTGCGGGGAAAGAAGAAGCGAAAGAAGCGAATATACCGAGTGCTCATGCGTTCGAGGGATGCCTTTCCCTGGTGCAGTCTGTGTTGAGAGCACTTGGTGCCATTCGCGATGACGCAAACAGCATTATTGTTGACATCCAACGCACTGCGTCCAGTGCCTTTTTGCAACTTGCAATGCTGCACACTGCGAGCTCGGTTAGAATCGCCGCGAGTAGTCTTCTCTCAGAGCTACTCTCACTTGTGAACGCAAAGTGCTCCAGGGAGGTGTGCCTCGCCCTCGGGTCCAAAACAGTGATAGAGTTACTGCGGCATGGAGATCTGTTCAATCAAGGGGAATCCTATGATACTCCTTTGGCGCAGTCATATCTTTGGAGACGAAAAGAGGGGATCTTGCTAGATTTGGAGTCCATCGGGCTATGGTTTGAGAGTCAGCTCCAGAAGAATGATTCTAAGCAGCAAGAGGATGACTCGTTTGTCGATGATATCGATACTTTCGATGAGCCAGATATTCCAGTGCCTGTAGCATCGCATCATACATCGGGAGAGAAAGGGAACGTCCAAACATCTGCAAGCGGACTGTGCAACAATGAGCCACACGAAACTCAGGATGCGACAGGTCGATGGAAAGGCATGAACTCACCTGAAGGCTTTCGAAACCGGCGAGCTTCGCTGTCTATTAGTGGACTAAGTGTCAATGTCCAGGATTTTGCATTGGGCTTGGCAGCAGTGTCAGTTCCACTGAGCTATCGTGACTTGAATCGCACCCATGAGCAACAGAGACTTGATGACACGACGAGCCGCAATCCTACTCCAGTATCCAAGCCCGCCTTGCCTGAAAGCGTGGCAGTAGACGAACAAACAGAGCAACGACCAGGGACGCCCAAGGGAACTCCAAACCAGCTTGCCATCCCGAAGGAGCTCGATTTAATGGATTCCACAGCCTCACTCCCGTTTGTTGCTGAGAAGCTTTCGACGCCGAGTCGGGCTGCAGCGTCAGCCCGGACTCGGCGAGCAAGTATGTCCAACTTGGGTGTCTTGCTTTCGCCACGAACTTCAGGTCTGTCAGGAGATGACTTCGAGCGGTCAGGTAGACTACCAGGCTCTCCCCTCAGTTCAAGGTCAGGTCAGTTGCACGGAACTCCTCTCAGAGGTGGCGGAAATCCGGATCAGTCCGAGCATCAATCCAATTTTGAGGTCCGAGTGGATGGTGTACGTGACAGCGCAGATGACTGGAGCCAAGCAACACTCAATCCGTCACCGCGAAATATCCCGCCAATTCGTCGTTTCCGTAGTGATAATCAGGTCGGGATCTGCGATGCCTGCCAAACCGAGATCACACCGAGGGGTCGACCGGAGTCCGGCGACACGGCTCCTAAGCCTTTAGACAGCCACTTGCTGGGACTAGATCAACTTCAACCAGATGATCTCGCCCAATGTGTTGTTCAGCTCGAGCAGTTCGACCGCTGTCAATCCGACAACTCAGCTACCGAGTTGCTAACACCATTAACGACGGTTTCACAAGCTGCGATCGCAATTGCAGAAGTAGGTACGAATGATCCGCGTTTTGAAGTTCGTCGTATGGCTAGCCAGGTGCTCGCTGTATGGAAGCGTATTCTTGTGCATGCGTGTGGTTCAGAAGAGGGATTACAAGAAGCAGCTCAGGCCACCCCACTGTCTAATGGGTGACTGTAGTGTTCGATACAGTTGGATGGCTTCCATGCTGCTGTTACTACTAATTGTCTTCGTATCACATACAGCCCTTGCTCGCATTTTGTTTTACACTGCGAATCCGCTGACTTACCTTGGCACACCCGGCTGTGGTGCAGCAAAAGGTTGGGCTGAACTTTGGTAACTTGGCCAGATGTAGTTAAAAAAAAAAAAAAAAACTGAAAATCAGTCATTTGGTCACATTTTCGCAGGGTGAATATGTCCTTATGGGATACGTTCTGCAACGTAGGAAAAGAGCTTTTGTATATATTCGGAACAGATCTCCTAGTTGACAAGGTCATGGACCTGTTTCAGGTACGTATTTCTCTCGATTTCTCATTTGATGACTTGAAGCCTGGAACAGGGAGGTAGATCGTTGGGAGTATTTAGTTCTGCAGCTAATGCCTGAGCGGCTCCAACATGTGTCTTCGATACTCTAGGGAGAGAATGTTCGACTCACAGAAGGGCAGCGCGCTCGGCTCAAGGCCATGGTCAAGCTGGCGATCTATTATCATCGTCATGGCCAGCCCACAGCCCCGTTAATCAGAGGAATCTGCTTTCTGATCACAGGAAACCACGCAAATATGCTCGCAGACACTGTGATTCAATTAATAGGCGCCAAGGAGGACGAGACCGACACACACAGATATCAAATCAGCGACGACGCTGTGTTCTGGACCAGCGTCTTGGGCAGTCTAGGACTTTCGATCCTCTCTGCGACGGACGCGATGCGAGATTCAACCACGAGCGAGCAGTATACGTACACATCCGCGACCGGACGCACTCCTCGCAGGACATCGAGGACACGCACTTCGATACCCACGGGCTCACGTTCAAGAACCAGCGATGTCGAGGCCGAAGCTGAGGCAGCCAAGCGGTATCAAGAGGAGAAGGCCCAACGAGAGGCGAAAGACGCTGATGATGAGGAGACTCGAAGATGTGATCTTCAACTCGCATTGGAATTCCAAATCCGAAGAGACACACTACGGCGAATACCAAACAAGTATAAGCCAGCCCTCATCGAGGCCCTTCGAAACTCCCCCACATGTTGTATTAGTCTGGAAGAGCTTGTCACGGATACAGGGCGACCTATACAGCTTGAAAGCAACTCCTTGCAAACAGAGCATAAGATGGTCAATATCCCGACGCAGAAGCGTCTCGCAGCGTCTGGTGTTGTGGCGATCTTCGATGACAGTGGTCGTCAAGTACATGCCTACTTGTTCTCGAAGCGAGCCATCGACGAATGGTTTGCAGTGAGCAGTCGGCGAACGAACCCACTCACACGTGGCGACATCAACATGCAGACACAATATTTCGAGCTGCCTTAGTCCGGTTGATCTGCAGAGTTGTTCCCTGCCATTGCTTCTCTGAATTCATCCGGAACGTTACCCTTTGTTTGTTGTATATAGCACACGTAACGCAATGACTAGTCAGACGACTGTGCATAACGTCCACAGTCGCTAGAAACTCGACATAAAATCGGTACTATACCATCGGTAGTATTGCTCATCCCAGGTCTTACCTGCACTTTGCACTTCCTGTGCCTGTCACAGATCCAGGCCAGGACGGATAGGAAAAGCCTAAACAGCCCCAAGTGCAGAACTTTCGGGAGTCGTTTTATCACGATGGGATACGTGCAGTTGAATGAAGACCGTGCATTAAGATGGGAACAATATTATTCAGCGCATACCATTGTCCGGATTCTGCGGAAATTCGAAGAATGCGGGTCAATACGCCTTCTTTTTCTGCCTTCCGTCTCCTGGGGTCGCTCCATCTTTCCTAGACGCCATTTCTCAACCAGTATGCTGGACCTTGGTTTCTCTCCTGTGATTTTGTTTAGGTCTTCCGCAGTACTTTCTTTCCCCAACAGTACGCGGTGTATCCCCTCCAAAAGGGCACGTAGTACTCGCCCAAAAACTCAGCCATGGCGTTCGTCTCCGTGTCTGGGCTTTTGCGGGCGTTAGTGCTTGCGCTCGTGTTGATTAGCTCGCTTCAGCTGAGCGCTACACAGAGTACGTCGCTTCATCGATATATCTCACACGTTGCCTTTCCTGAAGTCATTCCACAAACAAGGTCTTATCCGAAAACTTCACCAAAACCCCTTCGCCTGGTTCTCTAGAGGTGGACTGCGTCTCGAGTGTGGAAACGGTATCTGTGATTGAGCCATCGTGTCATGCCCGAGGTCTGCATGGACATAGTGCGGTATGTGGTGGAGATCCGAACAGCGAGCGAATGCCCGCATTCTGCCGCGCCTCATCACGGACCTATGAGCTGGGCATATTAACAGTGCGATTCCACGATGCAACCGGGCTGGTGCTGCGGCCTGCGGGTCCCACAGGTGGCGAACAGCTGCACAGCCCAACGACCGAGGAACTCGGTCGGACGTTGGAAGTCCATTGTGATTACAATGCGGGGCTAACAGACCCGAAGAACGGTCAGCCCCTTCCACCAGCTCCAGTAAGGTTCCGAGCGCTGCCAACTGCGGCCTCAGTGGCTTCAACTGCGGCACCTGTGAAGGTTTCTCAAGTGCAGGACAATGCGTACGAGCCTCAAGATGCTCAGCATGATGAGGCGTTCTCTCAGTCCGCAGATGATCTGGCAAGCCGTGCTTGCGCAAGTGGCATGTGCTGTCTAGGGACGAAGGATTGGCATGGTGGCCCTGTATTTTTGCTGACAGGAGCGTACCCTCACAACGAGACTTCACCTGCTCTGTTTGCAAACTCAATTTCCCAACACCACAAGGGATCAGCAAATGCGCGGACGTTGACACTGACACTGATTCTATCAGCGTCGACGTTGACTCACTCACAGACCTTCCTTCCAGCACGTGCGCTGGGTTCCTGTCGCGTGCTCGCACTACCACCCTCGCAGCAAACCGCGTTTCCCCCGCTCCAACTTTTGACTCAGCACTCGCGAGTAATTCTAGCGTCGAAGCCCCGTAGAACCTACACCCGTCCAGTGCCTGCTCTACTTCGGTGTGAGTCACACGCCGACGCGAGAGAGCCAGATGAGGACTATGTCGCAGACCTGGTCGAAGAGCACAATGTAATTATCGGTGCCCCTTTGCCTGATGATCTCAACCCGGATGCCGAGCCAGAATCTCCACGAGCGATGCAGGCAATCCCAGGATCTGTCAGTTTCTTGCAGGTTGACGCCTTCCAGAAATTCGTAGCGACGTCAGTCAAGGCAACGATGAACCCAATGCTCCATATTCTGCAAGACATGACATCACTCGATACGGCGACAACCATGACCAATCAAATCATGGCGGCAGTGCTCGAGCGCACCCCGAAGCAGGTGATCTTCCTCACGCGTGATCCTATCCGGAGGAACATCACCAATCAGGTTGTGGACGCTACAGCGATTGTGCTAAATCGTATTCTGCACAAGTCAATTCCCCTGACGCTTTCGCCGTACATTGCGGACCACGTTACGAAGTGGACCCCACCCATGGTTTTGAAGCACTTGGAGCCCGTGCTTGAGGACGCACTGACTTATGATCTAGTGCGAATTATTCCGCCCATCCTTAATCGTGCGCTTCCTCTATCGCTCGAGTATTCGCTGAATCGCGCCCTGACGCATGCTGTTGTTCCGGCTGTAAGTTCCGCCCTGTCAAGGTCGACTGCAGCAGGTCACTATTGTTACTTGTGCTACTACCACAACAAGGCATGTTTCCTGTGTAACGCCAGTCCAGAAAGCCAATACTACCTTGCGTACTACTCAACATACTTCTCTGATTATTACTCAGACTACTATACTCCGTACTATTTCACTGCGATCAACAAGGTCGTGAATCGCAACAATCCTGACGTTCTGACCGAGAGCGCAGGTTTCCTGGACAAAAAGGGTAACATTTGGCCCAAAAGCCAGTAAATACAGCAAAAACCTATGACGTAATAGCAATAATGATGGCTGTAACAGGCTGAAAATGCGTTGTTTGTCTCACACCGCCACGGCCTCCAACCTGTACCTCTCGTCCTCCCTCCGAAGGGCTTTCAAAGTGGAATTTCAAAATCTTCAGCTGCACATTTCCTCGTTCGTGAATCTCGCGTCTGGGTGGGGTGGTGATGAAATAACGATCTCACTACCACATAGCTTTCTTGAAGCAATAGCCTTGTCACGTGAGCTGGCCCTGCTCGACTATCTCATCACTCTACGAGGACTCCAATGTCAGAGCAGTTTTCGAGCAATGCTCTCACGCGCACGTTGAGGCTACGTGCGGCGATTCGAGAACACGCTCAGGGCCTGCACAGAGCGCTCCCATCAGTACACTCAGAAGAGACCAAGATATCTCATCTAAGCACGGTGTCCCCGCACGTAAACCAACCTCCCGCCCCCTCAAATGAGGGACGGCCAGCTGGTTCGTCGGTTAGCTCGCTCCTAAATTCAGTGAGAGATTTGCGTATGCGTGCTACAACCCCAAGCAATAGCATACCCTACGCCTGCGCTATATCAGCGCCGCCTAGTGTCCGGGTTCCGACTCCTCAGGCCGGCATACCAGCGACGAGTCCAGCGGGTACAACATCGGCAGAAAGGGAGCGTGGTCAGCCGTCCGTTCTCCAACCTGCCTCAAGAGAGGGCAATATGAGATCAAGCGACGAAGGAGATCGGTTCGGGACTGATGAAGCCCGCCTTGGTCTTACTTCATTAATTACACGCATCCTGCGCGCCAGTAAGCAGGTCAAAGACCATGAGACAAATTCGTCTGGCCCCTATCTCCTCGAACTCAGTTCGAGTGGGAAGAACTGGGATGAAGAAGAGAAGATCGGTGACGATGGAGTCGCTGCCCTCGCCAAATTCCTTCTCACCAGTTTCGAATCCGTCGCCAGTGCCACTCCGAAGGTCGCATTAAAGGTCATGCTTAGTTATCACTCCATCACTGATCGAGGCTTTAGGATTTTGTTCGATGCTCTAGAAACCCTACTTTCGACTAAATGTTTTGTTCTTACTACCTTGGATATTTCAGGAAATGACGTAGGCCAAAGCTCACTCATGCACCTCAAGCGTATCCTGGAAACACATGCAAAAACCACCATCGAAGCTTTGTATCTACGAGATCTCCCAACATATAAGAACAACTATTCGAGCGGCATCGACTCCGAGGATGATGAAGTCATTGATGCGGACAATCGAGAAGATTATGAGAAGGGCCCGACGACATCTTTATCAAATGCATGGGAACATCTAGCTGCATCCGCACTTGAGTGTCCCAAACTTAAAGCCTTTGATTCCTCGATCACTCAGTCACCACTGCCAGGATCGACCTCAGATGAAGAGCCTGATACTGACTCTGAGAATGAAGGGCTCTCGACTGCCCCCAGCGATAAGCAAGGTTCCTATCCTACCCTTCCGCATCATCCCAACCTTTCAGACCAGTTAGCACGAAGCCTAGCTGCTAAATGCGATGAGGTTTTCAAACGGACATTGGCTTCTCACGCGAATGTCGCGATTCACTTTGCCTTATTCATGAAGGCATTTGAAGCATTGAGCCACAGCCCATGCCTCCTTTCCACTCGTCCCCTCAGCACAGTGGGAATTGGGAGTCGCACGCTCAGAAGGAAGGGCACAGTCGATTTAGCCGGATTGATTGGCAAAATCGCACAATTTGCAGGGGTGGATGCCAGTCAGAGTCAAATGACCTTGAATGCAATGACTGCAGGCACCTCATCGAGTGGGAAAATATCCAATCCTTATGATGCCGTCGGAAGGTTGATCCATTTTAGTACGCATAGCGGTAGAGGCTCGCTGACATTTGCAAGCCCGATTGTACGGTGCACACTAGTGCAAACTGACGCCCGATTGCAAGGAGGAGGGACGGTATCAAAGCCTTTAATGTTGTCTAGGGGTAAAGCACTGCAAGATAACTACGCTCAACTGCTTCTTCGTGACATCTTTAGGAATCCTCAGATCCGTAACCGAATCTTGGCATATTTGAGCATTGACGAACAGTATAGAATTTTACCAAGACTAAACTTTTGGTGGTGCGATGTATTGTCTTCCGCCAAGACCTCTTTGGACTTGTCTCTTTATTCGAATGAGAGTCCAACTACTACACTCGTGGAACGCAAGATGATGGCGACGACTCCCAGCCAGACACACGGTAGACGACCTAAGTTGGTAAGCTACGTATTTGAGAAAAGGCTGCCACCTCGAAGTGTGTTCGTCTTTCGAAGCGACAGGCAGTATGTGAAACGCGCCGACCAAGCCCAAAGCTGGTCGGGTCTTGCGCTGCGCTCTCGCATGATGCGATCGGTGTTAAGGATTCAGAGGCTCGAGTTTCGTGCGGGTTGTCTGACTCGCTCAGAATCCCAGAGTGAATCTCTATCGGGGGACGATGTAATGAATTTCATGGTCGAGGCTGCGAAGATCGCGATCAGAAACGGGAATCAGTCTCGACCGCTTAGTCAGAAAGTCACGTCAGGCCTACTTCCATGCCTCCTTGAATTGAATCTCAGTGGTCTTCGCTACACATCCAATTTGGCTCTCGATTTGGTGTCCAAGCACTGCAGCTCTCTACGGCTGTTGAATGTTTCCGGCTCGAGAGGAATCAGTGACGCAGGTCTGATTCGAGTATGTTCAGAATGCTCCTCCCTGCAAACCCTTATTGCACGCGATATGCCAAATATCACTGGTCGTGGTTTTGCGACCATGATAAAGCACCTCACCTTGCGATCAAGAATAATGCCTGTTCGAGGCTTGGATCTGAGCGGCTCTCCGTTAGTTGACGACGAGGCCTGTCGGGGCTTCCTGGAGTGTGCCAGCAGGCTCACCCATCTACGAGCACTGGCACTGGCAGATACCTCTGTGAGTCGAATCCGGGTCTTTGAATTTGTCGTCGCCATCTATGAAAGTGCGCGCAGCCAGAACTTGCCGTGTGAACTTCAACTGCTGGATCTGAGAGGTACCGCACCAGCCGATGCACTCCACAGTCCCGAGGCATCGCATCGTGAGATCGAACTATTGAACCGTCTTCGACAGAACTTGCCCGGTCTCCGAATTCATCTTGATGCCCCAAGCCCCGTCGTTAACCGCGCTTGGACCGCTACCACGGACCTCACTGACATTTCAGAAGCGGAGGCAGAGCTTAACTTTAAGGAGGAAGACGAAGACCACGATTTCTAATAGCCCTTTGATCACCTGACTATGTTGGTAATGTGTGCTTTGGATTCTAATGAGGGTATATCTACAAGCTTGCCTCGGTCATGGAACAGCCAAGTCGAGCAGAATCATAAAGCATGCGCTGAACGAAGGGTGGGAGCGCTAGGTTTTGTGAAATTGTACGAGATATAGATGCCTGATTGACTGGTTTGTGCGCTTATGGGTGTCAGAGTGTTGTTACCTATTTCTTGAATCCGCACGCCCAGTCAACCTGAAGAACCGTTCGCTGCACGAAACCCTGGCGCCACCCGAGCTTTCAGGCTACCCGAAGGAGGAAGAGACTTTATTGGGACAAGACAACGGAAATACAAGGTAATCTCAACACTGGCATATCCAATCGCGATTCTTGCACCAATACACTTGACTGTCACCTACTCACCCATCGGGCCATCATGATGCCAATTTTGTTCGGATGCGGTTACAAAAATGAGCGTTGGATGGAGGAAAAAGTCAAGTGTTTGCACACGAAGATCTCGTTACAGGCTGGGGTGTTCGTGAAGAAGAATTAATATTCCTTACCACACCACACAGATTCACACGAGGATTCCAACCCTTGGCTCGTGCACAGCATGGGATCCGCTCAGTCAATTGACGGATCGTCAACAACTGTCGAATCAGACTCTTTGGCGAGTCGGGGTGCGAGATCACACCCACCGTCACACGAGTCAGGCACTTTGACGCCACAGGTAGCTTCGACGTCATCAGCAACAACCACCTATCGAAGTACACCCAAGGAACTCTCCCCAATTCCTGAGCACCCGAGCTCGGATTACACGGATTACAGCAGCAGTGGAAGTGGAAGCGAAGAGCCCAGTCCCCGCGCTGACCCCATGGCTGCTCCACCGATAAATCGCGGCGTGAATAATAACGTTGTCCTTGCAACGAGCCCTGCCTCGGCAGCCTTGCAAACCGAGTCGGCGGCATCAGCCCTAGCATCGGCCCCAGCGGCCACGTCAGCGTCTCAGTCACAGACACAATTACAGGCGCATGCGAATGCACAGGCTAATGCACAGGCACAGTCGACTACGACACACCAACCTATGACTCAAGGCATGCCTACGGCTCACACAGCGCCTGGCAATCGGCGAGGAATGCCAAAGAAGTTGAAGCTCGTTCGCCTGCCAGAATTCTACCGTCTCTCGCTTCGCGATCGAGTGATCTTCAACCAACTCGTCAGTCTCATCACATATGGGCACGCTCATGCCTCCCAAGTGAGGTCTTCTTCATCATCGTCGCCGGCGCAGGCTGAGTCACCGTCGTCAATAACGGCGTCGCCCAGCCGCGAGTCAGAGACCAGCAAAACATCCGCCTCCTCCAGCAGCTCGTCATTCCTCGCCAGCCTCTTCCCATGGATGGCCGGGTCAGCGACGTCGAGCACCGAGTCCCAGGTTGAGGCCCGCTCCGCTACGCTCCTTGCTGCAGTCGATATAGCAAAACGAGCTGCAGCAGGTGTGCTCTCAGCGAATGAGGCAAAGAGATATGCTCAGCACATCTCGGGTTGCTCTCTGTTGGAGTGGATTAGCCGTGTAGATGTAGCTGAGCGCGATAATCAAATCCAGCTGGATGCTGCGGCCAAGCGTCCCCCCGAATGGGAGTTGGATGTTATCGCCGCAGCAACCAGCGCGCATGACTTCATGGCACGACCCATCGATGAGCAAGAGTACTCCTTTGCAAAGAACCCGGCTGTGCTCGTATCCCGCGATGCTCAGGCCGTAAACAAAGCCATTGAATCCCAGCGCTTGACGCAGGTGAGCCTGCTACGAAAACTCAGAGCGCTATCCGAAACCAATCGCACGTTTTTGACAGAGGCTAAGCCTCGTCCTGTGGAGGTCGTAAAGGCACCGTCTTTGACTCAAGGTGAGGTCGGAGCGTCGGGTTCTGCAGGCCCAATGGCATCCTTAAGCCCACCCGATGACGTTACTGCGCAGGAGAGCGAGAGTGAAAGCGAAGTCGAAGAGGATGAGAGCGAGCAAGAGCCAGCCCAGATCACAGCGAGTCGAGCTCGTGCCCTGCTCTTTGGTTTGCTGATGCAGCTCGATAGTAATCTCAAGCAATGGCATGGCAAACTCGTGCCAGCAAGATTGACTGAGAAAGCTCTTATCAAAAACTACGTCAGTCACTTGAAGCTTATGTTGGAAGATATGCACAATGGTGATGTGGTTCGTGTTCCATCCCCGTCAGGGTCGACCACGACTGCCCCAAGTCAGCCACAAGCATCAAGAGAGTCCGAAGCACCCACACAGAGTGCTGGCCAAGCTGAGACCAAGAACATGGCATCATCTCTGACGTCAACTACAGTACACGGGCAGGCCAGCACCGTCACACTTTCAGCTCCTCCACTTGGCAGCTATGCACCAATGGGAGCTACACCACCAACGGTTACAATTACTCGAGACCAACTCCTTGAATGGAAGTACGTAACCCTGCCAGCTGACCTCCCAATTGCGCAAGTGAATCCCCTCGCATCTTCGATACAGCGTCTCATTGCAACTCAGGCTAAGATGCAGGTGATCGTCAACCCTGGACAAGAGGGTGAACTACCAAGTCTTAGGCTTCCTGCGGTTCGTCATGTTCGCTGGGGTATCGTGGGATGTGGGAGACTCGTGGAACTGGTTGTCCTTGAGGCGATTCAGAAGCTTACACCCAATGCAACAGTGACGGCAATCTGCCCTGGAGAAGGCCGATCCCCATCTGCGGCGTACACACTTGCACAACGCTATCGAGTCGCTCAAGTGTTCTTGCAGCCCTCAGCGCTCGTGGCCGATCCCAGCGTCGATGCTGTATATTTCGCGGTCCCACCTTCGGCACAGAACGAACTGAGCAAGCTGTGTGCAGCGTTGAACAAGCCGTGCGTCTTTGAGAAGCCACTGGGCCGCCATTTTGAAGAGGCGAAACAGTTGCAAGAGTGGTTTAAGTACGCAGCCCAGATGCTTGCAGAAAAGAAACAACAACAGCAAGTGCCAACAGCGCCGCCACTGCACCCTGCCTTGACGATGCCTCTGTTCGTTGCGAATCCACTGAGAACACTAGAGAAAGTTCAAGCGGCTCGCGTCATCGTACGCAATATGCTTGGTACTATTCAGAGCGTACGGTACAATCTGGCGATTCCTGAATCCTTGCTCCATGACCCGCGGGTCAGATACGGCAAGTACATGCCACAGCTGAGCCCTGTCGGCCACTCGACACTGGCACCCCGTGCTGCGAGCTCTGCAGCTTCGACCAAGCCGGACTGGACCATGGATGCCTCCGTGTCTGGAGGGGGTCCATTCGTCTTATATGGTGCTCTTGTGATCGATGTGTTGGAGTACATCTTTGGCAGTGTCGGTCATATTGTCGGCGATGCAGTCCGTGTGTCGTCATCAAGCACGCAAACAAATCAGTCTCAAAGCCCAAACTTGCCGCCCCTGGAGAATTTGGTCACCTTTACCTTCAGGTATGTCAATCAGGCACACCCACCATCGACGTCTGCCACGGCACCGGCCCCAGTTCCACCTGGATCAGGTTGTGCTCTCGGTGTTTGCAGCTTTAACTTTGCGGCTAGCCGTCCAGAAGAATCATTCGAAGTTCAGGGTAGCGAAGGCACTCTCCGAATGAATCTAATCTTGGGTCCTTACTTCGATTCAATTGCAGCTCGATCAAATGACAAACGTCAAAATGAGCAAGCGCCAATCTATCAGGCCTCAAGCCGTCACACTATTTCGCTCACCTCACCTGACGGCCGTGCCGTATTGGTGGAGACAAGTCAGCCTATTGAAGACAATGCGTATGCAGGTTATTTCTCCGCCGTATCTGCGGTGTTGCAAGCGCAGAATGCCTATAACTCAACTCTAAGCCAAGCCGGCGATGCACAATCGCAAGCCGAACTCATCGAGGCCTGGCAGGCTGCAGTTAATGCAAATGAGACTGCAATTAATTGGGTCAAGCAGAACATTATTGGGTACGTACGAGTCATGATGCACGCGTGGAGTGCATGTCTCTAGTTCACTGTGTTTCAGCCTGCTTATGTTGAATCTGCCTTACACTCCTCTGTGTCTCTTCCCCTCTATGATGTAGCCCTTCCTCAACTGCGCTGAAAACATCGCGTGTAATCGACGTCATCTTAAAACAGTACTATCGAAACCGCTCGGACGAGGTAAGTTAGGGAGTTAACTTTGCAACGCGTCGGCATCCATATCTACACCATTAATGAAACACCTAGGCTCTCACACATTTGGATGTTTGGTTGTTGGCATCGCACCACGCTCACACTCGCATCCAAATTCATACTCGCACACACATTATAGTTTTGGACACGGCCCTCGAGCTGGTAGGCTGCTATATGTCAGGAATACATTTCTAGTCGATTCACCTCACACAGCTTTATTCTACTGGAAACATGCAATCTAGAATACTTGGAGTGAAGTAAGCGAGCAGTAACCTTCAAATTGTTGTGTTAAAGAGATTGCTCAACAGCCCGTCCTTCATTGACTGGCTGCTGAGCAGCGTTTGCTAACTGTTGCTCACGATACAAGCGCTTACACATGTGTAAAATGGCCATCGCGCCAACAGGAGTAATGCCCGGTAACTTAGAGGCTTCTCCAATCGTGCGCGGCATTCGTGCAGTGAGCTTCTCGCGCTCCTCGTTTGACAAAGCGGGGACTTGATAATAATCGAAATCTTTGGGAATGGGTACACCGCTCTCCGCGCGCATACGTCTAACCTCCATAATTTGTTGACGGATGGGAGTCTCATAACTTGCCTCCACCTCGAGTAAGTAACGAATGTTTGGGGGGATTTGATCGGTCACATCGCTACCCAAGGCAGGGCCTAGCTTCTCCCAGGTGACAGACGAGAAGCCTAACAACTCCAACGCGTTTCTTCTCTGGCTATCCTGAGAAATGTGGACTCCGAGAAGCTGAGACCAGGTTGTGGGACCATGGGTTATCGATTGAAGGAGCTTTTTCGAACTCTCAATGAGCTGCCGCTTATTCCTTAACTTCTCCATCCTAGCTTCGCCTACTGCGCCAATCTTGTATCCTTTGGCCGTAAGACGCATGTCCGCATTATCAGCTCGAAGCAGAAGTCGGTATTCACACCTAGCAGTAAACATTCTGTAGGGTTCCTTGGTACCCAAATTGACGAGATCATCTATCATGACACCGATGTAGCCATCTGCACGGTCCAATACAAGAGGTTGATAACGGACATCATTCAACGCTGCTGTTGACGTGAGCTCGCCGGTAGTAACACCGGAGGCTCCGCAGTATGTGCTCACAGCTGGATGTACATAACCGTCACTGCTTACAGGTAGCCTTGGAAGTGAAACTCCAGCAGCATGAGCTGCCCTTGCGGACAATGCTGCGTTAATGCCTGCAATTACACCCTGGCCGCCAGCCTCTTCGTAACCAGTCGTGCCATTGATTTGGCCGGCGAGGAACAACCCGCGGATACGACGAGTCTCCAAACTTGGGTACAACTGACGAGGATCTACAAAATCATATTCAACAGCGTAGCCAGGGCGGGTCATCGTTACATTCTCGAGGCCCGGAATCGTGCGGAGGATTTCTAGTTGTTCTTGTGGCGGGAAGGCAGTGTTGATTCCCTGAGGATATACGATTGGGTCGTCGAACCCCTCGGGCTCAAGCCAAACGCGATGCTCGTAGCGATCGGGGTAGCGGCGAACCTTACCTTCGAGCGAAACACAGTATCGCGGTCCTCGCCCCTTACCTTCGTTTCCTTCAAAGCTTGGCAAGAGGGGCATGTACTTCAAGCACAGCTCGTGAGTCTTACGAGTTGTGTTGGTAATGTGAGTCGCCATCTGACGATCGATCAGAGACGGCTCTATGGTGTCATTCATGAAACTGAATGGTTCGGGGGGATTATCACCGTACTCAGGTTGCAGATTCGTGTAGTTAATTGTCCGAGTATCCAGTCTCGGGGGCGTGCCGGTCGTGACCCGTCCCAATCGGAATCCAGCCCGCTCGAGGGTTAAAGCCACACCAACCGACGCGACATCACCATAGCGACCGCCCAGGACTTTTGCGAAGGGGCCGATGTGAAGAACAGCACGAAGAAAAGTACCGGTGGTCAGAACAACGTGCGCACAAGGAATGATGGCGCCACATGCAGTAACAACGCCCGCGATCGTCGGTTTGGGTCTCGAGCTGGTGTCTCTTTCATTCAGCTCGGCGATCCATTCTGCATCAATGTCTTTGTTGATGTCACCGTCAGCATAGAGGACAAATCGTGAAGGCACTTTCGCACGCGTTTCTGCAAGATGAATGTCATTAACAAGCAAATCCTCAACGCATGCTTCGATGATTGTGAGATTGGGAATCTCTAGCAGGGCCTGTTGCATGGCTTGTGCGTAGAGCTTACGGTCGGCTTGAGAGCGAGGACCGTGAACGGCGGGACCGCGAGAACGATTGAGAATCTTGTACTGTAAGCCCGACTTGTCCGCAATTCGTGCCATCAAGCCATCTAGAGCATCGATTTCTTTCACTAGTGTACCTTTGCCGACGCCGCCGATCGAAGGGTTGCAGCTCATGGCACCGATTGTCGAAAACTTGTGGGTTATAAGCGCAGTTCGAGCGCCGGTTCGGGCCGCAGCGGCAGCAGCCTCGCAGCCCGCATGGCCGCCGCCCACGACAATAACATCGAATCCTTCAGGATAGCCGTTGGGCGGGATGGCAAATCGAGACTGATTCTGGGGCACCTGGTTATGTGTGTTTGAGCTCGACGGTCGAAAGCGAAGCGGAGCAGTCGCCTCGGAGGATGAGCGCACAAAGCGAACTGCATTGGGGTCGTCCATGGGCTTTGAAGCCAGGAAGAAATCTTTCGTCCAAGGGTCCATCTTCGTCAGTGGATCATTCTCAGGTTCCACAGGCACCGTTGTTAACATATTACGCACGCCCCCACGTGCAACTGATGTTGTAGCGGAGCCCAAACCGGTACGGTGGATGGCTCTCGTCGCGAGCCGTCGTAGAGTCGTATTCAGCATGTTCCGCTACCCTCGGACTCTTGGGAAGTTCCGTGAGGTATAAACGAGGTCTTTTTCACCGTGAAATAGAGGGGTGCTTGGGATCCAAGGCAGGATTTTGTGTTGCTGCAAATGTGTGGAGTAAATAGACAGTATAGCAGATGTGGGCAGTCTCGTAATCTGGAGTTTCAGACTCCCCAGCAATACAACTATTTGTCCGAAATTCTGCACCCCAGCACAATTCGGGGCTGATCGGGGCGACCTGCACAAGACTTCAACCCTCCGTGTGTCTATAGGTTTTTGACATGTTCAGCAGTGGCGGGTGCTACCAGATGAAGAGCTCACACATGTGTGTCCCTGAGAATTCAGGGCTGGAGAATGCCGTTCAGAAACTTGGTGGATGAAATCACTTTTCGAGCTGTGCAGAGCACATTGACTCAGATTGAATATCTCGTTGTAGTGATCTGATAGGCCTTTTTAAACATGCGATACAGGTAGATATTGCAGCACCATGGCAGACACAGGAATTCTGGATCGGCTCTTCTACGCTGTTCCAGCGCAAATTGAGGATGCAACCTTCGACAACTTCAAGCAGGCCTGGAAGTATTACGGAATTGCACGAGTACAGGTGGTACGGCTGGATCCGATACGCTACAATCCCCGGGTACTGCAGAATGAGATGCTTCTCGACGATGAGGTTATAGGTGCCGAGTTCTATAGGCTTTATATGCAAGATCTATTTCGCTCCTTACTTGGTACGTCGGACGACACAGGCTTGCATGTGCATGTACATGTGTAAAGTTAGCTGTGCATTGGAAGCCGTGTTACTGCGCGGTATGTAGGGCATTGTTCCTGTGCTTACTGCGTGTCTTTATGAGCTTACATGTAAGAACTGCGCATTTCCCGATGATCTAGACCTCTTGTCACGGTACGAAGATTTGACCCACCGGATATGGATCCTCTACGCTTTATACACCGTATACCAAACGCAAACACCTCCGCTGGGATGCGCTCACGTGCAGATCATTGTAGAACAAAGTCGATGGCCAGCGCTTGACGAGCTTCAGCGAGAAATTGCGCAACTTGTTAGACTTCGTGACCCTTACTGCATATGGCAACTCATGCTTGCAGCAGATATGTTTGTCTTTGCTGCCGAAGATCCCAGTGTGATCATTCACTCCGGATCCCTTCCAGACTCTCGTGATACGCAGCTGCATCTGCTAAGTTATCAATCACGGCTGGCTGCGGCGGCTGGGGAAAGATCCCTGACCCATGAGCAGTCTGAAGATCGAGACGAAGTTGCAGAGATCGAGAGATGGCTGCAGAGCCGAAAACAAGCTAGACAAGATAATGCAGATGAACTCACTGCGGCGAGCACCAGTGGGGACCTTACAAGGAAAGGTTTCAAGCTATCCTGGTCTAACCTTGACACGGCGCGACCTTGGTATGACCTACGTGATCGTCACGATCGTCACGTGATTGAATTTCTACATCATGGAGGGAGTTATGCCTTTTGCAGTGCCTCTCCTCGTCCCACACTTGATTACAGGAGGCATCCGACTGACGAAATCAGATTCGAAGTCAAGATGCGTGACAACGACTCAAGCGATAGTGAGTTTGAGCGCGAGAGAACTATCCGACGAATTGGAATGAACGCCCTCATGCCCCGAGGCGAGCAGGGATTGAATTGGGTTTGCATGCTGCTTACTCCTCAAGCATTGAGGGACGAACTTGAACGGATACAGCAGCGCCGAAAGGTTATTAGACACCGCGAACGACTTCAACGTCTATTGCCAGATGATGTGTCCTTGCTTCCACCCCTCTCGCAGCTTCCAACTTACCTCTTCACAGGGCCCGGACACGTCGCAAGCTGCTGGGCGCAGCGCGTCGGTGGGCCAGTGGATGTCTATGTGCGGAGTGGCGTCTTGGCACTCGAGGCGCCTGTCGTGTTAGGCATGGATCGAACGGGTTTGCTGCGAAAGCTACGGAGACGTGGAAACCGGCATGCCGCAGCACTTGCAGAATTACTAAGCACGTGCACTTCAGTCCGAATGTCAGAGACATCAACCCAGACTCTTGCTCAGTATGTCAAAGCAAACGCGGCGCCCATGTTCGCACTACCGCTGCAAGCAGAGGCAACGCTACATCGCTGGGTGAGTGAGGCGCTTCCAACACAGGATTCCCTATCTGCTGCAGTTGAAAGAATTATGAGAAGTGGCCTAACCGTTGATACGTATGCTCTACAAGCCCCCTATCTCATGGCGAAACTACGCATCCCACGCCGAGCGAGCCCCCAGCACCCAACGAGGTTCCTCTTAATGAAGAGCCTAAAGCCTTTCAAGGGTCTTATTGCGTTGCCTCAGGCACTGCCTCAGCACCTCGATCCCGACCCAACGACGGTATGTCCCGCTGAGTTCATCACTCGCGAACTACGGGTTGGTATGCAGCATCCTCTCCTGCAAACCCGGATACGAACTCCGAGAGGGGGCAGAGTCGGAGAGAGTGAGCGAGGTGGTGAGAGATCGCAAGCGACTCCCTCAACCTCAGGCTCGTCAGCATCGGGTACCTCAGGCCGAACAGAGCCAGAAGCCGCCACAGACAGCACGCAGCAGCAGCCTCAGCGGAGTCGCAGGCAAAGATCAAAGGGACAGAAGGTCATTCTGTACAACTCACTGCTCAAGGCATCCGTGCGGGTACAACCAGGCAACACGGGCGTTTATTTTGACTAAATCATGTTAGATTATATCGGGCAAATGTAGCTACACAATGAATTAAATGTTATGTACATAGAAGCATATTCAAAGCCATACTTTTCAATCTCTCTCGGTTCATGGAGGACTACATGATTTATCGTCAGATTCCACATTGACAACCTTCGAAACTTGGTCGGGGAAGTAGAACTTGAGGACACGTTCGACCATGAATCGCAATGTGATTGTCGATTTGTTACAACTCAGGCAGGCACCCGCCAGCCGGACCCTGCATACTTTCCCCTGTTCTTGGTAGTCCACGAAATAGATATCACCACCATCGGCTCGAATGGCCGGCGCAACTTTCGTTTCGATTATCTCAGCAAGCTGTGACTCAAAGCTCGGCTCAGCTCCGTGCTGCACCGACGTCGTAGAGCTCTCCTTGTTGCTCGCGTCGTCAAGAGGGTGAACGCTGTTGGAGGCTCTGGAATCTCTGGGTTCCCAGGTGGAAGCTGAAGCAGAAGTAGCCGCAGACTTGAAGCGTGTACTGAGTGTAGCGGCTGTGGATAATGACGCCGTGGCAGCTGTGGCGGCAAATGTGTGAATGCTAGCGAGTGGTGGCAACCCAACTTGCGCTGCAACGAGACCGGGGGATGTCAAGTTGTGTCCTGACTGTGGGAGTTCTTGCTTGAGACCAGAGTGGCGGCTACGCCACAGAATGGCCAGGAAAACTCGTTTACTGCACCGCATATGTGGTGACAGCAGATCGGTTGTGCCGCTCTCGCCTCAGTTGTGCGAGTTCCCCAGCTAATACCCCTCTGATCGTTCTGAAGTGAGCGGCTCTGTTCAAGTCGACTTATCTCGATTGGGAGTGCGCCTATGAGGAATCCTCCCGGTGTACCAGACTATAATAGCTCCTTCTCACACTGCCGTATCGTTGAAAATACAGCAACAGCCGTGCAATGCCCACGTTCAACTCAGCGGCAAGACAGTTTAACTGTTACTCTGAGATATCCGGTGTGGGACATTTCGAAGGGGGTGGTTGTGACAAATCGCGGATTTCGCTGCGAACATAGCGCAGCGCCTGCTCAAGGTTCCTCGCGTCAGTCGAATTCTGGCCTGATCCTGAAGTCGCAGCGGATATCCCTGGCAAGCCGAAATTTTGGTTTCGGACATTGTTGATACGCACTGTGGTTTCTCGCGGTTTGGCGATCGCAGTGGCGAAATATTCGAGGTTTACGTACAGACACTAGTGTGTCACTTGAGAACACCTCTTGAATCCGCTAAGCAGCAGTTAGAATACCTCGAAATCGCAATCGTTCCTGTCCTCCTTCCGGACATTCCAGACAACGGATCGGAAAAGCGCTTGTTTCACGTGCGTAACGCTCCCCAGGCGAGCTGCCAACCTCTGGCTACGTTTGTTGCTGTGAACTGAACCATGCTGCGTCACGCCGGAAAGGTGCTGCACCAGCGTGTGCAGGCGCAAGGCCTACCCAAAATCCTCGGAACTGTGCGGCGCATCTCGACACAGCAGGTCCAGAGCCAGCAAGAAGCCAATGAAGCCATGCGCTTCTCTGTGGCCGACTTCAATAGGCTCATTCGTCACCGCGATGTGATGGGAGCATTTTCTATGTTGATGCAGGCCCGCAAGACCCTGAAAACACTGCCCTCCTCAATGTGGAGTGCGCTGCTGGAACAGCTGGCCTTGTCGCGAGCACCCATCACCCTTCCTTCGTCCTCGTCAAAGGCTTCTTCCACAACCGCACCGACGAAAACGCCTGTCGAGACTCTCGATTATATGCCGCTCACCCCAGCTCAACGAATCGACAAGGTGCTCTTGTTTCGAGAGGTCTATCGTGCGTGCATTTTGGACACCGGAATAACGTGGACACACGCACAGTGGGCAAGCGTAATACTTGAGGTTGCGCGTGCAGGTGATGCAAGCATGGTAAAGGCGCTGTTGGATCACTACTCGCGAGTATATCCTCTTGTACGATCAGCTGCACCGATGACGCCTGTTGAAGCGGAACTGAGCTCAGTCCGTCAGGCAGCTAGACAGTGGAATGAAGCTCGATACCGAGCAGCCTTGTTGATGCACGAAGCACAGAACGCACAGTCCGATAGTAACCAGACCGATGGACAGAGCAAAGTACCGCCAATCGAAGCCGACGAAGACAAAGACGCATCGCTGAATCCGCTCAACCTGACATTCAATCCTTGGAAGGAACTGTCCATCAACATCATTGCTCATATCACTCAGGTTAAGCTTGAGCTGTCGTACTTTGAACTGGAGCCCGAGCGTGGGCCGGATGCATTGCTGAACGCCTTCCACACATTTGTAAAGGCCGTCCTCACGCCTGTTTATGATGCTGATGGCAAAGAGAAGGCAATTGGCGCGCATAGTTTACCTGTCACAGCAGATCAAAAGCAGCTCTTTATCGTGCTCCAAATAGTTTTTGAAGCGCTGGTACGCCAAGAGCACTTGGACCGAGCGATTGAGCTTTTTGAATCCGTCTTTGTCATATGCAAAAACAGCCTGGAGCAGCGTGCTCGCAACGTTGCAAGATACAATGCTAAGCGAAAAGAGCATGACTTGAGCGAAGAAGAGCAACTCGAGTTGAAGGAACTCGGCGACTCGATCAAGGCTGCCCACCTCCGTGCATATCAGTACAACGTACAGAAGGTCATCCACCGAATGCACCTTCGACTCATGCGCCACTACTTTACGCGCAACAATACGGAAGCAATGGTCGAGTTGGTGGCACTTCTTCATCGGCACGTTGCGGCAGACCGTACTGGAACGATTCCATTGGCTGCAAACACTTGTTTCAAGCTTATTGTCGAGTCGCTCGCAAACGCAGGCGAAGATCAGAAAGCCGAAGAATGGAAAGTGTTAGCCAAAGAGCATGAAGCTCAGATTCTTCTCGCTGCGGCATTGGAGAAGGAGCACCTTCAGGTCAAGTTGGGAGAAAAGCCGCACGAAGCACGGAACCAAAGTCCAACAGAGAAGGATGATGCATCGAAGAGGTCTGTTTATTCTCGACGTCGTGTTCGACTCTATGATCCAGACACTGAGTTGTATCAACGACAGTTCACAAACGAGATCCTAAAGAAAACAGAACAGAAAGAACCGGCCAATACCCAGTCCAGGGCTTCCGACGAAATGCTTCTCTTGAATGGACGCCGACGAGCCTTGGCACGCATATCAAGCGAAGAGGCTCTGCGAACGGCAGCTAACCTACGACAGCACGCAGAGAAAATCGGACATGATCTGAATTTTGCAGAACTAGAAAAGTTCCTCAACAAGGAGTTAGCCAACCCCAATTATTCAGAGACGTGCAAGAGCCGTGCTTTCCTTAAGCTGATCCGGTCCATGGATAAGGCGGTGAGCAAGTTGTATGCAACCGCTGCGGTAGCGACACATCCCAATGCGCTACATAGTGAATCATCCTCGGAAGCTTCTGTTCTCAACTTGCCTCAAAGCGACTCAACGAAGAAGAACAGCGCAACCACCTCCGTGAAGCCGCAAAACCTCGAGGCGAAAGTCGAAGAGGAGTTGAATCGAGTTCTCAGCACCATACCCTTCGCGTCTGAAGCGGCAATTGCAAAGCTGAAATTAGAAATTGAGCGACGACTGGTGCGTGAAGCAAGCGCATCTACATTCGACAAAGTATCGCAAGGTGGCCCCACTTCACAGCTCATTGAACCTGAATCTATCACTCCGTTGGCAATAGATAAGGAACTAAAGTGGAACCTGGTCCAACCCGGACATATCCTGGGCCTGATCCATGCAGGACAATTGGCAGGCATTCAGCTTTCGGCCTTCCATGTAGCTGCTGCGATGTCCTTACTTTTGAAACTGCGACGCACGAGTCTGTTAGCCCTTCGTCTACTCGCTGATGCGAATCGCCTCGGGCTGATTCAGGGAGTGGAGTTCTCAGAGGGGAAGAACACAGCATTCATCCCGTCAGCAAAGCTCGCTACAGTGCGAGGATCGATGGCACTCTATGAAGTATTGCTGAAGGCGTGTGCAACTAAGATTGCGATTGTAGCCCCTCAGATACGTGCAACAAGGCATCACAGTTTCAAAAATGGTCAGGCAAGTCAAATGAATGATATCGAGTCACTCCGTATGGAAATTTTACTGGCCGCCGAGCTCAGTATTTCACCCTTCCAGATTGCGGCAACTGCTAAAGCACAGGGAGTACCGCTGTCACCCGCTGCAATCACCAGCCTAATCGTAATAGCCGCTCAACTTGAGGATTGGAGCGCATTCTACAAGTATATCGAGCTCGGGCTGGCACAGCATGGTGCAGTTGGTGGATCAAATGTGGTCTTCAATCATCCAAGTGGGCTGATTGTTCAAATGTCGGTAGAAAAGGCGGCCAAGGCACGATACTTGACGCGGATTACGGCAGCTGATATGTTGGCCCAATTCCGACTCGTGCCTGAATTTATGCAAATGATTCGAGAGATTGAGATCAACGAGAAGGTCCGTCTATTGTCAGCTGATACTGTCGATCACTATTTTCCGGAGCTAAACTCCCGCACACCCTGGAGTACAGTACTCACGACCACAATCGATGAACGAAAGCTTACAGAGGAAGATTTAGTGATCAGCCATGGGGAGACGAAACAAAACGATGATCTAGAGACATCGCTTATGGGCAACGTGGAGGTCGAACTGAATGAGCGTCAAGTCCTTGAGCAAGAGAAGGAGAGGCGGCTCAAGATGTACGGGACGCGGTACGAGAAGTGGCAGCATGCCCAACAGCGCCTCATCGAGAAGGCGAATGCACAACGTGCCGCTGTGTCGGCTGAGAAATCCGTCGATACCACAGAGGATGCAACGCCTGAGGATGAAGATGAGGATGACCTGTTGTTCGAGATGGATTCACTGTACGAGCCTGACTTCGGACGCGGTGTTAATGTCCATCTCACAGGGAATCCATCGGACCTGGGATCGCTTGGTCAGCAAGAGCGACGTCGACAGAGCGAGGCTGGGAAGCCCACAAAGAGCTCGCTGCTCGATGCAAGACCGCTTTCGCTGGGTGAACCTGATGAAGAGACTAAAGCAAAGGCTGAGCAATTGAAAGAGCGCTTGGCCGACCTTGAACTTCAAATATCCCTAGCCAAGGATGGAATGATGGGGAAATCCAAGAAATTACCATCATCTGATCCAGATGATGACGACGAAGATGATTTGCGCTTTGGTTCAGGCCCACTACCTGAAGACCTTGCAAACGAGCGTGATGCTGAGGAAGGTGAGATCGAATTCGTTGACAATGGCAGCGACTCAGAACTTGACGAGGATTGGTCTGACAGTGACCTGGATTACTTGACTGACTCGGACACACCCGACCTCGATTCGCTACTTGAGAATTTCGGTGACCCGAACTACGCGAAAATGTATACGCAGCTAGCAAGCAATGCGCCAGTGAAAACTATTCGTGAGCTCGTCATAGACCAGGAACGCGATCGAATATTGCGTGCTGCTAGCCGCGATCCTTCGTTGGCTCTGGCGTCTTTCGCTGCTTCACGATCTGCTTCTCGCGCGGCGGCTTTTACTGAGTTGGCAAATCTTGTTTCCGCAACTCCTTCAGTTCGAGCAATGGTCGTAGCCAAACACGCGATGCAAGTTGCTCAGCGACTCAAGCCGTGGCAAAGGTACAAATATAACGTCTGGCTTGTCGACAAAGGGTTGTCACTGGTCCAAAGCGCACGGCTGACTCGCTCGCTGGGCAATGAAGCAATGGTTAACCTTCACAACAAGATTCTATCGGTTTTGAGTACTTCGCGATCGCTACCACAAAGCATTTCTCGAACTGCAATGGATGGTAGTTCACATTCATCTAAGCGACCCCAATCTTCATTTTCTCATAGTCTTCTGTTCCGAGCGCAACGCGAGTTGATGGAAGCGCAAGGCATTGTCCCGAACGCGGAGACACTGGGACTTGCCATGCGGGTTGCGACGCGAGGCGTCTTGAGTCACTCTCGGCAACCTGTAGTTGCCGTCGAGCCCACAGTACGAACGCTCTCGTTGCAGCCGCCCATCCCGCAACAATCCCGGTCAGCTTCGCCTCATCAATCCCAGAGCTTGGAACCAGCTCCAGTCGCAGCAGTCACGCTAGAGAGTGTACTACACCAAAGAGAGATATCATGGAAGGATCATCCCGTCCGGCGAGCACTGGGTGGGCAGCTCATCAGCGGAATGCGACAGGTCGACCAAGTCTTGGAAGAACTAGTTGCGAGAAACTTATCACTAACGCCACGTGTATGGCACGGCCTTGCAAACGAAGCGTTGCAGTCTGGTATGCCATTTGTTGCACTGCCGATGGTTGTTGCGGCGATCAAAAGCCACTTCTCTGCTGCCGCAAAGAAAAAAGAGCGATTGCTTGCCTCAACCCAACGAGCCGTAGATAAGTTGGAGCCTCTTCCATTCGTCGCAGGAAAAGTGCTGAATATGAATGCGTCTGAGCAATACGTGGCCCAGATGCTGGCCGACTACCAGTCTGTGTATCCAACCATTACTGAAATGTTTTCACTGCAACTCAAGCTGGTAAGCACACTAGACGGATACCTATCTGCGCAAATCGCACCAAAGCTTCAACTCTCAGCCCGAACTTCTGACTGGGCTGGTCAGCTAAAGGCTGATAACCATGATGCAAAGACGCAAAGCAACATCGGAGGAAAGCTGCAGCAGATCATCACAGGAAAGAGCCGCGACGTCATCACCTTGTCTTCCACACAGAATGGCTACAAGCTTGAATACCCTGCAAAGGCTTTCGTAGATCGTGGTCTGCACGGCCCTCGCTTGCCTTCTTTTGTTGGGAAACTCATAATCGATCCTTTCACGGGAGTCGTTAGGCCTGTTAATCCAGAAACTCAGCTTAAGGATCTTGCAACCCTCGCCGCTGTTTCACTACGGTTAGCGTTGCACACAATTGAATCCACGCTGCCTATCCTAGCTCCCAACTGGCACGATACCACGCATGGTGCGAGCTGGGCTGTCGATTCCCGTTTAACTCCCACTGCTGGGTCACAGTTCCGAGCGTACCTACACACTGACGAGCTGCTTCCTGCCAAAGCAAAGAGCCAGTCTTCAGCCAGTGTCCAAACAGCGCTGCAATTGCGAGCGTTGTTAGCACCTCAGTTACGTGAGTCTGCAATTAGCTTTGTTGGCGTAGTTAGGAAATACCTCTTGGCCCAGACTTGGCTGCAAGTTGAGGGAGACTCGACCCAAATAGGTTTGTTAACGCGCTCAGAGTACATCCGGATCGTCAGAGTCCTTGCGGCGATCGATCATCTCGAACTGGCACCTGTCGTTTTGTCCTATATCAACAGGGGCGCCATAAACAGCACCCCTTCACACGCTGCAAAAGAAGAGATGAACTTCCTTCGCCAGCTCCTCGAAGGCGCTCGCATGGTAAAGGCACTTGTTCCCCCGAGTGAAGCAGCCGTATTCACTGAGGAGCCCCGCAGTAACACTCTGAGTAACACGAAACACAAGGTAGCGGCATGGATCACGAGCTTTGCAAATACCCTGATGCTAGGACATGTGACACCTATCCACTTGAGACAGGGTAATGGTGCAGAAAACAGTGTTGGATATGCATCGACTCTGGTCCGTTATTGGCATGAGCGGCAAGATGGACTCATTGCAGCACTTGAATGCGCCATCCAAGAGCTCGAGCAGCAGCCAACCGCATCCACGAGTTGGACGAGTGCCCTGGCCGAACCATTCGATTTGTCCTTGCCCACAAACGCCTTGATCAGAGATTACAGATCTAGCTCTGACCCCATTGCTCGACTAACACAATCGCCCCCACTGAGCTCACATCGCACAAAGTAACTTACCTAAGGTACCGTGTACATGATGTCCTCTACATAAATACTTCATGTTTGTATTTTACACCGGCATCCTAATATACTAATCGTAACGCAGCCTTCCGGCCCTGTCCTCGATTTCAAAGTCGAGTCAGGTGCGAGTTGAAGGTACAGCTTAATTATGATTTTGATGTGTTGGTACCATCCTTGAGCTCCTGCAAGACCTTAGGATCCAGCATGCTTTCAACCTCCGCCTCTCTGGGGCGCTCCATACGAATCGTCTTTCCTGTTTGCTCCGCATCGCGCTCCTCCACGACAGTAATAGCTAGTGCTGAGTAAGGCGGACGAACTTCATCGCCTGACCCAGCAAACCGGTTGCGCTCTATATCAGTAACGGGTCGTGTAGGATCGAATGGATGAAGCATTAATTGTTCCTGCATCTTCATGTGTTCCTCCATCTCTTTCTCCTGTTCTGAGGGCGGATCGATTATGATGACAAAGTCTTCACCACCACTCAACTCACGCGCGCGTAGCTGAGCCATGGCAAGTTCGACTTCCTTATCAGCGGATGAAACAGGCAAACCGAAGAACCTCGAAACTCCTGAGAGCCACTTTCGGATCGGATTCAATTTCTGTCCTCGACTTCGAACTTCGGACCATAGCACCGGCTTAGGTGGCTTATTAGCATCGACCATCCTTCGATACCGCGTCTCCCACTCATCATCTACAGCATATTGCCGTGCCTCTTCCTCAGTCGGGACCAGAGGAATTTCACGCATTGATTTCAAGTCGGCATCACTTAGAAATGCGCGAAGCTCGTTGTCCGCAAGGTGTCCGAATAGCCGCTTGATACGTCTCAGCTTATTGGCTCGCTCGCGTTGCTCTTTGCGCCTCATGAACTCTTCATTGGCAAATGGATTTTCGATTTGTTCGCTCGCTTGTTGTTTGGATTCTGCCGTTGCGGGAGCTGCATCTGTACCTAACGCGCGCAGTAGATCCTGAATGCGTCGTTTACTCTGTTCGAGCTCCTCGGCTTTGCGCCTTTCTTCTGCCTCCTTGGCGTAGTCGTCGAGAGGGACGTCTGTTACGCTAGATTCGCTTGGCTCGGTGGCCGATGACGCCTGCTCAGGATCATTACCCTCTAATTTCTTCGAGGGATCGACAACCGTCCATGTATCCTGGGCAGCTTTCAACACGCCATTGTATGTCAAGTCCGGGCACGGAACCACGCTGGTTCCAAGTGCAACTGAGCCATCTCGAGCGAAGCTAGAGGCACTATGACTGCCGATAACATCCGCGTCACGAACGTTCTTTAATGCGATCCATGCAAGTTCGATACGGAAAGGCCCAGGAGGGCCACGAATGGATATACCGAAGCTGCTAATACCAGTTGCATGGTTGTACTTGGTTTCCTTCATCCGGCCAGCAGATGAACCCGTAAACTCCGAGAAGGGAAGGAAGAGGTTGCGCATCCGCTTATCACCCATGTTCACTTCTCGCGGATACTTCGGGGGGCCGCCCCCTTCGGGTCCGATGCCCGCGACGAACATTTCCGTATCATCGGTGCTTGGGATGCGCATGGTGACCGTCCACGGTCCGCCATCAGTACGAACGCAGATATTATATGCATCCCACTCGTCAGTTGCAAGCGCAGGCTGGAAGACCGGACCAATAATACCGCAGAAACCGTTGACATCCGCGAGCTCCTGTGCCTTGACATCGAAACCATCCACATTCATCCCAGCTGTGGGGTCGTCGCCTGATTCGACATAGCTCTGGGAGGCATCATCGGGACCAAACTCGTTGCGAGTCAAGTCAGACACTTCGCCTTCGGCATGTTTGGCCTTCATTCGGGCCTTGTACTTGGCGACCTCTTCTTCAGAGGCTGGGACGATAGAGTCGTCTTTAGTTGCGAAGTTTTTCAATGAATGCAGCATACCTCCTTCATTGGACCGCTTCTCATACTCCGGCATCAACAGACGGCCGAGACGACCCTGGAACACAAGGGTACGGATCGGCCTGTGAGTGATGGGACAGGTTGCAGTACCCCACGAGAGCTGAGCCTGCGATGTGCCACCAACTTCCGCATCCGTCACAATACGCCACTTGGCCACATCCTCTTTGGTCTCGAAGTCATGGATCATACAGTATGACGGAATCTGCATGTAGTCATCCAGAAGCATGTTCTTCTTCGCGAGACTGACCGGCGTCTCGCCAGCGACGGTAGGGTAGTATGCAGGCTTTACTGGCGGCTCGTACACCTTTGGCGCAGACCTCTGAATGGATCCCGTAACTCCCTCATACGGATCCTGTACGGTGCGGAAGTCATTCAAAGCTCCATTTGGAAATGCATCTCGTTCGCTTTTCTTACCGAGTCGCAGCGCACCCTTCAGCCGATGCAATACAGACTGCGAAGCCATAGTCGAGAACGCAATCCCACGTGCGACTTGGTTCGAAGCGCTTAGTGAGAGAGAAGACCGTTGCCGCGACGGAGCTAAACGGTGCGCATTTGCAACGGTTAGACGACGGACAGTGTATCTGTACATTGAGATGGAGCCACGGGGCTCGTGGTGCGACGAACGCGGGAGATGCTACAGAATGACCGACGAAATGCGAATGGATACACCGCTCTTTGGCAAGTATTCGAGTGTGGAGATGGGTGTTGACTCGCTAACTCGATGTAAATCAACGCTTGAAACGCGCTGATATGGTTAATTACGACACCTAACGAAGTGTTTATCGCAGTTTGAACCTATGTTCAAGTACGAGAACAACACTTTACCATGTTCTTCAGAATGTGATATCTCGCGAGATGACACGCCTGCGAGCGCTTGCAACATGGTACTGAGTGTGATGTGCCATTAATGCCCATATAGTTTGATAATCTCACCGGGAATCCCACTGACTCATGTGTATTTCGGCCCAAAACGCCCTCACCTCAAATTCCTCTCTTTGATCCCTGTAGAGAGCACCCGTTTCGACATGTCCCGAATGGATGTCGTCCGGCCTATGTGCCATTATCAGGTCCTGGGTGTGAGTCTTCGTGCCACAGAAGACGAGATTCGCAAGGCCTATCGCCAGTACGTATTTGTGACCGGATTTGCCCTACTCCAAGACTAGTGAGTGAGTGCCTGATGGAGTTTTGTGTGCTTTCGAGTGTCGGGCCACCCTGTTTCGAGAGCCGGTATACCTATCGTGTGACCCTTATCCTTATCAACTTTCTCATAATGTCGCGTGGTCCCTCTTTCATGGAACAGACTTGCGATGCAGTACCACCCGGACCGCAATGTGGGCAACGAAGAGAACGCAGCCGAAATGTTCAAGCGCGTACAAGAGGCCTACGAAACTCTGATGGATCCGCAGGAGCGCAGCTGGTACGACTCCCACAGAGAGGCGATCCTGCGAGGTCGTGGTAGCAACGACGACGAGCACGGAATCAACCTGATGCCCTACTTTACTAGGTCGTGCTATCACGGTGAGTCAGGTCCTCGTGGCTTCTATGCGGTGTATGCAGATATTTTCAAGCAGATTGCAACGCTGGAACTCGAAGCGATGGGTGTGTTTGACGATCCTGCGCAATCCAGCCATACCACCTCAACGACTTCGGAGACCACATCGAAAGCAACATCAGCATCGCGCAGCAGCCGTGACCCAGATGATATCGACGATGACTTCTTCCCTGGATCACAATCCTACGGCGATCCTGATGACATTGACGACGACTATCCCTCCAGTCGAAAAGCTCAGGGCTCGTCTGCCCAGTCAGATGCTACCTCTGGTGCTGCTGCTTCTGATCCACACATCGGCTCCGAGCGGAAAAGCGGTCGCAAGCAAGGACAAAATAACAAGCATCATAGCATGTTCCCTCCGTTCGGTGATGCCTCATCCACAGATGAAGCTGTGAATGCGTTCTACCTTGCTTGGAAAAACTTCTCCACGAGACGATTATTCGGCTGGAAGGACAAGTACAACGCCTCCGATGCCCAAAACCGCTATGTGCGTCGATACATCGAAGCCGAGAACAATCGTGAGCGACAGGCTGCACGCAAGGAGTTCAATGAGTTAGTCAAGAGTCTCGTCCGATTTGTCAGTCGCGCAGATCCTCGTCTGACCCGCATCGAGGAAAAGCGCAAGAAGGAGGAGCAGGCACGCCGAGAGGCACTCGAGGCGCGATTGGAGGAGCAGGCCGCCAAGAAGAAGGCTGAGCGTGAGGCACTTCGCGCACAGGCCGAGGCCGAGCGTGAGGAGCAGGAACGACAGTATCGTGCTAGGTACGGGACAGACAGCGACTTGGAGGATGATAGGAAGTCGCGCAAGAAGAAAGGTGGACAACGGCAACAGAAGAAGCAGTACAGCGACGACGAAGAGGATGAAGAAAATAAGGTCGGTGTGGACAAGTCCTATGGAGACGGCGAAGAAGAGGATGAGCAAGAGGAACTACAAGGTAAGACCGGAAAGAAGCAGTCCCAACGCAAGGTCGCTACGAAGGATGATGATGATGATGACGGCGATGACGATGACGAAGAGCCTGAAATTTATCGCTGTGTCCCTTGCAAGAGCACATTCAAGTCCAAAGCACAGTGGAAAGTCCACGAGTCTTCAAACAAGCACAAAAAGAACGTTGCAAACCTCATGAAGCAAACCCAAAAGGAACGTGGTCATAAGCAAGGAGGAGCAGGTGCCAAGAAAGGTGTCGATCAAGGATCTAAATCGTCTATTGATATCGATGACGAAACCGATGATGCCCTGCTGGACGCAATGCTCGCTGCTGAACTTGAAGAACTAGCTATTTCAAAGAAGAGTCCGGCGAACGCTAAGTCGGACCGTTCGACTCGCCAGCACCACAAGGGTGAAGGTAAGAGCAAGTACGATGAACATGATGAAGAGGATGAAGAAGAAGAGAATGTTGAGGAGCAGGAGAACGAAGATGACTCCCATCAATCCCAGGTCCATATTCGTGACGACGGCGTGGAAGACGCGGAAGAGGAAGACCAAGACCAAGACGAAGGTGATGAGCAAAAGCATGCGCGAAGTTCGAAGAAGGGTCCAAAGGGAAGACAACAGCAGCAGTCACGACCAGGCTTCAGTGATGATGACGACGATGATGATTCAGATATGGCTGAGATACCATTGGACCTTCCATCTGCTCGCCAAAAGCATGGAAGAAGGAAGCTCGCGCTTGCCGACTCCGATTCCGATGACGACGTCCCCCGAGATAAGAGTGGAAGAAAGCTGAATAAGAAGCAGCTGCGAAGACTTGCCTTGAAGGAAGAGCAACAAAACAAGGCTAGGACTGGCGCAAATCATGAGGAAGAGAAGCGCCGACAAGCAATGGCACAGGCTCACCAAGCACGAATGAACCTCATCAAAGCCCAGGTTGGTGTTCACAATCTCAGTGGTAAGGCGCGCCGCCAGCTCGAACAGGCGCGTGCTGAAGCTATTCGTGCAGCAGCTGCACGAAGCCTCAAGGACCGAGAGGAGGAGTGGTACGATGAAGAAACGGCTCCAGCGAAGCATACGTCTTCGAAAGTAAAGAAGGCGAAGTAAATCCGTGTATCTCGTCCGATCTGAGCAGACTGGAGAACGCCATTCGGCGTATCGTTAGACTGTGGAGCATCATCACAGCACAGAACAGAAAGTAACACGTGTTTGATTTATTCTCTTTGTTAATTGTCCATTACACGAAGCTGACGGAGGTACAATAAATATGGTTAGCAAAGATTGATTAACAGGTAAAAAGGACAGCCAAGATAACAAATGAAATGGTCGGGGGAGAATGTGCTTGCGACAAAGTGAGTCGCAGCACCTAACAAATGAGCCCAAGGAGACTGGAATGAAACGCGTGTACTACACTACACAGCTGTAGTATACAGTACACTTAACCACGCCACCATTTGCTCATGCTCGTCAATAACTTACTCGATGTCGTCATCTCGTTGTTGATCGTACGAGCATTACCGGTGGCTCGTTCGAGGACGTCACGCTGCTGCGCAAGCTGCTGACGGATGTTGAGTGCAGTCTCCTCGTTTTGCGCCAGTTGGCGACTCGCTTCGTAGAGTCGGGCCATGTTCGCCTCATGGCGCTCCTCCTCGGTGAGAGATCGGTCATCAGCCGCGCCGCCGCCGCTGTCACCTCCGAACAAAAGACGGCGCTTTACGCTCTGGAGACGTTCAGTATAGGCTCGCAGTTGCTGCTGCACCGCTGCTCTCTGGCTCTCAGGCACACTTGAGATGGCAACACGCAGCATGTTCAACTAGAAAGGTGTGATTGGGTTGTGTTGGTTCGCAGAACGAGTCAGTAATCACACCCATTGTAGATATGCCACACATACACACACCACACGTATGAGCAATCAGGTAGTGCCTCGGAAATGGTCAGGTTCATGAGGACACTCATTCTCACAAACTGCGATAATGATTTAAGTTGCCCTTGCTCCTATCTCGCGCCGATTCTCACAAATCTTACCACGTACCGTATCTTCAGCCTCGCTTATGCTGTCGTTGAGTGCATTTGAGGGCGCGACGGCCTCAGACTCGGTGGGGATACCACGAAAAATCTCCTCAAGATCGTCAAGATAACTACAGGGTGTGAAATCCAGTTGAATAGAGCCAACATGCCGTGAGTCCAATGCTTCATGTACACGATCGTGTTGCCAGTCGTCATCAGAATGGGCATTTGGAGAGTGGAACCAGGGAAGGCGCGCAGGATCGACCCATACGGCGGGGCGCTGATACGTACCCTTGTACTTCGCTGCTCATGCTGTGCGTGAGACGTGAACAGGGTGCGGGGAGGCATGAGCGTGAGAGAGGTCAAGGAGTAGAGGTTTCGTCACATCCAGAGTTGGTAGGAAACCTTGGTTTTCGACAGAGTTTCTGAAGGTACTTTGCGGTTTAAGCGATGTATCAGACATATGCATGGCAAATATACCGTTTTGTATCGTTTAATCCACACCATCATCGCTGTACCGTGGGATACGCATTCCTAAACACTCTCCGATCTTTGGTGCTTTTTAACCGTCTCCGGCTAAAAGGCATGCTGTGACCAAATTCGTCGATGTCCCTCCCGCACACGAGAGCCTGGGCGGTGGCTGCTAAGCTGCCACGCGACTTCATAATGCTTACGACCGTTCAAACGCTCAATCAGCGGTGTCTGTATGGTCCTTCATGCCAGGAGATTCCGAAGGCTCCCAAGCCTCCACAAAAACGAACCCTCAAAATGAGCAAGTGGAATCGTTGACTGGGTTACTGGGAAAGAGTGCGTGGAACGATATAGCTTCGACAGTAGAAGGACCTCATGCACTAGATTGGCGATACAGGGTACCTCATAGCGAAGGGAATCAAAAAGACCATTGCTAAGCCCCACAGAGCTTGAATATCAATGATCTAGATTGGAGCATATGATACAGACCTTTGAAAGATGCAATCAATAATAGGTTACAAACTGCTAGGACTAAATCGGAGATAAAAGTGTAAGTTGCAACCGCGAAGCATCAATACTACAAGTAGGCACTGACTGTGATGGTGATTGTGATGACTCAATATGAGGCATAGAGCTGTAACTGTACAAAGGTAAAAGTCCATGATTCATAAAGAAGGCATGAAATTCAACATTGAGCACTTCAGTGTGTGAGTGCACATATCGCATGGATCGTAAATTACCACCGGTAATGCTTGCCAGCAGCGGCCGCTGCCCGTTGCTCCGCTTGCTGCTGCTCAAGTGCGAGTTGAAGGGGTGAGATGTGACTCGAGACCTGATTCGGGGGCTGCGGCGCCTGCAATCTCTGATCAAATGGGTACTGCTGCATGGTATTACTCTGCATAGTGGAGCGCGTCGAAGTGTCTCCAGCACTTCGAATACGTGGTCGAGTGGGAGCGACAGCTGCGGCTTCAGGATCAACCAACAATTGGCGACGATTCGGACTGGGAAGGAGCTGTCCTCCATATTGCTGCTGTAACCCAGAGTGGTAACCTGCGGGTGCTGTAGGACTTGAATTGACGATCGACTGTCCTGCATGTACGATGGAAGGAGCTGGCTGCTGCTGTTGTTGTAGTTGTTGCTGCTGCTGTTGGAAATGATAGGGTGGATATAGCGACGCCGACTGGGGTGTTTGAACTCGACCACTACGGGTGCTGGATCGCGAGACAGACACCCGCTGAGGCTCAGCATTTCCCGCAATGACGATACTCTGGGGCTGGTAGGCTGGGGTATAGCCATGGGTTGGATGCTGAGGATGCAGTTGGCCACCACTTGGAACGTACCCATAGTCTGTTGCACAGCTTTGTCCCATGCTAGCCAAGTACGTGTCGAGGAAGATCTCTCCACCCAGTTGAGACTGTCCACTCATGGTAGGATTACGCCGTGGCGTCTGAGTCGAGGGCTGGATGCCGCTAAGATAGGGGTCCAAATGACTCCGGCTCGTCAGTGGTAGCGCATCTGAATGCGGCACCACACCACCAAACGATGATATTGCGCCGACCATCGCAAGCCTGGACGATGAGCTTCCATTACTGGATCGAGGTGTTGCATAGTGTTGCGCAATCTGTGATCCTAATTGAACTGGACCTGCGAGGATGTTTGGGACGCTCCCACTGTAGGGTGTGGAGGGTGTTGCATACCCCCGCGCTGAATGAGCCGAATGCTGTCGCGGCGTCGGATTCACCGAATGAGGAGTCCTAGGTGAGAATCCATCAAAGTGAGGATCTCCAGCAACCCCTGAACTATAAACACTGTAGTCGTGACTACCATCGTAACCACGCATGGAGAGTAGGGCACTCACCGCGCTTTGCTCACTGCGCTGCTTAATGTCAAAGGCTTGCCTGCGCGCCTCTGCGATTGCTTCCTTTGTGCTCTCAGCAACTGCCTGTGCGTTCGCGTCTGACTTCTGGATCTTTCGTTTGCGCAACTCAGATTGAGTCATTGGGGTCGCTGTGACCGAAAGATTGCTTGAGGCACCTCCTTGATCGGAAGGAGCGCTTCCGGATCTACCCCTCGTTTCGCTCTCACTCGTTCTTGGGCGTGCGTGGGGCTGCGATTGCACCTGAGCATGAGGGTATGAGCCACGTGATTGAGGAGTGCGTTCAGAAGCATCCGATCGCTCTACTTCGCGATGCAATGGCTCGGGTCCGCGGGGTGTGGTAGGAAGGAAAGGTGTTGTCCCTGCATTTGGGGTGCTCCTTGGCATAAAATTTGGCTCGAGGCGATCTGAGGAACCATCTGACGGAGTAGGAGGTGGATGGCCAAACCTTCGGCTGTCTGGCGAAGGCCGAATAGGTCTGTCATCAGGATTGCAAATTGGCAATGCAGCTGAGATCAGGTCTGCGTCTCCGGCGTCTAAGTTTTCATTCGACAATGCACATTCTGACTTGCTACGACTACTCGCGCTAGTGATGCGAGGGGGATTCTGAGATGAAGGGCGACCAGGATTTCGCTCTCGGGTAATAGAGTTTGCAGAAGATACTCTCTCCTTCGTCTCAGGAGATCGCTCTGTGGTGGGACTAACTCCTGCGGTTTGATGCTCCTCTATCCCATCTTTCTGTGTTACGGACGCTGAGGAATCTGGTTTGTGTCCCTTAGCACGCTTATAATCTTTAAGATCTCCCATCTCATTGTTGGCCCCAGCCGCTGGTGCGACTGTTATGGGTGCGGTTCTAATGCGACTCGCCGTTGCTGGTCCACGAGATCCTTCATCATCGCTGGAGTCTACGCTATAAATGAAATGATGAGAGTTTGCATCCTTCGCTCGATCATCCTCGAGTTTAACCAAGGCCGACGAAGATGGCAGGAGCGAGAACGGAGGCTCATTGAAGGGATCATTGGAATTGGCCTTAGTTTCGTTTTCAATCGTCGAAGGCTCGGCTGTTGAACCAGGTATGGGCTTCTTTTCCAGAGAACAGTCAAAAGGCATACTCGTTGACGTGGTTTGCTCTGGTGGTGGCTCGGAAAAATCGTCATCATACTCGAAATCGTCGACGTAGATATCATCCGGTTCGTCAGGAGAAACTGAGACGATAGAAGCCGCAATGGACGAGCTTGTCACGCCATTGGGTACCTCATCATCCACTTCGACCTCATCAGCGAAACGAACTGCACGAGTGTTATTTGGAGATGATACCTTAGGGGCCGTGGTGCTGGTGTTGCGGATGGACAGCTGCTCAGTGACTGAATGCACGCTCTGCGCTATAGACGGGATGTTTTGCTCTTGTTTCGCCGGCAAATAAGGTGTGTCTGCCTGCAGCATGTTCTCCTTGTTAGGAGCATCTGATGACCCAGACACCGAATTGGGCTTTCTTAGCGCAGGTGATTCCATTGAGGGATGTGGCTCGTCATCAATCGTCAGAGGTGAATGCCCGCCTTCGCTAGCCTGTGCTGAGTTATTTCCAGGGACCCCATGCTGTGCCACATGGGTTGCCTTGAAACGCTCTGGTGCATCAACGAAGGCCTCTTTCACTGCATCGTACCATGGATCAACTTGCAACGACTCTCCAGGCGTGGGCCAGACTGCCTTGCTATCAAGCTGCCTAAGTTCGTAGAGCGCAGAGTGAACACTTGGACGCGCGTCGGGATCCTTGGCAAGGAGTCGCTGGAGCAGGTTCGAAAGTCCTTCTGAGTAGATCGAGCCAGCAACTGGTAACTGGCTGATTGGTGTTGGGTCAACGCCGACGATAAGCCTGACGAGACTGAGGATGTTGTCTGCCATAAATGGTCTCTGGAGCGCGCAGAGCTCGTAAAGGAGAACTCCGACCGCCCACATATCCGATTTGTAATCGTAGGGCTGGTTTCGGACAAGCTCGGGTGATAGGTAGAACGGTGTACCGCACTGCGTTTTAGCATTGTCGGCGGTACTATCGAGATGCCGAGCAACACCAAAGTCAGCCAACTTAATGTCCGATTCCGCTGATAGCAGCACGTTCGCAGCCTTAATATCACGATGGAGAATCTTATGGTCATGCAAATACGCTAGAGCACAGCAAAGAGAGATTGCCCATGTGAGGATGCGCTTCTCTGAGAAGTGCTTTTGACGCTCCAGAACTTCCACGGTAAGCTCCGTGCCTAACAGACGGGATGGATAATCCGTGTATACTGGTACGATCGTGTTTGATGTTTCACCGACACTCATGCTAGCATCGGTAATCCTTGATGAGGCACGCCCCGCAGCGGAGTCTCTCGTAGCGGCGAGCGCCTGGCTCTGCCTCTCTCGCGCTTGCACTGCTTCGATCGCAGCACCAAAGACGCTCTTTCGGTCCGCCATCTTCATCGCGAGATCAGCTCCCGGGGCGTATTCCATGACAATGGTTACCATATGCTCCACGGCTTGAAAAGCCCCATATACCTTGATGATGTGGGGATGGCGTACATCCTTTAGGAGCCTGGCCTCACGCAGAGCCGCAGTGATTCCAGGGTTGACTCCTCCTGCCCGTGTCCCGAGAGCTGGATTGTTATTCTTGTCGAAAACCTCGACATTGACCTCCTTCAACACTACTTTGCGGCCCTTCGCATCTTCTGCGAGATACACTAGGCCGTAACTGCCCCGTCCAAGCACTCCAATGCGCCTGAACCGAATCGCGGGTTTGTTGTCGCCATTGTCTCCTCCTGTGGCCACAACCGGCTGATGTCGCTGCGTTGAACTCGGCGCCTGCGCTCCGGATTGGGCACTCCCGTGATCCTCACGCGTATTGTCACCAGGACCTATGCCAACTCCCGAGCCCGGCCCCGGCGCTCCTGCGAGAGCGCTCATCACCAGGGAGAGGGAATCAGTCGGAGGTCAGATAGGAGGCGAGGGCTGCCAGCGTGTCAACACGATGATAATTCAGTTTGCCTTAGGTGTGTAAATTAAAAGCTTGACATATCTGCCACATGCACTCGGTTCGCACGTCTGCTACACTATAGTTCCACAAGTCACACACGAGCAGGGTGTAGACCTCGCGTTTCTCCTACAAGGGTTATGAAAAGTGGCGCAGAAGGTGGGTGAGTGTGTTGAACTAAGTATCATGGTGCTGTAAATGTGGTAGGATCGCTCGTAAGTGCCGTGCCCTGTGCAAAGAACTCACGGGAAACCCCAACCAAGTGTCAGCTCACCACAGGTGCCCTTGGAGCGAGGGAGGTTACGCAGGCAGGCCACTCGCTGCGGGGTCCGATGCGCACAGGGTTCGACGTATTTCAGGTCGGACAGTTCACTCATACAGGTCGCGTCCGCCACAGTGCATCATGTTCCTACCAAGGAGCGCATGCGCCACTGCAGTGTCCTCGTTACTCGCTTGTGGAACCAAATTTTGCGAGATTTAGCTAGGTAAGAGGTGACACTCGCGAAATTATCAGTGCGCATATGGGTATTGAGAACACAATGTGAGGTCCCATGCTAGGTGCGCATCAGGACAGAGACCAAAGGCCTTGAAACTGACTCGCGAAGGCAGACAAAATAAAACTTGGAAAACAAGCAGAAGAACATATAAACGGTGGGATCGCGCGGGGTCTTGGTTCAAAAAAAGAGAAGATCGTGTATTTCCATTTGACTAGTATCCAGTAAACCCGTATTTAGTTTACGGATCTTCCTCAGATCGCTCCAAACAGGCGCCGTAATACTCCGAACTCTCGAGAAGCATATCTCTCGTGGCAAAACGAGCACACGTCGCCGCGTGATTGAACAATTAATTGGAGTAACGCGCCTCGTCTAATCCAAAATGACCAAGTACGGGCGCGGAGCGAAGCACCAGGTGACCAAGAAGGTCACACGACACTCACTCGTAGGTGGCACTAGCTCCACCGCGGTGCGCCAACGCCTTCGAATGGACCTCAAGACGCGGCAGGTACGTTCGTTAGCTTGTTTGCTTCCTCCTTCGACTGGTTTGCGTCGTGCCCTACCCACAGGGCTTCTCTGTTGTGTTCTCCGCGCCTCTTCGACATCCTTGGCCTCACATAACCCCACCCTACCTTACTCGATCGCATTTGCACGTAATCGCAATGCAAACTATATAGCTGCTGAGGCAATCGAGGCTGTCCCAACTCGAGTGCGACAATAGCATCGATGATCAGGATCAGGACATTGTCATTTCCGACGGTGATGATGATGAGCAAGGTAAGTAGGAGTGCACGCCATACCTAAAGCGCCTGGCGAACGGAATAGACCAAGATGCGTCGCGACGGTTGATCTTGTAAACGATTTGTTAGCAGATTGTTGCAAGCCAAATGATGCTCACCATGGTTTATTGCAACTCCCTTTTCACCTCTGATATATAGTCGCTGCTGTTGCAGGAACCAGTGGACGTCGCGCTACCAAGCAGCTTAAGAAAACGACGAAGCGACAGAAGTTCGGCGTGAATACGGAGAAGAAAATTAATGAACGTAAAACCGTGGAGCAGATTGTGCTAGAGAAGAAGGAGGAGCTCAGTGAGGCGTTGAAAATCACAGGGGCGAACTATGTCACAGCGCAGAGCCTGACAAGTCGTTATCCAGTTCGCCCACTATGTTCGGTGTGCGGTACCCGTGCACCCCACAGCTGTGCACAATGTGGAGCTCGCTTCTGCTGTGTTAAATGTATGAACACTCACCGCGAGACCAGATGCATGCGTTTTGTCAGGTAATCGAGTCGGCGCAGGTGACCTGGCAATGCAATGCAGGCATCATAAACACTCAACCTAATGCTTAACTTGGAACGGCATCATAACAAAATGAGGTCTTATTGATATTGCTACTTTGTTGTGTAATGCTGTATGGAAAATGTGACGTCAACTCACCAGATTGGCGTCCGACCTAGCCGCTCATGCTAATGTGGCGGCATGTATGGAAACAAACAAACAAACGAGGATCCTTGTGTCCTCATCGTTGTGATATAAAAAATATCTCATTGTCAGAAGAAAGGGGTACAAAAGGAACATTCTGAGAATATGCACCTGTACATGATTGATTATGGATTTGTGCGTAAGCTGATGGATCGTTGAATGGAAAGCATACAATGATCTGACACTGCTCAATGATGATTGAAGGCTTATGGTGTTGGGCAGACCAACACATCTTGGTCGGGTACTTCCACCTCTCGATATACTTGCTCCGTGCGGCAGTCCTGAATTGTACTACGAAGTCGCAGTACTTGAGCAGGAAGATTGGTCACATCCTCTTGTAAACCTGGATGCACTGGATTAACAATAGGTCCAATGTTGATCTTCAGAGTCGAACCAGGCTGAACACTGTTGTTCAATATTGATGTGAAGTTACACATAACGGTCAGCGAAGGAGGCCAAGCGATTTGGTCCAGCAGATCGTGCGAGAATGGCGTGTAGCATTGATTAAGAGTGTGATCCTCGGCTTGTGCAGTGAGCTGGTCGGCAAGAACCTGGGTGCCCTCCGCAAAGCGGAACACGAGGGAGTCGCTGGGGGTGAACTCGGTAAGAATGTACGCAGAAACTTCATAAGTCGTCGTGGCTTTGGTGGCTGGATCGGTTGGCTTTAACACCACCTCACCCAAACCGGATCCAATAAACTCATGAACGGTCATGGTCGTGCAGACGTCAACCAATCCCGTAACGTTCCCTCCCGAGGTTTCGACATGCTGAAGGACGAGATCAGTGAGACGAGCATAACCCCGTGGCGGGTTTCCAATGCCACCGATAGTAATGTTGAACTCGGTCTTAGCACCGATATCAGCAAGTGCGTTCGTGTCTGGAATGCACAGAAGAATCTTGTCAGTCGCACTGTCAATTGTACAATAGGTTGTGGTCAAGCCATCGTTCCATTGTGCTGGCCGTGCCTGAGGATCATCGGGATTCGGGAAAGTCGTCTCTGGTCCAAACATAATGCGCAAGCCATCGCCCTCCTGCAATTCACGATAGAGCTTCACGGAGATCGTGTAAGTTGTGACAGCTCCCCAATCAAGCGAAGATGCCTGCATCGATGCGTTAGGAATAATTCCGGGTTGGATCGCCGGGAGGACTGCATCGGTGGTTCGAGTTCGGTATGACGGAGTGGGAGTCTTCTTGAAGATTAACTCAACGATTCCAGTTGGCGACTCATCCCGAGATGTGCGCGGAAGGATTGCTCGAATGTTGGATACCTCAAGCACAGATTCCTTCGGAAGATCCACATTCAGGGTGCATTCGATCTTAGATGAAGCGAATGTGCAGTCTGAGAATATTGGAGAACTGCTGCCACCCACTTTGATCTCCAAATCTGCCACCGTAAGCGGGTCAGCACTCTCCTCAGGTCCGCGAACAAAGGTGTGACCACTATGGAATGTGAAAGCAATGATATCGTTCTGGTATGCGGCCTGATTAAGAGTAATCTGCACATTGTAGATACCATATTGCAATCCATCTCGCTGCAGCGAGTATTGCGTGAACAAAAAGGCATCATGCTCGATAGCGCTCGCACTACCAGTTAGCAATTCATCTTTACGTGCTGTCAAGGAATTATCTGCAGCTAGAACAAGCAGGAGGTTATTCAAGGCAGCACGTGATGGAGGATTAACAACACTTGGGAATTTGAAGTCGTATGTGGTGTGACGACGGAATTGAACTGAAGTCTCGGCGTCCTTGAAGCGGCATGAATAGACAATGCCGAGCTCTGTATCCGTGAAATTGGCGAATCCTTCACACGGGTCGAAAACACCATCAGTGGGCGATGTTACATATGGCGTTTTATCCGAACCTGGGGCGAAATCCGTATATGGAGGGAACTGCACAAGCAAGTAGTCACCAGTGGCAGGAGCAAGCCTCAAGCGAGTATTCATCGTGTAGACAGTAGTGGCTCCGGAAATGGGTGACGCGGGGCTCAAGTTGGAGAAATACATTGAACCGGGTTCAATAACTGGGGTCTTGACCTGTGTGCTCATGTCCTTCCTTAGGCCCTCTGCATTCATTAAATAAAACGATCCGGCAGTCATTGGGGTTTCGACAGTAGGATTCACAACTCCAGTGATAAGCAGTGACGTCGTATAGTCCGCGGGTAACCCTTTAGTCACATTGCATTCCAGCGCGTTGCTCGCTGACACCTCACACGGATCAAAGACGGCCGTGTCGCCTCCAACCGCCTTGATTCCAGCTAGGGAGGTCTCAAACGTAAAGCGATTGTCCAAAGTGAACCTGACCTTGTCTCCATCGGCCCAGGACTGATAGGTGTGGACACTCGCTGAATACTGGGTTGTCTGCATGGTCGTCGGGTGTGACGCAGAAAGAATAATTGGTCCGAGGTTGCGTGGCTCAAGTTCGGGGATCTGAACTTGGTCTGTAAACTCTCGGAGCTGATTCTCGCTGTTACGTACATAGAGCTCTCCACTTACTGCTGCGTGCTCTACACTCGGCGTACGAATGTCATTGAGCGTAATTTCGTATTCTTGATTCGGCTCGAACTGTAGTTCGTCGATACTGTTGGCTCCTATCAGGATATCTACGGCTGAAACACCGTCGGCAGAAGTACTTGACACAGCATGAGGCGAGGAGGGATCCAACTTCACAAGCGTTGTATCTGTATCCGGGGGCAAAACCAAGTGCATCACGTCGCCCTTGTAGAAATATTGGCTCGGCGTAAAAGTCAATGTGTAGGTCGTAGTTGTCCAAGTACGTCCAAAGCCTAGAGTCACTGTGGTATCCTCTAGGAAGGCGGCGTGCTCAGTGGCAGGATAGAACGCTGTGTGGTAATCGTCCTTGACACGAAGGGTTTTCGAGCGGTGAACCACGCCAAGGTCTGTTAGCGCGGGCCCTTCTGGTGGGTTCAGCAGTCCAACTACTTCAATGATCGTGCTGCATCCCGCGCAGAGTTTGCTCGAAGTTCCTGGATTATACTCCGTAACGGTACAAACAAGCTTCTGGAACTGCAGCGTGCATTCGACACTAGATCCTTCGTCATCCTTGACAGTGGCTGTTATACTCAAAGTAGGATGCTTCCGCAGATCATAAGGTAAGTCGAAAGTGAGCACGTCGTCTTGTTCTGCAGTTTGTCGGAGCAGTGTAGTAATCGAGTGAGCGGCATATGCACCCGAAATGTGATAATTTCGGTCAAATTCTACGGAGATCAAAGAGCCTCGCTGGAACGCTGGTGCAGAGCCTGTTGCGATCGTATTCTTCAATTTCTTATCAGGATTGTAGTGGTTCAAAACTAGTCCAGTTGTACCACTCCACTCTCCGCGTGGATTGACAATTCCTGAAAGGACAAAGTTGATCTCAGCTTGGGGTTGCAGGAACGAAACTGTGTCGGCGTTCACTTGGCATTCCACCGTGGGTAAGTCGGAACCCAATGCTTCCCCTGAGAATGCATTGTGCACAACGCATGCAGTATCCATCACAATATCATTCACCCTGGCCTGAACTCCAGTTGCGCTAAAGCTTGCATCTGCTGGGAGCATGAACTCAAAGATATCACCCACCAATGTCCCCTGGCGCAGCTGCACGTTTACGACGTAATCAGTTGTCGTGAACGTGGTATTGTCTCCGACCGTATACACTGGACTTGAGAGGAAAGTACCCTCTGAGACTGCATTGAGTGCGCCACTTGTCGTTTGAGCTTTCAGCTTGTTGTCGTTCGAGTACTGGTAGACTTGGACATCGTTGCGAGGCGAGCTCTGCCAGAGCGTATTGATGAGCGAATCAAGCACGACCAGCGGGGTCGCTGGGCATGTTACAGAAGCGTCTGGATCTGCAAGAGTGAATAATAATCGAAGCTTATTTGGCTCCTCTAAGGGTTTCACAAGAGTAAATGTGCCCCAGTCCTCATTTGCTGATGCTATGAGATCGGGAGATGGATTGACAACTACTGTATCGGTGGGGAAGACGACTTCAAGCACATCTCCATTGGCCCAAGGTCCATTGCATTTTAGAGTGAGGTTGTAACTCACTGTAGTTCCGGCGATGTTATCAGCTGGATTAGTGGTCGCTAGCGCAACATCAGATAACGTGCCAGCGGTGATTTCGTGAGTATACTCGGGATTTTCACTTAGGAAGACGATGTTTTGTGCTCTGGCGTACGTGGAAGATCCTGGATACAGTGGCGCCTCGATATGGATCTTTGTAATGGCTGTTGTCACCACGTGAGAGTTCAGTAGACCTGAGAGAGTTCCAGTTATGTACTGATATCCCGATCCCGACGGAACGGTATTCATTGTGCACACAGTTACGTAACCCGAGCCTTCGCATTCAAACCCGTAAGCTCCATATTGACTGGTCGCATCTGAGATGGATGGGGACGATGAGTTCACACCAACGGTCTCGAAGATTATTTTGAAGCCCGGCTTGGGTTTGATGGTTAGATCGAAGTCAAACTCCAACGTTGTGAGATGGCTTGTGTCGGTGTCCGAGTAAGCTACCGTGGCGGTTCTAGTTCCAGGGGAGGTGGAAGGAAGCAGCAGAGGCGCTTCTTGATGCTTAGCAGGCTCGGATGGATCTGCAAACGGAACGAGTTCAACAGCAAAAACTATACTCTCAGGGTTCGACCCATCAAATGTACGCTGTGCCGGGGGGATTGACAAGCCTTCAATTTTTAGTTTCATCGTGGACGACTGAGTATCAATCGAATTTGCAGCCAAGGGGCATGTAATGAACAGGCAGGGTTCATCACCAATGGTTTCGGAAGGTGCAGTGCAACCGTCCAACGGAACATAATCTCCGCCAACCTCCCGAGCTACATTGAACGTTGCAGCATCCAAGTACTCCGAGGGCACAATGACTCGAACGTAATCCCCAGCTAGTGGAACGGCAGCAAAGGTCGCCTGAACCTCGAGAGTAGCCGGCGTGAGACCGGTGTAGATTAACCCACCAACCCAGCTCGCGGTTGCTAAAGCTGCCCGAGGATGTGACGTGAGTTGACCGTTCTCGAAGATTCGGAACTGAGCTGTTGTTCCGCGCAGGCGACGTTCCGTCACCGGCTCAGGATCTTTAAAAGGGTTGGTGTACTCTGGAGTGAGAATGTAGAGTTGGACCAAGCTTGTTTCTTCTGCAAGAGCTGGATTGATTACATCCTTAACCTCAAAGACAAAGTCGGATGCTGTTATGACGGAGTCAGAATTAACAATGCATTCCACCATCCAAGTGTCAGGTTGAATCTCACATCCAGTGGTGTAATCAGGGAAGGAAGACAGCAATTGCGTGAGGCCGGCTTCTCCGAGTTGGATTTGACCGAGTGTAGGTGGCAAATAAAGACGGATAAGGTCATCCTTCTGCACGAAGTTAGAGTTCACCTGAAGGGCCGTGATGACGAACGAGTTCACTGCACGTGTATAGGGCACCATGTGGTTCACCAAAACGTCCCAAGATGCGGCAGTCACCGTCAGCGTGTGGCCGGGCTCAAAGACGCTGTCCGCAGTTCCGAATTGGTAGGTAATTTGCGGGTCAGCTGCATCTTTGATGGTATACGATACTTTGAAGTCAACCTTATCGTACTCAAAGACTTCCATAAAGTGATATCGGATCGGAATCGCGAGATACCATGTATCTGTTGAGCTGATGGCGCTAGAATAACCAGCGCCCGTCATCAAGCAGCTAAACTTGCGTTTATCAGGATCGGATGCGACTATGCTGCACTCGCTTACAGATGCGATGTCAGGGAGTAATGCAGGAGTACCACTAAGGTCACCAAGCTCCGGGAGGAAGTCGGTCGCATTCGACACACTAGAGGCGAGTTCGAACTCCACCTCAAGGGTCAACTCAACAGGTGGTAACCTGCGGCTCTGCCATGCTGCTTGGAATTGTCCCAGTTGGCCGGCTTGACCTGGAGCAGAGAACTGGGATGGGACTGCTTGTGCCGTTACGCCCTGAGTAACAAATGAAATCGACCTTTCGCCAAGGCTTGGTGTCGAGTTCGCCGTGATAGTGAATGTGTCAATTGCAAGCGGTGATGCACCTGTAACAGTCACAGTTAGCGCTTCAATTGAAGACGCCTCGCTTGCTTGACACATGAGTGTCACCGGACCTGAGTCAGACAAGGAGCACTCACAGAGACCCTCAGGTTGGCAAGAATATGCTCCTAGCGTCGGGTTTACGATCGCGTCTCCGAAAACAACTGTTAGCTCGACACCTTCTTCCTCCCTGAAGAGGAGCAATGTTGCCGTGAGCGAAATGGCATCCGCGGTATCAACTGGAACCTGGTTCGAAACCAGTGTCAAACCCAAATCCCGAACCGCCGGGAATGTGAGGGATGAAGAGGAGTATGCGATATTGCTCGTCGTACTCGCGGTACCATCCACATTGCGGCCTGCACCGAGCAGAACCACAGTCGAAGCATAAGATGCAGTAGGACCAGTGGGATAGAAAGTAAAACCGCATGTGAAGGGGCTCGCTTCACTGGGCAATGACTCAAGTAGAACCTCGGTAATGTAGGTGCATCTCACCTTTCCGATTGCAGGGGCGGGCTCTTGTACCACAAAAGCGCATGAGTCAAATGGACAGACATCTTCTTCTGTGATATTGAGTCCAATCGTTTTGGATACATCCGCACTGAGGTCAAACTCAATATATTGACCAGGCACGATTGGAGGAATCGGAGCTTGGGCAGTGTCCTCGTACCATAGCTTGAACTTAATTGTACTCTCCGATCCCGGGCTAAACACCACGTCTTCGGGATAAATCAACTGCTGATGAAGGGTTGGGAACTTGATCACTCCGATCGAAACTGCACTTGCTCCATCCAGAACGACGCCATTGATCGGGCCGTCGTACAGCACAGTTTTCGTAATGAAAATCGATCCAAAACCATTACCTTCATCATAAGTCGCTGGGTGAGCAAAAACAGCGAGATTGGATAAGGTGAGGTCAACCCAGGCTGGTGGGTCTACATTCTCAGCTTTCCAAGTAATGCGCACAATCTGGCCTGAAATGTCCAGCGCTTCATACTTCTCATCTGGATCTTGAAGTGTGACCCGGCTCAGATCACACAAGGGTGAAAATGTGAACTCTACGGTATAGACGGAAGGCTGGATCTCTGCAGGTATGTCAGTGACAGTGACAGTGAGAGAGGTATCAACGCCCACCCAGAACTCGCGCTCAGGCTCTTGAATTTGCAATGAGGCTGAGGCGTTACGGAAATGAAGAACATTCACAATCTCACTCGCCGTAAAACTGTGCTCTGCGCATGCAATGTAAACTGTGGCACCATCGGTAGGTACAGACGGTGTATCAAATTGGAAAGAGACCGAAAAGTCGGTGTTCAACTGGGGCACAGGGTCAAGGGTCGAAAATTGAATAGGGTTGATTGTCAAGTCGGAAGGCGTCGCGAACGCAAACGATGCATTACATAACGTGAGCGGTTCATGTTCGTCGAAAAATGCATCTTGCGCATCAACCGAGAGCTTGAGTGAGAGTTCATATGTTGACTGACCGACTCCCGAAGCATATCGTGATGGGGTAATCTGCACGGCTTCCGCAGACAGGGTCGGAGAGGCATTGATGGCGTGCTCGCAGGGGGTAAACTCAACGTTGTTCAAAGTGAATATTTGGATCTCTGACATCGCCCATGTTAAGACAGGTGACGGCGGTGTAGTGAGCGCTAGCTCTCCCTTGTTAAAGCTGTACGTGAAGTTTATCATCCGTCCCTCCGGAACGCCGATTGGGTCGTCAAAGGTGCAAATGTACGACAATCCGTCAAGGCTGATCGCGCATAGTCCTCCGCCGTCGACAATAGTGGGTGCTTCCAGGGAAGCAATCTTAGGAAGAGTAATGGCATCCGGCTGTGCCATTTCACTGCCCAGTGTTACAAATAGGCTGTACTGAAGTGTACCAGCTCCTGTGCTAAAATCTTCGCAATTTTGCCAAGGAAGATAGTACCTCTTTTCATCAACTGCGTTTGAGCGGACCTCAACCTTGGCAGTGGCTCCGACTCCGGTCCCTAAGCACTTACCAACAGATATGCTCTCGACGACATCCACCGTCTCTTCTTCATCAGCTCTGACCCTTAGCGTGAGGGTAAGTGTTGAGTTAACTGGATGAATGTCGGTGAGCTCGAACTTAAGGATAAATGGAGAGGTCATGAGATCGGTGGGGTCCGAGTAATTGTACTGTAGTGGTGACTCTGGAGGTCCGAAAAGCTGACTGCAGTGCAAGCCAGGCTCTTCTTCGTCAACCCCTGGTAAGGTTGCGCACGCGCTCGGCGTGAACCACTCATTATTGTTGTCGAATGTGGCTGTCGCTGAGATGTTAAATGAAGAAGACCAGGTCCGATCCGTCAGATAGCGGATCTCCACAGGGATACTCGTGCCCGATGGTGGTTCGCAAACCACTTCGTACTGGTCGAGCGCGTAGGATATGGTAGTGGTAAGGGCTAACAGTACCAGTATCACGCATATCCTCCGCCTCCACCCGCTCCCTCGCGCGGCGAGTGAGCCATTCATGTGTAGAAAGAATTGAGTCCCAACGGGAGCGAAATTGGAGGTCTTTCCTGCGGCTGCGTGTATGCGCGCGCAGAGTTAGATAGAAGGTTGCACGATGAATATAGGCGACCCCGTAGCTCGGCGAAGCCTTCTAACTACAGCGGTGAAGATGGATGGAAATGCGGTATTCGAGAAAGCATTCGGTGAGCTCGAGTTTTAAGGCAGATTCACGCGGATCGAGTCCAGGATTGCCAGAAGATTATCTTGGCGAGTGCAATATCCCAGAGCGCGCTGTCAAATGGATACCATGTCTAGTGAGTGCGGGCCCTCACACACCATATATTCGACATTTTCCATTTCTACTATTATCGTTGAGAATATTTTCGCACCCCCTGTTCTGGAACTCTTTTCGTACTCCATCCTGTGAGCAGGTCGTGACGCTGCTCGTTCATACGAGGCTAAGGAAGAACACAACTGGAAGTAATGTATTTGAGCAAAAATGTTGCCACAGTGCTTATGAAGATAGAATCAAGCAGTCGTTGTCATCGTCGCTGGGAGTAGCCGATGGCCAACAGTCCCAGTACTTGCTGGTCTTTGTGTGCAGCTCGCCTAGTGACAAGCTGACTTACTTTGAGGAAGCAGCCAGCTTCTTCAAGGCGTCAGAAGGCGCAAAGAAACCCTTCAATTGCGGGTTAGCTGCGCCAAACTTATCAGCGTAGTACTGCAATCGCTCGACGATCTTGCCATAACCGACCTCCTTGCCCCAGTGGAGAAGACCACCGCGGTATGCAGGGAAACCGTAACCCATGATCGAAACAACGTCAATATCGGCTGCGGACGAAGCATAGCCCTCAGCGAGAGTACGTGCACACTCGTTCACAACCGGGAACAAGCAAATCTCAACGATCTCCTGGGGAGTGAGCTTGGTGGTATCGGGAACCTTCGCCTCGCTGCGGACTGCTTCAATGATGGGTGCAATTGCTTCAGGCGCGGGCACAGCCTTGCGTGGCGCAGGGTATGCATAGAAACCCCTGCCGTTCTTCTGACCCATACGGCCTGCCTTAACCATACGCTCGGCCAAGGAGGTGTTGTAGACGCGGTCAGGGTATGCTTTGTTGAAGATGGGTGCAATGTGAGGACCGAGGTCAACACCGACACTGTCGTTCATGCGGAAGATACCCATGGGCATGCCATATCCCATGAGTGCCTTGTCAATAGTGTAGGGGTCGAGGCCACCCTGGATGAGAAGGGCACCAGCCATGCCGTAAGGGAAGAACACACGGTTTGCGACGAAGCCAACGCAGTTGCCGACAACCACGGGGGTCTTGCCAATCGTCTTGGCAAGCTGGACAGAAGTAGCAACAGTCTCCGGAGAAGTGTTCTTGGAGCGCACAATCTCGAGGAGGGGCATGATGTGCGCAGGGGAGAAGAAGTGAAGACCAATGATGCGAGGCTGTGCCTTCGTCTTAGCACCAACAACGTCAATGTCGATTGTGGACGTGTTCGTCGCGAGAATGCATTTAGGGGAGCAGACCTTCTCGAGTTCGGCGAAGATGCGCTGCTTGAGTGGAATATCCTCAATGACTGCCTCGATTACGAGATCGACTTTGTCGAAGTTATCGTAGGTGATCTGAGGAGTCAAGCCACGCATCATGTACTCAACAACCATGGGGTTCATCTTGCGCGCCTTCACAATGGTTTGGATGTCGTTTAAGATACGCTCAACACCTGCGGCAAGGAACTTCTCGTTGACCTCCTTCAGGATGACAGGAATATTCTTCATCAAGAAGCAGATGGCAATACCTGCACCCATGGTACCACCACCAAGGATGGCAACGGATTTGATGGGCTTGGCATCCTTCATGTTGACACCAGGGATCTTGGTGGTTGCCTTGGATGCAAGGAAGAAGTGAAGCAGCGCACGTGCAGCGGGTTGCTCAAGAGCATCAGCGAAAGCGTTCATCTCCTTCTCGATACCAGCGGCGGCGCCCTTAAGAAGACCCGTCTCAATCGCATCCAGCGCGAGCAAGGGGTGCTTGACATTGGGGGATTTCTTCTTGGTTTGGACGCGAGCGCCACCAATAATAACAGCCACCTCCTCTGCACTAGGAACCTTGCGCTTGTCGTTCAGCGCGATGCGACGAGGGACCTTGCCAGCTGCCATATCGAGGGCGAGCTTACCAGCTGCAAGGATAAGCTCCTTAGGAGTCTTGACCACGACGTCGACGAGACCGAGCTTCTGTGCCTTGACTGCAGGGATGTTCTTGGAGCTGAGAATGTTAGTCACACCCTCCTGTGCACCGATGAGACGAGGCAAGCGCTGAGTACCACCAAGACCGGGGATGACACCAAGCTTGAGCTCAGGCAAGCCGAGCTTAGCCTTGGGAAGAGCGACACGGCCATTGCAAGCCATGGCAAGCTCCAAACCGCCGCCAAGAGCGTCACCGTTAATGGCAGCCACTACTGGCTTGGGGCCGCTCTCGATTGTATTGGCGAGGTCATGAGCCTCACGGAGGAAGCTGATGACCTGAGATCGGTTCTTGAGCTGGGTCAGCTGCTGCAGGTAAGGGATGTGGGCACCTGCCATGAAGGTCTTACCTGCCCCGGTAATCACAATGGCCTTGACCTCAGGGTTCTCAATGCACTGTTTGTAAGCCTTACCGAGCGCCTGTGCAACATCAGGGGAGAACGAGTTCACAGGCTTGTGATCGATCATGATCAAGCCCACACCATTCTGCACACCTGCAACATACACGAGCTCCTTGCTCTCAGCCGCTGTGAAGGCTGGGTCGAGCTGGCGGATGAATCTTTACGTAGGTATTTCGGGACCGAGCGTCGATGGGACTCACGTTAGACATATGATCCAAATTAGTTGCGAGATGGGGTATCAGGCGGTATATTATGCCAGTCGTGCATACGGAGGATATGCGGAAAAGCCTTGCTAGACGAGGCGGAGACTCGAAGTGAAACGTACCTGTTCACGCGATTCTCAGCGGATGACATGAGATTCAGTGGGTAAAGTCCTATATGCGTGTTAATGATTGGGTTATCGGCACGATCCTGGGGTAAGCTCACCAGTCACAGGTAGGGAGGACCGTAAATATCGACCCAAAACACCCCGAACCCCGATGATATCTTTGACCCCCGCTGGGTTGGAGATTTTGTGAGAATAACTGGGTTATTATGCAAGTGGGAGCGGACAGGACCCAAGACATATCCATGACCAGGTGAAGCTGTACGGAATGCTGCATGCATTCATCCGACTGCACCTATGTATGCCCCAAAATGGCGACACAATAAACTTCAACTTCACTGGGAAAAACCCTTGTTAGGGGATATGTCGCGTTCTGGACCGCAGAGGTGCGGTCCAAAATTCACCCTCAGGATCTATGCAGACTAGAAACACTGGATGTGCAGTTTCTAGAGATCCAAGTCAATGGTGCCTGCCCCACGACCCTCGCACTTGCTTGGCACAGCAGTCAGACTTCAAGTTTCAATGACGTCGTTGGGTCGCTCGGTGCTGGACAAAGGTGAAGCGCGTGTCCGTTTGTCGCGACGCACTGGAATAAGAACTTTCAGTGCGAGGCTAGTTCGGTCGGATTATACCGTGTGATATCCCTTTCTCCAGTACGTGCCGCAGGGTTTTACTCGATCTCCAGGTCACTTCCACTCAATCAGCAAAGTCAAGTGCCTTGCATTCCACGCATCCCACGCCATAGTAATGAAAAATGGAACTACATAGTACTTCATGGTTAAGTAAAACATTACATAATATGTCAGGGGAAGAGAGAACTGTGTTGCTATACAACGCGTAAAGTAGTGTGTGCGCCAGGGATCCCTTCCAGGCATCCCTTCCAGGTGTTCGGCTCGGAGCAAACCTTGAATACGTGCCCAGAACAAAAGAAACGTATCGAGAGACTGATCGTTGGGGATACCAATACAGTACACCCTAGTGCACACGCATTGTGAACGGTGGCTACAACTACTTGTCGGAGGGCATGTACTTGCGATCTTTGGCTGCGATCTTTTGTCGTTTCTTGGAAAGCGTTCGGTCGAGACGGCCTGTCTGTTCGAGTTGCATGAACTTCTTCGCAGCACCGAGTTGCTTGATATCCTCTGTACGGGGAGTAAGAAAATTATGGGTAGGGTTGGGGCAGAAGTTGGAATGAAATCGAACGGAACACAGGCAACGAAGATACGCGCGAGAACATGCATGAAACCCAACGAGAATGGAGACGTACTCTTCTTGAGGAAGAAAGGCTTCTTGCCCTTCGCAACAGCCTCCCGCTCTGTGTGCATGTACGAGCGAAGGAGCTCTTTCTCCTCCTTGACTTCCTCCTTTGTCTTGATCTCGCGCGAGTACTTGTCTGCAATGGATTGCAATTTACGCTGGATCTCAGGATCTCGCTCTTCTTTCATACGCCTAAAGGAGAAGACAGTGTAAATAATCGGTAGAACACAGGATGTTAGCAGGGGCACGGGAGCTTGAGCGGCACCAGTAACCACATTCAGGAAGCTTGCGCTACAGATGCAGTTTGGGAACGTACTTTCGGATCTCTGCAAGTTCCTCCTTTTTCATTTCGTCCAAGAACGCGTAGTTGCGCTCAAACGCGGCGTGCGACACGGGTCCACTAGAGGGGGAAGGTGGGTAACAGACAGTGAGATTACGTGATTCGAGGTCACAATGGGTGTTTCGGGTGCACACCTCTGCGAGCTCAATGAAGTCCAACATTCAAGAATGAGATAGCTACATACCTTGTTGCGGAGAAGCGAGGATCGATGGGTTTCGGTTTCTCCGTGATGCCTGAGATAGACTGCGGGCCTAGACGCTTTACGGGAATCTTAGCGGTGATTTCATCGGGTCTGTCGCGGTGTGTGAGGGAAAAATGGGACGCAGGGCTTGAGTGAGAATCCGTGGAGAACGTTTGAGGAACCCTGCCGTGAGGGGCTAGAGTCGCGCGAGACTTGAAGAGAGAATGTGATTGCGTTCGCACCGTGACGTACTCATTTTTCCGCCGCTTACCAGCTCCACTACCAAAGTGCTTTTCGTCCTCGGGGTAGTCCGATTCGGTTTCTTCGCGAGACTTCTTGCCTGCGAGTGTATCTGAGCGCTTTCCTAGGCTAGAACGTAGTTTGCTACGGTTAAAAGCCTGTTTATCTAAATCGTTGTTGCCTGTTGGCCATATCCTATCACTTGACATAGCTCCGCACAATCAGCGATGCTCGAAGTCGATATGCTGGAAATGTTGCCTAAGCCCAGTTTTTCATCCTTCGAGGAGTAGAAAACGTGTGACCTGAGTACCAACCCACAACAAAAAAGAAAAGTGGCGAACGCGACATCAACCTGCCAATGATGTTTATTTAACTATTTTACAATACAAATTCCAGGTGATGTATCAACTGTGATGTGGGTGGTGGAGTAAGAGGTTCTTGAACAATTGAGCTTCTTCTCTGGGAGCGGTGGTGATCCACGCACTCTACGTCGTCCTTGTGCTGCCTCGGGTCATTCTGATAACTGTGTGACTTCGGTCGCTGCTTTGGTTCCTAGGGTTGATATTGCTCCTGCCTCAGTAATTTCACTCATTGTTGCATGGCATGATGCTCGTACTCTGTCTCTAGGGCCTTCAGACGTGAAGCCGCTAATGATACGGCCTCGCGTGCCAGTGCTCGTCTGAAGGATATGGGACAATCAGATGAGATGCAGGCAATCGCGTCCTCAATTGGAGTCTCCTGGAATACCCGTTGGACTCCGGAGTTAACAGGTTCAACCATGGCCACTTCTGCGACACTGTGCACGGATTCGTTAGTCGTGTCTAAGCTCCCAGTATTGGCACTCATGGCTGAGGTACCGTTAGCACATGTATCTGAGCCGGAGTCGCTGGACGACCCGACACAGGCGATAGTCGCAACCTTCACTAATTGATCCCGCATTCGATGATTCTCCAAGAAGCTTCGTCCAGAAGTAACTCGCTCGATCGGTCCGCCGCCGCAGCTCATACATAAAGATATGAGTGAGCGCAGATATCGTTCAGATCTCTGTGTTTTTTCGTACGCAATCGATAAGACTGGAGCCGCGTCCCTAAGACAGGTGGGACAGAGCTTACTACGATGCGTGGTGGGCTCTCCGCAGCTCGCAGTACGAGAAGACGGATCGAGGATTCGCCCGCAACCAATACATAAAATCGTGGCAAGGAAAGTGCGAATGTCGTTAGGGAGTTGCTGTGAGCCACGATTGAATGGCTGCCTCCCAGTAGCCCTTATTCTCGTTGCCCGATCGGACATGACTTGCACGTCCGATTCATCAGTCTTGTGGTTGTTCAAGAAGGCGAACTCCATCGGAGAGAACGGTGAATTGACGTCGCGATCTGTGACAGCTTCTGGTAGATTCAGAAGTAAATGGCCCTGCATAACTTCCGTTCTGAAATGGTAGTCAATAATCGCGCCATAGTTTTCAATTGAAAAATCAAGCGGTCTGTTGGATTCAGACGAACCATCTAGCCTCGCAGCACTTGTTAATGGGTTTGAGCCCCAACCCGGATGTGTCTCATAATTTGGATTTGAGGAAGAGGCATAGGCAACCACGGCCCATCGTTCCATATCAGCAGCAGGTCGAGTGGCCGTAAGCTCAAGTGCCAAGTGGGGCTGATTCATGAGCACATTCGTTCGGTAGTCCATAAACTGATTATTTGAGTCAGGCCTCAGCGTATGTTCGAACTCAGTCATCCAAACCGGAGCGTGAGCATCGAAAAGCATAAACGCGTTGTTAAATACCTGCCTGGAAAATGATCCATGTGCAGGTCCCAGTGGATCCAAAATGCGCTTCAATGCAGGCACGAGCTGGCGAAAGATATAATACTCAGCCCAGGGTCGATAGCCTCTGATCAGCGCCTCGATTGGCGCTGCGGCTCGTGCGGTCACGCTTCCATTCGCGAACTTCGCAGCCGCAGCATGCGCAGCGCGAAGTAATGTGGCTTGTTTAATGTCATCTGCTTGCATCATTCCAAACACATTATCATGATGCGTCAACGCACGAAAAACGTACTCCGACTGCATCTGCAGCCCAAACCTCACCCGGTGCTGCGCTCTCACCATAGATGAAACAGATGCCTCCTTCGGATCACGGTCATGCATAAGAACCTGGTCAGTTATAACATATGGGACACGTTCAGCAAATACTGGAAGGGCACGTGGGTCGTGCCGAACACGAAGCTCAGCGACTGCAGCAGCGGTGGGAAGCGTCCGCCGATACGAGCCCATTTTCACCTCCTTGCAGAAGACGTACATCGACAGAGGTAGTGCGTTTGCACGAATCAGGTGGACGACCTGTGTGATGTAGTTCTGAACCCTAGAGATGTTTCGAGTTCTGAACAGCTCAATCAAAACGTTGCGCATAGTGGTTTGAACTAAAGGGCAGCTGTCACGACGGGTCGCTTCAAGGCCCTTACACTCGAATGTCCCTTCTTCATTCTGCTCGAGCTTCGATGGGGATGGAGCCTTGGGGCTATACTTCCAGCCTGCGTAGCGCTTTTTAGACACGAGTATGCATGGATAATACACTTTCTCCATTTCCAAGTGGACTGGATATGGATTAGACTCGGTAACATAGCGAGCAATCTCGGCGCCGATTTTGCGAGCTTCATTCAAGGTTTTGCCCTCGAGCAAGACAAACAATGAGTCAGTGTCGCCATATACCACGCGAGCACCCCATGCATGAATGCGATTGACATCTGCTATAGCCCGCTCTAGAATGTCTCGCGCAGTTTGTACGATAGCGTCTGCGATCTCTGCGCACGGCATTCGGCCAGAATAACCAGCTCCAGTATAACCGTAGGTCACGTTCGCAATCAGTTTGAGAGCAAGCTGCAGTGCATTATAGCTAAGCATTCTGCCCTTGGCAGCTTCCTCGTCTTCGGCATTTGCTTGCAATCTCGGATCCGAAGTAGCACGCTTGAGCTCGAATCTTGCACCCAAAATCTCTGCCAGCAACCGAGGAAGAATGCCTAATCGCTCGTTTGCCGTCACAAATAACGCCCCATTAGGCGCAATCCATATCTTTTTCTTCTCATGTAAGTGATGAATGATGTTCCAGTCTAGTTGGATCTTACCTGGGCCAGCCTGAATCGCCTCCAGAGGAGTAAACTCAGACCTCCAAGCCCCAGCCCCAATGTCCGGCCAGCTACCGAACTTCGCCTTCGTGCGTGGACGGCTTGGCCTGATTTCGTGCCGTAGGCCTTCTCCTTCGGCATCAGAATCGTCATCTCTGTCACCTGCGAGCAGTTCTTCTTCATCGAGCTCGTGATCACTCTCTACATCTGCAAATGCCCTTCTTCGTCCAGCCTTTCCATCGATGCTTGCGGTTCTCCCCTTTGTCTCATTGCTTGAGGCATCGGCTGTGGTAGGAGCAGATGAAGCCTCAGTAAGCTTGCCGATGAATGTCGAGTAGCATATGTTATAGGCCATCATCACGGACGGATACAATGAACGAAAGTCAAACACAATGACAGGAGAAGAATAAAACGAATAGGCCTCTGGCTCTAAGTTGAGCGGCGACGCTTCCATTGCAGGCTGGCTCTCGACCTGTGCACGTGAGAATGCTGGGACGACAAATTGAAGCGGGCGCGCGAGGCGAAGCATAACACTTTCAACGCGGATTTGACTTCCTCGGTTCATGATATCGGAAATACGTAGACCCGTGACGCGAGCGAGGTTTGCAGTGACAAGTTCCCATCCAACTTTATCAATCGCCTCCATGGTTACGGCATTATGTCTCACAAAGTACTCAAGCACCCGCAAAAGTCCTCGATCTCGACCTGGAGTGCCTTGCAGCGAATGAGCCATCCATGTGGTCAAAAGGCTCGCAGAAAATTTCGGAAGCTTTGTGCCGAGGACGGTTAGAGCAACGGTTTGAGCGCTGTAGCACTGAAGTCTTGCCTCATGTCGCATAAGACGCCATGCATTTACGACGAGGCGCCCTTTGACCGTGAGCTCACAGCCCTTGCGTGAAGCATAGCGAGCCCATGGACTGGGTTTGGTACGTTGGGCCCTGAGCTGAACATACACGTCCTCAATAGTTGCGATTCCTCCCCCAGGCTCTGCAGCGAGAGCACCTGCATCGGCAACCCAATTTTGGCGACGGCCCAGCCGACTCAAGGCTTCTAGAGCTAATGAAATGTACTTCTCAGTGAGGTGTGGGGAGATCGACTCAGAACGTTCGAAGACTTCAGTGTCAAGGCTTGGGTCACTGAATCCGAGCTGACGCTCAGGCATCACGCGCAAACGCGAGATCATGAGCTCGAACGGAGGCGCGTATGGGAAAACAGCCTTATAGCGATCCTTCACGTAACCCCAAGACAGGCGAACATTCTCGAATCCCAGTACTACGTCCGGGTCAATGCAACGCACCATGCTAATCAATGCTATATACAAATCACGTTCACTGCCACACAGACGCACAACGGGAGTGTTAATTGCTCTAGACTTCTTCCGGAGCATTTTCGGACATAGCCCGAGGCGATGAGTGATGCCGGCTGCAAGCGCCCAGCGACCTGCTTGCGACAGTGTTTCGATATTCGAGAAGTCCTCTTGGCGTTTGCCGAACCCGTCCGAAATCCCTGTGCGGCAAGCATGGCACTGGCAGGGCGGTTCGGTTTCCCTCTCATCGTCGCCGCTTCGCTCCTCGTCGACGATCGCAAGCCCACTCCCATACGAGAAGACATCAATATTCGCAACATCTAATGCACCCTGAGGAGGTGGCGCAACGTTCACAAGTGCCAGGTTGGCGATGACATCATCTGACGGTGAACCGCGTTCACGCCTTCGTCGCTGAACTCTGCAGATAACGGCTGCAATAGGATCAATGTTGGGATCTGGTAGATATGTTGGACGGTTCCAAGCTACGACCTCCAATGCGAGGTATGTCAGTACTGCCCCAGACACCCGCTTGCGTAGGTCGGTCGCTTGTGGTGAATTATCTCCGTGAGCCACCTTGGTTGAGCAAGAATGAGCACTCTGCTTCGGCACAGCTTTCCGATTCAAGAGATGTGACCGCGGAGGAAGCGTCGAAGGAATGAGGACTCGTTTATACTGTCTGGTAAGATGTGTTAGCTTGGACTGTTCTTCGACTATGGCTGGTTGCTCCGCGGATCGCCGACTATAATTGAGGAACAAACGATCTCGCGGTTGGAGATCTGAGAATATACCATTCCTAACCAAGTGAGCAACAAAGTCCCGCCGCAGTTGTAGCTGCAACGCGGTGGTTGCGGTGGTCCATTTCGGACCGGTCAGAGCGGATCGATCTAGCCACGGACTTTGGAGACTGAATTCTTCGAGATCCAGGTGTGCCAACGTCCAGGAGCGAAATGCGGGCATGAAGTACGCATCCCACTTCGGACCATGCCAGGTCCTTGAGAGCGTGCGACCTTGGCCAATCTTAGCATGGCTAGGCGAGGGCCAGAACGATGCGCCCTTACCGTTCGCGCCAGTAGCTACAATAACCGTGTTCTCATCGGTTGGCCAGATAGGCACGGAATTGCCCGATGACGAATTGACTGCATTAGCACCGGTTTCAGCTGTTGTGGAAGTTCTAGCCTTATGTTCATCCTTCTGGGTATTACTCAGGTCGGGGGTATTGAAAGCAGTTTGAGAAATGTGTTGTGGGTCATCAAAGTAGAAGGGTGGTGCGGTCCTGCCCACGCCTTCCCTTCCTGGATCAATCCGCAAAATATGGAGCGGTGGAGCAGGAAGTGGGTTAAGGAGGCGTATTCGGCACGGAGGAACAGAGACGGGCTCATCCACCGCGTGGCGTAGCACACTGACTTCGGAAACGTGATCGGCACAAGTCTGTCCTCCGAGTGCTTGCTGCCATGCGGTTCTAAGACTCGTGGGCCATCGTCGCAAGGATTTTGCGCTTTGGGTTGAGAAATTCGGTGAATTCGGTGTGAATTCAAGAGCTTCAGTTTCTGTTACGCGCTCAGGTTCGATGTTCGTCCGCTGGCTAACTTTTGTGTTGTCGCTACCAGACTCTTGCGTGAGGCATGAGTTGGATCCAACTGGAGGACAATAAGTACAATCAGAATTGTGCTGAGTGTCTTTCAAAGACGATGAAAGGATGGCATCAATGGCATGTAATCCAAAGCAGGTACGCTTCCTGGATGGCTCGAGATCTTCTTGGGTGGATGTCTGTGAAACAGCAAAGCAGGCATCTAGCTGCGGTGCACTTGATGCAGAACCCTCTGCAATCTGCTCGGACCTCTCAGCTCGATTGCGTTTCCCCAGAAGCTCCTCGGCGATTGCATCGCCATGTGCATCTTCATGTGATTCCTGAGCAATTTCATCGAGAACATCAGCAATATTGTTTTCGTCATCAAAATCAGAGTTGAATCGCATGCAGATTGACTCTGGATCGCTAACCTTGTCTTCATGCTGTTCGTCTAGAGGGCTAGTCAGAAGAGTTCCCGTAGTTACTCGCGAGTCCATGCTGTGCAGTTCCGCCGTCTCACATGGTTGCAAACTTCTTGATCGCTTAAAGAACGGGGTTGAGAACAAGGTCCGAAAAGTCAACTTGGCCTCCGACTCTTGGGTGTGAATTTCTGTGTCTGGAGGAATCACGTTGGGGCTGGCTGAAGGCTTGTTACTTGGGGTTAATAGCGAACGTTCCTCCACAAACTTCGCCTCAGTTTCTGCAGCGGGGTGGAACTCAGTTTCGTTCGAGTCTTGAGCTCGAGAAGACTCATTCAGCACATCATCGATCGAGTCGGAATTCACCGAAGGATCTTCCCCAACAATTTGCCGCACAAGCTCCGATTCTTCGATATCGGGATCATCGCACTCAGCCTGGTCGTCGAGGTCCGAAGCACTTTCTTCATCCTCGTCTTCGCTTTCTGCTCCTTCTTCGCGTTCGACATTGTTTTGAGAGCCTTCGAGATGCGAATCATGAATAGAGGCGCCTTCTGTCTGCTGTGTAAATGCTTGTGCGTCATCACGGTTCCGCTGCCTACCACTCGGCGGGGAGGAAAGAGCTTCAGCTAGCTGTTGTGATACTGCAACCTGCAAGTCGATGACCCTTGTGGCGCACTTCGTTTCATACTCATGTACTATGGCTCTTGAAACTACTGAGGCTGTTTCGTAGTCAAGACGAGAAACTTCCTCTTCTACGCTGGCAGCGAATGTGAACTCAGTAGGTGGGTCTTTGTCATTTGTATCCACACTATTGCTGAAAATCCTTTTGAAAGCTACCTTCGCCTCGTCGAGAGTTAGTAGACATTCTTCGAGAACGACGTTGAATAGGGGTATGATATCAGAATCGACCTCGGACTGAAATGGTTGCTCTTTCCTAGCCTCGCATAGTGCTATGGCTTTCTCACACTTGGATGCCAGGAGACGCTCATAAATCTGCTGCAGCTTGCTGCGGTCTGAGTCAAATACAGTCACCATGCGATGCGGCGTCTGATTTAGCTCCACGTGATTGGCTAATGACTCTTGACTCTCAGAGATGCCGAGATCAAGTGCAATCATCCGTGAGATCTCCTGAAGGGTCGAGATAAACTTTGTGGGCTTATGAGCACGATGAAAGTTCCTCCCAGTGGGGTGTCGATGCAGCGAATTGGTCAAGCGGGAGTTTGCGGAGCTTGCAGAGAGCGATGGCGCTGTGGGGGCAAACATATTGAGTCCGTACTCAGTCGGCTCCAGCAGGCCAGCAAGGTGCAGCCTAGTTCCGTCGGCTGGGAGGGATGAGGTAAAATTGCTATCGTCGAGTGGAACGCTGCTGCGCAGACTGTTCGTGATTTTTCCTAGATTTGCTGCAGTCGGTGGAGTGGGTACCGGAAGTGAAATCACGGTTCGTTTGTTCAGGATACTCTTGTCTGCAATGATATCCATTAGCACGTCACCTGAAGCGTTGAATGTGCGCGAGATCGGAGATGCTTGCCACTTCAGAACACTGGTAGAGTAATGATCAAGCTTGGTCGAGGTACGACCGAGGGCTTGGATGTCGCCTGCACTCAAGCCACAGTAGTGTTTGATCGAGCTAGGATTAAACCGGGAACGTGAAGGTGGCTGATCGTCACCCACAGGAAAGGCATCACAGTACCCATGGCAGCCGAACAAGCTACATATCCACCGTTGTCTGAGTCTATCGGTAGTCATCGAGTGCCAAGTGGCGAATAAGCTCGCCTCTGTCTTGTGCTCCAGATCCAAATCATCTTGAGGCAGATAGGTTCCTGCAGTATCATGTGAAGGACGCTGCTGATGCTGCGCCTGCTGCTGTTGAAATGTGTAGATCCCTCTGCTAGGAGGCTTTGTTTTGCAAGTAGCTTTGGGTCGTGTCCGAAGCTTGGCATCGGAGATATAGACCATATCCATACCGCTGATATTATAATCAACGAGGAAACTGATTAGATAAGGCACGTTTGCCTCGTAAGGTTGCAAAGGCTCACCGGTCACGGCGCCCCCAAGGAAAAGCCTGCACGCGATCCCAACATGTCCTGGATCGATCAGTGACAAACGAAAGAAACGCTGCGCTTCACGCCTATAACCAAAGAAGACGCGACCATGTACGACTCTCACGTCGTGTACGAAGTCCCGCTCGATGATTCTTGATAGGAATGTCTGGATGGGAGACCGGTCGGACGCTGCTCCGCGCGATTGGCCTTTGGGTGGCGTAGCCGTGGCCTTGCCCTCAGGTGATAGCCTCTTAATGGCTTCCAGAAGAGCGGTCCGTAGACGAAGGAAGGCTGAGCTCGACCAGTTAGAGGAGCCAGTTGATGTCATAGAAGCGCTGAAGGTACCGAAGGAGAACGACCTTTGGCTCATCGATGAGAATTGCGAAATGCTGAACTGGGACAACCCTGACTGCGTTGACTTGTTATCCCAATTATCCATTGAGGCTGCCTGAGTAGCCGATTTGACAAGTTCACTTACCTGGACCAAAGAGAGCGATCCAGGCCCACCGTTCATGACGGAGGTATTCCTGACTGCTACGAGCTGATCAATCAGTAGAGCACACTCAAGTCGGTCGGCCAGCATTCGACCCATTTTGTGAATCGCGAACTTGTCCGCAGCTTCACGCAGTTTGGGTGCAATCTCCTTTAGACTACTCTTGACCCACTCCCAATCATGCCCTTGCCTCTGCGCTGCACGAACAAGCCTGATTGTCGCACGGATCGACAGCTTTCGCAGAGCATGACGATAAAAGGGTTGGAGCTTGGACTCTTGGACTTCAACAAATAAATAGGGAAAGACGCCATGCACATTGATAGTAGCTCGAACTCCCGAGGGGTGGATGCCGTAGAGTCTGATCACTGGGACCTTCTGTAGAGGCACGTCGCGGAAGTTGGTTCGGAGTGGGTCTAGTCCTGGGCAAGGTGGTTCCATCTCGTAGTCGACCTCGACGACCCGCATACTGAACTGAGCATCTTGGAATTCCTGTGGAATTTCTGACGCTACAGTACTCGCGGTGCCTTCTGGCCGTGCTGACGCTGATGTTGTCGCTCTCGCGCTCGTCTGGGTAGCCGAGTCGAGATGCTCATGAGTTGTGGTGTCCAAGGTCTCAACGATGGATGCGTCATCATTGCCCCTATGGTGGCTGGCATGAGGTTGTAAAGGACGGGCATTCGTATGGGAGCCTATGTATGTCGGTGAGATCTTGCTCGCGTTCGAGGAGGATGACTCCAGGTCGAAGTAGCTCAGTGAGTATACTTCGGTTTCATCGTCCATGGAGGATTTGCATCAAGTTGTAGATTCGCGGGCTAATCTAGTGTTGTGCACGAGTCCATGCACGGTGCCGCAGACTGAGGCAGATGTCAGGAGTAGAATGAACACACTCAATCGAATGCGCACTGATGGTACCTGGACATACCACTGCCGAGGAAATCTAGTCGTGCTCTCCGAATTTGCTTCGCATTCCCCGAATCAGATTTCCCGGGAAGTAGGACCAGTGGGCATGGCACGCCTACGATGGAGAGGATGCTTGTAGCAGATGCACAGAGCACTCCAGCACGACAAACAGCAGCAGTAGCAGTAGCAGTAGCAGTAGCAGTAGCAGTAGCAGTAGCAGTAGCAGTAGCAGTAGCAGTAGCAGTAGCGGTAGCAATCGGCACAGTAAGGAAGAGTAGGCCGAAACAGACTCATTCGATCGTTGTAGGAAGGACGTTGACGCGTTGCTGCGATGTCGTGTGCGGGTTCAATAAAACCTAGTCGCACGATGATAGAAGGACTTCGGGCTCAACTACCAACACTAGGGGTGTATTCGAAACAGGGCTTATGTACGAGTAGTGATAACAGTAGGAGACTTGCATAAAGCTAGACTTCATCAGCCAAAAACTACACCAGTAGCGCTGCTGTGATGTCAATTTGAATGACTGTTTGAGCTGAAGTAAACGTACCTTGCCACAGCAGCGCCTGCGCAGATTATTAGACTGAGAGATGGAAAGGCTGACGACTTATCGTAATAGAAACGTTCGTCTGCAGTCGTAATCGAAACAGTTGTTGGTTCATGCTTAGGCATGCTACATCCTGATTACAGCTGGAGCTTGACCTTGTCACCCTCTTCCTTCCAGGGCGGGAGACCAAGCGAGGGGCAGTTGGCACAGCGGAAGGCATCGCCGAGCGCACAGTTGCCACATCCAGACTTGGGCTTCTCCCCAGCCGCCTTAGCAGCCTCGAGCTGCTCCTGTTCAGCGAGACCGCAGGTGCAGTTCTTGCATGCCTTGCGAGGTCCGGTTCCCGTTCCGCAATCATAGACGGGCTTGGCGTCAACTGGATCTGCCGCAAGCAGCTTGGACTCGTCGATGTGGACCTGAGGTGCGTCGTCAGCACCGTCGTCGAGATCGTTCAAGTTCTTGAGCGACCAGACCGAGGCGGCCTTATCGGCAGCGTTTGTCTTAGGAATAGCAGAGGCGGCTCCGGTGGCAGCTCCTGACTTACGTGCAGTGAGGGTGCTGCCCGAAACGTTGATCTCGATCAAACCGCTGAACGCAAGCTTTGCTCGGATCTTAAGAGGCTCACTAAGGTTTTTCATGGTAATAGGTGCGCGTGGCTTGAGCGCTCCGACCATCGCCTTGATCACATCGTTGTCCAGTTCCACTGGCTCTTCCAACACCAGCTCGTCCAGTGATGCAGGTGCCAGCGCTATAGTTTACCAAGTCACAGAGTCGGAGTTTGGATCCACCACAAGCTCAGTGAGCGGAGCGAATGCTGACGGACTTCTTGCGTCGCAGCGGAGGGAGAGATAGAAAACATGCGCAAACGATCGACATAAAACGTACCTAGGATTTGCTCCCTTGTAAGCGACATCTTGGGATGCTTCTACACCTAAAACGGGCGAAATTGGCAACAGTGGGGAGGGCAAGGGGGTCTGAGTGGGCCATATTTTGCTTCCAAACGCCGCGTTGGACCCGGAGAACAACTTGAAAGAACGGCGGATCGATACACACACCAGGAATACACCGTTCCATGCCCACGAGCCACATAGCCTCCGGCATTTCCCCTCTCTTTTCATCGCTCGATCACCATGATTCCACTCATTGTTTGACCCCCTGTGACTGAGTAGGCAGTGGCGTCAGTCTGGCTGAGTCTGAGATCTGGGCCGCATAATGCGTGTCCGACTGGGCTATACTGGCTGCCAGCTCAGCACACGCTAGCTCGGCCGGCAAGTCTGACAAAGACCCAAAAACCTGTTCGAACTCAAGGTTTCGTCCGTTATTTTCCTGATTGCTAGCAAACGTGAATTAACCTATTGACCCTGGTGTGTCTCTGTGAGAACTACATAACGCGAGAAATACCATCGGTTGGAATCGACTGATATACTTTTTTACCTCAGAATACTCCTGAGATATCCTTAAAAGCAGCCCCAAAAGTCGGACCCTAACCCAAAACTCATCCCAAACAAAGCATGCCCGGCTGCCCGAAGCACACGAAAGGGCTATCGCCCAAGTGCGCCCAGTGCAAGAAGATTGACGCACTGTGGACTCGCGTCGCGCGCGATACCCTCGCGGGAAGGAAAATCACCTACTTTCATCCCTTCAAAAAAGCTGAGATCGATCTAAAGATTAAGCTCCTCGAGGAGGAAGCTAAAGCTCGCGAGGTGTCACCGTACTGTGCAAAGCACTTTCCCAACGGTGGCGTGCGCTGCCAGGACTGCTTGAATCGCCAGCTTACCCCCGAGCAGCGTCAGCATCGTGATGTGCAGGCAACACTTTTTGGAACACCACTACCTGTAAGGCCGTTTGAAATCGAGCACGCGGACAGGTTCGTGACCGCCTGCTCGAAGCGATTCCCCTCTGGCGCAATTACGGTGCAGGATATCGAGGGTCTGCTGACCGCGATGGGTTACAAGCCATGGGCGATTGTGGACTTTATCAAGCACCTCCGAACGAATGCATTGTTCAAAACCGTACCGTCCCTGCTGATGATCGCTTCCAACCCACTTGTTTCCGGCGTCCCTGCCGATGAAGCTACGTCAACAGCTGCATCGATTGCTGCTGCAGCCGTCTCCGCGTCGCAAGCTCAGACTTCGGGACTCGCCCCTAGTCCTGCTCCCCAGGCGTCCCAAGCCACTATCAGCGGTTATGCTGGTATCGTAAACCTGCACGACATCAAGCTTGCAGTTCAGAACCACCCTCCAAGGCTAGTGAGTCCGGCCAATGTCGATGGTATGACATTAGCAGATCTTCGACGCGAATTTGACGCTGTTGACCTCGATAAAAGCGGTGGCATTTCGCGATACGAACTACAGGAAATGCTCTTTGTGCATGGTATGGAGGAAGTCCGAGCGCGCGAATTCACCAACCGTTACTTCGAGGGTCGCGGAAAGACCGGAGAAAACGACGAAATCACTTTCTCGGACTTTTATAATGGATTCATGGAGAACCAAAGGAAACGCGCCTTTCGAAGGGTTAAACGCTTTACTCTCAAGGCATTCGCGGACGCCGATGCGGATGGCGACGGATGGCTTGATCTCAGAGACGTTGCGCTCCACGCGATTTCATTGCTAGGAGTGCACGTTACCAGAGACCGAGTGCCTGATTTATTTGCAGAGATCGATGTCGCACAGAGGGGTAAGATCAACCTTCAAGAGCTGTTTGAATGGTACTGCAAGCAAATGAGGTTGCAGCCATCTACGACAACAGGATCTGTTGATGCGTACTGAAGTCCGACTTGAGTCGCTCAACTAAGGAATAGGCGAATAAAACTACTCAAAGCAACACGTCGATCTATTGGTATAATCGAAAACTTGAGAGTTGTTGCGACTGAAAAGGCACTCAAAGGTAATGGAATCAAGAGATGAAGAGAATCTGAAGACGGACAACAATTCGAAGGGAAAACTATATAATTTGGGTTCTTCATGATTCAAATGGACAATAATAGGTCAAAACCAAGTGAAAAGAGTGTGAAGATACCTGGATAGGAAGACAGAATTGCACATGAACACTGGTTTACATGTTACTGGAAAATCTCTTCCGCGACCGGCTCATCGGCAGGGGGCAACTCAAACGGGAAATTAGATCCGAGCACATTGTGACTCGGACTTAGAGTCCTAAAGTCATCTAATGACTCTAGATCTCGCAGAGTAATAGGGGGCTTTGGAGCTTCTCGGACTGGTTTGGTTTTGCTGAGATTGCGAAGTGGAGGGAAAACGCGTTCACGGAAGAGCGATTGCTTTGCTTCATAAATATGGATAGGCTCGTCGTTACCTTCAAAATATCCGTAGTCTAGATAAACGAAGTCATCCACCTCGATCGTAGATCGAGAGGACTTCCAAGACGGTGCTTGCAAAATTGCGTTGAGTGCTTGGCGAGTTAGAATGATCTGACCACCATGTGCGGTATCGGCAACCTTTTGGCCAATGTCTGCGTCGCGACCTTCGAGTTGTTCTCGTCGTGTTGAACTAGAGTAGTACTTCTCGATGTTGGAACCTGTGTGAATACCCATTCGGACTCGCAAACCGGCGTAAACGATCTTCGTTCCCCCGTTCGGAAGTGGAACGGTGACATAACTCGACCTGAACGTCTCGCCCGGCCAGTCGACCAAAGTTAATTGATGCTGGACGTAGATGCACCATTTGAGTGCGGCGACTGGGTCGCGGAAAATAACCTGGAACGCATCGCCCTGGGTTCCACCTTCACGGCCTTTAAACCTCTGGATAGCCTCCCACATAATATTGTCGTGCATCTTAAGTGCCTGGAACATGCACGGCTCCGTCTCCCAGGCATCGGTAGAGCCTTGAACATCGGTATGAACAAACGTGAGCGGGTCACCCACTGGTTCTGCACCCGCGGCGGCCGCGGTGCTTGAAAGCTTATTAATGTGAGGTGAACCCAATATGGTCGCCCATAAGTGGAAGTCAGAGTCGCTATCTACAGCGAATGTTTTCTCGCGCCCAGCCACTTTGAGTTTGAAGCGAACATCATAGTTGTTCTGAAGGGGTGGCAAATTCGTCAGCGGAAGTTGGACATAACGATCACCAATGAAAGTTGGTAGCTCTTGCTTCACAGTGGCGCATTTGGGAAGCTTGGTCATTTCGATCAGTTGTGTCGCATCTTGGGTTTCTCGGGGTGCGACTACGTCTGGTGACATGGGTGACATCATACCGCTCTCGGTGCTTCCAGCAGATCCCAATGAAGGGGAGGGATGGAATGGGAGCTGGATCATATTACCCACGTCAAGACACCAGATCTCTTGCTCCGTGATAGTCAAATAGCATGGTCGCCAAACATGGGTTGGCTCGTCAAATCGGTACACCCATCCCTCCGAACGAATAAAAGGAGAGAACCAAGCCGATTGTAGCCCGGCACGTCGCTTGTCTTGTGAAGCGGCATCGGAGTGATCCACCAGGATCACCTTGGGTCGAATCGAAGAGCCGTGAATCTCTTCAAACGTCTCATCAGGTGTCGACATTGCAAGTGCACTCGTCTCCCTACTTCGTGAAAGGATGTGAGAGCGGATATGTCGATCGACTGCCGAAATCCAAAAAGCACATTCGTTCTCGCTTCTGCATGCCAGTGTGAGAACGGAGGCATTCGGCACAGCTACGTCAGCTGGTGAGTTAGCAATGTCTCCCGTCTGCGTCAACAAAAACGAACCTGTTGCAGCCGCGTCCATGGAGCCAAAATCAAAGAGAGTAAAGGTGTAAAGCGTCGTCGATTCCATAACTCCCGCGGGTTTCGCGGGAGCCTCAGATTTGACCTCGCTCTCCATGGAAGTTTGGCCTTGTCTCCAAGCAGAAGTCGAGATGGCAGGAAAGGGAAGATTTTCAAAATGTGCAACCGATTGATTCTCAAGAACTGAGAAACTAAGAAGCGTGGCCTCTCTTGAGATGCGGTCGGTACGGAACTTCATAAATCGTCTAAGATGGTAGCAGAACACACCTGTCGCTGTGAGTAACAATAAGGCATTGGCCCAGAACTGTGTCCTCGCTTCAGACATCACCCATGACCAGTGCTTCACGCCAGGAGGGCAAGGTGCGAAAAAGATGAGTGCAGGAAGTAGACTCAAAGGATAAACTCGACGCCTAGGCTTCTTTGATCGTGGGTACTGCAAAGCCCTGTAAACGGTGTGTCGGAGGTTATCAGGAAGAGGGTACTGCTTCGTGGAAATCAGATCACCGAAGCGAATGCGGTGTTCGAACGGCAGTGTAGATCCATTCAGGAACTGCTCCAAAGCCGTGTTCTTTGTGACATGGAGGTGAAGCGAGGTGGAGTTGCACATCAAAAGCGTAGGCAACTTCACTGACGTTGCATTCGCAAAGTCTATAGAGTGGGTGCTCGAGGCACCTGTCTCATCCGCTTCTTCATTGGTACCTTCTCTCGTCGCTGCGTTGACTGCGGAGTCCCGAGTCGTGTCGACCTTTCCGGCTGTCTCGAACGCGGTGTGAATCACCTCCAATAGTCGCGAAAGATGAGGGACTCTAAGTCTCCAGTCGGGCGCGACACCGTCGTAAGATCGTATGAGCACCTCGGGTACTGCATCGTCAGTAATTTTGCCAATCATAATCAGTTCAATGTCAGCGAGGTGCAGCGTGAGGCAAACGTCCGGGTTCCAAGGAGGAAGGAGGTACATCCTGTTCCCAGTCACGGCGAGGCTAAGCTCTTGTCCAGTCGAGACATGCTCCACTGCATCGGAGAATAGTATGTTCAAGTGGGTCTGAGTCGCATCGAACTGGCTCCGCGCGTGCGCGTGTGACCCCGATGCCAGGTCGGCCACATTTGTGTCCTGACCGCTGTCTGCACTCCTCTGAACCTCATCTAGTTCGACCTGCTGCACGATGCACCTGGGGATGTTGTGCCTAAGGTAGAGATAATCATACTGGCTGCTCGCAGAGAGCGTGAACTGGGTCAGAAGGCTGCGTATGGGTGCAAAGTTGGTCTCTGCTCGGTTCTCGTGGTCCTCAGGAGTAGGAATCTGGAGCGAAGTGAGCGGCTTGGATAAAGCCGGAGGTTGGGACTGCATGGTGCTTTGGATATTTAGTCTCGTCAGCTCTGCAACCAGTGCGTTAGCATTCCTCTGCACTCGGCCAATACTCCGCTTTTCGTTCGTTCCAAGTCCGCCCCGCTCACAGGAAAAATCTCCCAACTCAGTTTCCCAAAGAAGTTCAGCTGGGGTGAATCAGGGGCATATGCAGGCATGGGATTGAATGCTGGATATCGTGTGGGGTGAATTGGATCAGAACTGGAATCGCGACTTAAGCGCATGCGATGAAGGCGCTTCACAGAACTCACATGGAGTATAGGCTGGAGAATAGAGTTTATTCTTGCATCATCCGTCTCGGTCCGATTGATTGATTACACACTCAACTCAACTCAACTCAACTCAACTCAACTCAACTCAACTCAACTCAACTCAACTCAACTCAACTCAACTCAACTCAACTCAACTCAACTCAACTCAACTCAACTCAACTCAACTCAACTCAACGCTGGGATTACAACATATCAGCACGAAGCGTTTGCGCTGGGAACTTAAAATATGCGCGTATAGGTCAAACGTCGGTTATTGAAGGGATATCCTCACTTCGGAGGTTTGACCGGCTGAGCAACCCGTGCTTGGTGAGCACACGAGGCATGTCGATATCTCCGATCAGTGAGCAGTGCCGAGTACCGCTGGCTCACGGTCAGCGTTTCGGCTCGGCTATCATCCCTGCTGGGCGACACACTGGCTTGGCCTCGGCCTCCTCCGCACACTTGGATTTCTACGTCCTATTGTCTCATGATGACAAGAATTTTCCCTAGGTCCTGGCCTTTCCGTCAACGCGTGGATGAATCCGGAGGATCGGGCCTTTCGGCGATGTGCAATGTAGCAATGACCAGCATAAGCAGTTACCGTGCAGATAGATCTTGTGCATCTGGCATAATCCAATTTGTGAAAATGTGCAAACCAAGACTAATGCTTGATGTTCACCTCTGTCCCGAATCCCATGGCGCATCATGGACAGAACAGGTGCGGCTTGGTTGTTAGCTATCCGTCAACCATCCTCGCACCTAGATCACTCCTCCACGAGTTTGACTAAGTCTCCTGGTGTCTATACCTCGAAGATGTTTCGTGATTCATTTGAGACTGACTAAACTTGCTTCTTAGCCGGAACTGGGGAGAGCCTATACCGACCGCATAAGCGTCGTCTTAGAGGACAGAGAAGAGCAGCGAGAAGGGGAAGCAACAAGAAGCTGATTAGAAGGAGGATAGAGATTCAGAGCGTACTCCCTCAAACTGGAGCTTCACATCGGAGCCTAGTAGAACCCATTCTACAGTACGCAACCAACTGCTTGAACTTCGACTGCATCGGGCAAATGGAGACCAGGTTAGACAATAGCAAACTAGGAGGGATTGGCCAGAACTGTGCCAATCTGCCTACCTCATCAGGGTGTTCCTTAGATCTGATAGATTCAGGGCAAGTTCTAGGATACGAGCCCGCTATCTTATGCGAGATCTCGGGCTTATACTCAGGTCGCGCCTGTGAACATGATGAAGGTGGGTCTCGACTGCTGTCGAATGAGCTAGCAGGTGTTAATAGTACAACAAGGGGGAGTGCGGCGAGCCATGCTCGACAGCTCCGAACCTCCCCGGATGACCATCACGAATTTGACCCCATTGTAGTCGAAGCAAACGATAATAGTTTGAATGCTCTCCGTGAGAGCGTAGGATTTCGTAGTCTAGCTAGTCTCTCTGGATATGAGCCATTTCAGTATTCAGATATCGATGATGCAGCACTTACTCTGTTTCCTATCGAATCCGGCTTTCTTGCGCCCCTGCACGAAGCATGCAAAGCAACCCATTCGAACAAGCAGGGACCTCGATCCACATCAGCTTCTCATAGTAGTCTTACTCCGATCTTTGGGGCAACGCTAAAGCTTTCTGAGCAAGCAAATACCGCAGAAGGGCAAGGGGACCAGCGTCCACACAAGGTATCTCAAGCTTTTGGTGAGGACCTGTGCATTCAGTCCAAGGACGAACTCGACTTTGGTAGCTCGCTTGGTCTTCATGGTCGACCAACATATTGTGAAATTGATGCTCGGCCAGATGTGCCGAACACTATAGTAGCTGTCGCGCTGTCCACGACACCTGTGTTCCAGTCACAAGAAGTCAAGTCTCAGAAGCCAATTACAGCCCTACCAACCCAGCTAGCGAGCGAAGAAAATTGTCATAGACCTCGGCTAGAGTCTATTCCATCTCGAACGCAGCCTGCGGAGGGGCTTGCAGAAGGATTAGACTATTCGACTAGGCCCTCTAGTCCGTGCGTCATCGTTCAGCCGAGTCGATATGGAACGCCTTTCCCTGGCGCTGACGCAAGCACTTTGAGTGCATACCCCAAACCCGCTATCGTGCATGCTAAGTCTTCCATGGCGAACATGCAGAGCAAATGCGAGAATGAGACATGCGAACTTGAGCATTTAGTTGCTTCTGTTTCTGAGACATCGGTGCCCTCGCGCAATTGGTCACATGCCCCTGAGCAGGTAATACACGAAAAGTGTATAGGTGGGAGCTCCACATACGACGACCAAATTAGCTACGAGCAGAGTCATCTGACTGGCACAAGGAAGCTTAAGTCAGCACCTATCTTCCAATGCGATCTTGACTCCTTGAATCAGGCCGATCGGTACGAGGTCTATCCTGACGCCATCAACGCGAAGATCATGATTGAGAATCAGGCTACAGTGATCAGCAAGACTGACTTTGGAAAAAATAGCAATGTCCAAAGACAACCTGCAGCCCACACTCCCCCCAAGGTGGTGGATCCGAAAACTGAGGAGCAACTGTTGGTTAACCATGAACACCTTGTTCACATACCATTGGGAGGGATTGCCCGGTTCAATGATGGAGGGACGAGCGCAATTGGTAATGTCACTAGTCAACAGCACGTATCGTCAACTGAGCTTGAAGGACGATCAGTGACTGGCCAGCAGCCACAAACATATATCAGTTACCATGATAAACCGACAAACGCATACTCTCAGCAAGAAACCGGGGAACGAGATCATAGGCAACATCTTTACCCGGGGAGCGACGCCAATGTCCCAAGTCATGTAGATGCTCTCCATCGACTGCAGCACCCAGGAACCGTTGAGACATTAGTTCCTCACTCTCATCAGACTCCTCCCACTGATTCTAACTGTATATTATCCCAGAACGGCGCATTTCATGGACGCGTTCCTTATGATCATGGAGCAGATCCGATGGTTTCAGCGATCACCAACGCAAACAGTCTGTTGCATCAAGACCCTAGATATGGATACTACGTTGGCGACCACCTGCAGGATTTTCAAGCGGATGAGGTGTCGTCTCAACTGCCTTTCGGCGATCGGGTAGTGACAGCAAATGCGAACACGCAATTTGATCAGACTCTTCAGTTATATGAGTCTGCATCCGCGGGAGGACCGGAACGGCAATGTCATGGCTTCAACGAGCACAATCCATCGCGGGTGGACATAAGCACAGGAACCTACTACAAAACGCTTGAACAGCATTCTCAGCCCTCTCACAACCGAACTCCCGCTTTTGAATATGCTGAACCCCCTCCTCAGAGAACCACCAACCCATACTGGGAAGTTCAACAACCGCTAGCGTGCCTCGTTGAGAAGCCTACGGACGAAGACTCAGAAGCTCTAGTTGCAAGGCCAGTGGATTGCGACAGAGCGGATGTGAGAGTTAGTGAAAAGCACGATCACACGCAGATTGCCACGCCGAGTTTGATAGCTAGGCACTCAGATGGGGGACATCGCAATGTCGGGAGTCTGGAAGTCAAAGCTGTGCCTTCTGAAGCAGTCGAAAAAGGTTCCAAAGGGAACTATGAGTGTACAGAATGTCATAGGTTGTTCTCTTCTCGTGCTTCTCTCACACGCCACCGCAAGACACACATCGATGAACGACCCCATGTGTGTAACCTGTGCGGCAAAGCATTTGCCCAGCCTGAGGATCTACAGCGACATACGCGTCTACACAATCCAGAACGCCCTTACGAATGCACGTATTGCAATAAGCGATTCACTACGAGGGCAAACGCCCGTGTTCATGAGCGATGCCATACTGGAGTCAGGCCGTATACCTGTTTACTTTGCGGAGAATCGTTTGCCCAAATCTCGGCACGCAACAATCACGTCCGTACTCATACCAAAGAGCGCCCCTTCGTTTGTGGGTGCAGCAAGGCCTTCGGTCAGGCAGCAACGCTCAAAGCGCATCAGAACAGAATGTGTTCACCGCTCTGCGCAACCCGACCAGCAATAACTCTCACCAGCTCTTCTGGTCAGGGAAGACGGCGCAACAAGCGAAGCACATCAAATCAACTAACCCAGCTCGCATCTACATTGACTTCGTCACTGATATCTCTCACTCTTCCAAACGATCGGCTGAACAGTCACAATAATACTCCGCCTCAGTCCCAAATTAGATCTGATGGTAGCCCAGCGCACGCCAGTGAAAGCGACCAAACCGCAATAATGGGTGTGCTATATTCCGCACGACGCGACGCTAACACGTCGCCGCAGATGTCTGCACTTACTTCACAAGGGTATGGCCGAAGTCAGCATGACTTTGAACAGTAAGCCCTTTTCAATGTTCGTGAAATGTAGAACGGTGAGAGCTGTATGTGTTGAGCATGGTTTCCAGTGATATGATAGCACAATACACATGCATTATTCGCTCCTACGAATTCGCGCGTAAATACCTTTATCTTCCTGATATGGTCGCGAGCGAACAGTGCCAAGTCTAATGTCCTCTGACGTGTTCCTCGTGGTCGGTGGGGCACTTGTGGTCTGCAAGCCCGGCCGAGGCTTTGATGCTTGAGTTTGATGTAGTGGTTGTGCAGTCGGAACTGGCTGGGCACGCATGTTTGATTGCTGTTGTTGCTGCTGCTGCTGCTGCTGTTGCCCAGATACCGACGCTATGCTGCGTTGAGCGTCAGTGACTGCGTTGAACGTCACACCAGTACGAGTTGATAGCGGTGTCGAACTTACACCAGAAGCCGAAGACACGATAGCGGGCCATGGTGTGAGCAACCGATCTCGAACCAAGAAAGAAGCGCACTGCGGCCTTACACATGTGATTAAGTATGGATCAACCATACCGAGTGCAGTCGCTGCATCTTGAGCAAAGCAAAGACGAAGTTTCCTCGAAGGTATGCCCTGCGCAGCACACTTCTCACAGAAATCTGCAGTTGGGACTGCTGAAATGGCCCCCAATCGCACACGCTTTGCGCAAGTCCTGCAGCATAGCTCGAATGTCTTCATATTCATCGGCGCGGGATTGACTCGACGAAGTAAGAGCTTTAGGTGCTGCACCGGTTCCCGAACGACCACAGTCTGCATAACATCCTCCACATAGCCCGCTGCGGTCTGAGTGACGATATCGCCCGTGCCTTCACCTACACCATCGTTCATATCGACTTCTTCACCCGGAGAGAATCGTGCTCGAGCGAGCTGCTCCGCAAGTGTACTGATTTCTGCGGGTATAGGCGGGATGGGCACGAGCGATCGTTGAATTGCGGTTCGAACTGCCAGTGGTACGTTTTCGTTTATAACCACAATGTCGCTCTGCAAATCAAATCCTGCTGACCTCAGCGCGTTGGCAAGCTCCAAAGCTGCATCCTGAGATCGTGGGAAATTGAGCACTGATCTGGCGCTCAACACAACCCGAGAATCTACTCCTCGAAGTGCATTCTCCATCTCAATTCGCGACGTCGAATTTAGATGTGGAGGCTTTGTGGTTGGGCAGGACGGACAAGGAAAGATGGCAACGTCAGGTGTTCCGATAGCTAAAGGACAAGCAGACAGCGTGCATGTGCCGCATGGGCCATGGATGGATTCAGCCCTCGGCTTGGTGCTCGATGTCCCTGTTCCCAGTTTAGACAAACATTCTGCCACTGCATCTTGAATCTGTTCGATCACGACGTTTCCAGATGCAATTTGCTCGATTAATGCAGCCCGATTCTCAGGCGAAAGGGCCTCTAGGCTTTCCTCGAATTTTTCCTTACTTAGTGCGTTTGATGATAGCTCGGGCTCTTCTTTCTTGACTGAGGAAGGTCCGTCGTCGCTCATTTCAGATCTTGCAAATCGCTTCAGGGCTCGTTCAGCGGCACTAGACGTAAATTCCTCAATTGGGTCCTGATCGCAGTATGGGCAATATGTTCGGAAGGAAACACCATTGGTGTTACGTTGTGGACGGATGATTGTTAAGACCTGATACTGACACAGGGGGCATCTTACTGACTGCGGCACCTCTGGACTGCTATCTCCAGGTCCTAGTTGCATCGTTCGATAACTAGTATCATACACTCTGGGTAGAAGCGCTCCGGTCGACCACAGTGGAAGGATCGGAGACCATTCTGCGGACTTGAATGGATGCAGTGCTTCGAGTGAGTTCAAACGTGCCAGCAATACATTTGGTTCATGCCGGGGTAAAGGCGAGACGCCCATCCCCTCTTGTGCGCACGTAAGGCATTGAAGCACACGTCGCCGCCGAGATGTAGCATTCGGACCAGCATTGCGTTCAAGTTTCAGAACGGCAATACCCCGAGTTCCGCATCGACCACATAATGATACTCGCTCAACCACTTCCACTACTCGATCACTCGCCTCGACGAGCAAAGATGATTCATTCGTTACACCAGGTCCTGATGGATGCATCAGAGGCTGACTCGACTCAGGCAAGACCTGGTCTCCGCGCATCAGTGTGTGTCCAACAATAGCACGGAAAATAGGGAGACTGCATTCGAACTGCGCAAAGACAGGACGCATGTCATTGATGGCTTTAAGCACCATTGACTCCTTTGTCTGCTTCTGCTTGGCAACATCGTTGAGCCCTCGTTCCATGAGCGCACGTAAGATCGGAGACGCAAGCTGAAGCTGCATGGCAATGTATGCATCGATCAGTGCGAGACCCAGCGCAGTTGGCTGTAAGTAAATTGTTCGACCACTTGCGACACCAGAACTACTTGTACCAGTGTTTGAGCTAGCGGAGCTGTTCCGGATTCTCGTACTGGTGCCTTCTGGGGCAAGTGGTTCACCTCTGCCGTTGACTTCAATCACATAGCCGCGGTCTTTGACTGCTTGAATATGTTTAGCGATTGTGGCGTCTGTGCCAATTCCGCTTTTATCCATGGTATTAATTAACTCCGACTCTGTCATCAACGAAGGTGGAGTCGTCTCGCCCCGAACAACGTTCACCGCAGTTGGCTTGAATTTGTCGCCTGGCGCAAAACTAGGTATTGTTCGATCGCTCCACTTCTCCCAGGGATAGACATCGTACCAATTACTTTCAATCACAGCAACACCTGAGCAATGGAAAACCTCTTCACCGAGCATTGCTTCCACATTTGTCTGAACGCCTTTGGCATCCTGAGAACAGCAAGCCAAGAAGTGCCGAGCGACCAAGTCGTAGACTTGCTGCTCATTTTGAGTGAATGAAGAATCCGGTGGCTTGAGGGGGTGGATTGGTGGGTGGGCCTTATCATTGTGGCCCCCGTTAAGAGGCCAAGCGAACTTTCCGTTCAGGAGCCGATTCGCATATTGAGCGTAAGTATCACACTCTGTCAAGTTGCGGATGAGTTTCTGAAGGTCTTCTGATCGATCGAACTCATCCGTTTCCGTACGGGGATAAGAAATGTACCCGTTATGATAGAGCTTGTTCGCAGACTCGACACATGCGTTTGAACTCATTCCGAAGTAACTCGCTGCACGTTTTTGTAGCTCGACGGTGTTCAGCGGTGTAGGTCGGGACCGGGTCCTTGGGGCTGTTGTGGCTTTAATAATAACGGCCTCATTAGCCGAAAGAGCTGCATTCCGTAGAACCTGAACACTAGTTTCATCAAAAAGCCTCCCGCGTGCCCACCTGAAAGTAACACCATGACTTGAACTCTGTGTGTTCGATTTCTTGGACTCCTCTCCGGTGGTGGACGCTTCCCGTTTGCCATCCCAGTACATCTCCAAATACCAAAACGGTTGAGGCACGAATTGCGCGCGAGCACGATATCGATCAACGACAAACCCAAGGGTCGGGATTTGACAAGGACCCCAAGAAATGGTACGGCGACCCGATTCGACCGCGCCGCTCGAGTACTGACGCAAGGCCAGGGTCTGCATACGTGTAAAAGCGGCACCAAGGCGGAGATCAATTTCTTGCCTTGCATCCACGGCGTCGGCCTCACTTTTCTTGGGTTGCTTGAGCTGAGACATGGCGCGCACCATGTGTTCCCTGGTCATCGCCGAGAAATGCGCACGCATGATCTTCAGACGTGCATTTGCAGCCTTGCATATGTCAATGACTTCAAAGGCAATGTTCTCGCCCTCGCGATCGCAGTCCAGCCAGAGTATGAGATGCGTCGCCAGGCGTGCTTCTTTCTCAAGCGTCCGTTTGATCGACTCCGGGGAGAAGCTTGACCTTGAGAATGTGCTGCCGGGACCCCGGTCACTCGACCGAAGCTTCTTCTGCACGCGAGCATCGAACAGCTCGGCGGGATTTTGCTGGTCCCAAGACGTCTTCTTCACAAACTCGAGTTCGAACAGGTGTCCCAGAACGTGAGTAACCACCATCGTGACGGTCTTCTGTTCATGATTGTACTGGAACTCCCAAACCTTGGCATCTTTCTGATCGCTACGAGGCGGAATATATGATCGACCTGAAAGATGTTTTGCGATCGTCTCTGCCACCGAGGGTTTCTCCGCAACGCAGAGATACCGGAGTTTGTCCCTTGACTGAGCCATGTTTAGTTTGGTGTCGACTACGCGCTAGTCCGGGGATAGATCACGAAATACGACTTGAACTCGGGCACTGCGCCACGGGATCACCTAGTTTCACTAATCACATCCATTATCTCATTCCAGGAACTTCACTATTCAATCCTCTCTGCAATATAATTCACTTTGCCGCCAAATCCGGATTGGCCGGATCCGGCTAAATGCCACGGCCCACCCGTCCTGGCCCAGTTTCCGAGATGTGGCCAGGGGGCGACAGTAGGTTGGAGTCCCGAGGCGAGTTTGGATGGGATTCGCTGGAATCCAGTGATTTGGATGGTGTAAGTCGCGTCCTCGGTGCTCAACTATCTAGCTGACAGGTACACTCAGCAATGTAGCAGTCTCTCCGACCTGAACCAGAAAAAAGTGACCAAGTGAGAACATTTCTACCAGGTGAGGATAGCGGGGTTGCAGGTATTACCCAGATGAGATGTGGTGTGCTTCGGGGTTAGACTAGTGTCGAAACCTTGTTTTCATCACCTGCGCCTCCCGCCTCTAGCGTGGAATACTCGGAATTGCCTCCACTCTACATCAACCGCGAAAAGCATCAGCTCACCAAGCCCCTAGGCTTGGGATTGGCGCACACACCGCGCTGCGGCCACGCCAATATTGACCATGGACTCCCAAACAGGATGTACGTAACTATCATTGCTTTGCTTCTGGACTTTTCGTTGGGATACGCCACTACAGAACACCGGAGAACTTCCGTAGACCTGGTCTTGCCTGACTCATTGCTCTCGTACGTGCATATGGCGTGTGGAATATGCCTCTCTGCCGCACCTCTCTAGGTATGCATCAGCTGATTTCCATGGGGTATGCAGAGGGCCTTGCCAGGGAACTCGCCCGAAGGTCAGACGGAGACATCGGCCGAGCGCTCGACTTGGCGGAGACACTGCAGAATGCAACAGCCTCTCACCCTAGGACGGGTTCTGGCTGCGGTCGTGTTGCTAGCTCAGCATCTAATCCTGGCTCTGCAGCTGGGGCCCTCCAGCTTGGCACCGCGCGCTTGAAGCGGCCAAACCAGGCAGAGCTCCTGCTGGAGAACTCAATCAACACAGAACGGAAGAAGAGCTCTCTCGGACGGCATCCTGCCCCGAAACCCGTTATTCGTGTTGAGCAACCTGACAACAAGATCAAGGAGTACCTACAAGATTTCAGGGGCGAAATGGATCCATATGAAATCGACACGATCGATTTAATGTCTGATCCGCGGATGAACCCCAAGGGCAGTAGCACACTTGAGCTTCTTCGGAAGGACCCTTCACCCACCAAGAGGGAGTCAGACGAACGTGACATGACTTCTGATAGGCGCAATACCCATGAGTCGAGAAGAGATGTCGAGGTCAAGAGAACGACCCCTTCACCAGCACCACCCCGCTCGGGACCTCGAGGGAACTGGCCCACTCTTGATGATTCTGATGAGGAGTCGGATAAAGCAGTTCTGAGCAAAACACCCGACGTCGATGGCTCAAGGCGCGGAAATGAAGGGGTTTCAAAGAGCATTGCAACTCCACAGAGGAGTATCACGTACAGCAAACCGGAGCAAGGCGGTGATGGATCGAACTTGCAAAAAGGAGATGACGGTCCGAGTGTCCATAGTCTGCTTGACACCTCGCAGAAACCTGTTGCAACTGTCGTTCGGCGACCTGGTCAGTTCGGAGGAGTCGATCCATCGGCATTGAAACGATCGTCTCACACGAACGTTGCCGTTCCCCATCTGCGAAAACCGGAAACACCTATGAGGGTGAACCCTGATGTTTATGTCGAGCGCCACTGGGGTGCCGAACCTGTCATCACTGATCCATGCGAACTCAACACGACTAGTTTACCACCGGAGATCCGCGTTAGGAATCACACGCAAGCATTCTCAGTCTTACACCCTCCGACGAGAATTATCAATTCTGTTGTTGTTGAGCCAACAACAATAACCCCGGGGCAGGAAATTCTGGCTGTCAACAACCGGATTCAGTTCCCACTCTGGTGTCGCTGCCTTGTTGCGGCATCGAATCCTGGCGGAACAGAAGTCTGTGTCCGGCCTATGTGGGATGACCTTGTCACGCTGCAAAAGCTACGGAAGCTTTGGAACGCAAAATTATTGGCCCTGTACTTGAAGCTATGGGAACGACGTAATCTGGTATGGAAATATGCCTACCGAGAATCAGATGTGGAAAAAAACCTCTCGCCTCTCTTCATTTCAAGGGATCCAGAAGAGTTAGAGCCCAAGCAGATTGAAGTGCTCACGAGAGAAATGTGTCCCCTGTTGACAGACACCGCAAACGAGGAAGGTGAGAGTGTCTCAGACACCTTGGAGGATCTAACAGATGTCAGCGAAGCGATTCGTCATCTCGACTTGGATTGGTCAAAGCTGCCTGAGTCATTCCTGGACTACAAGGACAGAGATTCGATCACTTCAGTGGATCCCCAGGCTGCGCGTCTTGCTCGGGAATTCACTCAATTGAAAGATCACTATGCGAGAGAATATGAAGCCATGTCAGCAGGCTGGAGTCACCAAGACCCTAACCTTGTGGAGCAGCGAATGAAGACACGAAAGTTCCGTTACATGGGTGGGAATGTTACGTATGCCCCGAACTTCCTCGGATTTGTAGTTAAGAGCTTCAGTCAAGGTATGACAAACGTAAATCCCAAATCGCTGAAAGCGCTCATTACGGGTACAACGAAATTTCAACAGAAGGAATGGGTCTATGCTAGCTACAACTACAGAGGTACTCGAAGGTGGAGTCTTGCACAAGTCAAGCGCGTCTTTGGAGATGGAGCTCAACTAGGTGTTAGAATTTTTGATCTTGACAAGAGCGTTGTGACAAGCAGGACGCAAATTGTTCATCCACTGCTGGGTTGCGCCTTTCCGATCAACTTCTGTCGGGAACAAGTGGAGCAATGGATCCAACTGGCGTATCCTCAAAACGCCATGTCACACTCAGCTTACCGAAGAACGCCTGTCCTCCAGCTTCCAATGCCAATAGGACCGTCGCCGACACAACCAAAGATGCCTGCGATGAGCAGTGTTCTCGGGAGATTGACAACTTCTGCATCGCCCGCACCGACTTGGATGGGCTCGACAAGCTCCACCGCGGGTTCGATGACCCCGAGCCGTTCCTATCAGACCGATCTCTCTCCGTGGTACGATAGATCCAAGCCCTATGCGACCGTTATAAACACGCCTTCACCTTCTATACCTCGAGTCAGCGTCACGGATCGGTCAGACCGTGAGCGTTATTTCGATGACTACAAGGGTGTGGCGTGCAAGTACCCACCTCCGAGATTCCGCTGGGCTCTCCCTCCTGCAGAGCCAAGCAAGCCAAAATTGACGAGCGAGACATCGAATCTGGGGCAGCCACGCAAATTGGAATCGATTAACCTTGATGAAGGAGGCTCAAAGCGAGTGAAGAACGAAACCCCTCAAGAACGGGATAGTCCTCCGGCTGATCCGTTATCGAAGTCGAAGCCACTTCCAGAAGAGGACGTTGAGGAACCTGATGATGATATTGAGATTGATGAAGCTCGGATTAAGCAGGGCGTTCCAAGTGAACTAGAAAGACTCAAGCTTCGGATTCACAAGGCAACCAACTTCTGGGAATCCCGTGCGACACCGGATAAAAAATGGAGGGTGGATGACTATGTTATGGCTGTCATCGAGACTTCACCTCCACAACGTGTTGAGCGGCAAATTGTCCGGATCGTGGCCATTTCTAGCCTGGGACTACACGCTCGCATCGAATATCTCGAAGGAAGTGTCCGCGAGTACGAATGGGTTGACCTCAACGCCATGCCCAGCACAATTCAGAATCAAAGGCCGCCGGAAAGCGAGGCTGATGTGACCGAGGACCTATACTCGCTAAGCTCGCCTGCCTCCGTTCGTAGGTCGCGATGTGTGTCGTTAGAGCGATTGGATTCCAGTACTACTGATCGCACGGAACTTGATGCTTTTCGGGCTAACTTAAGAGAGCAGGGCCTTGCGCTCGTGCTCGAAGCAATGGATGGAAACTGCCTCTTCCGCTCGTTTGCACGTCAAATCTTCGGTGATAGCGAGCTTCACCTGAAGTTACGCAAGTACTGCGTGCAGTTCCAGCTTTGCCATCCGGATGAATTTCAGTGCTTCTTGCTTGAGGATATTAAAACCTATACGAGCCAAATGAGCAATGAGGGCGTTTGGGGCGGTGAACCTGAGATTGTCGCGATGTGCCGGCTCTTTGAGGTGAATTGTGTCATATATGTGCCGGGCGCGCCGCCTTATGAGGTATTTGATGGATTTGGCAGCAAGCGGCCTACAATTCGAGTCAGCTACCACGGGTCAAGTCACTACAACTCCGTCGTGGTTGCATTGAAAGAATCCAAAGAGAATCCGAACGCTGATGACTGTACCAGTATAACATGGGGCACGGTGGCGACGAAGGATTCGCCAGCACCATCAGACGCGTCCCCATGCACAGCCTCAGACGAGAACGTTAGCTTCAAACCCATCTTTCCGAGCGCATCGGCAGCCACAGAGGCAGCTGAACTCGCTTTGGAGGCAGCTCGTGCATCTCTCACTGCGCGGAAGGAACAGGAGCGATTGGAGTTGGTTCAAGAAAGTGCGTGCGAGGAGAGTGAGTCGGAGAGCGATCTGGAGGCTGACCAGGGTTTGAAGTCAGTTGATGAGCGAAGAAGTGGCAATGATTTAGGCAACTCTTCATCGAAATCACCTGCAACTGTCGTCGGTAGTAAAGTAGAGACAGAAAATCTAGCAGTAGAGAGCTCGAACAAAGCCGCTGACTGGCGAGCAACCGAATCGACGAGCCTTAAGGCAGATACGAAGCCCACGAAGCCAGCCCCGAGCCAGCGTCGCGGCAGAAGTGAGAAGGGTGACACTCGATCTAAAGGTGCTAATCGACGCGGTGGAGACCAACCAGACCCGGAGGATGCGGCTTGGAAGACAATGGTGCTAGATGACGCCAGTATCAGAGACAACAACACCAAGAATAAGAATACCAACAAGCCCAGTCCAAACGACGACGAGTTTGATGATATCTTTGCAAACTCTCGTATCTAAACTCACCCGACACACATACAATACATGCGCTTACAGAGCTCGCACTGACTACCCCTCCTCGATCAGAAGTTCACCTGCTATGCTTTAGCCATATCCGGTCACCAGACTGAGCTTTCGAGGAGTGTTCGCACATTTCAACCTGGACTCATAATCGATACTGTGCAATTGGCATTGACTTGAATATAGGTGCATTCTATTTCAGAATGGAGGCTGAAGTTGCGCACCTTATTCAGCTGCGCATTCGTGCAGCGACACAGGCAGATATCCTTCAGTACGTACTCACTTCGAGTTTTTCCGTGGCGCGAAAAGTCCTATATGGAGTTTTCCCCTGCTTACAAGTGTGAGACTGTATTGAAAAATCCCTCATACGATGCTCCACCATGTACCTTATTTACTGCTGCCTGTAGAACCGATGCAGCTCTTTCGCGACTCGGTGCTTCACCAGGATTCACCACCGCACTTTGCGCGGTCCTGATGGACACGAATGCGCCTGCGGCAGCGAGGCAGTACGCTGGCGTCATTCTGCGCCGCCAGGTCGTCCAGTACTGGGACGTGCTGGAAGAAGAGAAGGAAGACCTTGAGGGCTACGTTGTGTGCGAAGTTGAGGGGCAGGAAACCTCAGAGGAGCATGCCAAGTTCCTGGCAGAGCAGGAAGCCATCGAGAATATGCAAATCCAGATCCCGGATGAAGACAAAGCCGTTCTACGCCGCTTGTTGCCCCAGCTGCTGGCATCAGAACAGATGCATGTCCGCAACACCGTCGCGCTTATTCTTGCAACTATCGGAGAAGCCGAGTCAGACAATGTGTGGCCTACCTTCCAGGACGAGTTATTGAACGAGCTGAGCAGTTGCACCAACCCGTATATGGCCATGGGTGTGATCCGATGTATGCAGCACTATGTGGAGGAAATCGTGGATGATCGTCTGCATACCATCATTCCAAGCGTCTTGTCACACACCATCATGCTGTTCTCTGATGAGTATCGACAGGCCGTGAGTGTCCCCGCCGAAACCTTAGCGCAGATCATCCGAGTGCTTCACACCGCACTCGTCAACCTGAGAACATATGCAGAGGGAGAGCGCCGCTTTGAGGCACGATACTTCCCTCTCTTCTTGAAGCAGATGAACGGTTTGCTCGAAATCGTCAACCAGATCTTGTCTGCCCCAATCCCTGATTTCAATGAGCCTGATGTGCTTGAAAATGTCACACAGGACACGCTGCTCTTCGAACTGCGCGGAGAAGTTGTAGCCCTCATGAAGAGCATGGTGGCGTATTTCCCTAAAGGCATGAGTGCGCACTCCGCCACGCTGCTTCAAATTGCGCTCGACTCCCTCGTCCAGTTGGCTCCTGTTTACTTGCATTGCGCAATTTGGAAGCACTCATACGCAGGAATGCTTTCACTCGATGCAGACACCACCTCGCCAGTGTACGGTTTGTCACACTTCATCACCGGCCTACTTGAACTCGTAGATGTCTACGCTGCCAACCCCAAAACCACTGGCAAACCTATTAGACCCCGCCTGGAGGAGCTCTTCAAAGTACTTCTGGCACTCGTGCAATACTCGGATGATTATGCTCAACTAGTGATCACCGATTTGCACGAGTTTATTTCCCATGAAGAGGAAGTATTTCTGTCGTCTGACTTTAATGGAGGTGGCGATGACGAGTTCGTTGGACAAGGCGGTTCGGACTCAGCTCTTAGCACTGCTGTAGTTCGCAGTGAGGCCATCTCAGCCATTGAAATGCTGCTTGACAGATGGCCTGTGTCTGCCCCAGGGGCAGCTATCCGCGCTGCAGCAGATGCACTAGAGAAGAGTGAAGCCATGCGCGAAGGTAAGTACGGTGAAGCCCTCGCAGATTGGTGGAAGTATCGTGAGGCAGCAACTCTGCTGGTAGGCCATGTGTTGAATGATATGAAGAAGTTCTCGCAGCAAGAGCATTTGAGCTTGAATGAGATCCCAGCGGTCTTCTTGGTTCCAGCACTCTCGCTTGCGCAGGCCACTGGTAACGAGGACGAGACAATTGTGCTGCTTCAGTGCCGCGGAGCATGGCTTGCGCGTCCCGTTGCCCAATGCTTCCTTAATGCGGCACAAGGTGCAGAGAAGAAGCACAATGCTGCGGTCTATGAAGCATGCATGAAGGTCATTGCGTCCATCGGTTCGGACCTGTATAATTGCATGAACCCAGAGACCGCCCGACCAGTTCTTCGAGTGGCTGCACTCAGTGCAATCCGCTATGTCTGCGTCCAGGCACCTGAGACGATTGCAGAATACTACGGTTCGATCGTAAGTCGCGCTGTTAGTCTCGCGACAGCTACACAATATGTGACAACCCAGACAGCCGGTTGGATTCTGTCAGTTACAAACTTCATTCTTGCACCACTCACCCAAGAACTCAAGGGCAACGGGCGGAAGGAACTGTTCAAATATGGTATCGGCATGGGCCTGGTTTCAGACGCCCCGAATATGGGTCCACTGGAAGTTAGTATCAGCGTCGAGATTCCCGAAATCGTCAATGCCCTGATCACTTACTGGCGACAACACGAGGAGAACGATCTTGTCTCAGTGGATGTGCGAGAACTGCTTGTTGGTCTTGCGCGTGTTCCTAGCTGCTTCCCTCAGCTTGTTGAAGGACTTGTTGAGCCTATGGTTGAAGTGCTGGAGAGCCATGAGTCAGTGACCGCTAGAAGGTTCGCCCAGAGCACACTTATGCGTCTAATCCGTATGGCATTCCCCTCGCTGGATGTTTTGTCGCATCAAGAATTGATGTCGCAGTTCCCAGTAGAGCTCATCGTCACTCGAGCTACGCATGCTTTGCTAGGCGAAGCAATCAGAAGCATCGAGCAGGGTGCCTTTGCTGGGGCCTTTGCTGCCGCTTCCTTCTTCGCTACATCTCTCGCACTCTTTGGGCAGTATCATGCGGATCAGCTCATTAATGATGCGGTCGAGCTTGCCCAGGCCTGCCTGTCTAACGTTTCGTACGAAGGTCATGCTGTCCGCGTGTCTCGACTTTTGTCACAGATCTTTATGCGCCACGACCGTTTGTCTTCCGAGCAATTCAGCACTCTTTTGGAGCTGCTTGTTCGACGAATCTGTGGTGTCGAAAGTGATGCATTGCGGTTCCCTCTATTGCATGCCCTCGCGCGTTTGATATCCAAGTTCCCTGTTGAAACGGTTCAGGCTTTGCAGGAGGTTGGAGAGTTTGAAGTTGAAGTGACCGTCGGCCGAAAGACCAAGAAGAAGAAGGGAGGTAGTCGTGTTCTCTTGAAGAAACACGAAATGCGGGTGATTGCACCTTTCCCGTACATCATCAGCAAGATGGCTAACCAACTTGAGCTTGAATTGACCCCATACGATCGCAGAATTTTTGGTGCAGCATGTGGGCAGCTGCTTGCGCACGAAGGCATCGCTGAGTCCCTGCTGCAGATTCCTGTCCGCGGTTATGAAATCGTCAAGGAGCGCAAGCGGCCCGGTGTGCGCACTCGAAGACAACAGCAGCTCGCAGGTGAGGAAATCGAATATACCCAGATGTCGGCTGCTACTCGATTCATCTCCTTCTTGGCTAGAATCACACGAGAGGCGTTCGCTAAGGCTCAGCTTGCTCGAGCCGAGGCCGAAGAAAGCGAACTTGAGAACGAAGACGACGAGGAAGATCTAGACTCTGAGGCCGAGGAACGCGAAGAGGCCGCTTTGTTGCGCCAGATGGGTGTCGAAGTTGTCGAGACCGCACCTGAGGCCGGAGAAACCGACGAAGCTGACGATGCGGAACTTGCAATTGAGCGTGAAGCACAACGCGGAATCCTGCGGCAAGTCCTGGGTTCGCGTAAGGCTAGTGACAATCCATTCGTAGCGCTCGAGGAGTTGTCGAGTGCCATTGATCAACACGATGATATTCTCGGGTACGGAGATGATCTTGACGATGATGATGATGATGATATTGACATTGATGTCGAGGGGGCTCAAGATGGTTTGCCGTTTGACACAAACGATGACAAGAGCCATGTCTGCGGCCCAGAAGCATCATATGATCCCGATCTTGCGCAACCCTTTGCGGAAGTGCTTGCTCGTATTTGGACGGACATCCCCCACGCAACGATTCAGGCCGCAGCTCAGGCCTTGAATCAGCAGGATCAAGAGAACCTTACCGAGGTTCTGGCGGTGCTTTCCAGGCAGTAAATGAATGAAAATTTTGAATAAACTAGTCATGATAGTGTTAGGCATGTACGTCGGTGCGCATCCGGTCTATCAAACCCGCCTAGGGTCGTTCGCAGTGCCTCTACCGCAGTTATGCCCCAGCAAAATTTGAATTTCACGCTTGAAACGACTTTCTCCGGCACACTGTTAGAACCTCCGGATCTCGTGTTGTGGGAGCGTTGCAGTCCAGATACTACGCACATTCACGACATGTTGTCTGCATCACGAAGAGTCTTTGCTGCGGTTACGCGGCAATCCGTGCTCGCCTCGAAAACGACCACAAAACATATTAACTTAAGGGCTGTGAGCCGACCCCCTTTCCAAGTCGCCCACTTCGCAACGACTTCAAGTAGTTCCGATCGTAATCAGCCCGCCTCCACGCAGAAAGGCAAGGTCCAAGCTGATCCGCGCATTGTAAACTTCGCCGTACGTTCCCGCTATCGCGTTTTGTGTTTCCCCTCTCATTCTCGAAGGACCGCTGTGCGAGCGATGTTGTTTATGACGCTAGGTCTCCGCGCTGTTGAGCGGAGAGCAGCAAGCATTCTTACTTACACAAGACCCTCCACTACCAACTCGTACCACATAGGCTGCAACCACGCCCGACATCCTAAAACGAGCTAAGGACGACCCCAAGCACAAACACAACTTGGCGTCGAAACTGGTCGCCATTGCGGAAGGCTGGACTCTGATCTTTTGGATGGGCGCAATTGGCGTTGTGATTTACGAGGCGACAGATGGCTTCAGTACGTATCAGTTACACCGTGTGGATCTGCACCTGAGCAAGAGTGCAGGAACATGGCCAGTGCTCTTGCTTGAAAATTGTCGAGTCCGGTGAGTCGAAAAGAAACTCGACTCTCGCTTCAGCACCATTTGCTATCAACTAACGGCCTAATTGCAATCACGCATTGAGCACTGTCCCTCACATTTTAGATCCCGATGCCATGCCAGACTTCTTGAAGGTGTTCGAAGGTGTTCGAGGCTCCTTAGGAGAGGCCACGACTAACATTACAGCGCTACTCAAGAAGGGTGACACCTCATCAGGGGAAGCAACAGCAGCGGCTACTACTGTCGCTGCCGCTGCCGCTGCAGCTGCAGCTGCGTCAGACGCTGCTCAGAAGAAGAAACATTCCGAAGAAGAAGAAGCCAAGTTGTACAGGGAACTCATGGAATCTCTAAAGGGTGCAAACCCCACCAGCGGTAGCAGGTAGCGAGGTCCTCTCGACGGCAAGATCTTAAGAGATACGGTGAAGAGTGTATTCCTAATCTATGAAGGAGGATACTTCATCCATCCATGAGTTACTTTACATCCATTCGTTAACCGACAAGGAGCCCGATTGGTTGAGTGGTTGGTTGATTGATCGATGGATTGCGACGACGTTAAAACAGAAAATGTACAGTTTCCATAAACAGTCTCACATGTCAACTTTCTAAGTGTAATCACGTTGGTGATGTTCGTCCAGTGCCATCTGAAATGTGAGGGAATTGATTAATGCGACTGGCCATCGGACGTCGAGGGTCCCGAGCCTGGTGGGCTCTGAGCTTGTCCACTCTCTCGTTTCTGCAAGTCTAGATCGATCTGTTCCTTGGCGCGATAGATCTTGGACTGCAAGTAGAACGAGCCACCCTTCTCTACATCGTTCGCGGCGAAAAGGATCTCGTATTTCTACAAAGGGGACCGGTTCAGAAACACCAAGTAGGAGTGAGTTGGAAATTGTAAACTCTTGTGTGACATGGTATACTGTTAAGTCATGCAAAGCTGCGCTATAGGCGACATCGTCACACGATAATGAGTCATGTGGTGCGAGAACATACCTTCTGGATCTCATCGCGGGGCGTCTCCGAGGTCACATCGAGGATCTGACGAGCCTCCTCAATAGACATCTGCTTTTTAAACATGCGGTTGACAGCGGCTTCAGCGTGCTGCTGGTTCTTGGCGCCACCTGTGGTAGTACGAGAGTGTGTTCGACGTGCACGGTGTAAGTCCGAAGCATGAATTAGTGTAGATCGCGCAAATAACAAGAATAACTATGAGAATGGGTGAAAAGTGTTCCTACGTACCATAAGCAATGTTGTTATATGCCATCGTAAAGGCGGATGCCACTGCACGCAATCCGCTTATTACAGCTGCACGGATGAAGTTTGCCATTTGATCCACTTTGTTCGACTCCACACGCGCTTCAATCGCGGTATTTACACTATCGGACTTGTTGTCAAGCGCTGAGCCATTTTAGACGGATACGGCTAAAAGGCAACGAGAGTCCTGGTTTTCATTTCCTACTGCAGTGAGATGCGATATCGCAGGTTGTTTTAGTGATTGATAATGGCGTGGAACAGTAGAAACATCCCTATATAACGGATCCATATGCTCAGATCGCGCTGACCCCCGCTCTATATAGGGACAAACCCCGCTTTTCTGCCCCCGTCAAGAGAGCAATGTCGCTGCTTGGAAGCACTCCTGGAGCTGAGACGAGACCCCTTACGGTCGAGGAGGCGTGGCCGCAGTCCAGCGAGCTTCGTTGTCTGAATGTTAATGCAGGTACGATATGACTATTGGCTGAGTCGATGTGCTCCTTGAGAGCTCTAGACCTTCAGTGGATGACGTCGTTTGGAGAACCCAGGCAAGCGTTGCCTCAACGCCTGCGCTGACGCACGTCGCATACGATTACACAAGGTGGAATGCCCAGGTGTCATATACGATAACACGTTGTAGGGTCTTGTGACACGACATAGCAGCATGTAACTCGAATGAATTTAACGGACCCCCAATCCTTGTCAGCTTACGTCTTTCTTCTATACCTTCCGCTCCTGGTCTCATTGCTACCCCCACGGACATGTGAACTGATATATAGGCCCGGGACCTTTGCCTGAGCTAGTCCTCCGCACGGCACAGGATGAGCTCCTCAACTTTGCTGGGACCGGCATGAGCATTATGGAGATGAGCCACCGCTCGAAGGAGTTCATGGGTGTGATCAAGCAGGCCGAGCAAGACCTGCGCGCGATCCTCAACGTTCCTGACAACTACTCCATCCTGTTCATGCAGGGAGGAGCTACCATGCAATTCGCAAGTGTGCCCATGCACCTACTCGGCATGTACGAACCTGCCGAGGGTGAGGAAGCCGGCAAAAAGCCCACAGCACACTACATTGTCACCGGTATTTGGTCGAAAAAGGCTGCAGAGGAAGCCACCAAGTATCTCAATGTGGAAGTGATTGCGACCTCAAAGAATTCGAACTTCACGCAGGATCCTGAGGTTAGCAAGGAGGTAAAAGACTCAAAGCCACTTTACGTCTACTACTGCGCGAACGAGACTGTTCATGGTGTCGAGCTTAACAGCCTCCCTGTCGAGGTTTCACCAGTACGTAGGCCATTACTTTAACTGCTTTTGCAGCTCGACTCAAACTATATATTTATTGCTCGCTGTTCTCGATAGATGCAACAATCTCTGGAACACTTGCACGCTTCTTATCGCATCACGTCGCCATCGAAATGTCACTTTTCTAGGGTACCATCCTCGTTGCGGACTTCTCTTCCAACTTCTGCTCCGCACCAATTGATATCTCCAAGTTTGGAGTCATCTTTGCCGGCGCCCAAAAGAACGTAGGACCTGCTGGCGTGACGATTGTGATTGGTACGTGATTCTCTCGAGGTGTGACTCGTATTGCGACATTAGTGTTCGCATGAGCATCACTATTCCTTACTTCCTATTTCATTTGCTCTCAACAACGCTTCTATCGTATAGCACGTAATGACATCATTGCCCGCAGCAAAGCGCTCAAGACCATCCCCACCGCGGCCAGCTGGGCATTGGCAGCTGAGAATGACTCGATGTACAACACCCCACCATGCTATTCGATCTACATGTGTGGTCTGGTCTTCAAATGGATTCGACGTGTTACAATCGAGAAGCTTACTGAGATTAATTTAAGTAAGGCCCAGCAGCTCTACGACTTCCTCGACGCATCGGATGGCTTCTACCGTGCTCCTGTAGCCAAGCACCTTAGATCCCGAATGAACGTTGTGTTCCGCGTAAAGGACGGCAATGAAGCTCTTGAGAAGGCGTTGGTGAAGCATCTCGAGCAGGCCAGGATCATTGGGGCTGGAGGTCACCGCAGTGTTGGCGGCATGCGCATCTCTTTGTACAATGCAGTTAGTCCGGCTAGTATCCCCATCATTATAGCAAAGCTCAAGGAGTTCCAAGAGCTTAACTCTCAGTAAGTGTTATTGTGTATTCATGCGGAGCGAGCGCAGCCCAGCTGGCAGTTGTACTATATTACAATTGTTACTTTAATCAGGGAACGTGGAATTCATGAATCGTGCCAGACAAGGCTCTCCCACTACCTCAAAGAGTAGGGTTATTTCAATTGTTTAGCCTTAAGTTTGTCTTTCCACTTTTGGACTTGTTCATCGTACTGGATCCATACACAGTTAGGACAGTCGTTGCCGCAGCACGACAGAGGGTCGGGTTCCAGCGGCATTCCATTTGCTTTCGTTGGCCATCCGTCTTCGTTGTAATAAGCTTTCCCATCATCTGGCCTCATTGAAGATGGCTCTACATGCGTGAGCGGGAGTGACCCGGACTGGCTGACTGACTTAGATTCTGAGGCGTCAACGGATGCGTCTGCACCAGGATGATCGATTTCGCTCAATGGCGTTGGAGATGTGGTAGTATTCGGCCTGCTGCGCTCGTTAGAGCTAGGAATGGTCGATGAAGCGTCCGCGTCTGTGAGACCTTCCTTCAGTTCACTTTTCAAGAAACTCTTAGAAGTGTAGAACCCGTCGAGATCTTCGAGATCTGAGCCACTATCATGAGTGTCAGTAGAGTGTATATGCGGAATTTGCTGTGTATCTCTGGGATTCACCGTGAACTGCGACTCTTGATACCTCAAATAGGCTTCCTCTTCAGCCTGTGCCTTGATGAGAGCAGCACGCTTGTAACCCGGTAGGTGGTGCTTGGGGCCGTTTTCCAGCATTAGCTCGTAATATCTGCCTTGTGGCATGATGGCAAATCTCGACGTGTGGGCATGTCGTACGAGTGCTGTCGTAACTGTCGTAACTGTCGCGGACTGCTGAGGATGCCTGGACTGAAACCCCGACGACAGCACTCGACGCAGTTTAGAAAGATAGCGATGCATTGTGTCGACTCTGAGAATAGGTTATGCATTGGCAGAGTGCATCTTGGCAGAATTTACATAATGGATGCAAGGCATATGGTGACTTGTGGGTCTTTTAACCTTGTAACAAATGTAAATTTTTGGACTGAATTGCTCTTAGCTCCAACTCTAGAGGGGGTGAGTTGTTGGAAGTATCCAAGCATACAGGACACCGTGTTTCTATTAATAGCAAATGTTTTCAGTGACCATGAGCCAGCGCCCCTACAACTTTCAGAACTAGTTACGTGCAGGAGACTTATCCTATATTACAGCATTCCCTGCTGCCGACCGACTTGCGACAACTTCCGCTTAGAGTCCGTTTTTCGATCGGACTCCGCCGCAGATCCACCTGCTTCGACTACCTTTTTCAGATCTCGCTCAGGCCTCTCCTCAAGCTCAATGTCCTCCAGCATGAGGTCCGTGTTGGCGGTTGTCGAGGCTGAGGTTCTCATCGGTGTTGAGGTTCGACTCTTGGGCGGAAGGGTAGCAGGGTTGGGAGCCGTCGTTGAGGTATTCAGATGATGGAACTGATCTGCGACTCTTGCGTCAGGGATGGTGTTGAGACCAATCATAACCTCTGAATCGCGGCCACCCGAGATGGCTCGCAGCGCAGGGCTTGACCTCTGCAGTCGTGGTTGCATTTCGATCTCTTCAACGATTTGTGTTCGTGGGCGGTCATCTTGGAATTGGGTAAATGGAAGTGGAAGTGAAGCGTCATCGTCACCCACCGAATCCAACCGCTCATATACCCGCCCAGCAATAGGCTGGAGTTGAACCTGAGTTGGTGAGGGTACCGAGACAGGCGCAGGCTGGGAGTCGGGAGTCGCTGAAATGTACCGGTTGCGAATTGCAATCATTCGAACATATGCCAGAGCAAAGGAGCCGATGATAGTAGCCACGGCTAAGAGGAAGAACAAGGCGCCAGTTGCCACTCTAACTCCACGGCTGAAGCCTCCCGCAAGAAATGCCTGACCCATGTCTAGGAACCAGTTGTAAGCAGCATGGAGGACCATGGGCAGCATCACAACATCCCACCATGTACGATAAACTGCAAAGGCCTCAGGGCTGCACTCCTCCCAAAGCCGGTAAGTTAGGTTCGCACCCATCAGGCCTCCCCATGCGATATGTAGCGGCAAGCAGATGAATGCACGAAACAAGAGTAATGGCCAGCCTCGAGATGTCCCATGAACGCACCCATATCCGATATTTTCCGCAAACCCAAAGCCCAGACCTGTGAGACAACCAGCTACTGGGATTGCATATGGGTGCGATACTGGATACCACCACCAGCTTCGGTCACAAGCCTCAGGTGACTGCGGTCGGCGTATTGCTGTAGGACAGAAGAATACAGGCGCGCCTGGAGACCAGCTCCCCTTGCGAAGGACTCTTCGAAGAGCGAAGTACTTTGCGATTTCCTCAAAGAATGCAGCAAAGATAATCGAACTCAATGTGATACCAATGAAATTCTTCCAAAGCATCTTTGAGTGGACCAGGCCTGTCAGCAGGTAATGACCTGCTACTGCGATCGGTAATAAACAAATCACAGCAAATGCTCCCAGAATGATCTGCTGTAAGGAGAGGTTCAATGGCATGATGTGGCTGTCAGCGTACAGATAGATTAGTGAGTATACCACTAAGCTGACAGCAACATTCACTGTGATAAAGAAGCCCAGCCGCCAATCGATGATGTAACCCGCAAGAAGGAGACCAAGGCATGTCAATCCAATTAGCCATAGTTCTTTGCGCTCCCACACATGCTTAAACACTCGTTTGTGCACTGGCTTAAGGCGAGCATGCTCCAAGCCTTGCTCCAAGGTTCGGGAGAGATCGCTCTCTCCTTCGCGATAGCTGACAGTTTCCTGCACACCGGGAACTCGCACTAATGCAAGCGGATTAATAACTACGTCTCGCTCGCTCCCCGTTGACAAACTCTCATGTCGGACTAGAGGAGGAGTGCGAGGCCTGGAGGGTCTATCATGACGAGCAAGCGCGGGAAGTGGCGCTGAGGTGGCTCTCATAGCCACTGGAGGGGATGAAGAGGCCTGTGGAGCTGCAGCGGATGCGTTTCGACGACTTGGGGACAACATGAGCACGTTCATTGGAGAGCGCTCATGTGTCACCTCAGGTCCCAAAATGGGTGAGTCAAATAACACATGGGTGGGTCGTGATTGATGTAGCGACGCCGGCTGTAACACCCTGTCTGCTTGACGAGATTCTGCCAACGACGTGATTCGTTGACCCGTCCTCGGCAGCTGAGTTGTAGATCCTTCCCCAAGTCCTAGCTCCTGTCGTTGTTCGGCAGCCGCAGTCGCCTGTTGAGCTTGTGCTGGTGCGTGCGTGGCGCTTGCTGCCCCATCCAAATGACTGGGTCGGGAAGCATGCGATTGATGCAGTGTGACGCTGGCGTTGGGTGCCGTCGACGAAGTCACGGGCACTTCACTCGCTTTCTGCCCAAACGAGTACACACTTTTCTTCGGCTTTACCGGCGGTTGATCCAGTCTAGGGTGAAGATCATCCGTCATTGCTGAAGCGTCTTGGATCTCATGCGTGCCCAGGTCTCGCCTCGGTTGTTTTTTCTGTTTCGTCCGTTTCGCCGCCGCGCGAGCCTCTCGAGGATGCGGAGGACCCTCAGTCGCCAGTCCGGCTACCTCAATCGTTTCTACATCAGACAAATCACTCATAGGCGCAGCTGCATGGGTAGTCCCGCCAGGTCTCGTGGTGGCAGTCTCCTCCTTGCCTATGTGCTTTGATCTGTCCTCATCACGCGTCCTTGGGACGTGGGGGTCACTTTCGGCTCTGGAAGACGCCATCGCTCGTTGAGTTACGTATTGATCGAACGATGCGTTCCAAGACTAAATTGTAGTACCGGGAGCATCAGAAGGTTCGAGAGATCCATTAGCAATGCTATGCATCTACAGCCTTCTAACAACTACGTATGTCAAATTGAGTCGTTAGGGACTGTGCAACCCTGAATTCGAATTTGGACTCAAGAGTGTGTATCAAATCCAGTTCTCAGCCGGAGGGCCCTAGTTGGGCAAACAAACCGCACATCTGTGGTGTTCAAATGACATACAGGAATCATGCACGCCATCTTCTTGAAGAACACGTATATACACCTTGAACCAACATTCATATCTCTCCCTGAAAACGGGACGGGACGTCATCGTTGTAGCTCAGCTCTGAAAAAAAAAATTCAACGCTTGGAACTGTGAGCTGAGTGAGACGTGCCACCACGGATACCACAATGATGCTGGGGTGTGTATAGCCCACTCTGGAGGATCTACCGGCAATGATGCTGAGTGCACTTTGTTGTTACTCACTTCGCGTGTCTTCAAGTTAACTGGCCCAAAGAGCTGTTGAAATGCGCTTTTATTCGGCTCACTCGAGCGATCAGAATTTTCGTCACCGAGCATGAGCAGGTACTAAGGCATCATCAGTCGACGTGAAGCAAGATGGCTTGCGCGACAAGCATGGGCATAGTCAAAATCACCATATACGGCGCAAGGGAACTCGCTCATGTCCTGAGCTAACCTAGTGTACCCAAGATCCGGAAATACAATACTCTGAAGATACACAGGGCTGCGCATTCGCTTAGTCATCCCAGCTTCCGACACTAATGTGGGTCTCGTCGTCTGGTATTTCCACCCAATCATCCGTGGCACGAGCTGACCTCTCTTGCTCCCGAAGCGACGCTTCAATCACTGCAGCAAGGATCGCATCTTCATCCGCCTGACTCGATGATATCGGGTTTGCCTTAGCTGCGCTGTTGGAAGTTCGAGACTGGGTCGACGTGAGAAGGCTCTCAGCGAGCGCACGAGCGAAGTCTTCATCCTCGTTGGGGGTGAATGTGTGCGAAGATTTTGCCTCAGAAGATGATGTGTTGGCGGGAAGTGTTGGAGACTTGAGTTCATCTAAGTAACCACTGGTATCGACTAGAGATGGGTTGATACCGTGTTCTGCAGCAAGGTGCACATCCATGCGTCGAAGGACGACGAGTTTTTGGCAGATTTTGCAGTTTACTGTTCGGGAACCGCACAGATTTTGATGTTCATCCATTTCAATGAAGGGCTTCTTGAGATCACAGTACTTGCACTGGACCTGGCGGAATGGACACTTTGTAGTTAGGTGAGCCTGCATTTCAGCAAGGGTGATCTTTGCATCGCATGCGGAGCATGGTCGCAGACCATGGATAATATCAATGTGCTTGGCCAACTCCCGCGTTGACGACAGAATACGGTCGCAAGAGTCACAATGGATGTGCTTGTCTTTCTCATGCTGGCCAATAAGGGCACCGCACCTCTCAAGAGGGCATCGCCACATTTGTTTCTGGCAACGGGCGGCATGTAACCGCATCTGCAAACCCTTGGGAACATACTCGCGGCAAATCGTGCACATCTCCATGTTCGGATCGTTTGCATATTCTCTCGATTCTGCACTGGTCTGGCGAAGTAGATGACCTGTAGAGCTACGCTGCTTTAGTTTAAGTGCTTTGAATTCCTCTTCTTGCATTCTGGGCGCACCCACAAACAAAGAGTATTTGCAGGGCACCTTGTAGGCGTGAACTGTGATGTAATACCATGTTTTGGAGTACTTGGGGTCGCTTGGATAAATGATGATATGGCTTCGACCGAGCTCCTGGTCGGACCATTCACACTTGAGCTCATTTGGCTTAAGGGTTTGTGTACTCACAAACAGGTCAGGATCTCCCGCCTCGGCACCTTGAGGCACAGGACTGCATTCAATCTCGATACCTAACTCAGGATGCTCCAGCTTGACTCGGTAGTGTGCCTTCTCATTTGCACCCAGCTCACCTGTTATCGTTGCCCCCATGGTCAAGTCCGTCACCGACGTGTCCTTCCGCTCCGGCATGCCGATAAAGTCAACGATCAGCTCAGAGTCGATCAAGCATACCGCGGGGACTGGTTTTGTGGAACCGGCCGCGAAGAGCTCTTGGACAAACAAGTCGTACCGTTTGCCATTGATGGGTAGCGAGATTATGGTGCCCTGCGTCAGTGTGGTGTATATCCTAAACGCGTTTTGCAATACCGCCTGCGGATCGTCAAGTTCCGCAAACTCCGGAGTGAGAGGCTTGAAAATGGCTTTCCCTGCGGTGGGTAAACTAACAAGTCGAAGCGTTGCAGTACCGCCTGTCTCGAGTCCGAGCGTTTTCATGACTTGGGGCGGGAAGATCGCCATGCCGCGCTGGGTTGAGAACTCCAACACACCTACGTGTGTCATGATCGACACACCAGCATTGGCTTCGTTTGTAACTTTGAAAATGATAGGGTAGGGCATGTTATCGCCCTTAAGTTCTGAGTTAATCGCATCGAGAACGGCAGAGCTGAGCAGCACGCGGTCGCCCTCCTGTACGCTGCGCGCCTGGGCCTCGGAATCGGCGAACTCCGGACCGTACACCTTGGTAATGGCTTTGAACGGTCGTCTAAGGAGTGACATCCGCTGTAGTTTGGGGTGTTATTGTACAGTATCAACAAAACGAATAGTACTATGAGAGGGAATTATATCGATTTGTGATAAATCCAATCCACTACCTATTGTACTTCAAGAGATATCACGAATCTGGAAATCAAACAAGGATGCCGTTTTCCCGTTACGATTCGAATTTTGGACCTGCCCGTCCGAGCTGAGATGTGTGGTGACTCGGGGACGGCCATGCAAGGAGGCCTGGAGATGCTTGCATAGACGATGCGCATTGCGCCGCTCATAGATTCAGACGATAAAGATGCCTTTCACCTGGGATTCATGTTGCTTGGTCTGCGCACCTTCAGCAAGTACAATTGTGGTGGGAAGACATCACGTTACAGAATTGGCTATATGTATATTGAGTACCTGAATACATTATGCAGGAACAAAAGGAGTGTGAGACTACTAGATGCACTTAGACTGATAGGAATCGCAAAGGCGATGAATGTGACCCTCCATGGGCTCAATGCACAATAGGCCATCTCGGCTAAGGTTCCAAGACCAACCTGACAAGGACTCACAAGTGAAGACGATGCTGTTCCACGCTCGCACAATGTGCTTGATAGGGACGAACTTGTCAGGTATGCCAGCCGAGAGAACGCTCGAGTACGCCTTTTTGTGGTTGAATGGGAGCACACCTCACCTAATTGTCGCTCGCAGCTGCGACTATGGTTCGATAACTAGATCGAAGGTTAACTACATTGGGATGGTGATTTCTGAGAGCTCCAGGAGGACGAGGCGTGTTACAGTCCGTCCTTAGCTAGGCTTTTAAAGCCCTTTGACTTGGAGTATCGAGCTGTGTCACTGTGATCGCCATACATCTTATCTTCATATGAGCTGCTCGACAACGACTCAAACATGGATGGATCGTCTCGGGACTGGCGTGTGAAATAGGAAGAGAGTTGGGGAACGTCGCGGTACGGATCAAACGGCTCCTGCTCACGTGACAGCCACGAGCACAACGTGCCGTACAGCTGACTCCAGTTGATGGTCCTCATGGCGGCGGTGATAACAAGGATCAACATGGAGAGTGCAAACAACACCACGACTGGGAGCCATGGACGCTTATTGACGCCTTCGGCGAACCAATGACCTGCACTCCAGATGCTAGGAGGGCGCTCTGCAGCCTCATCATGGTTCTCGGTGGTTTCTTCATGGTGCTCTGTGGCTTCTTCAAGGGGTTCTGGCATGCTTTCGTGATGCTCCGCGGCATCCTCGTGACGAAGGTGGGCGCCGTGGCCATCGACATGATGATCTTCGGAGGCATGATGCACCTCTGGATGCACATCCTGATCGTGGTCATGCGTCAGACCCAATAGTGTCGCCGAGTCGACATGTGCCGTATCATCTCCAGCATCAGCTGTTTCATGAGTTTCAATCAGATCACCCCAAACATCGTCGTCTGAATGCTTCAGGGCGACGTGAGCAACGTCATCGATCACAGCTTGTGCTCCCGCCTCTGCTTCGGCTGCTTCGCGCACAGCGTGCACCAGGAGCAAGAGGGATTTCACTCCTTCCTTGTGCTTTGGAGACGCGGCACGCGCTGCCAGGATCTTCTGCTTCTTCTCTTCCTCAGGTGTAGTGATGTGGGGGGAGACGACTTCACCAGTGCCGGATGCACGAACAAAGGGTGCTACTTTCATTCCTCCTTCGCTCACCAGAGTGGGTGGCAGTGCCGGCGGTGGCATCTTCATCGCTTCTGCGCAATCTGTTGAAAGCTGCAACATGTTTGTTGTAAGGCAAGTGAGCAGAACGGTGTTGTAGGCCTCACGCGCTTCCTTGCTTGCACCAGCTGCAAACGCTTTGGCGCGTATTCCGTGCGCTTCAGCGGGGGCATGGCAAGTTACTGCAATATCGGGAGCGCAGTGGAATGCTAACCTGGGTGCCATATCTTCAGCGCATGCTCGCGAGAGTGAGTGACGGTGAGAAAACATGCAATACATCAGTAAGCCGATATCGCGCTGGCGCATGTCAGCCGGACAGAGTCGCATGGCATCTGAGTAGCACACAGTGTTCTGCGGGACGTCCGCGATTGCCGCATCACCCGCCACTGGTGCCACTGGTGTTTGTTCCAACTGGTTCGATGACGAGGATGACGAAGAGATTGGATAGAAATAAAGTGTGTCCTCTAGGAGTGTACGCTTCAGGCCATCATACACAGGTCGCTTGGCCTGCTGTTTCCGATCAATCAATTTCACTTTGGGCACTCCGGCCGAGGTTGGTCTGTTTGCACCATCCGCAGCGGGTATTATCTTAGCTACATGCTCCGGTGGTGAGTTCTAGAATCGAAGCGAAGGGGATTTGTGACGTGAGGCATGGGATTCGGCTGACAGCAAGGCGCGCACATGTCAGGCTGGATGGAACCAACTTACTTACCCTCAAAGCATCGGCCAAACCGCAGCCCACCAGCGTGAGAATAGCAAGAAGCGAAATAACACTCCTGCTCAGAAAGCGAAAGTGGGTCATTTGCTGCATGGGAGGTGGCCTGTGCAACTCAATCGCACACTGTCGGCTGAAACAAGGGTGCAGCCTCTCAGCGGAGTGTATTATCCCTTCGCACAGGCGCCACGGCGAGGTGTTTTCAAGAAGACTGAAATCAAATCGCGCTCAGTGATGGATATGTTTGAAAATGTCCATTGTTGCATCGTGAATGCATTATAAATATAACGAGACAGTGTGTCATAGCTTAGAATCTTAATTTATTATATTTTGACCTCATTCAATCTATCTCTAGTACCCCAGATCTTCACCATGTCGCGGAGAAGGTAAGTAGGATTTCGCGCCCCAACGCATTTTTCGCGCCTCACTCACCTCTGCTGAGGCTCCACCTCGACTTGGCACGCGAAAGCGAACCATCACGCACGCCTGCATCTTCACACGCTCACTCGTATCTACATCCTCACGTATGCCCCACAAAACTGTAGCACTCGCCGTAGCGGACAGCCCGTCGAACTCATGGCGCTGCCCTCGGAGTCGGAAGGAGAAGAGGAGGAGGCACTGTTCGAGGACGAGGATGACAATGAGGAAGAGGAGGAGGAATTCCATGACGATGAGGACGATGACAGTAATGACAGTGATGATGATGAAGGCGAAGGAACAAAGCCAAGTGGGGGCACTGCTGATCTCATTGCCGACGGTGATGAGGAAGATGAAGACGAGGATAGCGATTATGAAGTGAGCCCAGAAGAGATGAAGAGCGTTGCAGATCACGGTAATGCCACACTCCCGACAGTCTCCGCTTCTGCAGGATCTGGAGATATGATGGCATCACCTCCTGGCCTCTTCGATGATCCGCCTGCTGTGAGAAACTTGCAACCAGCCGCTACCGCCTCTGCAGGCTTCAGCCTGTTTGATGACACAGCTCGCGTCGTGGGAACAGCGACAAGCACCATGACAGCGGCTAACCAGGCTGAAAATGACCTCGGGAAGTACACACGTGATGACCTCTTGCGTCCTTTCCTGGGCGATGCGCATATTGTTCCCCTCACAAATGAGCAGGCCTGGGTTGCAGCCACAAGTCCCACGTTCGATACGTCGCGCATTAGACGCCCCTTCATTCTCCATGATGCAGCAGAATCGGGTAATCTACACCTCTTGCAGCAGATCTTCGCACGCGACCCAACAACCGGTGAGGGACTGCCTCTTCGGGATCTGAGAATCGATCAACGTGACTTGGATGGCTGCAATGCACTCCAAGTCGCACTTCTGAATGGTAACCTTCAATGTGCCAAGGTACTAGTTGAGAACGGTGCGGAAATCAATTATCGCTGCGAGGGTAACTCACTTGCACATCTGGTCATCGCAATGGGTGCATACACCCAGTACCGATCGCGCTTCGTCATCGAAGCGCTTAAGTTCCTCATTGAGCACGGCGCTGACGTAAATACCATTGATGACTTGGGTCGAACTCCGCTGCATCTCGCGGCTCAGCTTGATCTTTCGGAGTGCATTGAGATTCTCATTTCCACCCGACAATCTGTGGAACTTACCCCAGATGTGCTCGCTAGTCCAGCAAGCCGTTCAATTTTGCGAAACCTCGGTGCGTTTGACAAGGATGGTAACACCGCTGCACAGATTGCAGCACTTAACCATTCCTACTCGTCCTTGCGAATCTTGTACGAGTATGCACCAGAGTCCTTTGGTCACGCGAATAAGTATGGTTGGACTCCACTGCACACAGCGTGCTACACGGCAGCAGTGCGATATCCAGGGGCGCGGACCGATGCAGAACTTATTGCCAGGTCCCCCGTCATCGCCCTCCTGGCCAAACAGGCCGGGCTGTCGTTCGCAAAGGCCGACTTACTAGGTCGCACTCCAATGGATTGGTATGTTCGCAATAACGGTATGCTTGGCGGCCCGAATCAGCAGAAGTACCCGCCCGCCTTGATTGCTTGGTCGAAGGAGTGCTTAGTGCATTTTACTGCTACGGCTATCAACCGTCGCAAGGGACCTCCTCCACCAGAAAATGTCCGTAGACTCCGAGTCCTTTTTGATCCTCGCGGCGGTTGTCTGAGAATTGACGAGTTCGGAACAGGTGATCCTGCCCTTGAGCTTGCATCTGCAGCTGATGACGTAAATCCCCTAACTCCAGGTGTGCGACTTCCCATTCTATCTGGAGCTCTTGCCATCGAATGGTTGTCTAGTGCGCGCCGCGCCGCTATCGCTGACGTTCTACGCTGTCACGAATTCAACTATGTCACTTGGCTTCGCAGTAAGGCTAACGCACTGCAAATCTCAGCGGCTGAGGCTCTGAATGCGGCACGAGCCCTCAACCCCACTGCACAACTCCAAGGACCTTCTCACTCCTTTGCATTGTCTGGTGATGACGCACCAAAGGGCATCCCTGCACCCCTCGCATACCTCGATGGTGACACAACTGTGTCTCCAGCATCATACCCCGCATCCATGGCAGCGGCCGGCCTGGTCTGTGACGCCATTGATCGAGTGGTATTGGGTCATAACCGAGTCGCCTTCTGCGCAGTTCGGCCACCTGGACACCATGCCGGGCCAACCGGTGTTGTACACGCAGACGTCGAACGTACGGGTTCGAGCCACGGCTTCTGTCTCATCAATAATGTGGCAATCGGTGCAGCATATGCGCGCTGCGTTCATCGCCATCGAGGGATTCGGCGCATTGCTATCGTTGATTTCGACGTTCATCATGGTAATGGAACAGAAGCCATTGTACGCAACTTGGCTCCCACAACCATTATGCAAAAGTTCCATGGCGACCTTGAAGAATTCGTAGTCGTTCGCAAGCAGTGTTACAAGCCTTGGCTCGATGAAAGTGATCCCCACGAGGTGCTCTTTGCCTCGGTTCATGGACTCAAAGGTCAGAACGATGAATGGATCTATCCAGGATCAGGCGCAACTTCAGAAGGAATTGTTGAGGCAGTGGACTCCCGTGCAGTGGATCCTGATGCACTTCCTGAGAACTTTGGTGTGGACGATGGAAAGTACTCACCTCCTGATCCCTATGTTCCGTATGAGGATGAGACCGCGACCAGTGCCACTGCGTATTCTAAGTACCGCCCACCTGGGTACATCCGCCCTCAGATCGTCCCCGGTATGGAGAGCCATATTCTCAACGTCGGTATTCCTGCAAATCGACCTGTTTGCCGATGGAGACAAGCATGGCGACACGCCATTATTCCCGCACTCCTGAAGCACAAGCCTGATCTTATTATCATTTCAGCCGGCTTTGACGCACACAAGCGCGATAGCATTAATCTCGGACACATTGGTGTTGATGAGGCCGATTTTTACTGGATCACGAAGCAACTGGTCAAGGTTGCGAATACGGTTTGTCAAGGCAGAATTGTTTCCGTACTGGAAGGTGGCTACCGCATTCACGGCAAGGTTGTTTCCCCGTTTGGTCGCTCGGTTGCAGCCCATGTGCGCGCTTTGAGTGAGGGCTGTGGTGAAACTTGGGACCCAGAGTTTGCAAAACTCGAGCGAGACCTGGAAGATCAGGAGCTTGCGCAGGCAGCCCTGGCAAAGCGCCTTGAAATGGAGCAGCAGATGCGTGCAACTGGACTGTTTACCAACCCACCTTCCCTTGGTCCCGCAGTGGATGCCACATCTATTCCCGTTGAACCGGTTCACGTTCCCGCTGCAAATCAGAGTGTCCCGATGACTTCAGGCAACAGCGCACCGAGCCAATCTGTGGCTGATAGCTCCACAAGTGTTACCACCACGGACGCTTCTATGAACGAAATTGGCTACCGCCGTAACCGCAGAAACAAGGAGCCAGTTGATTATATTGCATTCGCACAAGAGTTCGAAGAACGTTGCAAGCGAGCAAAGCTCGAAGCCGAGAAGAATAAGGCCTCAGAACAGGTTTAATAAAAGCATGACGCCTAGTAGTACTTGTTTCCTTTCGAAGTTGATGCCGTCTTCGCCTGTCGTGAAGTGGTGGGGGGAGGATCGGTCGACCGGCCCTCTGAAGAATAGATAGAAGAATAGATGATGCAGATCGACAGAATGTATTTCCACACCCCCTTCGTGAAACTAACCAGTTTCTGAGAACTGTTACTCTTCACTGCAATTGCAGCGACGTCGCAGCATACTTACACTAGCGGGGATTTATTTCAGCTCCTCACACGAAGAATATCTTAAAGTACCTTGTGAATGGTGAGCGCACGAACGCTGTGCCTGTGAAAAGTCGACCCAAAGGGGTGAAGCGAACGGCCTGGTAGGATATCGCTCTTCTTGCGTGCCACGGCACTGAGGTCATCGAAACTCCTGAGTTTGTGCGTGAAGACTGTCTAGGACATCGATGTAGGTCCACGGTCACGGTCTTTGATATGCCCCGCGTCCGATTGGCCTCTGCACGCGTGCCTGGGAGAAGAACTCGAAATGCGACAAGGGGCTTCATTTGGTTGTGAGCTCCCTCAGAGGCAGTCCGTCGGTCCCTGAATAATCCTTGTGGTGAGCTGGCTTGTTATATAGTGCTAAGTAGTGTGACACGAAATCGTCCATCCATGACTCAGCTAAGAGGCATATCACCTTGTCAGCACGCTAATCCTCGACCCATCCACGGATGCATCCTTCCAGACATCGGACTTGACAACGACGTAGATCATGACAGTAGCGTCACCGCTAACCCCTCGGGATCAGTGATGAGCCACGAAGACGTTTGCACCAACCTGACTCTCGCCGACCTCGACCTGCTGGAAGAGCTCGGTAAAGGACGATACTCAGTTGTGAAGCGTGCTCGGCTAAAGAATCTGACTGACAATCAGCTACCGAACCAATTTGCCGTAAAATGTATCGCTCGGATAGGACTAGGGGCGCTTTCGCTTCGCCGAACACATGAAGAGAAGCGAGTGTGCCAGCAGCTCACCGCATTCCGCGACACTCCAGAGCTCCAACCTTCCGAAACGAACGAGCGTGCGAGAATGATCTGTGAGGCACTATCAGCTGTGCCTCGGTTCTACAAGTCGTTGCAAGATGATAATTACTTGTACCTTGTCATGGAATACGTACGAGGCCACTCCTTGGCTCAGGTTCTAGCAAATCAATCACTCTACGAACAGCACTTTAGCTCAATTCACTGTATCATCGAGTTCACTCGTCAACTCACACGGACCGTACTAGGTTTGCACTTTGGTTTTGGCATGGCACATCGCGATCTTAAGCCAGCCAATCTGATCCTTGAACCTATCGGAACGAGTGAAACATTGGATGACCGGATACGTACCTGGCCTTACCGGATTCGTCTGATTGATTTTGGGAGCGTTCGAGCGCTCGACCATGTCAACCCTGCCCGGTACGTGGACTCGACATTGATCTTCTGTCGTAGCTCGCGCCTCCCTCCCTCGCCACTACAAACACACGAGAAACCGCTAGATCCTCACAAGGCTCCTTCCTACCCGCCTTTTTCTAGGTCTGATTCATTTTCTGGCACTATTCCTTACATGCTTCCTGAGCGTGCTGCGTGCATGGCAGCTGGTTCCTTGAATTCTGCTGCGAATGTCGAGAATCCGGCGATTCAAGTGGGGTTTCTAAAGCAGGACATCTGGAGCATCATTGCTATTGTATTTGAAACGACCACACGACGAACGCTTGTTCATGAGTTGCATGCTACGCTTCTCAGGACGCTCCAAGGAACACAAGACACTGGTACCGGAGAAGACTGGAAGGAACTCAATCAATCCAACGATCAGAATGAGGAACAGGACTTCGACAATGTTGACATTGGTGATGTTCACACTCACTGGCTAGGTCCCTTGCGCACAGCAGCCTGTCGTAGAGTCACTGAGCAACTGAACGAAACTGAACGAAGTCAGTTCGGGATCATTGAGCCACCTGTTTTGTATTTTCATATATCAAGCATGAAGCCTCCATGCATTCAGGCACAACACCTAGTTTGCTGTCTGAATACGCTGTTGTCCATTGCATTTATGCGATTTCCAGTGGATTACTCAAGCTTTCTCGCCAAAGCCTCTGATACCACTATGGCATCCAAGATCGAGGCGGTTACATTAGGTTTTCTGGAATGGGCAGAAGCAATACTATCCTCACAGCCGCTGTTGACACATGGCGTGATCCCACCACAAACAGCAGAGGAGGAGTTAAGTGTATCATCGTCAAGCAGACTGTCATGTCCTGACCTTCGACTCCAGATTGGAGACGCCTACGATGATATTCTCCGATCAGTTTGCATTCGCATGCCACGCGTTGCGAGTGGCAGTGGAAGGACTGAGAGTGAGTCCTCCGTGTGGGATGACTTCTGAGTATGGTAATGGTATTCAACCAATGATCCTTGTGATTACAAGCCCAGATCAAAATCCGGTACAGACCAATCGAATACACTATAATACAACGTTAATAGAGTGCAGATTTATGCAGATCTACTTGGTACCGGACCATGAATCACTATCGCCCATCACTATAATGCACTACAGCATGACCCATGCACACCCCACAACGCAAACTCATCCGCAAGAACGACTGTGGCTCTCGCACAGCGCTCAGCCACAAGTTCATGTCCTGATTTTTCAGTTTTGCACAAAAAATCTAGGACTGAATGCAGCTCCAAAACATGCGTGATATGTCGCGGAATATGCCGTGTATCTCAAAATATCTAGTGTAAATCAGCTCTTCACATGGTTAAGAATGGGAACCAAACAATCATATTTGTGCTCTTGTAGTGGTTCACTCAAAACCGCATCCAATACCGAAATACCAAAAATCTGCTTGTCCCTCAGCCACAATTTGTCTCAAGTTCCAATGCTCCTTCTGGATTTGGTTACTGTGAATACCACCATCTCAGTGTCTCATATATTGGGACAAGGCACAGGAGTCCTCTCTTTGAGTCTGTCTGCAGCGCTCTCAGCGAATGCTCATCTTCTCTCGGCGTCTGCCTCTGCTCTACCCTTACATTCAGAATTCTCGTGAGCTTATAAAGATGCAGCGCATGCATGACACCCCCCACCAACTCGAGTTGGAGTATAAGGACATCACTAACGTTGTTAATACCAGCATTGCATATTTTCCCCAGGACTATCTACCTCTGATTGAGGAACTGGGAAAGAGAATCATAACCCGCGACCTTGAAGAACTGGTCGATCATGCCGTAAAGATTGCTCATGCACCAAGTGTGACAGAGCGAAACCATCGCATCAGGCAGCATGTAGAACTTATCCTGAGCACGCGGACTACTATCAAAGATGATCCCACGCTTGACAAAAAGCTTGTGATTGCAGCAAGCAACGCCATCAGCATCCTCAACTGCGGCGGACTGTGCGGACTACTTTACTTCCAATTTACTCATATTCGCGATTGGAGCCGCATTCGGGTGCCCTATGCAAACCTCAACATGGCTGTCCTGGAGGGTTGTCGTTTTGATCGTGCAGATCTCTCCCATGCTTCGTTTTACTTGACCAACCTGCGCTTCGCAAGTTTCAAAGAAGCTAACTTGGAGCAGGCTACCGTTTACTCAAGCGAGCCTTTCCACTGCAATTCGAAGGCTCGTGAAGTTCTCATGGCACCCAGTGGGCAAACTTTTGCTGTGCTTTGCGAGGACCAACACGTCGACCTCTGGCATATCGATTCGCGGTTGCAGCATAAGCTGGATGCCAACCCCGCTTGCATGGCCTACTCACCCGACAGCTCATACCTTGCGACCGGAGGAAATGATGGCCAGGTGCGTGTGTGGGACGTTGCAAGCGGCACGTGTATTGCAACGTTCGCAGCCGCAGGAACAAGAGCCGACTGCGTGACAGCACTCACATTTTCAACTAACGACTCCCAGCTGCTAGCCGTTGGGTCAAATCGTGGTAACGTGGGAGTCTGGCGAATTTCTCTAGTGGGGGGTGAGGCATCAGTAGTATGCACTCAGTCATTTGCTGCCAGCTCGGAAACTGCCATTGAGTATCTTGCCTTCTCCTCCAGCGCGTCGCTTGTGGCTGCTGTGACATCTAGCACCACAATCCACACGTGGGATATTTCCACCCACCCAGCTGCCAAGTTGAAGTTCACCCTACAATCGGATTGGCATGTTCAACGGTTCACCTGCGCCTCGGACGGTTCACATGTGGCTGCCTACACCTCTGCAGGTGTCTGCATTTGGGAATGTTTCACAGGTAAGTGTGCGGAGGTCATGAAAAGCCCTCTGATTCTAGACATGGCAGGTCAGTGGCTGAAGTTTGAGGCAGCAGATTACGGAACCAGCCCTCGTGTCTCGCCCTTCGACAGACAGCCTGAAGATGAGGTGCCATTAATCGCGGCCTGTGCAGAGCTTGGAATCTGCGTCTGGAACATTCTTCCGGGCTTTACTTGGATTAACACCAAGAGCAAACTCCCCATGTGGGTTCATATGCAAGGTGCTGTCGTGGCCTTCTCGGCAGATGGCCGCCGCTTCATCACTATCAACGAATGCAGATCATCGACGACGCTGACAGCATGCGATGCCACAAGGTTCAATTGGACTTCCACTTTGTATCAGCATGCAAGAAAGAGTGGCAATCTAGTGGCCGCTGAGGGACCGAGTGGGGTCTGTACATCTCCAGACGGACGGATCATCGTGGCGTGGGAGAGTAGACACAAATTAGCCTTTTGGGATGTATTGGAGGCGAAGCATCTTAACACAGTAACCTATGACGATGCCCTCCGGAAGGCCCTCGAGGCTAAGGGATGTCAGAGCCTTGAAGAGGCTTATTCGGACTTTCTCAGCAGCGAAGAAGACGACGGTAGTAACCCAAGGTTCAGATCCTTTGAAGAATTCAAAAAAGCATGCCGTCGCAACCCGTCGTCGTTTCTCAACCGATTGACGCTAGCTGAGCTCGACTTCATCGGAGTAGAGGACTGCTATGGCACATTTGGTGACGCAAGACATTTGTCGTTTTCTGCCGACGGAACAAAGCTACTCGTAAGTGGCTATGAAATCGTCTGTGCCATAGAAGTACCTTCAGGTCGACTGTTACAAGTGTTCCGCAGGTTCCTGGATCAGAATGGGGATGTGGGTTGGCTTATAGAGGATCATATTGCTGACTTTGTTGACGATGGACGCAAAGTATTAGTCCACACATTCCCATGCCAAGATAACAACGCAACCGTTGTAATCTTCGACTACGAAACGCGCCAAGCAGTTTATAATGGGAACATGAGTCACCTTTTATACGCGTACGGGCATGTCTTATCTCAGGACGGGACTGTGGCAAGGATAAAGGTGAATGACCAAGGGGCTGTGTGGGTCAGTGTGTTTGATCCCGCACAACCCAATCATGTGGTCAGAGCCAAAGCTCCGCGAAATCATATGACAGGACCGGAGTTCGGACCTCTGGAAAACGTGAAATTGTCCCCAAGAGGAGATCAGATTGGTTGCCTTCTTCGAACGAATGTTCTGGGACTTTGGAATCTCCCTAGGCTCAATCGGACTAGGAAGACGAAAACCACACAATTGGTTTGCAAGAGGCTAAATCACCCAAGCAAAATAGTCTCTTACTCCTGGATTGCAGATGGCCAATTCATTCTGACAGGCACTGACGCAGGGTTGATCTGCATTTGGGATCCCACCACTGGTGAGTGCATACGAAAGTTCAAGCATGGTGACTCGATGATTGGAATACACGTCAGTTCTTCGAGTGATTGTCAACCGACCATCACGACGAGAGCGGGCAGGGTAACGCGCGTGTGGAAACTTGACTTGACTGAGCTCGTCAAGTCCGCACAGAGCCTTGCTGAAGTTAGTGTATATGATGATGGTCCCTTTACACTGATACGAGTGTTCGGTCACGGCGTTGCTTCAGATCGGTTGCACTGCAATCAAAGAGGGGCTATCTTGACTCGTGCATGGAGGATCTAATTAAGGAAGACCGAACGGAGTCGCCTTGCAGTGCTAACCCTCGCAAGGGTTTACAAGGGGAAAAAAAAAAACCATATCATTTACTGGCACGAATGATGTATTCCATATAATGCAAAATAATGCGCAATAATGCAATATAATGTGATATAATGCAATGTAACACAATATAAGACAATATAATACAACAATACAATGCAATGAAATCGGATGCAACAAAATGTAACGCACACGCTAAGCTGCGAAGAGCATGCGAAAGAAGGAGCAAAGAGCGAAGCTAAGCCAAGTGTAGGTGGGGGAGGGGGGTTGTATCGATCACCTTGCAAAAACATCTTCCATCCCGCCGCGCATGTAACTAAGCGCGGTTATAAGGAGCAAAAAGCCAAAGCTAAAGCTAAGTGTAGGTGAGGGGTATCGATCCGCTTGCCCCGCGCATGCTAAGCGCATACAAAAGAGAGCCTGATGTGGTCATCAAGAGAGAAGCAAAAGCAAAAGCTAAAGCTAAAGCTGGAGCAAAAGCTAAAGCTAAAGCTAAGTGTAGGTGAGGGGTATCGATCCCCTTGCCCCGCGCATGCTAAGCGCATACTCTACCATCTGAGCTACACCCACGGCGGTGCCCCCCGCGATGCCCTACTCACGGAAGCGCATTCGTTCTCTCAAGCACACTCATCGTTCGTTCCTTCGTTCGATTCTTACCAATCACAAGGGTTTTTTCAAACAGAACCAAACCAAACACAACCGCAGTCATCATCATCATCATCATCATCATCATCATCATCATCATCATCATCATCATCATCATCATCATCATAGTGTAAACGTGTCCGAATTAAGGTATTCAATAGAACACTACGCTAGGCGTACAAGATATAGGGTGAGAATTACCCCCACTTGCTGCCTGATCCCGATTGCTTTCCCCGATCGCACAAATTTGCCATGTGATAAACTCTTGCGCGAAGACGGCATTTTGTATTTGGCCTGATACGGCTAAATCCGGCTAAACCAGGTCAGGGTGGAAACACCATGTTCTCGGATTCTCCGCCGTGGCTTTATCTAAGCACATCCGGCTAAAATCCTAACCGTCTTGGTTTTCTCAGCCCCTACGTTGACATACAAAGGCCAAATTTGATATGATATGCGACATAGCAGCTTGTGACGTCCTCTGGAGCCCTCGTGCACTGAAGCCATTGAGTTGTGCATCTCGCCGCGCGCTTTCTCGTCCTGAATCATTTAATCAGTGAAAGCATCTGCTGCTGTTGTTTCCTGGACATAAACCTTGCAACATCTTCCATCTTCAACCGTCAGCCCGACAGTGTCGCCATTGTCGTTAGCGCTTGCTAGCACACATGGGAATTGATCGCTCGATGGTGATGCGAAGCTGCTCGTGTTTGGTTTACAGGCTGACAAGTCTGATCCTTCTCAACAAACCCTGATACTCCGTATTTCTTATCTGCATACTTTGGGTTTTGGAACGTGGGATTATTGATTTGTATAATTTGGCTAAAGCATGCATCGTGTTACACAACTCGCCCTTGCGAAGCTTCTGGTCCTCAAGACTGCTCTTTGCTTGGTCGTGTGTGGTGACCCTTTTTAGCCGGATCAGGCCAAAGTTTGGTGAGAGATAGTAGGATGTTGTGAAGTTGAACACTCGATACTGTGTGAATGCATGGATACACTAGCATCTCAATTCAACTCACACCCGGTGTCTCAACCGCATGCACGTCTCTAGACGCTCATGCAGTCGCCACGAGGCGACGAATCCGATGTTGAGTTGCTACCTGTGGATTCGACGTCGTCGTCGTCGTCTTCCTACGTGCCCTTGGCTCCATTGTCCGGTGAGAGGCACGATCTTGTGATCCACGCTGGTCCCTCGGACAGCCCCCTGGACGATGCTACACCCTACGTACTTCAGGACGATGAATTGGGTGGCATTATCCCGCAGATCGCCAGTTCAGCAGCACCCGACTCGACCGTCAACACTGTGGACGGTCCGCCTGGGGGTATTCCTTTCCATATTGGCAATCGCATAGAGATCCAGCGTTCTGCACTAGCGAGGCGAGAGGCAGAACGAGGTTCAAGACAGCAGACCGTCACAAGCGACTTGGACAGCTCGCAGACCGTTGTCCAAGAAGCCAACAGAGACGATAACGTGGATCCTCTACATCCTCAGAACTTCTTTCGAGAGGCGGCTGCGCGGGCGGCACGTGCGCAAGAGTTGCGACGACCCCGAGGGGAGTGTGAAAGATGTCGAGAGAAATGTGACACTTGTCTCTGGCGTCGCACCAAAACGCGATGGTATCACTGGTACAACTTTGCCATCATTCTCCACCTGATTGCCCTGGCTATCCTTCAGTCGTTGCCGCTCTGGAACGATGATTACAAGCTCGCGGATGCCTGGCTTTGGCAATGGAGACAACCGCTTATTACTGATGTTCAGACGGTCAATGCGACTGAGAAATGTCCAAAGGGATACGTCCAGACGGGACCTAACGAGTACTCCGTAAGTCTGTCGGGGACAAAGTACCGAAACACACAGTGGTGTGACAAGCGCATCTGTATCAAACGATCCGAGAATTTCAAGAGTTACTCAGATGTTTGGAAGAAGACAAGCTGTTACCCGTCCCAGGAAGTTTGCCCCACCGGTGGATGCGTCGAGGCAGGTAAGACTTCAACAGATTGCCCCATCACTGGAGTCATCTTTGAACTCTCAGCAACATCAGAAGAAAGTGATCCAGCTCGTGAGCTGACATGTGGTGGTCAAACCTTTACACTCAGACCTGAACGGAGGTTCGCATCTGAA